>Ga0315338_1000070_pt1 | contig 490399 bp, 442 predicted proteins | sample ASW8metaG_FD_204518 | JGI IMG/M metagenome (GOLD analysis project Ga0315338, IMG submission 204518) | Ammonia-oxidizing marine archaeal communities from Monterey Bay, California, United States - ASW #8 | ecosystem: Environmental > Aquatic > Marine > Coastal | place: USA: California | collected...
AAAGCGGGCACGGTGCTCCTAGAACCGATTATGAATCTCGAGATCAGCACTCCCGACGACCACGTAGGTGATTTAATCAGCGACCTACAACAACGCCGCGCAGTGATCCACCAACAAGATAGTCGGGGCAGTCGCACCGTACTAAACGCCGAGGCCCCACTCGCCGAACTTTTTGGATACTCCAGCGCGATGCGCAGCCTCAGCCAGGGCCGCGCCAGCTGCTCGATGCAGCCCAGCACTTACGGACCGGCTCCTCCAGAAGTGTTGGCGAAGTTCTTGTAGGGTTGCCACTCAAAATCTATTCCTCGCGTTTCCGCACTAGCTCCAGCAATTCGATTTCTCCAACGTACACCGAGTCGCCCTTAGCTTTGAAGCGAATTTCGTCAGGAGTATCAGCTTTAATAGGTGCCCAAAGAAGTAGCCGTGGCAACGACTCACCGTCGATTACTTGACTAACTAACCAGTCGTGCTCGTCTCGCTCAATATGCAAACCGATATTCTCGTCGTCCGGCAACCGGGCAATCTCTGTGGGAGTGCCTTTTGCAGTGAATTCGTCACTCCCGCTCTTGCGATACCCAAAAGTCATTTGATCGTCTTTTATTCTTAGAGAAGTAATTTTACCGTCGCTTGCTCTCTCAAGCCAAACTTCTAAAGAGTTCTCACCTTTGAGGGAAACTCGCATAGACAGCCCGAAATGGTTGGGATCGACGAATTCTTCTCGAACATTCTTAATCGACCTTTTTGCGGAGCCTACGCCAAGAATGTTGAGCATTCCTGTGTGATCGCTTTCGATTGGTTCGGCTCTAACTCCTTGCCAAGGAATGGCGTTCCTCCCGTCGTAGAGTATGCGTATTCCGTTCAAGCTCTCACTCACTTCGTATTTCGGAGTGGGTGGAGTATGCGTTACACCAGGTAGCTTCCAATAAACGAAGATTGACGCAAGAAGAACCGTTCCGCTGAGCGCCATCAACCACAATGGCTTGCGATGTGACGTACGAGCAGTCGGACTCAGGTCGATCGTCGCCTCTTCGGGCACCCGCTCGGAGGTCAGGCGCTGGGTAGCCGAGATTGTTGGTGCGAGTGCCGCGGCAGCCTCTCTGGGATCGTTCTCTAAAAGCCGATCAATCTCACTTAGCAGAAGATTGTAGTTTCGCTGTCGCTGGTTCGGTTTCCGTGCCATCATGTTGGAAAGCAATTCACGGCTGGGCTGGCCAAATTCCTCCGGAAGTTCGACGAGCGCAGCTTCGTCGTCCGATAGTTTCGCGGCGAATACCTTCATCACAGCCATCCCGGCCAGCGGCGGTTTGCCGGTGATCATGTGATAGACGCTTGCCCCTAAGGCGTAGATGTCTGCTTCGAAGCCGACGTTCGGATCTTCAATTTGCTCTGGCGCCATGTAGTGCGGCGTGCCCATCATCGAGCCGGCAAACGTGAGCCGTGTTTCTTCGTTACTCAATGAGTCGGCATTGAGGCGTGCCAGTCCGAAATCGGTAACCTTTACCAGTGGAATACCAGCTGGCAGCGGATACCCAGCCGGTGGATCGGTTACCAGCAGGTTGGCAGGCTTAATGTCACGATGAACAACACCCGACTCTAGCGCGTGGGCCAGCGCGGCAGCCACTTGCCGAGCGATTTGCCAAGCGACGGTCTCACTCAGATGCCCTGCACGCTTGATATACGAATCAAGATCGACCCCATCGACCATTTCCATCGCCAAAAACACTCGGTCGGTCGTAGCCCCGTAGTCGTATGCCGTGACGATATTGGGGTGCTTGAGCTTGGCAATTGCTACGGCTTCTTGCTGAAAGCGGGCTATTGCCGTCGACATGCTTCCGCCTGCAGTAGCGCTCAAACGTGAAGTGCTGATAGTCTTAAGCGCGACGATGCGGTCGAGGCTAGGCTGGCGGGCTCGATACACGATACCAATACCGCCGTGCCCCAACAGACCCACCACTTCGTAGCCATCGGCGACAGAATTAGGGCTCAGCACGCCTTCGATCGCCTCGGCCTGAATAGGAGATAGCTGTCCCGCTTCGACGCAGAGCTGGCCAGGTGTAAGCTTGCTGCGTGCAGCTTTCTTCGTGAGTTGCTTCGCTTTATCGGGTGTCAGCAGTTGCTCGCGCACCGCCAGCTCCAGAAAGGCAGCTGTATCAGTCGCGGCAGGTTCGGCAGTCATGCGGCGCGGTCTGCCGGCGGTCAAATGGCGTCGAGTTGATCGAGCAAGGCTTTCACCGAAGGTCGATCCGTGCGATTAGCACCAACGTAGGAGAAAACCACGTTGCCCTGCTTATCGATAATAAATGTCGAAGGCCGGGCGAGGTCCGCTGCGATATCGAGCAGATTCACTGCCGTCAGATCAGGATCGAGTACCACAGGCCATTTCACAGCAGCGATGTCGGCCTTCTCACGATCGACATTGGTTACCGCAGCAGCAAAATCGGGCAGATGTTTTCCCGAGCCTGGATAGACAATGATTACCCGTGAATCTCGGTCGAGGAAATCCTGATGTTTGGCCGCCAGTTGCGCAGTTTGCAATGTACAGAACGGGCAGATCGTTCCTCCCGAGTAGCCACGTGTAAAGACCAATACGAGATTGTATTTGCCGATGTAGTTCTTAAGCGTGACCCGTTGTTCTTTATCGTTGCGGAAAAAGATCAGGTCTTTGAGTTCCTTGGGAGGTTCGATATTAGACTGGGCATCGTCTTTGAACAAAGCGGCGGGATCGACGCCTTGCATAAACACCTTCGCGATTTCTTCTGGCGTGATGCCGGAATCCATCATCATCTGCTTCTTCATCTGCAGCTCGTCCACAGTCATGCCAAGCTGCTCGGCCAGAGCGGCCAACTCATCCGCAGTAGGCGGCGCGGGGGAATCCGTATCCGCAGCTTCAGGAGGGTCCTCCTGTGCAAAGATCGACCCTGAAATATCACCTGACAGAGACAGCACCAAGGCAGAGAGAGTTAGTGCTACGAGGGATCGCGCGATCATATCGAATACCAATCAGATTCTAGATTTGGCCCTACGACGGATTGACCCCAGCCTAACCGCTGGCGGCATTGTATCCAGGGCGAGTCTGCCGGGCAAATCCAGGCTCAGATGGCAGAATCCGTTCCGTACAGCACTTTGCAAGACACTAGAATTCCACCGGCTGCCCGTCTGCGCGGTTGCAGAGCCGTTCAAGGGTATCGATGTCGATCTCTAGATCAATAGCACGCACGCTGCCGTCGGCCAGTCCGAACTGGCACGTGCCGGGATGCCAACTACCGAATTGTTGGCATTTATTCGGCGGGCATAGATCCTGCGGGGTCGCTATCGGCGAATCGATCCCGCCCGCGCGGCCAAAATTGTGCACGTGATCGCCGTTGTAGATCGAACTATCTGCCGGGAACCGGCCCATTTGGCCCAGAGGAATCTGCTTTTCCCCCGCCAAGATAGTATTGCTTAGCCCGTCAGTTACATCGGGGATCCGCACATCGGACGTCCAACGTCCCGAAGTAGTGTCGCCTGGCTCGGCTCCACGATCGGTTTCCCACTGGGCTGCGGTGATGATAATGCCATTCGCTTTGGGGTCGTAGTTGCCGTACAGCTCAGTGCCGATACTGCCGACATAGTCTCCCACGGCTCCTCCGGCATCTTCCTGATCTTCCATTGATAGACTCACCTGGCCGCTCCTGCGCGAAGGGCAATGCCACAAGCGATTACCCACTTCTCGAGCATCCTTGTTTTCCGGAAAGTAGTATTTGTGTTTGAATGACCAGAGCTTGTAGCTATCGTTTGCTTCGAGATAGGGAAGCAAGTGCACAAACCAGGTGGGCGAGTCAGGCGTCCAGCGACCTGGCGGGAAAGCATCGTGTACATTGTGAAACTCGAGCGTTGCTAAGCCGACTTGTTTGAGATTGTTCGCACACTGCGTACGCCGGGCAGCCTCGCGCGACGCCTGCACGGCCGGCAAAATCAGTTGCAACAACAGGCCAATGATGCCGATCACTACTAGCAATTCAACCAAGGTGAACGCCCGGCGCGGCAGATTGAATATCCGGTTGTCGCCGAGCTGCTGTTCTTCGGATTGGTTCATTATCGGACGTCCTGCGAACGGTTCACTCGGGCGGTCAACTTGAGATCGAGTCGAAAATGATCTCCTCACGCCAGTCATCCCAGTTTCCCCGCCAACGCCACACCTGTCTGTGCCATAACAGTACGCCGGTCTGAAGGTCGACATAATACTTGGCGGTAACCTTCACGGGATATAGGATCTCATCTTCCCGCCTGTAAAGTTGCCCGGCACATTCGATGAGCACGGCCTCCCGCTGGTCGAAGAGCACTTTTTCCTGCAATGTACACTCACAGTGGGGCGGATTTTGTCTGACAAGTTTGGCCGCCTTCTGGGGGACTTTGGTTCTATGCAACCAGCTCTCGCCGACCCTCACTGCCCTGGAAGGAAACTTAACGAACGACACGTACAAGTGTGCGTCCTCACCTATCACGGGCGCATCGTACTGGGAGTTGAGCTTGTAAGTATCTCGCGATCCGAACGAAGGCACCCAGCGGGCTTCGTCGCCGCGCGTGCCAAACTTCGAGGTAGTCAGTCGCCTTGTTTCAAATTCAACCAGCCAGGGATCTTCCTGAATACTGAGCACATTGGAGGTAACCTCCATCGACCGCGACATCCGTTCGGGAGGGTCATTGTTTGGGCCGTAGAAGTTTTCCACGGCGCGGCCTCGGCACGACTTGATTAGCCCATCTTTTGTCTGCAAAGTGAGCTTCAAATCGATGGGCTCGACAGGTTGTGGGCAAGATTCGATTCGATGCTCAGATTCCAGGACCATTTGCTCGAACTTCGCCAACTCGAAGTGGAAGGGGTCGCTCCACTGCCCCAACTTGCTCCAGCCTAGTTGCCAGACAGCGACATTAGCAAACAGCAAGCCCACTAGCATAGCTTGCCAAGCACGCCTGAATTTGTCCGGTACCCCGCCATCTGCTGCCGGTTGCGACTCACTCGGTTCGCGCGACTGCCGCGCCTTGAACAAGAGCAGACCCACGACGAACAGTAGATTCAACGCAAACCAGGTGGTCCGTGACCACTCACGGGGGTCGAGAGCACGCCCCAAGAGTTGTGCGATGAGCACCAAAACTGCCAACCCAGTCAGCAATTCAAAAATTGCGAATGCCCGGCGGTGGTCGCGAAGGCCGCTCATCTCTTGCTTCCCCTTTCAAGCGAGTGGCGCATATCTGCTTCCTTGCGTAAGTGTCAGTATACCTCTTGGAGCTCTGACGATCTATGCGGAGTGAATTGTCCTCAGGAGCTTTCAGATCAATGCGTGCCCACGGATACTCCAATTGAGACGTGGACTTGCGATTCGGTTCGTTTTAAACAGGACCACTTGCCGCGGAAGGCGGCATCGACACTCGTTCCGAAAAGCCTGTTCGTTGGCAGCGGGTGATTTGAACAGTTCTCGGTGCTATCCGGTCAGCGGAGTCAAGTCGAACGACTGATCATGTGTGAGCAATTTCGTCGGGACCTCTTCTGGAAATTGCGTGAGACGCCTGCGGAGCGGCCAAAAGTAGTTGCTGAAATCTTGCGGCCGATTCTTAAAATAGAGAGTGACGCGTGACTGCGCCCAGCGATGCATCGTATTGCGGCTACGCCTAGTCTCTAGCCTTCGACTCCTAGCTCCTAACCAGTATTGTCCCAAGAGAGGATGTCAAAATGACCTAAACTCAGACTCTATTGTCCCAGTCGACTTGCGGTAGATGCTCCTATGTCAGTCATCAATCAAACTGACGACGGACAGAACCCTTGAGTTTTGACCCAGAACATGGGACCCCAGGCATGGGGACAAAACCCCAATCGGGGGATGGCCAAAAGATGGGTTGCAGATTGCCTATGTCTCTCCGAACCTTACCGACCCACCACCGCCGTGAGCCAAGCATGCGCCATCAGCGAGTTGCCGAAGCTGGTGGGGTGCACGCCGTCTTCGGCCCAGTGCTGCGGCGAAGCGAATTCTATTGCCTTGTCGAACATCGCCTGGAACGGTACGAACACGGCGCCGGCCTTGTCGGCCACGCTTCGGGCGGCAACTCGATAACCGTCAAAGGCTGGGAACCATCGATCGTCGACTGCACCGCATCGCAGCACAAACGGTTCACACACAACCAGTTTCACATTGGGCAGGGCATCTTTGGTGCGATTAAGCAAAGCGTGATAATCTCGTTCGTAGACTTCGACCGTTCCGTCGTAGTCGCCGTTGAGATTGTGCCAGATGTCATTCACGCCGATCAGTATGCTCAGCACATCAGGCTTCAGATCGAGGCAGTCCTCCTGCCAACGTTCAGCCAACTGGTAAACCTTGTTGCCGCTGATGCCCCGATTGAAAATCTTCAAATCGTCATCCCGACCCACCAACAGCTGAGACCCAGCCATCCAGGCATAGCCAGTACCCATAGCAGGTTGATGGTTTGCCTGATCGGCTTCACCGCGATTGCGACCAGCATCGGTGATCGAATTACCTTGGAACAAGACGGTATCGCCCGGCTCAATCAGTCGTTGAGTGGGCGACTCTGCTCCGATCGCCTGAGAGGAAAAAGCTGCCAGGCCGGCCGCACTCAGACCCGCCCCGGCCAGTACCAAATCGCGGCGGGTGGGGTGGCGGTCGTTCATGTTGAACCTCAAGGTAGCTGAGCGGCTCCGAAAGCTGCCACTGGAGTGCGAGGAAGTGGGGCTATTTATCAAGACTAAACACGCTATCCTAACCTCCAACAGAGCGCCCGCCCACCTGGCCCAAAGCAGCTTCGATGGCCTCGGGACGATCGCCAAACACAGCCCATATTGCCAGTTGCTCATCCGGGCGAATCTCATATTTCGATCCAGCCGCAAATAGCCGAAAAAATAGGCCCAGCAGGCGTTTCGAGCCATTGACGCATTTTCGCAGCTGGCTTAGAATTTGCGATTCGTCACTACTTGTGGCGATGACATGGGTCTTTGAAACTTTGGTTCCCACACAGCATTGAATTCCAGAGCGACTGGAGTAGGTAGCAAGCGTGTCCGCAGCGAAAGAAGTTATCCGGATTCGAATGGAAGCCTACGATCACTCGGTGCTCGATCAGAGTGCCGCGGAGATCGTTGATACGGCCAAGCGAACCAATTCGGTCGTGCATGGCCCGATTCCGCTGCCTACCAGAATCGAGCGATATACCGTGCTGTCGGGACCACATGTTGACAAGAAGGCGCGTCAACAGTTTGAGATCCGCACTCACAAACGGCTGATTGACATCGTCCAGGCCACGGCCAAGACGATCGAAGCACTTAACAAACTCAGCTTGCCGGCGGGTGTCGATATTAAGATCAAAGCCACGGCTGGTTAGTTAAGGGTTGTTTCCCTTCCAGTTTTTAATAGCAGTAGCATCGGGCATTTTTTCATGATCGGAAGTTACGTGGGTAAGCGTCGCTGCGGCGGCTGTCTCCCGCGTTAACAGCGAGTCTTGAGGATTGATTCACATGGATACCGGCACCAGCGTCGTCGGCATTTTGGGCCGCAAGGTCGGGATGACGCAAATATATAACGAAGCAGGAGAAGTCGTGCCGGTGACCGTCGTCGAGGCAGGTCCTTGCGACGTGCTGCAGGTCCGCACTCAAGACCGCGATGGTTATGAAGCCGTTCAGCTCGGCTATCTCGATAAGCCGCGACGTTTGGCTAGCCGCAGTCAGCGGGGGCAGGTCGCCAAGCTTGATAGCAAACGAAACAAAAAACGCAGCGCTGCTGGCGTCGACATCACTGCCAAGGCAGGCTGCGAGCCGAAGCGTTTTGTACGCGAAATCCGTGGTGCCGGCGGCGAACTGGAAGTTGGCTCCCAGGTAAAGGTCGACTCATTCGCTGAGATCAAAGCTGTTGACGTGATTGCTACGAGCAAGGGCCGCGGTTTCTCTGGAGTCATGAAGCGTCACAATTTTGCTGGCCAACGGGCCTCCCACGGCGTGAAAAAGTGTCATCGCCATGCGGGCGGCACGGGTTGTAGCGCCTATCCCAGCCGGCTGTTCAAGGGCATCCGGATGGCTGGGCAATATGGCGCGAAGCGATCCACGGTTCGCAACCAGAAAGTCGCTGGAATCGATTCTGAGAAGAATTTGCTGCTGATCCAGGGCGCCGTGCCCGGTCCCAATGGCGGCTATGTCGTAGTGAAACAAACTAACAAGTTATGAAAGTGCAGGCGGGAGCTGTAAGAGCCCGCCGAACGCTTCCGGTTGTAGAGCCTAAAAAATGCCAAAACTCACTGTACACGATGCGAAGGGTAAAAAGGTCGGCACCTATACGATCGAGCCGACCGACCTGGCTCCGCGCATCAATAAGCAGTTACTTCACGACGCAGTGGTGATGTACCAGGCCAACAATCGGCAAGGTTCTCACCTCACCAAGAGTCGTGCCTTTGTGTCGGGTACTACCAAGAAGATGTACCGCCAGAAAGGGACGGGGAACGCTCGTGCTGGTCAGCGGAGCAGTGGTATCCGTCGCGGCGGCGGTCATATTCACAGAATTACCAATCGCGATTATTCGTACTCGATGCCCCGCAAAGCCTTGCAGCTTGCTATGCGAATGGCAGTCGCTTCGAAGATTCGCGACGACGAGTTGACGGTTATCGACAAGCTCGATTTTACCGAGCCCAAGACACGCAACATGGTTGGGATTCTCGAGCATTTAGGTTGCACGGGCGATTCGTTGTTGATTTCCACGCCCGACTACGACGTGAACGTTTACAAGAGTGCCCGCAACATCACCCAGGTGTCGGTGAGTCCGGCCGCTGAGCTAAACGCTCTGAGTGTACTGTCGGCGCGACGATTGTTGGTCACGACGGAAGTGCTCGACCAGCTCAAAGAAAAGGCCGGTGCAACTGCTGGCAAGAAGAAAGCCAAGGCGTAACCAGCTCAGGTACTAAATCATGCCCAGACATATTCCTCAAAAGACGAGTCTCACGCTGGAACCGCATCAGGTCGTGGTCAAGCCGTTAGTGACGGAAAAGGGCATGCACCGTTCGACCCGAAACAACGCTTATGCGTTTGAGGTGAATCGTCTGGCCACGAAGGACGACGTGCGGCGGGCGGTAGAGGAATTGTTTGAAGTGAAAGTGCTGAAGGTGCATGTGCAGAATCGTAAGGGCAAGCCGCGTCGCACCAAGATGCACTACGGATACACCAAAGATTGGAAAAAGGCGATCGTCACGCTCGACGCCGAACATCGCATTGAACTGTTTTAGAGCAGCTGTCAGCAGTTAGCTGTTAGCGATCAGCCAGGGCTGAGAGCAGGCAGCCGAAAGCTAATACTTATGGGCATTCGAAAATACAAACCGACCTCGGCCGGCCGACGGAACGCTACCGTTAGCGACTTTGCTGAGCTGACTCCCGGTGCTAAGCCGGAGAAGAGCTTACTGCGCCCGATGGTAAAAACCGGTGGCCGCAACAATCAGGGCCGCATTACGGCTCGGCATCGTGGTGGTGGACACAAGCGGCGCTATCGGCTGATCGATTTCCGCCGCAACAAAGATGGCGTGCCCGCCAAAGTGGATTCAATTCAGTACGACCCCAACCGGTCTGCTCGGATCGCTCTGTTGCACTACGCCGACGGCGAAAAGCGTTACATCATTGCCCCTGACGGGCTCAAGCAGGGCGATCAGGTGCTCAGTGGCTCAGATGCGCCGGCCAAGGTAGGCAACTGCTTGCCGCTTTCGAAGATGCCGTTGGGCACAACAGTACACAATATCGAAATGCGTGCCGGACGGGGCGGAGTGCTTTGTCGCAGCGCAGGAACTAGCGCGACGCTAATGGCTCGTGAGGCCGAGTGGGCGCAGATTTCGCTACCTAGCGGCGAAATCAGGCGTATCCCCTCAGCTTGTCGAGCGACTGTCGGCTCCACCAGCAACGGGGAACACAGCGCCATCGTCTTGGGCAAAGCAGGTCGCAAGCGATGGATGGGGCGTCGCCCCCATGTTCGCGGTACAGCAATGAATCCGATCGATCACCCACATGGCGGTGGCGAAGGTCGTACCAAGGGTGGTCGCCACCCGGTGAGTCCCGAGGGCAAGCCGGCCAAGGGTGGTTCCACACGACAGCGACGCAAGGCCTCAAACAAGGCGATCGTACGTCGCCGGCGCAGTAAACGTTATGGCCAGTTGAAACTAGTAAAGAAGTAGGGCTTCACAGCCAAAAGGCATATTTATGGGACGTTCACTGAAAAAAGGCCCTTACGTTGATCCGAAGCTTTACGGCAAGGTTGAGCGACAAGCTGAGACGGGCCTCAAGGAACCGATTACAACTTGGGCTCGGGCCTGCACGATTGTTCCCGAATTTGTCGGCTACACGTTTTTGGTTCACAACGGCAAAGCGCACCTGAAGGTGCTGGTGACCGAAGACATGGTGGGTCACAAGTTGGGCGAGTTTTCGCCGACGCGGAACTTCCGCGGTCACGGCGGTAAAGGGAAAAGATAAATAAGCTGTTAGTCATTGGTTATTAGCCGCTAGTTCGAGCTGCTAATAGCTAGCTGCTAAAAGCTAACTGTTAATACAAAGAGCTTAAATATGGCCTACACCGCAACACATCGACACGCACGCATCAGCGCCACGAAAGTGCGCCCGCTCGCGGACTTGATTCGCGGCCAACGGGTCGACGATGCTTTGGCAATCCTAAAGTTTCAGCCTCAACGCGGAGCGCGGATGCTGGAAAAGGTGCTAAAGAGCGCCCTTGGTAACGCCGAAGACCAGCGAGCACCCAACTTGGGTGGCCTGCGAGTGATAGACGCCCGCGTAGACGGCGGGCCCATGTTCAAGCGAGTTCGCCCTCGAGCCCGTGGGATGGCACACGTCATCAAGAAACGTTTTGCACACATAAAGGTATCCATCGAATAAGGAGCTGTTAGCGATTCGCTTTTAGCTGTTAGCCAGAATTCTGCCTGACAGCTGACCGCAAATAGCTAACTGCTAATAGCCAAGAGCTTTATTATGGGCCAAAAAGTCAATCCGATCGGTTTTCGCACAGGCATTATGCTCGGCTGGAAGAGCCGCTGGTATGCCTCGAAACGGGAATTCGCCGACCTGTTGGTCGAGGATCAGAAGATCCGCAAATATGTGCATGAGAAGTACAAGTTTGCCGGAATTCCTAAAGTGGAGATTGAGCGTACGCGCGATGAAGTAAAGGTAATTTTGCATGCTGCCCGACCTGGTGTAATCATCGGTCGTAAGGGACAGGAAGTCGAACAGCTGCAGGATGAATTGCAAGGCTTGGTGGGTCGTCGGATTAACATCAAGATCGAAGAGATCTCACGACCAGAACTGCAGGCCCAGTTGGTAGCCGAAGATATCGCCGAGCAATTGGCCAAGCGATCGAGTTTCCGTCGCACTATGAAACGGGCTATGGAATCCTCCATGGAAGCTGGCGCGAAAGGGATTAAGATCCAACTCGCCGGTCGATTGGGTGGAGCCGAAATGGCCCGTCGCGAAAAGCAGATTTCCGGCTCGATTCCGCTCAGCACACTGCGAGCGAAGATCGACTACGGTATTGTGGAAGCCAAGACAGCCCAAGGGCACATTGGCGTCCAGGTTTGGATTAATCAAGGTATGTACGAGGACGACAACGATGGCGTTGATGCCGAAGAGGGTCAAGCACCGAAAAAGCCAAAGAGGGCGTATAAGAGGTAATGCGACTCGCGGCAACCGGGTCGTCTTTGGCGAGTACGGTTTGCAGTCCATGGAAGGCGGGTGGGTTAGCGCCGCAACGATCGAAGCCGGACGTATTGCTGCACAGCAATATATTCGCGGCGAGGGAAAGCTGTTTATCCGCGTCTTTCCCCACAAGTCGGTTACCTCAATACCATTGGAAACACGCATGGGTAAAGGCAAGGGCGAGCCCGACTTTTGGGCCGCTACTGTTCGTCCTGGCACCATTATGTATGAGATTTCGGGTGTGACCGAGGAAGCCGCGAAGATCTGTTTCGCACGACTCGCTCACAAGATGCCAGTCCGGGTACGCATGGTGAAGAGAAAGTGAAATAGCTGTTAGCGATTGCCCTTTAGCGATTAGCTATTGGTTCTTTTTGCTAACCGCTAATAGCCAAGAGCTCAAGAAATGACCAAAGCAAAAGAACTACGAGACATGAGCGACGAGCAACTGGAGCTCACGCTTAAAGAAGCCAAAGAGAACTTGTTTCGTTTTCATATTCAGGCTCAAACCGACCGCTTGGACGCGCCGAGCGAATTGCGTAAACATCGCCGGTTGGTGGCTCGTGTTCAAACGATTCAAACCGAGAGACAGAAAGCCGCGACGGCGGCGAAGTAATTGGCCGACTGGGTAAGTAGTCGGCCCGAAGCTGAAAGTAAGAACCACACATGCCTAAGAAACAGCTAGTTGGCGTTGTCACCAGCGACAAGATGGACAAGAGCCGTCGAGTGGAAATCGGCCGCTTGGTCAAGCACGAAAAGTATGGCAAGTTCATCCGTCGCCGCACGGTTTGTCATGTCCACGACGAAGAAAATGCCTCCGCATTAGGGGACACGGTCGAGATCATCGAGTGTCCTCCTAAGTCGAAGACGAAGCGTTGGGACTTGATGCGTGTGGTTGCCAAGAGCAAGCAAGTCGATATCGCCGCAATGCGAGCGGCCGCCAAACAAGAAGCAGCTGAAGGCAGTGCCGAAAGCTAATTACCCCACACATTGACCGTGGGCTCCCGCCTGCGGATGGAAGCTATACAACACAGCGTTAGTTTGAAGGCAGTACGATGATACAGATGCAAAGCCGCCTTGCCGTCGCGGACAACACAGGTGCCAAGGAAGTCATGTGCATCAAGGTGTTGGGTGGCAGCCGACGACGTTTCGCCCATGTGGGCGATGTGATCGTCTGCAGCGTGAAGAGCGTGATTCCTGGCAGCGAAGTAAAAAAGAAGTCTGTAGTACGCGGCGTGATTGTACGGACGAGAGCCCCTACGCGACGCAACGACGGCAGCTATGTACGCTTCGATACGAATGCAATTGTGCTGATCGACAAAGACAACAATCCCCGCGGCACGCGAATTTTTGGCGCCGTGGCCCGCGAACTACGCGAGCGACGATTCATGAAGATCGTCAGTCTTGCGAATGAGGTGGTATAGCAATGTTGATTCGCACTGGTGATACCGTTGAAGTAGTGACAGGCGCCGATCGAGGCACGCAAAGTCGCGTGATTCGTATCGACCGCGCCAAGAAAATGGCTTTGGTCGAAAACGTCAATCGAGTTTACAAGCACGTCCGACGCAGCCAAAAGCATCCTCAAGGCGGTCGGTTAAGCAAAGAGATGCCTGTTCAACTATCCAACTTGTTGTATCTGTGTGAGTCGTGCAGTTCGAAGACGCGACTCGGCGCACGGTACACCAAAGAGGGTGCTAAAGAACGGTTTTGCAAAAAGTGTGGCGCCAGTGCCGGAGAAATCGCCCCCGCCCATAAGGCCTACGCACACAAATAAAAATAGTGATGGCAGGAGTACCTGTCGACTGAAAGCCTGAAACCATGACACGCCTTAAAGAAAAATACGAAAAGGAAATTTTGCCAGGCCTGGCGGAAAAGCTGGGCCGGAAAAATCGCCTGTCGCTGCCAAAGATTGAGAAAATCGTCGTCAGCATGGGTGTCGGCAGTGCGATCACAGATAAGAAACACATGGAGGACGCGATCTCAGCAATGACCGAGATCACGGGCCAAAAACCAATGGTCTGCAAGGCTCGAAAGTCAGTGGCCGCCTTCAAGCTACGCGAAGGCTTGGCAATTGGCTGCAAAGTCACCCTGCGGGGCACGCGGATGTACGAGTTCCTGGACCGACTAATTTCCTTGGCATTGCCCCGCGTGAGAGACTTTCGCGGACTGAGTGACAAGGCATTCGATCGGCGGGGGAATTACAGCCTGGGCCTTAATGAGCAACTTGTGTTTCCCGAATTGAATCCTGACAAATACAGTCGTGTGCAGGGCATGAACATCGCAATTTGTTGTTCGACCAATTCCGACGATGAATCGCGGGAGCTACTGCGTGGCTTCGGCATGCCATTTCGCACCGAAGAAGCCGTCGCCTAAGAGATTTGGGCCGCCTAAGAAAGGACCAGTACCAACGTGGCAAGCAAAGCAAAAATCGCCAAAGCCGAACGTAAGCCAAAGTATTCCAGCCGTGCTGAATTGCGCTGCCGGATCTGCGGCCGACCTCGTGCCGTGTATCGCAAGTTTGGCATCTGCCGCATTTGTTTCCGGAATTTGGCCGACAAGGGCCTGATTCCCGGTGTCAAGAAAGCGAGCTGGTAGAGAGAGCTTTGCAGAGACTATTCACGAGTACGAATAACTAGAAGTCAAGCAGCCGGATGAACCTTGATTGAGACTCAAGAGCCATCCGATATTATGAGAGATTTTGGGAAACCCTTTGTAGGGACAATAACACTATGATGACCGACCCCATCGCCGACATGCTCACACGCATCCGCAATGCCGTTCGCATTGAACGGCCGATTGTGGAGATGCCGCATTCGAAAGTGAAGCGCGGACTTGCCGAAGTGCTGAAGCGGGAAGGCTACATTTGGGATTGGCACGAAGAGTCGGCAGACGACGCACCTGGCAAGCGGCTATGCATCGACCTGAAATACGGTCCCAACGGCGAGCGTGTGATCCGGCATATTAAGCGAGTTAGTAAACCAGGCCGACGTGTATATAGCCGAGCTACCAGTTTAAGGCCAATCCTCAACGGACTGGGAATTTCCATTATCAGCACTAGCCGAGGAGTTGTAAGCGACCGTGAGGCTCGCCAGAAAAACCTCGGCGGAGAAGTACTGTGCGAACTTTGGTAATCGGGCAATTAGCTATTTGCAATCACCAGTCAGCGGCTTATTCAGAAGTTAGAAACAATACGAGAAACTAAACGCTAATAGCTAACCGCTAAGAGCTTAAATATGTCACGAATCGGAAAAAAACCTGTAACGATTCCCTCTGGCGTTAAAGTCAGTGTCGTCGATCGGGAGATCACCGTCGAAGGCAAGCTGGGCAAATTGGTTTGGAGCCACCGCCCGGAGGTGGACGTTAAAGTTGACGAAGAGTCAAAATCCGTCGTTGTTTCTCGCGGCAAAGACGATCGCCAGGATCGAGCTTTCCACGGTTTGACCAGGGCGCTGATCCAAAACATGGTAGTAGGCGTGACCGAAGGCTACGAAAAAAAGCTCGAAATTCACGGCGTGGGCTACCTTGGCGCTGTGGATGGCGACACGCTGCAGTTGCGAGTTGGATTTGCCAATGAAATTCACAAGAAGATTCCACCCGGAGTCGATGTGACCTGCCCTGACCAAACGCACGTTGTGATCAAGGGCGTCGACAAACAGAAAGTGGGCCAATTTGCCGCCGAGGTTCGGGCTGTTCGCAAGCCGGAACCATACAAGGGCAAGGGTGTTCGCTACGAAGGCGAGCAGGTTCGCCGCAAGGCCGGCAAGACTGCGAAGTAATCGAACAAGACAGATAGTGAGCCAAGATCATGGACCATTCAAAAGCCATTGGGAAGCAAAGGCGTCGACGTCGCTTTCGCGTACGCAAGCGCACACGTGGCACGACCGAGCGACCCCGTTTGTGCGTTACACGTAGTCACCGCAATATCGTGGCCCAAGTGGTCGATGATCTGTCAGGAAAAACGCTAGCTAGCGCGTCTACCGCTGACAAAGATCTGGCGAAAAAAGTGAAGTATGGCGGCAACGTTGCTGCGGCTGAGACGATTGGCAAGGCTGTTGCCGAACGTGCTGCCAAAGCCGGCATCAACCAGGTTAGTTTCGATCGCGGTCAGTGCAAGTATCATGGTCGCGTTGCAGCCTTGGCCGAGGCAGCTCGTGCCGGCGGACTTAAGTTTTAAGCAAACATTTTTCACTGGAGCATACCAACCGTGTCTACGGGTACTCGAAAAAAACGACGTAACGACTCGCAAGATGGTCAACGCGGCGAGCTGGTTGAAAAGGTCGTTAAGATCAAGCGCTGTGCTGCCGTGGTCAAAGGTGGCCGACGTTTTAGCTTTGCCGCAATGGTGGTCGTAGGCGATGGTAAGGGCAAAGTCGGCTGGGGCTACGGCAAAGCGAACGAAGTTCCGCCTAGTGTTGAGAAAGCTGTTAAAGAAGGCATGCGCAGCATGGTGGAAGTTCCCAAGGATGAGTCGACTATCCCGCATATTGTCAAAGGTCGCTTCGGGGCTGCCCAGGTCGTACTGGTTCCCGCTTCGCCTGGTACAGGCGTGATCGCCGGCTCTGCTGTACGTGCTGTCTGCGAGGCAGCGGGCATTCACGATATTCTGACCAAGAGCTTTGGCTCGAATAATCCCATTCCGCTGGTAAAGGCCACGATCGCCGCGCTTCAGCAGCTGCGGCCTAAGATCGACGTCGAGCGTCTGCGGGGAGTGACTTTGTCATGATTCTCAATGATGTCCATCGCGGCGTAAGCCGCAATAAGAAACGTCGCAGGATTGGCCGTGGCACGGGCTCGGGGCATGGGAAAACCTCCGGCCGAGGTCACAAAGGCCAGGGATCCCGTCGAGGTTGCTCTTTCAAACCAACCTTCCAAGGCGGTACCATGCCGCTAGTGCGGCGGGTGCCGAAGCGTGGCTTTAATAACCGTTGGGGTCTCGAAGTTGCCGTCGTGAATGTCGGCCAGATCGAAGAGGCCTTTGCCGCGGGTGAAGAAGTCAGCCTTGAAGCGCTAGCCGCCAAGAACCTTGCCAGGGGCAGGTTCGACGTACTAAAGGTGTTGGGCGATGGCGAGCTAAAGAAAAAATTGAAGGTCTCTGCCCATCGATTCAGCAAATCTGCTATCGAGAAAATTGAGAAGGCGGGTGGTGAGTGTGTGGTGTTGCCAGGCAAGACACCGGTCCGTGAGAAGAAAGCCGAGAAGCGGGCTGAAAAGAGAAAAGCGGGCAAGTAGCAGCAACTTTCCAAATCCGATGCTCAGTATCCATTGGCAGCATTTTTCCCTAGAACGTCGCGGCTCCCGTACGCCAAAACATAACCAGGATTGAGCCATGTGGGAAAAGATACGAGTCGTCTGGCAGATTCCCGAACTGCGACAGAAGATTCTGCTCACGCTGGGAATGCTAGCCATTTATCGCCTGGGTTTCACGATTCCGCTGCCGATCGTTGATCCGGTAAAGGTCCAGGCGATGCAGGGCGGTACCGGTGGGATGTCTGACGTACTGCAGCAGGTAGCCGTGTTTAGTGCTAGCCAGCTGACTCAAGTCACGATTTTCGGCCTGGGCATCATGCCTTATATTTCTGCCTCGATTATTTTCCAACTTCTAGGGAGCGTCTATCCGCCTCTAGAAGCACTGCAGAAGGAGGGCGAGGCGGGCCGTAAGAAAATCAACGAGTACACCCGCTACGCCACCGTGCTGATATGTCTGATTCAGAGCTATATCTTCTTGAAGACTTACGTGCTAAGTCAGGATGGAAGTGGCAACTTTGCTTTCATTGATGAGGCATATTTAGTGGGCGGTGTTTTGCCCATGACTTGGCAGATTACTGCCGTGCTGACGATGACAGCCGGTACGGTGTTTCTGATGTGGATCGGCGAACAAATCGACGAATTCGGTATCGGCAACGGTATCAGCCTGTTGATTATGGCCGGTATTTTAGCCGCGATGCCAGGAGCTGGATTCCAGCTGATTGAAGAGGCGTCGCTCGAACTAGGTGGTGGCCAGGGCAAGCTGGGCATTGAGTCGTTGTTGATGTTGGCTTGTATGTTTGTAGCTGTTGTCGTAGGGGTGGTGTTTATCACTCTCGGGCAGCGGCGTATTCCGATGCAGAGTGCCAAGCATGTGCGCGGCAGGCGAGTCTTCGGAGGTACGCGGCAATACTTGCCTCTCAAAGTGAATCAAGCCGGCGTGATGCCGATCATTTTTGCTAGTAGTTTGTTGATGCTACCGATGATGATATTCGGTCAGTTTGCCAAGATTCAATGGGAGCCAGGTGGATACGCGGAGAGCTTTTTCAACTGGGCCAGTGAGGCATTTTCTCGAAATTCGTTCACTTACATCCTATGCTATGTAGCGCTGATTTATTTCTTTTGCTTCTTTTGGACCGCGATTACTTTCAACCCGAAAGACGTTTCTGAAAACTTAAAGAATTACGGCTCGTTTATTCCTGGCTATCGACCGGGCAAGCGGACAGCCGATTACCTAGAAAAAGTGATGTTTCGCATCACGTATGTCGGTGCCGGATTTCTCGCGCTAGTGGCAATTATCCCGACGATGATTTCCACTTCGCTGGGTGTCTCCTTTATGGTGGCAAGCTTCTACGGCGGGACGGGACTACTGATCGCCGTGAGTGTGGCTTTCGACTTAGTGCAAAAGATCGACAGTCATCTGGTCATGCGAAATTATTCCGGTTTGCTAGATAAATCGTAAATACAACGTCTCGCTCGAGCGCGCCCCGTGGTCTGGTTGCGACTCCCGAGATTGTGCTAGGGAAGGATAGCGGCAGATTGTCATGTTGGTTGTTTTTGTCGGTCCCCCCGGAGCTGGAAAAGGGACGCAGTCGAAACGACTGGCCGAGCACTTGGGGATTCCTCACTGTTCGACGGGCGACATGTTTCGCGAAGCTTGCGAGCAGAAGACGGAAGTCGGTCTCAAGGCGAGCGAGTATATGCAGTCGGGCCGCTTGGTCCCTGATTCAGTAGTCGCTCAGTTGGTTCATGAACGTCTGGCTCTTGAGGATTGCCAGCAGGGGTGTGTGCTCGACGGATTCCCTCGCACGTTGCCACAGGCCAAGCAATTCGACCAGTGGGTCGCCCAGAGCTATTTGCCTGTATCCGCCGTTGTAGCCATCCAAGTCGACGAAGAGACGCTGTTAGATCGTTTGGCAGCCAGAGGGCGAAAGGATGACGATCGCGAGGTCATCAAAGAGCGATTTCGACAGTTCGACGCACTGACAGTACCATTGTTAGAATACTACCGGAGCCGAGGCGTACTAAGGATGGTAGACGGCATCGGCGAATTCGACGAAGTTTTTGCACGAATTCTGCTGGCGATCGAAGATTCAAAGTCTGCAGACACACGGTAAGGCACGATGAAACAAGATATATCTCACCAAATCGAACTCAAAAGCAAGCGCGAAATCGGCCTGATGCGCAAGGCGGGACTTGCGGTGTGGCAGGCGCACAAAATTGCCACGGGAATGATCCGCCCTGGGGCGACAACTGCTCAGATCGATCGCGCCGTGGAAGAGCATTTCAGTCGGCTTGGCGCTACCCCATTGTTCAAGAACTATCCGAACACCGGCCGCAACAAGCGTCCCTTTCCAGCTGTCTGTTGCATGAGCGTCAACGAGGCAGTTGTGCACGGTATTCCCGACGATCGGCCGCTTCAAGAAGGCGATATCCTGAGCATGGATACGGGCTGCCGAATCGGTGGTTGGTGCGGCGATGCCGCTGTGACCTATCCGGTGGGCCAAATCGACCCCACGGCGCAGAAGCTGCTCGACGCGACCCGAGGCGTTCTGAATCTGGCGATTGAGCTGATGGGAGAAAAGAGCCATTGGAGTCACGTCGCCGAGCAGATGGCCACCTACGTGGCCGACCACGGTTTTTCGACGGTTGAGTGTTTCGTGGGGCATGGCATTGGTCGCGATATGCACGAGGACCCCCAGGTTCCGAATTTCCCCAGCCGCTCGTTACGCGGTAGCGGCGATTTCCGGCTGCAGCCCGGCTTGGTGATCGCGGTGGAGCCGATGGTCAACGTGGGCACCAAAAAAGTGAAGATGCTCAGCGACCAGTGGACTCAGGTCACTGCGGATGGCAGTCTAAGTGCCCATTTCGAGCACACTTTGGCGATCACAGAAGATGGGGCCCTTGCACTGACAGGAGCACCCAGTCCGGCCGAAGAGGTAGAATTGGCCGTTTGAGCCCTGTCGGCCTCTGCTTTGAGTCGGCTCGACTCTAGAAAAGGGCCTCAGAGCCGCCTGGAAGCCCTTGAACCATCGGCCCCGAGCGGACTATATTCATATGTTTCGCGAGTACCCGCTGCTCGCCACTGGAGCGAGTTATGAAAGTAAGAGCAAGCGTTAAACGGATCTGCGACAAGTGCAAGATCGTCCGCCGCCGTGGGGTGGTGTACGTTGTTTGTAGCAACCCGCGCCACAAGCAGCGTCAGGGTTGAGTCGCTGCCGTCAGAATCAAAATAGCATTACCCTTCAAGGTTTCGCGCAACAATATTTGGAGTAGCACGAGATGCCCCGTTTGTTAGGTGTCGACATTCCCTCGGATCGTCCGACGGCCGTTTCGCTGACGTATTTGTATGGCGTTGGTCCGAAGACATCTCGGGAGTTGTGTCACAAAGCGGGGATTGATCCTCACGTGCGAGCCCGTGAATTGGGCGAAGACGAAGTTGCCCGATTGGCGGCGTTGCTGGATAAGGACTACGTGGTTGAGGGACAGCTCCGGCGTCAGACGAGCCAGAACATTTCTCGGTTACGCGACATTGCGTGTTACCGAGGCCTGCGTCATCGCCGCGGTTTGCCGGTTCGCGGACAGCGCACCAAAACCAACGCCCGCACCCGTAAGGGCCCCAAGAAAACAGTCGCTGGAAAGAAGGGCGTCAAGGATCTGAGATAGTCCTTCGTTTGGCAAGCGGTGGTAACGAGCAGCCAGCTCGGGCCGTTGGCAGCACCTAGCAATCATATTTTAGTTATTTGGAGTTTAGCACTAAGTGGCAAAAGCAACTAAAGGCAAAAGCGGCAAGACGACTAAGGTCAAGAAGAAGGCCGCGCGCCGCAACGTGACCGTGGGGATAGCGCACATTGTGGCGACCTTCAATAACACAATGGTCACGATCACCGACACCAAAGGCGACACGCTCTGTTGGGCCAGTGCTGGCACGACTGGCTTCAAGGGAAGTCGCAAGAGCACACCTTTTGCCGGCCAATGTGCTGCCCAGCAGGCGGCGGAAAAGGCCCGTAAATTCGGCGTGAAAGACGTCGACGTAAAAGTCAAAGGTCCTGGCAGTGGTCGCGAGAGTGCAATCACCTCTCTGGAAGCTGCTGGTCTGAAAATAAAGTCGATCGAAGACGTCACGCCTTTGCCGCACAACGGCTGCCGTCCTCGCAAGAAACGCCGAGTATAATTCTCTTTCCGCTTGGCATAACCAGTTACATCGCAATAGTCAGTCACACTGTAAAAGAATCTACCAATGGCACGTTACACTGGACCCGTTTGTCGCCTCTGCCGACGCGACGGCATGAAGTTGTTCCTCAAGGGCTCGCGCTGCGATACATCAAAGTGTGGTATCGAACGGCGTGAATCGCCTCCCGGACAGCAGCAGTTTCGTCGTGGCAAGATGACCGACTACGGTTTGCATCTGCGCGAGAAGCAGAAGGTAAAGCACTACTATGGTGTCTTAGAGCGGCAATTCCGAAACTATTTTCATCGCGCCGAACACACCAAAGGCAACACGGGTGATGTATTGATGAGCCTGCTGGAGCGCCGGCTGGACAATGTGATCCATCGACTAGGCTTCGGTCAAAGTCGCAATCAAGCTCGCCAGATCGTCAATCACGGCCACGTAACGGTCAATGGTCGACGTGTCGACGTAGCAAGTTATTTGGTCAACGTGGGAGACATCATCCGCGTGAAGAATCGTGCCAAGAGCCTCGACTTGGTGCGTGGTGCGATGGCCGAAAGTAGCCGTGATGTGCCGGACTTCCTGACCGTCAGCGAAACTGAACTCCCCGAAGGAGTGGTTGGTCGTCTGCCCTTGGCTGAGGACGTTTCGGTTCCGGTTCAAACTCAGTTAATCGTCGAACTGTGCTCGCGTTAAGAAAGCTTCCTGCCGCGCAGCTCACAGTTTCGTTTCAAAGAACAATGACAATTCCCTTAGCCGATTTTGGTGGAGGTACCTGATGCATATCCGATGGCGTGGACTAGAATTGCCGAGCAAGGTAGTGTGCGACACAAGCACGTTGACCTCAACTTTCGGCAAGTTTGTGGCGGAGCCCTTTGAGCGTGGATTTGGCACAACCATAGGTAATGGTTTGCGTCGCATTCTGCTCTCTAGCTTGGAAGGCAGCGCGGTCACCCAGATCAAAGTTCATCACGCACAGCACGAATTCACCACAATTCCTGGCGTTTTAGAAGACGCCACTGATATTGTGTTGAACGTGAAAGCGTTGATCGTTAAGAACCATAGCGAGAGCACCAAGGTGTTGCGCGTCGAACGCAACACGGCAGGCGAAGTAACCGCCGGCGATATTGAAACCGACGAATCGGTAGAGATCATCAACAAAGACTTGGTGCTGGCGACTCTCACCGAAGATGTGCCGTTCGTGATCGAAATGGTTGTGGAGAATGGCCGCGGCTATGTTTCCGCGACAGAGCACGGCGAGAATATTCAAGAGATTGGCATCATACCGGTGGACGCGATCTTTAGTCCGGTCACCCGTGTTAGGTACGATGTTGAGGAAACTCGCGTTGGCCAGAAAACCAACTACGATAAGCTGACGGTTTCGATCCAGACCGACGGATCGATCAGCCCTGAGATGGCACTGGTCGAGTCCGCCAAGATTCTCCGCAAGCACCTGACGCCGTTTGTACAATACACCGAATTGGGCCCACAAGTGCATGCCGCTGCCCGAGGTGGTCCGATGTCCAACGCCGACAGTGCCTTAGAAGCCAAGCTGAATATGAGTATTTCCGAACTGAACCTATCGGTTCGCGCCAGCAATTGTGTTGAGTCGGAAAACATCATGTCAGTTCGCGAGTTGGTCACGCGTACCGAGGATCAGCTGTTAGAGGTTCGCAACTTCGGCGAAACGACCTTGGCAGAAGTTCAAATGAAGCTCCGCGAATTGGGTTTGCACCTGGGCATGCGGGTCCCCAGCCCAGCGGCCAGCATGTAGATGAAAGTATGAAACCAGAGACTCCTCTCATTTGAGATACCGATCATGAGACACCGCAGAAAAGGCCGCGTTTTAGGCCGTAATCCTAGTCACCAACGTGCGTTGTTACGCAATTTGGCCAGTTCGCTGCTGTTGACTGAGCGGGATGCTGAGTTTGACGACAACACACCAAAGGTTAAAGGGCGCATCGTTACAACGATCTCCAAGGCCAAAGAGGTGCGGCCGCTGATCGAAAAGTGCGTGACTATTGCGCGTCGCTCGCTTAGCGCTGAAAAGGCAGCTAGCGAGCATAGCACTTCGGCTGAACGCGGAAGCCAAGAGTGGAAGCAGTGGCGGGAGAGCGACAACTGGCGAGCTTGGAACGAAGCGATTTCGCCCGCTTTAGCTGCCCGTAGGCGTTGTCTGCAACTGCTACACGACAAGGAAGCGGTAGGAATTTTGTTCGACGACGTCGCGCCGCGGTTCGAGGATCGGCCGGGTGGGTACACACGCATTATCCGGTTGGCACAGCCTCGGTTAGGTGACGGCGGGACGCAGGCGATTCTCGAGTTTGTCGGTGTTCGTGATCGAGTTGTCGAGCGCAGCGAGAAGCCTGCTTTCGACGATGGTGATGAGACACCAGCAGACGAAGAGCAAGAAACTGCCGAGGCTGCGACTGACGAAGAGACTGTGGAAACGGCAGAAGATTCGCAAGATAAAGACGCCGAGTAGTGCGATTTGCACACCCCTGTGCCGACGTTTCTTTGTCGACGCGGTGAATATCTATGGAAGGCTCAAGTCACGGATTCGACTTCACTGCAGCCATGCGCGTGCTGTGCAGCGACATGGTCTCTCGACTTTCTGAGTTGAGCCATATCGATCTCCAACGAGTGGCAATCGGTCTCTGCCAGACTCGCCAGAGTGGATCCCATGGCCTTTATGCGTCGTTGACTCCACTTAAGTTTGAGGCAGGCGCCTCCGAACAAGTTCTTGAAGGACGACGCTATGGCGTGCAGAAACTATGCGACCTGCATGGTCGCGAATTACTGTACATCCTCAGCTTTTATCTACCACGGTTCCAAAACACTTCGTTAGAAGAGAAGCTCTCGACGGTGCTGCACGAGCTATGGCACATCAGCCCTGAGTTCGACGGTGATCTGCGACGGCATGCTGGCCGCTGCTATGCCCACGGCTCCTCGCAACGAGAGTACGACGCCCAAATGGATCGCTTGGCGCAACGGTGGCTAGCGCTCGACCCGCCCGGGCATCTGTACGACTTTCTCGCCGTTGATTTCGCTGAACTCGAAGCGGAACATGGCAGAGTAGTCGGAGCCCGTTGGCCGACCCCGAAGCTGTTGCCACTCTGATGGAAAGTGAATGCTTGCACCGCTAGCCATGAAATCACATTGACACTGCAGGCTCTCAACCGTACCGTGGCCCCTCTTTTCCTAGCTAGTATTAGTCATCTGAAACGAACTTTGCGCGCCACCGGTATGCACGAGCAAGTACCATTTCCAGGACAGAGCCCCAGCGGCGGGCTGTTCGCTCTGTTATTGATGGGTGTGCCTTGGTGGACGGGGTGCGGCGTGTTACTTACCACCTCGCCACCCCCCGATCCGCAATCGTTGCTGCGCGCGGTAGAAACCGGGCCAGAGAGCATCAAGCTGGAGATTTTCCAGGTAAGAATTCCCGCAGACGATCCTGAGTTGGGCAAGGAGCTGTGGTCGTCGGTCGACGAGCAGCGACTGGATCGCTCAGCTCGCCGAAATCTAGTGCGGAACGGTTTTCGGGCGGGCGTGTTGGGCGGAGCAATGCCCGATCTCTTGGCCAGAAAGTTGAATCTTCAGAGCGAGATGCCGGAATACGCAACGGATCGAGTAATCACCGACAATACTGCCTCTCCGCGAGTTGTGCGAAGAGTGCTGACGATCAATCAGAGCAATGAGGCGACCGTTCAGGCTTCCGACTTACGAGACAACGTCAGTGTGCTGCTCAATGGCGACGATGGCCTGCAGGGGCAGAGTTACGAACAGGTACAAGCTGTGTATACTTTACGGGCCGAGCGAGCATCGGGGCAGCGAGTTGCCTTACGGCTGACGCCGGAATTAAGACATGGCGAAGTGCGAAATCGATACGCAGGCGGAGACCAAGGAATTTTTCTGGTCACACCCTCACGCGAGCGGCAGGCGTACGATCGGTTGATGCTTAGCACCGAGCTGGCTGCGGGCGAACTGTTGGTTGTTGGCTGTCTGCACGATGCTCCCGGTAGCCTCGGCCGCGTGTTCCACGGCGTCGACTTGGCAGGGCCCGCCGAGCAGAAGCTCGTGCTTGTGCGTTTGCTGCAAGCGCCCCCTAGCGAGATCTTGGCCGACGCTCGAGTGCCGGGGCAATAACCGGCTGTCGCCCCCTCACCAACCGGCCTCGAATTTGGTATAATGCGGGGCCCTCCGAGTCCGCTCGCAGCGCATCTACTGTCGAGTTGCGACGGCTCGACCCTATCCCTCCCCCTTCACTTAATAAAGAGAAGACATCAGACGAAGGAGTTCAGTGACATGCCACTTGTACCCATGCGACTTCTATTGGATCACGCCGCAGAGAACGACTACGGCCTTGCAGCCTTTAACGTGAACAATATGGAACAGATCCAGGCGATCATGGAAGCCGCCCAAGAAACGAACTCCCCTGTCATCGTACAGGCAAGCCGCGGTGCGCGATCCTACTCACAGGACAACTATCTGCGACATTTAATGCTCGCCGCCGCAGAGCTTTATCCCCAGATTCCGATGGTGATGCACCAGGATCATGGCAACAGCCCCGAAACCTGCCAAAGCGCCGTCGAGAATGGTTTTACCAGCGTCATGATGGATGGTTCGTTGGAAGCCGATGGCAAAACGCCTGCCGACTACGACTACAATGTGCGCGTGACCAAAGAGGTAACCGAGACGGCCCACGCACAAGGTGTTTCGGTTGAGGGCGAATTGGGCTGCCTGGGTTCGCTTGTCAGTGGCGAAGGCGAACAAGAGGATGGCCACGGCGCTACGGGTACACTCTCTCGCGATCAGTTGCTGACCGATCCCGATGAAGCCGAACGATTTGTGGCTGATACGGGCGTCGATGCCCTAGCGGTTGCCATCGGCACGAGCCACGGTGCTTACAAGTTTACCAGCAAACCCACCGGCGAAGTGTTGGACATGGATCGCATCGAAGAAATCCATCGCCGACTGCCCAACTGCCATTTGGTCATGCACGGTTCCAGTAGCGTTCCGCAAGACCTACAGGACATCATCAATAAATTCGGCGGTAAGCTGAAGCAAACGTGGGGCGTGCCGGTCGATCAGATCCAGCGCGGCATCAAGCACGGCGTGCGCAAGGTAAATGTCGACACCGATAATCGGTTGGCGATCACCGGCGCTATTCGCAAAGTTTTTGCCGAGTCGCCCGAGAAGTTTGATCCACGTGATTATCTGAAGCCAGCTCGCGCTGCGATGAAGCAGGTTTGCATCGACCGCATGACCGCCTTCGGCCAAGCCGGCCATGCCGACGAGATCAAACCAGTTTCGATCGACAAGTTCGCTAGCTTCTACGCTCCTGTCTAGGGCTTGAAGGACTGCGGTTTCGTCATGATTCGCAGAGACATCGACCTCGGCGACGGTAGAGCTCTGTGGCTGCTCGTTTCGCAGGTCGAGCATGCTCGGCTCAGCGCCGTGTTGGCGGAGCGATGTTTGACGAACTTCGGCCAAGCTGCCCCCGAGCTCGATCCGGTGCGGCGCGAACTGTTGCAGGCCATCGCACGCCACGATGATGGCTGGGCCCAGTGGGAGAAGCAGCCAGGCATCGATCTCGAGTTGCACCGGCCGCTGTCATTCCGCGAACTATCGCACGACGAGTCGCTCGCCAATTGGGACGGCTCGATCCGCAGTGCTGCCGAGGTGGGTCCCCTAGCAGGTTGGACCGTCGCTGGCCACTTTTCGATGCTCCTGGAAGCTTCGAAATGTGAATTCGATCAGGCCGATACAACCCAGTGGCTGGCCGACATTGTAAAGCAGCGCACTGATTGGCTGGCCCAGTGGCAAGCGATCGATCCTAAGCTACACACCAAGCAGCTCGCCGACGAAGCGCTGCTTTGGCTGCGCGTGTTCGACGTTATCAGTCTTTGGATTTGCTCCGTCGCTCCTTTTGGCGGCGAAGTTGTCTCTCAATGGCCCGGGGGCTACCACATCGGTCTGGGCGAATCGCTCGACACGCAGCTTGCTGCCGACCCAAAGATCGACAACTCGGATCGGGGAGTGGTCACGGTCGACCCCTGGCGCTTTGATGTGTCTGAATTAGAAATCGAGGCGACGGGCCACGTGGTACCAGTCGGCGAATACCGCGACGTGGCTGCAATGTTGGCAACCTATGAACCACTTCAGTTAAGTTGGCGGCTGACGCCACTTCGTGCCTAACGACCTCGCGGCCCGTTTCACTGCGCAGGATAAGGATCGTGCTTCTTCGTATGGCTTGCAACCATCGACTGGGTCTCATCGTCCCAGCCCATCATCTGGCCGGTGCGCCACGACTCGTTAGCCATGACCACGGGTAGGACTCCCGCCACTCCCAGCTCGATCGGACAGTTGAGCGGTTCGGCGCTGCGCATGTGATTGTGCAGGTTCGTATGATGCGGGTGCGTGTCTTCGGCGCCGGTTTTCTTGTGCTCGGCCAGCACTTTGTCGTCTTTGTCTTTGGCGACCCAACCCTCTTTCGTGAAATAAAGCGTGCCGCGATAGCCTCGAATGACGTGATCGACGCCGACGCGATTGCCCTGCGTGCCCAGTACGTAGACGGTTAAGCCTTGGGGGTATTCACATATCATCTCAAAATTATCGGGCAGATTTCGATGATTCGGCCATTGCCAAATTCCGCCCATCCCCACAACCCGCCGTGGATACATCAGACCAAGTGCTTTAATCATCCGCGTGATGCGATGCACGAACAGATCTGTCGCAATTCCTCCAGAGTACATGGAAAAGCTGCGCCATTCAAAATAATGGTGTGGGTCCCAGGCGGTATCAGGCGCACTTCCCAGCCAAGCTTTCCAGTCAAGGTCGTCCGGCTTCGGCATGTCGTCCTTCAAGCCTGGCACAGCAAATGGCCCTTGTTCGCCGTAGCGCCGAACATATTCAATCTGCGCTTGAACTACTGTGCCAAGGATGCCTTCTTTAATAGCCTGAGCGGCCGAACTGTAACTGTCGTCGGACATCCCCTGTACACCAATTTGAACTGGCAAACCGGTCTCTTTCTGCTTGCGCATCACTTCAAATGCTTCAGGGATCGTGTGCGTAGCCGGCTTTTCGCAGTAGACGGCCTTACCAGCATCAAGCGCGTCGAGTGTCATCTGCGCGTGTTGATGCTCGGGCGTGGCAATCGTTACATAATCGATATCCGCCCGATCTAGCACCTGGTGATAGTCGGTAAGCGTATGTGCGGCGCCCGTTAAGGTGGCGCCGGCTTCGGCACGCGTTTTCCAGCAATCTGCCACGGCAACTGCTTCCAGATTGTTTTTCTCCTTCAAGTTGAGGTAGGTCTTCATGTGGTTGTTCGCCATATCGCCTGCGCCGATAAAGCCGATCCGTATACGGTCGTTCGCGCCAACGATCTGGGCGTAGCTTGCTGCTGACCAACCCAAACTCAAAGAGGCAGCGCCGACGGTACCCAAAAACTGACGACGAGCAATATCGGTGGACTGAGAATCAGATTTCGACATGGGAATGTTCACTCTTCATTGATATCAAGGGATTACGAAGTCAAAGGTGCTTGGAGTCTACCGTTAAAGTAGATTCTTTGGTCGTATAGCCACAGAGCACACGGAGAGCACTGAGGAACTGCTCATCTTTCGCATCTACTCCGTGAGCTACGTGTGCTCTGTGGCTTCTTTATTCTAAGAAATGCTCTAGGTCCTGGAGTTGTATGCCTGGCCGCTTTCAGCCCCTATGTCATGTATAACAAGAATATCGAGTCTTGCCCAAATTACAATCTCGTGGCGAGATACAGCGGGAGGGGCTGGCAGCCATTAAGGCTTCCATCTGCCGGAGCTCACCGAGAACCGCGACGTTTGAATTTGAGTGGCACGCGGCGTCTGGTGACTTCGTCGCAGCGAAGGATCGGCGCGAACCGGTCGTGTCCGATTCCTATCCACGTGAATCTATCGCATGTCGATTGATGGGCAGCGCAGCAAGCTATGCCGTTTCTGATCGCCCAAACAGAAATCCACCTACTCCCAAAAGTGAAATCGCGATCCCACCGCCTGCCATTCCTAACGATTTGGCAAGGGAGGCCGGATGGCGTCCATCTTCGATGATGAGGATCTTGTTGACGTCGATTGTCGGAAAGCTTTCGCGCAGGAGCGCTTCTTCTTCGCTATCGAGCCCACCGATCAGATTCACGACCAATCCCTGCACCGAATTCTCAGAAGTCAAACTTTCCGGGATCGAACGGATCGTTTTGAACCGCTTCGTCTTGACGAGCACGCTGAAGGAACCAATCTCGGGCCACTCAGCATCAGGAACTGCGTCGAGAGTTCCATACTTTTCTGCGAGCTGCCCCAACTCTGCGAAGAACCGGTGGTCTGCGGAGATTACAGGGTAGTAGGTGTAGTCAACACTCGTCGAGCCCTTGGGCTCTCCCGATTCATATTTCCCCTGTCGATACTGGTAGACCGAGCCAGGGTAGATTGCAAAATGCTCGCCCAGACGAACATGATTGTTCTCACTCGCCTTGCCTGTCTCAATATCAACCAGTTCAACCTCGATCGGCTCAACCGAGGTTCCTTGGCTGACTCGAAACTCTTGAATACCAAAGAATGCCAACATCGCTCCACCCACGACAGCCACAATCTTCAAACGAAACATGAGAACCTCTTCGGGTAAGAAAAATAGAGAGATGAATCAGCGAGCAAGAACCTCCACGGCTACTGACCTGGGACGCAGCTGCCCAGCAGAGAAAAACCACAAACCCGTAAAGCGCAAGAGATTCTACTCCTGGGCGAAAGGACCTGTCCACAGCAGCTAGGGCATCGCCCCAGGAACATCGCCAAACACATAGCGGAAAGACACCAGAATCCGACTCAACGCTCGGACCTCTATCGGTATAGTTTACATCAGATCAAAATTTCCAGCCGCACAACTGCTTGGCTCAATTGGCGTAGTGGGGTGTACGCCGCACATACGGCAGGCGAGCGGGCAGCTTGAGTGGTCGTCCATACTTGTTCGATGGTCGGCCGCGTTATAGACTGCATTTTTGGTGTCTTATCTCTGAGTTTAGAAAGACAATTTTTGGATAGACATTGCTTGCGTACGAATTTTTTACCCAATAAGAAGTTTGGCCTTCGAAATGCTCTCAGGGCAAGATTTCCCGATCGATGACTGGTCAACTCGTGACGAACAGTTTGCAGAGGTATCCGACCGCGCATTTGTGCACCGGGTTTTTTCTAGTCATCCGTCGCTGCGCCGGGAATGCGACGGCCTCGTCGAATGGAAACCCTATCATGACGAGCCGTTCGATGACTCCGAATGGATCCTTGTCCCTGGCGGTTGGGACCATGAGCATTGTTCGTTCTGCATGGCCAAGATCGTCGACGGCATGAGTTTTTGGGCTAACGGCAACGACGTTATCCTGCTTTGCGACTACTGTCACGACCACTACGCAGATCGCTTGGAGACGACGGCCTAACAAGGGGTTGCAGTTGAACCGCAAGTTGCTCGGTCTGGTGAGATCAATGTCGTTTGCCACGGCCTAATATAGGGTGGCGCTATGCGAAAAGCGGCATTGTTCTCACAGACAGCAATGAAACTCAACATAGGGGTAAATTCCATTGCTTGATCAGCTCGTCGAAACCGCCAAAGCAATTAAACCGATCGTTGATTCCGTTGCCGGTCTTGGACTCGCTGCGGTCTTCGGTACAGTCTTGCTAGCAGTTCTGAACCGCAACGCACAACTCCGCCAATGGCGGAAATTCAAGGATGACCTCGAAGACTGGGCAGAGAAGCTGCTTTCCAAGCACAATCGCCATCCAAAGGAACTCACGGATGAAGATTGGAAATCGGAATGCGAAACGATGCTCTACGATGCCCAATACACCCCAGCTGAGATTGCAGAAATCATGGATTTGGCCATAATCGTCGCACAGGCCACAACGCTCGACCTGCTCGACACACGCGAACGGTAAGGAAACTGACCATGGCTACCGTCCCAGATCTTTCGGAAGAACAAGTCGTTGCTTCTCGAGAGCAAGCGCAACAGGCTAAGTTTGCGTCCAGAAGAACGAAAACGCTGGCACTCGGAGTATTTTTTGGCCTTGCTTGTGTGCTATTGTTAATATTCGGCTTCTGGACTTTTGCCATTTGCGCGATGTTTGTTTCATTGATTGGTGTCTCTAACTATTTCGCGGCCAATGGCCATTTGCATCGCCTTCAGAAACGAGAGAAGCACCACAAGAGACTTGCTCGAGATTTCTCAAAACTTGAGCGGGACGGTCCAAGTGGCCGTGGGTCGCTCGATTCAAACCCGAGCGGTGTACCAACTCCTACGGGTTGAATCACATATCAAATCGGATAACTGGTGTTCGCTCGCCATCCGAAGTTTCAACATCTCTTCTATCACTTGCGTTCATTAGTGGTCCGAGATTTACTCCGTTGGTCCGCATGCCCGGTTATCCAGACCGTTAGACGGCTGCTCCATCTTGCATAAATTTCGGGACAACTCAAAGGAATGAACACGACGTTAATCCTAGGCCTAGTGATCTTGCTCGGCAGCGGGCTGGCGTGGGCGCTGCACAAAAGATCAGTCCGACATCTGACACCAATCCTGCGTCGATTGGCGAAAGAAGAAAATGGGGTGATTAAGTCGTACCCCTTTGTGATGCCCAAGTTGTTGTATGCCCGTTCTGGGGTGGACGTGGAAGTCTCGACCGGCATCGATGGGCGTTCTACCGAGTACACCTATGTGTTGTTCGACGGTGTGCCTGCGCACGGTTTCGAGTTTCGTATACATCCGCGTTCGCTGCTGACGGTGGCAAGCGAATGGACTGGATTTAAGCATCCCGCTGGCGCGGAGCTTGGCAAGCTAAAGGAGTGGTTCGATATCAAGACGAACGACGATGAATTGATGCAGGCGATTCTCGATCCATCGATTCAAGGCGATCTACTTGCCTGGTCTGAGGGCGGCATGAACCGCATTGCTGACGTTCGTAATTACGACGGTAAGCTGATCTACGCCGTGACGGGCAAGCTGGGTGACTACGAAGCGTTTCGATTGCTACTCGACTCGGCCGGCAGATTTGTAGATCATTTTACCAGCGTGATGGCAAAACAGCCCCACGCATGAAAGAGTCGCGGAGAGCATGGAGGAAGGTTTTCGATCGACCTACGCCGAAGGCGTTTCATATTTCAGCCCAGGGTTGGTCGCGGCGGCGACCTACCCTGGGTTCACAGCGATCTGAAACATCTACCCTGAAGGGGTTGCATAACGCGAGGAGATGATGGAACCCCGTTGGGGTACAAAGAGCGCAACACACGACGACCCAGGGTAGCTCGCTAGCGCTCGCAACCCTGGGCTGAAGGATTCTAATCCTTTCAGGATACAAGCCGGTGGCTTCGGCGATACTACGGGTGCCACTGCTGGCTCGTCTAGCAGTAACCTGTAGCGACTGTCTTGGAGTTCAAGTCGGTTGATAGTGTTGCACTAGATAGATTGTCCACCGACAGGTTCACCCATCTTTGGTAGGCAAGACGCAAAGATGGGTGCGAGCACACCATCCTACGCAATACTCGCAACTCTTGTTAATTTGCGACGACTTCGTAGTCTGAAATGGTACCCCGCAAGAGACTCCTCTCGACTGGCCAATAATCGTGCTCGCATTTTGTGTGCAGTTGTCGATAATCGAGTGTGCACATTGATGCACTGATATTTGACAACCTATTGACCATCTGGACACGAAGTTTTGTCCAATTCACTCGTTTCGAGGAGGACGAAACTTGCCTCAGTTCTGTCCGCGCCGAAAGGCTGCTTTGCCTATTTTCGCAGTGTGAAGCAAAGTGCGAGGTGGACAAAACTAATTTGGCCGCAGAGGACAAAACAGGCGCGCCCAGGACAATACTCCAGGAGTTTTGTCACACCCTGTTTTGCTGTGAGCTTGTATAGCCGTGTGGCGGGCGAATCGTGGGGACAATAATCGGAGAGTAAAGACCCAAAAATCGTTTTCCCGGATATCAGGACAAAACTCGCACTCTACATTCGGTCATGTTACTGGCTCAATGATGTTAACGATTGAGCATCGCACGTACGCCGGGGAGTAGTTCGCGATACAAATCGTGCCGTTGGTTCGAGCGGCCGGTGCTATCGAATCGTAAATTGAAATCGCGATCGACAAGTTGTAGACCTGGAATCATTTGGTAGGAAGCCTGATTTACCATTGCGGGCGTCGCAGCCAGCACGATCTGGTTGCGGCGACGGTCCAAGCCGAAGTGGTCGGCCCAGGCACGGGCGTCGTCGACGGTGGGTGCTTGCATGTCGAGATTGAACAGGAGCAGGTGCACCTGCACGATCCTTGGATCCGAGAGGTTGAATCTGCCATAGGTATGGGCCGCTTCGTGAATCGAGGGCAAACCGGGTTGCGGTGGGATGCCGTCGAACCCACCAACCTGGTGACCCCCGCAAAATGCTTGGCACGCTTTGCAAGGCATGCCGATCGGTTCGATAAGGATTAGTTTGCCACGGAAATCGGAGAGCCGAGTCAGGCGACCATTTTGGTCGTACAGCTCGAGATCGGGATACTGCTCTCCCACTCGCGGCGGCCAATCGAAAGCGAGTTCGGATGCCCCGAGCGGCGCGGTTAGCTGCAACTCGTTGCGGAACTGATAGGTTAATACACCGACAGTGAGCAGAATTAATGGCGCTAGGAAAATCGATTTCATGTGTGCATTCCAACGGGTGAGCAGTGGGCTGACTTATTAAGTGTAGCTCACCATTGAAAAACACCGGCCCCATGCACCTGCTGGGGGTTGAGGCGCACGGGGCTCGATGATTACCGGCTTCGTTGAGCGAGAATTTGCGTCAGACCGAGTTGTCCTGGGCAGCAGGGTCTGTCGGCAATGCGCTGTCAAACTCGGGTGGCGGTCGACGTGGGCGTTCGGAACGTGGCGGACCTTCGCGTCGTCTGCCTTCAGGCGGTCCACGTCGCGAGCCGCGCTGCCGCCCTCGCATCATGCGTTCGTGCATTTTATCGGCCAGCTGTTGAAATTCTTCGCGGCTAAGTTGCTCATCGCCGTTTTCATCGAAGGCGCGGAACAGGCGACCGGGATTCGGCGGGCCCATTTCCTCTGGACCGCGACCCCGCGGACCGCGCTCGGCGCCCGGACCGCGCCGGCCGCGTTCACGATCACGGAAGCCTCGTTCGCCCTCTTGCTCTGCCGAGGAGTCGGAGTTTTGCAGAGGACGAAATCGCTCGCGTTCCCCGCCTTCGCCGGGAGGACCGCGCCGCTCACCGCGTTGTCCGCGTTGACCCCGCTGACGGTCTTGGCCACCTGCTCCGCGGCGCTCGCGCATCGCGGTAGACAGAGCCATGAATTCCTCGCGGCTGAGTTGACCGTCGCCATCGGCATCGAAACGGTCGAACATCTGCATCGGATCAGGTGGGCCGCCGGGACGTCCCGACCGACCCTGGCCTCCACGGCCAGCGCGTCCTCTGCCGCCCTTGGCATCTTTGCCTCCTTGGCCGCCTCGTTTAGCACGGGCTTTGGCTCGTTCGCTTTCGCTGAGCTCGCCGTCTCCATCTGCGTCGAATTGCTCGATCATACGTTGCCGGCGCTCGGCCCGATCGGGCTTCTCGCCGGTGGCATCTTCGGCAGTCGTAGTCATCGGCAGCAACACAATTGCCGCCACAAAGGTCAAAATGGGGGAGATCTTTCTCATCGTTAATTCTCACTGGTAAGGTGGGGGTGAATGTAGTTGCCTCTACGATAAGAAACACCGCCAACGGCCACAGGTTTCGCATTAAATAGGGGATTGCGTCAATTTCGTGACTTCCGCAGGGTAGAGCATCGCTATCGCCTCGGGCGGCGATTGCCTTAGAATGTGGCCTCGCCGTTATCCCCGTTCGCTCCGTTTGAAACAGGCTCCATGGAACATCCGTCGCTTTATCTGGCTGGCATTCTGGCTCTGGGCATTGCTGCCCAATGGGTCGCTTGGCGGCTGCGGCTGCCCGCGATTGTGCTACTGCTGTTGTTCGGTGTGATGTTGGGCAAATGGGGTCCCGACACAGGTGATGCAGCCGACCATGACATTTTCTTCGCATTAGTTTCGCTGGCAGTTGGCGTTATCTTGTTTGAAGGTGGGTTGAGCCTCAACTTTCGCGAAATCGTGGGAGCCCGTGGGGTCGTGTTTCGGCTGGTTACGGTCGGCTTGGTGCTGACCTGGGCCCTGACCGCTTGGCTGGCCAACGTCGTGGCGGGGTTTTCGCCCACTATGTCTGTATTGCTGGGTGCTCTGCTGACGGTCAGTGGACCAACGGTTGTGTTGCCGCTGTTACGCCATGTTCAGCCTGTCAGGCGCATCGGGTCGCTGGCTAAGTGGGAAGGAATCGTCAACGACCCAATCGGCGCCGTGGCCGCTGCGCTCGTGTTCGAGGTAATTCTTCACGACCAACATGGTGGTATGGCCAGCAGTTGGCTGCACGGCTGGGTCGACACTCTGTTCTATTCCATCTTGCTCAGTGCCGTGAGCGGGTGGCTACTACTGGTAATGCTGCGCCGCTACTGGGTGCCCGATTATTTGCAGAACCCGGTTATCCTGGCTTGGGTGCTGTTGTTGTTTGCGTTGTCCAACGAACTTGCACCCGAGTCGGGGCTAGTCACGGTCACCCTGCTTGGCGTAATTTTGGCCAACCAGCGCGGCGTTGCCGTTAGGCACATCGTCGAGTTCAAAGAGAACCTCCGGGTGCTGTTGATCTCGACTTTGTTCATTGCGCTCGCATCACGGCTCGAGATCAACATGGAAGCGCTACGCACACTCGGCTGGCGGAGCGTCGCGTTTGTAGCGCTGCTGCTGGTGTTTGTACGGCCGGCGGCGGTCTTCCTGGCCACGTTGGGCAGCAAGCTACCCTGGCAGGAGCGCGCTTTCTTGGCCTGGATTCACCCGCGGGGGATCGTTGCAGCCGCGGTTAGCTCTCTGTTTGCAATGAAGATCGCCCGAACCGCGGCAGCTGATTTCCCCAACGCGGAGCTGCTCTTGGCCGAGGCCGATCGATTTGAGCTGGTTACATTTCTGGTAATTGTTGTCACTGTGACAGTTTACGGGCTGACGCTGGCGCCCTTGGCGCGGTGGCTTGGTCTCTCGGGAGAGAATCCGCAAGGGATCCTCTTCGCCGGGGCTTCGCCCGCCGTGCGCGAGATCGCCCAGGCTGTGCAGGAAGAAGGCTTTCCTGTGCTGTTGGTAGACACGAATCCCCGCAACAACTCCGTCGCCCGCATGGCGGGGCTGCCGGTCGCATTTGCCAGCATTGGCAGCGAATATGTGCAGGACGAAATCGACTTGGGCGGTATCGGCCGGCTGCTCTCGATGACACCGAACGATGAGGTGAACACCCTGGCTGCAATGGGTTTCGCCGAACGCTTTGGCCGAGCTGAGGTGTATCAAGTTGCTGTCTCCGAAACTTCCAGCGATCGGACCGAACATGTCGGCGCCTATCGTCGTGGACGAACTGTCTTCGACAGGCCAATCACGATCGAGCAATTGGAAGCGCGCTTCGCCGCGGGAGCGCGTGTCAAAAAAACCGCTCTAACTACCGACTTCACCTACGACGACTTTCTAGCCCGCTACGGCGAGTCGGCGCTCGTTCTATTCCGCACCGACGTCACCGGTAAGAACCTGCTGGTCGCCACCGAGGAAAGCGAAACCAGCCCCCGCCCCGGCCAAAAGGTATTCGCCCTGGTCGACGAATCACCGGACGACACCCAGGCTTCGACAGACGCCTAACGGGCGGTGTCGCAGGCTGAATATTTTCTCGAAACCAGGAAAACGATTTCTGGGAAAAAACTCCTCCATTCTTTCCCGGTTCGCCGCGCTTTCACTCTGGAAAACAAGCAATGCCGTCACGCCCGATGGGAAACAATTGGGTGAATTCTTTCCCCAGCAGACTATTTTCCTCTGCTCAGGCGAGTACATTTTTTCCCCTATGGGTGTTGCGCCAGGCTGCCAAGCAAGGCTGTGCTGAATTCAGTGTGGAAAAAACTCACGCCCTCTGTTTCTCACGCCCAACTGTCGAATCGGAAGAAAGTCGGTGTATGGGCCGGGCATAAATTTTCAAAGATGGGTACAACGTTGTGCGTATTCCATTATCGAAATCTGGAAGAGGAATGCGAGCACGATTATTAGCCACCCGTGGACTTCTTCCGTGCCCGCCTAACTTGCTTCGGCGTGCTCAGCCGAAGCATATCCGGAAATTGCGGTTCTTAGCTTCGGTCGAAATCGCCGAAGCGAGTTACGACTAGGTACTCGCGGCCGAAGTCGATACAACCTCGCTCGATTCGCAGGTCGCCAAATTGAAGGTGGTCGTGCACACCGACCGCAGTAAATTAGCTGTCACACGCGACCTAGGTCAAGTTGTCCTTAGGCACCTACGGGAGTTTGGGCACAGCCACCGACGCCCGTTGTGTCTGCCAGTTACGATACTGTTCGTTAGCTATGACTCCACATTGCCATGAAGATTGGGAACGTCTTTATCGCAATGCGCTGCGCTTTACAAAGAGCGCCTCCCGCCAAATGCTAACAAGGCAAACATCAAACCTAGCAACAGTGCGGTTGGTTCTGGTACACTCGTCGCAGCGGCAAGGCTAGGCGTTGTGCCGTAGTTCGCTTCCCAGTCGTTGAGGTCTGATTGGCTAAGCGGGTTGGGCGATTCGCCCCGTTGCCAGGCGAGAAAATCAAAACCGTCGACGTCGTTGTCGCCGTTGAAATCGCCTTGGATCGAACCGCCGACTCCTTGAAAATCGCTAAGAACGACCGAGCTGGCGGTGTAGTCGACCTGGAACGAGCCGGTGCCGCCGCTGACGATGTTGAGCCGCGCTCCGTCGGCCACATTGCTAAACACGCCGGCGAGCGCTGAAGCGGAGAGGATGGTGAAAGTGTCGACCTGGGCGGGCGTGACGCCGCTGATCAGAGCCAACTCAAGTTGGCCAGCGAGTCCGGCCGTGCCCGAAATATCTAGCAAGTCGAACTCTGGGTTGAGTGGATCAGAGTTGTCGGAGCCGCCGATTTCGATCGAGAGCAACCCAGTGACATCCTGGCTGTAGTTGCCTGTCAGGGTGAGAATGCCCGCGGAGTTGCCTGGGGCGACGGTGTCTTGATTGAAGACGTTGCTAATGACGGTGCCTTGGCCTTGCAGCGCACCGGTGGTAACGGTGATGCCGTTGCCGACGGAGTTATCAAGTGTACCGTCGTCGAGACTGAGCGTACCCCCGACGCCGTTGCCGCCGATCGTTACGTCGCCATCGACGGTGACGGTTGCGCCGTCGGTGATATTCATTTGTCCTGTGCCGTCGAAGCCGACGAACAGGTTTCCGCTCAAATCCCAAGTGGTCGACGCTCCGTCGACGGTGGTGGTGCCGTCCGCGCCGATGTTGAAGCCGGTGACTAGTGTCGCCTGGCTGATGCTACCGCCGCCGGAAAGAACTAACTCGCCACGGTCAACGAAGGTGGCTCCGGAGTACGTATTCGCGCCGGTGAGTGTTTGGGTGCCGGTGCCTTCTTTCAGCAAATCGCCCGTGCCGCTGATCACTCCGCTGAATGTGCCGCTGCCGTTGTCCAGGCCAACGACCAATTGGGCCGTGCCGAGCTGCACCGATCCTGCTCCCGAGAGCGCATCGATCGACTCGTTGAAATTGTTGAGATTGAAGTCGGCGCCGGCGGAGACCGAGACGGTGGTCTGATTCGCGAGACGTTCAATGCCGCCCAATTGTAACGTGCCGCCGGTGACGTTGGTTGGGCCGGTGTAGGTGTTGATGCCGGATAGAATCAGCGTACCACTACTGCTCTTGGCGAGCCCACCGGTTCCGGAGATGACTGCTGTATGCGTCAGTGTATCTGCGGCAAAGATGTTCAACGTGCCGCCACCGGCGTTTAGGGTAGTAGCGCGAGCCATGCTAAAGGTGCCACCGGTCGCGAGCGTGCCGCCGTCGAAGCTTAAGCTGCCAGCTGGATCGCCCAGCCGGTTGTCTGCGTTGATCTCCAATGCGCCGCCGTTGATGGCTGTGCCGCCCGTGTAGGTGTTCGCCCCGTTGATGATTTGCGCCCCGGAACCGACTTTGACCAGTCCGCCCGTTCCGTCAATGGTCCCGTCGAACTCGTCGCTCCCGTTCGCGGACCCTATGGTCAACGTGCCACTGCCCAGGTGGATGTCCCCCGCACCAGAGATGCCGTCGACGGCATCACTGATGTTGTTCAGATCGAATCCTTCGCCCATGATGCCGCTGGCTTCGACGACGACGCTCGACGTATCAGGAAGCTGCCCCGCGCCGGAGAGGCGAAGGATTCCGCCTAAGACACTCGTGTTTCCGCCGTAGGTGTTGCTGGCGGTGAGGGTGAGTCTCCCGAGTCCAATCTTGGTCAGAGCCCCGCTGCCTCCAATAACGCCGCCGAAGGTCATGGAAGAGTCTTCGCCTATAGGATTCAGCGTTCCTCCGCCAGCATCGAGAGTCACAGCGCGAGTTGTGTTGATAGTGTTATCCCCTTGGAGCTGAAGAGTTCCGCTATTGAACGAGAGTGTCCCAGTCGGGTCGCCGAGATTCTCGTCGTGTTCAATGTCGAGCGCTCCACCGTTAATGGTCGTGCCACCGGTGTACGTGTTCGGAAACGTATCCTCGCCAACCGTCTTGGTGCGGAGCTGTTGCGTTCCAGTGCCCGTCTTCGTGAGACTACCCGTACCGCCGATGACGCCGCTGAAGGTTGCCCCGCCGTCGTCGGAACCTACGATGAGAGTGCCGGCCCCCAGCAAGACGTCTCCGGTGCCGCTGAGCGCATCAATCGCATCAATCACACCGTTCAAATCGAACGTGGCACCGCTACTCACATCCACGTCAGTCAAATTGGAAAGGCGACCGCTGCCGGAGAGCCTGACGATGCCGGCGGCGATGGACGTTGGGCCCGTATAGGTGTTTGCAGCGGTCAACGTTAGCAGGCCGCCGCCGCTCTTAGTAAACGCTCCTGGCTGAACACTCAGGTCTCGGATTACGCCAAATTGGGTGATCGAGTTGCCGCCGTTGATGTCGATCGTGCCGCCGACGTCCGACACGAAAACGAACCGGTCGTTGGCAAAGCTGCCCCCGGCATTTAGCGTTCCACCGTCGAGCGACAGGAAGTTCGTAAGTAGATTACTATCATCGCCGAGCTGGTTGGAAGCCGTAACGTGAACTGTTCCACCGTTCACAAAGACTGGGCCAGTGAAGGTATTGGCGGCTGACAGTGTCAGATCGCCATCGCCAGTCTTTCTCAGGAAGCCGCTGCCGGCAATCGTCGCTGTGCGATTGAGTGTTGTACTGGAGTCAACCTCGAATGTGCCTCCACCTGGGCCGAGCGTGGCCGGGCGACCGGTGGTAATGTTGCCGGTCGTACGGAGCGTGCCGTTGTCGAGCGCAAGCGTTCCGAGCGTACTGCCGAGATTGACCGCGCTGCTAATTTCGACAACTCCCGCATTGACATTGGTTCCTCCGAGGTAAGTCGAAAAACCGCTGAGAACCAGGTCGCCGTTGCCGGTCTTGGTGAGGCTCCCCGCACCGGTGATGTTTCCGGACGCATCGAGCGTAGTGCTGGCATCGACGTCGATCGTACCGCCGCCTGCTTCCAGCGCGATACCTCGAATCATGCTGAACGTGGCGGTGGAGTGGAGCGTGCCGCCGTCAAACGAGAGCAGCGTTCCCAGTGCGCCGAGATTCTCGCTCTGGCTGATCTCCAGCACGCCATTGTTGACGAACGTGCCGCCAGTGTAGGTGTTGACGCCATCGAAGACTTGCGTTCCGGTTCCCTCTTTGACGATCGCTCCGCCGACGCCGCTGATGACGCCGCTGAATGTGCCGCCGAGATTGTCGGCGCCGATGGTCAGTGTACCGAGTCCCAGCAATACGTCGCCGCCGCCGAGCAGTCGGCCGATCGTGTCGGAAACGTCGGTGGTGTCAAACGTAGCGCCCGTGAATACATCGACTCCGCCGTTGGCCAATAAGCCGCCGCCCGTCAGTCGAAGTGTCCCTTCGGTGATCTCAGTCAAACCGCCGAATGTGCTAGGCTGCGTGAGAACGAGCGTCCCCGTGCCGGACTTCCTGAGGTCGGCGTTCGCACCTCCGTCGATGGGACTGGAGAAAGTGAGCGTCGCACCACCGACCGTGTCGAACTCACCGATTGTGTTAATGGTCGTGGTGCGACCGGTAGTGAATGTGGATGCCGTCCGCAGCGTCCCTTCGTTGAACACGAGCGTTGCTGACGCGGCGCCCAGGCTACCGTCGCTGGTTATTTCCAGTGTGCCTTCATCGATGGTCGTGCTGCCGGTGTAGGTATTGCTACCGTCGAGGATTTGCGTGCCGCTGCCCGTTTTGACGAAGCTGCCGGCCTCTTGAATGGATCCACAAAAATTGCCATCGCCGTCGGCGAAACCAACCGTCAGCGTGCCGCCACCTAGCAGCACCAGACCCTCGCCATCCAACCCGTCGATCGTGTCGCTTACTCCGTTTAAGTCCCACAAGCCCGCAACGGTGACATTGAAATTGTCGGGCAACTCGCCGGAGCCAAACTGCAGCGTCGCATTGGCGGCGATGATTGTGTTGCCGGCGTGGGTGGCTGGTACAGTCAAGAGAAGCGTGCCGGGGCCGTCAATGCCAAGGGGGCCCGTGCCGCTGATGCCAGCCGACTGCGTGAGTGTGCCCGCCTCCACGTCAATAAAACCGCCGCCGTCCAGCACCACAGCATGTTGGTTCGTGAAGGTCGCCGTGGTTTGCAGACCGCCGTTGTTGAGCGTCACCGATCCGCTATTATCTCCTAGATTGGCGTTCTGGCTGACAGAGACCACAGACTCGAAGATGGTCGTTCCGCCCAGGTAGCTGTTTACCCCCGAGAGTATGAGCGTCTCCTCGTTATCGCTGGAGACGTCTAACGTACCCGGTCCGCTGATGACCCCCGGCACGGTCAGTTCCGAACCTGCCTCCAGGAAAATGGTCCCGAAAAGGGGTCCGCCGCCTGAATTGAGCGTGATCGATCTTCCGGCATCGAAGACCATAGGCGTCCCGGGTAGCAGATACAGGGTACCTCCGCCAAAGACCAGGTCGCTCGCGGGTTCACCAAGATGAAAGTCCTCGGTGATCTGTAGGACTCCTTCATTGATGGTCGTTGGACCTTCGTAGTCGTTCAGCCCCGATAGGGTCAGTGTATGAGAACCTTCCTTAGTGATTCCGCCGGGATCAGATATGGCACCGCTGAAAGTTGTTGCCCCGCCGTTTTGGTTGACGGTGAGCGTACCGCCATTGAGCACAATGTTGCCGGCGCCGGCGATCGATTTAACGGTGTCGCTGTTGCCGTTTAGGTCCCACGTAGCGCCGCCAGCTACGATGACGTCAGTCAAGTCTGAGAGCTGAGCGGAGGCGCCTGAGTAAACAAGCATACCGGCGTTGATGTTCGTGTCGCCGGTGTAGGTGTTGCTCGCAGTGAGCAGCAAGGTGCCTGTGTCGCTCTTGGTCAGCGCGCCGACGCCGGTGAGGGGTGTGCCCGCGAACATGGAGAAAGTCGTCCCCGCATCCACGTCGAGTGTTCCGCCACCGGCATTCAGTTGGATGCTTTTGACGTTGTTGAGAGTTGCGGTCGATTCGAGTGTTCCACCGTTGATCTGAATCAGGCCGTTGCCGAGGTTGGATATCGTGCTGCTGATCCGCAGTGTGCCGCCATTGATCTGTGTACCGGCGGTCCAATTGTTGCTGCCGCTGAGCGTCTGAGTGCCTGCACCGACCTTGATGAAGCCGCCTGCTTCGCTGATATCGCCAGAGAACGTGCCGCTGCCGTTGTTCGAGCCGACGGTCAGAGAATTGGCGCCGCCTGCCCCAAGCAAGACCGAACCGGCGCCGGTGAGGGCGTCGATAGCGTCAGTGACGTCATTGATATCGAACGTCGCGCCAGAACTGACGGACACATCTGTTGAATCGGAAAGCCTGCCTGACCCAGAAAGCCGGAGCGTACCACCAGTGATCGTGGTGGCTCCCGAATAGGTATTGCTATTGGTGAGCGTGAGAACTCCTGTTCCAGCTTTTCCAAACCGGCCATTCGTGCCGGAGATGATACCGCTGAAAGTAGAACTCGAGTTGTCCAACCCGATCTCGAGCAGTTGTCCACTGGCGATGGTTACGCTTCCCGAACCGCTCAGTGAGTCGATCCCCTCGGTCTGCGTAATGGAGAAAGTTGCCCCCCCGCTGACCGAGACATCGGTTGCGTTGCCCACAGTATCACCAGAGCCAAATTGCAGTGTTCCCGCGCTCACGAGAATGTCGCCCGTGAAGTTGTTGCCATTGGAGCTATTGAGCGCAAACGTTCCGGTTCCGACTTTTACCAGCGTGGTGGTGGAGCCCGCGGTGAAGACACCAGTCTGTGTGAGGGTCGTGCCGCCGTTGACGTCAAAAGTGGCCGAATCGCCGCTGTTGATCGACACGGCCCGACTGTTGGTAAACGAGCCGGTCGTGTTGAGCGTGCCACTGTCGAAGATCAAACTCCCGCCGCCCAGATTGCTGCTGCTGCCCACGCGCAGCACGCCGGCGTCCATGGTTGTGGTGCCGGTGTAAGTGTTGTTGCCGGTGAAGACCAAGGTGTGCGAGCCAATTTTTTGAAAATTCCCCGCTTCGCTAATGACTCCTGAGAAAGTACGAGTCGACGCACTGTTTTCGTCGACTAACAACGTTGCTCCTCCGAGCAAGATGTTGCCACCACCGCTGATCGAGTCAACCTGGTCGGTGAGCCCATTGAGGTCCCAGGTAGCACCGGAAGCTACCGAGATATCCGAGGAGAGCGAGAAATCTCCACCGCCGGTGAACTGCAGCAGGCCATCGTTGATATTTGTGGTACCTGTGTACGTCTGTGCTGCGGAGATGATCTGGGTATGGTTGCCGCTCTTGGTAAATCCGCCGCTGCCGCTGATCACACCGCCCCAAGTGAACGTGCCACTGGAGGCGTTGACCGTCAGCCGGCCACCAGATCCGCCCGTATCCACTGAACCTCCGGTCCCAGACAATGAACGGACTGTATCGGTGCGATTGTTGAGATCAAGCGTAGCACCGCTGACCATGATTACGTCGGAGCTATTGCTGATCGCATTGGAGACGTTGAGTCGAAGCGTCCCGTCGTTGATCTCGGTATCGCCGGTGTAGGTATTGGCAGCACTATAAGCGAGCGTACCGTTGCCTTCCTTTTCGATATTTCCCGTACCGCTAATTGTTCCAGTTTGAGTAAGGGTAGTGCTCGTATTGACGTCGATCGCCGCACTAGAAGAGTTGGTGTTGATTGCTCGAGCATTGGTAAAGCTTGCTGTGGTATTGAGCGTTCCGCTGCTCAACTCGATCGTGCCACTGCCGAGGTTCCCCTGACTGCTGACGCGCACCGTACCTGCGTTGATATCTAGCAGCGTAAAGGTGTTGCTGCCGGAGAGCACTAGAGTCCCCCCGCCGTTTTTCTGCATCTCGCCCGATTCGAGGATATTGCCGCTGAAGGTCCGCGTGCCGGCTGTTTCGTCTACGGTGAGAATGCCACCACCCAATCGGATTGTCCCTGCCCCCTGAATCGAGTCGACCGTGTCGCTGATTCCATTCAGATCGAACGTAGCCGGGCCGAAAATACTTACATCGGACGAGTTGGAGATTCGACCCGATCCGCTCAGCCGGAGCGTGCCGTTGTCAATCGACGTGAGGCCGGTATAGGTGTTGCTCCCTGTCAACACGATTTCACCATCCTTATCTTTGGTGATCCCGCCCGTGCCGCTAATCACACCGGAAAAGGTAAACGAGGCGTCTTCACTGGCATCTTCTCCCACGACGAGTTGTGCCGAGCCGAGATCGACAGAACCGGAGCCAGTAAGCACATCGATATTTTCATTGAAATTGTTCAGATCGAAGATGCTTCCCGAGAAGACGTCAACATTGGTGTTCCCTCCAAGATTCGAGGAGGAATTGATCTGCAATGTGCCGTCGGTAATGTTCACCTGCCCAATCGGGCTAGCGCTGCCGCCGATGCGCACAAAAGTTCCGCCGGATATGCTAAGTACTGTGTCGGTGATACTTGCGAAGTCCCTGGAGATCCCGCCGTCGAAAAGGATATTTCCCCCGCCCGTTGCGGCGATCGTCGAGCCAGTGAACATGACATCCAACGCGGAATCGAAATCGATCTCGCCGCTGTTTGGTCTGATGCTGAGGAATGAATCACCCATGTGAATTACCGGGTCGAATTCCAATTGCTGGGTATCGTTGTTGACGATCTCGTTGTCGACCGTCAGTTCACCACCTGCGAGGACCATCGTACTGGCCCCCGTGTAGGAGGAAGACAATGTGATCGAATCGATGTCGTAGTCCACGTTGTTGTTGAAGATGTCCTGGATGTCGGGCGACGTGTCCGACCCTTCCATCACAATGTCGGTATTAAAACCGTTGGTGGGTGGTGCGAGCGCAAAAGCCCATTGAGTATTATCCCCCCAATTTCCATTCGTGCCCGAACCGCCCCAGGTGAAGGTAGCCGCCGAGACGGTCCCCACGGCGACCCAGCAAGACATCAGACCCAACACAAGTGCATTGACCAATGTGCGAACCAAACACAGCCGCTCCGCATGGGCGCGCCCAAAAGAAAGAAGAGTCATTCTCATAGTCCCCAAAAGGTAAGTCGGCAGTCGACCATCCAAATATTGAAAATAGGGTCAGTGCACTTTGACGCACTGTTTCACAAAACACTTTTTGCGCGTCGAACAATTGTGCATATGGCGGACATCCCAACGATTTAACAGAATGGTTGATAACTCAAATGACCGACTGAGCTGACAGGGCTGTCTCGATATTGAACAATCGACACGTTAGGGACCGTGCAATCTCAGTCCTCACAGGGTTCAATTCTGGAGCTTCAATAAGCGAAAAGCACGCGGCAACCGCGATTTGCCGCGGGTCGGCCCCATCTTTAAAAAGACGAGTGACACCTCCCTGCGCAGCGCTTATAGTAAGGAAAAATACATATCGCTTTATTTCTGATAGAATCTTGGGAAATCGCGCTCTGCGATGCTACTTCGTTCGTCTTTTCAGAGAATGGCTTTGATGTCCGACCATGGTCGATCAGCAGCCTAAGTTTGAGAAATACCGCCACTACCTGCTCTGTATCGCGCGATCAGTGTCAGGCACAGGCGGTGATCTGGCGATCGATGCCGAGGATGCCGTCCACCAAACGATTTTGCGTGCCTGCCAAAATCACACGCAATTTCGTGGGGATTCCGAGGCGGAGCGGACGGCATGGCTGCGGAAGATCTTGTGGAACTATGTTCGGGACACGTACCGCCGGACGAACCGCCGACTTGACGAACAGGCACTCGCGCGCGGACTTGAGCAGTCCTCCGCCCGACTTGCAAACGTGCTTGTGTCAGAAGAACCTTCGCCAAGTTATTGGGCGAAGCGAAGTGAACGCATGGTGCGACTCGGAGAAGCGATCGTAAAGTTGCCCGAAGACCAAAGACGGGCGGTTGAACTGCGTTACCTGCAGGAACTGCCGGTAGCCCAAATTGCTGATCGCATGAAACGCTCGAAGACGTCTATCGCAGGGCTGCTACAAAGAGGCCTTCGAGAATTACGCACCGCGACCACACTAGACGAATAGCGCGAGCTTAGTGCTATGGGTTTCCCTAAAACAGCACGAAATAGAACCATGCCGTGCCTTGAAGAGATCCTGGCCGAATATCTCGACGAGATCGACTCCGGTCGAACGGTCGACGAGCTTGAGTGGCTTGATCGGCACCCTGAGTTTCGAAGCGAATTGTCCGCTTTTTTTCGAGACCACCGAGTAGTGAAATCGGCTGTTGGCCAATCATCGTCGGGATCAAGGGTCGGCAAGAACTCTTCCGAAAGCTCTGCAGAGAATACGAACGAAAAAGATGGTACGCCACACACAGCCACCCTTTTGGAGAGCGTGGGTAGTTATGAACTGATCCGGGAAATTGGTCGTGGTGGGATGGGCATAGTTTACGAAGCGCATCAGCCGGGGCTCTCCCGAAATGTCGCGCTCAAAATGTTGCGCCACGCCGGCGCTGCTTCAAAGGAAGATTTTGGGCGGCTTCGCAATGAAGCCGAGTCGATCGCTCGACTCAGTCACCCGGCAATCATCGCCGTCTACGACACAGGGAGTAATGAGGGCCAATTCTGGTTCACAATGCAGCTCATTCGTGGCAATAACCTGACTTGCTTTGCCGATCGTTTTCAAACCGAGCCTCACGGCGCCGTACGAATCGTCGAAGAGATTGCCCAAGCTATCGAGCACGCTCACCGCCGTGGCATTTTGCATCGCGATCTCAAGCCAGGCAATATCTTGCTTGACGAGCAAGATCGACCGCATGTGAGTGATTTTGGCCTCGCACGGCGCGTTGACTACGACAGTTCGCTTACTCAGACCGGAGCGATTCTCGGCACACCATCCTATTTAGCGCCGGAACAATTGGCCGATCCACACGGCGTGACCACCGCGGCGGACATCTACGGCTTAGGGGCGATTCTGTATTTCTTATTGACGGGCAGGCCACCGGTTGTCGCCGATACGCTCGTTGAGGCGATCGACAAAGTTCGCAACGAGTCGATCGCCCCTCCCTCGCGATCGAACCCCAGGATTTCAAAAGACCTCGACGCGATCTGTGCACGTTGTCTCGAGAAACAGCCCGAAGACCGGTACCGCAGCGCGAACGAACTCGTCCAGGACTTGCACCGAGTGCTCGATGGCTCTCCGGTTGAGGCGCGAGTTATTAGCTCCTGGGAGCGACTAAATCGCTGGCGCAGGCGCAACCCGGGCATGGCGCGACTGGCAGAATGCGTGATAGGATTGACGATGCTCCTCGTGATCGGCTCGACTACCGCGGCGATCATGTTGAACAGGGCGAATCGCGAAGCTACGGGGTCTCTCGAACAGGTGACCGAAGCCAAGCGCGAACTTGAAAACGAGAAGCAGTCAACCCTACGAAATCTCTACGAAGCTCGCAAACAACAGGCACGGGCCGCGCGTTTCAGTGGACGGCCGGGACAACGGATCGATGCGATCAAGGCCGCACAGGAGGCCGCATCGTTGATTGCACCCTTGAGCCTCCCCGAGGGCGAGCGGCTCGGACTCCGCAACATCCAGATCGCAGCGATGCAACTGTTCGATCTGGTAAATGACCAAGGGCGCAAGCTTGGATTGGTCACTCCCGACGGTCGACAGCGACTTAATATCGAGGAAGATCGGCGCGCGCTGTTGATCACCGATCTCCAAAGTGGACGACTACTAGAGCGGCTGGCTATTAAAGGGCCCGGGCAGATTGACTGGCATAGACCCATGTGCGCCTGGTTCAGCCACGAGGGGCGATACTTGGCAGCGAGAATTCTAGATGGCGACACAGGCATCATCGAATTGTGGAAGCTGGGCCAATCCGAGCCAGTTTTGATCTCGGACAGAGCAACCTCGCGTGCCAGCGCACAATATGCCTTCAGCCCCGACGAGCAACATGCCGGCTTCGTGATTGATGGCCGCCTCAAAGTCCACAAATTGCCGACCGGTGAAGAAGTGCTGAACATCGAGGTGCCGGGCAAAGTCGGCCTTTGTTTTGCCTACCACTCAAACCACTTGGCCGTCTTCGGCGGCAGCGGAATAGTAATCCTCGATTTTCTCACGGGAGAAGCAGTACGTGAGTTTGAAACGATTGAAGGCGTCAGACTTGCCAATTGGACCCCGGACGATCGGATGCTCATTGGCAGTCTTAATAACAAGAGTCTTGGGAAAAATGACTTGCATCTCTGGGACGCCGTCAACGGCGCATATCAGGTGCTATCTGGACACAGCAGCAATATCGAGTTCTTCGAAATCCACCCGCGTGGCGACATGGTCGTCACATCGTCCTGGGATGGTACCCTCCGCATGTGGTCGCTTTGCGGTTGCGACCAGCGTTTACAATTGGATGGCTTTTTCTACGACTTCAGCCCAGATGGGCGCCGACTGAGGATTCGAACGCAAGCCGGGCCGGCGCATTGGCGAGTCGAATTGCCTGAGGAGTTTCGTGAATTATCGCCGCCGTCGGTGCTCGACGTCGATGACAATGCGATCAACCTGAAGATGCGCGGCATCGCCATTCACCCAGACGGGCGATTGATGTTGGGTGGCAATGTTAAGGCGCTTGTATCCTGGGACCTCGCTTCGGGACAAAGCGTCGCCAGCGAAGGGCGGGCGGGCTCCGACGCTCAGTTTTCTCCCGATGGTCGCCTACTATTCACCGCTGGATCGTCGCATGGAGAGATTTACGTACAGTCGGTAGACAAACAGGAAACTGATGCGGAGATCATTTACACTATCGGTACTTCGTCTCGGGTTGGGATTGGAATTGAGAGTAGCCTGGCCGCTAAGCCCGTGTCACGAGGAAGGGTGCATAATCGCTCGCGCCAAGGAGCCTTGCTACCAACATTTGGCACATGTTGGAAGGCCCCTGATTCTTCGGGTACGATTTTCCTATACGACATGGACCGCCTCTGTCTGATTCCCGTTCAAGGAAAGAAACGCCGGCTAAGTTATCCTGCTGTGAGTCCCAATGGCGAATTGGTGGCGGTGGGGCATTGGAATGGTCCCGACACCCACGTCTGGGACGTTCGAAGCGGAAACTTAGTCAAGACTTTCGAGACCGCCCTGTCGAAGGTCGCCTTCAGTCCCGACGGCCAGATGTTAGCCATCAACGAACCGGGACATTGCACGGTTTACGAGGTCGGTTCGTGGAAAACTCTGTATCAGAGTTCAGAAGAAGTCTCGTCGCACACGATCGCCCGCGCTGTGACTTTTTCGCCAGACAATTCGATGCTCGCATTCGACCCCGGCAGCCGCCGAGACATTCGTCTCCTTTCGACACGTAACTTTCAGGAAATCGCGAATGTGCACCTGCCGGATGGTACAGAGATGGTGGATCACATCGACTTTTCGCCAGACAGTTCAAAGCTTATCGAAAGCAGTGGAGATGTCGTTCAAATCTGGGACTTACGCCTAATCCGAGAGCAGCTGGGAGAGCTCGACTGGGACCTGCCGCCATTTTCAGCGACGGAGTACAATCCGACGAAACCCATGCGAGTCCGCTTTGCGCCGATAAATGAGCAAGAAAACTAGTGCCCTATTATGAACCGAGTTGTATTCTTTGATCTAACCAAGGAGTGGACGCGCGAAGCCCCGTATTTGGGACCTCAGTCTTATCGGGGCGATTTGAACAATCCACGTCGATCGAATTTCGGCGGCTGAGTGATCGCGATGCTTAAAGATTGGCTGCGTTGGAGTTGCGAAAAACTATGTGCCATTTGTGTAAAAATCCTAAGCAAGATACTGCAGCCAGTTTTCTGTGTTTGTGACATACGCTGAAGCACTCGAGAGCATCTCACGGAAGTGCGATCGGTGAAATCGACCCACCGCACGAAAGCGACAATCAAACCTGCCGAAGTTGGACAAACCTCAGCGGATTTCGATGCTAGTCAACTCGCTGAGGTGTTAACGACAGAGCGCACTAGGATGGCAGTTTCGGCTCACGTTTGGTGCCTTCGGTCGCCCCCACCACAGCGGAAACCTGCAATCCGCTTAGCGTGCACGATTCGAACCGTCACGTGCGAATTAAGACGAACCCTTGCCAGACAGAAGTGAAACTTTGCCGCGAAAACCTGGGAACCAGACTCGGGAAGCAACTTCAGGCAATGTGGGCGCAGCACTAGCAGTGTTTTGGGCCACGTAACTGAAGACCCCTGCCGCGACCCCCTGTAGCGGCTGTGCCAGATATAGCGGCCTGGAAGGGCTAAAAGTTTGCCGCCGCCTGCTGGGGCATTTATACTGCAGGGAGCAGATTCTGCCCGTCCCGCCCGACTGAGATTCCCCATGTATCGCCCTGTTCGTACCTTCCCCGTCTACTGCTGGAGCTGTCTGATGGCAGCGGCTCTGTTTGTTGCCGCCAGCACTGCCTGGGCTCAGGACGCCGCCCGCTCACTTTCCGAATTATCTACACCTCAGTTTGCTACAGGCGTGTTGACGACCATCGAGCCAGAAATCGATCCCGAAGATACCTTCGGCGTTCACGATATCGTCGAGTTGCGCGTCGATGACTCTTTGGCTCGCGAGCCTGATTTGAATACGAAAAGTCGCACTCTGTTCGAAATGGCAGAAGACGTTGTGTTTCGCCGCGACGTGTGGTGTTTGGAGCTGTCGTTCAAGCCGCTGAGAATGGTGTATGTCGACGTGCCACAGTCTTCAGGGAAGATGCAGCGCAAGTTGATTTGGTATTTGGTCTATCGGATCCGAAATACGGGCGTGGCGCTAGGCCCGAAAGAGCTAGACGACGGCAGCTTTTCGACAGCGAGCACCGAGGCAGGTCCGCAACGATTCATCCCGCAGTTTGTGCTCGCCAGCCAGGACATAGATCGCCAAGGCAATCGCGTGCGCAAAGAATATCTTGATCGGCTAATGCCGGCCGCGATGCCGTTGATCGAACGTCGTGAGTTCTCGGGTGGTAAACTCTTGAATAGCGTGGAGATGGCCGAGCAGATGCTCGATCCAGAAACGGGCCGAACGCAGGGCGGTCAGTGGGGCGTTGCGATTTGGGAAGATATTGATCCTGAGATCGACTTTCTGAGCATCTACGTGGGCGGCCTCACAAACGCCTATCGCTGGAAAGACGCCGAGGATTTCCAGTCGGGCGATCCGCCGGGCCGAGGCCGCGCGTTTTACCACAAAGACTTGCAGCTTAATTTCTGGCGTCCAGGCGACGCATTGGCTGAAAACGAGCGGGAAATCCGCTATGGCTCGGCTCCCGGGGCGGCCGAGGCCTATGGCAATGCCGAAGGCGTTGCTTATCGCTGGGTTTATCGCTAAAATCTGGGATTCTGCGGCACGCCCGCTTTGCCCCCCAGTAGTATTCAAGCGATAGAACCATGGCTCATAAAAAAGGACAAGGGTCCAGCCGCAACGGCCGCGATTCCAATGCCCAGCGTCTCGGTGTGAAGAAATTTGGCGGCGAGAATGTGATCGCCGGCAATATTCTCGTGCGTCAGGTAGGCAACAAGTTTCATCCCGGCAAAGGTGTTGGCCAGGGTAAAGACTATACCTTGTTCGCCTTGGTTGCCGGGCAGGTGATGTTCGACCGTAAAGGTCGTCGCATCAATATTGTGACAGCAAGCTAGCCGTCGGCGAAATGATCGGAAGATAGCGAGGGATGCGCCGCAGGGTGCGTCCCTTTTTTGTTTAGGTAGTGATCGCAGATGTTCGTTGATCGAGTAACCGTTGATGTTAACGCTGGCCGAGGGGGGGACGGTTGCGCTAGCTTTCGGCGCGAGAAATTTGTCCCTCGAGGTGGACCCGACGGTGGTGATGGCGGCAACGGCGGTAGTGTGATCATCGTGGCTGAAGAGGGCGTCGATACTCTAGCCGCGCTGGTACACCGCAAACATTGGCGCGCCAGATCGGGTACGCCGGGCAGCGGTTCGAACCGTCACGGTGCCAATGCCGATGATTTGACGATACGCGTTCCTCCTGGGACGGTGATCTTGGATGCCGAAGCTGGTTTTGCCTTGAAAGATCTAGCCGCCGCGGGCGACAGCGTAGTCGCCGCCCACGGGGGTCGTGGTGGGAAGGGGAACACTCGGTTCAAGTCGGCTACGAATCGGGCGCCTCGCGAGTGCACTCGCGGTGGGGACGGCGAAAGGCGACGCATTACCTTGGAACTAAAGGTGATCGCCGACGTAGGTCTGCTGGGCAAGCCTAATGCAGGCAAGAGCACTTTGCTCAGCCGCGTTTCACGTGCCCGTCCAGAAATCGCCGACTACCCGTTTACCACGAAGATTCCTAATCTTGGCATCGTTCAGATCGATCACGATAGAAGTCTGGTGATGGCCGACATTCCGGGCCTGATCGAAGGGGCGCACACAGGCGCGGGGCTCGGGCACGAGTTTCTGCGGCATGTCGAGCGGACTCGCGTGTTGGTACATTTAGTAGAACCGATGCCTATGGACGGCACCGATCCGGTTGAGAACTATCTTTCGATTCGAGAAGAACTGAAGCAATACGACGTTGATCTTGCCGACCGGCCTGAACTGGTGGCGGTGAGCAAGGCGGAACTGCCCGGTGCCGAAGAGGTTCGTGCCAGTTTGGCGAAGGCAACTGGTGACGAGGTGCTGCTGTTTTCCTCGGTTACGGGCCAAGGGCTGAATGATCTGATACGCGGTACCGATCGACTATTGACCACAGATCGGCAGATGTCATGAGCGAAACGCGCGGTTCGCAGGCCGCCCCAGCCGACATATTAGCAATCGACGTTGGCAGCAGCCGCGTGAAGCTTGGCCGCTTTGCCGCCGACGAAAACTGTTCTTCTGACAAGCCGCCCAACGCTCTTCCGATCGCCGCCCCTCGATTGCCCGAGCCGATTGCGTCACTCAACCTCGAACATGGTTGCGACTTTTCAGGACGTGCTCTCGAAGAGTTGGAATCTTGGTTCGAAGAGGAATTTCAGGACGCGCCAAGCTGCTTCCTAGCTTCGGTCCAACCGACGGTAGCCAGCAAACTGATCCAGTTCTTCAAGAACAAGGGTTGGACCGCTCTTAGGCAGTTAACCTGGAAGGATTTGCCATTGGACGTGCGAGTCGAAGAACCTTCGCGCGTGGGGATCGATCGCCTGTTGAACGCCGTGGGGGCGAATCGACTCCGGGACCCGGAGAAGCCTGCTATCGTTATTGACCTGGGCACGGCGGGAACCTTCGAGCTCATTTCGGTCGATGGGGCTTTCGAGGGTGGGGCGATTCTGCCCGGCATGTCGCTAGCCGCGGGGGCCTTGCACTCAGGTACCTCGAGTCTGCCCGAATTTGACGTCACTGCGCTCGATGAGTCAGTTGCCGCCGTGGGAAAGAACACCGAGGCAGCTATCGCGGCAGGACTCTATTGGGGAATGGTCGGCGCTGTGCGCGAGCTCATCGAGCGAATTAGTCGCGAATGCCAGTCGGCTCCGCAGTTGTTTGTCACTGGTGGTGCAGCTGAGCACGTCGTTAAACATCTTAGCGCGACGGGTGTGCCGGTTCGGCATGTGCCGCACATGGTACTCTCGGCAATTCGACTCGTGGGCGAGCAATTGCGGTGAGCAGTTCTGAAGATCAGCGGCGGACTCAGATTTGCGTTCTGACAGCGCCCGGCCGCAGCGCGATTGCCGTCGTGGCGGTTGCTGGACCTGCGGCGGTGGAGCTGGTGCGGGGCCATTTTCAAGCCGTCAACGGTCGTCCCTTGTCCGAGCAGCCGATCTCGCGAATCGTTTACGGCCACTGGGACAGTGGATCGGGAGAAGACTTGGTGGTCTGTCGATGCAATGCTGACGAGCTAGAAATTCATTGCCACGGAGGCACGCAATCGGTTGCGCGGATCGTCGACGCTTTGACAGAAGCTGGCGGTGAGCAAGTAGAGTGGCCGGAGTGGATCGCCCAGCGAAGCGCCTGTCCACTGATGGCTGAAGCTCAGATAGCGCTCTCTTCAGCAACGACACTTCGCACGGCCACGATCCTTTTGGAGCAATATCATGGCGCCTTACGGCGCGAGTTGGAAGCAATTCATGCGCTGCTTGGTGAAGGGTCCTGCGACTTGGCCAAGGTGCGAGTCGAACAGTTGGCCGACAGAGCCGAATTCGGGTTGCATCTTACGCTGCCCTGGCGCGTGGTGATTGCAGGGCTACCGAATGTAGGCAAAAGCAGCCTCATCAATGCACTGGTTGGTTACGAACGAGCAATTGTGTTCGATCAACCGGGAACTACGCGCGACGTTGTATCTGCAGATACCGCTCTGGACGGTTGGCCAGTTCAGCTGAGCGATACCGCTGGCCTACGCGAACCGGGCGACACGGTAGAGGCATCGGGTGTTGAGCTCGCGCGCGACCGTATTGAGCAGGCACACCTGGTAGTCTGGCTGCTAGACTCCACGACGTTGGAGAGCGAGACCACAACTAATGTCGGCAACCTCGGGGCAAAACAGGCCGAGGAGGCATCGTCACAATTGGACAAAACGAAAACGCTCATCGTGGCAAATAAATGTGACCTCGCTACCCCACCCAAGCAGCTGGGCGGTGAGTACCTCGCGATTTCTGCCACTACTGGCACTAACATTGCTCAATTGATCGATGTGATGGCGGGACGACTGGTTCCCGAGGTGCCGACGTCACAAGCGGCGGTTCCATTCACCCAGAGACAAGCCGACCTGCTGAACGATCTATTCGAGTACTGCAGGGCTTCTCAGGTAGTTGCAGCCAAGGGTTCTCTCGAACGGTTGTTGTCTGGCGGTTGCTAATCGAAGCTCGCCCGACACCCGCCAGCACTGCTTGCGCACGCAGGTTTTTTCTCCTAGTTGGCACATTTGTTGCAATTTGCACAACCCTCTGGGCCGATAACGGACGATGGTGTGGTGCGAGTTTTCGATGCTCGCGCCAATCGTTTTTCACAGAGAGACCCGAGCCGCCAGCAAGGCAGAGCAGTATCCAACGAGTATCGCGAGTAGGCGTAAGCTGCTCTGCAAACACTTCGTTGAGTAAGGAGTTTTTTATGCAGGGGGGGATCACCAAGGGAACAAGCCGCTGGAGCGAGCTGCCGTCAACATCTGCTACGCTGACGGCGCTACTACTAGCAACGATTGTCAGTTCCCACATCGCGCAAGCCGACGAGGCACATACTAACGAAGATTGTGTCCGACAATCCGCGCCTGAACAGTCGATTGTTGTGGCTAAGAGCAAGGCAGCTCAAGACAATCTGCCGGACACGGCGAATGATGGCCTGGAGCCGATTGCCGTAGCCTCAGATTATGTGCCCGATTTGGCTGACCCTACCACTGGCGCTGTGCCCGATCTGGCTGAACAAGCACCAGTTGTCGCGGTAGACGACCGCCTCGCCTCGGCCGCTAACAATTCAGCCTCTAAGCCCGTGCCAATCAAATCGGAAGTGCTCAGCTTCCATGGCATCACCCCGGGCATATCAACACGCATCAACGTCCTACGCACTTGGGGCGATCCTCGAAGCGAGTCAACGAAATCGGCCGAGCTTAAGTATCGTTTCGAGAAGTTAAAGTCGGTTTACGTACGATTCGATGGCAATGTGGTCGACGCCATCGTGGTTGAGCTTCCCAAATTGCTGCCGATCGAGCGTTTGATCTCGAATTTGGGAATGGAGAACATCCGTTCCACGTTACTGACAGATGCCGATGGCGTGTCGGTAGCACGGACGTATCCCGAGCGTGGCGTCGAGCTCCGTCTTGCCAACGAGGAGCAGTCCTCCGCAGCGAAGCCAGGCTCCTATGTCAATAAAATCATTATCCAATCAATCAAGGCCGCGCCATTTCTATTGCGTGCAGAAAACGAAGCGACTCGCAATCTTTCCCTTTCGTTCTGCGACTTGGAAGAAGCATTGAAGCTCGATCACAATTCCGCACACGCTAAGTGGTTACTTTCTCAACTATCGTTGAAAACCGGCAAGGCGGTGACTGCTGAACGGCAGGCGATTGAAGCAGTAGAGATCGATTCGGGCAATAGTATCTACCGACTCCAACACGCGAAGTGTCTGCGCCATCTCGCCAGGTATGATCTGGCTGCGAAGGAAGTAAAAGAAGTTCTTGAATCAGCAACGATCAATCAGATTGTGCGCGCCCAGGCGCTGCACGAAATGGGTGTATTGGCTTCGTTGGGTTCCTCAGACGTTGCCGAACGGGCCGTGCCACTGATTACCAAAGCGATTGAAATAGCCGACCAGCTATCGACCGACGACGACACGCGGGTTCGCCTGGAAGCAAACCGACTGCTCGTCGACGCGCACTTGGACATGGCCGTTTTCATTTCCAAGGGGAAGTGGGACGGGAAAGACCGCTCGGTGCCGCAGTGGATCGAACGGGCCTCGGGACTTTCGGAAGACATGATTGCCCGAGACGACCGGAATCTCTCCATGCGTTTGCAGGTGGCGATCAGCGCCCTGGCAGCCGCGGCCAGCATCGAGCCGCCCATCGATCCGCAACTTTGGATCGACGAAGCCGAGCAGACTGCTGCGACGTTGCACGAGGGAACCAAAGATCCCATGCTCAAAGGTGTTTACGATTGGAGTTTGGGGCTGGCCTACTTCCAGGCCGCACAGATTGAGCATCGCCGTAGCGAACCGGAAAACGCGCTGCGCATGGTTGCTCTAGCCGAGGCGAAGCTCACCGAGCTTGCCAAACAGCGCGATGAACTGCCCGATACGTCGTACCTGATGGGCCGCTTGTACTTCCAAACGGGTGCATTGCATGCGATTCACTTCGACGATCATACCAAGGCTTGCTCTTGGTACGATCGAGCGGCTAATCTGCTCTTGAACCCAGTGCCCGTGACCACGATGGCTGGCCCCCAACAACATGGCGATGCGCTGGTGAGCATGGGTGTTTCCTATTGGCACGAGCGAGATCGTCAGCGGGCCGTCGAGCTGACTCAGTCGGGCGTCGACTTAATTGAACAGGCAGTCGAAAAGGGTCTCTTAAATTCCGACTCCCTGGCCGTGCCTTACGGAAATCTGGCTGCGATGTACGAAGCACAAGGCCAAAGCGAGCCAGCAGCCAAGTACACCCGACTGGCAGAAAAGATCAAAGGTCAGTCTGCTCAACAGCGTCGTTAGAGTGCCCAGATCGGTCGGTTGTTCACGCTGTCGCACTTTCGGGAAGGTCCGATTCGTCCAGCGGACAATTACCCCACCGAGTCACAGCAGAAACTACAGCCGCCGCAGGCCGTCCTCAGTCATCGGGTTGGGGATTTCGCTGTCCAACTCGTCGATCAGCGCCAGCGTATCAACATCCAATTCTACATCGGCTGCCTTCAAGTTCTCTTCAAGTTGTTCCAATCGGCTTACCCCGATAATTGTAGAGGCGACAAAGTCGTGCTGCTTACTCCAAGCAACACATAGTGTTGCTACGGGAATGGACAGATCCTGGGCGATAGCGATCAGACGGTGCGCAGTTTCCTGGGTTCGTGGATTGACGAACCGCTTCGCCATGCGATTCTGCCGTTCTCCACCTGTTAGCAAGTAGTCTGTAAACCGCGCGCCTGCGGGCAAGTCTCCTTCGGTGTTGTACTTCCCTGTCAATACACCGCCACCAAGGGGGGAATAAGGCAATAAGCTGATGGACTCCTGGCGGCAAACTTGTGCCAACTCACTTTCGCAGCGACGATTGATGAGCGAAAAGTTGTTTTGCACCGTGTCATAGCGTTTCAGCGTGTGGCAGGCGGAAGCTTGCAGGCTCTTCATAACGCCCCAACAAGTTTCGTTACTGCACCCAAGCACACGCACTTTTCCTGCATCCACTAATCTTGATAGCGCACCGAGGGTGTCCTCATAACGCATCCCGTGGTCCGGCCAGTGCGTTTGATAAAGATCGACATAGTCGGTTTGCAGTCGTTGCAAAGAGCCCTCGATCGCTTTGCGGATTTGATGCTCATCCAGAGCTGTCATACCATGGCGTATAGGTGGCACAAACCATCCATGGCCGGGGCCGGTCACTTTCGTGGATACAACAATCGAATCTCGTGGCTTGGTTTTTAGCCACTGACCAACGATTTCCTCAGTATGTCCAACTGTTTCCACCGCAGGAGGCACCGGATAGATTTCCGCCACATCGAGGAAATTAACACCCGCATCGTAGGCGTGATCCATAATCTGCATCGCATCGGCCTTACCTGTCTGTTGACCAAAAGTCATGGTTCCCAAACAGATTTCAGATACGCTAAGCCCGCTTTGTCCGAGCCGTCGTCGCTTCATCGTGGTTCCTCCAAGAGTTGTCAGTTTCCTAGCTCAGAAGTCAAAGCCTAGTATGACATTCATACCCAAGATTAACGAGTCCCATAGCTGGTAGCGAATGACAGCACTAAGGAACGAGCTGTTTATTCCAGTATGTAGGTCAGGTGCTGCAGCTGTCCGGTATTGACTGCTGGTCGCCGAATCAACTCAGTGTCGCGACCTCCGCAGAAGCACATGGCGTGTCTAACATCACACATTTGGCAAACTGCAAATAAATGCTCTTGAGAGCATAGGCTCTTTCTCTTACGAATAGGGGCTACTATTGTCCACCGAGCAAGTTCATGGCTCGCAACGAACGAGATCGGCCGATGTCATTTTTTTCCTCCAATCGGGAGAGGCGGCTATGGGCTTGGACTCTGGCCGTTGTGGTGGCGATCTACTCGACTCTCGGATTGGCATCGAAACTGGCCCAGGCGCTACCGCAAAGCCTAGCCGCTATCGGTTTCCTTGGCGCGATGCTCCTGGTCGCTCTGACCGTCATGGCACAAGGGCTGAAGGTGCGCCCACGTGGCGTTGAGATCGCCGTTGCTTTGGGCGTGGCGGTCGTTTATTTCTTGGTTTTCTTCCGGATGGCGATCCCCGAGCGTAGCCACCTCATCGAGTATGGCGTGGTGGCTGTGTTCATCTACGAAGCGCTCATGGAACGCGCGAGCCAGGGTCGCCGCGTCCCCGTTCCCGCACTACTCGCCATACTAGCGACGACGCTGCTGGGAACAATCGATGAATGCATTCAACCGTTTGTTCCCGGCCGTGGCTTCGAGCTTACCGACATCCTGTTCAATGTACTGGCTGGCGTGATGGCAGTAGCCGCGAGCGTTGCACTTGGTTGGACTCGCAGTCGCAACAAGTAGCATGTAATACGTAGTATGTAGTATGTAGGTCAGGTGCCGCACCTGACAGGGGTTGGCTCAAGATTGGCTGCCGAGTGACTGGTAGGTGCGGCGCCTACCCTACGGACTGGAAGCAGATGAAATGAAGAATCCAAAGGCAAAACACGCACGAGAGGTCATGAATCAGATTCATGACGTCCTGTGGAATGATTGGGACCCAATCGGCACGCATGATTACGGGCCAGATGATGAGTATGATTCATACATTGGAGGGATTTACCGGATTCTCTCCAACGCCCCAGACGAACACAAGTTGCTGGACCATCTGCACCTACTGGAAACCAACACGATGGGTCTGACACCTAGGGACAAAACGTTTTTACTGCCAGTCGTGAAGAAACTTCTGGACATTGACGTATCATTGAAAACGAAATGAGCTTCCAACATGAGGATGCACCACCATAATCTGGCCACCTTCGTTCAGTATGTAGGTCAGGTGCCGCACCTGACAGGGGTTGGCTCAAGATTGGCTGCGGAGTGAGTGGTAGGTGCGGCACCTACCCTACGGACTAAGCAAGTCTTATCAGCAAATCAAATCATGAATAACGGCGACCTACCACCGGAAATGAGGCAGCGAATTAGAGAGATAATCGCCGAAACGCTCGGAATCGACGTCGACAAGGTTCCTCACGACTTCGAGAGCGGTGAACTTAATAGCCTGGGTATGGATTCATTGGACTTGATTGAGCTAGTCATGGAAATTGAAGACGAGTTTGACTCCGGCGACGATAACGATATGCCAATGCCTCCATTGGCCCCCGCATTGCTTTAGATGTGAACGCCCCCAGGTTTCATCGTCTGTGCGGAATCTAAGATTCGTTAGCGTTTCATTTCGTTTCTGATCGAGTTCGTAAAATCAAAGAGATTCCTAGTAGGTAGTTGGTCAAAGCCGGACGAATCGAGATCCTCAAGCGCCATCACCGCCAAGGCGGTGCAGAGCACTGGGTCGTCTTCTTTCATCAAGGGGCTCATTGTGTTCACAAAACTGCCGTCGGGTCGTTGATGTGCAATCACGGCGGCTGCCAGATTCGCTCGATCGGGAATGGGGAAGTTCAGCCGCCGATAGACCTCGGCCCGCACCGTGTAGTGGTAGAACCGGATCGCATCGCCCCATGGTTCTGGATGGTCGGTTGGCACACCCTGGGGGTAATCAACGACGCTATGCTGCTTGAGCCATTCGATAGCTGCCTGCATCCGCGGGTCGTCCTCACTGATTCCCGCGGCTAACAGTGCTAAAATGCCGTCGCAAGTAGCCGTGGCGTAACTTCGCCAGCAATGGTTCTGCTGATCGTAGGGTGCCTTGTTCGCGGACAATGCTACTGGCGAAAAGTAGAAGCCACCATCGAAGGGCGAGCGTATCTCAGCATCATCTACTTCCACCGGGTGCGGTTGCAACGCGACCGCGTCGGTATGCTTTTGCATGAGCAGCAAAAATTTTACTGTCCGGTCGTTGATCTCACGTAGTTCGGCAGGGTCTTGCCAAGTTCCCAGAGCTGCAAGTGCTTTGCGAGTGTGGGCTAAGTCCATGTGCCCCACTACGCCCGAACGCACAGGTGCATTGAATCCCCAGCCGCCATAGGCAACATCGGTCTCGGTGAATCCGTTCGCCTCTCGATACTGCGCGGCGATGAGAAAACTCTGTAGCCGAACGATCGCGTGCTGTACCTCTATTAGAAGATCTGGTCCCAACGCCTGCTCGAATCTGGCAACTTGGCGGAGGCCTTCTATCGCGTAGGCCGAGCTATAGACGGGATACTCCAATACTTCTTGATCGCTTCGCCCGATCGCACCTGCTTCGTCGAGATGATCAATGATGAACCTAGTCGCCAGACGTACTCTCTCGGCTTCGTCGCTCGAAAGCTTGTCGGCAGAACGCATCAAGGCATTGAGTACAAACGGAGTAAGCGACTCGCCGCTGCGCATCACTCCGTAATATTCGCTTCGCCAGGCCCCGTCCGCGGCCTGCTTGCTCCACAGATATGCTCGGGCTCGGGTCAGCGCTTCTACTGTCGTTGTCGCCTCTGCGCGGCTGGTGGCAGTGAACACTCCGACGAGCAGCAACATTGCAATGAGTGTGGCTCGCATTTCACCATTCCTCTCTGTGTCGCAGCGAATCCCCCAAGGGCGAGCCGGCTCGTACCTGTGCCTGACGCAGCTGACACAGACGCCACGGCTCGCCCGAGGGTTTCGTTCGCTACTACGGAATTCTAACGCCCAACATCGGCTAACTTTTCGCCTGCGGTGCGGCGAGCCATATCGGTGAGAAACTCAGCATCGTTCTCTGTCGTCAGACATTGAACCACTGCCGACGTGCAAAATACGGGGCTAGTGATGCAATGGTGGCCACTCCAGCTTCCATCGGCGTTCTGAACTTTCTTCAAGCGAGAAAGCATCTTTTCGTTCCACTTCTGAAACTCGTTAGGCCCCGCGATCACCAGCGACTCGCTGGCCATCAGGTAACTGAGGAACTCTTCGCCGCCGTTGTTACCAAAGCCGCTGAGAAGTTTCTCATCGCCCAGCCTGCGGAGTTGAGCCCGATTCTGAGCCGAGGCGTCAGCCAGTTTCTGCGCGACCCGCGCATCCTTTACTCCCGCGATGCGAAGCGATTCTTCGCTCATCGGGGCATTGGCTGCGAGACGGCCTTCTTGCTTAGCTTGCTCGACGAGTTCGTCTGCCTCGCGCGCTTCTGAAGCGTTGCCTCGCAAAGCACCTCCGAAGGCATAGAGTTCGACTCCGGCCGCAGCATCGGCCTTGGCTGTACCCGACTTCGCGTCGTAGTTGCTCTTCTGATAGTCGCGTGCCTTTTCGAGAACTTCCTTGTCGACTTGCTTGCCATTGGCTGCGGCGATCTCTAGTGCTGAGCAGGAGAGCGAGGACTGCAGCACCGGAGCCCATCCGCCTCCTTTGCCCCAGCTGCCGTCGGCCTGTTGCGAAACTTGCAATTTGGCCAGACACTTGTCGAGCGCAGCGTCAACACGCAGTCGCAGTGGACTTTCTTTGGGCAACATAGGCAGCACGCGGGCCAGGTACTGGGCAGTCATCGAGGTGTCGACAAAACGCCCCAGTTTGGTTTGCGGCTGTGTGCCTACGACATCTGTGATGAGTGGCCCTTCGGCCTTTGCTTTTTCGACCGCGGCGACCAGGTATTTCAATCCCTTTTCCACCTGGGCTTGATAGGCACCAGCCACAGGCGTGTGTCCGGAGCGCATTAGCGCCAGCAGTGTAAATGAAGTTGTGGCTGGGTCGGTCGTTACGGCGTGAGGGTCACGGATACTCTGCTTGGCATGCGAACCGCCGCCCCAGCCGCCGTCGTTGTGCTGCGCCGCAATTAGCCAGGCGACGCCTTTCTGTAAGAATGCGGGCAGCTTCTCGTTCTGCTTGGGCTTCGGATCGTCTTCTTTCAATAGTTGTTTAACGACCTGCTTGGTAGCCGCATCGGCCGGATCGTCGGCCACCTCTTCATGTGCCTGCAGGGCACGGTTCAATACCGCTGTTGCACATATCGCCACAACAGCGATGCACCAAAATGTTCGAACCATGACGGAACTCCTCTCTGACTGAAACATCGGGAAAAGACATTGCCGAGCCCCGTGCCCGACAATTGCTTCGATGTCTTCAATTTACGAAAAGTTCCTTGACGTCCGTGTAACGGGTTTGTAACGGATGCTCAGGCAACAGGGCGCGGAGACTCCGGTGCGCTGCTTACTATTCGCCATCCGGCGTGGAATTTATCTGCTGTAAAGCTTGCTGTGCCGCATTGCGCACTACTTCCTCGGGGTCGTTTTGAGCCCGCTTTATGGCTGAAGTTGCATCGCGAGCCGTCGGTCCCAGCTGACCCAGAGTGATGGCAGTTAAGCGCCTAATCTTTACCTCTGGATGCGACAGAAGCTGAATCAGCGTCTGCACGGCCCACTCGGCATTGGGCCCCATCTCAGCAACTTTTAGAAAGATGCCACCCTCGCCGGCGCGTAGGGCTTCGACAAGCACCGGCACAAAGGCTTCGCTGTTAGGGTCGATCGATTGAATGGCTAGTGCAGAGGCCAAACGGACCGAGAGTTGTGAGTCTTCCAGTGCGGGTAGAATGCTAGGCAGTTGAGCAGCCGCTTGAGTTCCGCGTTGTCCGAGGGCGTTGATTGCCAGTCGTCGAACGTCGGTGTTCGAATCGTCAGCGACCGTCGCCAGAGCCACCACGACTTGATCACCCTCACTGTCCGCCAACTCGCTAACGGCCAGGCGACGAATATCAGGGTCGGTATCCTGGAGTTTCGCGATTAACTCGTCTGTATGATTGTCACCACAACCAGGCGCCAGAAGACAGATGCCAAAGCATGCTAGCCGCAGGAAGCTACAGATCGGCATCGTCGAAAACTTCCTCTCCCTCTCGCGTACAGAATGCGACGTAGTTGTCGACGGAGATGCCGTCCACGATGAATCGCACGGATCCATCCCCCAGCAAATGAAACGCTCCGCCAGGGTGCATGCTAGAAGGCCCATAATCATTTCCAACCTTGTCCGGATAGTATGGGTAGTAATTCAAAGAAATCTCTGGTCCTGCGTAGGTAGGAGGGTTCGCGCCATCGTAGCGAAAAGAGGTGACCGAGGCGGTCATGCCATCCATCCACACCCGATATTTTTCCTCGCGACTTTCAGCAATGAATACGGTATTGGAAAGGCCGTCGGTTACTTCTTTTGGACGAATCTCTGACTTCGGAAATATTACCCCATCGGGCTTGAGCGACGAGCCCCAAATGTGACCAACGTCAGTAGCGCCAAGAGCCACATAGTTACCAATAGCGTATTCGTTATTGCCCAGCAATGAGTATTCAGCACCTGTGTACGAAGGGCATCGATATATCGAGACGATTGTGGAAGCTGCGGGGAGGTTGGCCGAATGGTTGAGGCGTTCTTCGTAGTCGATCGTGTCGAACAGGTTACCTTGTTCGAGAAAAGGCAGTACAAAGCTCGCCCAACTATGCTGCTCGAGTATATTCCAATTCGTAGTTACATCGTGCGAACTGCTGGGGGGATAGACCTCGTTTGCCGATTGATAGCTGCCGATCGCCAAGCCGATTTGCTTCAGATTGTTACTGCATTGGGTCCGTCGAGCCGATTCGCGCGCTGCTTGAACCGCTGGCAATAGCAGACCAACGAGCAAGCCAATCACAGCAATTACGACGAGTAGCTCTACTAGCGTGAAGCCGCGCGACGCTTCCGAGCGGCCAGGGCGAAACGAGCCAAACTTGAGAGAAGACATGCAAGCCTGCTTCCTGTAATCGGATGGCCTACCCCTGGCGATCCGCAGCGCATCTACTCTTTGCAGTATAGCAGAACGTCCGGATCCTGCGACGAGAATGTCCTACTAGCGGCGCGATTTGCGTCGGCGCCCTTGCGGAGCAAACATTTTTTGCACCGCTGCAATGCCTTCCAGCAGCCGGTCGACCTCCTCGGGCCGATTGTAGAGATAGAAACTGGCCCGTGTGCTGGCAGTAATGCCCAGAATTGTGTGCAGTGGTTGCGTGCAGTGGTGACCAGCGCGGACTGCCACTCCAAACTGATCGTTAAGCACCTGCGCGAATTCGTGGGCATGGATCCGCTCGAAGGAAAAACTCACCAGTGCCGAGCGATGTTCCGGTGCGGGGCCAAGAATTCGTAGTCCGGGCACCTGGGCAAGTGCATCGTAAGCGTAGCGAACCAAGTACTGTTCGTGTCGGTGGATCCTTTCGAGTCCAACCTTTTCGAGATAGTCGATTGCGGCCGACATCGCGATTGCCGACGCGATAGGCGGAGTGCCTGCTTCGAACTTAGCCGGTAGCGCGGCAGGCGTAAAACTATCAAGCTTTACTTCGTTAATCATGCTGCCGCCGCCCAAGAACGGCGGCATCGCGTCTAATAGCACTTCCTTGCCATAAAGAACACCAACGCCCGAGGGGCCAAGCATCTTGTGGCCGCTAAAAGCGATGAAGTCGGCGTCCCATTCCCTAACGTCGGTCGGCGAGTGTGGCACACTCTGAGCCGCGTCGACCAACACCAGCGCCCCGGCCGCATGCGCCTTCGTGGTGATCTCTGCAATCGGATTCACCGTGCCCAGCGTGTTCGAAACGCTTGACACGGCCACTAGCTTAGTGCGCGAGGTCAGCAGTTTGTCGAACTGATCCATGTCGAGTCGACTATCTTCCGAAAGTGGCACATGCGTGAGCACCGCGCCAGTCCGCTCGGCCGCTTGCTGCCACGGAACAAGATTCGAGTGGTGCTCCATCACAGTCGTTAGTACTTCATCACCCGGCTTCAGGTTTGCGTCGCCCCAACTCCGGGCAACCAGATTAATCGACGCCGTGGTGCCTTGCGTGAAAATGATCTCTTCGGTCTTGGCTGCATTGATGAAAGACCGGACTCGCTCACGGGCATGTTCGTATTGTTCGGTACTGCGCTCACTGAGTGTATGGATGCCCCGATGGACGTTGGCATAATCGCGCTCGTAAACGCGCGAAATTGCATCGATTACTTGCTTCGGCCTCTGAGTGCTGGCACCGTTGTCGAGAAATGCAAGTGAACGTCCTTCGAGTACGTCGCCGTTAAGAATTGGAAAATCGTCGCGCAGCGATTCAGGCAACAAGGCAGAGCGATCAAGAACTTCCGTAGCGCTCATGGCTCGCTTCCTTCCGACTGAGGCGAATGGACCGCCGACTGCAGTACCTTCCACGACAACAGGCAGCACTTCTGTCGATTGGGCGTCAGCCGAGGGCCGTAGAGTTCAAGCATTTTCTCTGCAGAGAAATCCTTTACGTCGTCGACGGTCTTGCCGTACAGCTCTTCCAACAACATCGAAGCCGAAGCCTGACTAATGACGCACCCTTCGCCGGTGAAGTAAACGTCTTCGATCTTGCCGTCGGCGGCGAGCTTGAGCTCAATCCGGACGACATCTCCGCACAGCGGGTTCTTGTCTTCGTGCGCATGCGTAGCTTCCGCCAACGTACCACGATGAAACGGGTCCTCGTAATGGTCGAGAATGTGTTCCTGGTAAAGTTCTTCTTCGGAGGGCATGGGGGGAGGTCAGAAGTGGGGAGCAAGGTGATGGGGAGAGAACGCCAACGTTCCCATTAACATCCTTAATCTAACATCCCACATCTAACATCTAGAGTCTATCCCGTAGGATTTCAGCCGCCGCATTTCGGCCACAGGCGCCCATTACACCGCCTCCCGGATGGCTAGCCGCGCCGCACAGATAGAGGCCTGGCACAGGGCTGCGATGGTCGGCCCAACCGGCGACGGGGCGGAACGAGTACAACTGATGCGGGCCCATCGAGCCTTGCATGATGTTACCACCGGTGATGCCAAAGGTGCGTTCCAAGTCGAGCGGGCTGAGTACTTGGCGATGCTCAATCGCTCCCGGCACATTTGGCGCATAACGGGCTAACATTTCGACGCAGCGATCACCGAACGCTTCTTTCCGCTCGTCCCAATTGCCCTCGGCCAGATGGTATGGTGCGTATTGCACGAACATCGATAGGATGTGTTTGCCGGGCGGGGCGATTGTTTCGTCGACACTGGTGGCCATTGTGCACTCAAGTACCGGTTCCTCGCTCGGCCGACCATACTTCGCGTCGTCGTAGGCGCGGTCCAAGTAGTCGAGGGACGGACCAACATGCATCGTGCCGTGATGGTGGGGGCCGACTTCGTCGCCAGGCATCGAGGTAAACTTGGGCGGCTCGGCCAGGGCCAGATTCACTTTGGCCGAGGCCGAGGAATAATCAATCCGCGCAACCGCGTCGCGGAAATACTCGGGCAGTACATCGGGCGATAGGAACTTCTCGAACGTGAGATGAGCATCGACACTCGAAGCTACAACGCGAGCGTCCAGCTGCGAACCATCCTCTAAGCCAATTCCGACGACTCCCGTGCGGTTCGTGTAAATGGAATTAACTGGCGACTCGCGACGGATTTCAACGCCAAGCTCACTGCAAACTCTTGCTAGTGAATTTGAGAGCTCACCCATTCCGCCTTGCACATAGCCCCAGACACCTCGCGCGCCACCTGCCTCGCCCATCACATGGTGCAATAATACGTAGGCGCTGCCGGGCGAACTGATCGAAGTAAACGCGCCGATGATCGCATCGGTGGCGAGCGTGGCTTTAAGCACTTCGGTTTCAAACCATCGCTCGAGGATGGGCCGGGCGGCACCGGTTAGTAATTCAACAGCTTCCGGCAGATCGGCGCCTAGCTTCTTAGTGGCTTGATGTAGGTTCCACAGTTTCTTCGCGTCGCGGAGCTTCTTGACCCAACCGATCTTTCTCCAGCTGGCAGGCAAGGGCAGGAGGTCGGGGGCCGACTCGCTCAATGTCGGTTCCAGGCTCGCGGCCACCCGCTCTAGTAGCCCTTCGTAGCGGGGATACGCGGTCGCGTCGCGCATGCTGAACTTGCTGATTTCACGCTGGTTCAGACCCGGCTCGGGCCCCATCGTCAAGCTTCTGCCATCGGGCAATGGAGTGAACGACGATGGACTGCGAGGCAGAATCTTCAGTCCATGTTTTTTTAGCTGCAAATCGCGAATGATTTGCGTCTGAAACAAGCTAATGACATAAGCGGCCGTAGATACTTTATAGCCCGGCCAAAGTTCTTCAGTCGCAGCACAGCCACCTAACACGTGGCGCCGTTCGAGTACGCAGACCTTGCGTCCCGCCTTGGCCAGATACGCGGCGCAGACTAATCCGTTGTGCCCCCCGCCGATAATTAAACAATCGTACTTGCCATGCTTGGCCATGTTGCTGACTTCCTTGAGACTCGTGGGCTCCATCCTGAGGGATACGCAGCACGAATTGTAGTCTGTCTGATGAAATTTGCCACTTACGTCAGGCCACTAGGGGAACAGTTGATCTGTTTAGTCTGATTTTAGGGATGCCGTTTCTGCTGATTAGGAGCTGATCTGTGCAATCAGACCAGCGACGAGGACTTGCCACACCCTTATTTTTCCGACCTAAAACCTCGAAAGCTCAGATGAGTTTTGGGGCTTGACGGTAGCGCTTGCGCCAACTCTGCAAATCGGCGCGCAGCCACTAATCGTCCTCTAGCGAGCGCCATTCATAATACGAAACGAATTCTAAGAGACAAGATTCGGGTTTTTTCTGTAGGGCGGACAGGAAGTGTCGCACCGTGAAATCCGACGCCAAATACACGGAGGCAGGTGAGATGATTGGAATATCAAAAGTACAGACCGCGTTGGCCTGTATCACGCTTTTTCTGGTAGCAGTAACAAGCAACGCGTTGCAAGCCGAGGGCCAGCAGGCTCTCTCTTTCCAGTCCGGCGGCTCGCTACCTTACACGTTGGACATCGAGCCCATGTTGGATATCGAAATAGAGCCTTGCTCAGCGTGCGACTGTTGCTGCGACTACGGTGACTGTTGCTGTGACTGTGGCTCAGCGTGCTGCAACAAGAAACTGCTGGGGCTGTTCGTTCATTCGGACCCTGCTTTTCACAAATTCATTAGTCCGATGACCAACCCAGTTTTTTTTGAGGATCCACGGACGTTGACCGAAGCCCGCGTCATCTACTTACGGCATGAGATTCCCGCGGCTGCGGGAGACGGCACGGTAAATCTGTTCGCAGTCCAATTTCGAGCGGCTCTTACCGATCGGCTGTCGATCATCGCCACGAAAGATGGGTACAAGACTTCAACCAATCCGCTCATTGACGACGGTTGGTCCGATGTTGCCGCCGGCTTGAAATATAATCTGTATGCCGATCCGCAGACGCAGCGACTACTAAGCGCGGGCTTCACCTACGAAATGCCAGTAGGCACGCCTCGCGCTCTCCAAGGCAATGGCGACGGAGAGTTTCTCATGTTCCTCAGCGGCGGCATGCAACTCGGCGACCGTTCCCACTGGATCAGCGCTTCGGGCTTCCGTCTGCCTAGCGATCCATCTAGGGAGAGCAGCATGTGGTATTGGTCCAACCATCTCGACTGCGAATTCATGAACCGCTGGTATGCTCTCACTGAGCTGAACTGGTACAACTGGATCGGTGCAGGGCAGCAAACTGCCTTGCCGGGAGTCGAGGGCGGCGATCTTTATAACTTTGGTTCGGTCGGCGTTGCCGGCAACGATATCGTCACAAATGCAGTGGGCGTCAAGTACAAGCATAGCGAGCACAGCGAGCTCGGCGTCGCCTACGAATACCCGCTGACCGATCGTCGCGACGTACTGGAGAACCGCCTCACGGTCGATTGGATTATCCGGTATTAGCGACCTGTAGCTGCCCTGCAGGGATTGGTTTACAGCCCCAGCGATTTAGCCGTAGCATGCCAATAGAGTTCGCCTGCGCCGAGCGCGATCTCATCCTCGAAGCGCACCGCGGCAATCGCACTCTTGGCGAAACGGATGTTGGCATGAGCGTCGCCGATCAGAGCCGATGTCATGATCCCCACGTCAGGCGCATGGCCCACCCAGCAGGTTTTCTTGCAGCCGGACTGCCGCGACCATTCAATGAGATCTGACAAATTGCTTTGAGGAAGTAGTCCTGAACTCTCGGTCACCTCAGGTTGGGCGGATGTGTACTTCGCAATGATTTCGGCCGTTTGCTGGCAGCGAACGTAGGGGCTCGTGGCTACTGCTTCCGGAGCGAAGCCGCGTTCGGCCAGCGCTTCGACCATCTGCATGTAGCGTTCCGCACCGTCAGGCTCGAGCTCTCGCAACATATCATCAGGCCAACGTGGATCGCCGAACTCGTAGGCCCAGGCATGGCGGGCGACATAGATGAACATCGGTGATTGCTCCAAGGATCAGATTGCTTATCGGTTTCTCCACAGATCGCGGTCGTCGATACCCAACTCGCGCTGCCGGGCGGCGATCGCCTTTTTAAACCGCTTGGCGTCCTGTGGATAGCCTGCTGTTGGTCGTAGCCCGGGGATCTGCTTCGTCCAATAGTCGTTAAAGGCGCGCATCGCCAGCTCGCGGTGATACTTGGCGTTCATCGAGGCTAGGGCCGTGGGGAGTTCCGCCTCGCCTTTCGTGCGAAAGGTGACTGTCACCTGGCTTTCCGGTGGTCCCCAGGAATAACGACTTGCCGGCCGGCTTTCCTCAAGGGTTTCGATCCAGTCTTCAGGAAAATGGTGCTGCAACAGCGCGCCGTATCGATTACGGCCACCATGCTTGTCACAGGTGACGAAGCAGGGTTCAGTGGCCAGAGACCTGAAGTTAGCTGCGGCCGCCCCGGCCGCGCGCCCCTCGAGCGCCGAGCGCAGCAGGCCGATGGAAACATGCGAAAGCGCGGCCCCCTTCGTGCCGTAGTGGTCGGTGAGATCGTTAAACTCGCGAGGAAAGACTAGCCGCGTTCTCACGTCGACCAGTTGAATGCCTTCCAGACCGCAAGTGGTGGCGAAGCGGTCAACGAGTTCCGATATTTCTTCGCGTTTTGCATTCAGAGGCAGCGCACAATCGTACCCCGTGTACCAGGGTAGCGACGCGGTGTCCCAATCAGCAAACAGGTCCTCCCAGCGAGCCGTGGCAACCCCGTTTGCGATGGTCTTTGCCGCCAACACCCCGCGTTCCAATAACCGTAACCCACCGCCCGGCTTGTAGAGCAATTTAGAATCGGCGATCGCCAGTCGATCGTCCTCTGGAGTGACGCTCACCACGGAACTCAACAGCTCGTAAAGATCGACGCCCGCAGCCGAAGGCGCTAGCACTCCAACCCCTAACGAACGGCCGGAACGACCGCCGCTAACCTTCTGATCTCCGAACCCAGAACCCTCGACTCGCCACACCGTCGCCGCCACCGCCAGCGGCCCCAGGTTCGGCCCATACCCCGCTTCGTCGATCCCGATCATCCATGCCATGCGGGGCAGTATAGCGGGCGGCCGAGCCTGACAAAAGGTTGCCGCACCCGCTTACGGAAGATTCAACGCTGAGTTTTGGAGAAGACGAATTGAACCTCCCTCTGGTAGAGTTCCTTTACGCCACCAGGATCGTCTCTCAGTGTTTCTAGATCTGAATTCGCCTCCGCAGACAGAATTTTTTCGTACAGTTTCCGCTTCCCGAGCAACTGGTTGCTAATGTGGACCTGGTCTAAGGCAACTGCAGCTGCGACGATCGTGGCAGCATCGCTCTCAGCAATAAGTTCATTGAGAGTCGATTCCGCCCCCTTGGCATTCTCGCCCAAAATAGCCAGTGCTCGAATAGCGTAAAGATGTTTCTTGGCTAGCGACTTATTTTGGATAATTCCGATCAACTTGTCAGTAAGTGAAGTCGCCTGCTTCGGAGAAAAGTAACTGATTAATTTTCGCGATTTCCGTCGCAACGATTCGTCATCGTCAATTAGATGTGATGCGATTCCTGGTAGATACAATACGGTTTTCCCGCCGGGTCTTGCGTCTTCAAGCGTATAGGGATATGTCAACACCGAGAGTACTCGCTTGACGATCTCTGGATTAGACTCGGCCATCGCCTTTGAGAGCACCTTTCGAACTTCGGGATCTGAGCGATCTTCCGATGAGAGTGCAATACTCCGATACGCGGCGGCACGAACCTGGGGATCCTCACTATTCGTGAGGCCAAGTAGTTCCTGGCGCACCTCTCCATCAGCCCCACGCAGGTTAGAAAGCAGCCAGACCAGCAGCTCTTGATAACGATCTGGGTCTTTCTCGTAGCGTTCAAATAGCGCAGGTAGCCAGAACGATTCAGGTAATCGTCGAGATTCACTTGAAGCGAGCGCTTCCCACACCGCTGTTCTAAATGAGTCTTCATCGACGGAGTCCATGGCATAGAAATTATATTGCTCGATCACATCGAGAATCGCTTTGGTCGCCTCTTTGCCCATTCCCGCGCGTCCAAAGGCGACCAAGGCTTTAATGCACTCGATGCGGTACTCGGTATTCAGCTCAGTCTTCCAAAGGATCCGCCATTCGTCGAATGTCTTGCCGTCGTAGGTTAGAACGGCTTGCTGCTGAGACCGCTCTTCTCGTTTCTGCAAGAGTTGCTCTATGCGTTTGTACGCCTTCTTCAAGGCGATGTCGGTAAGTTTCTGTTTGTGTTTGTTACCCGGGTGGGTGAACTCATATTCCAGGCGCTGTATCTCAAGCTCAAGCTGCCCGATTTCGTGATCCAGATCGGATTCGCGAGGTGGCAGCTTCTGATGCTCGCCCTTAGCACCGACGTCCAGTCCAACGGTTTTCTGATGCTTCAGTTCCCTTTCTTGATCTAGCAAGTGTTGTCCCATGTCCCAACTGCGCAGCTTTAGGCCCATGGTTTTTTCAACTTCTTGTAATTGCGCAATCTCGGATTCTAGGATGTCTAGTGGGGCCGAGGTCTGGCCAAAGCGTTGTAGTTCTTCCATATTCTCTTCAAATTGTTCTTGGAGTTTGACCAAATCCGACTCGGCGCTCTTCCGTCGGAGTATGTACTCACTCATCACTTGAGCCAAAGCATCATTCGGCGTCGACTTGAGGTGGTCTCGCAATTCGGTTTCTTTGGAGGTTCGATATTCCTGAATCTGTTGATCCAAAATCTTGAGATGCTCCTGAAGTCGTTTCACTTCGGGAGAATCTTTGCGTTTGGTCGTCGCCTTTAACTGGGCAAGCTGTTCGGTTACGGCGAACCGCTCTTGTTGAAAACTTTGCAACATGGGGTCGCGAGCCAATTCTTCTTGGATCGCGGAATTCAGGGAAGTGGGGCTGTTTGCTTTCTGGATGGCTAGCGTTTTCATAACCTCAATGTCCAGCAAGTCCTGTTTCTTTGTGATGATTTGTTGCTGGATTAGGCGAACTTCGTTGGCGAGCAAACTCAGCTTGGCATCGATATTAGCCGATCCATCGGCTTTTAAATTCCTGAATAGTGCATGGAATTCACCCATGTTTTCTGAGAGCTTCTGTTGAACTTGCTTCCGCCTTCGCTCTAGACTCTCGCGACTCCCGTCCAGTAAGGCGAGTTTGTTAAGGACTTCTCCATGACCAACATCCCGTCCTGAATTGCCCTGAGTTTCTTGTCGATTCAGAGTATGCCAAGCTTCGAGATTCACCTGAATTCTCCCGGTAACGAGCTTGTCGACCAACGAGATAAAGCCGCGCCCATCATTCCCATATTTTCTTATGTCCACTTCTCCTGAGGGAAGAGTCGCAGACTGTTTGCGAATCACGTAGAAATTTAGCGGTGAAAGTCGATCAAGATCGTCCCGGGAAAGGATCTTGTTGGCTTCCTCGAGCGACCGCGTCGGCCAGGCTTGCAAGCCGACTAAAAGATCGCCATTTCGCAGCGGTCCAGGATTGAAGGGAACGCCATCGATCCGTTTAGTGGAGGCAACAACGCGCAAACCACCGTCGAACTTCAACTTTTTCACGCGCGCGAGTTCTTCTTCGGTAAGTTCCACCAAATCGACGCCCAACAGCTTATACGCCAAATCTTTCGCAAGTTGCTCTTCAAGCGTGGGGAAGGGGGAGGGGGTATCATCTGTAGAAGCAATGGGAACGGCTGGACTTTGAAAAATAATTTTGTTTTTGTCCATCAAAACGGCTTGTATCAGGCCACGATCTACAAGTTTCCAATCTAGTTTCAAATCAGATCCTTCAGGCCCAGAAATCGTGAGATGCCACCTAATATCCCCTGGGTGCATCCCAAAGCCACTGCCTTTTGCTGAGTAGCCGTTTGCTTTTAGCGAATCGACAATTCTGTTGATCTTCTGAATCCCCACTGGGGCAAGAACAGTGATGGATTCCTGCTCAGTCCCTTCGTCCCCTTCTTCAGTCGTTTCCTCAGACGTCTCTTTCTCTTCGGACAAGAGGGCTGAGTTCTCTGTGTCCTCTGTGGCAAAATGTATTGCATCATCATTGGGCTCGGCGTCCGCTTCAGTTTCTGGCGGATTGTAACTACTGATAGCGATCACAACCGCCAATAAAGCAGTGCTGATCGCGATCAACGTATTTCGCGAAACCAACATCGTATCCTCCTCCAAATGCAAGATGCGACGAACCCGCCCGGCGAGTGGGTGTCGGGCTAGAGCTAAACCAGCCAGGGGTTGGTTTGGAGAAGCGAGCGCAACGAGGAGTTCTGCATACGCCTGCGGTTTCTCGGTTCTGGCAACCACCACCGCGTCGCAGCAATCTTCGCGATCGCGGCGGACCCAATTGCTCACGATCCAGATGGCTGGGTGGAAGAACAACAGCGACTCGACAATCCGCTGCAGCAGGTTCACCAGGTTGTCCCAGCGACGGACGTGAGCCAGCTCGTGCAACAGCACCATCTCTAGTTGGTCGGGCGACCAGCCGGTCAGCGCGGCGGGGGGCAGCAAGATGAGTGGGCGCACGACGCCCACCAAAAGGGGTGTCGTTAGCCGATCGCAGATGGCAACTGTCACATTGCGGCCGACGTTTAGCGCGGCTCGCAATTGCTCGGCGGCTGCGTGTACCGGGCCCTCAGTGACTATCTGGCTGGTGCGGCGCAGACGTTCCGCGCCGATCAGTCCGGTAGCCAACAGAAAGAAAGTTAGCGGTGTGCCTGCCAGCCAAACCCAGGGGAAATACTCAACAGCATGTTCCAGGGTCCAAGCAGTCGAGTTTGCAGCGAGGTCACCTGATGGTGGCGTGTTGAGAGTCGGCAACTGCGTCGCGGAAGGATCGCTCTGGAGCGGCGTGATCGCCAAGTCGATAACTTGTGGCGTTTGGATCGGAGCAAGCGTTGCGACTGAGTGTTCGCCTGCCGGAGTACGAGATAACCAGAGTGCGATTCCAATCGGCATCAGTGCCAGTACCGTGAATATGGTAAGCGAAGACGCGTAGCGAATCGTCGGATCAGCTCTGCGCAAGAGAATCCGCAAAGGCGCGGCCAACAGAGCGATCAAAGACCCGCCGGCCAAAAAGTAAACCATGGTCCAACCGGTAGTTTGCCATCCCTGCTCCCAGATCACATAGTGCAGGTTCATCTTCTGGTTCCTTTCTTGGAGCTATTGGTCTTGGAGCGGGCATCGATTAGCTGACGCAGTTCCACGAGTTGCTCTTGAGAGAGTTGGCCCCCTTCGACCAGGTGAGTGACCAGCCGATCCGCCGAGCCCTCGAACACACCATCGACCAACTTACGAACCATGCCGCGGGCGGCCTTCTTATGAGTGACCGCCGCCGACCACAATGCACCGCGACCAGCACCTTGCCGTTTCACAAGCCCTTTGTCTTGCATCAGTCGCAACATGGTGGCGACAGTAGTCGTAGCCACATCGCGTTGTGCTCGCAGAGTTTCACACACGCTGCTCAATGCTGAGGGTCCCTCGGCCCAGAGCACGCGTAAGATTTCGAGTTCTCCATCGGTCGGGTGCAAGCTGGCAGAACGGGCCATGGGCGGTACCTTAAGTGTTGCGGAAACTGACTATGATTCGCCAGGCACTAATTCTAAAGAATTAGAACGATATCTGTCAAGCGGTTTCTGATGAGAAAATCCCGGCCTGCAAGCTCGCTCAGTTAAAGATCAGCAGTCGAAAATCATCCAACGCTGTTTCTGAGACCTGGGTGGGAGTGATTCGCTCAGCGCTTAACGCCCATGTTTCTCCCGCGCGAGGCGATTCTGCGGTCAACTCTGACCAAGGAATTGCCATTTCAACAATCCACGACTTGGAAAGGCTGGCGGCCGCAACAAACCACTGTGGATTCCAGCTCGTGTTGCGCCAACAGGCGTCCGCTGTCCAACCGCGGTGATCGACCGTGAACTCGAAGCAAGTCGCATAGTCGCGATCAGCATCTAACCGCAGCAAGATGCGATCCTGCCCTGCGAGGTTCGCGTCGTAGGTGCGTGGCCGGTTGTCCGAAGCGTATTGGGCGCCTTCGATGCGCTGGCAACGCACTGCGACATAGCAAAACTTGGCATCGTAAGCTAGCAAGATCTCGGCTTTCGAATCGTTGAGCTCCGAGTGTGGCGCAAACGAGTCGGCGGACTGCCAGAAAGATTCATCGAGAACACCATCGAGGTGCGGTGGAGTATCTGTCGTCAGGCTGCGCGTTGTAGGTAGTGGTGCCGCTTGGTCTGGAGAATCTACAAGCCAGGTCTCAGCTAGTGCGCGGGTTCGCCACTGGGCCGACTCACGTTTGTGCCTCAATAACGTTAGCCACGACTTGCTTTCCTGAGACTGACCGCTTAGTCGGGCAGTGGCCGCGCACTGAAAAGCAAAGGGCGATTGTTTCGCCCAATCTGGATGCTGCTGAAGTTGGCCATTGGCGATAGTAAGTGCGTACTGTCGCATTCCCGAAATTGAGTTGCTGCGATCGACCGTGTCAGCGGCGCTGGCAGATTGTTTATGCCAACCGGGTGGCAGGCGCAACTGCCGAGCAGTGTCTTGGGTCTGTCGATGAATGTGGGCTATTTCACTGCTCGAGTACATCTGAATTAATAGCAGCGTGGCATCTAAAGAGATCGGTTCGTGCGGGAATCTATCGAGCAATTGCAGTAGCACGGTGGCTGCAAGATCGAAATGACCAGTTTGCATAAAGTCGTTCGAGATTTGCAGGAAGAGTCCCGCAGCAGCTTGCGGTTCCAATCCACGCGCGAGCTGAACCAGTTGCGCAGGCGTCGATGGTTTACGGCCAAAGCTGCGAACCATATTTCGGATTTGTTCAACTTGAAGGGCTTGCGACTCGGCTGGCGAAGCCGATTCGGCACTGGCAGTGACTACCTCTTGAGCCAACGCATCGCCGATGACATTTACCATCGGCAAACTAATCGAAAGATAGAACAGGGGGGCTAGACGCACACGCATAATTTCGCTCAGCAGATTCTGAAGTAATGGCTCCCGGGCAATTCTACTCGACACCCCACACGAGGCCCTAGAGAGATGTTGGCAGAGCTTAGGGTCCCGGTTTTGACGATTGTGCTAGCGGTCCGGCCAACGGGTTGCCGCTGAGCTATACTTTCTGCGCGAGGAATTTGCGCTTCCACTCGAAACTCCTTTTTTACCACGGTTCCGCCATGAGTAGCGAAATAGAAACACTTGCTCCATCGAGCCAAGAACCGTCTGCTGAAGAAATGCCGCCTTCAGATGTAGCGTTAAACGAAATTATCAACCGAACACGGTCGCTGTATTCATTGCCAGCCGTGGCGGTCGAAGTGATTCAGCTCACGAGCAACCTGCAAGTCGATGCTGGTGCACTCAAGCAATGTATCGAGAAAGATCCAGCGCTAACTGCCAAAGTGCTGCGGGTCGTCAATAGTTCTCTCTTCGGCTTGAGCCGAGAGGTGAGCGACTTGAATCAGGCCTTGGCCTTGCTAGGCACCAAGCCATTGAAGCTGCTGGTGTTAGGCTTCAGCTTGCCGGAAGGTCTGTTCGCCGACGTAGCTCGCGAGCAGCTTGAGTGGTACTGGAAAACTACCTTAGTCCGCGCTGTGGCAGCTCGCGAAATCAGCGAACAGCTGTGGCAACGACCGGGTGACGATGCATTTTTGGCGGGTCTATTGCAAGACATCGGCGTACTGGTGCTGCTCGATCAACTTCGCGAGCCGTATGCCCAGTTCCTAGGACGTGTGATCGATGCCCGCGGTGATCTGGATGAATTAGAAATAAAATTGCTTGGCTTTGACCACACGACACTTAGCGCCTCCCTGTTGCGAAATTGGAATATGCCTGAGTTGTTGGTTGAGGCGATTGCTGAGAAACGCGATTACGAGTTTCTCGTCCAGAAGGAATCGCCTTCGGCCGAGTTGGCCCAAGTACTCCACTTGGCAAGTCTTCTGGCAGAGCTGGTCGGTCAGAATCGACTTCATGTATTGCCTGAATTGCTCGAAGCAGGCGATGCATATTGCGGGTTCGACAATGAGAAACTTCACGAGATCATACCGACCCTGCAAGAAAAGGTTCAACAATTGGCTGAAGTGCTCTCGCTCGATTTGCCCGATAGCGCCGAATATAGCGAAGTCGTGATCGAAGCGCATGCATTGATGGCGGAGATTTCTGAAGAAGTAGCCGAGCGACTTAGCCAACCTCTCAGTCGCGAAGAGCGGGCGTATGAGAAAGTGTTGGAAAATGCGGCCCAGTTGCGATCGGCGGCAAATGAATTTGTAAGAGTCGGTTCGCCGGTTGCGAATTTAGAGAACTCCACGGACGAGACGACCACAACAGACAACCAGGGATCACTCTCAAGCGTCGAGACGCAGCCTAAGCCGCAAAATGCCACGCCGGTCGCCTCGTACAGCACGAAATCGTCGGAGCGGATCGCTGAGAATCTGACCTGGGCGGTAGGGAATTGCAGATCGAGACGGATGCCACTTAGTTTTGTGATTGTCGAGCTCAGTGACCGAAATATTGTTTCCGCGCGCGAGCGACAGTTGCTCAGTCGCGCTGTCGAAACAGCCTGCCACAATATGGATGCCGAAGAAAAAAGTGTTGAAAAATTAGCCGAACAGCGTTGGGGGCTTGTATTGTCCGGACGTGATCGACAGCAAACCGTGCGCCTTGCGCATGAGTTGATCCTCGAAGTCGGTCAAGCCATGCCACACGTCATCAGTGAAGAACCGGCCCGATTCGTGGTGAGCGTTGGGATAGCTTCGGTAACGTTGCCGCCGAAGAACTTTCCGCCGCTCGACTTAATGTCTGCCGCCCAACGGTGCCTATCCGCCGCCCAATCCAGTGGTACGAGTGTCGTGAAAAGCTTGGAAATCTTTTGATCGGACCAACGACCACTCAGATGTCAACCAAACGTTCCAAGCGGTGCGGAGGCCCTGTCGCCAAGGCGCAACGGTGTGCTATGATTCAGCGATGAGCACTCCGGAACCCTCTCCCGAGGAAAGTCGGCGCCCCAAACCTCCGGGCGTCCCAGAACCTCCTACCAAAAAAGCCGCCTCCGCTGCCCAAGTCGTTCCGCAGTCTCAGGGCAAGGTGCGCGCATCGAAAGACTCATTCAACGACGCAGCCTTCGCCCACTTGCCGGAGCTCAAAGTCTCTGACTTGCACTTCCGCCCGCAACGTCGCACGATGCTGCCGATCGTGCTGTTCCTGGCGACCTGCGCATCGACATTCTGGGTCGGTGCTTCGGAGTGGCAGCCTTTGGGACAGTCGTACGCGGGCACTTATGCGGCAATGTGGCACACAGTTCGCGTCAATTGGCCTACTGGCCTGCAATACATGGTGGCAGTACTTGCCATTTTGTTGACCCACGAAATGGGACACTTTCTGCAGACCGTCAAATACCGCATTCCCGCCAGCTATCCGCTGTGCATTCCCGTGCCGTTCAATGCGATTGGTACGATGGGCGCGGTGATTGGCATGGACGGCATGCGAGCCGACCGTCGTCAGATATTTGATATCGGTATCGCGGGCCCTTTGGCCGGCTTGGTTGTTGCCGTGCCGGTGTTCTGGTGGGGAATTCAAGACTTGGATCTAACTCGCATGCCGGGGCCGGAGGAATTTCAATTGAGTCTCCCCTGGATTGGTCGCTGGATGCTCGAGCGGGCCCACCCTGAATGGGCCGGCCGCGACTGGATCGGGCTCTCGCAGTTTAATCCTTACTTCATGGCCGGCTGGGTTGGCATGTTGATCACAGGGCTGAATATGCTGCCAATCAGTCAGCTCGATGGTGGACATACCATCTACGCGCTGTTCTTGAAGCGAGCCCACACTTTGGCTCGGTGGTTTGTCTCGCTGACGATCTTTTACGTGGTAATCAATATCAACCACGCCGTAATGTGGACCCCGATGCTCGTGCTGGTGATTCTCATGGGTATCCACCACCCACCCACGGCCAACGACCAAGTCGAACTGGGCCCAGTGCGCTGGGCGATCGGCCTGGCCTCGCTGCTGATCCCGCTGCTGTGTTTTCCCATCGAAGGCATTCGATAGCCTTGCCTCATTGCGGGGGCCTAGGGTCGGAGCAATTGTGACGATTATGCGGCCCACCGGGTCGCAATCTTTTCTATTCTTGCTGTATGCGATGAGATCGTGGGGGTGGCGATTGTCCGATGAAGCTTGATAGCGGAGCCAGTGTGAAGCATTTCACAACTAGCTTAGCGACAAAGGCGACTAGGATGTCGCCCAAAAAGAATCAACGCCACAGGGAGGTGTCGTCGTGCCCCAGCACTTATTGACTCATTGTAAAGTCACTCTGCAGACGAGCGCTGTTCTGATGCTCGTAATGGGGGGATTCGCGTCAGCGGCGCACGCCCAATACTACGGCAATGGATATGGCTGGGCAGAGTACCCCGCCTACCAGCCATATCGGTCCATTGCGGCGCCCCGAAGCAATCCGCATCAACAGCAGAACGCAATGGCGTTCCTTCAGCCTGCGCCAAATGTTGGCCAGCAAGGTGGCTATGCCCAGCCCCCACAGGCTCCGCCAGCTCAGCCATCAGTGGGCTACGGCGCTGATCCCACTGCTTCTGAGTACAGCACGTTCGGGGGAGATTCCTGCGGGTGTGACGCGGCTGGTTGCTGCGACACGTGCTGTCAGCCTTGCTGCCATTGTTGGGGAGTTTATGTAGGCGGCTTGTGGCTCACTCGCGAAGACGAAAACCATCGCAACTTCTCTTTTGATAGCGCCGACGAATCCTATCAACTGCTCGATTCACAGGATTCAAACTTCAATGAGGGGTTTGGCCCTGAAATAAGGATAGGCTGTTGCAACCCTTGTTGCTGCACAGGTTGGGAGGCAGTTTATTGGGGACTCTATCCCGATGACTCCTTTGCCTATGCTTTTCCAAGCCAGGTAGGCGGTACACTAGACGGCATCTTCAACTTCGATCAGTTGGACTACAACGGCGTGAGTGCCGACAACTTTGTTAACGGTGCACAGGTTCACCGCTTGCGTCGCGAAAACGAGATTCACAACGCAGAGTTCAACCGCCTCTGGTACCTATCACGTGGTCGAGGCGCTTCGCCTTGGAGTTTTCAGGCATTGGCCGGCTTCCGCTACTTTCGGTTCGTGGACAACCTAGAGTTTGCTTCCGACCCGACCGACACAGTGTTCAATGGCGCTGCTGATGAGCTCTACTACACGATGGACGCCGAAAACAATCTCTATGGCTTCCAGTTGGGCGGCTTGGCCGAACGCCGATGTTGTCGACATTCGCGATGGAGTCTTCTCTGTGGAGCGAAGGTGGGAGCATTCGTCAATGATGCCAGTGCTCGTTCATTCATTGGTGGAGCCGCAGGCGTTGCGACAATCAACAATGGTCCCAATAACGGACTAGCATTTGACATCTATTCTGACAAAGACGATCTGGCCATGATGGCCGAACTGCTGGCTGGTGTCGCCTACCGCATCGCGCCTCGTTGGAGACTGCGTGCTGATTATCGCTTGATTGGTGTGACCGGAGTCGCGCTTCCTACGAATCAGATCTACCAGGACTTGCGGGGTATTCAGGACGTGCAGTTCTTGTCCACCAACGGCGACTTAATTCTCCACGGTGGATTCCTCGGAGCCGAGTGGGGGTATTGAGCGCGATCGCGAGTTTGCTCAGGGTGCCAACAAAAGGCGCCCTGGATTTGCCAGGTAGCCTTTCACCTCGTTCAGGAAGCGAGCGGCCGCAGCGCCGTCGACGATACGGTGGTCGTAGGTCAACGAGAGCGGCATCATCAGGCGCGGCTGGAGTTCTCCGTCGACGTATTGCGGCAAAGTACGGCTGCGTCCAGCGAGCAAAATTGCCACTTCGGGCGGGTTGATAATTGGCGTGCTATAGGTGCCACCAATCGCGCCTAGGTTGCTAATCGTGAATGTACCACCGCGCAAGTCGTCGAGGCCAAAACTACCCGATCGAGCTGAGTCGGCCATCTCGGCAAGTGTGCGAGCAATCTGCGGAATATTCTTACGATCGGCATCACGAAGCACTGGAACGATCAATCCCTTCTCCGTATCCACGGCAATGCCAATATTCACATACTCTTTGTAGATTGTCTCGTTGGCTTCTTCATCGATCGAGGCATTCACTACGGGATGCTGCTTTAGTGCCGAGGCGACTGCTTTGACTAGGAACGGCATCGCGGTGAGCTTAATCCCCTCGGAAGCGTAGTCTTCTTTGCTGTCTTTGCGGATTCGTTCCAGTTCCGTGACGTCGACGTCGTCGAAATTCGTCAGCTGCGGAATCGTCGAATACGATTGGAACATGTTGCGGGCGATTGTCTGCCGTAACCGCGACAGTTTTTCTCGCCGCACGGCTCCTGTGCCGTCGGTATCGGGAGTGCCGGGCGGCGTCACGCCGGGAGTCGCAGCCGAGGCGGCCTGCTCGTTGCTCGAACGGACGTAGGTCCGCACGTCGTCTTCGGTGATTCGGCCCGAGCCGCCGCTGGGATGCACACGGCGGAGATCGACGCCCAACTCGCGCGCCAATCTTCGCACAGCCGGTCCGGCGGCCGCCGAGCTGCGACCATCGCCCACGACGTCGATCGAAGGAGTTGCCGGGGCAGCCGCTTCGATCTTGGCAGGCGTTGCTGCGGGTGGCTCCTGTGCAGTCGGTTGAGGCACCGGCGCCACTGGCTCCGGCGCGGCCGCTTCAGCAGCTTCGACAGGCGGCGACTTTTGTTCGACGGGCGCTGGTTCTGGTGACGGGGCAGGCGATGCAGATGTCGCCTCAGCTGCTTCCAATTCAAGAATAGCCGCACCGACCCCGATTGTGTCGCCTTCGCTAACGAGCAGTTTTACAATCTTGCCCGACTGAGGACTTGGCACGGGGAGCGTTGCCTTGTCGGTTTCGATCTCGATAAGATCTTGCTCCGCGGTGACCACGTCGCCCTCGCTTACGAGAATCGACAGAATATCACCCGACTCAATGTTTTCGCCCAAATGGGGCAGCGTGATTTGTGTTGTCATGTGGCTAATTTTCGTTTTTCAAATAATCCCCCTCCCCTGTGGGGAGGGGCTAGGGGAGGGGTTTGCCCAACTTAGTGTACGCCGCCAACCGAATTGCTTCCGCGACCCCGTCAAGGTTGTTGCTAACGTCATCGTTAGCCACGCGCATGATTGTCAAACCCAGGCGACGCAGATGATCAGAGCGTTCGCGATCATATTCTTCTCGCCCATTGTGGCTATCGCCATCAAGCTCAACGACTAGTCGAGCATCGGCACAATAGTAATCCACGATGTACGGCTCAATCGGGTGTTGTCTGCGAAACTTCAATCCGCCTACATTTCTGCCCCTAAGTGCATCCCATAGAATGCGCTCAGGTACAGTCGAGTTGGAGCGCAGTTCTTTCGCTCGCTTTTTTGTCTCGTCGGAAGGTCGTTTTGATGGGCGAATGGGCATTGGTTAATTGGACCCTCCCCTAGCCCCTCCCTGCAAGGGAGGGGGACACTAAGCATACAATGCCGATGATTTGTTGGGATCGATACCCAAGGCTTTAACCGCCTGGGCTACTTGTTTGGCTTCGAATTGGTCGCGTTGACTAAGTTGGTAGAGCGCGGCGACCGTGATGCACTCCGCATCGACTTCAAAATGGCGGCGTAGCGCTTCGCGAGACTCGCTCCGGCCCATGCCATCAGTACCCAAGACATACAGTCCGCCGGGTACCCAAGGACTGATCTGCTCAGCTAAGGCTTGCATATAGTCGCTGGCTGCAATCGCCGGATCATCGATTCCGGCGAGCTGTTTTTCCAGATACGATTGTCGCGGCTTCTTGTCGGGATTGAGAATGTTCCAGCGCTCGCACTCCTGTGCGTCGCGCCGTAGCTGGGTGTAGCTGGTAACACTCCAAACGTCACTTGCTATGCCGTAGTTCTCCGCCAACAGTTCCGATGCTCTTAGCGCCTCGCGCAAAATCGGGCCGCTGCCAAACAATTGCACTCGCGGACCCTTGGCTTTTGTGGTGGCAACTTTGTACATACCTTTGATAATGCCTTCCTCGCAGCCGGATGGCATTCCGGGCATTTCGTAGTTCTCGTTCTCCAGAGTGATGTAGTAAATCGCCGTTTCGTTGTCTTCGTACATTCGCTTGAGGCCATCAAAAATAATCACGGCCGTCTCGTAGGCGTAGGCCGGATCGTAGGCTCGCACAGTGGGAAACGCCATCGCGTTAACCAAGCTGTGCCCATCTTGATGCTGAAGACCTTCGCCGTTTAGTGTCGTGCGTCCCGCGGTACCGCCCAACATGAAACCCTTGGCGCGCATATCAGCGGCCGCCCAGATCAGGTCGCCGATGCGCTGGAAGCCGAACATCGAGTAGTAGATGAACATCGGAATCATGTTTACACCGTGCGAAGCATAAGCAGTACCAGCTGCATTAAACGACGACATCGAGCCGGCTTCGGTGATCCCCTCTTCCAGGAGTTGCCCATCTCTAGCTTCTTTGTAGTAGGCGATTTGATCCGAATCGACCGGCTCATAGTGCTGCCCCCTGTGAGCGTAAATGCCGATCTGGCGGAACAAACCTTCCATACCGAAAGTCCGCGATTCGTCAGGCACGATCGGCACAATCTGTTTACCGATCTGCTTATCGCGCAACAGGTCGCCTAACAATCGGACAAAGCCCATCGTGGTGGACATCTCTTTGCCGGGCCCTTTACTGACGAGCTTAGCCATTGTCTTATCGTAATCGGCCAGGCGCGGCACTTTCATGGTAACCGGTTCGGTATTTCGCCGAGGCACAACACCGCCAAGCGATTCGCGACGCTCGCGCAGGTAAATCATTTCCGGACTATCCTCCGGCGGACGGTAGAAGGGGGCCTCGGCCACTAACTCATCGGAAATCGGTATACCGAATCGCGTGCGAAATTCGCGTAGTTCGGCTTCGTTGAGCTTCTTCTGGTTGTGCGTCACGTTTCGACCTTCGCCACCCTCGCCGAGTCCGTAGCCTTTGATCGTCTTGGCGATTACTACCGAGGGACGATCTTTGCATTCGACCGCAGCTTTGTATGCAGCGTATACTTTTTCCGGATCGTGACCTCCCCGGCGTAGTTTGCTTAGCTTCTCGTCGGAGTAATTCTTGACCATCTCCAACAGCTCGGGATACTTGCCGAAGAAATCTTCACGAATAAAGCTACCGTCCGAAACAACATATTTCTGATATTCGCCATCGAGCACTTCCATCATCCGCCTGGCGAGCAGCCCGTATTCGTCTTGTTCGAGCAACGGGTCCCAGTCGTCGCCCCAGATGACTTTGATCACATTCCAGCCCGCACCTCGGAATGCGCCTTCTAGCTCTTGGATTATTTTGCTGTTACCGCGCACAGGCCCATCGAGCCGTTGCAAATTGCAATTGATCACAAAGGTGAGGTTGTTCAGCCGTTCGCGCGAGGCAAGTGTAATTGCGCCGAGTGATTCCGGTTCGTCGCATTCGCCGTCGCCCAGAAAGGCCCATACGCGTCGGTTCGCAGTGTCGACAATCCCGCGATCGCGTAAGTATTCGTTGAACCGCGCCTGATAGATCGCCATGATCGGCGCGAGCCCCATCGAGACCGTGGGGAATTCCCAGAAATCTGGCATCAGCCATGGGTGGGGGTAGGAAGATAACCCGCCTCCTTCACTTAACTCGCGTCGAAAGTTCACCAAGTTTTGTTCAGTGAGTCGTCCTTCGAGATATGCTCGCGCGTACATTCCCGGTGCTGCGTGGCCTTGGAAGTAAACCTGATCGCCATCGTAGCCGTCGCCCCGCCCGCGGATGAAATGGTTCAGCGCTACTTCATACAGCGTGGCCGACGAGGCATACGTCGAAATGTGTCCGCCCGGTGCAGCTGGATCGCGGTTGGCACGGGTAACCATCGCCATCGCGTTCCAGCGCACGAAACTCTTGATTCGACGTTCAAGCTCGCGGTTGCCCGGGTAGGCGGGCTGCTTGTCTCGAGGGATTGTGTTGTAGTAGGGCGTCGTTGCTGTGAAGGGTAGGTCGACACCGTAGCGGTGGGCAGTCTGCTCGAGCGCTCCCAGCAACTGGCCAACTCGTTCTGGCCCTTTGCTCTGCAGAACATACTCAAGCGATTCGAGCCATTCAGCGGTTTCTGTCGGATCGACGTCCTCTGGAATCGGAGAAACCGGCAGATCGGTTTTTGTATTGGCCATAGTGGCGGTCCTAATTTCTTTTTGGTCGGTAAACTTCAGTTGCCGTGCCGAGATACACTTCTCCTGCGAAGGCAACAGTTTCGCTGAGTGTCGGGTGCGGATGAATCGAGTCGGCGACATCGCGAACGACACAACCCATTTCAATTGCCAGTACCGCTTCGGCGATTAACTCACCGGCTCCTGAGCCGACGATCGCACAGCCCAGTACGCGATCGGTTTCGGGGTCGACAATCCATTTTGTCATTCCTTCAGTACGTCCGATAGCTATTGCCCGTCCGCTGGCCTGCCAAGGGTACTGTGCGATTTTTACTTTGCGGCCCTCCCGCTTAGCTTCGTCTGCGGTGAGGCCCGCCCAGGCGATTTCTGGATCGGTAAACACCACCGCCGGTATGGCTTGCGGCTCGAATGCTGCCGGCTCGCCCGCGAGTACCTCGGCGGCTACTTTTCCCTCGTGCGATGCTTTGTGCGCGAGCATTGGTTCTCCTGCTACGTCGCCGATCGCCAGGATGTGAGGATCAGAAGTGCGCTGCTGGTTGTCGACTTCCACGAAGCCGAGATCATTGATGGCAACCTTAGTGTTTTCTAGTCCTATACCCGAGGAAACGGGCCGACGACCCACAGAGACCAACACTCGATCGTATTCGACCGTCTCTTCGCGTTCGGCGCCTTGCATGTGTACTTCTACACGCTTGCCGGCGTCCTTCAGTCCAACAACCTTTGTGCCGAGGTGAATGTCTTTGAACAGACCTCGGAGACGTTTTTCGAGAGGCTTAACCAGATCGCGATCCGCTCCGGGAAGTAGCCCTTCCGTCAGCTCGACAACCGACACGTCGGATCCCAACTCGGCATAGACGGTGCCCATTTCCAAGCCAATGTACCCGCCGCCGATGACGAGTAGCGATTTAGGAACGTCGGCTAGTTGCAACGCGCCGGTAGAATCCATCACGCGGTCGGTGCCGATCTGAAACATTTTCGGCATCGCCGGAACCGATCCGGTCGCTACGATGCAGTGGTCGAACGTGAGACGTGCGCTGTCGTGGGTCGCTGGGTCTCCCCCTTCGATCTCAAGCGTTTGCGAATCGACAAAGATACCGCGCGCGTTGATCACCTTAACTTTGCGGCGCTTGGCCAGCTGCGCGAGACCTCCAGAGAGCGTGTCGATCACTTGCTCTTTTCGTGCTCGCATTGTGTCGACTTTGAGCTTCATCTTACCAAAAGCGACGCCCCACTCAGTCATCTCACGGGCCTCGCTGATCACCTTGGCAACGTGCAACAGGGCCTTCGAGGGAATGCAACCGCGCAGCAGGCAGGTGCCGCCGAGCCGTGGATCGGCTTCAACGATTGTTACTTCAAGCCCGAGGTCGGCGGCCATAAATGCGGCCGCATAGCCTCCAGGCCCGCCACCGAGCACGACCACCTTGGAATGCATTGCGAGTCCTAATGAGATAGAAGATTCCCTCAGAATCCCCCATTTTACCGCATCATAGCGTTCTCACAATGGGAATTGAGTCGGGGGGTTTAGCCTTCTAGTAGATGCCGCAATGCAGACTCTAAGTCGGTATGGAGGAATTCATAGCCACTTTCGACGAGCGCAGTGGGTGCGACTCGCGTACTAGCTAACAGAAGTGCCTCGCCCATTTCGCCTAGTACCAGTCGGGCCGCGAAAGCGGGCATCGGCACGATCGTCGGACGCTTGAGCACTTTGCCAAGTGTTTTCGTCAGTTCGCGGTTGGTAACGGGAGAGGGCGCGACCAAGTTCACCGGGCCAGCAAGTTGATCGCGCATCAACACATGCTCAATGGCCCTAACGACGTCGTCCAGCGAGATCCAACTAAAGTACTGCCGTCCGTTTCCAACAATTCCTCCACCACCCAGCTTGAATGGTGTGAGCATTTTGGAAAGTGCGCCCCCCTCGGGACTCAACACGACGCCAATCCTCATGTTGGCGACACGCACTCCAGCATCGCGTGCTGGTTGACAAGCTCGTTCCCATTGCATGCACAACTCGGGAAGAAATTCGCCACCGCTAGATGAGGACTCATCAAGCAGCTTATCGCCCCGATCCCCGTAGTAGCCGATCGCTGAGGCACAAGCAAGGACCTTTGGTTTGGGTTCAAGCGAGGTGATTGTTTCGCTGATAAGTGCGGTACCTTCCACTCGGCTGTCGAGCAATAGTTGTTTATAAGCTGCGCTCCAACGCTTGCCCGCGACGTTAGCACCAGCCAGATGCACGACTGCGTCGATTCCAGAGGGACTGAAGCGCGCGAGATTGTCGCGATCGATTTGTCTTTGCTTTGGATCCCAGCTTACTTCCCGGGACGAGTCTCGCACCTCGCCTCGAACTGCTCGGATGACACGTTGTCCCTTGCCCTCGAGCGAAGCAACCAGATGTCGGCCGATCAGCCCTGAAGCGCCGGTTACGAGAATCGTTTGTGTGGAATCGCTCTGGATCATCGACTTGTTTCATGCGCAAGCGGGCGGTTGGAGCGGTTTCTCGCGCTGCCGGTGGAATAATAACGCGCGACAACGCAGATGGGAACTGTTGTAGTTCGTGGACATCTCACAATTACGCTCGTTAGCCGGCAGTGTCCCACTGCAGCGCGGCTTTGGAACGCTGCCGGCTAACGCCGCCTTAAGTCGCGGGCACAACGAAAGCCGGTGTGGTTGGTCGTCGTCTCGGGCGAGGCGTGATTGCGGTGAGCGACTCGAAGCGCACCGTCGTGATTGATAGAAGAGAGCCAACTTCCGCCGCGTCGCACTCGCTGGGCACCTGTCGAAGGCCCCGCTGGATTCTGGCTAGCACCCTGACCATAGTAATCGGCTGCGTACCAATCGCTGCACCAGCACCAAACATTGCCTCCCATGTCGTACAGTTTCCAACGATTGGGAGGATAAGATCCCACACGCGCCAGTCCTTTTGCCCCGTCGTGCCCCCGATCTTCCTGGGGATACCATCCTTGCCAGCCGTTGGCCATACGCTTTCCGTTTGGAGCAGACTCGCGGCCCCAGGGATAGAGACAATCACTCAAGCCGGCTCTGGCGGCGTATTCAAACTCAGCCTCGGTTGGTAGTCGTTTCCCCGCCCAGGCGGCAAACGCTCTCGCGTCGTACCACGAGACGTGAACGACCGGGTACTCTTCTTTGCCTACGAGCGAGTCATTATCCGATCGAGGATGTCGCCAACTCGCGCCAACTACTTCCTGCCAGGAGCCTTGGGTGCGGTCGAACACTAAAGAATGCCCGCGTTGCTCAGCGGTCGTTTCGTATTCGGTGAGCTCGACGAATTTGGCAAATTGACGATTCGTTACCTGGTGGGTGTCCATCCAGAAACCGGCAATCGTTACTTGATGGACAGGCCCCTGATCGTTGTACATCGTATCGAGGCTGCCCATCGAAAAGCGTCCGCTTGGCAATCGGGCCATACCGTCAGCAATCGGGATCGCCACTGATGGGGCACTCTCTGCCAAACCGGTTTCAGATTCCCAGTGCCGCACACCCCACACCACGGGACCCGGCAACAGCACGAGCGCCGCAAATAGGAATCGTCTTTTTCCTCGCAGCATCTGAGGGTCTTCCTTTCCCCGTCGCGTGCCATCTTCAAGATTACGGCCGCTTGCGTTGATACTCTTGGCTAGCCTTTTCCAAGGTGCGTCGTTCCCGCCAAGTCAGGCTGTCTTTGCCGTGTTCTTGGATTTTTTTGAGGATCTCATCAACACGATCATCGATCTCAGAGCCGCCGTCGGTAGGTTCGTGCAGCTTCAGCCTTGGCTTGCCCGGGAGCTTTACTCCCGAGAATCTATTGGCGATCCAGAGGAACGGAGAGAATCCGAATTTATAGTAGTACAAGCCAGCAACCGCCCCTGCCAAATGCGCAGTGCAAGCGATCACGCCAGTACGTTGTATGGCGCCATTGATGTCAATTCCCAACATGATGAGCGCCGCAACCCACATCCGCATGGGAATGATAAACATGAATAGCACCTGTCGGCGCGGGTAATTAAGTGCAAAGAGCGCAAAGAGTCCGGCGATCCCGCCAGAGGCCCCAACCAGATTGGCCTGGCGGCCCATCGAGCTTTCACTGATCGACCAGAAGAGGCCGGCAAAGAATATTGCCCAGAGATAAAACAACAGGTATTCGCGGCGCCCATAGCGAACCTCTAACTCTCTACCAAACATCCAGAGCATGAGCATGTTAAACGCCAGATGCTGGATGACCATGAAATCTTGGGAGAAACCTCGATAGCTATGAAGAAACCCATACGTAATCAGGCGATAGAATTGCCAAGGTTGCTCATACCAATTAGAGGTAGCCCAAAACCAGGATGTGAACTTAGGGATGAGCAGTTGCAGAACGTATATACCGGCCGTGATTAACACGAGCTGTGTTGTGATCGTCTTGGGAGCCTGAACGTGAAATCCTGGCTCGTGGCCAGAGGCGTAATCGCGGTCGTAGAGGCCCATGGCGGTATTCGGAGTGAGGGTTTAGGGGTCGAAAGTCCGCCGCAGCATACGATCGGCCACGGACAGGGGGCTAGTTAGGTGAGCAAAGATACAGCGGAGCAGGCTACGTCGAAAGTGGAAAGTCTTGCTAGCAGTCCCACTAATAGAACGACAGATCCGAGAGAATTCTACGCCGAGCTACGGACTAAGCACATCGAGCCCCTCGGGCGCGGGGGCAACCTGGTCGATCTGATCGATCCACCGCATCTGCCTCTCACTGAGTTCTTGGGCTCTCAAAGAATTGTCGGCTAGCAACTGATCTATCAAACGCTGTGCGTTGGACAGCTGCAGAAGTACAACATCTCGATGTGCTTCAGCTGCGGCTCGATCTTGCTTCATACCGTCAAGATCTCCGGCGAGAGCTACCTTTTCCTGTTCCCGAAATTTGGCGAGCTTTTCGGCGCTAGCCAGGGCAGCCTCTAACATAGCGTTGTCCTCGGTCACGGCTTTGCGGGCGGCCTCTGCCACGGCTCTCTCACGAGCGAAATTATCGAACAGAAATGCGTAGTCGCGCAGCGGACGATCGTACAGCCGCTTCACTGCCCGGTCCATTTCCTCGGGCCCGACTCGCTCGTCGTTTTCGTCAAGTCCGATCACATGCCATTGGTCGTCGTCAGGAGTCGCTTCTGTGCCCTGTCGAACGTATTCCTCCACAGACTCTTCAGGCATCATCTGTCGAAGTTGCTCTTCCGTTAGATCGGCGTACAAGCTGTGGCGATCAGCGGGCATCGTTTCATACAAGCTCCAGGGTCCCTCGCTGGCCGCTAGTCGCTCGCCTGTGCGCTGATCGATGAGCAAGATTGGTTCGAGCACAACACCGTCGGCATTACTTTCAACGACTTGAAACTCGCCCAGGTACTGGGGCCCTTCGGTCGGCTCGCCCTGTTCAAATGCGTAGACAATCGTATCTTGTCCCAGCCCATGTGGTTTAGGGTTGGGAATCTCCGCGGTAACTCGACCTTCGTTGCTTACTTCACTCGTTGGAAGCACGCCGCGCCAAACCCTGCCGCGCTCGCGATTGACGATCTTGAGCTGATGCACCAATTCAAGGATGCCAGGCTCGGCAGGAGTACCTTTAAGCAATCTCGTGGTTTCCTGCTCGGCGGTCGCCAGATCTTTTTCCAAGCGTGGAACACCTGCGCGCAGGTTGCGATGTACCCGAAAAACTTCGGCGCCCAGAAACATGGCAACCGTACCAAATAGCAAAATGAATAGCACGAGCACGACTTGGCTCCAGTGCCAGTTCTTAGTGCTGATAATCGCGGTCACTAGTGCCGTTAGCAAAGCGACCGCCACCACGATTTGCAGGACCAGGGTCAACCGATTTTCCTTTTGCGAAGCTGTGGTCGGGGAGCGTGAATGTACAAGAGATGTTCCGGCAGCCGCTGGCATGAGCCATCGGCTGTGAGATTGGGGAAAACCTTCTATTTTCGATCGTAAGTGGGCCACTGGGCAGCGTCAAGTTTTTGCCCTACGTAGACTTACGTTCTTCGGCAATTTAGTCCGCCCACTTGCCAAAAAGGATCGTTAGAACCCGCAGATCCGGTCTAATGGTAGTTGTGCTCGGCTATTAGCGAAGGCCGTAATTCGGCCAGACCGGCTATTAGAGCTTCCACCATTTCACCAGTGTGTGCCGCCGAGAGACCAATACGCAGCTGCGATTGGTCAGGCGGGACAGAAGGCGGGCGTATGCCGGGGACCCAGATGTCCCGTGCAAACAGTTCGGCAGCCAACCGCATCGTCTGGGCCGCCGAGCCAATTTTGATGGGAATAATCTGACTTTCCGATGGGCCGATATCCCATTCCATTTCGCTGAGGCGCTCGCGCAGACGACAAGCATCATCCAGCAACTGGAGCCGACGTTGTGGCTCGTTGGCGACGATCTCCAACGCTGCCAGGGCTGCAGCGCTTGAGCTGGCTGGCTGGGCAGTGGAGAACACGTAGGTCCGTGCTCGGTTTGCGAGCCATTCGATGAGTGATGCTTTGCCGCAGACGAAACCGCCCGCCGAGCCCAGTGCTTTGCTTAACGTGCCGATCCGCACATGTACCTGTTCGTGCAAACGCGGATGCTGCGCAGCCAGATGCTCGACCACTCCGCGACCTTGCTGGCCAAACACGCCCGTCGCGTGGGCTTCATCGACCAGTAGCATAGCATTGTACCGCTCGGCCAAGTCGCCCAGCTCAACGAGCGGTGCCAGATCGCCTTCCATACTGAACAACGAGTCAGTTACGATCAGTCGGCGGCAATACTGCTTGTCTGCTTGAAGCAGAGCTTCCAGTGCTTGAACGTCGCCATGGGGATAAACATATTTCGTGGCGCGAGACAGCCGACAGCCGTCGACAATACTGGCATGATTATTTGCGTCGCTATAAATCGCGTCGCCTTCGTCAGCCAGTGCCGGGATCGTCCCAGCGTTAGCGACAAAACCAGTGGGAAATAACAGCGCTGCCTCGACGCGTTCAAATTCGGCTAGACGGCGTTCCAACTGTTCATGTATTTCGGACCGACCGCAGATGAGTGGGCTGGCACCACGGCCAACCCCTTGTTCGCGGCAAGCATTCGCGGCGGCAGTCACAAGCCGCTCTTCACGGGCTAGCCCCAGATAGTCATTCGTTGCAAAATTGATGAGTTGACGACCGTCGACCACGGCAACAGGTTCGACCGCTGAGAGCGGCGGGGGCAAAGTGCGCAGCAGGTCGTCGCGGCTGAGCTCCCGAAGTCGTTCATCTACCCAATCGAGTGGATCCATGCTCCAATGGTAGCAAATCAAGAGGCCAAATTTACCCCTGCAGGGCAGATCAGGGGTCGAAACACCTTGGAATGGTGGGAACTTCTCTGCGATCCCCGGCGTCCAACTGCCTGACTGAGATGTGTGTGAGCGACGAACTCCCTGCGGACGAATCATCCATGGACGACGCTCAACTGGTGCAGGCCACATTGGGCGGCGAGAAGCAGGCTTTTGGTCTGCTGGTCGAGCGCTACCAGGATCGGCTGTTTAATACCCTACTACGATTCACTGGATCGAGGCATGATGCTAGCGACCTGGTTCAAGATGCGTTTATACAGGCGCTGGTGAAGCTCGAAACTTTTCGCGGCGACGCGAGGTTTTATACTTGGCTGTATCGTATCGCGATGAACTTGTCGCTTAGCCAGCGTCGCAAGCGACGTCCAGTGGCCTCGGTCGACGTAGCGAAAGAACGAGTCGGAGAGGAGCCTATGGATATAGGTCAGGGGCCTCAGCAGGAGCTGCTTCAGGTTGAGCGGGCTCAACTGGTGCAGAAGGCGTTGCTACTCGTAGGAGATGAGCATCGCCAGATTCTCCTGCTGCGCGAAATGGAGGGTTGCTCGTACGATCAGATCGGCGAAATCCTCAGCCTACCGGTGGGCACAGTCCGTAGCCGATTGTTCCGCGCAAGAGTGCAACTCAAAGAGCAGCTGCACGCCATGATGCCAGATGAAGTGGACGATGGAAGGTAACAAGGGGCAATAGAAGTTTATGACCGATAAGTTTTTTCACGAAGAATATGGCGACGAGATTTTGAGCGCTTACGTCGATGGCGAACTCACCGACGCCGAACGCGCAACGGTGGAGAAACGTCTGCAAGCCGATCCCCAAGCACGAGAAATGGTCGCCCAGCTGCGTGCCGTTTCCGAATCTTTGCGTTCACTGCCGAAGCACCGTCTGGAAGTTGACCTGCGCGAAGCCGTACTCCAGCATTCTGCTGTTCGTGCCGAAAGGGTTCCCGCGGAAGCTGGTGGTCCGCGTCGCTGGGCTTGGGCCGCCTTGGCGTTGGCTGCGGCCTTGATGCTGATGGTTTTCTTGCCCGAAACAGATCGCGACGATCAGCGTGTGGCTCAGGCACCGTCGAAAGAGCGTCAGGCGGAGCGACTGGGATCTGAACTCCAGGATTCAGCTAAGCAAGAGGTATTGGCACTTAGCTTGCCGCAAGATTCATCCTCGTCAGTCGCTGCCGACATTTTGCATAACAGGGGCGGTTTTCGCCAAGACGCTGATCAGAATGCCGAAGCGGACAGCCTCGCATTGGGCGCGACTTTCGGCGGCACATTGAAGATGGCTCCCATCGAACCGCCCTATCTCCAGCCGATTGGTGAAGTAAGAGACGCGGATTTCCTCGTTCATTTGTCGCCGATTAATCAAAGCGTTGGAGCCGCCCAATTCGATCAGCTGTTAGAGCAACACGGCATCGTTCTGCGTGGCGAGCCGAGTGCTTCCCCCGATCAAGACGAGAGGCAGAGAAAACTTGGGGCCAGCACCTCGGACGTGAACGAGACCGATTTGGTGCTTGTCGTAGCGCCACTCGAACAGATCCAGCAAATCGTTGCCGCGTGCGGCAAGGATGATTCGCAGTGGAAATCATTTCGCCTAGTTGATCAGGAGGGGGCCGAAGTCGACTTGTTAAGTTTCACGAGGCAGAACGTCTGGGCTAGAATGCCCGAGGAGAAGGGTGTCGCGGTTGCATTGGAGAATCTGAGCTTAAGCGACTCACAGGATCGAGGTTGGGCAAAGCATTTGGGTCGTAATCGAATAACTGCCGGAGAGCCGTCCTCCTCCGAGAGCGAGACTTCTGTCGAGGTACCTGTCACAACGCTTCGCGTGCTATTTTTTCTGCACCCAGCCAAGGAATAGGTGCTAGATCCCTGGCGAGCACGCGCAAATCTTGTACATTGCTCGGTGAAGGCGCGACCGTAGCCATTCTGGCCGCGACCAAAGGTCTTCCATTAGCACAAACCCCAGTTCTGAAAGGCATATCTACCCATGGCCGACGTTAAAATCCGCATGCGCCCCAACGGTCCCCTGTTGATAGAGGGACCATTTACACTTACTGACTCCGAAGGTGGCGAGTTTACTATCGACTCCGCAAAACCTGCGATTGCATTGTGCCGTTGTGGGGCCTCAGCGAATCGCCCATTTTGTGACGGCGCGCACAAGGCTTGCGGGTTCGATTCGGACGAACGCTCTGGGTGACTACTCTTAAGAACGGTAGTCGACAGGTTATCCACCTTCGCTAGGGGTGTCGCTCCGGTTCTACACGGTCGCCAAAACTTCACAACCAGAGCAAAACTTACCTGCTGTAAGGGTTGCGCCAGCCTCCCGTTCGAGCGGCGAGGATTTTCTCTTCGAGTCGACTCGTCGCACTGCTAGCAGTCTGCTCATGTCACTGCTAGAGTTTTAGCTTCTTACATTGGAAGTTATCGCCTAGTCGCCCCGGAAGGAGCCTGCCCCTATGGCCAAGAAGAAGCGCAAAGCCCCTAAGCCTACCACCGCCAAACCGACTGCGGTCCTCGATTCGCCACCGACTGACGAGGCCGCCTCAGAGGAGACAGGTGAGCAATTTGTAGGTCAATGGAACCGGTTGGTAAGTACAACCAATTGGGAGAAGGGCAGCATTATTTGCCAGTGGCGCGAAGTCTTAATGACCGAAGGCGCGGCCGTAACCGAGTATTCCGACGAAGCCTGGGCTCAGCTTGTCGGCGGGGTCACTAGCCAGCACATTGGACGTCTGCGGCGAGTTTTTCAGCGCTTCGGAGAAGAACGCGAGCAGTATCAAGGCCTCTTCTGGAGTCATTTCCAGGCAGCACTCGAGTGGGACGATGCTGAGATGTGGTTGGAAGGGGCCATCCGCAACGAGTGGTCTATCTCCCAGATGCGAGGGAAGCGCTGGGAGACACTCGGCACACCACCTGAGGATCAACAAGCTGAAGTCGACGCGCTTGAACTCGAAGCTGAAATCGATCCCCCAGAAAAGCCTACTCCAGCGAAGGCGAGCGCGACTGAGACATCTGCTGCTCCTTCCAAGCTTTCCACTGTGCAACCAACTTCTCAAGGAGTTACCTCCTCAGAGGAAGAGAGTACTGCGGCAAAGGAAAGCTTAGACTCAACCACAACCACTCAGTCACCCACACAAACCAGCAAACGCGTCAAATTGCAGGTCGACGTGGAAGAACTTCCCGACGACCTAGCCGAGGCATTCGAAGCCTTTAAATTGGCGATCATCGCCCAGCGACGCGAAGGTTGGAGCGACACCACACCCGCTGCAGTAGTGAAGTGTCTCGGTGCATTGCGCGAGTTGGTCGAGGCAGAGTAAGATCGCGGCACTGCCTTACGCGAGCTACGAATCACTAGCCGCGTAATACTCGGCATAGTCGAGCGTCCACTGTTCGATGAACTGCTTGAAGCTCTCTAAATCGGCTTCTTTCAAGAGTTGGTAGTGATTGCGGCTGAAGTTCTCTTTATTCCGAACCATTCCCTTGGCTACTAGATCCAGAACGTGGTAGTCGTTGTGCGGGCTGATTGTCATCGTTAGCCGGCTGAAGAGGCTATCGCGTCGACCTTTGTTGAGCGACAGATCGTCACGGCTGACTGCGGCCCCCCAGCCTTTTTCGTCGACTACGGTTTCGAAACGAAAGCCTGGAAAGTTTTCGGCAAGTTGTTCGAGACAGCTTTCAATTCGCTCGGTGAGTGTATCCCGATATTCGGCATGAAGCCGCTGCCACTCCTTTTCGCTCATCGCCTGAGTGGCTTCCTGCCGGGCCTTCTCATCGCGAGTCTGATGTCCTCGCTCAGTGGCCCGTTCGAGTCGTTTTCTAAAGTCCATAGTTTGCCTATCTTGCGGATTCGTGTGCCCACGAACTGTTGAAGCGTAGGCTGATCGCCCAGCAGTACCGGCCAGAGGCCGTCAGACCAGCCTAGTGCCAGCAAGAACGCTCGGCGTCATCGTTTGCCGATCATCGCGCAGAAAGCCGGGGGGTGCAACCCCTGGGCTCCTCATCGGAATCCGCCGGGTCTTGCGAGTTGCTAGCACGTATTCTCGGAAAAAGCGGAACAATTTTCGAAATTGGATTAATGCCCGTCCTATGGGTCGTCGATAACACTGAAGCGAGGGGGGGCGTTGTCTCGCTGCGTAGGGCTCCATGCCTCGCGCAAGTAATTCACACGTCAAATTTCGATGGGAAGGAACCCTCGACATGCCTCATAGCCATCTGAAGTTGTACAGTGGTCCAGCCGAGTCTCAGGCTCCCACACTTTCCAAGAGCGAGTCAGGTCAGAACTGTGTGACCCTTGCCGCGGGCGAAATTCTGCCCTTGCTAGCAGACGCTGTTAACAGTCGCCGCACTTGGCTTAGTGATTTTGAGGACGATGAAGTCACGATCTCTACAGATCTCTACGAAGTATTGTTAGCCTACCAATACTTCCGCCGCCCATCCGCCTGATTGGGCGACAGCAATCGATCACTTCACCTCGAACAGCCCGTGCGAAAATCGCCGGGCTGTTTTTTTGCACCCTCAACTTATTGAGCGGTTTTCTCGTGCACAAAGTCGACCAAGAACCGCACATTGTCGACCGGTGTCTGAGGTAGCACGCCGTGACCCAGATTAAAAATGTGACCTGGGCGCCCCGCGGCTGCGTCGAGAATGTCTGTTGCCCGGGCTGCGATTGTCTCTCGGTCGGCTAACAAGACGAGCGGATCGAGATTTCCCTGCACGGCGCGGTCTTCACCTACCGTTTGCCAGGCGTCCTTCAAATTGATTCGCCAATCGATGCCGATCACGTCCCCTCCCGCTTCGGTCATCGGTCCCAACAGAGCAGGATTACCTGTTGCAAAATGAATCAAAGGCGTGCCCGGCGTCAACTCTTCAGCGATTCTAGCTACATGCGGCAGCACATAGCGGCGGTAATCTTCCGGCGAGAGACATCCGGCCCAGCTGTCGAACAACTGCACGGCCTGAGCCCCAGCGGCGATTTGAGCATTGAGATAGAGCACAATCGATCGCGAGAGTCGTTGCATCAATTCGTTCCACGCGGTCGGCTCGCGATACATGAGTGTTTTGGTGTGCAAATAAGATCGACTGCTGCCACCCTCGATTGCATAACTTGCCAGTGTAAAGGGTGCTCCTGCGAAACCGATCAGAGGAATATTGGCAGGCAGATCTTGTCGAGTCTGGGCAACCGTTTCCACCACAAAGTGCAGTGAGTCGACGTTCTCAAGTGCCGATACGCGATCAACATCGCGTGCCTCACGGACTGGATTGTCGATTTTTGGTCCATCGCCTGCGACAAACTCCAAATCCATACCCATCGGTTCGAGGATTGGTAACAGATCGGAAAAAATGATCGCCGCGTCGACTCCCAGTCGCTCAACAGCGGTACACATTATTTCGCTACAGAGTTGCGGATTCTTGCAGAGTTCCAGAAAAGTGGTTTTCTCGCGCACCGCTCGATACTCTGCCATATAGCGTCCAGCTTGTCGCATCAGCCAAATGGGTGTGTACGGCGTCGGCTGTCGACGACAAGCGCGCATAAAAGGGCTGTCGTCCCAAGGGTTTGAATTCAGTTCCGATTGCGCAGCAGACTTGATTCTTGCCGAGACTCCTCGCTTCTTGGCCAACAATTTGTCCGCCGCCTCGACGACTTCGGTAACTAAGTGCCCCATCTTGGCATGCGAGGGTTCAAAATCTACTGACAGTCCTTGCGAGCGCAGCATCTCACTAGTAGTAGGCCCGATTGAAGCGATCACAATATCGCGCAGACTATTGCTTAGGGATTCTTCTAGATTCATTTTCGTTGCGACTTGCATGAGATGCGCGACTTGCTGCGCGGAAGTGAACATCGCGACGTCGATCTTCCCCTCGACCAACCGTTGAATATTCTCTTGCAGTGGTTGAATGTCCTCAGGCAAGTCCCAACGATAAATGGCGACTGAATCGACTGAGGCGCCGCGTGCTTCCAGGCCGGCGGTCAAACTGACGTTGGTCACGCCATACTCCAATACGCCAACCACGAGGTTGGCTACCGGCAGATGTGCGTCGAGGATCCCCAGTATTTCTCGCCAGGTGTTCGGTTCTTCAGCACGAAACGAAGGAGTCACCCCTAAAGCTTTCAGTGCCGCGAAAGGTTTCGGACCACGCACCACAGTTTGAACGTCGGACACCGCATCGAGGAATCGTTGCCGAGAGACGTGGCGATCGATACGTTCCAGCAGTTGTGTCACACCAACTCCCGTAAGGAAAATGACGACATCGACTTGCCCGGTAATCAATCGATTCGCGAAGTCGATCGCAGGGCGGTCTTCGTCGACGGCGACTTCGCGCATTGAAGGACTAACATATGCATTGGCGCCGGCGCGCTCTATCATGCGTGCGATTTCAGCCGCTCGTCGACTCTCAAAAGCAGCGATTCGCAAGGGCGAATTTTTCTTGGCGTCAGTCATCACGTGTACTGTAAAACTTATCGAGAAATATAGAAGGAATAGTTGACGGTGTGTCTGTCATGCTATCTCGCGGCCGACGGTTGTGATAGTTGCCCTGCATTAGCCGGCAGCGGAATCTTGTCAAGACACCATTCACATCTTTCCCCGAACTCTTTGTAGTGGTCTTTCGCGGCATTCCACAAAAATTGAAAATGTTGCTTGACAGCTGCGGCGAAGTTCGCCAGAATCGCCTGCTGTTGAAACAAGAGTTGCATTTTTGAGCCTTCAACCGAAGCAGTGTTTGTGCTGCTCGTCTTGTTTACCTCAGTTGCTTCGCGTTGCGACCCAGGCGGTTGTAACAGAGTGGGATTAGGTAAAGTTCCTTCAATAGCTGGCGCCCAAAGTGCGCGCATGCGGGTCTGTCGTTCAAGAAACATTTCAATAGTTGCAGAACGGAGATGGGGCTTAGCGCATCTAACATCCGGATTGCTAGACATGAGAGCGTGTTCTTGGTGATCAGGATTTAATAGAACATACGGGGGGCGACGCCCGCAGGGATCGACAGTCGGCGAACCTAGTTAACTTTGTTCGCGGACCGGATGCCCCTCCCGGTGTTTTTAGTAGCAGGGATGCTAAAAAAGGGAGTTCAAGGCATGATGTCTTGAACTCCCTTTTTTTACTGTTATCGGGTTTATCTCAGTGAGATGCGGGAATCCGTTATGGCGCGATGTCTCCTGGCACTGGGATCGAATTTAGGCGACCGCTGCGAAATACTATCTCGCGCCGCAAGTGAAATAGTCCGTTTGCCGAAATGTCGCCTGTTAAGGCGCAGCCTGTGGCACGAAACCGAACCGATCGGCGGTCCAGCTGGGCAGGGGGCCTTTCTCAACGGTTGTCTACTGCTCGAAACGCAGCTCGAACCCGGTGTTTTATGTCGTGCCTTGTTGGAGATTGAACAGCAGCTCGGTCGTCAGCGTCGGATTCGCTGGGATGCGCGATCCATTGACATCGATTTACTGTTGTATGATCAACTGCAGTTGGAGACTGAAGAACTGACTTTGCCACATCCGCGGATGAGTTTTCGGCGGTTTGTACTGAAGCCTGCCTGTGACATCGCCGGATCGATGATTCATCCTCCTAGCGGGTGGACATTAGCCCAGTTGCTCCGCTATCTCGAAGATTCACCCCGTTACGTGGCCGTCGTGGCGGCGGAACCGGCATCGGCGCACAGGTTGGCGATCGAACTCTGCCAGATCCTGGGGAGTCCTATGCTTGAGCGGCTAAATCCCACGCCAAGGGCAGGACCTGACTCTCAGCCCCCCGAAGCAGTAGAATTAGATAGCGAGCAGTCGGAGGTGCTCCAGATATCGCGGTGGTTGCAGGTGCCTGAGCTGGCGGCAAGGTTGTCTCACCTAGCGGAGCCGGAGTTGCCGCCCGTTGTCAGCAATATTTGGAGCGAGAGGGCCCTTGGAGGACAAGTTCGTCCTGCCTTGGTGGTTGCCTGGGATACATTGGCTGGCGGGCCAGCTCACGAAATATTGAAAGAAACTCTGGACCGCCCTGGGCACGGCCCCATGGCGAGAATCCGGGGCGACGATTTTTCGGCAGTTTTGGCAGAAGCAGTGGCCGCAGTACGGGCTGTATGGCCGGCAGTGAGTTGTGAGTAGAGAGCTTAGGTGGTTCGAGCGGAGAGCAATGCAGAAAACTAATTCGATCAAAGAAATCAGCACCCCAGCAGAAATCCAAGCTGCCGTGCTAGCGGCGAAGAGAGATGGGGAGAGCGTCGGGTTTGTCCCCACGATGGGCGCGTTCCACGAAGGGCACCTCAGCTTGGTTGATGCATCGTTAATGGAGTGCGATCGGACCGTGGTGAGCATTTTTGTGAATCCACCCCAGTTCTCTCCTGACGAAGACTTGGAGAACTACCCGAGACCTTTGGAGCAAGATTTGGATCTGCTCGAACGGCGCGGCGTATGGGTGGCGTTCGTCCCAACGGTCGACGACATGTATCCGCCTGGATTCGACTCGTATGTCGATGTTGGTTCGATCGCTCAACCTTGGGAAGGAGCCGCGCGGCCGACGCACTTTCGTGGTGTGGCGACGGTGGTCCTCAAGCTGCTGCAAATGGTTCCTGCCGATCGCGCTTATTTCGGCCGTAAGGATTATCAGCAAACCCTCGTCGTACGACGGCTGATCGAAGATTTTGATTTGCCGATCACGTTACGAGTGTGCCCTATCGTGCGAGAAGCCGATGGTTTGGCGATGAGTTCCCGTAACGCTTACCTGACCCAGGCCGAGCGGCAACGCGCCCCTGCGCTCCGGGAGGCACTGATGCTAGCAGAGCGAAAGTTTTTGACGGGAGAGACATCGGTTGCTGCGCTGCGTAGTGAAATGAATGTCTTGCTGGCCGATCGAGGTATTCAAGATATCGAATACATCGCTTTTCTCTCCGATAACACGGTGGAAGAGGTTTCAGCCATCGTCGGCCCGACAGTGGTTGCTATCGCCGCCCGAGTCGGGCGAGCGCGATTGATCGACAACCACCTGATAGGCTAACCTTCCGCACCCGGTCGCTCCGACCGGTGGTAACAAACTAACGGTCACCCACGGTATTGATGTTGTAGCCCCATGTGTTCCGAACTTTTTCGCATTCCAGTGGAATGGCACGGCGTGCCAATCTTCGGCTTTGGCCTGCTGTTGGTGGTATGGCTGGTTGGCGGTGGGCTTGCCATTCTCTACTCGGGGAAACAGACCGGCTGGTCAAGCGAGACGTGGGGCTATCTGCCCGGATTGTTGTTGGGTGCGGTAGGGATCGTATTCGCGGCGCGTATGTTTCCCGAGGGCTTGCCGATTCGCGGCTTTGGTGTGATGGTGCTGATGGGCTCCGTGTCAGCCGTCTGGCTGCTGATCTATCGAGCTCGTCAGGTAGGTATAAATCCAGAAGTCATCATATCGCTAGCCTTTGGCCTTTTCATTGGTGGCATTCTTGGCGCGCGTTTGTTCTATGTGATTGAATACTGGGATACACGTTTTCAATCCGACAGTTGGTCGACCACGCTCCTGCAGATCGTCAAGTTTACCGAGGGCGGATTGGTGTTCTACGGTTCGATGATCGGTGGTGGAATCGCCTATGTAGTACTTACGAAGCGAATGAAGTTGCCCGCTCTTGCCCTGGCTGATTTGATTGCGCCGAGTTTGCTAGTGGGGCTGGCGTTTGGGAGGCTCGGATGTTTGCTGAACGGGTGTTGTTATGGAGGCGAAACTGATCGGCAGTGGGCGGTTACCTTTCCAAAGGAAAGCGTTCTCTACATGGAACAGGCTAGCCTCGGCAGGATGTATTCCTTGCGAATCGGACCGATTAGTAGTGACGATCCGCGACCGATAGTTGTGACGGTCGATAAAAGTTCTCCGGCGGCAGAGGCAGGCGTGCAACCAGGAATGAGAATTGCGAAAGTTGATGGAAAGCCTATGAGCCATCTCGCAGAGGCCCGTCAAGAATTGATTTTATCCTACGACACCGATCGTCCATTACGACTCGAGACCGACGCCGGTCAGAAATTTGAACTCCCTGTAAGTCGCCTACAACGCAGTCGACCAGTGCATCCGACGCAGATCTACAGTTCGATCAATGCCGCTTTACTGGCCTGGGTGCTATGGTCGTTTTATCCGCTGCGTCGCCGCGATGGGGAGGTCGTAGCCCTGATGGTGCTGCTTTACCCCGTCGCCCGCTTCCTGCTGGAGGTAATCCGCATCGACGAATCCGCGGTTTTTGGTACAGGTTTGAGCATTTCACAGAACATTAGTGTCGTCCTGTTCGTATCGGCGATAGTGTTCTGGATATATCTCTGGAATCAGCCAGGGAGAAAAGCTACGTTTTCATAGGGTAAGATCTGTTTGTCGAAGAAAAGAGGAGTAGTGTCATGAACAACCCCAAGTGTTCGTGGGACGCGCTGCTAGTCGCGTCGATAGTTCTTGTAGCTGGGTTTTGTGCGCAGGCACAGAATGCTGTGTCTGCAGTAGACAACGCCGAGCCGGAAGGTCGCATCGTCGAAATTGCCCCCGCTGTAGGGGAGCAGACAAGAATCGAAGTTGAGTCTGAAGAACCGGAGCAGCCAGCGTACTGGATCGGTATCCGCGGACGCAATGTGACAGAGCCAGTTTTGCGCACTCAGTTTCAACTGGCCCAGGATATGGGCGTCGTGATCGAAGAAGTCGTCAAAGAGAGTCCAGCTGCTAAGGCGGGACTTCGGCAACACGATATTCTGCTTCGTGCTAACGATGAACCTGTGCTCTCGATGCAGGAACTATCTCGTGTGGTCGCATCGGGCGAAGCCGAGCCGATCGAGCTACGGCTGATTCGTCTCGGAAAGGAAGAAACAATAGTAGTTGTACCCGAAGAGCGTCCGGCGGGAATGGAAAGCTCGGGTGGAGGTCTAGGCGGATTTGGTTTTGAGACAGACGATGTGGACCCTTTGGCGGCACTTCGTATGTTTCGCGGCGGGTTAGGTGCTGCTCCTCAGGGCGGAGTCGTAGCGTTTAATAACGTGTTGCCTAACGGTTACATTGTGACCATGACGCGTGAGAATAACGGGCCCGCGAAAATCACCGTTTCCAAAGGCGACAAAATCTGGACGGTAGTGGGCGACGACGAAGAAGCGCTCGCCGAGCTGCCTGAAGATGTGCAGGAGCACGTTCGAGGGATGTTAAATGGCAATGCAAATATTCAGGTCGGCGATAATTTAGCCGCTATGCAGAAACAAATGCAGGATTTTCAACAGCGCAGGTGGCCAGGTGGTAATTTCAAGATGCCAAAAGGCTTCCCGTTCAATAATCAACAAGATCCGGTTCTCGACCGGATGGAAGAACTCGAACGCCAACTGAAGCAGTTGCAAAAGCAGCTTGAAGAACAGTAGAAGAGGTAGAGTATAGCTAAGAGCCTGGGGATCGCCCTCCCCGGGCTTTTTTCGTTTCTAGCGCACCCTATACTTGTTTGAGCGGTTGGCCTTGTTGCGCGCGGCGCAACTGGCCACAGGCGGCGTCGATCCGATCGCCTTTGCGATGTCGAAATCGGACTCGAATGCCGCTCGATTCAAGTATCTTTCGGAACTTCTCTTGCCGCTCCGCGTCTGGAGTGCGATACGGCAAGCCAGCCACCGGGTTGTAGGGTATCACATTCACCAGCGCCTCGCGGCCAGCGAGCAGTTTCGACAGCTGGTGCGCATGTTCCGAGCGGTCATTCACCTCGGCCAACAGTACGTATTCGAAAGTAAGCCGGCGCCCCGAGACGGCGAAGTAGTCGTCCGCAGCAGCGAGAATTGACTCAAGCCCGATGCGATCGTTAACCGGCACTAGCTGGTTGCGAAGTTCGTCGTTGGGTGCGTGTAGTGAAATCGCCAGACGATATGGGGCGTTCAACCGCGCCAGTCGTTCAATCGCCTGAGGCAAGCCAACGGTCGAAATCGTAATTCGCCTGCCGCTAATGTCTAGCCCATCAGGACGATGGGCTTCATCCAAGGCTGCTACCACAGCATCAAGATTTGCCAGCGGCTCGCCCATACCCATCATCACGATGTGGCTGATCCGCTGGCCCTCGTCAAGCAACAATTGCAGCCGAAGCATTTGCTCGACAATTTCACCAGCCGTCAGATTGCGATCCACGCCGTCCAGTCCACTCGCACAAAAAACACAGCCCATGCCGCAACCGACTTGGCTACTGATGCAAACGGTCAGCCGCACACGATCTCGAAGTAGTACGCACTCGACCTGCCCCCCGTCGGCGAGCTGCAGGAGAAGTTTTTCAGTACCGTCGTCGGCTTGAGTATGCCGCACGATTTCGGTCGTCCAAAGCTGTAGGTCATGGGCCAGCTCTTTCCGCAGGGTCATCGGCAGATCGGTCATCTGCTCCCAGTCGGTGGCCCGACGCTGGAACAGCCAATTTCGAATCTGACTGGCACGAAACCGCGGTAGGCAGAGCTTCTCACTCCAGTCGGCTAGCGACCCATCGACGTTGTTCAACACGTGAGTCATCGGCCGTAGCGCTAAGGCGCCGTGTTGGAGAGAATCGAGGGCAGCCAGGTACAAAGGTAAAATGCCCGGGGAGCGGTCAGATTCAACAGCCCCCGTAAATCACTCGGTAAGACGGTTGAATGAGGGGCCTGGGCACTGAGAAGTTCGCTAAGGGTCGTGGCGGGCTCATCGTATTTTATACAGCGCAACTTCTCAGGGTCGATTTCAGCCAATTCGGCGGCCCGCTTAATTGCCGGCTCAATAAAACCGATCTGATCGACTAATCCTAATTGGAGCGCTTGCTGAGCCGTAAAAATTTCGCCCGTAGCCACTTTGTCCAACGCTTCTTTGTCGCCTGCTAATTTCGGTCTGCCGGAACTGACGATTTCTTTGAAGCGCGTAAAGCTGATGTTGACCAAATCTTGCAGCAATTTACGTTCTTCTGCGCGCTGCTCTGGAGTTAATGCACGAGTGGGACTGCCCATCAGTTTGTCTTGGTGACTGGCGACCGAATCGTCTTTCACGTCGTATCTAGCAAGCAGGCCGGAAAAATCATAGTGGGGAATCACCACGCCGATCGATCCGGTCCAGGTCGTGGGCTCCGCGAAGATGGATTCCTCGCGATCGCCGACCGACATGGCGATGTAATAGCCACCACTGGCACACATGCTGCCCATGCTTACCACGATTGGTAGTGGGCGATCTTTCGCTTCGCGAAGTTCGCAAATGTGGTGATAAATGTAATCGCTTCCAGTGACGGTTCCGCCTGGGGAGTTGATCCGCAGTACTACTGCAACAACGTCCTTATCGTCCCGGACGCGGTCGATCTGCTGCTTAACGAATCCATCGCCCTCCATGATCGTGCCCGAGACGGTAATGATCGCGATCTTTTTCTTAGCATCTTTGCTAAGCGAGTGATATTTCTCTTGCGGTTTATTTGGCGGGCTGAAGTACTGCTCGTATCGGGACTGCAGACCCACGAGACTCATCACCGTCAGGATCAAGAGCACGAGCACGAACTTGCCGTAGCGGCCCAGAGCAGTCTTCTGCGGCTGAACGACAATCTGAGGCTGGGCTTGCGACGTGGTCGTAGGATGGGGGGGCAAGGGTCCGCCGCTCGCAGGGCCTTCTGAGGGAGGGATAGTAGACATATCGAAGTTTCCCAATGGATCAAAACGATTAAAAGTGGCCAAGCCTGAGTGTGCTGGCATCGTGGCGCGGCACGAACCACAGGGGTCAGGGGCCTTCTTATTCTACTGGCGTAGCCACCAGGGACAACGAGGAGTTGCTCGATTTGCCCCTGGTGTTGCCTCTCAACCACACTTGCCGCTAGATTGTGCGTATCTGATTGCTATCGAAGCGCGGGAGCGGCACTGCTCAGGGCGACCTGGCGCCGGAAGACGATCCATGCCTAGTTAGGGCGTCTTGCTTCCTCCTCATTGTGCGACTGGTTCATGGGAGTAAAAAGTTGTTAGTTTGTGCGTCGACCGAGTGTTTTCCTGATCGTCCTCGAGAGGAATTGTTGCCGATGCTGGTGGACTTAGAGTTCACAGCAGTGGAACTGCCTGTTCACGAGGAGGGTACGAGTTGGGTTCAACCCTCCACGGTGTTGTCCGATTTCGACCAGGCGCTGGAAGCGTGCCGCAACACGCGGCGAATGACAGTTGCTGCCCTGAGCATTGATCAGAATTGCGAGGGGGAACTCTATTACGAGCAGTTTGCCGCGTGCGCGAAAATGGCCAAGGCACTCAAGACGGTGCCGCTAGTCGTGCCGGCCGCTGAATTGGGCACACCTTTTAACGCTGAGATTGAGCGTCTACGCGAATTGGTTCGAATCGCCTCTTTCGAAGGGTGCCTAGTGGCGATGAAAACACAGATTGGTTGTATGACCGAAGACCCCGATACGGCAGTAGTGCTGTGCGATAATGTGAAGGGACTTGGCCTGTCGCTCGATCCCAGCCACTACATCACTGGACCACGTCAGGGGCGGGATTTCTCCAAGGTGATTCCCTACACTTGCCACGTCCAACTGCGTGATTCGACGAAAACTGAATTACATGTTCGCGTCGGTAAAGGCGAAGTCGACTACGGCAAGCTAATCTCGCAGCTGGAAGGGGTCGGTTATGATCGGGCGCTGACGGTTCATATGCCTCCGATCGAAGGGCACGATCATCGCTCCGAGCTTAGAAAAATCCGCTTGCTGCTGGAGAGCTTGCTATAAACGCAGGCCGCTCCCCGGTTCTAAAGAAACTTCTGGCCTCCTGCGGGGTTCCAATACCAGACTCCTCAAGTCTGGCACCGTAGCGTTGGCAGGCATACACTGAACTAGAGTGAACTGCCAAGCTGCGGCAGTCTCACCTGACAGCGGATCTGTGGAGAAGACGGTTGGCTACGAGCGAATCCACCGCCCAGCGGTACACGGCCCAAGACCCCGATGTCCGGCTGATGCTTGAGGTACGCGAGGACAATGCCGGCGCGTTCGAGGAATTGATGCAGCGATATCAAACCAGATTGGTATCGCTGTTGGCGCATCTGGTGGGCCGGCGAGACTTGGCGGAAGATTTGGCCCAAGACGTTTTTTTGCGGGTTTATCGGGCTCGTAAACGGTATGTACCGGGCTCCAAGTTTTCTACTTGGCTGTATACGATCGCGAACAATGTGGCCTCAAATGCTCGCCGAGGAATGGCACGGCGCAAGGAGGTCAATCTGGTCAACAGGGAGAGTGGCGAGATGGGCGGCAATCTTCTCGATGCGTCGGCTTTGGCCGCGAGCGGATTGATGCCGACTCGTCAGCTTGACAAAGCTGAGCTCCGAGAAGTAGTGAAGCTAGCAATCTCTGCACTTAACGAGCGACAGCGGATGGCAGTGCTGTTAAATAAGTTCGAACATCTCAGCTACGAAGAAATCGGCGAGGTCATGCAGTTGACACCCTCGGCGATCAAGTCGTTATTGTCTCGCGCTCGTGCCAATCTGCGCGAAGTGCTCGACCCCTATTTGCAACACGGCGCTCCACTGGATATTTAGCGTCGATTCACACACAAGAATATGAACGACCACTCAACATCCGACGACCGCACTCGCCAGCTGGAAGAGATCGTCGCATATCTCGATGGTGAGCTTACGCCGCAAGAAGGCGCACAGGTTGAACGAAGGCTTGCCTCTGACGAATCGTACCGGCAAAGGTTGCAAGGCTTACAGCGCGCCTGGTCGGCGCTCGACGAGCTGCCTACCGCGGCCGTAGACGACCGATTTTCTCAGACGACGATGGAAATGGTCGTCGCCTCGGCTCGTGGCGACGTCGAACAGCAGACCCAGGCGTTGCCTCTACAGAAGCGCAAGCAACGTCTGTCGAGCTTGCTAATGGCGATTACGGCAATCTTACTGGGCGCTTTAGTATTTCGCTTGGGGTGGGAAAATCCCAATCGGTCTTTGGTGGCCGATTTGCCAGTGATTCAGTACATCGACATCTATTCGCAGTTTCGCGACGTAGATTTTCTCCGACAAATGCGGCAGCAACTTGGACCTGGACCATGGCCCCCTCTAGACAGCTCTGAACAGTCCAGCGACGAGCTCGATCAATTCCGTCTAGTCGCCTCTACCAACAGTCGCGAAGACTGGTTGGAGACACTAGCAGTAGACGATCGAGTTACATTGCGGGCAAAGTTCAATCGTTTTCGCAGTATGCCCCCAGAGCAGCAGAAGAGACTTCGCACACTGCATCAACAGATTGAGTCAGCTCCCGATGCTGTCGAGCTGCAGCAGACGATGATCGACTATCAGCAGTGGCTCGATGAACTGCCCCCTAGTGAGCAATTCGAGCTGCGGGAACGCTTGCTAGAGGAGCGAATTAAGCAGATCGTCTCGGAGGTACAGGCATATGAGAACTCAATCGAATTAACGCCAGATGAGTTGAGAATTTTATTCCGGTCGGTTCGTCAGGAACTACCGTGGCTGAGAGATTTTATTCAAGGGAGAATGCGTCGAAGACCGCCTGGTAGAGACATGCGAGACTTTCAAGAACTACTTCGCGTTGTCAGAGATGGCCTTCCCAAGGAAAAACGCGAACAGTTTGATCAGTTGACTCCGCCTGAACGGCTACAACAATGCAGGAGCTGGCTTCATCAGGCGGCGAGCCTAAGAGTGGCGGGGCATCGGCCAGATCAGCCTACCGAGCAGGAGTTAGAAAGATTCTTCGTCGAAGAAGTAAATGCGGCGACCAAGGAGGAGCTCCTGGCAATGCCGCGCGACAAAATGCAGCACCAGCTGCGGCAAAGGTATCGCGACAGCCTGCCGATGCGCGAATGGGGGAATTTTGGTGACAGGAACGAGCGGGAACGAAGTCGACGTGGTTCCCCGCGCGGCGAAGGTCGACGTCGGGATGGACCTCCCCCAAGACCTCGCCACGAGCGCGGACCACCGCGCCACCGTGAAGGCCGGCTAGAGCCACGCCCCGATGATCGGCCATCTAGCTAAGAGGTGTGCTGCGTAAGCTGACCCGCTGCAAAACCGACGACGTCGTTGCGCTGCTGGCAGATTTCGAAATAGCGTTGCCAGCCTTTGCTTACCTGAGCCAGATGCAGAAGCGTAGGCGCGTAGGGCGACAGAGGGCAATCTGTCGACACGAGGCTCGCGTACTCTTCAAGTGCCTGTTGAGCACGACCTGATCGCTCCAGCAATACCAAATACGCTTCGACCGCCGTAGTGCTCTGCTTGTCATCCGCAGTTTCGCGAGCACACTTGCCAAAGTAGTCGAGAGCAATTTCTTCATCGTGGCCCAGCGAAGCGCGGAACAACAACAAATGGGTCCGATAGAGATCCTCAAACGGGGCTTCGTCTGGGTACTGTAGGTCGGCTGCTAACTCTGAGCCGTACTCGGCTAATTCGATTGCCTGTTTCAGCAGCGCCGGCTCGGTGAGCAGGCGAGCAAAGCGGACAGTTGTCGCGAGATGAGATGTGTCGATATGAAATGCGCCCTCGCTGAGCAGTTCGGGAGATCCAGTCAACAGTTCGCTAATCGAATCGCCGCTTGGAACAGCTGCTCCGAGTTGCTCTAGATGCCCGCGCAGGTTGCCTAGTAGTTCGGCGTGCATGTGTCGCACGAGCACCGCGGCACAAGCAGTTTGGTCGGCGACCGAGAGCCCCCCGCGCATTGCTTCCAATTCAGTAACTGCATTGCACGTACCGCGCCGAGCCAACAGCCAAGCGTAACCCCTTTCGGGATCGATACCTTCGTAAAGCGCCAGCTCGATCAGCTCGTCGGCCCGCTCGTCGTCGGGAACTGCCCGTTCCAACCAGCGCCGTACGCCCTTTTTCTCACCGGCAGGTCGTAAGTAGCGCCATGCTTCTCGTGGTCGATTTGCTTCGAGGAAGAGTTGCCCCACTTCACGACAGGCGTCGAGATATGAGTCTTCCAACTGCGAACGGGCAGGTTCTTCCAGTTCGTCGAGCACCGCCTCCGGCCCCAACGGTAGACCGATTTCGTGCCGACGTTGCATCAGCCGCAGGTCGAACAATCGATCGAGCTGGCCTGCCTCAACAAGCTGCCTGGCCGCCTGCTGAAACATCTTATCAGCGTCGTCCGCCAGGGCGGCGATTCTATCGAACATCGATCAACTCCGCCGGAGGCTGACAGTGCTTCATACAGCAGGGTCTTTGCCGTCGATCCAGGGACCTTCGAGGTGCTGATACTCCGGGTCGACCAGCAGCGAGCCCTTGTCGCCAGCGTTCCAGCCGGCAATGTGATGGGGTTTGGCCCGCTGTTTGGACATTTGCTCCCATTGATTGGCCCAAGAGCCATCGCCGTCAGAGACCGTTTGCGTATCGGGATCATAGTGGAAGACTTTGCCCTCTCGATAACTGCGCGATCCCAAGTTGACAGTGACAATCGCTGCCGCCCCCAGGTCGGGAGGGCAATTCACTTTGTCGGGCGTGTTGTTCATGCAACACTCGACGAAGTTCTCTTGGTGGGCATAAGTTGTGTCATCAATGGTATCCACGTCGACGCGGTACTTCTTCTTAATACTGCGATCGTGATGAACCTCAGGACGCTCCGCCAAGAAATCAAAGCCATCGAACTTTTCTCCGTTGCCGAATATCAAGGATCCGAAATGACCTCGTATCAACTGTTTAATCGGAGTGTTGGCGCACGACATAGTCGCAGTGATCAGACCTTGCACGCCTTCATCGTAGTCAGCAACCACAGTCGCTACGTCCGGAACGTCGCGGCCATCATATTCCAGAAAGATGCCGCCCGCGCCGACTACTCTACGTGGGAATCGCAGCCCAGTGGCCTTGAGCATCGACGTAGTGCGGTGGACGAACAGATCGGTATACATCCCGGAACCGAATGGCCAGAAACGACGCCATTGGGCGTAGATTGCCCGATCGAACGGCATGTCTGGAGCCAGTCCTTCTTCCACACCGAGCCATTTGTTCCAATTGATTGTCTTGGGAGTCATTTCGGGGACTAGCTTATAATAGCGCCATTGCCCCATATCTGAATTGCGGAAGAATTCCGTTTGGAACATCAGCACTTTGCCGAGTTCGCCGTTCCTCAACAACTCGTTAGCCTTTTCCCAGACTGGCAGTGCGGTTGATTGCACGCCGACCTGCATCACTTTGCCGCTGTCTTTCCACGCCTGCACGACGTCGAATGCCTCCTCAACCGAGTGAGTCATTGGTTTTTCGCAATAGACGTGCTTGCCAGCTCGTAGGGCGTCGATCGTTTGTGTGGCATGCCAGTGATCAGGCGTACCGATGCATACTGCGTCAATATTCTCGTCTGCCAGCAGCTCGCGATAGTCGTCGTACTGCCTCGGCTTGTTGCCGGTTTCCGACTCGATATGGTCCGCCGCAATTTGGGCGTTGTTTACGTAGACATCGTTGACCGCGACTAACTCTATCGGCACACCGCTCTGGCGCAGTTTAGCCAACGGCTTAACATGTCCTTGAAAGCCTCGACCACCAGGGCCAATAAATCCGATGCCCAGTCGACCATTAGCTCCCGCAGCGTGCGCCGCCAGCGGCGCTGCCAGAGTACCGGCCGCGATTCCTAGGGCGGTAGCTCCCGTCGCACCGGAGTGAATGAACTGTCGTCGGGTTACGTCTGATTGCCCTTCCATCTGTCGTTACCTCGTTGAATTGGGGGAGAGAGATATGTGGCACAGCCGCCCGGTGATGTTGCGAAGGGCGAATCTCGTTAAGGAATGGTACGAGACGCTCGGCCTTTGAGAGAACTTGAATTGTAGCCAATCTCCACCAAAATTGAATGGGCAAGTCGGCCACAATTTCCCGCTGCCAGGGACTTCTAGGAGGCTCGATAGGCTTGGGATACCACGGACTTCAAACCCGAGTCGGGCACCGATTTACCGCAAGAAAAGGGCAAACAAGCATCCCCCAACCAGGATGAAACTGCCTCAAGCGGTGCTGCCAAATGGGCATTTTTCGTGCGTTAGAATTCTATATATCTAAAGCGGTAAAAGCCGACTGACTGGACAGGATTGTCTTCCAGCGACTCGTTCACCACCTGGGCAATGCGGGATCTCAGTGCAGTTAGCTTCGGATCCTCCAGATCCTCAACTGACATCTGTCGGGCGACGATCAGAATGTTGTGCCGCACCTCCGGTCCATGCTGCTTGAGCATTTCTTCGACGTTGTGCAGATCGCGATTGGCGACCTGCCCGAAAACTTGAAATCGCAGCTCCGAGGAATCGGTCTTCTGGACGGCGTGGGGCAAAGTGACTCGAAATTCGCCTAGATCGACCTCTTCGAGTCGCGCGCGGGTTGCAACTAGGCGTCGCGATTCGATCATCGCTTCAGCATTGAAGCAACCGGCCGAGGTTAGCGAAACCAAGACCAACAGAACGGGCAATCCGAGCCGCGCGGCATCTAGCCGTACTTTCAAACGAGAGCTATTCTCTGCGTAGGACCTGTACATGATGCGTCTTTAGTAATAGTCGTTAGAACCGGCACATCCGCCACGTACCTTCTGCGCTGAGAAAGTACATAGAAACATAGCTCGTAAATTGCAGCAGGTTTGGCGTATGTTTTTGTGGCAGCGCACGTAGTGTTCTCCATCAAAAGCAATCTATTCGGATCTATGTACGAAAGATGACGACAACCAGTAGTCAATCGATAAGTTTCCGGAATCAGGGGACTCACTTTTATGCTTGCCTGGCGCTGGCCGTGGTGGCTTTGTCGATGCTGCCCGGTTGTGGCGGTGTGGAAGAAGTTGTCTTGGCCGACTATCTAGAGGTGCTCGATTTCAATAAACCTTTGGAATCGCTCGCCGAAGTGCAATTAGGCGACTATCGTGTGTCGAGCGCAACTCGCACACAAGAAGAGGCGCAAAAACGTGCTCCGAAAACTTGGGTACAAATTTCATGCAAGCTCTATGTGATCGTGGCCCCCGAAGACGCCGCCAAGGTGTCGAGCCTCTACGAACGCCATAAGGGCATGTTCGACGACAAAGTTGTCCAGATTTTCCGCAGCGCGACGATTGATGAATTGAGCGACCCGCGGTGGTCGATAATCAAGTCGCGCCTCTCCGATTTTGCTCGACCCATTTTGGGCGAAGAACGAATTCACCAGGTCGTGATCAACGACTACTTCTGGGAGCCAATCTAGATCGATTCAGAATCAACCCCTCACCGAGTATCGAAAACTCCAGGCAGCGATATCAGGATCGCTATCAATACATTTCAAGACCCACTCGCAGAAGCACAATGAGAATGAATTTACCACAGCATCAACTACTGGTTGCAAAAGCGCTGTTAGTAACGGCCGCCTGTTGCACGTTGCTAAGCCAATCGGCTCTTGCTCAACAGAGCAAGCCATCACAGCTACGAACGGCCAGCGAAGAGTCTGAGGCGGAAAACAAGCGATTGATCTACGACCTGGGTGGTTTTCGGCTGCAAGAAATTCGACCCACGCGCAACGAAACCACGAGACTCACTTTTCAGGCTTACTTTGTGATGTCCCCCGAGGTGTCGGAACAAGACGTGGAGAAACTGAAGCACTGGAAGCACCGTTTTCGCGACCAGGTGATCGTCGCCGTTCGGACGGCTCAGCTCAAAGATTTTCATGAACCTCAGCTGCAACGGCTGCGCCGCATCATCCTCTTCCGCGTGAGCCGCCTGATGCGCGAGTCCGTCGTCGAAGACGTCCTCTTCTCGGAATTCACTTTCTCCATGGAATAGCTCAGCACTGTTTCGCCGAGTAGTTTCCCGAATCCTGGAAAACGATTTCCGGGAAAAAACTCCCTAATTCTTTCCCACCGATTCGTCAGCCGTACGAGAAAACCAGGGCTTCGGCCAAACTCCGCGGGAAAGAATTCACCGACTTTCTTCCCAAGCGATACGTTTTTTCCTCAGCGGCCAGGTGAATTCTTTCCACCCTGCGCGCCGCTTCACACTGCGAACACAGACGGAACGGCCTTCCGGTGCGGAAAAAACTCAGTCGAATTCTTTCCACTCCCACCGCGCGGATTCGGAAGAAACTTCGCTTGCGGAGACTCAATCAGATTGTCAAAGATCACTGCAACATTGTGCACGCTCGATTATCAACATCTGCGCTGCGAATGCGAACACTATTTATGGCCACCCAGCCTCGTTGCAGCACAATGGATCGGGGTCTGGCAAGGAGTGCTCGAGGCACAGACTCAACGGCAGCTAATCTACAAACTGTGCAGAAAAGTCCACCAAGATGGCATGATTTGCTGATAGCACAAACTACCTATAGAATAGTTAGTGCTGGTGTGCGGATGACTTCGTTGACGGTGTTGGCCACCTTGCCGCGAAGCCGGTTTTCTCTTTCGAATTAGAACAGGCAGTACATTCCAGATGAGGCCAGATTGCGGGCCGCTCGAGAAGACCGACCGGAAGGAGTACATTCATGCTAGATCAGCTTGGCCTGTCTAGCGCAATCCGATTCTTCGCTGCTCATTGCGCGTTTGCGATTGTGTTGCCGTCTGCACTCTCCTCACAAACAGTCAGGGCCGATATCTATCAATGGGAATGGGTCGACCCGAACAACCTAGCCCTAGGCCGGCAACAGTCGGCGACGCTCGCGCCGGACGGGGCGGGGCTGGTACCTGGCCCGGGGCTAGATGCGGAATCCAAGGATCTTACGCAGGCATATCTTGCTAGCTTCACCTTGAGCAGAGCAGGCTTCGCTCAGTCGACACTGACAAAGTCTGATCTGAGCCAAGCGAATCTATTCTACGCTAACTTTTATGATGCAGCGCTGACGAACGCCAACTTGGGTGGAGCGGACCTCACAGGAGCTTCCTTCTTTTCGGCGACATTGACGGATGCAGACTTTTCAAATGCTAAGGTTCGCGGCGCAAACTTTCGCGCTACCGGACTTGAGGCGACACAACTCTATTCGACAGCGAGCTATTTAGCGGGCGACCTCTTTGGTATTGGCCTTGAGGTCAATGACCTGACGGGTTGGAACCTTGCTGGAAAGAACCTCGCCAAAGGTGAATTCAGGAAAGCGACCCTAACAAACGTCGACTTTACCAACGCGATAGTCCGCGGGGCTAATTTTTCCTTGGTGACAGCTAACGGTTTTACCTCAACCCAGCTTTATTCGACCAGTAGTTATCAAGAAGGCGATCTCTCACGCATTGACCTTAGCGGCAATGACCTGACGGGCTGGGATCTCGTCGGACAGAACCTCACCGGCACTAAATTTGGTGGGGCGACGCTCTCTAACGCCGATTTGCGCGGCAGTAACCTTACCAACGCCAGTCTCCGTGAAGCGACGTTGACGGATGGCGACTTGAGTGGAGCAACCCTCACCGGAGCTGACCTGTTTCAAGCGACGCTTACGAATGCCGACCTAAATGCTGCGAACCTCACTGATGCTGACATCTCTTGGGCCATAATGCCAAACGCCAATTTTGTTGGAGCCAACCTCTCCAGTGCCAACTCCTCTTTAGCTACGCTGACTAGTGCGAACCTGAACGGAGCAAACCTTGCTGACACTGTCTTTTATCGTGCAGAGCTAACGAATACCAATTTTACCAATGCGGAGGTCCGCAGGGCTGATTTCAGTTCAACTTCCATTACCTCCGCGCAACTATATTCGACCGCCAGCTATCAGGCGGGCGACATCTCAGGCATCGACCTTGGTAGCAATAACCTGGCGGCGTGGAACTTTGCCGGGCAGAACCTCACCGGCGCTAGGTTTCAGCAGGCGACTTTGACGAACGCTGATTTTGCCAACTCGGAAGTGCGAGGGGCCCAATTCTACTCAACGTTGAGCACTGCGATCTCGTCTGCTCAGCTGTATTCGACAGCCAGCTATCAGGCGGGCGACCTGTCAGGAATTGGCCTCGGTGGCAATGACTTGACGGGGTGGAATTTTGCTGAGTTGAACCTCACCGACACGGACTTCCAAAATACATCACTGACGAACTCAGACTTCACCAATTCAGAGGTCCGCGGAGCCAACTTTTACTCAACGACAGACTCAGGCTTCTCCCACGCCCAGCTCTATTCGACAATCAGTTATCAGGCGGGCGACCTCTCAGGTATTGGCCTTAGTAGCAATGACCTAACTGGCTGGGATCTCGCCGGGAAGAATCTCACTGGAGCCTTCTTCTTTGGGTCAACGATCTCGAACGCCAACTGGAGTGATAGTAATCTCACCAGCTCTAATTTCTCTCAGGCATCGCTGTCGAGTGTTAACCTAAGCAGTAGCAACTTCACAAACGCTAACTTCTCTCAGTCGACGCTGGTGAGCGTCAACCTAAGCGGTAGTAATTTCACCGCAGCCGACTTTAGAGGTGCTACTCTGACAAGCGTCGATTTGAATGGAGCGAATCTTTCCGATGCTGATATTTCTTCTGCAGAACTGACGAATACAGACCTTTCCAACGCTGAGGTCCGCGGGGCTAGCTTCGACAATGCGGGACTTGTGGCGACTCAACTCTATTCGACCGCTAGCTATCAGGCGGGCGATCTGTCAGGAATCAGCCTTAGTTTCATAGACCTGACTGAGTGGGATTTCGCCGGGAAAAACCTAACCAACGCCGAATTCCGAAATGCTACTCTGACAAATGTCGATTTGAGTGGAGCGAATCTCACTGATGCTGATATTTCTTTTGCAGAACTGACGAATACAGACCTTTCCAACGCTGAGGTCCGCGGGGCTAGCTTTCGCAATGCGGGACTTGTGGCGACTCAACTCTATTCGACCGCTAGCTATCAAGCGGGCGATCTGTCAGGAATCAGCCTTAGTTTCATAGACCTGACTGAGTGGGATTTCGCAGGGAAAAACCTTACCAACGCAGACTTTACTCGAGCCATTTTAACGGACACGGACTTTATCAACGCTGAGGTTCGTGGGGCCAATTTTCAGTCTACGATCGCATCCGGATTCACCTCGGCACAGCTCTATTCAACCGCCAGCTATCAGGTGGGCGACCTCTCTCGTATCGACCTTAGTAAGACCGACCTGACTGCTTGGAGTTTTACCTCACTGAATCTTACCAGTGCTAGTTTTTCACAGACGACCCTGACGAACTCCGACTTTACCAACGCAGTGGTTCGTGAGGCCAACTTCGACTCGACGACAGATTCTGGTTTCACCTCGGCGCAACTCTATTCGACCGCCAGCTATCAGGCGGGCGACCTATCGGGTATTAGCCTTCGAGGTAATTATATGGCGGGGTGGAACTTTGCAGGATTGAACCTCAGCGACGCTAACTTCCAAGGCGCAACGCTGATGAATGCCGATTTCACGAACGCTGAGGTCCGTGGGGCCAATTTTCGGTTAACTTCTGCAGACGGATTCACTTCGGCACAGCTCTATTCGACCGCCAGCTATCAGGCTGGCGATCTTGCGGGCGTCATGCTTCACAACAATGATCTGACAGGGTGGAACTTCGCCGGTCAAGACCTCACTAATGCAAACTTTTCTCAAGCGATTCTGACGGACGCAGACTTTACTAACGCCGAAGTCCGCGGGGCTTACTTCAAATTTCCGGGACTTACAGCGACGCAGCTTTACTCAACAGCCAGTTATCAGGCGGGCGACCTCTCGAACATCAAGTTTGATTATAACAACCTAACCGAGTGGAACTTCGCCGGACTGAAGCTTACCAATGCTTCTTTCGATCAGGCGACTCTGGTATCTGCCGATCTCTCAGGTGCCGATGTCCGGGGAGCGAGTTCCTTTAATCCTTCCGGCTATGCTGGGATCGTAACATACAACCTCATACACCCGGACGGCCGTGTCGAAGGCCTACAGATCACCGGCGGAGAGGTGATGCGGATATGGGACTATGACAACTCGAAGCCAGTTACCATTTATGTCGAAGACACGATGTCGATCGACCCGGCAGGCACGTTACGGGCCGTGCTTGAAGATGAGGATTGGGGGTCGACAATTTCGTTTGAGGCGGGGATTAGTGTAAATCTGGGTGGGACGCTGGAGTTGCTGATCGATCCTGATGAGGAGACCAATTTGACGAGTCTCATCGGCACGACTTTCGACTTGTTTGATTGGACGGGCGTCACTCCTGTGGGCGCCTTCGCTCAGATTACTACCGGCGAGGGTCTGCTTTGGGATGTTTCGAACCTCTACACCACCGGCGGCGTAACGCTGCTCGATGTGCCTGGCTATCTCTTTGCCGATTTCAATGATGATGGCATTGCCGACGGCAAAGACTTTCTCGCTTGGCAAAGAGGTGCTGGTACTACGTCAGGCGCCACGGGAGCTGATGGAGATGCCAACGACGATGGGGACGTGGACTCTGACGACCTTGAGGTTTGGCAAGCACGATTTGGCACTCTTATCGAAGCCAGCCCCGGTGATCTGGACGGCAATGGCGCCGTCGATGGGCGCGATTTTCTGAAATGGCAGCAGGCCTTCGGCACAGTATTCGATTTCAGCGACTTGGCTGACTGGGAAGCAAGATACAGCTCCGCTGCGACTAACACGGTTTCGTCGTCCGTCGTCCCTGAGCCCGGGACTATATTACTCACTTTGATGGGAATCGTTTTGGTGGTGGGCTGCAGATTGTCCCTCCGGCCCGACATCGGTTCTCGCAACTAATTTTGTCTTTTACGCATCGAAGCCTCGTTCGAAGAATCCGAAGCTGATTCGTAACCTCCATTTCTGGCGACAGTTTGGCACTCCTCTACCGTTGGCGATTATATTGAGTGATCGTTAACGCTACGACGGAATTGAATTAGGTAGCTAAATTAAGGTGGTGGCCAGCAAGTACTAATTTCTTGTATATTGGTTCGGAACTTATTCTGAACCATTTCAGGCTGGAGAAGATTCAGCTTCTCCACAGCATTTCCTCTCCTCTTCTCGGGGCGTGGATCTCAAATCATTTGGGGCATGTTTTTTATGACAACATCTAAACTACTTTTGCTGTCGATTGTTTGTTTCAGCCCGGCTCTTGATGCTGGGGCTGCGATGCAAATTGAAATCACCGGTAATGTTGCCGAATTGACCGATGAGGGCGAAGCTGTATTGGCGACGTCCACCGATGTGATGGGAGGAAAGACCGAGATTGCCCGTGCCAAGATCAATGGCGGTGAGTTTTCATTGAGCGGAGAGTTTGATGAAATCGAACGAGCGAATGTGGAAATCGTCAATGCCGATGGCAAGGGCCGAGGCTCGGTCAATGTGATTCTGGAACCTGCCCCGATCCGAATCAGCTATCAAGGTAAATACACCGGCTTTCGGGCCGAGGGCGACGGCAAATACAGTCAAGTGCTTTTTGCGCCGTGGCAACAAAGCGAAGAGTATAAGCAGGCGCTCGATGAATTTGTAACGACTGCTACCAAGCGAGACGAATTAGCGGATGGCCCTGAAAAGGAAGCGCTGAATAAGAAGTATTGGGAGCTGTATCATGAAGCACCCAAAATCCGTGCGAAGGTCATGGATGCGATTGCCGTTTCCAGTGACGACCCTATCGCCAGTTCATTAGCGATTCAGCTCGGCGGGCTGCGCTCTTCGGAAGCTGCCGTAGCTCGGTTGAACGAGTTGGAAGAGATACTTGGCCCCCAAAAGGGCTTGGTGAATCGCCGAGCGGCAATTAAGGGGAGCATTCTGCGCCGTCTGAACTCCAAACTGATGAAGCAAAACAGTCAAGACCTAGTTGTCTCAGCAGAGAACACCGAAGGTAAAAACTTTGACTTGGATGCTGAGCTGAAGAAAAACGAGTATGTCTTGTTAGAGTTTTGGGCGTCTTGGTGTGGGCCTTGTTTGATTGAAGTTCCACACATGAAAAAAGCCTACGAAGAATTCAACGAGAAGGGTTTTGAAATTTTTTCGATTTCGCTGGACGACAAGCGCGATCTCTGGATCGGCGCGTCGCAGCAGACCACGCCGCCGTGGATCAATGTCTCTGATCTTAAAGCATACGAAAGCCCGGCCGCCATCAAGTTTGGTGTGCAAATAATTCCACGTAATTTCTTGCTGGACAAGAATGGGAAAATCATCGCCAGCGATCTGCGCGGCGAGGCGCTCTCGGCCAAACTGAAAGAGCTGTTGGAAAACTAGCCTGGTAGTTCAAATCTAAAACTACTTTCACGGGCCGAGCTTGGTTCTTGGGCGTTGTGGAGCGGCACCCCGGCAGGCGCTAACGAGTTTCAGGCACCAGATAGGCGATTGCCTCGTTGATTGTCGCTGCAAAATCCTTGGAACAATCGAAGTGCACTAAACCAAGCTGGTCGCATTGTGCTGCTTGCTCTCGACTATATCGGATCCCGAACTCAGCTACTTCCATCACGTACTCATCTGTGCTACCACTGAGCCAGTCGTTAGGTAAGCCCGCATGCTGTCGGATGTCGGCGAATTTTTGATGTGGGTCGATTTTCGGATATCCCAGAAAGCAGGAGCGGACTTGGTCGCCGCCGGCAGCATGGAGTGAAGCCACCTGGGAAGTCTGCAGCATGTCTCCTTCAATCAGATGGTCGGTATGCGATCCCAACACAACCTCTGCAAACGACTGAACAATCGGCCACATGGTCTCACCGATTACTTGAGGTTCAGCCGTAATATCAACTCCTAGCGCAGGAACTGCCTGAGGCATCGCCATCATCAGCGTGTCGAGCGACAACACAGGCATGCCGGTTCGCTTGGCGCACTCTCGAGAAACAATTGATTTACCCGCACGCGGTGCACCACCAAGCAAAATTAGCATTAAGAGTCCTCAATATTGCCAGACCGCTTGATGGCACGGATCAATTTATAGCCGAGATAAACGGATGCTATACATCCAACAGCACCCGGAATTGATGCTCCTCGCCATAGCGGAGCAACGGACTGACTCCACAGGAGTGCTGATCCCATGAAGAGCGCAGCCGCCAGAATCCCCAGCACCAGCCGATTAACAATTGAATCTAGTCGGCGATGATCTAAGTGAACGTCAAAACTTCCCTTTTTAACACGCTCAAGAATATCAACGGCATCCCCGGGAAACCGTTCAGCCAATTCGCCCCAGTCTCTCGCTTCTGTTTGGAGTTTTTTCCACATCCGCTGTGGTGACAAGCGACGTCGAATTGCTTGTTGTTTGTATTTGCTAAGCAACTCGGCGAGACTAAAGTCGGGATTCAACTGCTGGGCAGTTCCTTCCAGCATGACGAGAACTTTGATGAGCATGCCGATTTTGGCCGGCAAAACAATTTGATGATCCCGGATGATCCGTATCATACCATTTAGAGCTCCGCTCAGATCAAAGTCAGCTATCGACTGGTTGGCATAGTCTGCAACGAATTCGTCCAATTGGCTGGCCAGTAATTCTTGGTCGACATCATGTGGAACTTGACCGAGTTTCATTACGTGCCCAGTCAGTCGCTTAGCATCCTTGTCAAGAATGGCTAATACCATGTCTTCCACCTGTTCGCGAAGATCATCGTCTAGCCTCCCCACCATCCCACAGTCCAACAATCCTATGGAACCATCTTCCAGTACCAGGAGATTTCCTGGGTGTGGGTCGGCATGATAGAAACCATCTCGGAAAATCATATCGACAAACATTTGAGCTCCCTGCTGGGCGAGAGCCTTCAGGTCGAAATTTGCTTCGAGCAACTTCTCCTTGTGAGTCAAACTGATTCCCTCGAGAAAATCCATGGTAAGAATTTTCTGGGATGATTGCTCCTCGTAGGCGGCGGGGATGCATATATGTTCGTCGGCAGAAAAGTTCTGCTTAAAACGCTGCAGATTGCCAGCTTCACGAGTGAAATCAAGTTCGTGCAGTAACGTACGAGCGAACTCCTCGGCAGTATTCTTTGGTTGATACTGGCGTGTTCCGGGCGCTACCTGTTCAGCTAGTCCCGCCAATAAAGTTAGAATCTCTAAATCGTTCCGCACTCGCTCTTCAATTCCCTCGTGCTGGACTTTCACAACAACTGAAGCGCCAGAAAAGAGGGTGGCCCTGTGGACTTGCGCGATCGATGCAGAGGCCAAAGGTTCCTTGTCGAAATCAGCGAAGGCATTCTTAATCGGAAGCTGCAGCTCATCTCGGACAAGTTGACTCACCACTTCAGGTGGATCAGCTGGATTATTAGACTGCAACTCCGTTAGCTCTTTGGCTAGCTCAGGACCGACTAGATCAGGACGTGTGCTGAGCACCTGCCCTAGCTTGATGAATGTGGTTCCTAATTCGGTTAGCGCCAATCGTACTCGCTGATTCTGAGAATACTTGCGAATCTCCTCCCCATTAGAATCGGTGAAGAGTTCCTTAACCCATTCCACACGCGCTTGGCCAAGCCAATCAGCCAGCCCATATTTCGCTAGAATCGCAACCACTTCGCGAAAGCGACCGCTATTACGTACCAATTGAGGAACGGTACTAACGTCCATTCGTAAGCCTTAAAGAGATTTACGTATTCTATCGAAGCTAGAAACAACTTCGTCTGCTACTAGCTTTAATGATGCGACGACGTTTTCAGCCGATTCTCCCACAGCATCTTTCAACGGGTCAAACTCAGAGCTTAACTGTTCGAGCTTTTCTTTTGATTGCTCAAACTCTTGTTTGGCCTCTGATTCGGCCAAATGCATCTTCAAGGCAATCTCATCGCGTTGCTGCTTTAGTGTAGAAATGGTTTCACTGAGTAGGCTCTTTTCGTGAGACATGATTAACTCCTTTGTTCTAATTCAAAACTATTTCAAATGCCTAACTAAACGACCATCAGTCGCGTTCATTGTAAGGGCTGCTCCACGTGAGGTCGAGCATGTCCCGCAGATCAGCTTGACGAAGTCAGCATTACCGTCCGCAATGTAAACGCAAGTCATTCTCAGTCAAGCTTTAGCAACTCGGCTCTGGCACAACCATCGTCTCGTCAGGTGAGGATGTCTGCAAATGGACTGCTGCTCTCAGCTCATATCCGAGCTGATGGACGAAACAAAGGTCTCGACGAACTCTTGACGAAACTTACCAGCGACAGATAATCCGGGAACTACAGTTTCATGGTTGTGTCCTGAAGACTACGCAGACGCGAGTCACTCTCATCATGGTTCCATCCGATTCAACTACCTGCTGTATCGTTGGAGGCGGACCCGCGGGAATTTTTCTCGGCTATCTCCTCGCGCGGGCGGGAGTCCGGACCACGGTTCTTGAAAAGCACGCCGACTTTCTCCGAGACTTTCGCGGCGATACGATCCATCCTTCGACGATGCAATTGCTGTTGGAGCTTGGGCTGCATGAAAAGTTTCAGCCCCTGATCGACTTTCGAGCCGAAACTTTACATGTAAACATCGAAGGCGAAGATTTCCTGGGGCCGACATTTAAACATCTAGACACAACCTACCCATTTATCGGATTTGTGCCTCAGTGGGATTTTCTCAATTTAATGAGCAGCGAAGGCAAACGCTTTTCCGAGTTTGACCTGCGGATGGAGACGAAGGCGACCGACCTGATCCGCGAGCAGGGTCGCGTCGTCGGGGTGCGTTGGGAGACAGCCGAAGCGCAAGGGGAGATCCGCGCCGATTTGGTCGTTGCCGCCGATGGACGCGACTCGACGATTCGCGCTGCGGCAGATCATGTTATCCATCAAAAGGGCATTCCCATCGATGTGCTATGGTTTCGGCTTGAGCGACCCGAGCGTGACGAAGCGAAAACGCTCGCTTGGCTCAGGGATGGGCACATGCTGGTCACGATTCCCCGCCGCGACCATTATCAAACTGCGATGGTCATCAAGAAGGGCACCTTCGGCGCGATCCAGCAAGTCGGACTGGAAGCCTTTCGCAACACAGTTGGACAGGTATGTCCGCCGCTCGCCAAGGTCGCCCAGGGAGTTCACGATTGGAGCCAGGTCAAGTTGCTGACAGTGCAGATGAATCAGTTGAAGAAGTGGCATGACCCAGGGCTACTGTTAATCGGCGACGCCGCGCATGCTATGTCTCCAGTCGGTGGAGTGGGAATCAATTTGGCAATCCAAGACGCCGTCGCGGCCGCGAATGTGCTGGCCGGTCCGCTCAGGGAAAATACGCTGACCGAGGATCACTTGGCCTCCATACAGCGCCGGCGCGAGCCGGCGGCACGTAAGACGCAGCGGTTGCAAGCGATTGTCCATTCGATGCTGTTTGGCAAAGGCGCAGCACCTGGCCGACCCTTTTCGCCTCCTTGGTATTTCCGGCTTGCCGTGCGGCTACTGTCCCCCAGATTGCGCCCGCTTGCCGGTCGCTGGGTGGGGCTTGGCTTCCAGCCGGAGCATATCCAAACTGCAGATGCTCACGTGGACTAAACAGGTCATTGGGGCCACCCATACGAGAAGTACCGACTCGGGAGGAAAAATTTGACGCCCGCGTGTTGAATCATTACACTAGCCAGCGTTACGGTCGCTATTCGGTTCCTATCTGGAAGTGAGGTAGTCTAATGAACCGTTACAACGTCGAATTACCAAGATGGCCACAAGGAGACTCCCTCAGACAGGTGAGTTTCGTTGCGGCTTTTTTTCTTTCAGCGATCTCTCTCACAACACAAGTGACCGCGACGAGCCTGTTCATCGAGTGGACATCCGCCGCAGCAGGAAGTGGTGGGGGCATCGACGCGACCGTGGACGCAACGATCACTCGCGGGGAAATCGTGACCATCGTCCACCCGGCGAACGACCCCAACTACGTAGCCGACTTCGATGCGGATCATTCAGCCCTGGCGTACGGCACAGGACCTTCCGGTCCGGCCGACATCGAATCGACCATTACGTTTTCGGCGCCGCTTCCGGTTGGGTCACGGCTGATCGCTCTGGACCTCGACCAGAACGTGGAGACGTTCACCCTACTTTCCGGCGGCGTTCCGCTGACGTTGCTTGCGCAGGTAGAAAGCCGCGCCGGGGAGTCGTCGATCTTCCCGAGCTGGAATACGCTGACCGGGGACCTGGTTGCGCAAACGACTGCTCCGGCGCTTAACGATAATGAGGCTTCAATCTTCGAGGCCTCAGGCCTGACGGCGATCACAGTCAACTTCCGCAACGGCGGACCTGCCTCAGGTTCAGGCCTTGCGATCGCGCTACCTATCCCCGAGCCTGCGACAGGCCTCCTGCTGGCCCTGGGAATTCTGCTGCTCAAGCCACCGCGCCAGCCGTCTTAACGCTTACTCGCCTGAGGTTTCTCCGCAACGCTTGCGCGATCGGCTTGGGCGAGTTCGTAGTGTGGGTGCCGCATCTACCGATGGCTTAGTGGCCAAGCTCGAACCTCACTCCAGCTACGGAGTCGGGGCTCCTCATGGTTCCTGCTTATTGAATCTCTTTACCAGAAACCTATTCTTGTCAGGTGCAGCACCTGACCTTCCTACTAAACAGTGTTGGATAATAGAAGCATGGCGATTATGCCAGCTCACCGCAGAAAAGAGTAATCTCCTCAAGTGGATAATACAGGTTGAAATTCCGTATATTACAGCAGTAATATATTCTAATACGGTGCCGCTGTATTCCAGTTTTTTCAGCGATGCGTCGTGAAGGCCCCTTTGGACTAGAAAGTTCGATCATGTGCGCCGATGAATTGCCCACAGTTAAGCGAATCGTCCGTCACGTTGAAGATGGCTTGCTACCGCCAATCTCGTGCGCGAATTGCACTACTTCTGACAGCGAAGTACGCACACTATATGCCATTTGCGCTAGGGCCGATGTCAGGAAAGAAAGTCGAGGAGGTAGTTTTATTGGCGGCTTTCTGGGCGGCATACCGTTTCTATTCCCAACCGGGGGCTGGGAAACGACCGAAATCCGCGAGGGCCAGGATATTGTTGTCCCAGTTCCCTTGCGAGTTTGTGACGAGTGCTGGGAGCAGCTTAATGGTGGGTTTGCAGCGCGTCTATTGGGGTTCATTTCAGGAGCCACTCTCCTGGCTGGCCTAATTATGATCATCCTTTGGGCAGTGTCGAAAGCGCGCCACGCCGAATTTTCTTTCCTTTACGTGGTCGCATGCTTTGCTGGTTTCTTGCCTTTCTACGCCGCCAGTGAATGGCTTCAGGCTAAGTGGCCGCGTCGGTTAAGGAACTATTTAGTCAAAGTGCCTGAATACGCAACTCTCCTGTCAGAGTACCCAGACACGGAAATTGTGACTGAGCAGCCAGTCGCTTTAGACCCAGGCGATAATGTTGCCCAACTATGACAACTTGCAGGTGCGCTTTACGAAGTACGGAGGCTGTTTCATCTTAAACGAGTTGCCTTAGCGCCTATTCGCCTGCGGCTTCTCTACTCTTCTCAGTGTTAGACGCGTTTCCCGTCTCTGGCCTGAAAACAATCTCCGGGGCTATCTTGCCTCCCGGCATCGAAGGGCCCTGTTGATTCCGCAATTTGGCCTACAGCTGACACGGTTTCTTAAGAATCCGCACATTTCGCCCAGTTTTATTGTTGACCCACCACTGAAAATGCCGTATGTTCTGTATAGACAGAAACAACAGAAGTAACAGGAGGGTGTCGGATGGCCAATATGACTGCCGTTGCCGAAAGTTTCATACTCCATTGGGGTGAAATGGGGGCCAAATGGGGCGTCAACCGAACGGTGGCTCAGATTCATGCCTTGCTGTACCTCTCTCCCGAACCCCTCAACGCCGAGCAAATAGCCGAAGTCCTCTCGGTGGCACGTTCCAACGTAAGCAACAGTTTGCGCGAACTCCAAGGCTGGGGCGTCGTAAAGGTCGTTCATATTATGGGTGACCGCCGAGATCATTATGAATCTATGCACGATGTTTGGGAGATGTTTCAGGTCATTCTCGACGAACGCAAGAAGCGAGAAACCGACCCGACCTTGGCAGTGCTTCAGGAACTTACATTGAAGGCTAAGAAATCTGGTACGAAAGACGCATTCACCTATGAGCGTCTGAAAGAGATGGAGAAATTCTTTGACTCGATGAGCGCTTGGTATACACAGATGCGTCGATTGCCAACGGGGGCATTGATCAAATTCGTAAAAATGGGCGACAAAATCAGGAAAGTACTGGGAGTAGCGTCGTAACTTGTGAGAGGTAGCTATGAAATCACGACAAGTGGCAAAGGGCGATACTTCGCAGGGGAAACACTTGAGGATTCTCATCCCAGGTGGCTCTGGACAGGTCGGGTCTGTGTTGGCTCGCGCATTTCGCGCTGATGGACATGAGGTCGCCGTTATTAGCCGCAAATCAGGAGGCCCTGAGCGGACGATAGTTTGGGACGGCAGAACGCTTGGAGCGTGGGCGAGTGAGGTCGATGGAGCTGATGTGGTAATCAATCTCGCGGGCCACACAGTCAACTGCCGCTACAATAAGGCAAACCGCGATCGGATCCTGCAGTCGCGCGTCGACTCGACACACATTGTCGGCGAAGCAATCCGAGCTGCTCGTCGCCCACCCCGCATCTGGTTACAAGCCAGTACCGCGACAATCTATTCGCATCGATACGATGCGCCAAACGACGAATTGGCAGGAAAGATCGGCGGAAGCGCGTCTGACGCACCCTCTGCCTGGGGATTTAGCGTTGAGGTTGCGGCTGCGTGGGAACATACGATGGATGTGGCCGACGTGCCTCACACACGCAAGGTCAAGCTTCGCTCGGCCATGACTATGAGCCCCGACTCGGGCGGCATTTTCGACGTTCTATTGGGATTGGTTCGTCACGGTCTCGGAGGCAAGTCGGGAAATGGTCAGCAATTTGTTTCGTGGGTGCATCACGTGGATTTTACGAGGGCGATCTCTTGGCTCATCAATAATGAAGAGATAGACGGAGTCGTGAACATCGCTTCTCCCAACCCACTGCCGAACACGACTTTCATGAGAGCCATCCGGGATGCCTGGGGGATCCGCTATGGATTGCCGGCTTCCAAATGGATGTTGGAGTTAGGCGCAATATTTATGCGTACTGAAACCGAGCTCATTCTTAAGAGTCGTCGCGTTGTACCGGGCGTGCTTCTGAAGGATGGTTTTGAGTTCCTTTACCCAACGTGGTCTGGTGCGGCACAAGCACTCTGTCGAGAGTGGAGAGATACTCGAAAGGCTGCCCACACCCCCTTTTTTAGACGTGCAATTCTCTAGTAACAGAAATTACAGAATAAACAAGAAAGGAGGGCACTGGCAACAGAGATAGTGGTATCGATGGCCGGCACACATCTTTTTCACTCTAGCCTGTAAACCGGCAGTGCTTGTCGAGCAGAGATCGAAGATTCTCAATCTAACTAGGGCAACCAACAGAAAGGGTAAAATTATGTATACAGAATGGACTTATTTAATCTATTTGGTGGTCAGCGTGGCTCTAACAATTTGGGTCGCCCGAACGTTGTTCAAGAATGGCCGCGTCTTTCTGGTGGACGCTTTCTCGGGAAACGAGTTGCTTGCTGACTCGGTCAATCATCTTCTTGTGGTCGGGTTCTATCTGATCAACGCCGGATTCGTGGCGGTGGCTTTAAAGTACGGTGACAAACCTCAGAGTCTCGTGCACGCCATCGAATTTGGGAGCATGAAGATTGGGCTAGTGCTATTGGTTGTTGGTGTTATGCACTTCATGAATCTGTTCATGCTTGCCCAGGTTAGGAAGCGAGGTCTGGGCGCTGTTCGGCAGGCTCGAGAAACAGTGACTGCTGCGGGGCTTCGGGACGATCAGTGAGATCAGCAGTGTGTATCTTGAGCGAGGAACTCGGAGAAACGCGTAGGCAATAAGCTCCACGGTTTCTCTGAGTACTCCGAACACGCATACTTGAAGCTCAAGCAAGCTGTGTCGGGAGTAACATTAGCGCTTACTCGCCTGAGGTTTCTCCGCAATGCTTGCGCGATCGGCTTGGGCGAGGAATGCGAATAGGTCGGCGACTTGCTCTAGAGTTAGTGAGTTGAGCAATCCAGCTGGCATTGAGGAGACCTGGCTGGGGAGAATCTGCTCGATCTCTTCGTGAGCAAGTTCGATCTGCTGGCCATCGCTCACCAAGACCGTGATCCCCTCGCTCCCGCGTGGTGCGACCAATCCCACAAACGTGCGGCCGTTGGAAAGCACCTTGCGGCTGGCGTACTGATCAGAGATCACGTGCGACGGATAGATGATTGACTCGAGAATCTCCTTTTTCTGAAATCGTTTCGCAACATTCGTGAGGTCGGGTCCCACAGTTTCGCCATTGGCACCGCAGCGGTGGCACTTGATGCATTGTGCTGTGGTAAAAGCAAGTGCACCGCGCTGGGCACTAGCTTTGCGCACCGCGCCGCTTTCTAGATAGGTAAGCAGTTCCTCGTAACTCCACTTGTCACGGCCCGAATCGACAGGAAGTTCCGCCGGTGGTGCCGTCGGGAAATTTTCGGCATACCAAGCCTGCCAACGAGCCAATTGCTGCGCATGATCAGCCGATTCTTCCACTTCGGGTTGACCCGCCCAATGATTCAGCAGTTTTAGCGATAGCTCTGCGTCGTCGCCTAGCTGTAGTCCGAGTAGTATCGCTTGGCGATACGGTTCTGGCTCAGCTGGTCGCTGTGACACCTTGGCCAGTGCAGCTAGAACCTCTCGCGCAACGGCTCCTCGCACGACACTAAGCGATTCGACCAGATACGACCACGAATCTCCTTCAGGGTGTTGGGTCAAACTCATGACAGCCGGATCGCGCCACGTCGGTTCATCGCGGTAGACATTGCGCAGGTATTCGAGCGATTGCTGTTCACCACTACGACCAAGGACCGCCAAGATGCCGACTCGCAGGCGTCGATAGCGGTCGTCGCCCGTGCACAGCGGTTGCACGCGCTGGTCCAGCTCGCGCAGCTCGGTCAATAGCTCACTCGTTGGGTTCACCGGCAACTTAGCCAACACCGATAGCGCCGAGGCAGGCCACTTCTCGCCGGCGGCAAGAATGTGGCGACGTTCCTTCAGCGACAGCTTTGTAAAAAACTCGCGAGCGAAGTTCTCGACATACTTGTTTACGCTGTACCCATCAGAAAACGCGCGGGCTGACTCATAGAGTTGCATCAAAGCCAGCTTCGACTTCGTGTTCCAGCCTTGTTGGAGAAGTGCTGCGTAGGCGCCCAGGTGGAGTTTCTCTTCGTTGGGCAGCTCGGTATCAAGTTGGGCAGCGAATTTCTGTGCGGCACCGTCAACTTGTAAGTAGACCAGCAGCTGAACCAACTCGCGATCGGCCCGATGATTGTCGCTGGGGTACTCGGACAGGAGTTTGCCGCCTAGCTCGGGTACATCGTCCGCAGCCAGCTGGCCATGGATCAACGCAAGTTGCGTCACTCGTAGCAAATCTACTAAGTCGTTTGGCTGACCTGCTTCGGTGGAGCCTAGCAGTGACTGGCAACGCGCGAGTATTTTATTGGCCGTCTCCGCATCGCGGCGACAGGCCAGCAGCGACACGGCGCCCTGACAGAAACCACCAGTATCAAGATCGTTCAATACCAACTCTTCCCAGAGATGGGTTGGCAATTGCTCCAACGATCGACGCGCGGCGAATGCCACAAATCTGTCGTCGTCGGAGAGTAGCTTCGCAACGGTTCCGACCGACGTGGGTAATCCACTGCGGGTCAAGGCTTCGCAGGCGACACGGCGCACGCGGGGATCCTTATCTTCCAGCGCGGCGTTCAATCGTTCCTGGCATGCTTCCGACCGGCAGTTGAACATCAGCTGCACCGCTTTGGCGCGCATCTGAGACTGAGAGTCCTGAGATAATTCCAGCAGCAGTTCGTCACTAGGTCGGGGTCCAAAGTACATCATCAGATCGAGCGCCTGTCGTCGTTCGTTCAAAGTGCGAGCTGTGTCTCGCGCGGCGGCTACCAACTGGGGCCCCCAATCTTCCGCGAGCGAGACCTTGACACCGGCGATGCGCGCACGGGACCAATCGGCTTCGAGTTGCGGTTGCCGCAATGCACGATCGATACCCTGCTCCTGAGCTAGTTCCTCGCCGGCGGCTTTACCAGTCCAGCGCACGCGATAAACCCCGCCATCGGTTCCGCGCCCGCCCGTGCAGAAGTAAATCGCACCGTCGGGTCCGACAGAGATATCCGTGGCATTGAGCGGACGGCCGGCGACAAACACTTCGCTCTTGCCACGATACGTCGCGCCCGATTGCTCCAACCGTACGCAGTGAATTCGCCCGGTGGCCCAGTCGCAACCAAACAGCGCGCCGCGATATTGTTCTGGGTAGGCAGTGTGGTTGTAAAACTCCAGGCCGGTAGGCGAGCCTGGGCCGATATCTGTCATGGCGGGCAGGTTGTCAAGAAAATGTTCAGGCCATTTAGCCCAGCCGCTCCGCCAGCCAAACTCCGCGCCGGGAGTGACGTGATTCAGTCGAGTGGGGCGATACCAGGGAGCGCCCAGGTCCCACTCCATGTCGGCATCGTAAGTAAAGAGCTCACCGTCGGCGCTGAAAGCAAAATCGTAGGGGTTACGCAGCCCGCCCGCCACGAGCTCGACAATGCTACCGTTAGCATCGGTGCGAAAAATCGTACCGCCTGGCGCGGGGATGCCCGCCGCATGCCCGTGAGGGTCTTCTTGCCGAGGCTGAACCAGATCGCCTTCGTACCAATTGCGATACGGGCTGCGCGGACCAGGGCGCACGCCAACTCGGGTGTGGTTCCCCAAGACCACGTATAGCAGCCCATCGGGACCCAGTCGCACTGCATGCGCGCCGTGCTCGCCTTTGGAGCCACGGATAGGAATTAACTTGGTAATTTCTTCCGCGATGCCGTTACGATCTGCGTCGCGCAGCCGGTACAGCCCGACTCCCTCAGGTCCATCGCCCACGGCAAACACTCGAGAGCCCAATGCAAGAATGCCTTGCGTATTAGTGATCTTGTCGCAATAGACTTTGACCGTATCATGCGTGCCGTTATCGTCGCTATCGGTGAGCTGCAGTAGTGGACCTCCTTCGCGCGAGGCAAGGATATTACCGCGAGAGTCGAACGCCATGGCGATCAGCGAACCGACTTCTTCATCGCGCATCAGCCGTTCGATGACGAAGTCTTCAGGTATCTGAAACCGAGCCCCCTCGCCGGCGAACACGATTTCATCGCCCCAAGGCAGCGCGGCACCGAGTTGCCCGTAGCTGGTTGCGGCGATCCATTCGCTCTCTGGGAAAGTAGGTGTTGTCCAGTTTTGATAACGGCGGACGCTCGTTTTCCAGGTGTCGTTCGTAGAATAGCTGGTGAATGTGCCTCCCGTTTCCTTCACCAACACGCGCGCCACTAGTCCTGCCGAACCTTCGTCGATGTTCGTTACTTGGACGGCGATCGTATTGACGCCCTTTTGGAGGTGCTCGGAGATGTCGTAGACATCGAGCTGCCGCCAGTCGACCCCTTGGCCGACTGGTTGGCCATTAACAAACAGTTGAAACTGATTGTCGGCGGTAATCTGAACTTCGCCTAACTCAGGATTTCCGAGTTTGAACGACTTGCGAAAGTAGCAATCGCCCACGGGCACTTCGTTCTTTTCGTGCGCGGGCGACCAGATCCACTGGGCATCGCTGTCATCCTGCTTAGCGACGTCCTCGACCAGAGAGCTCTTGCGGGGCGCATCGTCGACGGTAGTTTCCGACCGGGTGGGGGATTGCGCACGGGTGGGCAGCAACGTTGCTCCCCAGATAATCAGTAATCCAACCCAGCGCACACCAACATTAATCGCCATCATGGCTCCCCTCGCAATCCATTGTTTGTTGTTGTGATTTCCTGAGCAGGAAGCGCTCAGACGAGAAAATGTACCTGCCTGGAAGCATCCCCAGCAACAGAGGTTCCTACGCCACGGTTTCACAGCCGCTAGCATGTCGGCCCAACCGACAATGTCATTGACCCGCGCGAGGCGAATGGATTAGGATTCGCGCTTGGGTAGCTTACCCAGACTCATTGCCCCCCCAGAAACGGCTCGTTTGCCAACAACACAGATTCCCGCTCCCCCGGAAAACCTAACCATGAATTCCGCCTGCTGGCATACGCCTGTACTGAAGCTGCTTGCTATCACTCTATTTTTGAGTCTCCCTGTTCTGGCGGGATGTTCCTCGGACAAATCGGCATCGCCGCCGACCGCAGGAGACGATTCGACCACCAGTACCGAATCCCAATTGCCCTCAGGTCCAATTGTGTTGGGCAATATGCTTGAGCCATTCGATCCTCCACCACTAGATGAACTGCTTGCCGAGCACGACTGGGTCGATCGACCAGTAGTCGACTCGATGAAGCTAATGCGCGATCTGCAAGCGTCGCTGCCCCCCCCTAAATTAAGCGACCAAGAGGCGCTGGCCCTCCGGAACGATTCTCCCGAGGAAAACGCTGAGATACTTAATCCGCTCAGCAGACTTGCTCCCGAGGACGGGGAAGGCGTCGATTTCGAAGCCGAAGTCGTGCTCATGACCAATGGGGACCTGAAGAGTACGAATCCTCTTCTAGCGAGCAGTGTTTCCGAAGGCGATTACCAGAGTCTTTCAGGTTTTGGCCTGTTTAGCTTCGACAAGGATCTTAATAAGTTTGCGTCCGCCGATTCAGTCGTCTCATGGCAGACGAGCGAGGATCGACTTGTAGACAAAGTTGTGATGCGAGACGATCTGACTTGGTCGGACGGGACACCGATCACGGCGCACGACGTTGCCTTCTCGTTCCAAGTATTGATGACCGACGAGATCGTAATTCCTGCAATGAGGCAGGGAAAGGATCAAATACGCTGGATCGAAGCCTATGACGACTATACCGTCGTGATCTTTCACAAAGAGGCTTTGTCTACCAACGAACGCAACCTGAATTTTAGCGTTCTGCCAAAGCACAAGTATGCCGAAACGATTCCGGGTGATCCCACAATAGCCCGTAGTAAGGCCCATACACAAATGGAGGATCACCCCGTCGTCGGTGGACCTTATACGCTCTCAAAACGCGTCCGAGGTCAGGAGTTTGTCATGCAGCGCCGCGAGTCGTACTACATGCACAACGGCAAACAGGTACGAGAGAAACCATATTTCAAGACGTTTCGGTTCAAAGTGATCGAAGACAGAAACACAGCGCTACTAGCACTAAAAGCAGCCAAGATTCACGCGATGGAGCTCAACGCCGAGCAGTGGAACGGACAAACGGGCGGAAGCGATTTCTACAATAGCAACACGAAAGTGAGCGCTGAAGAATGGGTTTCGTTTCATTTCTGCTGGAATACAGCAACTCCGTACTTCGAAGACAGTCGAGTCCGTCAGGCCATGTCTTACGCTATGGACTACCGAGAGCTGCTAGATACGATCCTTTACAGTATCTATTCCCCATGTCAGGGAACATTTCATAGTACATCGAAGATGTTCCCTCAGGACGGGCCAAAGCCGTTTCAGCAGGACTTAGACATTGCAGAGCAACTGTTGGACGACGCAGGCTGGGCCGACAGCAATGGTGACGGGATTCGCGACCGCGAGGTCAATGGTCGCGTGATTCCCTTTGAGTTCACCCTAATGGTCGTGAATTACGAGGATCGAATTAAAATCGCTACGCTCATGAAAGAATGCTTGGAGTCAATTGGCATCGTTTGCCACGTGAAACCGACCGAATCTACCGTACTGATGCAGTCGCAACGGGATCATAAATTTCAAGCTGCGTTTGCAGGCTGGAGCACGGGGGCCGATCCAGATACCGAAGCTAACATTTGGGTTACGAACGCAGGTCGCAACTACGGCGAGTATTCGAATCCTCGTGTGGATGCCCTGTTTGAGCAAGCTCGACACGAGTTCGACGAAGAGAAGCGGATGGCAATCTACGGCAAGATTCATAATTTGTTATGGGAAGATCAGCCCTATACGTGGTTGTTTTGGCGTAATTCTTTCTACGGCTTTAACAAGCGCCTGCGAGGCTACAACTTCAGCCCCCGCGGCCCATTCCACTACAGCCCAGGGATAAGCAGTATCTATATGCCGACGCTGTCTCCCTAAGAGTTCTTGATCGCGAACGTCTGCTGCAGAGAAAGTAATCGGTTGGCACAGAGCCAATAACGCCAATCCCGTCGCCAGAACCCATTCCAAATTCATGTTTAGCTACTTGGTTCGCCGCTTGGGTCTGGCACTGTTGACATTGCTATTAATCACTTTTGTGGTTTACGCACTGATTCGCCACATGCCGGGTACTCCGCTGACGACCGACCCTGCGATGATGGACCCCAGCAAGCAGATTAGTGCCGAGGATATTGAACGGCTTAATAAGCTCTACGGACTCGACAAGCCCTGGTACGTTGCTTACTTCCATTGGCTGCAGAATGTAGTGCAGCTCGATCTGGGACGATCGATCAGTCGGAACAATGTGCCCGTCACCAGTTTAATCCTCGAGCGCGTCCCAGCGACGCTGTTGCTCTCGGTCAGCTCGCTACTATTAACCTACGTACTCTCGATCCCGATCGGTCTGTGGTCGACTGTCAAAAGTGGCACTGTGGCAGAACGAACAGTCAGCACAGGGCTGTACATGCTCTACTCACTGCCCTCTTTTGTGGCGGCACTCTTTCTGCAAATATTGCTGGCTGTAAAGCTAGAGTGGCTGCCGTTGTTCGGCATGACCTCCGACGGCTACGAATCGCTGTCGATGACAGAGAAGGCGTGGGACATCTTCATCCACTCGCTGATGCCCGTAGCATGTTTTACGTATGGCAGCCTAGCTTACTATTCGCGGTTTATACGAGCCAACATGCAGGAAATCGTGCGGCAGGATTTCATTCGCACTGCCCGTGCCAAGGGCGTGCCACCAGGGCAGGTGATTTGGCATCATGCCTTTCGCAACACACTGATTCCGCTCGTGACTTTGATGGGTTTGACGTTGCCTAGTTTGCTGAGCGGGGCGGTGATTCTAGAGCAGATATTCACTTGGCCCGGCATGGGACGGTTGTACTTCGAAGCGATCGGCCGTCGCGACTACGACATCGTGATGGGACTAACGCTCGTTTTTTCGATACTCACGCTGTTAGGCCAACTACTTGCCGATTTACTATATGCAGTCGTCGATCCGCGAGTGACATACCATTAAACTGATTATGCCTGAAGCAATTGATAGAAACGAAAAAGCTTCATCACAGCCGTCGATCGGTTTTTGGACCGAGGCATGGCACCGCTTTCGCCGACGCAAATTGGCGATGCTCGCCTTAGCGTTTGTCGTTTGCCTGTGCGCGATTGCCCTGACGGCGCCAATGATCGTCGGCACGAAGCCGATCGTTTGCAAATACAAGGGCAGTATCTATTTCCCTTGCATGGGCTATTACAAAAGTTCTTGGGAAAATCCGATATTCCGCAAAGATCGTTTCCGCAATCGTTACACCAAGAATCTCAGGGAGAAAGATCCTGAAAGCTGGGCCATTTGGCCATTGGTGTACCAAGATCCCTACAGGCGCGTGCGAAACGGGGAGTGGGAGGACCGACCTGGGAATCCATCGGGCACCGATGGCGCGCCGAGCCGCTACAACCTATTCGGTACGAATCAGCAGGGGTTCGACGTCTTCGCCCAGATGGTGCATGGCACGCAGATCGCGCTGAGTGTCGGTTTTGTGTCGATGGGTATTGCCGGCGTGATTGGCATTACGATCGGAGCGCTGGCTGGCTACTTGGGAGGGTGGGTCGACACAGTGCTGAGCCGGATTATCGAACTAGTGATGTGCATACCAGCATTGGTATTGATTTTGGCTTTGGTGGCGATGCTTGATAACGTAAACAATTTCCACCTGATGGCGATTGTCGGCTGTACTAGCTGGACTGGTATCGCTCGGCTCGCGCGGGCAGAGTTTATCAAGCTCAAACAGATGGAGTTCATCACTGCAGCTCGGGCGCTGGGTGCAAGTAAATGGCGGATTATGTTTCGCCATGTGCTGCGCAATGCGTTGGCACCGGTGTTAGTCCCAATTACTTTCGGCATTGCTGCGGCGATCCTCATAGAGAGCGGGTTGAGCTATCTCGGTTTCGGTGCCTCGCCCCCCAATCCCAGCTGGGGTACGCTGCTTAAGAGTGGCCGCAGTACGATTCAGCAGACTTGGTGGCTGATCGTCTTCCCCGGCACGGCAATATTCCTGACGGTGCTGGCCTACAACCTCATTGGCGAAGGGCTCCAAGAGGCCACCGATCCGCGCTTACGGCAAGATAGCCATTAACATAGTTTCTTACCACGGAGTCACGGAGGACACAGAGAACAGGACAAGATTACTGAATTGTTTGGAATCACGGGATGAAAGCAATTAGCAGATTCATCGAGAGATTCCTGTGAAACTCATGGGCTCAACAGATTAAGTATCCTGTCGATCCTTCAGATCGTGTTATCCTGTCCAATCCCCTCGGTGTCCTCCGTGCCCCTGTGGTAAAATCCTCCCCGAGGAATCCATGACTGAAGCTGTCTTAGACATCAACGATCTGCGTACCTATTTCCACACCGACGAGGGCGTCGTACGGGCCGTCGATGGGGTGTCGTTTCGTGTTGATCAGGGCCACACGTTAGGGATCGTCGGTGAAAGTGGTTCGGGAAAATCGGTCACCTCGCTGTCGGTGATGCAGCTGTTGGCTTCCTCCGCCCGGATCGAATCGGGAAGAATCGCATTGTTGGGCAAAGATTTGGTTGGTCTGCCCGAGCCGCAGATGCGCGACATCCGCGGCAAAGACGTCAGCATGATTTTTCAAGAGCCGATGACCTCGCTCAATCCGGTGTTTACGGTCGGCGCCCAAGTGATGGAAGCGATTATCTTGCATCAACATGTCGACAAGCAGGAGGCACGGCAGCGCACAATTGGGTTGTTCCAAGAGGTTGGCATACCCGATCCCGAGGAGCGGGTCGACTCGTATCCACATCAGATGTCGGGCGGGCAGAAGCAGCGGGTGATGATTGCGATGGCGTTATCGTGCAATCCCAAACTGTTGATCGCCGATGAGCCGACCACGGCGCTCGACGTGACGATCCAGGCTCAGATCCTCGAAATGCTGCGTAAGCTGCGCGACGAGCGCGGCATGGCTATTCTGTTTATTACGCACGATCTGGGGGTGATCGCCGAGATCGCCGACGAAGTGATGGTGATGTATCAGGGAGAGATGGTCGAGTGCGGCCCGGTGCTCGACATCTTTTCCAAACCGCAGCACGCGTATACCAAAGGCTTGCTGGCCTGCCGACCGCGTCTCGATAGCAAGTTCCGCCGCTTGCCGACAGTCGACGATTTTATGGAATCTACCGTCGTCGACGGGCATGTGAAGATTATCGAAAAGAAGATCGACGATGCCCGGCTTAACCAACTCACGCACGATGGTCGGGGGCGATTGCTACATAGCAAGTCAGAACTCAAGGCGATGGGCCATGCTTGGGAGGAAACTCCGCGCGAGCACGATACAACTGCCGTTGAAGAGGGCACCGCGCCGTTGTTGGAGGTGGAGAACCTCGAAGTTCATTTTCCGGTGCATCGGGGAGTGCTTTCGCGTGTTGTCGACCATGTACGAGCAGTCGATGGCATCAGCTTTCGCGTTTATCGCGGCCAGACCCTTGGATTGGTCGGCGAGTCGGGTTGCGGCAAGACGACCGCTGGCCGGGCTATTTTGCGACTAATCGAACCGACGGGAGGAACGGTAAGGTTCGACTCGCTCGATCTGGCTGATTTGGGTACTAGCGACTTGCGCAAGATTCGCAGCCGCATGCAAATCATCTTTCAAGACCCTTACGGCTCGCTGAACCCACGCATGACGATCGAATCGGCGTTGACCGAACCGATGGTGATTCAGCGGATCGGCGGTTCACGCAAAGATCGACGTGATCGTGCGGCGGCCCTGTTGGAGGAAGTCGACATGAGCGCCGACCACTTGCGGCGCTACCCTCACGAGTTTTCCGGAGGTCAGCGACAGCGCATCTGCATCGCTCGGGCGATTGCGGTCGAGCCGGAGTTTATCATCTGCGACGAATCGGTCTCGGCTCTCGATGTTTCCGTGCAGGCGCAGGTGCTTAATCTGCTGTGCGACTTGCAAGACAAGCGCGGCCTGACGTACATCTTTATCAGCCACGATCTGAGCGTTGTAAAGTTCATGGCCGACATGATGGCAGTGATGAACCAAGGCGAAATCGTCGAGTTTGGCCCATCGCAAGCGATTTACGCCGACCCTCAGGAGGATTACACGCGCCGGCTGATTAGCGCGACGCCCAACGACGACTTGGAGCATATCCGCAAATTGGTGGAACGACGGAGTCAGCTCCGAACTACGAAGAAAAGTAATTAATTACGCTATGAACTGAGTATCGATTAGAGGGATTACTGTGCTCGGTCTAGTCTGGTTCCGACTGTTCGCATGGTTGAGTACTCCATTGACACTGCTGATATTTGCTCAGCAAATCAGCTGGGTTTGGGATGAAACGACGTTTGGAGAGAGCTGGGGACTCCTAGGAATCTATTTTGCAGGTCCTATAGTGTGTTTGATCCTCACGGTTGTTGCATTTCATTATGCGTGCGAAGAGCAAAAGGAGTCTTCACGCTTCAGCCTGACATTGGTGATGGCCACTGTAGGATTGATTCTTTCTGTAATTTCAAACATTACATGCCTGCCTGTGTTCCTTTACGGATTTTTAATTCATAGCCGCTGGTGGACGTAACGAACATCGTTGCGTATCGCCCAGACGAAGAGGAAGACGTAGTCAATGGGTGATCCAACGATACGAAATTCGTTTGGGATTTAGAATGGCAGAGAACAAGACGCGTCCTACATCCGCATCCGTTGACGACTTCATCGCAGCGGTCGATAACGACCGCCGTCGCGCCGAAGCACAAACCGTCCTGGCGATGTACAAGGAGATAACCGGGCTGCCTCCGGTAATGTGGGGGCCTTCCATCGTAGGTTTTGGCTCGCGCCATTACATCTACGAGTCGGGACGCGAGGGTGACATGCCCGCAGCTTGCTTTTCGCCACGCAAGGCAAGTATGACTTTCTATGTGGGAGACAAGTTTAAGAATGCCGCGTCGCTTTATGCCAAACTTGGCAAACACAAAAAGTCTGTAGCGTGCCTCTACATCATTAAGCTGGATGACGTCGATCTTAAGGTGCTGCGTGAGATTATCACTCGCGATTACGCCGATAGTGTCAGTTCGACCTAATGGTGTGACCTAGCTCTACGTTTTTCTGCTGCCTGCTGGGCCGTCCATGCGCAAAATGTTAGCAGATTCACAGACACGCAATCTCAAACAGGTAGGCTAGTGACTCCGAAGTCTTGCGTCGCCAATGGGGCAGATCTCCCAGCGATCGACGGAAACGCCTACCATGACCGACGAGAAAAAGCCACTTCCCGTTGCCAAGCCTCCGCGATTGCGCGTTCTCGTTGGCCTGCTTGCCATCATAATCATCGTCATCGCGGGACGTTCGATTTGGCAGCAAGTACCGACGGCCCTTCCTGAAGTCGGGCAAGCGGTCGGCTCCGGCAGCAAGTCTGCTCGACGCGCGCCGTCTTTCGACATGAGTCAGGCGACGATCCCCACGAAGCGAATCCGACGGGGTGGTCCACCCAAAGACGGCATTCCTTCGTTGACCGATGCCAAATTCGTTTCGGCCGACCATGCCCAATTCCTTGCGCCTGAAGACCGTGTGATAGGAGTTGCGTTTGCGGGCGAGGCGAAGGCGTATCCGCTTAAGATTCTCGACTACCACGAAGCGGTCAACGATCGACTCGGTAACCAGGCGTTCGCCGTAACTTACTGTCCCCTGTGCGATTCGTCCGCCGTATTCGAGCGGCGGTATGGCGACGAACTGCTGGAGTTCGGCATTTCGGGACTGCTATTCAATAGCAATGTATTACTTTACGACCGCGCAAAGCAGGGACCGGAAAGCTTGTGGTCGCAAATGGCTGCCGCGGCAGTCACCAGCGCCAAAAGCGGGCAGCGCCTGCAACGGCTTCCTCTGGAAGTGACAACCTGGAGCGATTGGGCCACCCGGCATCCCCAATCGGTTGTCCTGTCAACCGATACTGGCCACAACCGCAATTATCAAAGAGGAGCATACGAGTCTTACTTTTCTACGCCCGATTTAATGTTCCCAGTTTCGCCGATCGACAATCGTCTACCTCCAAAGACTCCTGTGCTGGGAGTAAGCAACAAGAAAGCGCAGCGCGCTTACGCTTTGCCAAACTTTGCTTGGAAACAAGGCGGGGAATTTGAGGATGAGCTTGATGGAAAGTCGATCACTCTGCACTTCGATCCTGAGCACAATTCGCTGCGCGTAGTTCAGGCCCCTGAAGACGTCGAGTGGATGTATTCGTTCTGGTTCGCCTGGTCCGCTTTTTACCCAGAGACGGACATCTATGGTTCAACACCAGAGCAAGCCGCGAAATAAGAATACCACGAGACCGCGTAGAAAGCCCGAGGGGACAAGGCTTTCTAACGCGGCCTCGTGGGTGGCGGAGGGAGGTGCTTGAAGAATGCGAAAGATGAAAAAGCATTTCGAGTGCCAAACTTTCAGCAGCACCGGACTCTGTGCATCGAATCGCTTGCGAGACAACGGTTTAGAAGAATTTGAGTAACTGGCGCCCCTGACTAGTTGGCTTTGAGATGTAGTCGAGACGCAACACTTTCTCACTTAGAGTGTTGAGAAATAGCAACCTCCCTGCTCGAAACGCCTACGGGGAGGTGTGCAACTGCCCGGCTGGGGAAGCATCGCTTCGCCCCAAAACCGCGTCGCGAGAACCGCGGCCTGCCGCGTGTTTACCGTTTTCATTAAGAAATAAGTGGTCGCCGCCAGCGGAGACGCACAAATTTACGTAGCGGCAGCTGAGGTCCTGGTTGAGCACATTTTGTCCACAGCCGCCGTGGTTGCCACTGCGAACGCCGTCCGCGAAAAAACTAGGGGCGTCGGCTAACATCGGAACATCGCTACGAACAACGAATGGCATCGGGCGATACTCCCCGGCTTCGTTGACGTAGCCAAACTGGTAAGCAAAATTGCCCGACATGTGCATCTGCAGTTTTTTAAGAGTTTCGGGGGCTAATTGGGCTAACTCTTCCCGAGTTAGCACTTTCATGATCACTTTGCCTCGGAAGACGTCATCGGCAAGCTGCGTATCGGGACAGATAAGAAACTGAGAAAACTCCTTAGGGCGAATGATCCCGCTGCTCGCCAGCTCGCCTACGAACATCCCCGCGTTCTCGTGATAGCCAATGTGAGGCAAGCCGCGGCGATCGCGCTCAGCGTATGTTACCAGAGCAGTGCCAATCTCGCGTAGGTTATCCTGACACTTCGCCCGGCGTGCTGCATCACGACTCTCTCTCAGCGCTGGGAATAGCAATGTGCCAAGCACGAGTAGAATGGCAACGCCAATCGCCAGATCGGCCAGCGACCAGCGGCTCGACTTTGTGCATCCATCGCGAGATTCGCTTAACGAAGCTGGCGTAACGTCTTCTGAAGAAGTGCCCTCCTGCAGAACGGCACCTTGCACGAACGAACAGGTGCGATGCACCAAATTCTCCGGGCAGTCGGCATTCTCGGGATCCGACTCATAGGCCTCGATGCATTTCTGGAGCCGCTCGAATTCGTGTTGCCAGGTTGGATCGTGTTTCAGATGGTGTTCGATCCGCTCCCGTTGCTCGGGGTCGGCCTCGTCGAACAAATAGGCCAGGAGTTCGTCTCTCATGGCTGCCTACCTTCGCTCGCCAAACAAAACAAGCCTGCCACGTGGGTGACAGGCTTGTGAATTGTTAAAGGTAGGGGACTATACACTGGAATCGAAACACAAATCAGCGCGTCAAACGGTTCCAGGATTCGATTAGCGAGTACTCTGAGCTTGCGGATCGTTCCACGATTGGCCAAGACGTTGGATGGCCGAGTGGAGGCGACTCTTGACGGTTCCCACAGGAACGGACATTTCTTTCGCTGCGTCACGGTACTTCATCCCCCGAAAATAAACCAGCCTCACCGCGTTCTGCAGCGGCTCGGGCAGTTTTTCGACTGCATCGCGAACCCACTCAGCCCGTTCGCCACTTTCTGCCGCTTCGTACGGCGTGGAGTCGCCAGTCGCGACAACTTCCATGAGTGTGCCCAGGTCTTCACCGCTGGAGCGGTGCGCCTGATCGAGGCTCAGTCTACGATGCCGACGGTTTCGGCGCTGAGAGTCGATGGCTTGGTTGGTGGCGATTGTGTAGAGCCAAGGGCGAAACTTGCGACCCGACTCAAACAGTTCGCGCTTTACGTGTACTTGCAGGAAGGTGGTTTGAAAAACGTCCTCGGCCATTGCCCCATCGCCGAGAAAACGCCTCAAGTAGTTATAAAGTTCGCGCTCGTAGCGTGAGACCAGCTCAGTGAACAGCGCGGAGTCTTCACTCTCGCGATAATTCATGAGCAATTGCTCATCGCTGAACTCTTGCAGCTCCGCTGCAGACATTCGATCCTTAGTCAGTACTTCCGTGGGTTGCTTCAACATTTCTACGAACTCCTCGTGGAGAGAGTTCGACGCATACCGGAAGAAAATCCTTTCTTCCTGCCGTCCAAGTTGGAATCCGTCGACCCTCGCATCTTAACATGTGCGCATCCATGGGTGACGGAGTTGCCGGCCAAAGCCGATGATCATGTGAAAAGCAAGTTTCGTGCCACGCCCGGTTTATCAACACCGTTTGCAGCATGCAAGCAGTCTCCGAACTGCTTTGAAGCCTTTCCTTTACGCACCTTAGCACCCGATTGGTTCGCACAATTCTTAGACGTTCGCCGACTGCCATTATTGCAATATCTTCCCAAATAGTGGCAGACCAATAGTCCCAGACCCGGATTTCATGTGGTCAATTCCGCTACAGAGGGGCAATATTGCTCTACCGCTATCTGGGGGGTGCGAGCTGCGATAAACCCAGCGCAGCCCACGGCCGCAAGCAAAGCGTCAGATAATCTTTACCTGCCGAAAGCGGGAATAGAACGCGGAAGAACGCCGATGAGGTGGATTTACATGGATCTGATTGACGAGTCCGCTCGAACCGTGGCAGCCTAAGCAAAACCTGATATCTGTAGGGCATATCGTTCCGACACGTCTTAGATGCAGACTGGTAAACAAATTATCAGCCAATACGTTTAGCTTGCCGCCAATGCCTGGTCAAAATCATCAATAATATCTTTCGTACCCTCGATCCCAACTGATATTCGCATGTAGTTCTGGGCGATGCCAGCACTCTTATCTTCTTTGTAAGGTTTGTGAACGAGTGTCTTAACGTCGCCAAGACTAGTCCAGTTCTTGCAGAGTTGCAGATTTGAGCAAAACTTCTTGGCAGCTTTTCGATCGCCATGAAGAACCACGCCCATCATCCCTCCGAACGCATTTACCTGTCGGCGCGCGATCGAGTGATCGGGATGAGACGGATGTCCGGGATAACGAACCGTCTTGACTCGCGGGTGGTCTGCTAAGAAGTTGGCCAGACGCATAGCATTGTCACAATGAACATTGACTCGAATCGGCAACGTTTTTAGGCCACGCAAAAGTAGTGACGCATTGTGTGGACTGAGGATACCGCCAAATCGATCTCGGCTACTCTTTAACGAGTCGATCATCGATTTGCTGCCGGCGACGACTCCCGCCATACAGTCACCGTGTCCGCCGATGTACTTTGTAGCACTATGCAAAACAATATCGGCTCCATGTCTCAAAGGTTGCATCAGATAGGGGGTCAAATAGGTGTTGTCTACGATGGAGATGGCTCCATGTTGTTTCGCGGATGTGATGACCTGCTTAACGTCAACGACCTCAACCGTCGGATTCGAATGGGGTTCAAAATATACTACTTTCGGTCGCGTCTGAAGCGCGTCTCTTAGCGCGTCGGTATCTCGCATGTCGACGACAATCTCTTCAATTCCATATCGTTTGAGTTCGTATTCCAGTAATTCACGAGTACCGACATAGACACACCGATGGCGGACAATACGATCGCCACGACTCAACAGCGACAAAAGTGTTTGAGTAACTGCTGCCATGCCGCAACTTGTACTCATTGCCGCTTCAGCTCCCTCCAGGGCAGCCATCTTCTCTTCGAAAGCCCAGGTGGTAGGCGTCCCCTCCCGCGCATACTGTCCCTTCGTCGTATTGCCAAAGTGAATGGGCGTAACAGCCTCTTCTTGGTTTTCTCCCGCATGCACAGCATCCGAAGCAAACTCACGTCCGAATTTCGACTGAAAATCATCTGACTGCGGCGATGGGTTGCCGTCTTCTGTCGTTACGGGCTGATCAGCACTGGAATCACCCCCGCTGATCAGGGACGCAGCCGAAACCGCCACAGCACTGGAACCGAAAAAGCGCCTGCGAGAAACTTTATCCATGGACTACCTTTCAAGAAGTGCCTATGTGAACAGCGTCGTTTAGTCTCAGGGCGAAGTCATTGAAATGTCAAATCCATTGAATCCACCTGAGTCGTTAATCATCGTCAGAAGCCAGCACTCTTTGCGAATAAAATGTTGGTCACAATACTAAGTGTTTAATCGGAAGCGTTGTATCGTTTGCGGTGGATAGATCAGCCAACGCTTCGCCATAGACATTGGAGAATTTGAAACCACCGCCACCGAATGCCGCTGCAAGGCTCACTCGCCTAAATTTCGGATGACGGCTTACGAATGGACCCCCGTGCGTATACATGCAAATCTTCACCGCTAACAGCGGATTGTCCGCAGCTGGGAAATGTTGAGCTAGACATTCTCGGATCTGCTGCTCGTCACCTCGATTCGGCTCGCGATCGATGTGGTCAGGATCAGTAGGCTTACCTTGCCAATGCTTTGCTAGTTTAAATCCTGGATAATCCGGAAGTATTGGAAATCCATAGTAGTCGTCGATTTTCCAAATAGGCATTTTCCCTAGAGCGAAGCGATTTTTATCATTCGGCCAGACCCAGCCGAGCGCCAACCTGGTGACGGACAATCTGCGATTCAGATCTTCGAGCAATTTGCCCGTCCATGCACCACCACAGAATACGATTTGGTCAGCGCGATAATTTCCGCGATCGGTTCTTACATCAACATGCTTATCGTTTTCTTCCCACCCAAGCATCTTTTCTCGGCCATGAAGCTCGGCGCCATGTTCTAACGCAACAAGACAATGGCATGCAATCGCTTGTTCGGATCGAATCAAGCCGCCTGCGGGATCGAGCAGTCCATTGTAGTGATCAGGTACAACTATTTGGGGATATCGTTGTCGAAGCTGTTCAGGCCCTAAGAATTCATAATCGCATTTACCAGCTAGGTAGTCCCAATTTCCGTTAGCTCGATACCAAATCCATCCGGTTTGTTCGAACACAGGTTGTCGTGTTTCTTTTTCGAGTTGTCGCCATAATTCGAAGGACCGTCGAATCAAAGGCTCATCGGGAGTTCCCACATAGTGCACAAGTTTAGTTTGTCGCGTCTGCCCACCACTACTGCCCAGACCGTGCCCGATATCGAATTGCTCAATTCCAAGAACGCGGATACCCCGCTTTGCCAAATGGTAGACACAAGCCGAACCCATTGCACCTAGTCCGACTACAATTACCTGGTATTGGGCGCTACTTGGTTTCGTGGCCTCTGCGCGAGTTTTTTCCTCCGCGGTCGCTACTTTAGTTCCGCCCGAAGCCAAGATCGTTCCGGCAACTACGCCCGATTCGATGAACGTGCGCCGCGTGAAGTTTGTCGTTCCGGGGTCTTTGGGCGTATCCATCGGCGTGTCCCATCTACTCAGGTTAAGTGCTTGCTCGATAAACCATAGCTTTGCTTGTCCAATCTAAAGTAAGTACAATCCCAGAGAGTGAGTACTGCGGACATCTGCAAATGGACCCAAGATATTCCTTTGAATCATCCAGCCACTACTAGTTGCCCGCAAGACACTCTTCCTTTGTGGCAACGACTCATCTTCACTACGTTGATTCCTACTGCACTATTGATTGCTGGCATTATTGCGGTGAGAGTTTACGTAGGTAGCATTTACGAGCTGCTCGACCTGCCAACCGCAGGCCCCGAAAGTGCAGGGCAACTTTATGTCATTTTCGCACTCCTTTTTCTCGCAGTGATACGGATTTCTGAGGTACTAATACTGCTCTTGATTGGTGCTTGCACTGTTCGCGCTGCTTTTCGACCTTGGAGAAACTGGCATACCGCGATTCTAGGTGGACTATGCGCCGTTCTAATTGGCTCTTCAATCGCTGGTGCCTTATGCTTCGTATTATACCTGACTTTAACTAGGGTGATACTGAATTGATCGGAATGTTTACTGCGGTAGGGCATATTGAACGGCAGCTCTAAATGAGACATTCTGTAATGACACGTGGATGGTCAGCTGACCGTTTTCGAGCTTTCAAAATGTGCTGCAGGCCCAGATGGAAGTCGTAAGTGAGTTACCGGACTAAAAACTCAAGAACTATCCGTACTAAGTATTAACCGACATCTAACGCAAGCACCGAAACGAGAAACGCAATGAAAGCCGTAGCTCTGACACGTTATCTGCCGATCGAAAATCCTGAATCATTGGTCGATGTTGAGTTGGACAAGCCGACACCTACGGGTCGCGACTTGCTTGTGTCCGTGAAGTCAATTGCCGTGAATCCGGTCGACACGAAGGTTCGTGCACCGAAAGAAAAAGTTGAGCCTTCGCCTAAGGTCTTGGGATGGGATGCCGCTGGCGTGGTGGAAGCGGTCGGTTCTGAAGCTGCTTTGTTCAAGCCAGGTGACGAAGTTTACTATGCGGGCGATATCACGCGACCTGGAGCAAACTCTGAGTTCCAGTTGATTGACGAGCGAGTCGTTGGAGCCAAACCCAAGTCGCTGGACTTTGCAGAGTCGGCCGCGTTGCCGCTGACGACGATCACGGCCTACGAAGCTTTCTTTGATCGGCTGGGCATTGACGTTGACGGTGGGAGCAAAGGCGAGACGCTGCTGATTATCGGTGGCGCCGGCGGCGTTGGTTCCATTGGTATTCAACTTGCCAAGATTGCTGGACTGACCGTGATTGCCACAGCCTCACGGCCCGATTCTTCTGAGTGGGTCACAAAGTTGGGGGCCGATCACGTTATCAACCACCGCGAACCGTTGCGTCCGCAAGTTGAGTCGCTCGGCTTTAAGTTCATTGACTACATCGCATTGTTCAACGATACCGACGGGCACTGGGACGCGGCCGCAGATTTGATTCGTCCGCAGGGCAACATCGTTTCGATCGTTGAGAATAGCAAACCGCTTGAACAGAACGAAATGAAATTGAAGGCCGCCACGTTCTCTTGGGAATTCATGTTTACTCGCTCAATGTATCAGACTCCCGATATGATTGAACAGCATCGACTGCTGAACCGGGTTGCCGCGTGGATCGACGAGAAGAGAATTCAAAGCACCGCGAACGATGTGATTTCCCCGATCAATGCCAAGAATCTTCGCGCAGCACATCAGACCCTCGAAGCAGGCCGAGCAATCGGCAAGATAGTGTTGCAGGGATGGAGTTAGACGCTGGCGCTGAGTTCGAGAATTTTCGACGTAATAGCTTCAGCGAAGAGAAGTTACTAGAAGCGACTTTTAGAAATCCCCCTCCCTTGCAGGGAGAGGGACTTGAAACTGCTCTTAGACCCGATTGCATCCAGTAAAGTACTGATGCGAATAGGAATTTACGTAAGCATTTGAATGCTGTTCTAACTATTGCGAGCAGGCCATAAGGTAGTTGCCGACATCGCCAGCATTAGCAGCAACAAAGAAGACGGTTCAGGTACAGCCATCGCCACAACATTGTCCATGCCAAACTCTTGCCCGCCGACTGTAATCGAGTTTATTGCCCCGACAATGGTAACCGTACCGAGACCGCCACGGAATGGAGTAACTGCGACACTCGCTCCACCTATCGTCGCTGGAGCGTTGATAAGCGAAGGGAGTCCCAAGATGTTACCATTCACTCCAAGGTTCTCATTGCCACCAAAGTCAACATACTCGAAGGTCACTTTTCCAACGTCGAAGGCAAGGTTTGAGAAGTCAAATTTGAGATTGAGGTTGCTAATCGTAGCAGGGGTAGTTGGAAATGAGGAATTGGTAAAACCACCAATCGTTGCCCGACCAAAAGACCCCGATAAATAAGTTTCGACGCTCACATCAATCCCGTCCTCAGTGAAAATCACATCACCGGGAGTATCTCCGAACGAACCACCGTAAATCGTTCCGACTACCTGAGACTCGAAGTCGACCACAGCAGTTTGAGCATACAGTCCTGAGGAACCATTCGCCGAGAAAAACAGTAAACTAACGAGTATCATTGCACGTAACATCATTCTTTATCCCATCAATTCTAGGGTCCCTAGAGTCGAATTCTTAAGAGAAGAGTGGTAGCGCAAAAAAAGCGTCATAGCCCCTTCTCTCGATCAGTTGATCGGAGAATTGGTAAAGGCTATGACGCTTTTATCGTTAGCTCTTGTCCAGATCTGGGGAGTGAAAAGACAAACGAATTCCTTTAAGAAGTACTTTCGATAGTGTAAAGGCAATTATCGCCTTAGTCAAATACTTTCTACCAAGTTTATAGGTCGACGCAACCAAGGGATGCGGTGTTAGTGATCTCTGATACATCGTCCGCCTTCTCGAACGGCACGTTCGATTATTGCAAAGACTGCACCGCTTAGTACTTAAGCTCTCACGGATAATTTCTGAGTGTGGGTTACCGGCAGAATACCACTCGAATTGCCTCCTAATCGATTTACAGAACAAGCCGCGCGAACAATACTCGTTAAACCCGCGCCACGCGATTACCACCCACGCGGCGGATGAGGCTGCGCATCTCCAAGACGTGGATGGTGGAAAGCACGCGATGTACCGGTAGGCCTGAGGCTTGGGTGACGTCGTCGATCAGCGAGCCCTTCGGGTTGATTGCTTGCAGTACTTGTTGCTCCACGTCGTTGAGCGTTACCTCCGCGGGAACACGTACGGTGGTGCCATCTTCGCGCTGGGCGGCGTGCGCCAGCGGGCCGAGTTCTTCGAGCACGTCGTCGATCGAAGAGACTAGCTTTGCCCCATCGCGGATCAAACGATGCGGGCCTTCCGACAAGCGGCTGTCGATCGGTCCCGGCACGGCGAACACCTCGCGGTTTTGCTCCCAGGCGTGACGAGCCGTGATGAGCGCCCCAGAGCGCGCAGCCGCTTCGACGACGATTGTGCCAAGCGTCAGACCACTGATGATTCTATTGCGTTGAGGAAACATGCCGCTGATCGGGGGCATCTTGGGAGCTGCTTCGCTCATCAGACAACCTTGATTGGCAATTTCGTCAGCCAGCTCGACGTTTTCTGGCGGATAAGGCGCGAGCACCCCACTGGCCAAGACGGCAATCGTGCGTCCACCTGCGGCAAGCGTGGCTCGATGCACGGCGCTATCGATCCCGCGCGCCATACCGCTTACCACCGTGATGCCCGAACGGGCGAGGCTGGTGGCCAGCGCGGTTGCTTGTTTCATTCCGTAGCGGCTCGCGTGCCGCGTGCCAACGATCGCCACTGCCAATTGATCGCCCGGCAACAACGAGCCGCGCACAAACAGTACGCCAGGCGGATCGTGAGTTTCCTTCAAGAGGGGAGGGTAGTCGGCGTGCGATTCGAGCAGGATCTGCACGTTATTCGCACGGGCGATTTCTATTTGTTTGTCGACGTCGCCATTGTCGCGACCTTCGACAATCCGTTTAGCGAGCGTTGGGCCAACTCCCGAGACCCCCTGCAGATGGCTCGAACTGGCTGCGAGTACTCGCTCGATCGAGCCGAATTGTGCGATCAGCCGTTGCCGAATCAGAGGCCCCACGCCGGGGACAAGAATCAATAGCAACTCCTGGCGGAGTTGGTCTTCGTCGACTGTCAGGGTGGGATGCGTGTTGCTCATGCGGCACGTTGCTACGTTTTCAGCGCGGCCAAAACGTCGTTGGTACTAACATCCTTAACCAGTTCCACGTGCCCCATCTTGTCTGGCAGCACGAAGCGGAGCTTGCCGTCGTCGACTTTCTTATCGCGACGCATTAAATCCACGAGTTGGTCGTGATCGAACTCTGGCGCGACCAGCGGCAGTCCCAAAGCTTCGAGCAGCACGCGTTGCCGTTCGATAAACGCGTTGTCGACCCTATTCATTCGCTCGGCCAGCCGAGCGGCGCACATCATGCCCATCGAAACGGCCTCGCCATGCAGCAGCGCGTCGTAATCGCCGGCTGCTTCAAAGGCATGAGCAAAGGTGTGGCCATAGTTCAACACGGCCCGTAGCCCCGTCGTTTCTCGCTCGTCGGCCTCGACGACATCAGCCTTTAGTCGGCAGCATCTTTCGACGATGTAACGCAGCGCGTCCGCATCACGAGAATTGATCTCGGCAATGTGTTCTTCTAGATAAGCGAAAAAATCGGCGTCGAGAATCACTCCATATTTCACGACTTCAGCGAGGCCAGCACGGTATTCGCGATCGGAAAGCGATGCGAGTACATCGACGTCGATGAGCACACCAACCGGTTGCCAAAAAGCGCCGACCATATTCTTTGCGCCAGGCAGGTTGATACCAACTTTGCCACCTACCGAGCTGTCGACTTGTGCTAAGAGAGTTGTGGGGACTTGAAAAAAGTCGAGCCCTCGGGCGAAGGTCGCCGCGACGAATCCAGCCAGATCGCCGACTACGCCGCCACCCACCGCGATTACCGACGACTGCCGGTCGGTGCTTTCGGCAAGCATGGTTTCCCAAAGTTCGAACGCCACTTCAGGGAGCTTGCTGCGCTCACCGGCGTCGACCACCAGCACATGCACTTCCCACTGGTCGTCGGCCAGAGCATCGCCCAATTTATCTGCGTAAAGTTTGTCGACGTTTGTATCGGTTACGAGCACAGCGTGCGACGAGCGGCTGCGCTGACGCAGAAATTTCGGCAGACTGGCGAGATTGCTGCTACCGATTTCGATGTCGTAACTTCGCTCGGCCAGTTCGACGCGCGTGATATTGACCTCTTGAGCCACGATGCGTTGACCTCGTTAAGGCACTAAGACGATACGCGCTGGTAATCGTCGTCGGTGACGACGATCTGCCGGCAGAAACCGGTGTGAGTGCGCACGTACTCCAGGTGGGCGGCTGCTTCGGGGTCTTCATGCAGCAGCTGTTCCAGCTGCACACGCTGACGTGGATCCAGGTCGTACTCTTCCGGCCACACAGTCGTATTCTCGACCACCAGCGCTTCGCGATAAGGATCAAACTTGTCTGGCATGAGATTCAGTTCCGAACTCGTTGTAGTCGTTGGCAAAAAACCGAGTGCTTTTACAACCATAAATTGTGGCAATGACAAAGCACCAGTATACTGGCCCCAGCGGCCGAGGGAAGACATCACACCTAGGGCAGCCGCTGCAACTGCAGGTTCCCGATAGCGGTCATCGTCCCAGTACCGTGTTCAAGATTAGTGTATATCAACCAGAAAATGTGAAGGTAAATGAGTCAGTCGGGAACCAAATTGGTAGTCGCGCTCGGTGGTCTGGCTTTGGTGTTGGGCGTTATTTCGTGGTGGTATCGCTTTGAGGCGGCGCACCGGGCGACCCAGTATTGGGGCCCACAGGCGGCCGAGCTAATCGTTGAACCGGGGCAGGTCGAGGCGATTGCTTTGCAGCCAGCGATCAAGGATCAGCCAAAAGAGGACGACTTCCTACCCGAGCTGAACGGCGAATATACGATTGCTTCTCGGCACGATCTCACGGATGCCCGCGGCACGGTTCACCTACGGCATGCGTTAACCTCCGATCGAAACTACATTTGGGACAACTCCGCACTTGCTCGCTCCCCTTGGCGATGGGCCCTGCGATTTCATGATGGCGGACGTCAACTGGTGGTGCTATTCACCGCCGACTTGGCGACGCTTGGCCATTTGCCTCCCAACTCTGAGACGATTGAGGCGATATCTTGTGTGCCGATGTCAGAAACACTTCAACAGTATTTCGCTGCACTCGGGCTGACCAATTGAATCTGCTAGCACTCCGGCAGAATGCTCTGGGTCGCCTCGCCGGCAGTTTCTATACTCCGCAGCCCAGAATCAGCCGTCCCAATCGTTGGCGAACAGTGGTGAAAGGAATCGGTGCAGTATGCGGTCGATCGCAGTCATCAATCAAAAAGGCGGCGTCGGCAAGACCACGACGGCAGTGAACTTGAGCGCTGCGTTGGCTGATAGTGGGCTTCGCGTGGGGCTGATCGATCTCGATCCCCAAGCTCACGCTTCGCTGCATCTGGGTCTTACACCGCGCGACGAATTGCCAACGACCTATGACTTGTTGACCAGCGAAACCGCGCTATCTGAAATCTGGCAGTCGGTAAACGATAACCTACGGGTCGCCCCTTCACACATCGATTTGGCAGCTGCAGAAGTGGAATTGGCTGGTGTTGTGGGACGCGAAGTAATTTTACGCGATAAACTGGCCGCAGCACCTGACGAGCTTGACTACCTACTAATCGATTGTCCTCCGTCGCTAGGCATACTCACGATCAACGCCTTGTCAGCGGTAGACGACGTCTTTCTGCCTTTGCAGCCCCACTACTTAGCCTTGCACGGCTTAAGCAAGTTGCTGGGAACCATCGATCTGGTGACCCGCCGCTTGAACAACCGCCTGCGGTTGGCTGGCGTTGTGCTCTGTCTGTATGAGTCGGGTACGCGCTTGGCTGCCGAGGTAACGGGCGATGTGGAAGCGTTTTTCGGTGAGGCTCGCACCCAGAACTCCGCCTGGCAAGATGTCCACCTGTTCCAGTCTCGGATTCGCCGCAACATTCGCCTGGCCGAGGCTCCGAGCTTCGAGCAATCGATTTTCCAGTATTCTCCCCAATCGGCCGGCGCGGAAGATTACCGCAGCTTGGCCGACGAAGTGATCTCGCTCTACGGGGTCGCACAGCAAGCACAGCGTCTTGCCGCTTAGCGGTGCCCGGCGGATTTCGCCCAAATTTGTGCCGATCTGGTAAACTTTGCCGGCCTCGTAGACTCTTCTTGCTTGAGATTGACGGTTGCGCCGGTTGATCCGAGCACTATCAAAAAAACATCTGTGCGGGTCGCAACCCTTACCAATGCGGGCCGGTGGGGCTGGTCGATCGGGTTCTAAGGACGAATCTCTACGTCCATTAAACACGATACAACCAGATTGCCCGCAGTGCCGAGGCACTTGGTTCTAGAAAAAAGGGCTCCCAGGGACGGGGGCGACACAACGCAAAGGAGACCCAGCGAATGCGAGTTTCTTGGACCAAGGGACAGGCCGTAATGGCGCTCATCGCGACTATTGTGGCTTTGCAAGGAGCAGGCGCCGCGAATGCCCAGGGTGTACCCTACGGCTATCAAAATCAATTTCAAGCACCACCACCCGTTGCGCGATTCGCTTCCTTGCCAAAGCGACCAGCTGTGACTGCTACTCAACCGACGGTCGGGCCGCGCTACTCGACGACATCCTATCTACAAGACGCGCCCACGGTGGCCGAGCCAGTCGCTCCGACGCCCGTTCCACCCAGCAACCTCGAAGTCCACGCCTCCCCAGCTGCCTACGAAGGCGGATACGGCTACGTCAACGGCTACAGTACGTTCAACTGTGGCGGAGGATTTGCGAATGGACCCTGCGGCCCAACCTGCCGCAGCAACGGTTGTTTGCAAGGCTGCGGCGCTGCGGGTCATCGCTGGTTTGGCGGCGTTTATGGCTTGTTGATGGAACGCGACGAAAACAGCGCAGTGCCACTCGGATTCGTGACGACCAACGGCGTCGGTTCTTTTCCAGCCGATGCTGAAATTGCTCTGACCACCAGCGACGCCGACGTCGGCTTCCAAGGGGGCCTTGAGGTGCGCTTCGGTGCCTACTTTGGCGGACCTGCTGGTTGCAACTCCTGCAGTTGCGGACCGAGCCGCGCTTGGGAATTCGTTTACTGGGGTCTGTTCGAAGACAGCGACACAAGTGTTATTACTGACACAACAGGCGACGCGACTCGCACCCACGGTTTGATCAACTTCGAGGGACTCGAAATTGATCCCGGCACTGGGCTTCGCGCTGTTAACGTCTTCTTTGATACCGGACTGCCCATTACCGACAATACGGCTCCGGTCGACGTGGAAATCCGCAGTCTTTCGGTCCGCGGCACGTTTCAGGTGCAAAACGTCGAAGCCAACCTACTACGCTTGCCCGTGCTGAATGGTGGCGGCGGCTCGCGCTATGAGCTGGCCACTTTTATCGGTACCCGTTATGTACGGATTGACGACGACTTCTGGTTCCAAAGCGATTATGAAGTAGATCCAGCTGGCGCCTCGACGCTTGGCTCGATTGCTTACGACGTGCAAGCCGACAACAACCTCTACGGTGTCCAGATAGGCGGCAATGGTTCCTATCGTGTCGGCAGTGGCGGACGTCTTTCGCTGCACTGCAACACGGCTGTCGGTTTGTATGGCAACCACATGGAAGTCACTCAGCGGATCACCGGCGCTACGTTAGTTACCGGTGGTGCACCATTCTTGGTTGAGAGCGACGAGGACGATATTTCTGTGCTCGGTGAAATGCGGGTAGGTGCCGCCTATCAGCCGCACGACAACTGGCGGGTCTACGGCGGTTGGCGAGTCGTTGGGATCACGGGCGTTGCTCGCTCCACTCAGCAGATTCCCTCGCAGTTCATCACGCCGGGTCAGATTGGCGTCGTCGACTCCAACGGCTCGTTCCTGCTACACGGACTGCAGGCTGGCATGGAGTTTTCCTACTAAGCCTTTATCAGCCTACAATTCAACGATTGTTCAGATTTCAAGATGGGTGTCCGGTTCGCGGACACCCATCTTTCTTTGGCTGTTTGCGTAGGCTCTCTTCGCCCTTTCAGCAAATACGCATTGCGTAGCGACCGCGCTGGCGATGTCTTTGGGTTGCCGTCGCTTTCTTATCTCTAGCCTGAGTCGCAATTTGCTGGAACGTTACCGAACAACATGAGAATTCGATACAAAGTCTCCTACCAAAATCGATTCTTTCCGGTACTGTCGGTAACAGGTATGCTGAATCAACGTTGTTGACGACAAGAGTTCGTCACCAATCATTCAAGCACTTCATCCACAAAGTTACGCTGGGTAGTAGTCACTATGGCAAGTTCGAAAAAAGTACTCATCATCATTGGCGATGCGGCGGAGACACTAGACACGATGTATCCGTACTATCGGGTGCAAGAAGCAGGGTTCGAGCCAGTCGTGGCAGCCCCGGAAAAGCGTCGCTACCAGATGGTGATGCATGAAGTGAAACCGGGATGGACTATCACCAAGGAGTGGGAGGGTTACACGCTGGAGGCGAACATCGCCTTCGCGGACGTTAACCCGGAAGAGTACGCCGGTATCCTTTTTTCTGGCGGGCGCGCACCGGAGTACATCCGCTACGACGAAGACCTGGTGCGAATCACGCGCCACTTTTTTGAAGCCGACAAGCCAATTGCCAGCGTCTGTCATGGCGTCGAGATTCCTGCCTACGCTGGATGTGTCGAGGGTCGGCGTATGGCGACCGTTGCCAAGTGTCAGTTCGATCTCGAGGTTCGTGGCGGCACGTTTGTCGACGAGCCGTGCGTTGTCGACGGCAATCTGGTTAGTGGTCGCACGTACCACGACAATGGCAAGTATGTTGGCGAATGGATTCGGTTGCTCACTGCCGCCAATTAATGGCGGACTTCTCTAACGGAGCGCTCCCTTGAACCTGGAAACATCGCGACGAGAATTTCTGCGGCGATCTAAAGAGGCTGGTACGCTCTTAGCTGCGGCAACTGCACTCGGTGGAGTGCATGCTTTTGCCGCGAATGAGTCAGCGACCGTGAGACTCGGCATCATCGGTTGCGGCAACATCATGACGCACCACCTGCGTGGGCTCGCCGAACGGCGCGAGCAGGTGTCCTTTCCGTGGTTATGCGATGTCGATCCGACGCAGATCGACATCGCGGCAGAATTGATCTCCGGGTTCCAATCGTCGGCGCCAAAGCGAACGGCCCGCTATGAAGAGGTTCTTGAGGATGACAATGTCGACGCCTGTATTATCGCGACACCACATCATTGGCATGCGCCGATTGCCTTGCGCGCTATGCAGGCCGGGAAAGATGTATATATCGAGAAGCCGATTTCACACGTCTACAATGAAGGCCCGCTGATTGTTGCCGCAGCAAAAAAATATGGGCGCGTGGTGCAGCAAGGCAGTCAGATGCGTAGTAGCCCTGTAACGAATAAGGCGGGCCAACTTCTTCAAGAGGGGATCATTGGCGAAGTGAAGGCTGCGCGGGCATGGACGGCTGAAAAGCGTTCGGTCGTGAAGCCGGAACCTGACGGAACAGCGCCAGCAGACGTCGACTACGATCGCTGGTTAGGTCCAGCACCCAGCCGCCCGTTCAACCCGCTTCGCTTCCATCGCACTTGGCGCAGGTTTCGCGATTATGCCAACGGCGAAATTGGCGATGATGGGATCCACGACATCGACATGGCTACCTGGGGCCTTAGTGTCAACACACTGCCCAAGCAGATTACCGCTCGCGGTGGAAAAATGCTGGCGCCCGGGCACTTCAGCGAATACCCAGACAATATGAACGTCACGTTCGAGTATCCTGACGGACGCCTGCTTATCTATGAGAACTATCCCTTCACAGAGTACGGTCTGTACGGCTTCGATAACGGCAACGTCTTTTACGGCACCGAGGGTTACATGGTCTTCTCGCGGCGCGGGGCGTTCAGCGTATTTCTCGGTCGCAAGGGAGAACCGGGTCCGACTGAAGGAAAAGAACTGCGCGGCCAACGGGGCTATGCCGAGCACATGGCCGAGTTTCTCAACGCGGTGCGACATCGCACACCGACCAGTGCCTCGCCAGAGGTTGCTCACCGCAGCTGCGCGCTGGTGCACCTAGGCGACATCGCCGAGCAGACGCAGGGCAGGCTTGATTTCGATGTCGCGACTGAGCGATTCGTCGATTGCGAGGAAGCCAATGCGTTGCTGACTAAGAAATATCGAGAACCGTTTGGCTTGCCGGGGTTGGCTTAGCAGGTGATTGCTCTCATCGTAAGCGCCATGGCGATGAGTTTCACCAAAAAATTCACCGTGGCCGCGTCTCCACGGACCCCTGATTATCAACGATGTGATAGGTACTACCTAGATGGGGACCTGGATCTGTGTTGAGCATAAGTCTGGCCGCTTCGCTTCCTAGTTCAGGCCCGGCGTACCAGGGGAGCAGGCTGCCGGAACTGAGGCCGGCCAGGCGGTCCTGCAGGTGCCAGATAATTCTTTCACCGTTGCGTTCTGCTGTGACATCGGGGTGAATGACAAGTACGTAGTGAGAAGGTTCGAAGTTCGTGTATTCGGGACTCCACTGCGAGGGGCAAGAGAATAGCAGCGGGCGGCGGTCGTCGAACTGCTGCAGGTTCGTTCCCCGTTTCTCGATTGCGTCGGCTAGCGCTGTTTGTTCCAGCCAAGGAAGAATCTCAATCGTCCACCGTCCGACGTCGGGAATGCCTCGATGTGTTTCACGATAGCCGACCATAGCCAGCGAAAGTTGGTGCAGATTGTTCTTGCAGGTCATGGCGCGTGATTTCTCACGGGCGGATTGCACGGCCGGCAGGAGCAGGGTCAGCATGCCGCCGATGATCGTTAGCACGATAATCAACTCTAGCAGCGTGATTGCTGTGCGATGCTTGGTGTCAGGGAATAGCATGAGTTAGCAGTGGCATGAGGTTTCAACCAATGCGGAACCGACATGGCAGATTGTACCGTTATTACACCGTGTAACCAAAGAGTATTGCTACAGATCCGATCCACCTGGAATTATGCAGCGCAGGAGTAAGATTTCGAAGCCAAATCAAATCCAGAGTGCGGTCCCGACTTTCTCGGCGTTGAATACTTCCAAATTATTCGCTCGCAATTGGCCGCGCGGTTTGGCACACTTTCATTTGCACGCTACTGCGCGATTACTACCGGCGATGCATTGCATCGCGGCTATTACTAACTCCTAACTAGTTCTGTCCAAAGAGAGGAGGTCAAAATGACCTAAACTCCGACCCTTTTGTCACGGTCGACTTACAGAAAAGTCTCTTATGCCAATCGTTGATTAACTTAACGACTGACAAAACCTTTGAGTTTTGACCCAAAACATGGGACCCCAGGCGAACGGTCAAAACACCAAGCGAGGGATGGCAGAAATAGGGGCTTGCAGATTCCCCAGCTTGATTCAATCCAACGAGCCTGTGATGTGCTGGAACTTTGGATCGTGGCGCATCGGGTCGAAATCGGGTTCGTCGGTGACGAAGTCGCGGAAGTTGCCGTCGATCTCCAGCGCGTTGGCCAGGTAGCGAAGCGCTTCGCGCGGGTCTTGGGCCAGGCTCCAGTAGCAGGCCAGATTGTAGTGCAATACTGCTTCGCCTGGCTCGATGTCGATCGCTTCTTCCAAGGCGTTGATTGCCTGTTCGATGCGGCCGACGCGTTTGTAGCACCAGGCTAGCGCCATCCAGACATGGATATCGTCAGGAATCAGCTCGAGGCTGCGCTTGAGTGGGAAAATTGCATCGCGATATTGGTGTAGCTCACGCAGGCTCTCGCCAAGTAGGTAGCAAGCACGAGCATCGCCATGGACGATTTGCCCTCGCCGTTGAAGCGAACGCAGAGCATGCTCGGGCATGCCGAGCTCCAAGTAGCCTTCTGCCTCGCGGCGGATGCGGCGTATTCGTTCTCGAAGTTGACTGGTCATGGGAAAAGATTCGTAATCCAAAAGGAAAAGCTATCCAAATTCTACTCACAAAAACGCGGCATACAAAATCGTTGCGAAAAGTCGTGACGTAACTATCACGTACGTAACTGCTAACGAACAAAAAATAGAGGTGCACGAAGTTAGCGATTGCTCCGGCGAAAGAAAGTATTGCGCTCACTTGACAAGCTTGAATTGGCACGTTGCGCTTTTGCGGCGGTGTTTCCTGGAATCAACATAGGTTTGCTGCGAATGATGTACTTCGACGACACAGCTTACTCTGCGAACATGCTTGTCAAAGCGGGTTTACCCCCTGTTTTTCCAGGCGATATGGCGGTTTTGGGAGCGCTAACTCTGCGGGAGGGTACGCGGCTTGCGACCATTTGGTCCAACGCCGTCCCCGGAGATCGTACCTTTGGTTCGCAGTGTGGTTATAATCTTGAGTGTCGCCTTGTTGAGTGGGTTGTTAAGCCACCTTCAGCAGGCGCAGGGAGAAAGGGAGTTGGCTTCCGCAAGCGCTGCCAGCCCCAAGTGGATCCGCACCGTGGATGGCTGGGAGCCAAGCCGTGTCCTTCTACCAGAGTCGGATCCCGCCCTGCCACCCGTGCTGCATCCGCTCTTGGTCGCCAGTTTTCAGCTGACAGCCTCGCTATTTGCTCTGCTGGCTTTTCCTGCCGCTCGGGTCCTAGCTGGGGATCGCAAGGCCCGTAGAGGCTGATTTTCCGGTAATTCCGTGGATTCTTGCACGAAATCGCCGGCATCAGGTCACTATTACTTATGGAACAGGGCGTTCCGCGCTCTGCTTTAGACCGTGACCTAGCGACCGCTACGAGGTAATCCCGATGAGACTCACGCTCCGCACTCTGCTGGCGTACATGGACGATATTCTTGAACCTGCCGATCACGAAGATTTGGGCAAGAAGATCGAATCGAGCGATTTTGCCACCGAGCTGATCCACCGTTCGCGCGACACAGTGCGTCGCCTTCGGCTGGGAGCGCCGGCAATGCAGGCTACCGATGGCGAGGACGTATTGGGCGCGGAGATGACCGCCGACGCAAATACCGTGGCCGAGTATCTAGACAACACTCTTTCGCCGGAGTCGGTGGCCGAGTTTGAGCGGATCTGTCTGGAGCCTGGCGTAAACGCTGACGTACATCTGGCGGAAGCTGCCTCCTGCCACCATGTGCTGACGATGGTGCTGGGCGAACCGGCGGAGATCGCGGCCAATGTTCGAGAGCGGATGTATAAGCTGCCCGAAGATCTGGCGAGTGGCAAATCACTTCGGATCGAACCCGCACACCCAGAACAGCAACAATCGCCTCCCCCACAAACTGTCGCAGCTGCTGCTCCGGCGTCTCCAGTATCGCCGACTGTTGCTTCGCCGCCCGTCGAGCGGATTGAGCGCGCCACTGAAGTGCCCGACTACTTGCGCGCGGCCAGTGATTCGCGCCGCTCTCGCATTCGTTGGGTAACCGCAGCAGTTATTCTGGCCATGGTGGGCGGTGTGGCCTATTTCATTCTTGCCCCTGTGGCTGAACAGGAACTGCCTCCAGAATTACTTGCCGACGGAATGGGATCGTTGGACGAAAGTCTGACCATCGAATCCGTCGAGATCGACTCACCTTCGGTCTCTGCTGGGTCGCCTGCGGACGGCGGGTCGGATGCTCCGCCTTTTGTGGCTAGCACCGACTCCGAGGAAAGTGCCCCTCCTTTTGAACCGCAGGTGGAAGCGGTCCAGGACGATTCGGTTGCCGCGCTCGAAATCCCTTCTGCGCCAAAAACCCAAAAGGATGAGGCGGACACCGGCGCCCGAGTCAGCGACACCCCAGTTACCCCAGCGATACCGGAGCCGGAATCGCCGGCGGACATTGTTGAGGAAGAGACGGAAGCTGTGACTGTTGAGGCTTCTACCGAAGGCGAAACAGAGACTGATACAGTGACAGATGTAGTCGAGCAGTCGCCGCCTGCTGACGAGGGACCGGTTCAGATCGGCAACTACCTGGGCAGCAGTGGCGACGTGCTGCTGCGACGCGACCCGGAGACCGGAAAGTGGATTCGCGTGCCGCCTCAATCTGCGATAACCGCCGGCGAACGTCTGTTGACGTTGCCGAAGTTTCGGACCCACGTGTCGCTGGCCGATGGGAACGTCTACTTGTCAGGAGGAACGCAATTGGCCTTTCCTGTGCCCGATCCTTTCGCAGGAGAGTCGAAACTGACCTTGGACATTGTCTACGGGCGACTCTTATTCAACGCGGGGCTTAACGGCGCGGAGCTCGCCTTGAAGGTCGGTGACCAGTTTCGAGAGGTTGAATTAGGCGGATCGGCAAGTATTGCGGCTGAGGTGCACCGCGTGTTTATTCCCGGCAGCAATTTTGAGCGCGAAACGTCACCGACCGAAGTTTCTTGGTACCTTACGAGCGGCAGCATCGAATGGCCGAGCCCGGTCGAAGGGATGCAGACAATCACTGCGCCAGCGTCCTGGACTACGGTCGATGGCGTCGACGAGTTGCCGGAACCGATCGAAGAGTTGCCTCAGTGGATCGATCGCGAAAGTATAACGGACATGGAGCGTCGCGCGCGAACCACGCTTGCCAAAGAGTTAAAACCTGGAGAACCAGTTGGATTGACGCTACTGGAACTGAACGATCCTCGGGGCGGCGGTCGTCGTCGTGAAGTGCGTACGCTTGCAGCGGAGTCGAATCTGTACGTAGGAGTCTTCGAACCCTTTGTAAAGGCTTTGAGCGATACCGAGCAACATCGATATTGGAATTCTCATATCGATAGCCTGCGCGAAGCGATGGCGCTGAGTCCAGCTGTGGCCTCACAAGTACGAGATGCATTCGTCAATCTGCGGGGCCAGCAGGCTGCCGACGATCTGATGGAAATGGTGCGCGGCTACAATCGTCAAGAGATCGGTGAGACTCGCGAGGCGCTTCAGCAAGGAGCCGTCGTTAAACTGCTTGGCTGGCTTGATAGTGATAGTTTGGATTATCGTGTGCTTGCGATTTACAATTTGAACAACATCACCGGTACCGCGAACCTGCTCGATTATCGACCCGATGCTGATTCGACACGACGAAAGCGTTCTATACGCAAGCTCTGGGACCGATTTGAAGCTAATGAGCTGCTGCCAGCCGATTGGTGATTGGTTCACCAGCAGGGATTCGCTTGTCCGCCGGCAATAAGCTGGGCCTGCTCAAGCTGAGCCATTCCCGATGCCGAGGGCAGGCTTTCACTACGAATGTCCACTCTGACAGCCTCGGAGGGAGATCCTCAGGGAATGCGTAGTTGAAGCCTGCCGCGCTGCCCGAAGTCGTTTATAACGCCTGTTTTAGTAGGTTTGTCGGCCAGCCCGAAAGCGGCTAGAATGGGCGTCTCGGCCAATTTGGCCATTGCTCGCCTAGTTGAAGACCAAGTAGAGCAATAATTGACCATTCACGCACAAGGAGTTTGTGTCTGTGCAGCTAGATATTTCCATTCGGCATGGGCACCTGAGCGAGGCTTCACAAGCCAAGCTCAAGAGCAAGGCAGAGAAATTGGGCCGTTTTTTCGAACGCCTAACGGCCATCGAAATAGTTGTTGACTTAAGCGATGAGCAGTCGCCTCAGGTCGACATCAAGGCTTCCGCAGAGCACAAACACGATTTTGTCGCACATGAGAAGTCGGACAATCTGATGAAATCGTTTGAATCGGCTGCTCAGAAGATCGAACAACAGTTGCGAAAATACAAAGAGCGCGTCCAACAGCGGCACCGAAATCCTCAGTCGCGTTGGGAAGAAGTGACATTAGAAGATTCTGAGACTGACGAAAGCTAGCAAAGAGCGGTTCAATTACATGGTCCAAGTTTTTTCATGTAGTTTTTAATTTTCCAAATCAATTCCACAGGGCCTAGCGACGGCCGAGACAATTCTTCGATCCTCGTTAGATGTCTCGGGCGTCAGACGACTCACCCTAATTTGGCCCCGGTAATCCATCACAGTCTGAGCGACCTAGAATAGAAGGCAATTCGAGTTATGAAGTTTGTTGATTTTGTGAGTCGCGACGCGATTCGCACTAGCATTGATGTCGACGACAAAGAGCAAGTAATTCGGGCAATGGCCACGGCGTTGCTCGAGGCCGGAAAGATTTCCGACGATCAGCACACGGGCATAGTGGAAGCTGTGCTCAAGAGAGAAGAATTAGGCAGTACTGGTATTGGCCGTGGCGTGGCCGTTCCACACACAAAACATCCGAGCGTTAGTGAGTTGGTTGGCACAGTAGCGGTGAGTGAAGAAGGGGTCGACTTCGATAGCCTAGACGGCGAAAAGGTCCACCTTTTGTTCTTGTTGATCTCGCCTCCGGATCGGCCAGGCGATCATTTGCGTGCCCTAGAAAACATTTCTCGCCAACTACGAGACGAGACATTTTGTCGTTTCCTTAAACAGAGCAAGACGCCTCAAGACGTTTGGCAACTGTTAGAAGAAGCCGACAACAATCAATTTGTGTAGACACGTTTCCATCGTGAGCCACTTTTGGCCCGAGGAAGCAAAAAACAGTTACTATTTGAAGTGACATGAGTCGATGCAATCGCCGAGTGTTCAAAAGACGGTCGTTATTAACAATCCGCAGGGGCTGCACGCGCGCCCCGTCGAGTTGCTAGTCCGTCTGGCGTTGCAGTTTAAGTCAGATGTGGAAGTGATTCGCGACGACCAGCGTGTCGACGCCAAAAGCATCTTACACGTGCTAACTTTGGGCGCAAGTCAGGGGACCGAGGTTACCCTGCATGCTCAAGGAGCCGACGCTCAAGATGCTGTCGAGGCGATCGTGCGTTTGATCGAAAGCGATTTCGCGACCGATGAAACAATGAGCCAAGGAAGTTCCAGCTAAGTCGTTCGGGGTTCCGGCAGCCGATGTTTGTTGCCGCCCGAGGTCTAGAGAGCAGGTGATTTTTCTTGGCTGAGAAACCACGTTAGCGTCCAGCCATATGGTTGGTCGGCGAACTACAGCTCCGAAAAGAGACTGTGGCTCTCGGGAGTAAACGTCGTTGACTTGTCCTACCAGACACGTACGCGAGTAGCAGACCATCGAGATTTCGGTAGTGCCGAGATCTCTGCGGCCTGCAAGATTACCCCCTGAGGCCAATTTTCTGTCCGGTGCTCGTCGGCCGTCATTGCTGACGCCTGATTGAGGCCACAATGGAACGCCTCCAAGGCATTGCCGTATCGCCAGGTATTGCGATCGGCGAAGCACTCGTGCTCGACAACGAGGGATTTCGGATTCCTCGGCGTTTTCTGCCGCGCGATGCGGTAGATGACGAGCTGGAACGACTGAATCGAGCCTTCGACGCCGCGATTGCCGAAGTCGAGCACAACCGCCAGCGTGTCGCCGACCAATTGGGCGACGACTACGCAGCTATCTTTTCGGCTCATCTGCAGATGCTCCGCGATCGGCGCTTGCACGAGGAGATCGAGGAAATGATTCGGGCCCGGCATTACTCGCCGGAGTATTCGGTTAGCCGCGCTTTGCGTCGCTACGCAAAGGTGTTTCAATCGCTTGAAGGTCAGTACATGGCCGAGCGGGCGAACGACATCTTTGACATTGAGAAGCGGATTCTACGCAATCTGCTTGGCCGCCGCCGCGAGGAGCTATCTCAGATCACTTCTCCCGTTCTGGTGTTAGCCCACAATCTCACTCCCAGCGAAACAGCTCACTTGAATCCTCGATTCGTTTTGGGAATGGTCACCGAGATCGGCGGGCCAGGCAGCCATACCGCAATCGTCGCCGAAGGTTTGGGCATCCCGGCAATCGTGGGAATTGGGCTATTCCTGACCGACATCTCTGGTGGCGATACCGTGATCATCGACGGTGATCAGGGGCAGATCATCCTGCACCCCGACGAGGAAACACTTGCCCGTTATCGCCACGAAGTAGAAGAGCAGCGCACGCTGGCCGCCAAGCTGGAGACACTGCGCGACCTACCGGCCGAGACGACAGACGGCGAGCAGATTCTACTGATGGGCAACATCGAGTTTCCACACGAAGTGAAGCAATGCCAGGAACGGGGTGCCGACGGCATCGGTCTCTACCGTACTGAGTTTCTCTATCTTGGTGTCGACGACGATCCTACCGAGGAGACTCACTACGAAGCCTACGCCTCAGTAGCGAACGCAGTGCAAGGTAAGCCGATCGTCATGCGAACCCTGGACCTTGGTGCGGACAAGATGCGGTCGCTGCCCGATCCAGAAGAGGAGCGCAATCCCTTCTTAGGACTGCGCAGCATCCGACTGGCGCTGCGCAATAGCGATTTGTTCCGTGTGCAACTACGAGCAATCTTGCGCGCCAGCCATTTGGGTGATATCCGCATCATGTTCCCGTTGATCTCTACCATGCTAGAGCTTCGGCAGGCGAAGATGGTATTGGCCGACGCGATGGAGGATCTGGAAGAAGCTGGCATGCCGTTCAATCGAAATCTAAAAGTTGGCATGATGGTCGAAGTTCCGTCGGCTGTGATGCTGATGGATCGGTTTGTCGAGGAGGTCGACTTCTTCAGCATCGGCACGAACGATTTGATTCAATATTGTCTGGCGGTCGACCGCAATAACCGAGATGTGGCTGGCTTGTACACGGGGGCCGATCCGGCTGTGATTCGTTTGATCCAGATGGCAATTACGACCGCAAATCAACATAACGTGCCCATAAATATGTGTGGTCAGATGAGCGGCAACCCGCTGTATACGATGCTACTGCTAGGTATGGGACTGCGGAGTTTCAGCGTGACGCCCGCTGCTGTGCCAGAGGTCAAAAGGGTTTGTCGTAGCGTTTCGGTCGAGCAGTGTCAAAAAGTTGCCGAGTACGCGGGAACGTTAGAAGGAGCAAGAGAAGTAAAAGCCTATCTCAAGGAAGAGTTGTCAAAAGTATTTCCAGAATTTCCAGTCTGACGAAACTATTGCCCGGTGAAGGCGTTTGATCGGACTCAGGACAGAAAAAATGTTGTGCGTGGATAAGCTCGCGAAACATCATCGGGCCTACAAACTTAATCGATCCATTCATACACCACAAAATAACCATAACAGATGAAACGATGCCGAAGGCGATCGTTTGAATATTGAGAATTACAGAAAGTTGAATCATGAAGCAGGAAATGTTAATCAACGTCGCGCAACCGGAGGAATGCCGGATCGCGATCGTTGAAGACGGTCTACTGGAGGAACTCTATGTTGAGCGCAGTAGCCAAGACAATTACGTCGGAAACATCTACAAAGGCAAGATCGTCAATCTTGAGCCCAGCATTCAGGCTGCGTTCGTCGACTTTGGCGTCGGTCGCAACGGGTTCTTGCACATCAGCGATGTTGAATCGCAATATTTCCGACAGGGCGGTTACGACCCGAGCGAAATGCCTCAGCCCAACGGATCGCAAGGCAGATCTAAAGATTCGGACCGATCTTCTGGAGGAGGCAAACGAGGAAATGGTGGCGGCGATGGTGGCACGAAAACTGCCACCCGACGCGCTCGCCCGGGTGTACGACCGCGCTTCAAGCCCCCTATTCAGGAAATTTTTCGTCGCGGCGATGAAGTTCTGGTCCAGGTGATCAAGGAGGGCATTGGGACCAAAGGCCCAACACTTTCTACATACATCAGCATACCCGGGCGCTATCTCGTATTGATGCCAGCGCTGGGGCGGATCGGCGTCTCGCGAAAGATTGAGGACGAAGATGCCCGCCGTCGTTTGCGAGATATTCTGCGAGAGCTGAATCCACCTAAGGGACTTGGGTTTATTGTTAGGACGGCTGGCACCGATCGTACCAAGAAAGAACTCTCCCGCGACCTTGCTTACTTGCTGCGGCTCTGGAAGGTGATCGTTCGGCGGATTAAGAAGACAACTGGACCGGTTGATATCTACGAAGAGAGCGACATGATCATTCGCACGATTCGAGATATTTTTACCGGTGAAGTTGATTCGATTTACATCGACGAGCCTGCTGCCTACGAGCGAGCCAAAGAGTTTCTGCAAATCGTCATGCCGCGCTACGTAAATCGCCTGCAACTATTCGAAGGTAAAGAGCCGCTGTTTCACAAATACAATCTAGACGAAGAAATTGCCCGTATCAATCAGCGGCAGGTCCCTTTGCGCGGGGGTGGATCGTTGGTTATCGATCAGACCGAGGCGCTTGTAGCGATCGACGTTAACAGTGGCAGTTTCCGGACCGACGGCACAGCTGAGGAATCGGCGTTTCAGCTCAATCAGCTTGCCGCGAAGGAGATCGCTCGACAGTTGCGGCTTCGCGACTTAGGCGGGGTCGTGGTGAACGACTTTATCGATATGCGACGTGATCGCCATCGTCGTATTGTGGAAAAGACATTGCGTGACGCCGTCAAACGCGATCGGGCCCGTACTAAGATTTTGCGCACTAGTCCATTCGGTCTGATTGAAATGACCCGCCAGCGGATTCGGCCCAGCTTGAAGCGGAGCGTCTACAAAGAATGCCCGGGCTGCACCGGCTCTGGCCTGGTTAAGAGTGCCGAGAGCATGGCTCTGGAAGTGATTCGCAAGTTGATCACATGTGCCCAAACGGATCGGATTGCCAGAATAACTGTGACTGTCGAAGAAGAAGTTGCCAGCTACTTGAACAACCGTAAGCGGCGAAATCTCACCCAGCTCGAAGATGAACACGATCTGCAGGCGCTCGTACTGAGCCGTGAAGACGTCTCACCGGAGTACATGAAAATCGAGTGCGAAGACAATTCGGGCCGCGACGTGAAGGTCACGGGCGTTTAGAGCGATCGCCGTGCGGCGTTTGTCTCACGAGACCGTGATATTAGGCTTAATTTTCCGCAGTGGCTACGCGAGTACGAGTTCCGCAAAGTTTACGGCCCCCGCGAGGCCCTCGACGAATCGCCTGGGATCAGCTATCCTCGTGGGTTCGGCGGGCGAGTGCGGCGACAGACCTTAGAGAGCCCATCCAGATATTCCTTCAGCCGAGTCTTCACGCATTAGTTTTTTGTAGGTAACGAAAATATGTATGCAATTATCGCCGACGGCGGACACCAATACAAAGTCGAAGAGGGTCAGGAGCTGGCCATCGATTTTCGCGAGAGTTCCGCTGGTGACAAACTCACTTTCGATCGCGTGCTGGCCGTGAGCAACGGCGAGGGCGATCTACAAATCGGCGCACCAACTCTCGATGGCGCCAAGGTAGAAGCAGAAGTGCTCGGCGCCGACAAGGGCGAGAAGCTGGTTGTCCAAAAGATCCGCCGTCGCAAGAATTCCCGCCGCAAGACGGGGCATCGATCGGTTTATACGCGGGTGAAGATCGCTAAGATCTCTAGCTGAGCTGCGCTAGCATTCTGCTTCGAAAATAGCCCATAGCTCCTTGCGCCATTTTGCTGAAACTCTCTTGAATTTGGCATCGCGCAGATATCCGATTTGGGTTTCGATTGTTTCGTGGCAGTCGTCGCCACTTTTCTTTGGCTCATCGAATCCATCGATATTGCGCCGTTTCCAGTTCTCCATCACTTCAGCAAAATCCTCAGGGATTAGCCCTGCCTTGAAGTTCGCCTTCTTGTAATCGGCCCACTGACGGAGTGCCGCGAGATGGACCTCATCCGGCGTTAAGCGGACTTCGTCGCCATTGTAGAGTACTCCTTTAGGAGCTAGATAATCGTGGCATCGTGTGTAGAGCGAACGTTTTTCATCAGGCATAAGATGGTGAATCGCCGACATACTCACGATCGCGTCTGCGGGCTGAGGGAGCTCTTTACCCCAATCGTCTTGTAGTCGTGACTGCAGGAACTTCGCTCGATTTCCGAGATGGCTCAACCGTTCTTCCGCCAGGGCCAGAAAGGACTCAGACTGATCGATAACGACTGCCGTAGCTTGCGGGAGCAGTTCCAGAACCCTTTGCATGAGTCGACCTGAGCCGCCCCCTAGGTCGACCACCAGAGTCGCAGCAGGATCTCTTAGCCCCAGAAGCCGAAGAATTTCGTCCTGAATCTCCAAATAGTGTGGATGGATATACTCGGCGGCGGCGTCGAAGGCGCGCGCGGCCTTATTGGTGTTCCAGCGATACTTGGTCATCGGGAGGCCAGGGGGCTAGAAGTGTCGAACAACTTGCTTTCCTACTTTGCAGAGACAATTCAACAAAATATGGTTCGGAGTTTACCTCCAGTCGAGACCCGTCGGTGGTGTCCTGAGTCGTAATCTCCCATACGTCTCTGCCGATCGTCTTCACGATTCGTTAACCGAGCAATTGCTAGCACTTAACATTCGACACAAGGTGTTGTGTGCTAGCACTTTAAGAAAAACACAATTCCCGATTGACGTTGGGGCCGAACCGTGTATGATCGTGCTCCTCAAACAACTGGATGTTGTAGGTCGATGGGCATCATCTACAATATCTAGTGGTTTAACAACAGAAATCACCTCGTTTTTGACGAGTCAAGGTCCAAATGGACCCAAAATCTTGTGTAGACCGTTGGCTAGGCGGGCCGACGGTAGGTTGTTAGAGTACTGGACATGCGTACATTGGTAAGGATGCCCTTGTTTACTTTCAACAGGAGGTTGAGCCGTGGCTACAGTTGACGTTTCGATGAGAACCAAGCGAGGAACCACCCCAGACGCCACGGACAGCCAAGAACGTGCCAAACGTTTTCATGGTCGGCTGAAGTTCGATACAGCGTTTTGTCCCGCCGACGTGGCTGATCCCTTTGATACGGTCGAGTGGGAGACCCGCAGCGCCGCGATCAAAGGCGAGAACGGCGAAGTGCTGTTCGAGCAGACCAATTGCGAAGTCCCTTCGTTCTGGTCGCAGTTGGCCACAAACGTCATCTGCAGCAAATATTTCTATGGCGAAGTCGGCACCGACGAGCGCGAGTACAGCGTGCGTCAATTGGTGCATCGCGTTGCCCGCACGATTGCCGACTGGGGCCTGGAAGATGGCTACTTCGCCAGCACGGACGACGGCGAGCGCTTCTATCGCGATCTGGCTTGGCTGTGCCTGCATCAGCATGGCGCCTTCAATTCGCCGGTGTGGTTCAACGTCGGTCTCTATCACCAGTACGGTGTAACGGGCGCTCCTTGCAATTGGCGTTGGGACTCAGTCGCCCAGGATGTTGCGCAGCCGGAGAATCCGTACGAGTTTCCGCAAGGCAGCGCGTGTTTCATTCAGCACGTTCAAGACAACATGGAAGACATCATGGAGCTCGCCCGTAGCGAAGCGATGCTCTTCAAGTTCGGCTCGGGCACGGGTACCGACCTGTCGACGCTGCGATCACACCGCGAAAAACTTTCCGGTGGCGGAAATCCGAGTGGGCCGTTGTCCTTCATGCGGGTTTACGACCAGATAGCCGCGGTCGTCAAGAGCGGCGGCAAGACGCGTCGCGCCGCCAAGATGCAATCGATCAAGGTTTGGCACCCCGACGTGATGGAATTCATAGAGTGCAAGTGGAAAGAGGAGCAGAAGGCGCGTGTGCTGATTGAAAAGGGGGGTTACGAATCCAATTTCAACGGCGAGGCCTACAGCTCGATCATGTTCCAAAACGCGAACCTTTCGGTGCGCGTGACCGACGACTTCATGCAGGCGGTCGAGAAGAATGAAGACTGGACCACACGGTGGGTGACCGACGGCAACATCCCTGGCCCGACCTATCCGGCTCGCGAGGTGTTGGGTCGCATGGCCGACTGTGCTTGGCACTGTGGCGATCCCGGCGTGCAGTACGACACGACGATTAACGAGTGGCACACCTGCCCGAACAGTGGTCGCATCAACGCGTCGAACCCGTGCAGCGAGTACATGTTCCTCGACGACACGGCCTGCAACCTGGCGAGCATCAACCTGATGAAGTTCCGCGAGCCCGATGGCACGTTCGATACCGAGCGATTTCAATCCGCTTGTCGGACGTTCTTCATCGCTCAGGAAATCCTGGTCGATCATGCCAGCTATCCAACCCGCGATATTGCTCGCAACAGCCATCTGTTCCGACCGTTGGGGTTGGGCTACTCGAACCTGGGTGGCCTGCTAATGGCGGGCGGCGTCGCGTACGACTCCGACGGTGCACGGGGCGTCTCCGGGGCGATCACCGCGCTGCTGCATGGGGCGGCCAATCTCACCAGTAGCGAACTGGCTGAGGCGGTAGGCACCTTCGACGAGTACGAACCGAATCACGAGCCGTTCCTGCGGGTAATGAAAATGCATCGCGACGCGGTGGAGCAGATCGATGGCGAGTGTCCTGAATATCTCGTCGAGGCGGCCCGGGCGACGTGGGACAACGTATTGGCGGCGGGCCGGGTTCACGGCTTCCGCAACGCCCAGGCTACGGTGCTTGCTCCGACGGGTACGATCAGCTTCATGATGGATTGCGACACCACCGGCATCGAGCCGGACATCGCGCTGGTGAAATACAAGCAGCTAGCCGGCGGTGGCATGCTAAAGATCGTCAACCAGACCGTGCCGCTGGCTTTGAAGAATCTTGGTTACGATCAGCCGAAGATCGAATCGATTCTTGCTTACATCGACCAGCAGGACACGATCGAGGGTGCCGACGATCTGCAGCCGGAACATCTTCCGGTGTTCGATTGTGCGTTCACGCCGCTTAATGGCACCCGCAGCATCGCTTGGCAGGCGCATGTGACAATGATGGCCGCCGCGCAGCCGTTTCTCTCGGGTGCGATCTCCAAAACGGTAAACATGCCGCGGGAGACGAAGCCTGAGGAAATCGCGCAAGCGTACATCGACGGCTGGAAGCTGGGGCTCAAAGCGCTAGCGATCTACCGCGACGGTTCCAAGGAAAGCCAACCTTTGAACACCTCCAGCGAGACCGACCAGCAGAAGGCCAAAGAGGCGGCCCTTAACAAACCGCGCCGCGAACGGCTGCCTGACACACGACAGTCGATCACGCACAAATTCAGCGTCAGCGGCCACGAGGGCTACATTACCGTTGGTCTGTTCGAAGATGGTCGCCCTGGCGAGTTGTTCATCACCATGGCCAAGGAGGGGAGCACGATTGGTGGGTTGATGGACGCCTTTGGCACGAGCGTCTCGATGAGCCTGCAGTACGGCGTGCCGCTGGAAGATTATGTTCGCAAGTTCTCACACATGCGATTCGAGCCGCAGGGCTATACCAAGAACCCTGACATTCGGATTGCCAAGAGCATCATCGACTACATCTTCCGCTGGCTGGGGATCACCTTTTTGCCCGGTTATCGAGAAGCCACGCTCGGCGAGCTGCCGAAGGAGGAGCCGGGAGGCGGCGAGGATGATCTGACCGAGACCGGGCCCGTCGACAAGAGGTCCGGCGGGCAGGAGGGAGCCATGGAACCGGGTACAGAGGCAGAAAGAAAGAGCTCAGGAGGCGAGCTGAAATCCGAAATCCAAAACGGCAACGGCCACGCCAATGGGTACAGCGCGAAGCTGTTGGCCCGCGCGGGCGTGCTGGTAAAACCAGACGACCCGGCCAGCGGCGAGCGCAATAACCAGTTTGCCAGCTTCCAGGTCGATGCCCCTTGCTGCGACAACTGTGGTTCGATCACAGTGCGCAGCGGCAACTGCTACCTGTGCTACAACTGTGCCACGAGCATGGGGTGTAGTTGATTGTGGAATCCGCATTCCCCAATCCGAAATCGAAAGATCCGCTGCTCGTAGCAGGAAGCTCAGGGCGACGACGCCCGCGGGCAGCGATTTTGGGGTGAGCGGAAAACTGAGAGTGACAACGGACGGGTGCCGGTGCTTTTGCGCCGGTGCCCGTTTTTGGATTCTCTGAACTCTTAATGCGGAAAATGGAACGATTCCACCAAGTTTTGTTCGTCATTTCTCTGTTGGCTCTGAGTTGGCTCGGGATGATGGCCGTTCACGAATTTGGCCATGTCCTAGGAGCCATCTTCACTGGCGGTTCGATTGAACGGGTCGTCCTGCATCCACTTGAAATTTCTCGAACCGACGTTGCGCCGAATCCACGCCCCGAGATTGTCGTATGGCTTGGCCCAGTAGTAGGCTGTGTTTTCCCTTTAGCGCTGTTCGCGGCTGTACCTCGGCGATTCACCACGCTAAGGAGCGTTGCTCGGTTCTTTGCTGGTTTCTGCCTCATCGCCAACGGGGCGTATATCTCATTTGGTTCCTTCAGTGCGGTCGGCGACTGTGGTGAAATGCTCAGGACTGGCACACCACTTTGGGCTATGTTTTGCTACGGGGCTGCAACTATTCCGCTAGGCTTTTATCTATGGAACGGTCTGGGAACGCTCTCAAACTTTCTCAAGAATCCCTTCCTTGTCACACCAAAAACTGCTTACGTTACGTTCGGAGTACTGATCGTAGTAGTTATTGCGGAATTCGCACTATTCCCGAGATAAGGTTATCCCGCGGGTGGCACCGGTTCGCGTCTTCGCCTACCGGTGTGGCGTAGCCCCAAGAGGTTGCCTAGCCCGCCTAGCCTAACCAGTAGGTATTCGCTTGAAGAGGGACGTTCTTATTGATTGAGCACACCGGGAATGTCGCGTGCGGCATGCAATACGCGGACTACGAAGATTTGTTCGTCGCGTACGTCATAGAAGATGACGAAGTTTTTGAAGCCAGAAACGAGTTTGGCGCGCAAGTCGGGATGATCAGGATGCGGGTATGCGGGGCCCAGCGTGGGAAATTTGACGAGCAAGTTCACAGATTCCTGAATGGCAGATTGGAAGCGCCGAGCGGCAGTCGGGTTTTCGTCAGCGATGTAAGACGCCGCCGCATCGATGTCTTCGCGGGCAAGTGGAGAATACCGAGCAGTACCCATCCCTGCCGCCCTCGGCTATGCGTTCGGACCATGCTTGCCAGAGATGTGCGATTCGAGTTTGTCGCGGCGCTCCTGCCAAAACGCATCGTCCATTTCACCTTCGATGCCGCCGGCAATACCCTCATTGATGGCGGCGATGATGCGTGGGTCGCTTGGGGGCGGCAACAGCGCCTGTTCTGGCGGGGCGTTTTCGATAAGGCGCTCGACGAAGGAACCGATGTCGGGCAGCCCAGCCTGCGCTGCTTTTTCCTTGGCAATCGCTTCGATGTTAGGTGGGAGATTAAGTGTCATCTTGGCGGGCCCTTTTGTTACAAGTAGGGTAGCATAACGGAGACGACTGGGTCAAAGGAATTCTTCATGAAGGCATGGAAAGACAGCAGAAGTGAGGACATTCTTTGGCTAGAATATTGAGTAATATACACTCTGCTACACTAGCCAAAAAAGAATCGCCAATCACGTGACATTCAGCATGTTCTTCCCGCGAATCCTGGTTACTCTGCTTATTGTCCTTGGCTTGGTTGCGCCGACTGGCGCAGCCGAGCATGAATCTAGGATTTGGTCGAGTAAGGGTGGCAAGCATCAGATCCGCGCTAAGTTTATCGACTTGGTCGATGGCATGGTGCGCCTGGAACGGCCCAATGGGGATATCACCCGGCTGCCCCTGGAGAAGCTTAGCCAGAAGGATCAGGATTATGTGCAAAACACCGGAAAGCCAAAAGAAGAAGAACCCCCAGCGTCCGCTACTCCGCAGGGTTTGCAAGTGGGCGATCGGATCGAGGCCGAGCAATTCAGCAAGTGGCAGTTGGGGACTGTGCTGGAGATCGACTATAAGCGGAATCGAGTGCGAGTCAGGTTTGATGACGGTCGTGGGCCCCCGAGGGGTTGGCCGGTAGATTTGGATGAGCTGCGCTATCCGGATACATTTCAACAACCTGTTCTCGTGAAGCCCCCTTCGCCGGAGAGTTTTCTAAAGACGGTCCGCCCCGATTATGCCGACGTTGATCGACTGGTGGCCGACGGCACGTCGTTGGATCGCGTGGAGCCCGATCCACTGGTCGCTACTTCCTGGAAGCCGCGCGCGGTTCGACTCGGTGGAAAGCAAGACTTCTTTGAGGATCCGACCGACTTTGCGATTGTTGCGTCGCCAACTCCACTGGCGATGATTGTGCATGTGAACCGACACCACGATGAGGTAAGGCCTCGCGTGGAGCTGATTGATCTGCAGACCCGCAAGACGCTGGCTACGGGACCCGCCCCAGCAGGTACGGGAAAGTTGGCACTTTCTCCAACCGGAACAACGGTAGCCACTTCGCCGGGAGATCATGGCGGTCCCGATAGCACGGGACGGATCGATTTCTGGAAAATCGCCGGGAAGAACATCGAGCATTGGAACAGTTTCGTTCCTTACGTCATGAATTCCTGGCCAGAACTCGATCCCGAGTGGACAGCGTGGCTCGACGACGAGCGATTCTTCACGGTCAATAATGAGGGACAGCTGATTCTGTGGCAGGTGGAGGGCGCGAAGGCGATCTACGAATTGTTGATCGACCGGGGAGCTAAGCCGATTCTCACGCACGGACGGAAATACCTGGTCGTGCCGACGAGCGCGGGCGTGCAGTTCTTTGACGCACGGTCGGGAGAATTGGAGGCGGTGATCGGTGCGGGGAATTGTCTTAACGCGAGCCTGGCGTTTTCTCCCTCGGGCAAACAACTCGCGATTGTTTCAGACGGTTTCGTGGACGTGCTGGATGTTACCACTGGCGAGACAACACGTTCTTTTCCTTGCGAAGGGGCAAACGACAGGGAAGGTGTCGCCTGGATCGATGAAGATTATTTATTCACAGCAGACGGATTGGTTATCAATGTGCCTTTACGGCTAACCGCTTGGAAGTATGAAATTCATGGCGGGTTAGTAAAGTCGATGGAGGGAACGCATTGGGTATTACTGGAGAATCTGGCGAACCAATCTCAGGTGCTGACCCCGTTGGAGCTGCCCCCACCCGAGGTAGTCGATGCAGTTAGCCAACTCGATACAGAGCAGCTACTGGTCGTACGGCCAGGCGACGTGATTAGCGTCGACGTACAGATCAGCGATAGTCTTCTTGAGAAGGAGGTAAAACGCTCGCTCGCAGAGGCGCTAGTCGAAGCAGGAATGAAGCTAGGGGACGATGCGGCGCTTAAACTCGTAGCACGCACCTCGACGGGAAAGACAGAGAAGGTGCATTATCGAAGTTTCCACTCGTTTCGTGACGAGGGAGAAACGATTGATGTGACTAGTCGCGTTTATGAATTGGAGCTACTCTTAGACGGTCGGGTCGTGTGGCAGCGCAAGGCGACTCACTCGGCGCCGATGCACTTGCAGTTGCAGGAGGGAGAGAGCACTCGGTCGGCGATTGCCCGCGTAATGAAACCCAGAGCGGGGAGCTTTCGAGGACGACTGCCCTCGTATGTGGTGCGTCCTGAGTTTCTTGAGCCGCTGGGAAAGAGCAAGCTCTCGCTGGGCATGTAGCTTATCCGGTGGCCAGTCGCAGCTCGGTCCAGCAGCTGGGGTCTTCTTCGTAGGGGATGCCGGTTCCGGCTGAGAAGGTTTGTAGGCCCCGTTCGCGGTCGATGATGGCGTAGGTAAAGCCGAGGCGGGGTTGTCCCGTTGGATCGAACCCGCCCAAGGCCTCGGCTGGAGCGAAGGCTGAGAGTTCGTAACTCGACTCGGTAACTTTGCTGGCTGCTTTCAGTTCGCGGGCTCGTACGGGCCGCGCGTTTTCGCGCGCTCGGTTGATTAGTAGCTGGTCGGCTACGGGCTCCTCCGCTCCACGACCACCGCCGCGGGGCAGGAAGACAAATCGATGGCAGAAGCGACTAGCGCGGTGGACGTTGGTCGTGCAGCGCGTATCGACCCACACCTGCAGGCCGTCGCTATCTTCGAGCCGCGACTCCCGACACCAGGGCAACTGCTGCCGGCCCTCGACGCGAATCCACCAAACCAGCCCCTCGGGTCCCCAAGCCATCCGCACGTCGGCCAGCTCCTGCTCCTCATCGAGCTGCGCCAAATGGGGCAGCCGATAGCTTTCGTCGAGCACGGCCCCTCGTGGCGACCACAGTGGGTCGGCACGTTTCAGATCCATCGCAAAGCGAAACATGAACCGGGGCGGAATCAGCGAGTCGGTGGCAGGTTCAGGCATGTTTAGCGGCGGGCTTCGAGGTCCAAGAATAGCCGCGATGCGACGCATCGCAGGAAACCGACTAGCATAGCAGAAAGCCCAGGCTGTGTCGGCTCTGAGTTCCCAGGCGTACAAGGTATTGTTCCCGTCTGTCGAGGGGCCTAAACTCGCGGATGAGTTTGATAAATACGAGCAACCATGCGAGCAGCTGAACGTGGACGAAAAAAGAATCTGGGCGCCGTGGCGCATCGGTTATGTTTCTGGTAGCGAACAAGAAGAAGTTTCGCCGCCGGTGCCCGAAGTATGGCGTGACGGGGCTGACGAGGGGTGTTTTCTTTGCCGGGCGGCAGCCGATTTTACGGACCCACAGCAGGCGAATCGGCAGAATTTGGTTATCGAAGTCTCGCAGTACACGGTCGTGCTGCTTAACCGGTATCCCTACACTAATGGCCATCTACTGGTAGCTCCGGTGCGGCATGTCGGCCAGCTACACGAGCTTTCCGATGCCGAGCACTTGGCAGCGATGCAGTTGCTGGGGCGATTCACGCAGACAATCGCCGAGCTGATCAGAGCCGAGGGATTCAACGTGGGACTGAATCTGGGTCGAGTAGCCGGGGCTGGCGTGCCGGGGCATTTGCATTGGCACTTGGTGCCGCGCTGGCCAGGTGACAACAACTTTATGCCCACATTGGCAGGCACTCGGATGATCTCTCAGTCGTTGGAAGCTGTATGGGAAGCGCTGGTCGGCGATCAGTGATGGGAAGAGGCTCGCAATGAGTTCACAGATTCCGACGGTCCAGCGCGAGTCACTCTTGCTTGCTCCCTATGCAATGCATAGCACCGATACGGTTGGACGCGTGCACGCTGAGCAGGACCATCCTTACCGTGGCCCGTTTCAACGTGACCGCGATCGGATCGTACACAGTAGCGCCTATCGACGGCTAGCGCACAAGACGCAAGTCTTCACGGGGCATCTGGGCGATTACCATCGCTCGCGACTAACACACACCCTAGAGGTGGCATCGATTGCCCGGACAATCGGACGCGTGCTGCGGCTGAATGAAGACTTAATCGAAGCCTTAGCGCTAATGCACGACATTGGCCATCCCCCGTTTGGCCACGCGGGCGAGGATGTGCTCGATGAATGCGCTAGTAACTGCGGTGGATTCAATCACAACCAGCATGCTGTGCGAATAGTTACACTCTTGGAAAGTAGGTATCCCGACTTTCCTGGGTTGAATCTCTCGCAGGAGGTGATTTCGGGTCAAGGTACGCGAGTAAAGGATGAATCGTCGGACGGGCGAGCGCCCCTGTTGGAGGTACAGATCGTCGACGCGGCCGACAGCATTGCCTACGATTCGCACGATGCCGACGATGCCTTGGAGCTTGGCCTGTTAGAGCTGGACGAACTGTTGGCGGTGCCTTTGTGGCGAGAGGCAGCTCAGCGGGTGCAGCAACGTTACGCAGCCCTAGAGCCCGAGCAGTTGCGGAGGGGCGTAATTCACCAACTGATTGAGACCTTGGTGAGCGATTTAGTCGATTCAACCAGCGCTCGCCTGCGCGAAGCGAGTGTCGATAGTCCTACGGCGGTGGTGGACTGGGGCGCGCGATTGGCTGCGCCATCGGCGGAGTTTTCACTACAGAAAACTGAACTCGAGGCATTTCTCTTCGAAAACGTCTACCGGCATCCCACAGTGCTGGCTGAACGGGAGGTAGCCAGCGAAGCACTACGAGAGATGTTCGCTCGATACTCGCTCGCTCCGTCCGATTTGCCTCAGAAGTTCCGACAGCGCGTGGATACCGATGGTTCTGAGCGAGCAACGTGCGATTTTCTGGCGGGTATGACTGACCGCTTTGCCTTAGATTTATTTCGCAGGAGTCGCGAGGCCTCACGCTAAGCTTGATTAGCCCTGCTGAGTCAGACACAACCACCCACCCAAAGGTGGGGTATAGCGGTCTTTCTGAAAATCTGGGAAATTCGGCCCTTCCGCGATTTGCCCAAAGCCCCTTTTAACTTAAACTTGAGGAGGTTAGGGGTTCTGTAGAGTCGCCGTACGTGGCGCCGTACAGACGTTTTGATTCACCTTCAGAGGGGAGAACATGATGTTTCGTTATTCTTGGTTGGCTGCGACTGTCGTAGCCGCCGCATTGTGGACTGGTTCGGCCAATGTTGCCGAAGCCGGTGATTGTTGCTGCTGTCCACCACCGCCGATCTGCACAACTATATGTGTTGCTCCGCCATGCAGCTGCTGCTCGCAGAATGTTTCCGTCTGTGTGCCAGGTTGCTGCACCGAGCCACCGAGCGTTTGTTGGCGCAGTGGTATTTTCGGCCGCCAGATCGGCACCTACACTTGGGGCTGCTGTGGTCATACGGTGAAAGTAGTGGTTAATCGCCGTGGCAACGTAAAAGTTCGCGGCTAGTAAGCTGTTTGAACATATTGTGATTTAAAGGGCGAGGTCTTCGGGCCTCGCCCTTTTTCATGCGCATAGGGGATGAAAATGCGAGTAGGCCACAATTAGCAGGAGATTTCGACATGCCCCCGGTGGTCTAACGAGGTTATAATAAAGTTAGCGTCCTTTTCGCCAGCGTGCATATTCATGTGCGTGACCACCCAGCCGGGTGTGGCACAACTCACTCCCCGTCTGGGACGACCTGTTTGGGGGAGTTCGTCTTATGGACCATATGTTGCCTCCGGAAGAAGAGATTCAGAAGTTACTGGAGTTCGTCAGCAAGAACGAAGCGTCCGACTTGCATCTTAAAGTTGGTTATCCGCCCTATGTGCGAATCGGCGGGCATCTGCGCAAGCTCCAGATGCCGGAAATTCCCGACACTGGCTACGTCGATGGGATGTTTAAGTCGCTGGTGCCAGGCGAGCGATGGCGCGACTTTGAGAGCACAGGCTCTGTGGATTTCTCCACGTCTATAAGTTCGGGCGATCGCTTTCGGATTAATCTGTTTCGGTCGAAGGGCGATCTCAATGCGGCTATTCGTCGTGTTCAAGCGAAGATCCTTGACTTCAAGGATTTGTGCCTGCCCGACGTCTATCGCAAAGTGATCAGCGAGGCGACAGAGGGCTTGATTTTGGTTTGTGGTGTGACGGGCAGCGGCAAGAGTTCGACCTTGGCTGCGATGTTAGAGTACATCAACCAGCACCGGAGTCTGCACATCATCACAGTCGAAGACCCGGTCGAATTCGCGTTTCACGGCAAGAAGAGTATTATTTCGCAACGTGAAATTGGACTCGACGTACCGAATTTTAAGGACGCTTTGCGCGTGGTCGTGCGCCAGGATCCCGACGCGATTCTGATCGGCGAAATGCGCGATCGGGAAACGATGTCGGCCGCGATCCAGGCGGCGGAAACTGGTCATCTAGTATTAGGTTCGCTTCATTGTGCAGACGTCCAACTGAGTTTTGCCAGAATTCTGGAATTCTTTGACCGCACCGAGCATAGTTTCATTCGTTCTTCGCTGTCTAATAGCTTGAAAGCGATCATGTGCCAGAGGTTGTTGCCGGCAATCGAAGAAGGTGTTCGCTATCCAGCCACAGAAGTACTTTTGTCGAACTCGATCGTTCGAGACAAGATTCTCCACGAGGAGGACGAGGATCTACCGGCTTTGTTGCATCAATGTCGCGAAGAAGGAATGCGAGAATATACGCACTCGTTGTGTGAGCTAGTTCTGGATCAGAAGATCCTCAGAGAAGTTGCCTTAGACGCTTCACCAAGCCGCGAAGCGTTGCTGTCGGCACTAAAAGGCATCGACACTGGTGCCTCCGGGGTGATCTCTCGAATTCGCGGCTAAACGACTAGCTTGTTTCTGGGACATTCGCTTCCAACGCACGGAGTTTCGCATGTCGCCAGAGGACCAGCGCGTTGGCGGCAAGCACGCAGCCAGCTCCCCCCAGCATACGCCCTGAGAGATTCTCGCCGATGGCGAAATAGCCGAACAGCAACGAACCGGGCAAATAGAGGTACGACAGAATACTGGTAGTAGTGGTCGAGAGCACAGTGATTGCTTGAATCCAAAGGGCGTGGCCGATCAACGCGATCCCGAATCCCAGATAGAGCACGAGCAGCACGTCGCGCGGTTCAATTTTCCATTCGGTGTAGGACCAAAAAATTAAGAAGACAGGAAGGGCGAACGTAAACTGACCCCAAGTCCGCAAATTATTATCTATATCTGCATACTTCTGATGCAGAAGTGGCAAAGCTGCGGCAGCTAGGCCTCCAAACACTCCTGCTATGAGCCCCAATGTGTACTCGTCCTGCAGGTCGAATTCGGGAACCAGCAGCAGTGTGCCCAATAGGGCGAGTGCTATCCCTACTACGTCAACGGCTGTGATTCGTCCCATCCCCATCAGCCAACCTAAAACAAGCAGCTGGATGCCGTAGGTTGAGAACCCGATAGTGCCAATTGCGGCGCTGGCGAGTTTGATACTCATGAAGAACAACAGCCAATGGAGCCCAAACGCTAGTCCGACAAGCAGCATCGCATGCCATGTGCGCGCCGACCAGCTGCGAGGAGAGAAATTGCGTTGCCAAAGCAGCAGCGCAAACATTCCGACGCTTGCCATTGCCAGTCGGGCAATCCCCAGCGTATAGGCATTCATGCCAACGACACGCACACAGGAAGGCGCACTGCAGAAAAACAGCATCGCGACTAAGGCTCTCAAAAGGGCTTGTTCAGATTTCAAGGGGGGGCCTAAAGGGGATTTGACGGGGAAGGGGTCGTCGGTATTATCCAACGGGAGGAAGACAAAATCTAGCCGTTGGAGGTTTGCGCGTCACTCGAGAATGATTCTAATAGTTCGCAGGCATTTGCGCCCCACGACTTGTGAAAAGGCACGAGGTCCACCACATTCCTCCTGGGTGAGCATGTAGCAATGGAAAATCCGAAAGAAAGAATCTCGGCTCGTAGGTTATGGGTGGGTACAGTTCTGGCCATCCTGGCGGCCGCTGTGGCGTGGGGGCTTGTAAAAGGCGGCGACTACACGACCAAGCAGAAGGCAACACGTACTTTCACAATTGACGAAGATTTTACGAAGGTCCGTAAAATCATGGTCCGCACAAATGCCGCCAAGGAGATCGTTACTATGGGCGGCGACAGTGAGTTTGTCGACCAACATTGGAAAGACGCCGATGTTGAAACCGGCGGTGAAAATATTGGCGAAGCGCTACTGAGCAGCGTCCTCTCTTCCGATCCCGACTGGAAGCTTGAACTCGATGGCACCCTGCAAGTACGCACACTAGATAAGTACATCGGTCAGAGTGTTGTTACACTGAAGCAACACGTCGAGATCACACCCAATCAGATTGAGTCGAAAGTAGAGCTTGCGAAAGGTTCGGAGCGCTTGCTCGGCTACGGAATGAACACGAGACTGTTTCGCGAGGGCGAGCAGACGAAGGTGGACTTGGAGCTTATGCAAGAGATCAAGACCGATGCACCGTGGTTCGCCCACAGTATCGCCGACCGCCGAGTCCGCGCATCGGCCGAAAAAGCGTTAGCTAATCAAGAGTCCGCTATGCGGCAGTTGATCGAAGATAACGCCGACAAGGCGGGGCTGTTTCCTTTGCGGTAAGAGCGTTGTCTGTAGGTGCTGGTATCAGTTGGTATCCCACTATACAGAGACGCCGAATTTTCTAATTCGAAGCTTTCGCAGGAGACGTTTGGATGAAGTGGTTCGTGGTCTTCTCCGTGATGGTGTATTCCGCCACCGGCTGCTCGGACAAGATGTATGCTCAGTCAGCCGCTGCTGCAATCAAGCAGGCCCAGCGAACCGGTCGGCCCATCTTTGCTGTGGCGGGGGCCACTTACTGTCCCCACTGTGTCACATTGATGAAAAGGTTGAATACCGAAGAACGGCTGCAGCCGCTGATTGCGGAATTCGTGCCATTGAAATTGGACGTATCTAGTCGCGATTTCAAGACGTGGGAAAAGTTTTTTCCTCGTGAGCGATCTGCCGTTCCCGCTTTGTACATTGTGACGCCCGAGGGCGAACAACTTTATGGCAAGCTCGGCTCGTTGCCGACCGAGAAGCTTGAAAAAGTGCTGGTAGACACACTGACCAAGGCGGGAAGGCTTCCTTCCGAGCAGCAGTGGAAAGAGCTTGACGAAGCAACCCGCCGGATAGAGAAGCTCCTAGACGAAGGAAAGCTATTAGACGCTGTCGAGCAGATGCAGCCCCACTTCAAACTCATGTCTTTGTATGGTAATTCCGTCGAGTATCATGAGACGGGACGACGTATTTCCACTTTGGTCCAGAGAGTCGTCGACGCGGGAACCCAGCATTGCAACGATCTTATGGCAGGTGTTTCCGAGCAAAGTACGTTCGAGCAAGCACTTCAAATTGTCAGAACGAAACGAGCATTCGCGACTTGTATGCCTCTCGAAGCGGAGATAAAGCGCACGGTGCGTAGCTTTGGTCGCACATCTCCGGCGGCTCGACGAGAGCTGCGGCATGCCCAGGAGTTTGACCGAGCCGTATTCATGCTTTCAGATCCAAATCCCAAGCAGGTTGCCAAGGCTGTCAGGCTACTGGAGCGCATCATTGAGCGATATCCGGGAACCCATGAGGCTTCTGTCCGAGCCAGAGCTGAGTTGGAAAGACTTGGTGCGGCAGACGATGGAGCGGAAAATCAGCCTACAGAGACCTCCGCAGCCAGGTGAAGTCGCTTTCTGAATCAGATCTGCTAGCACTTTCATCTGAACTTGTCCGGTCGGACGAAAATGCTATTCTCCCTCGACTTGGATCCACCTTTGTGCCGGGAGAAACCATGGCCAGCCGTCCCCACGATTCGCACCCTGCTACCGAATTCCCTGTCCCAATGCTCGACGTAAATCGTCAGAATGCTCCTTTGAAGGAAGAGATTGCCGCTGCGATCGCCGCAGTGGTCGACAGTGGAGCCTTTGTTCAGGGGCCTCCCTGCCGCGAGCTAGAAGCAGCGATGGCCGAATTTTGCGGTACGCGGCATGCTATCGGCTGCGCCTCGGGAAGCGACGCTTTACTGTTGTCGTTGATGGCTCTGGATGTGGGGCGCGGAGACGAAGTCGTACTCCCAAGTTTTACGTTCTTTGCTACGGCGGGAGCTGTCTGGCGACTAGGTGCAACACCAGTCTTCGCGGACATCTTGCCTGACACCTTTAATATTGACCCAGCCGACGTAGCCCGAAAGCTGACTCCGGCTACCAAAGCGATTATTCCAGTTCATCTATTTGGTCAGTCTGTCGACATGACTGAGCTGGCAGCCGTGGCAGGTCAACTGCCAATCGTCGAAGACGCCGCCCAAGCCATCGGCGCAGAATACCAGGGTCAGACAGTGGGTTCGCTTGGTGCCACAGGCTGTTTTTCGTACTACCCCACGAAGAATCTCGGCGGCTTTGGAGATGGGGGAATGATCACGACCAATGACGAACAATTGGCGAATAAATTACGAATTCTGCGCGACCACGGACAGCAGCCTCGCTATTACCATAGCCTGGTTGGGGTCAACAGCCGTCTCGACACTCTGCAGGCAGCCGTGCTGAACGTAAAGCTCCGACACCTTGCGGAATGGGCCGAAGGACGCCAGCGCAATGCTTCTCGGTATCGCGATGAATTTGAGCGGCTAGATCTCGACAAGGTTCTGGGACTTCCTCAAATGGCCCCGGGTTGCAATTCTGTCTGGAATCAATACACGATCCGTGTGCCCGACGGTCGCCGCGACGAATTGCAGCAGTGTCTCACAGAGAGAAAGATCGGCTCGGCGATCTATTATCCCGTGCCACTACATCTGCAGGAATGTTTTTCCAAGTTGGGTTATTCCGAAGGCGATCTACCAGCGACCGAGAAAGCCGCCGCCGAGGTGTTGAGCTTGCCGATTTACGCGGAACTTACGTCGAGCGGGCAAGATCGCACGATTCAAGCGATCGCCGAGTTCCTGGGCGTTGAGTATGTCGCGGAAGACGCCCAACGCGCTGCCTAGTGCAACCTGCGCTAGTCCACTTCTTTAGTATGCCTAAACTCGGCACTGCGATTGCTCGGACGCAGCGCGCAGAAAGAGCCGAGGATCACACACAGCAGTAATAGGGCCCAAGCTCCAGCCATTCTAAGAATTCCTGCGCGAAGTTAGGAGTGCTTCCTGATGTAGCCCCAGGGGAGGAGCACAGCTTCCAGTCTAACTGCTGCCGCTGCTGTGGTCGACCCGTGCCGGTGGAAGCCCGGCACGCCGATTTCTTTCTAACCACGGAGTTACGGAGAACACGGAGAAGCGACAAGATTACAGGATTAGCAGGATTTACAGGAAAAACAGTTAATGTAATTAGGGCTGCAGATCTCAGGTTCTTCTCGTTGCTTCAGTCTTCAGTGAAGCATCGAATCTCTCATTCTGTCGCTCCCTCGAAACCCGTGATCCTGTCTCGCTTCTCCTCAGTGTCCTCCGTGACTCCGTGGTTCAATTCAAAGGACGTCGGGGTCCCGAGAATCTCGTCAAACGGAAATGCGGCTTCCCGAAACAGCCGGACCGGCATCGAGGCCGTTCGCCAGCGTGCCGATAGTGGGCGGGCGAACTGGATGTAGTCGGCCACTCGTACTGCCAAGAACGCGTACCACTGCTGCCGAAACTCGAATAGCCGGTCGATCGGTATCGGCGAGCGCTCGCCAATCACATGAAAGGCAAACACAAGCAGTGAGCAGCTGCCCGGCCCGAGCTTGTCCTGCCAACACGCGAGGCTCTCCAGATCGTCCCATGTCGACCAGTTGCGCCAATATTGTTTGGTCCGCTGGCCAGAGGGGAATCTCCGCCCCTTGATGTCGACAGGCAAGGAAACCGTATCACTGGGCGAGACGATGAAGTCTAAGTTTTTGAGAGATCCCTGGCCGATGAGACTGCGCCGTTTTTCGTCGACCGCCACGTAGGCGACTCGATGTTTTCGCAAGAACGCTTCGAAAGCCAGTTCGTAATGGTTGCCGCGTTTGGCCATGCGAGAATTATAAATTGCGGGGAATAGAACGCAGATGAACGCTAATTTGGCAGATGAGCACCGATCCGGCAAATAGAGATTCGATCAGCGAAAATCCGCCGGATCCGTAGTCATCCGCGTTCTATTCTAAACGAGAGCGGATGAACAGCAGAGTCGGTCGCAAGTAGGGGAACTGTGACAAAGGTGTGTCACTTACTCAGCTAGTTGCCGCTGGATCTCAGCCGCTACCTCAGCGAGAGAAACAGTTGTGCTCTCGCCTTTGGCTAGATTCTTGACCTGACACTGGCCGGCGGAGAATTCGTCGGCACCTAAGATCAGCGCCACGCGGAAGCCGCGACGGTTGGCGTATTGCAGTTGTTTGCCAAGCTTCTTCGCTTCGGGATAGAGCTCCACGCGCAGTCCGACAGTTCTCAGCTCCGCCGCTAGTCGCAAATAGTCGTTTCTTCGTTCGGCGTCGAAGAGCGGAATGAAGACTTCTGCCGGAGTGTGCGTTGCATCGACTCGGCCAAGCTCTTGCAGAGCCGCCAGCAATCGATCAAGGCCCAGTGAAGCGCCGACACCGGGTAGCTGTTGACTCGTGTACAACTCGGCCAAGTTGTCGTAGCGGCCCCCGCTGCATACGCTGCCGATCTCTGGCAGGTCGTCGAGAAACGTTTCCACGACCATGCCGGTATAGTAGTCCAAGCCGCGAGCGATCGATACGTCCAATTGCAGCCGATCGGCGGGAACTCCAGCGGCAGCAACCGCTTCGATGAGTTCGCGCATTTGTTTGAGGCCGAGTTCGCCTGTTTCGTTGCCGGCTAGCAGAGGCTCCAGCTGCTGAAGCATGTTGGCATTGCTTCCCTGAAGTTCCGCCAATTGCAAGATTGCATCGGCCTGTTCATTGGAAGCCCCAGCGGAAGTTGTCAATTCTTCGGCAACAGCTTCAGGACCGATCTTAGGGAGTTTATCGAGTGCCCGCAGTACTTGGCCCGATTGCTCCGCCAGACCTTGTTTTTCCAACAGTCCGTTGAGGACCAGCCGATGGTTTACTCGAATTGTAAATGCATCCAGACCGAGGGCTTGCAGAAGGTCATTTATGACAAGCACGGTCTCGATGTCAGCCGTAGTGCTGGTGGTACCGATCGTATCGAAATCGCACTGCATGAACTCCCGGTAGCGCCCGCGTTGCGTGTTCTCACCGCGCCAGACGTTGGCGATCTGGTAGCGTTTGAAGGGTGTGCCCAACTCCTGGATATGTTGGGCTGCGAACCGCGCCAGCGGCACCGTCAAATCGAATCGCAAACCGACCGACCGGCCGCCATGATCTTCAAACCGATAGAGCTGTTTATCAGTTTCGTCGCTCCCCTTGCCGGTGAGTATCTCTAGATGCTCTAGCGCGGGCGTATCGACGGGGGAGAACCCATAGGAGCGATACACCCGTTGCGCCGTCTCGATCATCCACTCCCGCGGAATCATCGCCGTGGGAGGATAATCGCGGAAACCTTTTAATGTGCGTGGCTTGATTCGCTCGGTCATTCGAGATTCAAAAACCTGAATTGAAGATGTCGGATTCTGGCCGACAGCAGGGAGCCGACAGTCTATAGCACCGCCAGCAACTCCGGTTTACGACTGCGGTTGAACTTGCCTTTCGGCTGCACAACGGCCTCCGTATATTCGTGCACTTGCTCGGCCGTCTCGAGATAAAACTCGTAGGTCCACTCGTCTTCGTATTCGCAGTTGTCAGTCGTGTACTCGCGGCAGATCTCGGGGCGTGTGTCGTAGATGCCGCACATGTTGTTGTCCTGCAGATGCTTGCAGACGGTGTGCACTAGCAAATACCAATCGTCGTCTTCTTTAAAGACGCTCGCCCGTTCGTGGAGCAAGTACCAACGGATATACTCAAAATCCTGAAAGTCCTCAGGCGTCTCGATCGGCATGGCGAAATAGCGGCAGCACTTCGCTGTGCAGTATTCACAGAGCACTTCGCCCTTGGGCAGATCTTTGCGCTTTATCTTAGTAAGACCAAAACCGGTGGCCATGGTTCGCTCCTTCGGGAGGAGAGTTCGAAGATGGGAGGTTGGTGAAACTGAAATTCAGACAACAAACTAGCATGCCCAGCTAGCTTTGAGAAGGTGCGCCGTGTCCCCTCATGACGCGGCAGATGCCTCGGCCACGACAGACTCTTTTAAGCTCTCAAGAAAGGCGGGCGAACAGCCTCGGATCCAGAAACGATCGCCTTTGTGCCTGACGATAGAAAGTGGGGACGAACCCATGATTAGGATGATCAAACCTATCCAAATTAGAATCGGAAGACACATGAATGAGTAAAACGCCCACTCATCCATCTCTAGCTTGCCAAAGATCATAGGGGGAACGAATGACCCCAGAATGAGAAATACTGCTAACAATTTGAGAAAGAAATAGCGAAGCCAGGCCGTCTGCGACAGACCAGCTTTTACGCGGCAGCGGCGACGAACGACGAACGGAACGAAAAAAAGAAAACCGAGGCCAGTGAGCATGAGAATTTTCAGCCATGCCGGTATCCAGGGCAGATTCCACGCGCAATAGGCGTTTTCCTCAACTGGTTGATTGGTCTTCACGCACCGCATCGGCAGTGCCGTCTTATCGGAGAGCACTAAGTACTTGCCTTCGATAGCATGAGAGGACTCAGCCATAGAAATTCCCGAGAGATTTGGGGCAAGAGGAAAATGCCCAGGAAGCATGGTAGTAAGTTCGCTAAGCAACGTCGAGATGACACTAGGGGCCAAAAGTTATTTTAATGGCTTCCTACTGCGAAATGGGGTCGTATCGCTCGACGTCGGGCTCCTCGTTCTTCTCGGCACGGAAGTTTTTGCAGTAGCGTTGCGACTGATCAACGGGATACTTCTTATCGAGATCCACATCGTTGAGACTAGCGTTTGCGCCCCAGGCAAAGACCTTTTCAAACATCGGCAGCCATTTGGCGTCTCGAATTACGTCCAGGAAGTAGACTTCGTGTTCCTTTTCCTTGATTCCCATCTCGTAGAGGATCTCGTCGTGCTCGTTGATTCCCAGGGAATGGAAGTAGCGAATCATTACAAAATATTCGCAGACGTTGCCACTCTCTAACTTGCCGGCGAAAAAATAGGGCATGAATCTGCCGATCACGTAGCAGCTGTAACCGATGAACTTTCCAATGAGGTGGTATTTCATCTCGTAGTATTTAGAAACGGGAATCTCATACTGCTGCATAATCTTCAGCACATTCCTGCGATGCTCCCACTCGTCTTGCTCAATTTGCTGGACGCGCGCCTTTTCTTCAGGAGCTTTCAGCGAGCCTGCATGCCCAATGTAAGCGAACGATGCCGCCTTCTCCGCGGAGTAGGCCTTTCTTAGCGAGTCGACGAGTTTGGGATGATCGATTTTCATGGTGTTTACATAGGTCCTGCTTTGCGGAGCATCCTGAGGACGCTCTCTTCGTTAGAGGTTGCGAGTACATCTTCGCGAGTAAACCAGCGCACTTCGTGCGACTCGTCGCTGAGAACTAGTTGTTGACCTGGCGCGGCGATCAGCAGAAAGCGGATGTCGTGATGTTCGTGTGCGTCTTCCAGTTGATTGCCATCGCTGTCGAGACGTGCCGGGATCAAATGCACGTCGACGTCCAGCGGCTCGGCGATCAGCTCCAAATCGACTAGTCCTGTTTCTTCATGAGCTTCGCGCAGTGCGACGTCCGCGACGTCGGCCTGGCCGTCGGCGTGTCCGCCCGGCTGCAGCCAGCGATTGAGTTTTCTATGATGCACCAACAAACATTGCCGCTGGTCGTGCGACACAATCCATGCCGAACCCGTAATATGCCCTGGGCGGCAGGTTCGCTCAAAACAGTCTGTGTGCGAAACGACGAGCTGCTCGATGCGGTCGGCAACGTCCGCTTCGTCTGGATATCGCTCAGCATAGTGCTTGAGCAGCGTTAATAAAGGTCGACGGTGCATGTGGGAATGGACTTGGGAATTTGAATTGTTGCTAGTACTACAGCACAGTGTCAGTTTTTAACCACGAAGACACCAAGGACACAAAGATCTCCTCGCGGAGCTACGATACAACACTAATAATGCTTATCAATCAATTACCACTAAAGAAATCTTCTATTAAGCAAGATTTGCGGCATTTCAGTCGCCACCGAGTAGTGAGAAACACACAAAATCCAGTCTCCTTTCTTTGTGTCCTTGGTGTCTTTGTGGTTCAAATCCGCGCGGTAATACTAATCAATCAGTTCGTACCTTGTGGCCGCCAGCTCGGCTGTTTTTTCTTGAGGCCAATCGGAGAGAGGGTAATTTGTATTCCACTCGCTCAAGATGGCGCTTTCCAGGTCGTTCCTGCTGAGCGGCAGGTTGGCGACGAACTCGTTGTGGCTGCGTCGGTCGCGGTACTCAGGAATTCGGGTCGGAGTGGCGAGCAATCGGCCTATGCGCTCCAGATCGAAATCGTAGAGTAGTGTTCCGTGATACAGAAAATGATCGCGCTTTATCCTTAAGGCGTTTCCCGAGACCTTTCGTGCGGGAGAGTCTGTTGCGCTGAGCACCAGATCGCTGATACCCGCATGGGCGATTTCAGGAACTTGTGGCGCGAGCGCTGACGCGACTTTCTCCAGCACATATTTGTGGGCAGCGTCTACCGCTCGCAGGTGAGGCAAATCCTGGAGGTTGAGCACCACCGCGTACATCAAACACCCCGGGCCAGCCAGTACCGTCCCGCCCCCACTGGCTCTCCGCAACACGGGCACGCCTTCACGCCGACAGGCGTCCAGATCGACCTCGACCTTTGGGTCGGACGAGCGACCTAACACGACGAAATAATCGGGCGATTCCCAGAGCCGCAACACGCCACCGGTCAATTGTCCCGCTTCGCATGCTTCTAATAGCGCTTCGTCAAGCGCCACGTTTTCTACCGGTGTGGGGAGTGTAAGTCGCAGGTGGTACATCGCCGAATAATCGTCGGAGAATGGAGGTCGGGCCTCGTCGAGAGGCGGCACGTTTGTTAGCTTGGTGGTTTCTCTCTGGCCCATCTTCCCACGAAAAGCGATGTCTTCCAACCCGCCCGATCCCGTCGACTCCGAAAAGCCGCTTCCCGCCGACGAGCTGCTACCACCAGTCGAGCCACCCAACGCCAGTTTTCTCCTGCAATTGTTCGTTGTACCAGCGGTGATTGTTCTAGTGGTGGTATGCCTGTGGATGCTTGTAACCTCACTGGCCTCAAGCGACTCGGAAGACCCTGAGAAGATCATCAGCGCCCTGCGCGGCTCGAATCAGAACCGATGGCAACAGGCCTACGAGCTGGCAAACATGCTTCAAATCGAAAAGCGTTATCCCAAACTAAAAGCCAACGCCGAATTGGCTAGCGAACTGGCAAAGCTGCTGGATGAAGAGGTTGACGCGGGCCAGACCGATGAAAACTCGGTTAAGCTGCGTTGCTTTTTGTGCGCTGCATTGGGGTCGTTTCAAGTGGACGAGGGGCTCGACGTATTGCTAAAAGCGGCTCGGGACGATCCAGAGCGCGACGTCCGGCGCGACGCGATCAACGCAATCGCCGTCCGAGCTCAACAACTTGCTACCGCGGATGAGCCACGTGCGCTAGAACACGAAGAGCTTGTCGAGACTTTTGTCACATTGGCTAATCAGCCCGACGAGCTGATTCGCTCGCAGGCGGCCTACGCTTTGGGCGTGCTCACATTGCCCGAGGACTCTGATCCGAGATTGACGACTGAATTAGAGATTCTGGCAGATGATCTCTACGCCGATGCCCGTTACAACGCGGCCTTGGCACTAGCACGCAAGGGCAACCTGCGCTCCGTAGGAGCGGTGGCCGAAATGCTCGACCGTGACGCGATCGCAATCAGCATCGCTCGCGAAGACATCGCCGTCCAACAGACGCACAAACGCAATACGATTCTGCGTAACGCCCTGGAAGCCGTCGATTCGCTGCTCAAGAAAAACCCAAACGTCGATCTGCCCGAATTGCGCACTGCCGTCGAGCGTTTCGTCGAAACGGCTCCCGGGTGGGACAACTATGACCCTTCGCTGGAGGCATTGGTCGGTCAGGGGCGTGAGTTGCTAGATCGGCAGACTGAATCACGCGATTAGTTTCCGCGTTGCCGAGAGCACATGGGGGTTTTTACTTCATTTTCTCATATCAGATTACAGTCCGGAGTGTGTCAAGATTGCACACTTCATGACTGTTGAAGATGAGAAGAGAACGCTATTACGCATTCCGCCACCGGTAGGCTCGTGTTAAAATTTGCGACGTTCCCTGCCTCGGAGGGCTTGGGCTCTGTCGCTAGGAAGACACAGATCGAAAGTACCGTTATCCAGTCAAGGACCTAGCTATGAATTGTCAATCACTCAGCTACTCGAGAATCCTGTTCGGAGCGTTGTGCCTGTTTGGTCTGAGTTCGCATTCTTTCGCGATTCCGATTCAGTATCAGGATGATTTCGATCGTGGCTACGAAAATGGCTATACGACTGGCTATGACTCGGGATACTCATCTGGCCAGTCACGAGGCACTGAGACGGGTACTGCCGATGGGCATCTTGATGGATTTGAAACTGGGTGGGACGAATCGTATGCTCCGGCCTACAACGTGGCTTATGAAATTAACTATCCATTGGGGTTCGTCGATGGATATGGAGTTGGAGTCGAGAATGGTTTTGTGGAAGGTTACAATTGGGCGCCAGTATTCGTAGCGGCGGTCAATGGCGGTGCTTGGAATGTTGGGAACGGAGTTTTTCGGGGTACTGGCTCAGGATTGCATGGTTCGGGCGGATCGAATGGAAGTTTGATCTGGATTAGCTCAGGGGCCTCACTCACCATTTCAAACGGCGCGTTCAATCTGGCTGCATACTATTTTGACACAGGCTACGACGATGGAAGAGACGAAGGTTTTTCGATAGGATCGCAGGAGGGTTATGACGCGGCTTACCCATTGGCCTATGCGGCCGCCTACGATGTAGGCCTCGTCGAAGGTACCGAGGAAGGAGCCCTCGAAGGGACACGAGTTGGCGCCGAAGAAGGCCTCGACGAAGGCTGGGACTCAGGGTTTGACGACGGCCATTCCATTGGATTCTATGCCGGGCTCGACTATGCTTTGTACGGCGCATATTCTATTCCGGTTTTCGATCCGCAGGCGGCCATTCCTCCGGCCGGTAACTTTCAGGCGGTTTCTTCAACGGTGCCTGAACCTTCTTCGCTCGCCATGATAGCCCTGGCTATAGGCGCTGGGTTGTTGCGCTGTCGGTCGTGAAAATCTGAGTCGACTGTCCCTCAACTTCTACTCGAGCGTCACGGAAGTAGAACGGTTTGTAAAACTGTACCGGTTATGAGGTCTGTAGCGACCTTGTCGGGCGACTTTCTGCTGGACACGTTGTTTCCCCATTGAAGAAACGCTGCTAGCTCGTGCAAATTGGGATAAGTGGAGTAAGACGCGCGTGCTGAAAGCCGGGGTCGTGGTGCGATTCGCCAGCTTGCTAGCTGTGTTATTTGCTCAAAAAAATTTGCCTCGCGCGTGTTTGTCCGCAACACTGTGTTAGAGGGCCTTTTTCCGGCGGACGAGGCTAACAAAACAGTCCGTCATATGATCTCATCAAAATTTGATGCAGGGGTGATAGAAATGAACAGCTTACGCTGTTGGTTGTCGTGCGCCGTTTTTGCGACTTTCGTAAGTGTCGGTACCGAACAGTCTGCCATGGCTCAGTGCGCGGATTGTGTCCAGCCGGCTTACCACGTGCAGTGTCAAACGGTCTACGAAGAGCGGCAGGTGACCGCATATCGACTCGTGGAAGAAACTGTCTGTGAGCAAATGCAGGTGACTCGCAAAATACCTGTCTGGGAAACTCAACAGCGCGAGCGACGCTACACGGTGACCCGGCCTGTGCACGAAACAAGCACCCGCGAAGAACGATACACAGTGCAGCGTCCTGTCTGGGAAACTCAGGTCCGCGATTGCAGCTATAATCGCGTTCGCAACGTGACCGAGACCGCCGAGCGCGAAGAGCGCTACACGGTTCAGCGGCCTGTGTGGGAAACTTCCGAACGCGAAGAATGCTATACCGTTATGCGGCAAGTAACCGAAACGGTCGAACAGGAACGTTGCTATACGGTGATGCGTCCAGTGACACGCTACGAGACTCGGTACGTCGACCAGGGTTGCTACGTACAGCAGGTTTCCTACGCGCCTTCAGCTCCGGCCAAGCGAGGACTGAGCTGGATGCCGGCCGCGCCGGTGGTGAACCCAGTCTCAGGTACTCTGCAGTATCAGCGGCCCGGCCTCGTCTGGGCTAATGTGCAGGCACCTCCTCAACAGGTCGTGCAACAGGTTTGGAAGCCCAACCTAGTAGCCTGCCAGGTTCCCGTTACACAGTACTGTCCACAGCAAGTTGTGCAGAAGATTCCCGTGCAAGTTTGCCGGCAAGTGCCCGAGCAAGTCACTCGCAAAGTGCCCGTGCGAACGTGCAAGATGGTTTGCGAGGAGCGAGTACGCAAGGTGCCCTACACGGTCTGCCGTCAGGTCGTTGAGCGTGTCGAGCATAAGGTGCCTGTGAAAGTCTGCCGAATGGTGACTGAAGAGCGCGTACGCAAGATCCCAGTGACAGTTTGCCGCTACGTGCAGGAAGAACGCGTCGAGCCTTACCAGGTGCGCGTCTGCAAAATGGTCGAAAAGCAAGAAACGGTGAGCGTCCCCCGTACGGTCTGCCGTAAAGTGCCTGTGACCTACACCTATCGCGTGCCTCGAACGGTCTTGATGAAGGTGCCTGTCGCTCAGCCCTGTTGTGCACAATCTGCTGCGGTCGATCCGGTCGAATCGCCCGCTAAGGTAGACTCGCCAAAGACGTTTGCCCTGGCGAGCAATGAGCAGAGCTAGGCAGTTCGCGGGAATATAGATCGCTCCAGGTCCGGAGCGTTGACAGCCACGCCCTGGTGCCGGAGACTACGTAATCGCTTATTCGTAGCCTTCTTAGCACCTGGTCTCAAAATGGCTGTTGAACCTCAGGATGATCACGAGCAGAGACCTCTCCAGGGCGAACAGATTGCGTTTGTCGGAAAATTGGCCGGCATGACGCGTCGCGAGGCGACTGAGCTGGTGCAGGCTCGCGGAGCAGAGCTTTTCTCTGACGACTCGCGAACCGCAACCCTGGTAGTGATCGGCGATAGCCAGCCAGATCTGGCTGGTGCACTAGACAGTGATAAGTCGGCCTCGCAAGAGTTAGCAAACGAAGTAGCTATCGGTCGTGCGACACTGCTGCGTGAGTCAGAACTCTGGAAGCGAATCGGGTTAGTCGACGAAGAGCAGGGAGTGCAACGGCTCTACACACCGGCCATGCTGGCCGAGCTCTTAGACGTGCCAACCACGGCGGTACGTCGTTGGCATCGTAGCGGCGCACTGGTGGCCTGTCGCAACGTAAGGCGGCTGCCCTATTTCGATTTCACCGAAGTGGCGGTAGCACGGCACTTGGCCGAGCTGTTTCAGGCGGGTTGTTCCTTACGAGTGATCGATCGCAAGCTTGCCGAACTTTCACGGCTTATGCCCGAGGTGCCACGACCGTTGGCCGATCCGGCTGTAGTGGTCGAAGGCCGTCGACTCTATTTGCGTCGGGGTGAGGAATTGACCGAACCGGGCGGCCAGGTGTTGATCGACTTCGACAAGCCTACTGAATCGGTGGAGGAAGAGAATTTACTCTTAAGCATCGGACGTTCTGATGTCTCGAAGGAATCTGCAGAAGATGGACAGGGGCTTTCGACTTTGGAACAACTCCGCCAGACGGCGCTGGAGTGGGAGGATCAAGGCGAATTGCAACAAGCCGCCGAGGCCTATCGAACTCTGTTGGTTGCGGGAGGACCTGTGGCGGAAGTAAATTTTGCGTTGGCCGATTTACTTTATCGCATGGGCGAATTGCCAGCTGCCCGCGAGCGGTTTTACGCTGCCGTGGAACTTGACGAAGAGTATGTCGAAGCGCGCGCTAATCTCGGCTGTGTGTTGGCGGAAAACGACGAATTGGAACTGGCGGTGGCGGCGTTTCAAGGCGCGCTTGCGTTTCATGCCGACTACGCGGACGTGCATTACCATCTTGCCAATTCGCTTGATCGACTCAAACAACACACTGAAGCAGAGTTGCATTGGCACTCTTTCTTGGCTTTAGCGCCCGAAAGTCCCTGGGCTGATATGGCGCGATCGCGGCTTGACCAAACTCAAATCTCGGCGCCCAGAGTCTCTGCGCCAGCCCAGTAGGGCAGATTAGCGGTCGTTAGCTGGTTGCACTTAGGGTGTAAACGCCTATTCTAATAGTCGTTGCGCAAAGATGGACAATGGGTTGCAACACAGCATTAATAAGAAGTCTGATTATCTCATACTGCAGATACTTGTCGCGGCGATTTTCGAATGACTGAAATTTTGTTTCACTACGAGCGAGTTAGTCCCACGAGTTGGGCTTATCTATCGTCGCTGCTGATGCTGGCATTGTATTTCAAATTCAATCGCATCTGGAGCGTTCGTAATCTCGATCTGTTGTTATTGGTGACTTTGTCACCGGGGCTGCTGCTCGTGCAATGGGCTTGGGAGAATGCCGCCCTCGCAGAGCGCTCGGCTCAGATTGAATATCTCGGATTTATTTGGTTGTTTACAGCCAATGGTTTGCTCTTGATGCGGCTACTGTTGGACTCAACCATGGTCCGCCGTCCTCTGCTGGAGCCAAATCTCAATACCGCGGGTCTCATTTTCATGGGCGGCTTTCTCATGTTCTTTTTAATGGCTAACGTCGTCACCGGAAAACCTAGTCCCGGCGATCTTTCTCCGGCCAGGCCCGTGGAAGAGATTCGGGCCGAAGGTGAAGAAGAAATCGATGAAACCGAGCCCGATAGTTTTACTACCGACGGGCCGGGGTTCTGGCTGCTGTACCGTCAGCCTCGAATCTTAACCCAAAGAATCATCTCCGTGGAAGATTCGCAAGAGTCTGCGACCCCGGCCGAGCAGGTGGAACAGGAGCAAGAAATCCGCGAAGCGACCACACGCGTTATGGCGATACTGTCGCACGTGATGATCGTGGTCGGTGTGATCGTCATCGGACATTGGCACTTTGGGAGCGTCTCGGTTGGAATCGCCGTGGCCACACTATATCTGATGTTACCGTACACCGCGTTGTGGACGGGCAGCCCACAGCACGCGCTACCGGCGTCGCTCTTGGTGTGGGCGGTTGTGTTCTATCGCTACCCGCTGTTGGCGGGGATGATGGTCGGGTTGGCTTCGGGAACGATTTACTATGCCATTTTCCTGTTGCCGTTGTGGTGCAGCTTCTATTGGTTCCGAGGACTCAAGCGGTTTGTTACCGGTGTACTGTTGATGATTGCGGTTTTGGTAATGACATTAGCGTTCACTGCGACGAGTATGGACAAATTCATTGAGCACCTGCTGCAGATGTTCGGCCTGCGGCTGCCGACTACTACTCATATGGAAGGGATTTGGAAGACCTGGAGCCACTACTATCGCTTTCCGGTTCTAGCTTTGTTCGTAGCGCTGTCGGTGGGATTCACCATCTGGCCGGCGCGGAAAAATCTCGCTATCTTGTTGTCCGGTTCGGCGGCAATCATGTTGGGTGCCCAATTTTGGAATCCTTACAACGGTGGCATTTTTATCGCCTGGTATCTTCCGCTGCTGCTGTTAACGATCTTCCGACCCAATCTGGAAGATCGCACCGCGCTCGCGAAAGTCAACGAAGGTTGGTGGAGCGCTCGCCGGCGCGTGAATACAACTGCGGCGGAGTAGGATTTTTCTCGAACCTATCTGAGCCTTCTTCCGGGGGCTAATTCTCGTCAGCAGACGTAGGGCTGTCCATCGTGATAGCGAACGTAGGTCGGCTTGCAATATTGGGCCAGACCGAATCCTAGAATGGGATAGAAAATGAACCCAAAGATGATCAATCCCCAACCAAATAAAATGCCCTTACCAAAGTGACGAGCGACATCCAGCGGGACCAACACCAGAGGCAGTAGGTTAATGAATGGTATGAGGTAGAGGATCAGCCACCAGGTCGGTCGCTCGGCGATCCGCAGCAAGAGATACAAACTATAGATGGGAATCAATGCACCCCAAGGAGGCTGCCCAGCCTTTTCGAATATCTTCCAGCGTCCAATCGCGACAGTGGCGACAAAGATAAACGCTATTCCCGCGCTTACGACTCCGGCTGCTCCACCTTCAGGGTATGCAAAATGGAAAATCCCTATTCGTACGTCTACAACTCCGTCAGTCTTGCTTTGCGAGTAGATGGATCTCCCCTCTACGGCACACCAAACACAGAACGCGGTCATCAGTATCATTACCGATGCCAGACTAAACTGAGATTGCCTATCTGGTTTCTTCGGTGTGTCTGGAGATTCTGGTACCTCTGACATAGTACTTTTTGCAATTAGTCCAGGTCGTGAGGACTTACCCCAACGTCTACGATACTGCAAGCGATGATTGGCTCGAGACCCAGTTCGCGAGCCTTCGCCGCGAGTTCGTCGCTTTCGCTGCCCGGATTGAGAAATAGCTCGTCGCAACCTTTGGCAGCGATTTCCCCAATCAAATTTAGCCCGACGGCAGGTGGCACATAGAGGCTCACTCGGTCGAGTCGTTCGACGGGGATATCGTTCAAGCTCTCGTAGGCTTGGAGGCCTTCGATCTGGCCCCCTTTGGGATTCACAGGAAACACCCGATAGCCCTGCGCTGCGTGGGCTCGTACCGACTTGTTGCCGAATTTTTCTCGGTCGGCACTAGCGCCGATGATGGCGACGGTAGGTTGAGACATTTAAGGTTCCTCCAGTAGCATTCTTACCACTTCACGGTCGATTATCAACCAGAAGGAAGCTGAATTGGCAGAAGCATTGGCTCTATCCTAGAACTAGAGCACTTTTGTTGTTTTCAGAGTCAATGACGTGTAGGATACCCACTCGTTAGTTAAGCGTTTCCGAAGCTATGAGGGTGTTCGAACTATGAATCGTGAACGTTATGCAACTTGTCTACTGATTCTTATTATGATACTGAGCTCGGTATTTCAGATTCAGGCACTACGTGCGGAGGGCCTCCCATCAGCCTTCAACGGTAAGGATTTAACTGGGTGGGACGTGCCCTCGCATAATCTTTGGTGGAAAGCGGATGACGGCATTCTTGAAGTCAAGAGTGATCCGGAACGACAGGAATCTACTCTTTGGACCAAGCAGCAGTACGACAACTTTATTCTTGAATGTGATTTCAAGTTTGGTGGGGGAACGGTCGACTCGGGATTTTTCCTGCGCACAAGTGGAGAACAAATCCAGATAGGCATATCAGGATCACTCAAGCGAGATATGACTGGATCACCCTATATCTCCGGGAAGGGATACCCAGTCGAAGCCCAAGGAGTGGAGAAGCTGCTGAAACTCGACGATTGGAACGCTATGACCATCGTGGCCATTGGTAAGAACTATTCTGTATGGCTCAATGATAGTCATGTGCTGAGCTACGATTCGGATTCGGCAATTAAGAGAGGGCCCGTGGGAATCCAATTGCATGGCAACACAGACATGTCGATTCGCTATCGAAGAATCAAGATTGCGGCTCTAGAGTAACCTGCTTGATTCGAGAACTGGGTCATTCATCGCGACGGGCATCGACATGCTCGTGCACTTGTAAATTCACAAACCAGCGTCTCCAGGCGAGCTCGTCGAATTCAAAGTCCTGACCTCCGGAGAGCTCAATAAGCGCCCGCCGGACGGCGAAGTTCTGAATATCTTCGGTGATTATCTTGTTATTACCTCCCATGGATAAGCCGCCCCCGCCGCCGGCGCGATTGAACGATGCATTCATTTCACCTGGAGGTGCGTTTGGATTAAACACTCGATGGGTCGTGACTAAGGCGTCGATTAGCGGGCTGATCGCGGCGGTGTCACCTATCCGCTCTAGCGCTTCCGCCGCGTTTTGAATAACATCGTTGTTGTTCTTGCGAGCGTTGAGCGCCTTCACAAAGGGAGTGAGGCTGATCGGCTGGTGAACTCGCAATAAGTCGTCGAGACATCGCTGTCGAACCTCGTAGTCGGGATCCTCCAGTGACAGATGCACAAGTTCCTTGACGGCTGCCGGATGCCGCAACTCGCCCAATGTGGCCAGGTATAGCTCACGCACACGTGGATTCTCTTCTCTACCGAGTAGTTTCACCAAAGCTGGCGCCGCCAGTGGATCGCGAATCTCGCGTATGTTCTGTACCGCTTCATCTGCGCGGCGTTTATCAAGCCAACGTCGCCAAGTGGCGATGCTCTTTAGCCAATCCGTTACTGCGCCTTCGCGTCTATCTTCCAATTCACGAAGTGCTATGTCTTGCTCTGTACGATAGGTGCCTTTGTAATTGCGTAGACCCCGCTCTGCCATGACTTGATCGCGCGTGAGCCATCGCCCGTTATGCAGTTGATAACCGAGACTCTTGCGTACCTCTCGGTCGTTGGGGTCGAGCTGTAAGATACGCAGCAGATGGTGGTTGCGATATTTAGTGAGCTGATGCTGCTTGCACCACTCGGCCAATTCGCGATGCGCCTCGACGGTGTCGGGCAGCGAGCGACTACGTTCTTCGTATTCGAGAAGATCGTCGTCCGTTTCCGAAACTTTGTGCACTTGGGCTCTTGTCAGCGTCAGCACGGCGCCAGTATCAGTGCGAATAACATATTCCTCGTCTGATCCGCGCTCGACCAACACGCCAGTCACCCGGCCTCCCTTGGCCAACTCGAAAACATCCGCCCACACAGCGCTGTAGGGAGCGAGCAGCGCCAATAGGAGTACCAGAGCTGAAAGGGGCAGGGGTTTCATATGACGGTTCAGGAGGGACTGTTGATCGATGTTCAGGGCTATGTTCAATTATAGCTGTTGCCAGCCTGAGAACACGAGAGAAAAATGAGCGACTCTTATTCCAGCGAATCGGCCCAAGAACACCGCCGCCAGGGGCCCGATCGAGTATGTTGTGCCGTGCTCACTGTGAGCGACACGCGCAGTCTCGATGACGACAAAAGCGGCCAAACGATTGTTGATCTCCTACAGGCGGCAGGGCACGAGATTTCTGAGCGCGAGATTGTCCTTGATGAGCCGGCGCTGGTTGCCGACCAGGTCCAGAGTTTTAGCGGTAGTTCGGAAATCGACGTGATTCTTGTGACGGGGGGCACGGGCATCGCCGCCCGCGATCAAACCCCCGACGCCGTAGCCAGGCTGCTCACCAAGCAATTGCCTGGCTATGGTGAACTATTGCGAATGCTTAGCTATCAGGAAATCGGTGCTGCTGCGATGCTCAGTCGAGCGATAGGTGGGTTGGTGGAGCAGACAGTCGTACTTACCATGCCTGGCTCGACGGCTGCCGTACGACTCGCGATGGAGAAGATCATCTTACCCGAGCTGTCTCATCTGGTGTCGCTCGCCAAGAGCTAGCATCACGCTCGTCCACTCGGTCGCTAGCACATTCAATCTCTCTGGTCGGAAGCCAGCGGGTTCGGTAACCTCCCGCGTCTGTTTCTGTGGCAGGTCGTGCGCTACTGCGCGGCAGTGATTCACTCGCTCAATCCATCGCACATCGCCCAAGGAGGGGATACGTGCAACGATTGCTTTCGCTGGTAATACTAGGAGCGCTGGGAGGCGTCGGCTGGTTCGCCCTCAAAGGAGGAGGGCTCGACCAACTTTCTAACGCGCCGCGCAACCAATCTCAAACCAATGCGCCTGCCTCCACTGGTGCTTATCAGGCCCCCGGTTTCTGGGAAGGACCAACCACTAGCCCAGCGAACGGTAATTCAAACTTCCAGACTGTTGCTAATGGTCATGCAGCTGTCGGGCCGAGCTCTGGTCCTTCACTTCGTATTGCGGCTTTCAATATTCAGGACTTTGGCAATTCCAAAGCCGGCAAGCCGTACGTGATGCACACGTTGGCCGACATTGTTCAGCAATTCGACATCGTAGCGATCCAAGAGATTAGCACGAAGAATGAATATCTTATCCCGAATTTCGTAAAACTGATCAATCAATCGGGACGCAAGTACGACCACGTCATTGGCCGTAGGCTCGGCAATACAAAATCGAAGGAACAGTATGCCTATATTTTCGATACCAGCCGCGTGATGATCGACCATCAGAGCGTCTATACAATCAGCGATCCCGACAATCTATTGCATCGCGAACCGCTGGTAGCCACATTTCAAGCCCGCGAGATTGATCCCGACGAGGCATTTACTTTTACCCTGGTCGTGACGCATACCGATCCTGATGTTGTGCCGCAGGAGCTCGAAGCTCTGGCGGAAGTCTACCGTGTCGTGCGACGCTCGAGCCGAGGCGAAGACGACATCATCCTGCTGGGCGATTTTAATGCCGACGACCGACATCTCGGACGCCTGGGCCAATTGCCAGGCATTCTTCCAGTGATCGCCGGTGTGTCGACGAACACCCGTCAGAGCAAACAGTACGACAACATCGTCATCCACCAACCCTCAACGACCGAGTACACGGGGCGCTCTGGCGTGTTCGACGTAATGCGGCACTACAACCTCTCGCAAAAACAGGCCCTGGAAGTCTCCGATCACTTTCCAGTCTGGGCCGAGTTCAGCGTCTACGAACGCGACTTCGCCGGCCGCATTGCCAGCCGTCGACGCACTTCTGGGCGTTGAGTGCTTTCGAGTAGTGTATTCTACGCTACAATGCTCAACTACCGGGTACCACCGACAGTCGTCCGGAGTAAACGATGCTTCGGATTTGCTGAGCCGGACGATTGTCGGCGTCGCCTTGGGGACAAGAGATTGTTCAACTTGGAGACGTAATGCCTCCTGTGCTGAGCACACCAACAACTGTCCGAATGCGTTAATGAATTGGCTGCGTGGATTGCGGACAGCTGTCGCTGCCACCCGCGAAGTATTTATTTTCAATTCTCATGCACGACATGGCAACCACCAAGACACCGCCGGGCATCTGGGCTGGACAGTTTCTACACTTCACCTGCCTAGCAGTTCTTCTCGCACTGGTGTGGGTGATGTGGAAGTATCTCGGTGAACCATTTCCAGCCGCCTTCTGGATTGCGATCGCTTTTCCCGTCGGGCATCAAGTTTTCGTATGGCTAACTTGGCGTCTTGAGTTGGGCTCAACGGCAATAAGCAAAGCGGCAGGCTTCCGAGTGTATCTCGTGTGCTTTTTCCTGCTCTTTGGCGGCCGATTCGTTTCGCTCTTCGCGCTGGCTTGGATGGACCGTGGTAGTCTCGGCCTACCAGTTCTCCCGCAGGCTATCGTGACGACCGTTCTCGTTCTGCTTGGAGTCTATGCGATGTACAGTGTGAAACGATATTTTGGGATGGCAAGAGCAGCTGGTGCTGATCATTTCGACGCCCGCTACCGCGACATGCCTTTGGTGAAAGGAGGTATTTTTCGATTCACGAATAACGGAATGTACCTTTACGCCTTCCTCCTGTTTTGGGCCATTGCGGTCGGCTTCAATTCGTCAGCAGCGCTCACGGTCGCAGCATTCAGTCACATCTATATTTGGGTCCACTTCTACGCCACGGAGAGACCAGATATGGAGTTTCTCTACGCAAAGACTTGAAAGAGACATGAATTGAAAATGAAGTGTGCGAACGTTTAGAACTGCCACTCGTCGTCAGGGATAGCTTGTCGGTATCGTGCCATTGCCGGTTGATATTCTTTTCAATTTTCTTGTTGAAAATAGGCCACCCGATGCGATAGGATTGTTTTCACACTTACGGTATCTAACAGAGCCCTGATGACAGGGTATCTAAAGAGCCCGCCGCTGGTTTCTGTGACCAGCGGCGGGCTCTTTTTGTGCGCGATAGGAAACATCGAGTGGAAACTGACTCCCGCAATCATGTTGAATTGGGCCAAGCCGAATCGCACATCCGCGATGGCGATCTGGTGCTGTTTCGTGGTCGTGGGATGGTTGCGCGACTGATCGGCGTGGCTGGGCGGAGTGACTATACCCATGCAGCACGAGCGATTTGGTGGGGCGACACACTGTTTTGCTGTGAAGTGCGTGAACTCAAGGGCGGTCGCGCAGTCACATTGGAAAGTCAGGTACGTAATTACCCGGGCGGGATCGACGTGTTTGAAACCAATCCCGACCACCGTTGGCGGGAATACGATCTTGCGGGCTCGTTGAGCTACACGCGGCGGCTAGCTGGCTGCGACTATGGATATCTTGGCGTTCTCAAGGCGGCGCTGCGGCATTTGCCTTTGTGGCGCTTCTTGGTCCGACCCGATACGAATGATCAACATGTTACCAGCCGGCCGCCGTTTTGTTCTCAGGCCATCGCTATGGCTGACCGCATAGGTGGTGGCGTGGATCCCGTGCCGCAATTGGCCGACCGCGTCACCGAGCCTGCCGACCTGGCCCGCAGCCCCTTTTATCGTTATCGCTTTACCTTGGCTGGAGTCTAGCATGCGCGACGAACCATCACAAAAAGAAGTAGCCCTAGCGATGCTGGCCGGGCTGAGTTGGCTGGCCTTTGTCGTTATCGCATTGGCCTGTTCAGCAGCCGCCTACGGGCAGTCGCCCCGTTGGGCAGCCTGCCGCGTGCAAAACCATGTCGGCAACGCAGCGAATGTTGGCAGCGGTACGCTGGTTGATAAAACAGAGGACGGTCGTGAAGGATTGATCCTCACCTGCTGGCATCTGTTTCGTGAGGGGACAGGGCAAATCGTTGTGACTTTCGCCGATGGTCGATCGCACGCCGCTCGCGTAGTAGCTCTCGAGCAAGGCGCCGACCTGGCCGCGCTGGCGATCGCCAACCCCAGAGCCGAACCGGTCGATGTCAGTTTTTCAGTAGCGAGTCAATCAAAACTCAGCGCCTGCGGATTTGGGCAGAACGGAAAGTACCTGTGTGCTGTCGGAGCCAAAAGTGGCGAGAGTCACGCCGTGGGGCAGACGAGCTTGTTAATTAACAACGCAGTTCGCTCGGGCGACTCGGGTGGGGGAGTTATCGACGAGCAAGGCCATCTGGTGGCCGTTGTTTGGGGAGAGCGCGACGGGGTTACCTACGCCAGCTGCGGAGCGCCTTTAAGAGATTTCCTCGGACGTGCGTTGGGCGGTCGCGCGCGGCAGGTCGTTAATTGCCCTGACGGACTCTGCCCGCGCAAGCAAACACCGCCCCAGATCCTCAGGACAGACCCGTCTGCTTCTGATGCACTTGATCCTCGCTTCGATAAACTCGCGGAAGCGATCGACCGGTTGCAAAAAGAAAAACAAGACCGAGGCGACTATCTCACCCGGGGCGAGTTGCAGCGATTCGAAAGTGACAGTACAGCTCGGCACGAGTCGCTGTTGCAGAGACTGCAAGGACTCGCCTCAGTGGGCAACCCGGCCGTCGGCAAAGCTGCTGGCGCAGCGGCAGTCAGCTTGCTTGGCCTGAGTGGTCCCGCTGGTTGGGCGGTGCTCGCAGCGGGGACCGTCGGGGGTTGGCTTGCTGGGCGATTCATGAGACGCAAGCTGCGCGGCGCCGGGGGTCGCCGTCGTCCCTTTCGCCGCGTTTCAACCGATCGAACGCAATCTGGATGAGGCTCGACAACTTTTACAACTTTCGCGACTGGAGGGACGTGACCCGCTACAAGATGCAACTGCAGGAAGGCTTGCGCTCGATCGACTCGATGCGCTTGCCGAGAGTGACAGTGACCCCAGTCAAGCGGCCTGGGCCGACCGACTTCGGCGCGAATTGAAAGAACGATTTAACGAAATAGCTCCTACCAAATTTTCAACAACCAACTCAGCTCCAGTAACCCCGTCGGCCGACAGCTAACTGCTGATCGCTGACAGCTTCCCAACAAGGAGAAACGCCATGCCAGCCGGTGCACCAGGTAAAGATCAGTTTCGACGCGCGATTGTCGAGTTCCGCAACCTTCATATTGTGGCAGCGCTCGGTCCCTTGTTCGATTTCCGCAGCGAAGTCGTTTCCAACGATGAATTCGGCGTCCGCGGCGGTCTCGATGACACCACCAAGGCGCACTATATTTCTCACCTGTTGGCGGGCGACCGCATGCGCAGGCGTGTTACCTACAATCCTGAGAAAACGCCACTGGGCGACTTGATTGAACGAGCCATCGATTCTCAGCAGACTCTACTCGGTTCGACCGAACCGTTTGGCGGCGACGAAGTGCAAGAAGCACCGGGTGGATTGATCGCGTTGCCGTGGGCACTGGACGGCTCTGACCCCAACATCCCTTTGAGCAGTCAACTCAACTTCCGCAGCCAGAATGCGCTGATCTTGTTGGGCGCACTCGATCGAGCTATCTGCAATTGGACGCGTTTGGAAAGCCGTTTTCGCGGCACGTTTATCTACGTGAACGACTCGATGCGGATGTACGGCACTTACGTGCAGATTCTGGAATACCTGAACGCCTTTGCCGGCGACGAGAATCGTACTGACATGGCAGCTGGTGTGCGTCCGACCGAGGAACCACTCGGACCGACCGACTCGCCCAATCTTCGCACCGAGACGGCCAACGCGGCCGCTAGGTCTTAACCGCGGAGATTTATCGTCATGGATGCTCGAGTAGCAAACGTGAAAGACGACGCACGTCCTGAAATGGGTTGGCCAGCGGCCGCCACGCTGATCACTGCGATGGTCGGCGCGGCGGCCACCACGGTCGCCTGGGCCGTCGTGCCGGGCGAGCAAGTGGAACGTCCGGCAGCTGTTGAATTCGTATCGGCGCGAGAGATTGGCGAAATCAAGGCAAGATTGTCTGCCATCGAAGAGTCGAACAGTCAGATGCGCTCCGAACTTCGAAGCGATATCAAGGACTTGCGAGAGTTGATACGACAATTGTAGGAGCATATTAGAAGATGCAGATCCGTGATCGAATTAAGGAATTGCGACGCGTGCGGGCGAGCAAGCTGGCGCCGAATCCTCGCAACTGGCGCGTGCATCCCGATGCTCAGCGCGACGCTCTGCGGGGCGTGTTGGCAGAAGTCGGCTACGCCGACGCGCTGTTAGCGCGTGAGCTACCTGATGGTGGCTTGGAACTGGTGGATGGCCATTTGCGCGCCGAGACAACGCCCGATGCGTTGGTGCCGGTGTTGGTGCTCGACGTCGACGAGCAGGAGGCGCAGAAAATTCTGCTAACCCACGATCCCTTGGCGGAGATGGCCATAGCCGACCAGCAGCAAGTGCACGACTTGATCGAGTCGTGCCCATTCGAGCACCCGCAGGTTAATCAAATGGTCCAGCAGCTTCAGCAGGACGTAGCACGAGCGAGTACCGCCTTCGCGGAAGCCAACAGCCGTCCAGAGATCGATATTCCAGCGTCATTTCAGGTCGTGGTGGAATGCGAAGACGAAAGCGAGCAAGAGGCTGTTTACCTGCGGATGCGCGAGGAGGGGTATCGATGCCGAGTATTGACGCTGTAGTGAGTTGCCCTGTCTACGATTCGTTTCGAGTCGAGCAGGTCGCCGGCATGTTTGACGTACCGCTCGCGGAGCAGTGCACTGAACGATTCAAGGTTGAATTGCCCGAGCAAGACGAGCCCTGGCAGGTGGGCTTGATTGTGGGCCCTTCGGGCAGTGGTAAGAGCACGATTGCCCGACAATGTTTCTCAGGGGAGCTCTACAGTCAGACAGATTGGCCTAATGACAGAGCGGTTGTTGATTGTTTCGATAGATTGCCTGTCAGGCAGGTTGTCGAGTTATTCACGGCGGTCGGATTCAGTTCTCCCCCATCGTGGGTGAAACCGTATCGAGTGCTTAGCTGTGGCGAACGATTCAGATGTGATCTGGCCCGAGCGTTGTCGATAGCGGACTTCGGATTTCAGAATGGGGATTCAGAACGTCAAAACGACGTGGATTCCACAATCCGCAATTCCAGATCCGATATCCCGCTCGTCGTCTTCGATGAATTTACGAGTGTCGTCGATCGGAACGTGGCCAAGGCTTGTTCGACGGCGGTCGCCAAGGGCATCCGTCGTGGGAGTATCCCTTGTCGCTTCATCGCAGCGACGTGTCACTACGACGTCGCTGAGTGGTTAGAGGCCGACTGGGTGCTCGACATGGCCACGAGTCGGCTAGAACGGAGGCGTCTTCGGCGCCCGCCTATCCACCTGGAAATCTATCGCTGCCGGATGGCTGCGTGGAAATTGTTTGCGCGACATCACTATCTAAACGGTTCATTGGCCGTTGGTGCCCGGTGTTATCTGGCAACCTGGGAAGGTGAGCCAGTTGCATTCTGCGCAACGCTCCCGGTGATCACCAAGCGTGGCCATCGTCGGTTTACACGTATCGTTACGCTGCCCGACTACCAGGGCATGGGCATTGGTATGCGAGTGGCGGCTGAAGTGGCTTCTCTGCACCGCGGGGAGGGTCTGCGGGTCAATGTCACGAGTAGTCATCCAGCCCTGATTCGACACTGTCGCTACTCCGACCTGTGGAAGACGGTCAACGTAAAAAAAACCGGATCGAGCCGTGTCAACCCGGAACGGCTCGGCCGATATCGCAGCTCCGCTGGTCGAGCTGTCGTATCGTTCGAGTACATCGGTCCTTAGCCACGAGAACAGATACGTAAGCCCTGTCGATGCGGGCCGCATTCCATTCTTCAACAAAACGAATTTGACTAACCGTGACCGAACCAATCCAGCCACTACCAACGATTGAACAGCAGAGAAAACAGTTCTGTTCCATGTTGCATTTGGGATGCGATCGCGAAACTGCTAGCAAATATCTCGGTTGGACAGCCTCCCATTTACGCCAGGAGCTCCATCGCAGCAGTGACTTCGCTATTCAAGTGTTGCGCGCCGAAGCGTCGGCTGAATTTCACCAAATACATAACGTGCATGAGGCGACTAAAGAAGCCAAAAACTGGCGAGCCTCGGTTTGGTGGCTCGAACGAATGGCTCCAGAGCGTTTCGCGAAAAGGTCTACTAACGTCGTAACCGAGACCGAGTGGCAAGAGTTTCTCGAAGCGCTGGCCGAAGCCGTGGTGAGCGAAATTGCAGACGATGCCGACCGCAATCGGCTGCTGAATCGCTTGGCGCAGATGGCCGATGTGTCATACACCGAACGGAAACAGGAAACTGGTAGCGATTCACTTGACGAGTCGCCGATGCTGTCGTTCGAAGAAATCGCCAACGAGGACGAACAGCCGTGACACTTGTTGGCGACACAACAGGGAATATTCAGCGACTCTTCGTAGCCGCATCTTCATCGCTAGGGACACTCTACCGCTGGTTGTCGAATGCAATACTCAAGCTCAACGAATACAGGGCATCGCAGCAGGAGTTCTCCGAAGCTCTCGAATCGTTGGCCTGGGGTCGAAAGTATCTTGCCGAACACTTTTTAAGGGCGCCTTCGCGCATGCATTGCTGGTTGGGCGAACAACTTGACCAGCTTCGCGAGAATCGAGGCACGAAGATTAACGTTGTCGGTCCTCGCGGTGGCGCTAAGTCGACGATTGGCACATTATGTTACGTACTGCGAGTGGCTGTCGAAGGCACGGAACCTTACATCTGGATTGTGTCAGATACGAAACATCAGGCACAAACACATTTGGAAAACGTGAAGCACGAACTTGAGGAAAATGAACAACTCGCTATCGACTATCCGCAGTCTACAGGACGGGGGTCCTGTTGGAGGGCGACGACCATCGTCTTACGCAATGGCGTTGTGATCGAGTCGTTTGGCACAGGACAACGGTTGCGAGGACGGCGCCGTCGCGAGAATCGCCCCACGCTTATCATCTGCGACGATCTTCAGAACGACCAACATATGGCCTCCGCGTTACAGCGAGAAAATTCGCGGCATTGGTTCCACGGTACGTTGCTAAAAGCAGGCACGAAACGCACAAACATCGTCAACCTTGCCACAGCTTTACACCGCGATGCACTAGCGATGCAGCTTAGCCGCACGCCGGGATGGAATTCGGCCACGTTTCGGGCAATACTTCGTTGGCCAAACGACATGGAACTGTGGGCTCGCTGGGAAGAAATATACAGCGATGTCGAGAATCGCAATGCCAGACGCGATGCTCTGGATTTCTACAAAGCAAATTCTAAAGCGATGGATGCCGGAGCCGATCTTTTGTGGCCCGATGAGGAGGATCTGTACACGCTTATGAAGATGCGCGTCGAAGAGGGTCGTACCGCCTTCGAACGTGAGAAGCAGAGCTCGCCGATTGATCCTGAGCGGTGCGAATGGCCGGAAGAGTATTTCGACGAACACATTTGGTTCGACGAGTGGCCAGAAGGCTTGCAACTCAAGACGATCGCGCTTGATCCAAGCAAAGGCACTGACGCACGGCATGGCGACTACTCAGCATTGGTCGTTCTCGGCGTTGATCGGCAGGGGCTGCTGTACGTGGAAGCCGACTTGGCTCGCCGACCGACCACGCAAATGGTTACTGACGGTGCTACGCAAAGTCAAAAGCATAGCGCCGACGCGTTTGGTGTGGAGGCCAACCAATTCCAAGAACTGCTAGCCGGGGAATTGCAGCTCGAGTTTCAGCGCCGTGGCATGTCGGGTGCTCCACCCTGTGCGATCCATAATTACGCAAACAAACAAGTGCGCATCCGACGCCTGGGTCCTTATCTGTCGCAACATCGCTTTCGCTTCCTGGCCAAGAGCCAGTCAACGCAACTGCTGGTCGACCAGCTGCGCGATTTTCCGCTAGGGACTCACGATGACGGGCCAGACGCGCTGGAGATGGCACTTCGATTAGCAGAACAGCTCTATCGTGGGACAAGCGAAGATGGACTGGGGGACCGAATTCCGATTGAAGTTTAGTGGTAGGGTGGATTGAACTTGCGTAACCCACCTTACACATTCATTACACAGGGAGAAAAACTGACATGAACAACTCGATGGCAACGAGCGAAGATTTCTTGCAACAGCGGTTAAGTGAGGCCTGTGACGCACTGTGGAATCAGTTCGTTGATCCGTCAGAGGCTTTTGTAGACGACGAAGGTGTATGGTGGAATTCAGTATCAACAGTTGGCGAGCCAGGAAGATCGCCCAGTGTGCCGTTCGCCAACGAACAACAACTTGCAGAGATTCGTCAACAAAGCCGCCGACTGTCTGGCACCAATGCGTTTGCGATCAATGGCATCGAAAACCGCATTAGCTATCTCGTTGGTGTGGGTCACCACTATCGGGCCTCAGTTCGCAAGGGCGCAGAGGCTCCTGCTTCTTTGGAGAAAGAAGTTCAGCATGTGCTCGATGAATTCATCTACGAAAACGCCTGGCAGGCACGCCAACAAGAAATCGTACGACGTATGGATCGCGACGGTGAAGTATTCTTGCGCTATTCTGTGGATGGACGCGGAATCACGCGCATCCGATTTGTCGAGCCCGACCAAGTTCAAACGCCGAAAGAGCTAGGCAATCTTCCTGCTGCCAGCTTTGGGATCCAAACGGAACCGGAGGATGTTGAATCGGTGCTCGGCTATTTTATCGATGGTGAACCGGTTGAGGCAAACACGATCCAGCATCGCAAGGCGAATGTCGATCGTAACGTCAAACGTGGTCTGCCCCTTTATTATCCAGTGCGGAAGAACTTGCGCCGCATCGAAAAACTGCTTCGCAACATGAGCGTTGTGGCTGAGATTCAGTCGGCGATTGCCTTGATCCGTAAGCATCGAGGCGCGTCGCGCAGTGGTGTGGAACAATTCGTCGGCGGCCAAAGCGATGCGACCAGCGCAGAGACGGCTTCGGGTCGCACACGGCGGCTTTCCCAATATTCACCGGGTACGATTCTCGATGCGCCCGACGGTTTGGACTACGACTTTCCAGCTTCTGGGATCGACTCGAGTAATTTTGTCGCAGTGTTGCAAGCTGAATTGCGCGCCGTTGCCTCGCGGTTAGTGATGCCGGAGTTTATGTTCACATCGGATGCCTCGAACTCGAATTACGCCTCGACCCTGGTGGCGGAGGGACCGGCAGTAAAGATGTTCGAACGTTTGCAAGCCAATCTTAAGAACGAAGATGAGAACGTTATGTGGCGGGTTGTCGAGAACGCAGTGTCCCAGGGGAGGCTGCATCACGATACACGGCGGCTGGTAAATATTCAGATTACACCGCCATCACTCCGCGTGCGCGATCAACTGCGAGATTGCCAGGTGGAACGGATAGCTTATGAAAAAGGGCTCATCTCGCCGCAAACATGGAGTCTGCGCCTCGGGCTCGACTACGACCAGGAACAGAAGAACTTGGCGATGCACCGGGCCGAGGCTGGGGCCTGAACCTGCTGCTTAGTTGGGTTCAGCCTGTTGGGCGTCGTCTGCGCCAAGGACGTCGTCGATGATGCGGCGGAATTCCTCGGAGGGGTCGACAGTCTCGACCTCGAGAGGGATTTCCGCTTCGTCGGCCTTGGTCTTAACGGCAACCAAGAAAGCGCGTAGGTCGTCGTCGCTGACTTCATCGCGTAGAATCCAATCGCCGTTCGGACCGCGATCAGCGATGTGGACCATCACTTCGTCGAACGCCTGTTCGTCGATTTGTTCATTGGTAAACCCGCGCACAAACCGACCGAGGCTCTGACGGCCTTCGACTTTCTCGTCTTCCGTCAAACCTGATTGCGAAAGATACTCTGCGTCGGCGACTCCGACCATGAGGGTAGCCATCAACGGCGATTCGGTCAGCTGTTGGAGGAGCTCTGCCGTTTGTTCTCCGGAAAGTTGTCCTTCGCGAAAGGCGTCGGTAACACGCGTCAACTGAACCTTGATCTCAGCTTGTTCTTGGTCTGGCAATTCCGAGGCTTCCAACATGGCGTCGATCGCGACGGTCATCTGCCCAGCCATCCAACCGCGCCAGTTCATCACGATCACAAACATCACTACAACAGCTAAGACGACCGCAATACCCACCGCTATCAGACAGCCCTTGAGACAACCTGAACCGCGCTGCTCCTCAGGAAGCATAGGGTCGATTTCAAATCGATCGCTGGCCATGGGTCGCTCCTTGTATGTTGGAAAGAGAGAAGTGCCGACCGGTACAAACCTAGCACGGTTCCGGTAATGCGTACAGGTGTAGGCTTAAGTCGGCGACGGGATGAGAAACAATTGTGAACTAACACGGAGCTTCGCATCTGATGGGTGCAGTAGCCTTTATGACACTTAGGCCAACTAGGGTGGCCAAATTTAATGAGTGAAATCGGGGCAGCGATCTGCTAGATTCGTGCATTATGAGAACAAACGCAGTTAACAACAGAGTCGACCAGCGCGATCAAGCCAAGGCAGAGTTTGCCAAGCTGATCGAGAGTGTGTGCGGACAAGGTTTCTATGGAACCGCAGGCGTGACCGTCAACGTGCAGGATGGCCATATTCAATACACTCGAGTCAACGTGGAGAGGATGATTAAATAAGAGTGCTTAGCTATCAGCAATCTGCTTTTAGATGGAGGGAGAATATCCCGCTACGATCTAGCTGAGAGCTGATCGCTGACAGCTTAATTCGGTATCGTACAGAGCTCGCACCGCCTAGCGGTGGGGGTATCCAGTCGAGCCCCGTGCAGAAAACCGCTTGCGGTTTCGCACGGGGCTTTTTTTGTTCCTCATTTTCTAGCAAGAGGAAAGGACAACATGGCAGAAGTACTGCAAGAATTTGTCGATTCGCGGGGCGTGGCCATGCGGGTAGACCAAGACCTGGGAGTGCTGCGAGGCGTCAAGCTTATTGGTCTGGAATCACGCAATGGTCGCCGTTATCGCCAATCGGCACTAGAGCAGGCTAAGTCTCTGTATGAGGAGGCCAAGGTCAACGTGAATCATCCCAAGGAAGGTCCGCTCGCGCCGCGCGACTATCAGGACCGACTTGGCGTAATTCGCGGTGTCGAGTTGCGTTCTGGAGAAGGTTTGTTCGGAGACCTGCACTACAACCCGAAGCATCCCTTGTCGGAACAGCTGGTGTGGGACGCCCAGCACAATCCTCGCAATGTCGGCTTCTCTCATAATGTCTTGGCTCGGCTATCGCGTGAGAAAGAGCAGACGATCGTCGAGGAGATCACGCGGGTTCAAAGTGTCGATCTGGTGGCCGATCCCGCAGCGACACTCGGTCTCTATGAGCATGCCGAAGAAGATCTGCACTGGGATGCTCTGACCCTTGAATGGCTTGAACTGAATCGACCTGATCTTATCGAAGAAGTGCGATTGACGGCGGGGCACCTTCTCCGGCAGGAATTGGACGAAGCCAATCGAGAACTGAGTATCCTGCAACGTCAGCAGCGGGTAGTCGAACTCTTGTGCGCGCACAAGCTGCGGATTCCTGTTGCCAGCGGAGTTAGTTGCGATCGAGGCAACGGCGATGGCCAACAGATCAGCGCCGCGTTTTACGAGATGCTAATCAGGATTGAAGACGAACAGCAACTCGAACGTCTGATTGTCGAACGTGCCAATTTAGTTAGCTCCACAGCGACCTGGCCGAATCGCTCTGTCTTGGATGCTCCTAGGTCTAGAGATCAGATCGCGATTCACTCGTTCGACTCTGCGAGCACTGCCAACGCCACAGATTTTGCCAGGGCGCTCAAGTCCTAACTCGTGAACATCAAGAGTTCAAATTACCCACCGGGAGGTAACTCCCGAACCAACAAACTTTCTTTGGAGGCGATATTTCATGGCTAATACGATGCGCTGGCGATATGGAGAAACCAACCCCATCATGATTCCGGTAGAGATAGACATTGTTATTGAGATTGGCGACCTTGTGTATCTCGACAGCGGAACCGCAAAACCAGCTTCGGAACAGACTGACCAGGGGGCCCTAGCCGCGAATCAAGAAACATTCCACGACCAGTTTCTCGGGGTGGCAATGCAAGCCTCCCCAACAGCGAGCACCGAACCTATCCGAATTGCAACTACCGGGGTCTTCGAATTTGATTGTGCGTTGGCCACGCATGAAATCGGCGATCTGCTGGGGTCGACTGAGAACGGCACAGGAACGGAGGTGATCAGTCAGGAACTCATCGGTGTTGCCACTCCGAATCTGGCCATCGGACGGTGTACGAAACGCGTGAATCCAGCTGCGACCAAAGTGTTGATTGACATTGTCAGCACGATTCTGCGCGGTGGCCCGCAGTCGGCTGCCTAGCGCAGTGTTTCTGCTATGGTCTCATTGTTCCACAGAGCTTTAAGTGAATCTGAATCTTACAAAGGAGATTTTCTAAGTGACACTCAACTATCGTGAACTCAAGCGACGTTACGAATTGGACGGCCCCGACCAAACCGTTCAGCATCTATCAGAATCGCTCCAGGCGGGCGACCTTCGTCCGGAAGACTTTAGCATTCGCGATCTGGCCGAGACGCTCGTCCCCGAGGGAAGGCAGTGGGTGCGTATGCTTGATCCGCGTGCCGGGGGTAATGTGAACGTTATGGAAGCCACCGATGGCGTCGACGTCTCGGCGTTCTTTAATGTGGCCGGCCAGGTGATTTACTCAAAAATATTGGACGCTTACACGCAAGAGGCGTTCGTCGTATCGAAATTAGTGCAGACGATTCCGACAAGAATGGACGGCGAAAAGATTCCAGGCATTTCCCGTATAGCTGACGATGTGGACGAAGTTGGACCCGGAATGCCTTATCCCCACCTGGGTTTCGGGGAAGACTTTGTCGAAACGCCCTCGACTTCTAAGCGAGGATTTATTGTGCCCGTGACAAAAGAAGCCATCTTCTTTGATCGCACGCATCTGATTCTCTCCCGTGCTTCGGAAGTAGGCGAGGTGCTGGGACTCAATAAGGAAAAAAGGCTGATCGACACGGCTGCGGGAATCGCCAACAGCTATGTTGCCAATGGAATCGCAAGCGACACCTACATGGCAAGCGGTGATCGTGCCAACGAAATCGCTGGCAATGAATTAATCGACTGGGTCAACGTCGATACCGCTGAGCAGCTGTTTGCCGAGATGACTGACCCGCATACCGGTGAACCGGTGTTGGTGCGTGGTACGACCGTGTTGGTGATGCCTGCGTATCGTCACGCCGCACATCGAGTTTTCAACGCGGCGGAGCTTACGTATACGGCGTCCGGTTCCGAGACGGCAACCACTGCGGCGAATCCGCTTGGCAACTATCGGGTGGAAGAAAGTCGCCTGGCATATAGACGGATCGTCGCTTCTGGTGAGTCGGCAGCCGACGCGAAGAAGTGGTGGTTTATCGGCGATTTTTCCAGGGCCTTTGCATACATGGAAAATTGGCCAATTACCGTGGCACAAGCTCCCTTGGGTAGCGAAGCGGAATTCAACAGCGACATTGTGTTGCGATTCAAAGCCAGTGAGCGAGGCGCTGCAGCCGTCTTGAATCCGCGCTACGTGGTGAAGTGTACTGGCTAGGGAAATGACCAATGACCAAGCACCAATGACCAATGTTTTGTGGATGCCGCAGAAATTGGTCATTGGGACATTGGTCATCGGGATTTGAGAATTCTTTCACAGGAGTGAAGATTTAATGGCAACTGGTGATTCTCTACTGATACTCGATCCACTTTCCAATCGGCCTCCAACGGCAAACTTTGCCACGGTCGACTTGCGAGGTTTGTTTGTCGTATTAGATTTTGACGACACCACGGACGAAGTGGCGCAGTTTCACTCGATCGTCCCTAGTCACTACAGCGGTGGAGATCTAATAGCAATTTTCACTTGGACAACCACAACGGCAACTTCGGGCAGCGCTAAGATAAAGTGTGAAATTACCCGACTTGCCGCCGGTGAGAATCTCGATGCAGTTCCTGGACCCGACGGGAGCGAGGAGGTAACGATCGCCGCCCCAACGACCAGCGGCGACCTGGTTGTTGATGAAACAGATCCCATCACGGTTGGCAATCTAGGTTCTGGTGAGACGTTGCTGGTGTCAGTTACTCGTTTAGCAACAGACGCAGGCGACACATTAGTAGGCGACGTAGAGCTGGTCTCCTTAGAGCTGCGAGAGGATTGAGCATGGCGATTTCTCTGAGTCAAGCGGAGGTCGTTGATTTGGGCACATTGCCGATCGACGGCTATCCATTCACGTTGGCAGGCTGGTTTCGAGTGCCGAGCGTAACGAAGTGGTTGACGCTTATGCAACTGGAGAACACAGCGACGAATTCCTATCACTCGATCATCTATGAAGGTTCTCTAGCCGGTAAGGCAGCAGCCGTCAGCAAGGTCGGTGCCACAGGTCGAGCAAAATCGACCATTTCAATGACTCCAGGTCAGTGGCACCATGTGACGGGCGTCTTTGAAAGCGATACCTTGCGGCGCGTCTATTTGGATGGCGGGAACATGGGTACCAGTGCTCACTTGCGAGCATTTGATGGACTTGACCAGTTCGAATTGGGCAACGTCACGACTTCAGACGGAGTGGATGTAGCGGAAGCCGGAGTCTTCGACGGTGTCTTGAGCAATGAGGAAATAGCCATGCTTGGCATCGGCTGCCCGATGCTAAGTCTTCCCAGTGCTGCGCAACTGCTGACGTATCACGATTGTGTGCGAGGACTCAATCGGCCAGGCGTGGGACCTGTTGCGTCGAGTGCAGGCGTATTCACGGTTGTCGAGCACCCACGAGTAATGTCCTCTTCTGGAGGGCTTAGCCAGCTTCAGCCCTTTAGGATTCATGGTCCCTATCACATTGACGAGGAATCATCCAGAACATCTTTTTCTGAGCAAGCGCAGCAGTGTGTCACCGGCATCGACGACGGCGCAGGTCAACCGTCGGTCGCTGGAATTACTTCAGACGGCAGAACTCATTATGGAGAGGTGCTTAACTAATGCCAGTTGCTAATGACGTAAGAGGCAAAGTGTTTCGCCACGGTTCGGCACTGTTGATGGCACGTGTCGTGAATGCGGTTGGTCAAACTTTGAACCAGGCCTCTGTTTCAGCCCTCGAGTACACCGTTTATGAACTGACCACAGATGATCCCAGTGGGCTGGTTGCAGTGACAGGACACACTGGGGTTGTTTTAACCCTCAACGATGTGATTTACGACTCGCTGCAGAACGATGATGCGTGGACTATGGATTCAGTAGGTTACAACTTTCGCCACGAGCTCGACGTGTCGACTAATGAGGCATTTTCCCAGGCGGGAAAGGCATACCAGGTTCGCTATGAATTGACTCCGACTACGGGTCAAAAGATCGTTTTCCGTTTTCAATTGAGGTGCATCTGAAAATGTCGACTGAAGCAGAACAAATTGCGATTATTCGGACTCATACATTATCACAACTCGAAGAGCTGCGGGCGAGTCCCAAACCGAGTTATTCCATCGACGGGCAGAATGTTTCGTGGACGGAGTACGCCGAATCGCTCGAGCAGACGATCGATTGGTGCGATCGGAAGCTGATCGATTGCGAACCGTTTGAGTTTAAGAGCGAGGGAACCACCCAATGAGTCTCCAGCTAGACCCCAGCGACGAATTTTCTCCGTGGACTGACGGCCTGGAGGATGTAACGCTACGGCGAAGAGATTCGGACGAATCAGTCGCTATTTCGGCGGCGCTGCGACGCGGCACCATTGTTCAAGAAGCGGAACCGAGCGGCAGCGCTGCGCAACAGACCGATACTGTGTGGCATTTACAGCTACCCGTCGGAGAGTCGCCTCCTGAGATTGGCGATGTTGTAGTCGACGTCGCCGGTCAGCACTGGACGATTCAACAGACCGAAGAGTTACTGTTATTGGGTCGCTGGAAGTGCTTGGCGCGCGAGCTGCGTGTCGCGTTCGGTTGTGTCGATCGAGTTGATGTCCAGCGCGCCGTTTGGGACGATTTGGGCAACGGGCCCGAGATTGTCGACTGGAGTTATGTATACACTGCTTTGCCGGTCCGCATTCAGCCGGACGAAACCGTCGTGAGCGATACATCGAGCGCTCCGACTAGCACCGCGCGATACCAAATCATTCTCGGCGAGCCGTTTCCGCTACAGGCAGACGATCGATTCGCGGCTACTGACGGGGCCATCTATCGACTAGAGTCCCTCGGACAAGCCGACCGCATCGACGTATTGCCGATTGCCCGGGTGGTTCGTGTTAGTCCGTGAGCGTTTCAACACTCGTCACCCGACGGAATAGCAAAGCGACGAACTCGCGCATTAGGTCGGCTTCGCCGCTTTCCAGAATGATGGCCACTTGGTGTAGCAACTGGCGACGAGCGTTCATGGCTTCGGCGGAGACCAGCGCTCCCTGCTCGGTGAGTTCGCCTCCCAGGGCCATGCGGCTGTACAACTCGTTGAAATCTGTTGGAGTCCAGCCCTCGAATAGTTCGGGACGGGTCTCGATGACTTCGGCCACGGCTGGGTTGGTGGCCCGGTCGAAGGCTGCCTGGCTGGTATGATAAGGATTCTGAAATAGCTCGTCCGCTGCGACGCCCATCCCCTCGGCTAGCTTGTGCAGTGTGCGAGCGTGCGGTCGGGTGACTCCCTGCAGGATACTGCGAACGGTACGCTGGTCGAGGCCCGAGGCGTCGACCACCTCTTGCTGCGACATGTCCAGCCGAGCCATCAGTCGACGCACATTGGCTCCGTGCAAGGTGCGGAGGTCCGGGGAAAGCGACGGTGTTGGTGTTGTGTGCATAGCAGAAGCACTCGCGCGGGGACGAGGCACCCAAGTAGGACATATAAACACATGTACACTATTTGGGTAGGCGAGTCAAGAGGGGGCGGCCCGGCGGTCAGTTAGATCGCGGTTTGCGGCGAAATTCCCTCAACACGGAGGAATCTTATAGCCGCATCTAAAGGCTTCATTTCAGATCTTGGATACGCCAGAGCCCCAAACTCTTGTCTTGGTACCGACCCTCTCCTTCGGTGCATCGTTCCACGATAGCCGCCACTGGTTCGGGAAAGCAGAAGGGAGCTTTATTGAGATTCAGCAACCGCCAATCGCCGGTGACGATATCCTCGTTATCCTGGCAGTCGGGAAAGGTTGTCGCTAAGAGGTACGTGATAGAACTGTTCTTGATATTGGCAAGGGCTGCTTGAATATCAGACAACGAGAGATGCACCAGACAATCGCGACACAGCAGCAGATCGGCTGCAGGTAAAGAGTCTCTCGTGAGATCAAGAGTAAGGAAGCGGCACCTTCCTTGTCCGAACTGTTTCTGATTGCGATCGATGATTTCGGGGACAATGTCGGCTCCGATGTATTGCTCGACTGGCAAGTCTAGAGCCTTCATCCAGCTGTAATCTCCGCAGGGGAGATCGAGCAGCACTTCGATTCCAAATCTCTCTAGCAGTTCCGGCAACTCTTTCTCTAAAGCGGCCGTTTGCTCACTACTCGCGCCTTCTCCCGAGACAGAATCGTTGCAGTTCCAGTGCTTACTGCGATGAATCTCGGAGAATACATCTCTTGTTGAGTATGTCTTGCCACCAAGCTTTTGCTTTTCAAAGAAGAATGGATCGAAGGGAACATATTCGCGTCGCGAGCTCATAAGAAGATCCTAATCGGGCGTGGGCCGTCTTGCTAAGCAATTGGACCGGCTGCAGCAAACATCTTGAACAGTCGCTTCGACAAGCCCAGAAGATACAGAACGGCTCCCCTAAAACTCTATTTCCATCCGATCAAAGCCGATTTCGATACTTGGATAAACTTTTTTCGCAGAAGAGAGATCTAGGTCCGCATCATCTACCAAGAGTGAATTGAGATGCACTAACACCAAGCGGCCCACCTCGGCAGCCGCTGCCACTTGGGCCACGGGTGTGACGCAACTATGACCGGTAAGCTCGGCCTGCTCAGGTTCGTCGTCGCCGAAGTTGCATTCGTGAATCAAAAGATCCACACCGCGAATTTTGTCCACGTAGTCGGCATCCGCCGCAGCGACCGTATCAGTGACGTAAGCCAAGGAGCGATCAGGCCAATCGACGCGGTAGCCGACCGACCCACCCGGGTGACGCAGAGGAAAATGAGTCACCACCGCTCCATCGGCGAGCAACGTTCGGGGTTGTAGTATCTTGGTATCGAAAGGTGGTTTGACTGGAAACAAGAGTTCGGAGAAAAGATGTCGGCTAATCGCGTCGAGCTTCTCTGCTTCGCCATGGACGGTGATTCGTTCGATTTTGCGACCACTAATGACGTCGTACAGAAAAGTGAGCCCGACAATATGGTCGAGATGAGCATGGCTAAGAAAGACGTCGATCGTATCGGTTTCGAGATAGTCTCCGACACGATACGAGGCTGAGCCAGCATCGAATAAAACCCCCAATTGTGGGAGCATAAGACAGGCGGTCTGCCTTCGATCGTTGGGGTGATAGCCAACGGTTCCAAGCAACATGAGTTTCATGGTGGCCCTTACACAGGCGAAAACGTACGATTGTTATTGTACCGGCATAGCACCAGGGAATCCATGCCGTGGATCGGACGACATCAGTAATCACTTTGAAGGCGCGAAGCATTCAATTTCGAGAGAATTTCGGAGGCCAATACAATGTTGCAAAAGCTGTGCCTCCTGGCAGGTATTTGTCTGCTAGCCTTACTTCTGCTAGTTCTCTTCGTGCCGACGCCAGGAACTAGTACCCGACAAGTGGTGGTCTATACGGCATTGGATGAGGACTTCTCAAGGCCTGTTTTCGATGAATTTACTCGACAAACGGGCATTGAAGTTCTGGGAAAGTTTGACACAGAGTCTACCAAAACTGTGGGGCTCACGCAGGCGATTCTTGCGGAGGCCTCGCGGCCTCGCTGTGATCTGTTTTGGAACAACGAGATCGTGAACACATTGCGACTCGAACAGGCAGAATTGTTAAGTAGTTATCCTACTTCCATGGCGGCTACGTTTCCTGAGCAGTATCGTTCGAATCGCGGCGTGTGGCACGGCTTCGCGGCGCGGGCACGGGTGCTATTGGTGAATACCGACTTAGTGGCGATTGAAGACCGGCCCGATTCGATTTTGGACTTGGCCGATGTACGCTGGCAGGGCAGGGTAGGGATCGCTAAACCGCTGGCCGGCACGACGGCCAGCCATGCCGCGTGTCTATTCGCAGCGTGGGGAGAGCAGGAAGCGAAGAATTTCTTTCGCAAAATCAAGTCGAATGCACGTGTAATGGCCGGCAACAAACAGGTGGCACGAGCCGTAGCACGCGGCGAGTTAGCTTTTGGTTTGACTGACACGGACGATGCCATCATCGAGTTGAAAGCAATGTGGCCGGTTGCGATCGTCTACCCAGACCAGGGTTTCGACCAGTTGGGTACACTTTTCATTCCCAATACGATTGCAGTCATTCGCGATGGCCCCCATCCTAAGGAGGCTAAGCAGCTGGTTGATTTTCTGCTGTCGCCACAGGTGGAAGTGATGCTGGCAAAAGGTCCCAGCGCACAGATCCCATTGAATTCGAAAGTGTCGACGAAACCACGTGTCGAATCACCGCGCACGGTTCGCGCGATGGAGGTCGACTTCGAAGCTGCGGCCGCTCAGTGGAATGCGGCGGCGGCCTTTCTGCGTGATCTTTTTGCAACCGCAAACTAAATATCAGAGGCCGCGACGGTGTCTGCGTCGGGGACGTTGACCAGGTGCTTGAGGTTTGGGTTTTTCTGCTTCGTCCGGCGTTTCTTGGGGCGGAGCGGACTGGGCAACAGTTTGAAAGCCTTCGATTTCGTCTCGCTTTAGAAGCGTGTTGATCAGCATTTCGATGCGGGTCAATTCGCCCCCTTGCTCGGGAGTGACAAACGTGAAGGCAATTCCTTCGCGTCCCATGCGTCCGGTACGGCCAACTCGGTGAACATAATCGTCGGACGATTGGGGCATATCGTAGTTAATAATGTGAGAGATGTTCGTGACATCGATGCCTCGACCGACTACGTCGGTTGCGACGAGTGTTTTCACTTGGCCTTCACGAAACTTACGCATGACTCGGTCACGAACATTTTGGGCCATATCACCATGGATGGCATCGACCCCTTTGACTTTCTTAGAGAGTTTTCGTTGAACACGGTCGGTGCCGCGTTTGGTTCGGCAGAACACAATCGCTTGTTCGGGTTGTTCACGATCGAGTAGCTTAATTAGCAATTCGAATTTGCGCTGTTCTTCGACCGAGAAATAGTGTTGTTCGATTGTGTCGACACTCTTGGTCTTGGGCGAGAAATCCATCACTTCGGGGTTAGTCATATAGCGCTTTGCGAGTCGCTCGACGCCCGGAGCGACCGTAGCGCTCAGCAAGAGCGTCTGCCGCTGCTTAGGACAGCGTCGCAAGATTTTCTCGATGTCGGGACGAAATCCGATGTCCAGCATCCGATCGGCCTCGTCGAGCACGACAGTTAGCAGACTCTCCAACAGCAAAGTACCGCGGGCCAGATGGTCGAGCACGCGCCCTGGTGTGCCAATAACAATGTCGCTACCACGCTGTAATTGCGAGATTTGTGACTTAATTGGTTTACCGCCATAGACGGCGATACAACTGATTTTACGTCCCTTGCCTAATTTGGAAATTTCATCTCGGACCTGGACCGCCAATTCGCGAGTAGGTACTAAGACGAGGGCTCGAGGCTTGTGGCCCTTGGCTGGTTGGTCGAGTCGTTCCAAGATGGGAATGCCAAATGCGGCCGTCTTGCCCGTGCCGGTGCGCGCTTGTCCCAGCACGTCGGCGCCAGTCAGCGCCCGTGGTATCATCCCGGCCTGCACAGGAGAAGGGTCGTGATAGCAAGCGGCTTCCAAAGCGGCGAGCATCACATCGGAGAGTCCCAGCTCTGCGAAACTGGAAGCGGAAGAACCATTCGTCGGAAGAACATCGTTGCGGTCGTTTGCGGTAGCCAAGGTGGACGGGCTTCCAGTCGAGTGGCGGGCAACAAAAAGGCCAGCCTTAAGAGTTTGGGACAACAGAATTAGGCAATTTTGCGAGTTCGCAGGCTAACACGCGGTGGTCGGCCAGTCAACGACGCTGTCGGCGTTAGCAAGACCGATTCACTTTCTTAATCGCGAGATTCTGATAGGAGAAGAAGTCTACGCGAGCGGATGCCGTGAAGAATGTCTGGTTCGCTCAGATACCAGCTCCTCTCGCCCACAACGAGTGGATCGAGCGGGCTCTCTCGGTTCGCTGCGTTAGCAAGGAACTCTGTCGCGGCCAAGAGAAAGAAAAAAGGGCCGGATGCGCTCTATGCGACGCAACCGGCCCTTTAGTTTCGACTCTCAAGAAATATCTTGAAAGAACCAGCGAAGAGCGACTACCTTCTGGAAGCCTTCTTGCGCTTGGTCTTACGTTTTGCCGACTTCTTCTTGGCGGCTTTCTTCTTGGTACTCTTCTTGGCCTTCTTGCGAGTAGCCTTTTTCTTAGTACTCTTCTTGGCCTTCTTCTTCTTTTTGGTGGCCTTTTTCTTAGTACTCTTCTTGGCCTTCTTCTTCTTTCTGGTGGCCTTTTTCTTAGTACTCTTCTTGGCCTTTCTACGCGTGGCCTTCTTTTTCGTCGACTTCTTAGCGGCCTTCTTGCGAGTGGCCTTCTTCTTTGCAGCCATAACTAAGTGGCTCCTTCCCTAACGGCGCCCTGGATGGATTACGATTCTCCCCTCGGGCGCGACAAAGGAGGAAGAGAACCAACTTAGAAACTATCGAGCCAGAATCTCTTTAATAACTGACAAGAGTTGACTCGATGACACCTAACGAATACGGCCTGACTGTCCGATTAAAAAAATGAAACCGGAAAAGTGTATCGGACCATGAAAATGGTCTAACGACCGCAATTTCACTCCGGGGTGATTCAGTGACCAAAAACTGGTGAGGACGAAACTTGGTTTGCCAGACCAAACTAGATTCTTTCGCCACTGCTTCTAAATTCATCCGTGATTGGTGATTTCGGGTAAGCATCCAGCGCCAGAAGCACTGGTGTTACAATCTTCTTGCGCGCATTGAACCAATATTTTGCGGATCTCGTCAAGACGAATCAGCATAAAAAATGTACTTCTTCAATATTCTGATTCAACCGAGCAAGAATCAGTTCGTGGAGCACCACCTGAAATCGACCCTCAAGGTGCAACTTGTGGACCGTTTCTTCGTGCGATCAACCGGTCGACTGCGCCCAGTCGCGCAGGAGCCGCATTTGATCAGAAAAAGACTGGTTATCATGGCCCAAAGGGCTTTTGAAGAAGCCGCTCAGAAAGGCCAGCGGGCCGATTTGATTACGCTCTTGGGCAACACTCGTGAAGCGTGCCAGATCGAGCACGAGCGGGGCGGCCAACAGCGAGTCACAACCCTGCCAGGTGAATTGCATTGTCATCGGAGTTCCCAGAAATCCGCTGAAATGAATATGGTCCCAGGCTGTTTTCCAGTCACTCATGCTTCGAATGTGCTCGATCGTGACCAGCGTCTGTGGGGCGTAACCGAGCATTTCTTGCAGCAGATGATCCTTACTTTCGACTTTGGCGGCCTTATTAATGGGGTCGTCGAGAACTCGTCCGTCCAGGTTGCCAAAGATATTGTGGCCGACCCAGCTCATGACTTGTAGATTGCGATCAGCAAACATTGGTGCCAACACGCTCTTGAGTAGCGTTTCCCCAGTCTTGCCATCGCGGCCGGCGTGACAAGTCTTGCGTAGCTCGGCCAGTTCGTTGATAGCAGTCGGAGTAGCGCCCAGCGAGGGAGTGAAATTGATATACGGCATACCCAAGTCGAGCGCTGCTACGGCGTACAGAGTGCTGGCAGGCAATGGGCAGTCGGCGGAGGTCAATTGTGACTCGGCCTGATCCCAACTAACGGGCCAGCGGTCCTCGTCCAGAGGTGCTTCGGTTGAGGCGAGATTTATGACAATCACGTCGCTCAACTTGTAACTCTCCTGGAACTGCCTCAAATCAGCCTGCAGACGCTGCACGATCTTCTGCGGCGATGCTTCCTGATCCGGGGTGAATGCAGGATCAGCAAGTGAGCGGATTGTCGGGCCGACATTCCAAAGCGTACCAGGACGGACTTGCTCGTCGGTCCTGACCAGTTCCTCCTGACAAGCCGCCAATGTTTCCGAATCGAAGACGCGGCTCTCGCGGTGCAGTCGCTCTGCTTCTTCCGCGAGCGGAGTCGTGCGAATTTCGTGTCCGCCCACCACGAATTCTTCCCAAGGCGGTAGCGGCAAATGTGAGAATTCAGGCAGTGAACTGACCAATCCGGTTTCATCGACCAGCTTTCGCTGCAGAGCGGCCAAACCCAATGTAGCGGTCGTCGCGACTCCGCCTCGGGCCCCAATTAACCAAAGTCCGATGCGAGTAGCAGGCATGAGTGTGTTGAGGATCGGAAGGGGGGAGCAGGGGGCATTGCGGCATCAGCATCGCTGCTGCCGACAGTTGGCAGGATGAACGGATTGTCGCATGTGTGGGACTGCAACGTCAACGGCCGGGCGGTTTTAATAGCGGCTTTCAGCGTGTACACTGAACGCGTTTGTCGGTCGTCGTGTCCGTTCGTCGACCGGGATTTGCCGTCGCTTTTGACCAGAAGAGAAGTTCTATGTTTGAAAAGATTGAGCTCGCCCCGCCAGACGCCATCCTTGGTCTCACCGCCGATTTTCGCGAGGATTCACGAGATGAGAAGATCAACTTGAGTGTTGGCGTCTATCAAGACGAGCATGGCAAGACTCCCACGCTCGACTGCGTTCGTACAGCTGAAGGGCGGTTAACCGAGGCAGCAGGCAGCAAGTCGTACCTGCCGATGCCTGGCTCCCCTGAATATCTAGAAGTCGTCCGCGAGCTTGTTTTTGGCGCTGGGCACGAGGTAATCGCCTCGAAGCGAGTGGCCGGTGCCCATACCCCGGGCGGAACAGGTGCCCTACGAGTGGCGGCAGAGTTCTTACACAGAAATCTGCCCAAAGCATCCATCTGGGCGAGCAAGCCCACTTGGCCCAATCATCCGAACATTTTCCAAGCCGCAGGTGTTTCGCTCGAAAGTTATCCTTATTTCGACCAGTCCTCGAACAGTTTGGATTGGGACGCGATGGTCGAAGGCATCAAACAGATTCCTGCGGGCAATGTGATTCTGCTGCACGGTTGTTGTCATAATCCGACCGGTATTGACCCTACCACCGAGCAGTGGGAATCGATTGCCGAGTTGGTATACGAGCGCGGCCTGGTGCCGCTGCTAGACTTTGCCTATCAAGGTTTTGCCGACGGAATTGAAAACGATGCAGCCGGGCTGCGGACTTTCCTACGTCATGGCGGTGATTTGATAGTCTGCAGTTCATTTTCCAAGAATTTCGGTCTTTATCGAGAAAGGGTTGGTGCACTCTCGGTAGTTTGTCCCACGGAATCTGCAACTAAGGCCGTCCAAAGCCAGATCAATAAAGTCATTCGAGCAAATTACTCGAATCCACCTGCCCACGGTGCGGCAATCGTTAATTGTGTCCTGCGCGACAGCGCTCTGCGCCAGACTTGGGAGCAAGAAGTCGCCACGATGCGAGATCGCATTAACGGTATGCGGCAGAGTTTGGTCGACGCGCTCGCTGCCAAGGGTGTTGCTGGCGATTATTCGTTCATCACCCAGCAACGTGGCATGTTCTCTTTTACCGGACTTACGAAGGAACAAGTCGACACGATCCGCCAGCAGCACGCCATCTACATTGTCGGTTCGGGACGGATCAACGTGGCGGGGCTGACACCGTCGAATGTCGGGCGAGTCGCGGATGCAATAGGCAGCGTGGTTAGCTAGATGCCCGGTGTACAGATTCACTGTTTTTCTATTTTAAATGGATCCGAGACAATTCGAGATCTGCCGTAGGTCTTGTTATTGCATTTGAGTTCCGGCCGATAACCGTCCGGCGGTTCGTGCTCCGATTGAAATTCATTCTTCTCGAAAGACCAACAAATAACAGTCTCGGCACCGTTGCTAGGGGTCGCGGCGACGACAGGTCGAGGTACCAATACTTGTAGTATTCTGATACCTTGACCACTAGAAGTTGTTCTTCAAGTCCCTTTTCAGTGCGTGTCGAACTTGAACATTCTGTTTGCTACCTCCGAGGCGGTTCCCTTCTGTAAGACGGGTGGCTTGGGGGATGTCTGCGGCAGTTTGCCACGAGCGCTTGAGCAGCTTGGTCATCGGCCAACAATTATCTTGCCTGCCTTTCGCCAGGTTTATGAGGCGGGGTTGCCGCTCGAGCCGACGGGTGTCGAGTTTGAGATTTCTATTGGACAGAAGCAAGTCCATGGACGGTATCTGAAATCGACGTTGCCTGGTTCGAACGTGCCAGTCTACTTCGTCGACAATCCTGACTACTATGATCGCCCTGATCTCTATCGCGACGCGGGCGAGGACTACCGCGACAACTGCGAGCGATTCACGTTTTATTGTCGAGCGGCGCTCAAGGCAATTGGGCTATTGGACTTGGGGACTGAATTAGTCCATTGCCACGACTGGACTGCGGGCCTGATTCCCGCCTATCTGAAAACAGTGTTGGGCGATCGTCCGCCATACGATCAGATCGCGGCGTTGTACACGATCCACAATCTGGCCTATCAAGGCAATTTTTGGCACTGGGACATGGCGCTCACTGGCATCGATTGGAAGTATTTCAATTGGCGGCAGATGGAGTTCTACGGCAACCTTAGCTTTATGAAGACGGGCATCGTTTTTTCTGATGCAGTGAGCACGGTTAGCCCCACTTATGCCAAAGAGATTATGCGTCCGCCCCTGAGTTGCGGCCTGGAAGGCTCACTGCGGCATCGTGAAAACGACTTGTTTGGGATCCTTAACGGGGCTGACTACGACGATTGGAATCCAGCCATCGATAAGGCGTTAGGCGAGAACAACTACGACTCAACTAGTTTTGAGACGGGCAAAGTTGCCTGCAAGGCAGCACTGCAGCGGGAGCTGGGACTCCCTGAACGGCCCGATGTGCCGCTATTGGCCGCAATCGGCCGGCTCGCTGACCAGAAGGGGTTTGATTTGATCGCTCGCGTAGCTCAGCAGTGGTCGAAAGAGCGCGATGCCCAGTGGGTGATACTCGGTACAGGCGATGCGAAGTACCATCAGGTTCTTGGCCAGCTGGCGGAGGAATATCCACAGAAAGTTGCCGTAAAATTAGAATTCTCTAACGAACTGGCCCATCGAATTGAGGCGGGAGCCGACATGTTTCTCATGCCTAGCCAGTACGAGCCCTGCGGACTCAATCAGCTCTACAGTCTCAAATATGGCACTGTGCCCGTGGTTCGGCGCACGGGCGGATTGGCCGACACAGTCGTTGATACCGACCCCCAGACGCTTGCTAAGGGTACGGCCACGGGCTTTACCTTCAGCGAGTACACGGCCCTAGCGCTTGACGACACATTGCGTCGGGCTTGCGAACTCTACTCTGACCGGCCTGTCTGGCGGCAATTGATCGTGCGCGGGATGGAGCAAGACTGGTCGTGGAGCCAGAGCGCTCGTCAATACGTCGAACTCTACGAACTGACCCGTGCCCGGGCTCGCCGCGAAGCATTTTCGGCTTAGGGTCAGCTCTCAAAATGACAAACCTCCCAGTTTCCCAGTTGCGTTGCGATCCGATCGTGGGTCGCAAGGTGTTGATTGCAGAAGATCGTGCCGGGCGGCCAAGCGATTTTACAGCAGTACATGTCGACGAACCGAGCCCCTCAAATTGCCCCTTCTGCGTCGGTCACGAAGGGGAGACGCCTCAAGCGGCACTCGAAGTGCCAGACGAACAAGGCGGTTGGCGGGTGCGAGTGATTCCCAACAAATATCCGGCGGTTCGGCTTGATACTTCGGTAGAAGACAATAGAGAAATCGAATCCCCGGGTTTGATAGCATCTCAAGCGCCGCTTGGTGCCCACGAGGTGATCGTGGAATCGCCTCGACACTTGCGAAACGTCACTGAGATGGCGGTCGACGAGTTGGTGACAGTCATAGGCGTCTATCGCGACCGCCTGCGTTACTGGGCGCGTGACGATCGGTTGCGGCATGCCACTCTGTTCAAGAACGTCGGCTTTGCGGCGGGGGCTTCGTTGGAACATGTCCACAGTCAGCTGGTGGCGCTCCCGTTTGTCTCTAGCGAGGTCGAGGCAGAGCTTGAGGCTGCCCAGCGCTATTTTCTGGAGAACAAAGAGTGTATTTTCTGTCGGTTGCTAGCAGACGAGCGCCGGTTAACGAGCCGCTGGGTAGCGGAAGAAGGCCCCTTTGCAGCGTTCTGTGCCTACGCAGGTCGGCAGCCATATGAGACCTGGTTACTACCCATCGAGCATGCGGCCCAGTTCCATGAGATTGCCGACCGCGATCTAGTACCACTTGCCAAGCTGCTGCAACAAGTGCTATTTAGACTGCAACAGCGAATCCGTCCGCTGTCGTACAACTTGATTCTTCACACAGCCCCCTTCGACCGCTCACACGGAGAGACTTATCACTGGCATTGGGAGCTAATCCCCAGGACGTCGCACCTTGCAGGCCTGGAGTGGGGGGCCGGAGTGCATATCAACTCACTTTCGCCAGAGCGGGCCGCTCAATTGCTGCAGAAGGTCAATCTCTAGTACTCTAACAACCCGAAAACCGAAGATATGGCAAAGTGGTCGTGTCAAAGACTGCCGATCTAGTAGAATGTGCCGAGATCGGTGCCCCTGACTCGTGTTCGGTTTTTTCCGCTAGAATTGTCCGATCGTACCGATCAATTCAAGAAGTTGGCCGACTGACCGCTGGTAGATTTAGCACCAACCAGTCATGTTGAAGGCATTCGTTGCGACCCTACCTAACCCCCGACTGCACAAGTTTTACCTCACGCTACTATGACGCACACACTTCGCCTTGTACTTGTGCTCCACAATCATCAGCCGATCGGCAATTTCGACGGTGTGTTCGAGCAGGCCTATCAGGACAGCTATTTGCCATTTCTCGATGTTTTCGAGAGGTACGATGCACTGCGGATCGCACTGCACACAAGTGGCTCGTTGATGGAGTGGCTCGACGAGCACCATCCCGAGTATGTCGACCGGCTCGCTGGACTAGTGGCATCGGGACGCATCGAAATCGTCGGCGGTGCCTATTTCGAACCGATCCTAACGATGATCCCCTCGCGCGATCGTATAGGACAAATCACTGCCTACACCCAGTGGCTCGAATCGCGACTCGGTGCGAAGATTCATGGCATGTGGGTCCCCGAGCGCGTTTGGGAGCAGTCGCTCGCTAGCGACTTGGTCGAGGCGGGGATCGGTTACACCGTGCTGGACGATTTCCACTTTAAGAATGCGGGACTCACTAGCGAGCAGCTACACGGTTATTACGTGACTGAGGACAACGCCCACGTGCTTAAGGTGTTTCCTGGAAGCGAGCGACTCCGCTACTTGATACCTTTTCAAGATCCCCAGGAGTCAATTAACTATTTGCGTTCGGTGGCTGAGTCGCACCCAGGCGCAGTGGTCGTATTTGGCGACGATGGCGAGAAATTTGGCACGTGGCCCGGTACGAAAGAGCATGTTTACGATCGGGGCTGGCTCTCTCAGTTTTTCGACGCGCTGGTATCGAATGGCGATTGGCTTAAGGTCACTACGCCCAGCGAAGCGATCGAAAAGGTACCGCCCGTGGGGAAGCTTTACATTCCCGAGGGCTCTTACCGAGAAATGACCGAGTGGGCACTACCCGCTGCAAGAATCAACGAATTCGAGGATCTGCAGCACGACTTGGAGCACCAGGGACAATGGTCGCGGGTCGCACCCTTGGTGAAAGGCGGCTACTGGCGGAATTTCAAAGTAAAGTACTCTGAAACCAATACGATGTACTCCCGTATGCACATGGTGAGCCGTCGACTTCAAGAGGCGCTTGAACGTGGAGCTCATGGCTCGCTAATCGACCAAGCCCGACTGGAACTCTATCGGGGCCAATGCAACTGCAGCTACTGGCACGGCGCTTTCGGGGGCGTTTATTTGCCTCACCTACGAAATGCCGTTTTCCAACATCTAATTGCCGCGGATAACTTGCTAGACCAGGCAGAAGGCCGCAGCTGGCAGGAAGGACAACAGTCGTGGATTGATCTGAACGCTGCCGACTATAATCTCGATGGCCGTAACGAAGTGAGATTGGCCAACAACCGACTGGACGTGTTAGTTTCCCCAGTCGAGGGCGGCCAGATTTATGAACTCGACGTAAAGGCGATTTGCCACAATCTGCTAGCGACGTTAACGCGACGTCCCGAGGCCTACCATCGCAAAGTGCTCGGCGGCCCTTCCTCTGAGAACGGGGAGGTTTCCAGCATTCACGACCAAGTGATCTTCAAGCAGGAAGGGCTCAACGAGCGACTTGGCTACGACCAGTGGGCGCGAAATAGCTTGGTAGATCATTTCCTCGATGCCAACGTTTCGCTCGAGCAGGTGGCTGCGGGTCAGATTGAAGAGCAGGGCGACTTCGTTCATGGCCCTTACGAAGCGAAGCTCCGCCGCAGCGAAGATCGTGTGCAGTTACAGCTGGTCCGCGAGGGGCACGTTTTGGACCGGCAGATTCGAGTGACCAAAGGGATAACGCTTAGTGCCGACGAGGCATCGCTTGAGATCGCCTACCTGGTTGAAAACATACCCAACGACATTACCTTGCACCTGGCTCCCGAGCTGAATTTCGCTGGCCTGCCCTCAGGCGCTGACGATCGCTACTTTCGCGACGGGGCAGGCAACTCGCTGGGGCAGTTGGGAAGCCAGCTCGATCTGGTAGAGGCAACCTCTTTGGGCCTTGTGGACGAGTGGTTGGGTATCGAAGTGAGTCTGCAATTCGACCGTCCGACGGCGATCTGGACTTATCCGGTCGAGACTGTCAGCCAATCGGAGGGCGGGTTCGAATTGGTCCATCAGTCGGTAGCCGTCCTGCCGCACTGGGCGCTCGTGCCCGATATGAACGGTCGCTGGAGCATGACCATGCGACTGGGCATCGACACTCAGCGGGCCGAATCACGCATGCAGAGCTCTCCCGCCGTGGCATCGGTATGAGCGCAAGGATTTGATCCCGAGATCTAATCAACCCACTCGATTTCTTCAGGGAATTGCTGCGCTCCGAATTCTACGCAGCCCAAAACCGGTACACCGCAGCGCGCGGCCAGTTCCGGTCCGTTTGAAGCGACGCTTTCATCGGCCTCGCCACGAACGCGGTTCAGCACGACGCCAGCGATCGGAAGTTTAGGCGCCGCGGCCCCAGCAGTGATGAGCGTTTGCAGAGTCGCGTTGATCGTGCCCAACTCATCTGCGGCAACAATTACCAGCGGCAAGCCCAAATCGGCAGCTAAATCGACGTTGTAATCTGTCTCGCTCAAAGGCGACATTAATCCACCGGCACCTTCTACGATTACGATCTCGCTAAGCTCGTTCCAGTAATTGAATCCTGTGCGTAGTAGTTCGCAATCGACTTGTCGTCCTTCGGCTTTTGCGGCTTGTGGTGGAGCGACGGGCATTTCAAATCGTTGCGGGCATACGCGCTGAAAATCTCCTGGCTTGCCGGCTGCTTGCCACAGCTGTTGCGCGTCTTCAGCGATCAGCTCATTGCCATCGCGGCGACATCCGCTCGCTACTGGTTTGTACACACCTACGCTGTGTCCTGCTGCGATCAGCGCTCGCGTGATGAGCGCTGCAACATAGGTCTTCCCGACTTCCGTGCCTGTGCCCGCGATGAATAATCCTGACATCAGAGCACCAAGAACTCTTCTACCGCCTCGCGCATGGCTTGCCGATCGGCCGTGGCGTCTGTCCATGTTTCAAAAGCCAGGGCCACCTGCTCGATCAGTAGTGTCAAACCGTCGATTGTCGTGAAATCAAGTTCTTGGGCTACTCGCAAGAGCCAAGTTTGTGGCGGGTTGTAAACCACATCGGCCACGACGAGATCAGTCGGCAGGGAGTCCAGGTCGATGGGAAGTTGCTCTCGCGGTTGCATCCGACCAACCGGCGTTGCATTGATCAGTAGCCGACATTCCGCAGCCACTTTCAACGGTGGTTGGTCTCCAAGATCCTCGCACCGGCAAGATGTTAATGAAGTTTCCACTGGGAGCGTTTGGGCAAATTTTTCGATCGTGTCGGGTCGCCGACAGGCAAACACGATTTCGCGGACCCCAGCTTGCGCCAATTCCGCAGCCAACGCTCTAGCCAATCGGCCTGCGCCGACGATTGTAACCTGAGAGTCGGACAAATCGGTGGCCTGCTCGACGAGCTGACGCAGAGCACGGCCTTCTGTGTTGTCGCCTCGGAGTCGGCCCTCTGACTGCTTGATGCAATTCACCTGACCGCAGAGTCGGGCTACGTCCGTCAGTTCTTCTAGAAACGGTAGTGCTGCGTAGCGATGAGGCGGAGCCAGCATGATTCCTTGGAACCCAAAGATTCGGGCTCCTCGGAGGGCACCTTCGAAATCGAGCGCAGAGACCTCAAAGGTCAGAAACCGCCAATCAAGCCGACCCGCGGCGAAGGCCTTCTCCAACATGTATTGGGTGGGATTACCAGCAATCGGGTCACCCATTAAACAACACACGTCCTGCTGGGGATGATTGGTCACGCGAGACTCTCAATACACAAAGCTGGTCACTCGAGCTGCTACGATCATGGCAGCACCCTATTCTGACGGCCCGAGGCCCAGTTTTCAACGCCAGAAGCCAGCCCGTCTGCCTGAGTGTGGTATTGTTAACAGAAGTGTTAAGACTTTCGCTGCTCCCTCCTCAGCCTCAGCATGTTCCGCGAACGCCCCCTAACCTGGCTGTTCCTACTGGCAACCATCGTCGTGGACCTGGCGATGGTATTTAGCCGTCTAGGACCGATCTTTAATGGCATTCTTGTGGGACAAGTGGCTGCGGTCTCGGTTTGGGCCGCGCTCGGCCCGTCGCATCGCCTATTCCGCGGTAGCCTATTGGTTCTGGCCATTGGACTATTGGCGACTCTCCCCGGCCAGGGCTCTTTCAATGTTTATTCGCGGTCACTTACCTTCATGGCTGCCTACGGCCTGATAGTCGTGTTGACGTCCCTGGTTTTCATCTGGTTGCGAAAACGGGTAAGGGGTCGATTCAAAAGCGAACGTGAGCAAACACCACTAAAAGTACCCCTCATTGAGTTCTTCGGATGGACTCTAGTGGCGGCGATTGCCAGTTTTGGCACACGCTACATGAACGTCCAATCTTTAGAGAGAGTACAGCGTCACCTTCCGCAGTACTTGCTAATCTACGCAATGGTGCCGCTAGCCTTGATCCTGTTTACCTCGAGATTTCGCATACTGCATTTAGTGAAAGCCGCGCTGTTTATTTACAGTGTTTACTGGTTCGGATCAAACTTCCTCGGCGGTGGTTCGCGATATGGTCTCAGTATGACAAGTCTGGCTGCCTACCTAACTGCGTGGTTGCTGGTGCGTAGTATTGAATACGACCAGCTGAGGACAGCCGAAGAAAACGAGGAAAATGAGGACGAAGACAGCGATGTCAAGCTATTAGACGCTGACAAGTAAACTCCGCTCCGAGAGGTCCGTCCGCCTCGCTTTGATACGCACATAGGGGGCCACGAATTGCGAGCGATGCCCGAAAGTGCCCGACTCGGCAGCCTCATCGGCATGCACCGGCTCAACCAGATCCTCCACTACGAATCCCGACCGGCAGATGCCGCCTACGAGTTCCTCCCAGCGGTGTAGATACTCCAGCGTACCATTCTCACGCACCCGACCCAGCTCGGCCGCGGGCAGCGGACCACTGCGATAGTAGGGTTCGCTCAGTCGCAATCCCTCACTCACCGTTTGCGATTCGCCTTGCAAGCTTACTGGAGACTTGTGCTGACTAACGTAAAGCCCACCCGCTCGCGTGATGCGGGCCACTTCACGAAATACCGGCGCGACGTCTGGCACATAACAAGTGCTCACCGGATGGATGACGATATCAAACTGGTTGTCAGCGAACATCGAGAGATCGTCCATCGAACCTTGAACAGTTTGTACGTTCAGTCCACGTTCCTCAGCCACTTCGCGGTCGAGCGCCAGCATTTCGCTCGAAATGTCGAGGACGATTACGTGAGCTCCGGCCTTCGCGTAAAGCGGGCCCTGTCGACCACCCCCCGCAGCTAGGCACAGCACCTGTCGATCGGCAATGCTTGGCCCCAACCAACCCAGCGGATCCACCGTCTTAAGTGGCTCGCCAAAATCGGCATCCACAGCCGGCCGCGCCAACGCTACGCCCCGCCGAGCTAGCTTGTTCCAAGCCTGAGCATTGTGCTCGATGGTTGTTGCTCGCTCGGCGACACGTTCGTCTTGTTTCGAGTTGTCCATTCTAGGCCTGCAGAATGATCTGAAATTCGTCACAGGGTGGGACCATCCATTGAATCACTCTGCAGGCCAGATGCAATACTGTTTAGACTCGATTCTTGCGACTATTTCGGTCGGTGTATGCTGTTAGTAGGCCCGCAATCGCAAGATATAAAACCGTAGAGGGCTCGGGAACTGTTGCTGTACCCATTGCGTTGCTAGCGATTGAGACCGCATCGAGCTCAAAATTCAGTTCGATCCCAGAGTTGCCATCATCGTCGACCCGGAAGCGGATATAACCGACTTGAGACAATCCTGAGCCCGAGATGTCGAGCCACTTGCCACCGCCCGAGCCGTCTAGCAACTCGAGAATATCAGGACTGTTTGGGTCTTCGAGGGCAAGACCGTCAAAGCTGCTAAAGGGCCCTACAAACGGCTTCTGAAAGTCCGAAGGTACCGTTTGAGCAATGTCATTGTATCCGCTGGCAGGAATGTCAAAAACCATATTTCCCAGCGCGACCCAATTGATTCCATCCTCGCTTACGTCGACATCCGCGCTGTCGACTCCAAACGCTGTAGCTGGACTACCCGCTTGGCCATTCGGAAAGTCGACATCGATCAAACCTGTATTAGCAAAGACGCCAATCTCCGGGCCGCCTGCTTGCGGAATCACAAAGTTGGAAAGTCGGAGGGAGAGATGACCGCTCTCTCCGACGGAGACAATTTCATTGGTCAAGAAAGCCGGGTTGAATGGTGTGACGGCCCCAGGAAAAACACCTTCCCCCGTAAAACGCTCCGGGGATCCCAGTGACGCGAGATCCATATTGAAGAATTCGGGTGGCGCGTTCGGATCAGGGTTGAATACTTGAGTTGCTGTAGTTCCTTGGTCATACGAGAGCACTTCAACTGCATATTGTGCGAACGAAATACTCACGAAACTATAAGCTGCGACTACGATGAGTAAGGACCAAACTTTCCGAGATATTGAATTCATTAGACCATTCTTCCTTTCAATGAGAGCAATAAGACAAAGAGTGTTACAGTTGCAAGAGTACAACTTGATGGCTCGGGGATGACAGACTCTGTAGCGGAAGTAGCACTGCTAGAACTAGCAACACCGGTGAATTGCTCAGACCACCGATGAAGATCGTCCCCGTTCACGACACCATCGCCGGTTGCATCGCCGTCGGCATGTTCGGCGCCCGATTCGATGCCGTAGCCCCGTTGCCAGATCAGAAAATCCTTTCCATTAACGACAGTGTTATCGTCGAAGTCCGCTGTCAAAATAGGCGGTTGCCCAAGAACGGCGCTTACATCGGCAAAAGCGTCGATTTCGCTACTTCCACTGGTGACCGATACGCGCACGTACTGAATCCAGTCGAGCTCAACGTCTGAGAGATCAACTCCGGTGCCGCCGCCGGAACCGTCGTAGGCTGTATTGATTTCGGATTCTGTTTCTCCAAACGGATCGAACGACGGATCAACCGGCTTGGTGAAGTCCGTGGGAATAGTACCCCCAGAATTTCCAGCACCGGTATAAACCGTGTCAGAGTAACCAAGGGTCGGAAATAGATCATCGGCGTAGACATCTAGAATGTCATGCCAATTGATATTGTCCTGGCTTACAGATATATCCCCCGGTTCAATGAATGCGGCATTTGCAACACTTTTTCTTCCCTGAGTGCCTACTGTGAAGAAAGCATTGCCGAAAACAAGCAGGTCGATACCAAAAGGATTCAATGGGTCATTTTCCACGGGCTCATCAAACCTAACCACAAGTTCTCCACCGCCACCGACCGCGACAAGCTCGCTAGGCGTGAATGCTGGGTAGAAGACACCTACCTGACTTCCGAATCCAGTATCTCTTGACGGCGGTCCCAGAGACTGTGTCCCGTCAGTCTGATAAGGATCTGGATTTCCGATGTCGCTAGCGTTGCCGGGAGTATAACTGACTACTGCATCGGCCCAGGGGTCTGCAGCAGAAACAAGTAGCTGGAAATTTAGGATAACAATTAACGCAGTTATCAGATCTATGCAGAATCGAATCTTCATAGGAACAATCCTTGTCGCAAGTTTAATTGAATGAACAGCAAGCCGAGAATCAGGACATTGCTTCCTGGTTCTGGAACGACGGCAAAGGTGGCAGTCAACGTGGAACTTGGGGGTGAATGCACTCTTCCGTACTCTATTTGCCACCGCGACAGGTCACTCGCATCGACGCTTCCATCTCCAGTTGCGTCGCCATCTTCAAGTTGCGCGCCCGATAGCGAGCCGAAACCTTGTTGCCAAGCGAGGAAGTCGACACCAGCGACCATAGAATCGCAATCAAAGTCGGCGGTATGAGGAACTACTGTAGCGATAGGATTTTCCGCGAAGGCTGGCAAGGCTACGAAGTTAGGATCGGAGAAATCAGGAAGCTCGCGAGTCATAGTCCAGCCGTCCCAATCTCCGTCAGCAAGTACTCGGCTCGACATGCCAAGCTGACTGCTGACCCACGCCCCACCGTCAAAAGGATTCCCACTGCTTAAACCGTAGTGCCAAAAACCTGTAAACCAACCTTCCTCGTAGTAATCTTTGGGGTCTAGCGAAATTGCAGCTGGGGGAGGTTGGTCGGGGGCGTCACTGATGTTAAGTCCGTGCTCATTAAAGTGAGTTGCATCGCTCAAATTCAAATCGCAGTCGTAGTTTCGGTCGAAGCCTAAGCCGTAAACTGCGGTGCCAAAGCTTCCGGGCGGACTCAATTTGGCGTAGAAGTATCGATCTGCTTCGAGAATGGCGCGAAACATATCTTCGCCGTAAGCGATGCCATCCCAACGGAAGCCCCAAACCAAGGACTCATCAGCGCTACTTGCACTATCCCAGTCGACTACCATGGCGGCTCGATTCGCTCCCTCTCCAATCCAATACTGGATCTCATCGAACGAGAAGTTGGTAGTGCTTGATGCTGTCGATGCTAAATAGGTTACTAATAGCGAAGCGCCAAAACAGTATCGAAGGTTCCAGATCATTGGTCTCTTCTCTCTGGCGAATACAAATGAGACAGCGAGAGAATCAGACCGATTAGCGTGAGAGCGAAACTAGTGGGTTCAGGAATGGCTGCGCCGGCAGGGATTATTACAGCTGAGTTCAGAGTGCGCGAGCTTCCATACTGCGTCGACCATTGCAGGAGATCGTGGCCATCGACATTGCCATCGCTTGTGGCGTCTCCCTGCGAACGCAGCGCGACTCCGCTGATCTCGAAGCCGCGTTGCCAGGCGAGAAAATCGATTCCATCGACTTCCGCATCGCAGTCGAAATCAGCCGTGAGTGGTGCCACGGCGGCATGAGGATTTTCCGGAATAGCGGAGAAGCTCACCAGATCTTGAGTGTAGGTCCAACCATCCCAGTCTCCGTCAGCTAGCGAGCGAAGCGACATTCCTGAACCATCACTGGTCCAATTCCCACCATCCAGCGGGTTGTCGCTGCTAGTGACGTAATGCCAAAAGCCAGTAAACCATCCTTCGGCATAATTATCTGCTTGGTCGGTTGAGACAGCGGCGGGAGGGGGGTTGTCCGGCGGACCGCTGATGGATAGCCCGTCGGAATCGAAAGTCGTGCCATCGCTTAAACTAAACTGGCAATCCTCGTTTCGGTCGAAGCCCCATCCGTAGAGCCTCGTTCCAGAACCAGACGGCGGACTTAGTTTAGCGTTCAGTCGCTCGTCGGCCGCCAAGACTTCGCGCAGCATGTCTTCACCAGTTGCCGCGCCGTCCCAACGATATCCCCAGACAAGTGATTCTTCGGCGGCATTAATATCATCCCAGTCGAATACAACAGCCGCTTGATTAGCGCCAGCGCCAATCCAATATTGAATGTCTTCGAAGGAAGATACACTATCCGCCAAACTTGCCGAGCTCACAGATATTAGCAGCTGCGCGATTCCCAAGCAGTGGAAAGAGCGATTAATATTGCGTCGCGTAGAGCTAATTCTAGCGTCCATCGACTGGCTCCTCTCCCGCACGCGTCAGAATTGCCAGCATCACCTGCTGCTCGATTGACTCGCTCAAAAATTCGACGTGCCCGTCGCAAAAGACAACTCCTGCCACATTCGGATGGTGGCCGTAGATTTCGTTGTCGGGAGTTTCGTTAATGCGAGTCTTCTGCCCCTGAGCCAGACAATTGTGCCCGTTCGCCCATTCAGCTTCGTAATGCAGCTCAAAACCTTCGACCGAGACGCTTCGGCGAGCGCATTCGGCGACCGCCACCGTTTGTGACAAGCCGTCGGTCACTTCAACAATCTGAGTCGGAACTTCATATAGCATGACTCCTAAGGCACGGGCGTGTCGCAGATGAACGGATCCTGGTGGAGCGTTTAGCCCAGCGCCTTCAATGCCCGACATGCCTCCGTAGTCGGTAAGAGCTAGTTGCTCAGAGCTATGCGGCTCGCCCGTGGAACTGGGGCAGAGGAATGTGGGAATGACAGCTGAAACCGCTTGGAAGTTGTCCGGGTGCCAGATTGACTCGCTGCTATCGAACAGTTGCCAAACGTGCCCCTGTTCAATGTGAGGGAGTAGTCGAAGGTTCCAGGAAGTGTACGTTTTCTCGGCAAATGGGACCCGATAGTCGCAGCCTTCGCATCCGGTTGGAAAGGCTTCGTGCACCGCCACGTGCTGGCTCAAGCCGATACCAATCTGCTTGAGATTGTTCTGGCACTCGGTGCGCCGGGCCGATTCACGCGCCGCTTGCACGGCAGGTAGCAAGAGTCCCGTTAACAAACCGATTATGGCGATCACTACCAACAGCTCCACGAGCGTGAAGCCGCAGCGCGACCGAAGTAGCAATTTCATCGTGATCGTGCAGAAAAAGGGCGAACCTTCTGCGCAGCTACCGTCCCTCGCGGCGTGCTACTCACCAACGCGCTGGTAGGTCTTCTGACTCCCGAGTTCTCCGCGAAACTGGCCTTCTCGCCCACACGGGTGGGCAATGGCTCATCAGAATGTCTCGCGAAACATGCTCGGTCACAGCGGCGGGGCCGTCCCGGATTTGCACCGGAGTTCCCTGTTGCGTCGGTCAAACAGCAATCTTTCGACCGACCACCAACGCACGTTCAATACAGTTGCGGAGTCTAGCTGCATTAGCACCGTTTGTCAAAAGGCAAATATTTGAAATATCAGCTTTCTGAAATTCTGGCCTGGATGACGAACGAAAAAACCCCGGAGCGAGTTGCTCCGGGGTTGCTGTGATTCCAGAAAAACGATTAAGAAGCTAATCCAAGAACCCTGAAAGTTCCTGGCTGCGGCTTGGTTGCTGCAGCTTGCGCACCGCTTTGGCTTCGATCTGGCGAATACGCTCGCGGGTCACTTTGAAAATGTGGCCTACTTCTTCGAGCGTATAGCTGTAGCCATCGCCTAAACCGTAGCGGAGCTTGATGATCTCGCGTTCGCGGTAGCTAAGCGTCTTGAGCACCTTAGAAATCCGCGTACGGAGCATCTCCTGAGCTGCGCCGATGGCTGGGCTCTCGGCACCCGAGTCGGGCAGTAGGTCGCCGAAGTGGCTGTCTTCGCTGTTACCAACCGGGCGATCTAAGCTGATGGGATAGCGGCTCATTGCCAAGACCCGTCGTGCTTCGTCAACCGAGCAACCAGCCGAGCGGGCAGTTTCTTCGATCGTCGGCTCACGGCCGAGTCGCTGTAATAGTGCTCGCGATACGTTCCGCACCCGGCTCATCGTTTCGACCATGTGCACAGGAATACGAATCGTACGACTTTGATCGGCCACAGCACGCGTGATTGCTTGCCGGATCCACCAAGTGGCGTAGGTGCAGAACTTAAAACCGCGACGATATTCAAACTTATCGACGGCCCGCATCAAGCCGGCATTGCCTTCTTGAATCAGGTCGAGGAAGCTCAAACCACGGTTACGATATTTCTTGGCGATCGAAACAACCAGCCGCAGATTACCTTCCGACAGGCCGCGCTTGGCACGTTGATAGCGGGAGTAAATTGTCTTGAGACCATTCACGCGATTGCGGAGACTAGTAGGCGACTCCTGCGTCATGCGTAAAATGTTGCGATATTCGATTTGCAATGGTTTACGCTGCTCGATCGAAGCGCGGTCCTTCTTCATGCGGTGGAGCTGCTGCTGCAACTCGTCGACACGGTCGCTGAAATCCTCCAGGGCGGCAATCATCGGTTCGATTCGTTGAGTACGCAGCCCCAATTCCTCGATCAGCATTACCGAGCGTCGTCGACGCTGAGCCAAACGAGCCCAAGCTTGGCGACGGACTGCCACTCTTTCGCTTTTGCTGGTAGCGATGCGATAGTCTTCTTCGTTGCGCTGCAGCAGGATTTCCAATGTCCGCAAGTTGTGCGGCAGACGACCGAGAATCTGTTCTTTCTCCAATCGATCGGTCACGGAAACCTGAACCGTACGGTCAAAGGGGAGCTCGCCCCGATGGACGCGACTGAGTACCTTGTAAGCGGCTCGAATCACAAAATCGCAAGCCAGCAACCGCCGTCGGAATGCAGTACGTGTGGTTTCAATACGTCGTGCAAGATTGATTTCTTCCTGTCGAGTCAGCAGCGGGATTTCACCCATCTGTGTCAGATACATCCGCACTGGATCGTCTGACCAACTCTCGATGTCTGGAGTATCATCCTCTACATCAAGCGCGGCATCAAGCTCGTCTTTCGAGTCGGAGTCGCGGGGAATAGCCTGGTTGCTATTGCCACTATCATCGTCCTCGACGCGAGTCTTGGAGTTCAGCTCCGTTTCCACTTCGGCTACAGAGTCTTCTTCGTGATCTATCAGCGTGTCGTACAAGGTCAACACTCCTCAACTACTGTGATGGTTCTCTAATGGTCTGTTACAGGCAGGCGGCGCTCTCAGGGGGCCCCCGCCACAAATCGCGATCGAGCAATCGGTAGGTCAAGGTCTTCGCAAACTGTCCCTCGGGACAAGCGCTGGAATCGGGCCCGTCGACAGAAGCGCCCAACTGAGCGGGGTGTCGTACGAACGATTCGAGCTAGACGAAGGGCCTATCAAACGCAGGCACAAACCGACAAACCGGAAAAGCTCAACAGCGGTGTTATACAATTTCTTCCTCAGTACTGCTGGTGAAAGACAAGCAATTCTAACACCAAGTTTTCAGGTAATTTAATGCTTTTTATATTTGGTAAAGGATTACGTTTGGGCGGAAAACTACGTGTTCTGATCCCTCTTGCCTAAGACTTACAAACGTCGAAAACTCTTAGACAAATCACCAAGTCGCCGTGATCCAAATTAATTCGGGGTAAAAGCTAAGACCATCGTCGAGCAAAAGCGTCGAGCAATAGCAATGATCCCGATTCTCTCCTTGTCTGACAATTCGCTACGTCAAGGACCAGACATAATCCACACGTCCAGTTTCTCGTTGTGGTTTGAGTTAGTTCGCACAAGACTTCCTTGGCGAATAGAACTAACCTGAACGAGGGCAGCAAACAGGCACGCGCCTACCCTAACAAAAGATCCTTGAACCCCGATCTCATCTGCACAGTCAGAGAATTTGCCGTTAGGCGAGTGGCCACTTCGTTTCACCTAACCCATGCTGCCGCTTCAGAAGGGGAAGGATGATGGGGGAGCGAAGTTGAACCAGGTGTGGATGCGTGCGTCTGACTCGTTGCAACTCTTAAGAGGGGGGAGAACCTAGCTTGTTTACAGCCTCTTAATTTTAGTCATCGCCGCGACCCGGTCCAGGGAAAAAACAGCAATTCGGGCCCACTTCGCATGGTAGATAGGGGCCTACAGCCCGGAATCTGTCAATAGGTCGGAGAAGAGTAGCCGTATGCTCTTGCTATACAAGTAGTTACGGCTGAAGTTAGCTCGCCGGCCAGAATTCCGACGCTTTGCTCAAATGCAGCAGACATTTCTCAAAAAGCGAGCCAATAGAAAGGACTATTCCAGAATTCCAGCCCACTGCTGGCTCGGCAGGGGGACCCAATTCGCTGAGAAACGTCCGCTTGTGGCCAGCTGTCGTACGGCAAGTGTCTCTTTGTCGATCACTACCAGGAGCCGTTTGAGAAGACGTTCGCCTTGCGCAATGTATACGTCTGCAGTCTCAGCCAGTCGCCAGCGACTCCAGCGGTCCAAGCCTGGGTGCTCGCCCAATATCCAGACCAGCCGCGGATCGTCTTTCTTGATCTTAGACATTTCGCGGCAAGCGCTACAGATCTGCTCGTCCAACGTCCCCTTGCTTACGCGCTGTCGGCAGAGCGAGCAGGTGCCGAATTGATCGATCAGAGCATAGTTGCCAGAGACGGGGCATAAGTCGGTAAACTCTTCCAAAACACTCTTACCAGTTACGCTGCACTCAACAAGCTCAGCAGCGATCACTCGCCTTCCTGAATGTTCGCAAGAGGCAATCTCGTCAAAGGCATCAATCCGCCCATCGTCGGTCGCCGCTAGATGAAAACTGCTCGCCCCAGAATACGCGGCCACGTAGGGTGGAGCCTCAACGGTTCGGGCCCAGCCGGAGAAAGGAGTCTCGACGGTTGTCTCACCCACGGTAAATTGCAATTTGCCGCTAGCGTGTTTGACCCACACTACAGCTAGCGCAAGCGGTTCAATCGTTATGGCCGACGGATCGCGGGACGAGGAACTCTTAGCGGCGATACGTCGCCCGGCGGCGATTAGAGCTTCCAGCGCCGGGGTTTCGATTCGAGGTGGAAATTTCAGGATCGGTTCGACTTCCAGCAGTCCCAACTCGTTGGCAAGTTCATCGGGAACCGTTGCGCCATCGTGGGATACGAATATATGGCGAACACAGGGTCGCCCCCCGTCATCAGCCGCATAACTCATTCGCAAGAATGCTTTGTCCGCCAATTGACAGCCTCCCAGATGAACCTGGCCTCCCTCCACGCGATAGGCTGTAAACAGGCGAGAGGCAACGTCGTTGACCGCGGTCGGCTGCTCACCGGGGCGAACGTGAACGGCGGGCCCCGCGGCGCGCAGTCGTTTGAACAACCAACTGCCAAAACGGCTGTTGGGGTCGATCGGTTCTGCTGACGAATCGGACGTGAGGGTATCGAATGCCAAACGTAATTCAGATTGACCGTCAAAGTCGGCTCGATCCGCCTCATCGAGCGGCAACCGTCCGCGCCCCTCAGTTTCGTCCCAAGTCAGTTCTAACTGAGCCAACGCCCAGCGCACGAAGTCGGCAATCTCCTCTCGGTGATTGGATTCGGGAACAATCGCTTCGGACTGGGTCGAGGTAGTGGAATTCACCAGAGTCAACTCACATCAGGGCACAGCGAATCGGTCAGCGGCAGCCGCCTGCCGCGGAGTGCGAAGATCCGGAAGAACCCGCCTGGTTGGGATCCGCTTACTTAGATTCTTGCTGGGATTACACGCGTTGCGAAGTGCTAGTTGCCGCACTTTTTAAGAACATAGACCACATCTTCGGTCTCGGGGCCGATTTCGATGGGGCGGCTGATGTCGTAACTGAAATCATAGACGGCAGTTACCTCAAATCCGGCAATACTAGCCAGCAGCCGGTCCATTTGGTCGGCACTGTAGGTGCGAAACGTCACCTGGTCTTCGATTCGAAACTGCTTGCTGGGCGTGTAGACGTCGAAACTCATCCCAACCCGCTCCTGACGTTTCCTCCGATCGCACTCAGTAACCCACAGCTTCGAGAGCACTGCCAGATTACCCCGCCGGGCCGACCAGCTTTCCTCCTGCATCGGTTCGACGATTGTCGGCGTCAGATGGAGTCCCAGCACATAGATTCCACCTGGGCGCAAAGTGTTCAGGACGCACTCCAGATGGTTTTTAGCTTGCTGCTCGGTAGCCAGGTGGCGAAAGCTGTTAATTGTATTGAACGCAGCATCGACGGGCCGCTGCAATTGGAATTCCGTCATGTCGCCCACGAAGGTCGACGCCTTGAAGCCATGGCGCTTCAGGCGCTTATTGCAATACTCAATTGCATGAGGATTCAGATCCAACCCTTCAACGTCAAAACCAGCATCCGCCAACTTTGCCAGCAACCGCCCCGTGCCGCAAGCTGGTTCGAACACCCGTCGCACTCGCACCTGAGCATACTCGTCGAAACAAGCCAATAAAAAATCAAACTCGGCTTTCCAGTCGGAGCCGTAAACCAAGTCGTAGTACTTGGGGTAGTCGTAGAGGTCGCCTTGGATAGTCTTGAGCATGTAATCATTCAGTTCGCGTTCTTGGCACGTGCTACGTTATCAGCGATAAGACATCGACATTCAATTCTGACCATATCCCAACGGGATAAAATCATTCAGCCCAGGGTTGCGAGGCTTCGAGCTACCCTGGGTGATATGAATTCACAAGGGTACCAACCCTGAAAGGGTTGCATCAATCCCACACGTAACGCTCATCAAAGTCAGCCTCATACTTGGCCAATAGCGAACGAAACTCATCCTGGAATGAGATGCGACGATGATGCTCTTCCTGGCCAGCGACGTAATCCCGTACCGCCGCGATCTGCGAGAATCCGATCGAAAACATGCCATAGCCGCTCTGCCAAGCGAAGTCTCTCAGGTCCGGGGTCTTCGTTTTCAGCCAGATCGATGAGCCGCGCTTGACCTCCTTCACTAAGTCTGAAGCCGCACAAGTGCGCGAAAGAGTTGCGAGTATGTGAACATGGTCCTCCACGCTTCCCACAATGATCGGTTGGCAGTCTAGATTCTTCAGGATGCCACCAATGTAATGGTGCAGTTCGTCACGAAGCGCGTGGTCCTTTAAGTACGGGCGACGCTCTTTCGTGGAAAAGACTGTGTGAACGAGAATTTTTGCCAGTGATTGAGGCATGAAAGAACTTCGCTGGGTGAGAAGGATTCAACACTTTCAGCGTATGATTATCGCTGGCTCCAGTATCCCAGGGTAGCTCGAAGACTCGCAACCCTGGGCTGTAAGATTTGACGCCGTTGGCGTGGAGAGGAATTCCCCTACGGCTCGCCCAACATGGCAGGGTTGGCAGATCTCCGAGGATGAGCCACGTGCTCGATGCCCATATCGACCAAATCCCAACGGGATTCAATCAATTAGCCCTGGGTTGCGAGTTTTCGAGCTACCCAGGGAACAGAGTTTCCCCAGCTGAAGTCTACCCTGAAAGGGTTGTAGCAACTCTCTTCGATGTCATGCCTACTGCCCCAAGGTATCACGATTCAGGAACTTGGAAGTCAATAAAATATCCCAAAGATATAATGCAAACACCCAAGAGAACGGCCCATTCCGTGACCTGGAGATAGTGGTGTATCTGGCCCATCTTGAATCAGGAAAGCCAAACCACTACTGATAGAGGCCAAAGCAAACCCTAAACTTGAGAGAAGGCCAGTCTGGACAATCGACCCTCCCCATTTCACGCGGATGCGAGGGATAAAGACAGTAGCTACACTGAACAACCCGAAACAAAAAAACGGGATAGCTATTATTATCATTAGTTTCCCATATCTGGACAGTAGCCTGTTTAACGCCGGACACTACACACTTCTGATTCCAACTTCGGAAACCTCTTGGTTACACAATTCCTCCTTGTGTCTTCTGACTCATCCGTCACCAGCATACGGATTCAAAGAAATCTTCTCCTTAATCTCCGCCTTGAGCTGCTCCAGCACCGATTGTTTGTCGGTGTTCTCTAGAATCTGCGTGATCACTTGCTTGGGCGAATCGTCGCCCCAGCTGGCGCCGTGTTGGAAGTAGTAGCGCGCTGCCTGGCCGACGATGTACGAGCCGTAACCCGCAGCCGCGCCTTGCGGGAGCGCCGTAAGGATCGTGCCGTAGCCGAGCGTGAGACCCTTGAAGATCGACGAGGCGTAGCTTACGGCTGCTTCGCCGAGCATTACCCAGCCGGCTGCTTTTAATATTGAGGTCACTAGCCCGCGCGCGTTTGCCGTCGTGATGCCGATACCGTAGATGCGGCCCAGGTTTACAACCATCGTGGCATCGACCGCCGTACCGCCTAGCACGTCGAGCACCGCGCCGGGGTTCAAGGCGACGGCTAGCGACTTCATCACGGCATAACTCCAAATCGTGCTTGCCGCTTTCGATTCGCGCATTTGTACGCGAAGCGCCCCCATGCGGTCGCTCTTATCGGCGGCAAACATTGCGGCATTCAGCGCGATCAGCGATTTTCCTTCGGCGTCGAGCACTTCTACAATCCGCGTTCTAAGATCCTCGACCTTCGGCGACGGTTTCCGCCATTCGCTGCGAGAGTTGCCTTCAGCCGATTCGATGACGTACTCTACTTCGCGTGGGTCAGCCTGTGTGGTTAGTACGTTTTCAGGTTCCAGAATCGCCGCCAGGCGCGGTCCGCGAAACAGCGTCAGCAATTGTTCCAACTCATCGCGCGAGTAGAGATCAGTTTTGTTGAGCACTAGCAGAATCGGCTTGTTGCTTGTCGCGAGCTCTAGCAGAGCAGAGTATTCAGTTTCATTTAGGTCTGAGTCGGTGACGAAAAGCACCAAGTCGGCCCGTTCCGCTGCGCTGCGCGCCATGTCGGCTCGCTCGGCTCCTTCCACTTCGTTTAGCCCAGGCGTATCGACCAGCACGACTTGCGAATCGGCAAAGCCGGGCACGCAATAGCCGATGCCTTCCCAGGGCACATGCCACACGTCTTTTGTCCAGCCGCCTTGTACATTCACTTGGCTCAATTCGTCGCCTACCAGCGCGTTGATCAGCGCCGACTTGCCGGTGCTGATCTCACCGAAGACGACAATATCTACGCGTCCCGACTCGAGCTTCTCGGCCATCCGCTCCAGCGCGTCGAGATCGTGCTGCAGCTCGCTCCGCTCCTCTTCACTACAGCCGGCGAATTTTTCGATCGCGGTGCGCACCGATTCCAGCGCGGCATCGTAGTCGCCAGCGGAGCGTTCTTCAGCAATGTCGTCAGGTTGGTCGTTCATTGTTCGTCACTAACTTCCGAGGAAGATTTCCACTCGCTACGACCAACTTGAATCATTCGCCGCAACGACTCGGGTCGGGTCAGCTGTTGCCATTGGTCGCGGGCAAACTCCGCCAGTCCGCTGGGGGGCGATTTCATTTCTTCTTGGAAGTATTTTACGAAGACGTTCCCTATCCAACGAGTCACTAGAGCCTGGACTACTCCCTGCACCAAACCGCCGGCGATTGTGCCAATGCCGGGCACGGTCTTGAGCATCGTGCCAATCGCCCCAGCCACGGCTGGTGTTGCAGCGGTTGCGCCGATCATCGCTACGAGGTTTTTTCCTAGCTGCTCCAACATCTTGACGACGGTATCGGAATCGATTGGCTGTTTGTAAACCCGCGCCAGCTCGAGCACCATTTTCACTGTGATCGCGCTGCCTCCGGCGATGTCTAATAGCGGAATCGGGTTTACGCCGGCCGCGCCGCCGGCCGCCCACATATGGCTGCTGATGATTTCTTCAGCCCTCGTGTCGAGAACGGCTCGCACGCGCTGTTTTGCTTCGTCGACCAATCCTCGCGATTGCAGCAGCAGATTGGCGAGCAGCAGTTCGCGGCCATCGCGTTCGACGATCTGCATCAGCCGTTCGGCCAGCTGGCGCACCTCGGGCGACATTTCGATCTGTTCCTCGTGTTCGCCACCCTCGGCCGTCACTCGGATCCGCGAGCGTGACACGGCCCGCGAGCGTACCGCAACCACGTCCTCTTGCGAAACTCCTGGCAGCTGCGCAGCGATTTGCTCAACCAACTGCTGCTGGTCTGCCTCGTCGTACCAATCTTCTTTGTTGAGGCACACAACCAATCGTTTTTCCATCGCTGTGAGTTTCTTCGCGAGGTCAACTTCGAAAGCCTTCAACGGTCCATCGACCACCAACAACACAAGATCGGCATTCTTGGCTGCCACCGCGGCTTCTGCGGCGCGGCTTTCCCCGCGCACCTCAGCCAATCCTGGTGTGTCGACAAGAACAATCGAATCGGCGCCAGGCCAGGGAATCTCGCTCCGTGTGCTCGTCGTACCGCCCACTACGTCGGAGGCAAATACTTGCCGCCCGGCCAACGCATTCAATAGCGACGACTTCCCGCTGGAGATCGTGCCAAAGGCGACGATCTCCAACTGGCAAGCCGTCTGTCTAGCTTCGAGCGATTGGAGACTCTGTTCGATTTCTCCGCGCAGCTCTGCCGAAACTTCTGCGTCGCCGGCATAGTCGCGTCCTGTTGCCAGATTGTCAGCCAACTCCGAACGTTGTTCGCCTGCCGACATCTGACTAGGGTCCTGCATACGCCGCTGGGTGCGTCGACGTTTGCCCAACGAGTTTTTCAACACGCGCACCAAACCCCAGATTGACAGTCCGCCGAGGATCGCCACCCCCAGGCCAATCGCCCCGACGTAAACGTAGGCCAGTTGCGGATGATTCTCACGCAAGCGATCGTAGCGATCCACCGCCGTCGGCAACCAGATCGCGAGCACATATCCCACTACCGCCAGGTAGATGACCAGCAGCCAGCCAAACCGTCGAGGAAACCAAGCCATGGACAACTCAAAAACAAAATCCCCCTCCTTTGAAGGGAGGGGTTAGGGGTGGGACAAAACAACCAATGGACTCGGCCTCTGGAAACCTCTTCTCAACTTAAGGAGAGAATTGTTCTTCGCTGCTCGCCAAACAATCTTGCCAGCAGTCGAACGGCGTACTCTTGATTCTATTATAGTCGGTGCGAACTGACCTACCTCATTTGCCGCGAAGCTGCAGCAAGTCCCACAGATTTCCATATAGGTCTTTGAATACGGCGACCGTGCCATAACTCTCCTCGGCAGGCTCGCGCACGAATTCGACGCCTTTGCTGCGAAACGCATTAAAGTCGCGCCAAAAGTCATCCGTGTGAAGAAACAGGCAGACGCGCCCTCCCGTTTGATCGCCGACCCGCGCTGACTGATCCGTCCCCTCGGCACGCGCCAGCAGTAGCTTCGTTTCGGTAGACCCGGGCGGCGCAACCAGCACCCAGCGCTTATATTGGGCTTCTAGGAAAGTGTCTTCAACAAGACGAAAGCCAAGCGTATTGGTGTAGAAATCGATCGCTTCGTCGTAGTCCCTGACTACAAGAGTCACGTATCCGATGGATTGCATAATTCAAACCCCGTGGCTCAGGCGATTCGCGGAACGATCTTGTCTATCAGTTCTGTCAGGTACTTGTTGCAGATTTGACACCAAATGGCCAATGCCGCTGATTCCTATTTGCGCTGCGGGTGGCACCGGTTGATCGTTAGGCCTACCCGCGCCTTCAATCGTTAAACTGGTCCTGCTTCGCCGCAGTATAGTCAGCCAGTAGTCTGGAAGCGATTTCTGGGTGCCTGCAGAACCATAAGCGAACAGCGGCCATGAGGGGCTCAACCATATTCTGAGGATCGTAGAGAATCTTACCGCAGGAAAACGGCCAACAGTCGACCGCTCCATCCCCTTCCAGCCGGCTTTTTAGTCCTTCATACGTTTCCCACGCCACGTCAATCCGGAGACCTTGACGTTTGCCCTTCATTCTCAGCTGCCAACGGTTGTCGTCATCGACAAACGGACTTGCGTCGCAATCTTCATCTCGCTCTGGAAAAAAGACGTTCAAGTCAATGTCCGACTCAGGTCGCTCGATACCCTTGGCCACACTACCAATCAATACGACCGCGCACTGCCGGTGATGCGATTTGATTTCTTCCACGAGCTCAGGAAGGATGTCTAGATGAAGGCTCATGGCTTGACCAATTTTCAATCTCGGAAATGTTCCACATGTAGGTGCCGCACCTGACCTACTTCGACTAAATACTGAAAGCTAAGAGCAGACTGCTCTCCAAGTGGCCAAGGATAGTTGATGAACCGCCTTAAGCCAAATGCTAAAATAGTGCCCGCGCGCTAGTCTGATTTTAAGTAAATACAGAACCTGCGGCGCTGCACATCGCAGTTATCCCTAGCTCCCAGCCACTAATTGCTTTTGTCCAACGAGAGGAGGACACTATGACCTAAACTCGGACACTTCTGTCACTGAAGACGTATAGAACAGTCTTCAATAACCGTCGGCAATCAAATTGACGACGGACAAAACCCTTGAGTTTTGACCCAAAACATGGGACCCCAGGCATAGGGACAAAACTAGGCGAGAGTTGAGGGTCTAGAGTCTAGAGACAGACGAGGAAGGGGGGATGGCGGATTTCGGATAGCTGAATGCTAACTACTAACCACTCAGAAGAAATATTTCCACATGGCGTTGCCAATGACGAGTACTGCCAACACGACGGCGCCGATCGCGACAGTCGAGACAGCGCCGCTGGCGACGTCTAAGGAGTCGCGGATATCGGGATTGGTTTCGCGGGTGATCGCCTTGGCGAGATACTCGATCGCGGTGTTGAGCAGCTCGGTAGTTAGGCCTGCCATGATTGCCAGTACGATGATGCACCACTCGATGCGCGAAATGCCCAACGCGAGGCCTGCCACGATCACCAGCCCCGTGACGATAAAGTGAAAGATAAAACTTTTTTCCCGCAGAACGGCGATTTTCATCCCCCGGCCAGCTACTGCGAATTTTTGTTTCCAGCTGGTGAGTTGGAAGGGATTGTCGGTGCGCTCTGGAGGCGAATTGATTGGGTTGTCGTTCATCGGTTTTGGGCTCCGCGCCATCGAGGCGGTGGCGGCTAACAGGAGATTGTTATCCGAAGTTATTCTAGGCCGAAGGCGCCGGCGGGGGGAACTTCGATGCCTGTTCGATTGGTTAATTGTAGTTTAGGCAGGAAGCGCGGCTCCACCATAAATCGTATGCCAAAGTTGTCTTTCGAGCGATCGTAGTTCATGCCCACGGAGACCAACATCGATTCGCCGACGCGAGTCATCGAGAAGGTTTGCCCGATGTCGCCCGCGTCGCTGAAGTCGTAAGACGCACCAGCCGAGGAGATCCATTTCGGACTAAGTCGATAGCTGTAGCTGCCAATTAACACATTGCTTTCGATCGGCCCGTTGATCGAGGTAACGCCGATGTAGCCGTTACCGCGCGAGGGTCGATTTAAGAGTATACCGCCGGTGACCATCCGCAAGCCATCGCCAAAGAAATCGGCTGCCCCGCTCGAAAGCACCGTGAATCGATCGCCCAGGTGCCATCGGACGTCGTAGTCGAAGAGCCCGACATCTTCACCGAAGTTGTCGCGGTTTTGATCGGGGAAATAGGTTACGTTTGAGTCGACCGTGAGCCAATCGACGAGGTGCTGCCGCCCGGGGCCTCCCCGTTTGGTTTGCCAACGATGCCGCATTCCCGTCCGCAATGCGAGCAGGTCGTCGGCGATTTCGGTCGTCGGCGAAGTGACCCAACCCTGAATACCAGTGCGGAAGGCATAGAACCGCGGGTCAAACTTCACGCCGGTGATCGTCGGCGGAAGGCCACCGCTCATAAAGTGCCGACGAAACTCGGTGATCGAAGTGTCGTCCAGCGGATCGTAGAGCGCTAGGTCAGTAATATCTTCGTCGGCATCCGCGTAGGAAGCCTCCGCATCGAACACTACTTTGTGAGACAAGCCATTGAGATTAAATAGTGAATCCTGAATGTCGGGGAACGTTGCCCAAAACGGTACGCTCGCACGCACGCCCGTGTGAATATAAGCCCGCTGTAGCTGCTCGCCATCGAGCGCCTGGCCCCATTGCGCTAGTTCGCCCAAAACGAAAGGCACAACCTTTACGGCGCCAACCTGCAAGGGGAGGTCGAGCTCCTGACGTGTGACGAGCCGCTCGCCTTCGACATCGGCTTCCCACGGCAGAAGCGTCCACTGGCTTGCCAAAGTTGGATTGGTCGGCATGTCGGCGACGTTGATATTCGCGTACGCAGCTTGCGAATGCTCGAACCAAGTGAGCCGATCTCCCAAGAGCGATTCGCCCAACCAGTAGTGATCCACCCGCGGTAGCCACTGCGTCTCGGTAAAGAATTCGTTCACCTGGCCATTGGCTTCGATCGACAACGCCCGATTGTCGGCCAAGCGCTTGAGTCGCAGACCGGTGCGCGGATCTTTGTATTCGTCCCACTCGCGTTCGTAGTATTGTTCGAGGAAGGTCCGGTCGCTAATCCAGCCCGACTCACCAGTCAGCTCCCAACCATTACCAAAGCGGTGCCGATGCCTGCCAAACAACCGGAACCGGTAGCTCTCCTCGGGGACGATCATTCGCCGACCAAGGCCCAGGTTGTCGAGGCCATCGTCATCAATTCCCCAATAGTCCCACAATCCCTCGGCGGGGCCATCGTAGCCCCACACGTCTGCGCGGTCGTAGTCGAAGGTGAGCCCGTGACCGATGCCTCGATCACTAAGGTAATCGAGGCTGATGCCCAGGTCGGTACCCTCGGGCGCATTACGAATTCCGAACAGTTGGTAAGCGTCGAGGTCGGTTCTCACTTGAGTACCAAACACATCGTCGTTACCCACACTAATGCGATCGATGAAAAACGCGGGTTTGCGCAAGTCGGTAGCAATAGTCGGCCAGTAGAACACGGGAATGCCGCGAATGTAGACGACATTGCCGCGGCTTTCGACCATCTCGCGGTGGTCGGCCACTACCTCGCCGGTGCGCGGATCGAACTGATGTCGTTGAATGTCTTCGAAGGACATCTCACTGGCAGTGACGGAATAGGTAGGCTCTTCCATGCGGCTGGTGGTCAACACCGCGTTCGTGGCGGAAAAGTGCGACTCGTCGAGCTGGCGAATCGCTGCCGCCTTCAAGCGTACCAATCCCTGGTACTCTTTGTCTTCGTATTTCGGCAACGGCGTCAGCAGCTCGGCATTGAGAATCACTCCGATCTGTCGGCGGACGTCGTAGAACATGCGATCGGCGTAGACCACACGGTCGCCCTGACGAAACTCAATGTTGCCTTCCATGTAGATTTCCAGCGGCGTGTCCTGCGTTTGGAAAGCCTGGCCGCCGAGGCCGGAGCTGTTGTCGGCAGTCCAGATCACAGCACGGTCGGTTGTGATGTCGACGGTTCCCAAGGGACCCAAGGCGGCTGGAATGTCGCCGGCAGGCAGCCCATCGACCAACACACGGATTCCGCCCGAGATGATTGTCGCCCGTCCACCGTGGTCGATAGGTCTGGAGTCGATCACAGTCGAAGGACCGTTTCTCGGGAACAATTGGATCCGGCGCATGCCGGGAGGCAGCGGCTGGGTATCCGTTGGCGCAGGCGTGAATTCGGTGTACTGCGCCAACAGCAGTTGCCGGCGCCGCTGTGGATCGAACTGCGCCAGACCCCGATCATAAACCGCCGGTCGCGTCTCCGGTTCGGCAGCTGGCGTAGGAATCTTCATCCGCATCCCGGCTTCGGTATGCATCCTCTCGAACCAAGTTGGTACGCTTTGGCGACCCAAAGTTTGCGTTTCGCCACCGGCGTCAGACTGCTGCTGATAGTCAACTTCAACTCGCTCGCCTTGGGGCGCTTCCATATAGACGATCACTTTGGTCGGATGCTGCGGCGACTTTGTGTTATCGATCCACAAGATGGCTTCCGGACCCCGCGCATTGGTAAGTCCTTGGTTGACGTAGCAATTGCCGCGCAGATGCCAGACGTCATAAACGCCTTGTTGCCAGCGGCAGCACCAATCGGCGGCAACCGATATAGGCTGCGAAGATTCAGCTGTCGCGGCTATGTCGTCGGCCGAACAGTCTACTACCAGAGAGCACCCGGCAACCGCGATCAGAACAAACCACCGAGCGCAGCGCGAGACCGACCGCTCGGGGCGGACCGACACCGACCAACGCGACTCCATTCGCGCAGTGATTTCGAACTTCTCTTTCTGGCGCCGGCCGACGACGCGAAACATCCTGGTTCGCTCTTCCAGAAGTTGGAGGAGTCGGCAGCGCCCAACGATAAGCAGGGCTTCGAGTTACGTAAAACGAGGCGCCCCAAATTTGGGCGGCGAATTATAGGTAGCCCCCAGCCCCAGGGTCAAGGCACCTTCGGCAACTGCTGGCATTCTTTAACTGCTGATATTGCAACAGGTTGCGTCGCGCTACCGGGCGTCGACGGAGGGGCGAGCAAGACAAATCAATGAACTGCCACGATTTCGGACCGCAGAGGCCCACAAGATGTGCCAGCTTGCATGGGCGAAGTATGCACGATTCGAGGCGCGTCGGTTGTGAGCGAACTGCCCAGGGACGATACTGCGGGTCGCGCCGCAGTTGTCTCGAGAGATCCTTCCGCTTCGAATTCAGTCGTACATGCCTGTCACCTCTCAGTACCGAATCCTGCAGTGGTTTGTCCAGCAACGCTGGATGCTACTTTGCGTCGGGATCGCGCTGGCCGTGGGTGGCGCGATCGTGGGACGGCAACTGGAGTTCGACCGATCGATCGAAAACATGTTCGCTGCAGACGATCCGATTCTTTCACCGCACCGAAAACTGCAACGGACATTCGGCCGACATGACATCGTGCTGGCTGTTTACTCGGAATCTCAATTGAAATCGATCGCGGGTAGGCAACGGATCGAATCACTTGCCCAGCAGGCACGCAACATTGAGGGTATTGCGGATGTCGTGTCGATATTGGACCCGCCCGCCGCAGCCGATTTCGAGGACGAACGAGGCGCTCGCTTTCGCGAAGTGTTTGCTGGCTATACACATAACAAGGCACTCGACGCAGCCGGCATCGTTTGTTTGCTAGAGCGCCCAGAGGCTAATGCTACACTTCGTCGCGAAACACTTCAGAAGCTGCGAGAGGTAATTGCTGAATTACCGAATGGTACGTTAGTCGGGGAACCCGTACTTGTTGAGGAAGCATACGATCTGTTGGATGCCGACGGTAAGCGGCTAAACATCTGGTGCACACTGCTGTTGATGACCGCGATTTTCGCCTGTTTCCGTCAGCTACGATGGTTAGTCTTGCCTTTGGTCGTGGTTCAAGTGGCGCTTGCGCTGACGCGTGGCTTGCTGACGGCGCTGGATCTCCAGCTGAGCATGGTCAGTTCGATGTTGGCTGCCATTGTCACTGTAGTGGGCGTCGCCACAGTCGTGCATGTAATCGTCCGACATCGCGACGCCCTAGCCCGAGGATTGACGCCTTCGAGAGCCCTGTTGCAGGCCGGTCAGATCCTAGCGGCGCCTATCCTGTTTGCCTGCCTGACCGATGCCGCTGGCTTCGCCGCACTGATGAGTTCAAGCGTAGAGCCGGTAAAAGACTTTGGGCTGATGATGGCCATCGGTTGTGTCATGGTGTTAGTCAGCGTCGCACTGACTGTACCCGGCTTAGTCCTGTGGCGCCATGGAACCACGGCTTCGATCGAAGGTCTTAGGGATGCGAAACTTCACCACGCATTGGATCGGTTGCTCATTTGGTCAATGAGTCACAGGAGAGTGATAGTCGGTACTGGCGTACTCGCAACGGTATTCGCCCTGTTTGGTGTCCTGCATCTGGAGCGTGAATCAGACTTCACCCGCAATTTTCGTCGTGATAGCCGCTTGATGCTCGGCTACGAGTTTGTTGAAGAACAATTTGGCGGGGCGGGAGTTTGGGATATACTCCTGCCGGCACCATCGCAACTCAACAAACCCTATCTCCTGCGAGTTTTGGCTCTGGAGAAGACTTTGCGCCAAGAGGTTGGGCAGCTCACCAGCGCCATCTCGATAGCCGACTCGCTCGACGCGGGCGCCGCCGGATTACACCGATTAGGCCTGGGCGGAGAACTAGTTATCCGCGGCGGTCTTTCCCTAATGCGATCCCGCATGCCTAAGTTTGTCGACGCTATCTATCAGTCTCCTACGGGCGGAGGAGACGCCTTATTGCGGGTCATGCTCCGCTCGCCGGAGCGCCTCGACGCAGCGGAGAAGACTCTGGTGATCGAGCAGGTACACGACATCGCAAAGGAATCGTTCCCCTCCGCCGAAGTGACGGGTTCTTACGTGCTGTTAACGCATCTGATCGACAGCCTGTTGCGCGATCAGTGGATGACGTTTGGTGTGGCTGCTGTGGCAATACTCGCGATGATGGCTGTTGCATTCCGCAATGTGCGACTGGCGTTGGCCACGCTTGTTCCCAACGCGTTGCCAGTTGTGTGGCTGTTTGGAGCGATGGGGCTCTTCGGACTGCGCGTCAACATGGGAGCTGCAATGATAGCCGCGGTATCGCTTGGGCTATCAGTCGATGGTTCGATTCACTATGTGATGTCATACCAAAGAGAGAGACGGGGAGGCGCTTCGGTGGCAGACGCCTTGCGAGAGGTACACGCTACGGTAGGACGCGCTGCCGTGTTTGCCACGTTGGCCCTGGTCATCGGATTCGCCACGCTATGTTACAGCGACTTTATTCCGACAATCTACTTTGGTGCTCTAGTGAGCCTCTCCATGATTGGTGGGCTAATAGGGAATCTGGTCGTATTGCCCGTCCTAATCCAGATCATAGATCAGGATAAAATTGAGATAGACGACAGGAATGTCAATGAAATAAGAATCGGTCCGCCACGGCCGCACCTCGCCGAGGTCGATCACGCAAGCGAAGTTGAAGATAATGTCAAGCTCTAGGGCAATGCGGCGCCCGCGTCGGGCGTAAGAGTATACATCAACACATTGAGCCCGATGCGGGCGGCATCATCACGAGTGTAACCGCGACACTCCAGGGCTTCGTGTTGCTCCAAGGCGCAGCTGATGTCGTATGGCGAGAAGATCACAGCCCAACGTCCGTCGATTCGAATTCCTTCCAATTCTGGCTCTACGATGCGCTTACGCGCTCGCATGGGCTGATTTGCCTGGCCGTCGACCGGGTCGCGCCGGCTGACCTGCTGAATGTCGAAGCCTCCGGCACTCGTAGTGAAGATCGGGTCGTTGGCCGGTATGCGACGTAATTCGCTGTTGGGAAGCGCAGATTGGATTTCTCTTCTGAACGCATCGGTAAATTCTTTACTTGCACAGATCGAATCGGCCATCAGTGTGCCGCCATTCTGAAGATAGGTCCCAAGTGCTTCACGTTCGTCGGGTGTGAAGCGAAAGTCGTGGCGACCATGCATGAAGGCAAGAATAAAGCGGCTGAGCAGTGGGTCGTCCGCCCTTATCGGAAATTCGTTAGTGCTGGCCTGCAGTTTCAGCTCTCCCTGGGTTGCCGCGCGTAGCAAGTTAATTAGCGCTCCTGGGGCATCATTGCAGCCGCCTCCATGTTGCAACTTTGCAATCTGAATTGTGCCCCGACTGCCCGAGGCGTCGAGTGAGGCTAGGTCAGTCAAGTCGACAAACGATGCCTCTTTGCCTTTCGGTTCGCGATTGGTCGCATACGCCAGCACATTGATCCCCACCGCATTGGCATCGGCTAGGCGTCCTTTGATCATGTCAGGAAGTCCTACGTCACGGCCTGTACCGTACAATTCCCAATAGCAAGACAAATCAATTTCAGAGAATACAATGCATGTACGGCACCCATATTCAACCGTCCAGATGCGGCCAGCGTATGGCGACTCTGGGCGCACTAATTCCTCCACTCGCCAGAGCGGATGTTCTGGCCCGGCACGACGCAGCTGATACTCAGGCTCGGGAAACACCCGGTCGACGAACTCCCGGAGGCCTTTTTCGAACCCAGAACCATCGACACAACAGGCTTCGGCAAACAGGAATCCACCCCGATCCAAATAGTCTCGCATCTTTTTGGCTTGACCCTGTAGTTCGGGGCGACGACTGCCACTGAGAAACAGTACAGGGGCCTGTAATAGGTCGTCGACTGAAGCGGCCTCCAAATCGACAACTTGCCAAGTCATGTCGATGCCCCACAACTTTTCTGCGCGAGCTGTAAGATGTGCCACGTCGCTTTCGTGATTATTCCAGTCATGGCCGGGGCCATGTTCTAACTTTCCCATAAGCACGGGTCGACGTCCCTTCGAAAGAAACAGTAGCGCCAGCGACGTGGCGACGTGCGGGTTGTCCTCCGCGTGCCCCGTGCCTGCCCAATGATGATTGAACGGGTCCTGTTGACTAACCAGGAACTCGGCACCTTCACGGTACCAATCGTGATCGCCAATCAAACGACGGGCGGTAAGTCGGCCGACACGTTCCAAACCATAAAGATAGTAGTAGTGCCAAACATTCCCTCTCCCTCTACGTCCCGGATTGCGACGGACCGAGAAATTTCTCGCCATCCAGCTAAGAGCTCGTTCGAGAGAATCGTCTTCATCCTGCGGCTGACAACATTGGACAAACCCGTTCTCGACTTCCGCGTTGGGGCGATCCACACGGCCCGAGCAAATCACAGAGGCACCGATACCGGCGCAGGTCATGCTGCCAAGCCCGTCAGGCCAGCCGGCCTGGTAGCCCCACGACCCATCGGCATTCTGGCAATCTTTCCAATACTTGGCGGCGCGACTCCATGTGGCCGGATCGACTTGCGCGCCTGCGCGCTCGGCTTCGTGTAGCGCTAGCACAGCAAACTGCGAGTTGCTATTGTCACCGCCACCACCCGGATAAGACCAGAGACCCTCAGGAAGCTGATTTGATTCTAGCCAGCGCACGTTTTCTTGAATACGAATCTGATCCCGCAACGGTTCCGCAGCGCATAGTGCCATAGTTTGCAAAGCTGTGCTGTAAGTTTTCGACGGTTCCAGCTTGCGCAGATAGACGAGTGACTTCTGAATATGCGGATCGCTCGGAGGGACACCCGAATTTAACAGCGCCAAGGTGCACAAAGCAGTAACACCACCGGGATACTGGGCTAGGTCATTCCATCGCCCACGGTCGTTCTGCTCGTTCTGAAGAAACTTCACCCCACCGTCAATGGCATCTCGCACCTGCTCGGCGGTAATCGGTCCCCGCGGCTGTGCCTTCAGATGCACCAGTGAGGCGAACGATATTATCAGCAAGAGGCTGGCTGTCAGAAGATATTTGCCTAGTCTGTCCATGCGGAGGCTGCTTCTCGGCTGGGCGGTGTTCCTACGTTTTATCATAGGCTGCGATAGCTGGGGAAGCAATGCGACCGGTGGACTACATTGTCGCTTCTTACGTAGGTAGATAGAATTACCGACTCACCCTACACCATCTACTAGATTTGTCTCAGATAGAGTCAAAGGAAGTGACGTTGACTACCAAGACCCGCAACCTCGGCGATATTCTTCAAGAGTTTCGTCAACACCGACAAGTATTGCAGCAGGAACTGCAGAAGGTGATTGTCGGTCAAGACGACGTGATCGAACAGATCTTCGCCGCAATCTTTACACGTGGACATTGCCTACTGGTGGGCGTGCCAGGACTAGCCAAGACGATGATGGTGAGCACACTGTCGCAAATCCTAGATCTTGGTTTCAAGCGCATTCAGTTTACGCCTGACCTAATGCCTTCTGACATTACTGGCACCAATGTGCTGGACGAAGACGAGCATGGCCGACGTAGTTTTCGGTTTGTCGAAGGTCCCGTGTTCACCAATATCCTATTGGCCGACGAAATTAATCGCACGCCACCAAAGACGCAAGCCGCCTTGTTGCAGGCAATGCAGGAACGCGAGGTGACAGTCGGACAAGTCACCTATCCTCTTCCCGATCCATTCTTCACGATTGCTACACAAAACCCAATCGAACAGGAAGGAACGTATCCTCTACCCGAAGCGCAGCTCGACCGCTTCATGTTTAACATCAAGGTCGACTACCCTTCGGCGGACGAAGAAGAGCGGATCCTTGCCTCGACAACTCGCGGCGAGAAGCCAGAGGTCAACAAGGTACTTTCAGCACGCGCAATCCTCAATCTACAGAAGCTAGTGGGCTCTGTAGCTGTGAGTGAATACATCATCAAATACGTCGCCACACTGGTGCGCGCTACTCGACCCAAAGACGAAACGGCTCCCCAATTCGTTCGCGAACTAGTTGACTGGGGTGCTGGACCGCGCGCCGGACAGTTTCTAATCCACGGCGGTAAGGCGCTCGCGGCAATGGATGGACGATTCACTGTTGCGATCGAAGACGTACAAAAGGTGGCCGTGCCTGTCCTGCGACATCGAATCAGCACCAACTTCCAAGCACAAGCTGAAGGACTCTCACCCGAAGACCTGATCGCCCGACTACTCAGCGACCTGCCCGTCCCCGAAATCCCAAAGTACGCGGGATGAAAGAACCAGTGATTAACTCGGATTAAGCTGATTCACACGGATCTGATCTGCGAGTATCCGCCTGACCTGCGTTCATCCGTGTTCGATACAAGCTCATGTCGACCGTCGAAAAATATCTGAAACCAGAAGTTATACGGCAGATCTCGCGGCTCGATCTGCGCGCTCAGTTTATTGTGAAGGGCTTCCTGCAAGGCTTACACGCCAGCCCGTTTCACGGTTTTTCCGTTGAGTTCAGCGAGCACCGTCGCTATGCCCCGGGCGACAATCCAGACGACATCGACTGGTTGGTTTACGCCAAGACCGATAAATACTACATCAAAAAATTCGAGGCGGAGACGAATCTCACCGGTTATCTGGTGATGGATCTGAGCGCTTCGATGGCTTATAGCCACGAGCAGGAGCTAACCAAATTCGAATATTCGATTTGTCTAGCGGCCGCGCTCAGCTACCTGATGATCCATCAGAACGACCCTGTAGGGCTGATCACTTTCGGCGAGCGAATTGTCGATAGCCTGGCGCCTAAGTCGAAACGCCAACAAATCGGCAACATCCTTTCGCTGCTAGCGAAGCTTGAGCCACGCGATAAGACCGATATTGCTCAAAGCTTAGGCCAATTGGCTGCCATGCTTAAACATGGCAGCCTGGTAATGATCTTTAGTGATCTGTTGGTCGACCCCGAACCTGTGATCGCCGCGCTTAGGCGTTTGCGCCACGGCGGTCACGATGTCATTTTGTTTCACGTATTAGACCAGGCCGAAGTGGCTTTCCCGTTTGAGGGATTGGTGGAACTGCGCGATCCTGAATCGAATGAGTCGATCGAAATCGACGCCGATGGCTACCGGCGAGACTATCTCGACGAAATCGAAGCGTTTCGCTCGATGTATGAACGTGAGTGTCTACAGAGTCATATCGATTATGTACCACTCGACACGAGCATGCCGTTTGATCGGGCTTTGACCGAGTACTTAGCCAATCGTCGGAACTGGGGATAGCGAATGGGTTTCTTAACGCCAGTCTTGTTGGCGGGGGCGGCGCTGGTCGCTGTGCCGGTAATTTTGCATTTGGTCATGCGCCGGCAACCACGTCAAATAGAATTTCCAGCTTTGCAATTCGTGCGTCAGCGTCAAGAAGCGAATCGCCGTCAACTGAATTTGCGGCACTGGCTGTTGTTAGCCCTGCGGTGTGCGTTGGTAGCCGGTCTGGCATTTGCACTCGCTCGGCCTACGCTCAAGGGAAGTGGGCTGCGAGGCAAAGAGGGCGCGCCTTTGGCCGTGGCGCTTGTGGTCGACAACTCATTGCGAATGCAGTACGTCCATGAAAATAAAACGCGCCAGTTGGCAGCTACTGAAATGGCCCAATGGTTGGTGAACAAACTGCCAGAGGATACTCAGGTGGCGGTGGTTGACTTGAGTCGTATGTCAAGCGGATTTGTCGTCGACGCCAGTACAGCCGATTCGCGATTGCGAACTCTGCCACCCGAGAGCAACCCTCGGCTACTAGAAGATGCCGTGCGCGAAGCGATTCAGCTCGTCGCCGAGCGGGATGAGTATCGTCAAGAGGTTTTTGTTTTTAGCGATCTGAGCGCCGCTGCGTTTAACGAGAGCGCTTTGGCGGCGATTAGCGAATCACTGGCAGAGGCGCCAGATGTGCGTCTCTATTTGGTCGATGTTGGTACCGAAAAAGTTCACAATGTTGCACTGGAACCGTTGGTTTTGCGACACAGCACCTTGCGACCCGGTGAACCGCTGCGCATTCGCTCCTCGATCACTACAATTGGCATAACGGATGTACCACTAGTCGAGCTGTATATGATTGATGACTCGGGGAAAGCTATAAAGCGAGGCCAACAAGTCGCGGAACTCGGCGATGACGGCACCTGTGAAGTACCCTTTGAACTCGGCGACCTGCCACTGGGTACGCACCAGGGTTATGTGCAACTGGCTGGCGCAGATCCGTTGCAATTCGACAATACTAGGTACTTTACTGTCGAGGTCCGTCCCCCGGCCAAAGTGCTGCTCTTGGGAGAGCGACCTCGCGACGCCCTCTTCCTGCGCGAGGCGCTGCAGCCATCGCTTGGCCAGGAGTCCGTGCCTTCGCGATTCGACTGTAAATTCGCGCGATTCGCTAATGCTGGAAATCTTGATTTGAACGAGTATGAAGCGGTCTGCCTGCTCGATCCTCCTGCGCTGTCCGAAACATTGTGGAAGTCGTTAGTTGAATATGTCGATGACGGTGGTGGTGTAGGAATATTTCTCGGGCATCGCGCTCGACCTAGCGGCTTTAATGAGGGGGCAGCGCAGCAGTTACTGCCTGGCGCATTGAAGCTGCGGTCGCGGTTCGCGACCTATCTATGGCCCCGTGGATTGGATCATCCTGCGCTGACGAGCCTGCGCGACTATGCTGAGGAAATTCCCTGGCAAGTTTTTCCTGTCTGGCAGTACTGGCAGTTTGCAGATTTGGCAGGCGACACCTACATCGTCGCACGTTTCGCGAACAACCAGCCCGCGTTACTGGAACGCACTGTCGGACGAGGTCGAGTGCTGACTATGGCAACGCCGCTCTCAGATCCCTTGGAACCCAAAGGTCGCGAGCCCTGGAATTCGCTTCCGACAGGGGACCAGCCTTGGCCGTTTCTGGCCCTCAGTAATCAAATAGTCGGCTATCTAGCGCAAGCAGACGGAAACGGGCATTCTTATTTGGCCGGCGAAACTGTTCACCTGCAACTATCGCCCCGACAGCGAGTTTCTAGCTATGTTTTATACCTGCCCGATGGTGAGTCGGTTCGTCGCACTGTGCCACCTGGTGACGATGCGATTCGCATCAGCACGACTGGCGAACTGGGTAACTATCGCATCGCCTCAGGCGGCAAGTCCCGTCAGCTCGATCGGGGCTTTAGCATCAATGCAGCTCCAGGGGCCACCGAGCTGCGGCGCGTGGAGCCTGAAATCCTCGCTGCCGCACTTCCTGCCGAGCAAACGGAAATCGCTCGCAGTTTGGGTGACGTACAGCGCTACGTCGACATTGGCCGCAGTGGTCGAGAACTTTTTTCCTGGGCAATCACGCTGGTAGTGTTAGTCTGGGGGGGCGAGCATTTGCTGGCCAATCGCTTCTATAAGGAGACTCCATGAGCACGTGGGGTCTCGAACCGGTTGGAGGGATTTGGTTTGTCACGGCCGTGGCTATCTTGCTACTGCTTGCGCTGTTAGTAGTACCGGTAGGGCGAAAGCTGTCGCGTCGTCGACGCCTGTCGCTTATCGCGCTGCGCGCAGGTACAGGTCTGTTTTTGTTGCTGATCATGCTACGGCCCACACTGGTAACCATTGAAACCCAGAAACTGCCTGGTTCACTCGTGGTCATGGTCGATAGTTCGCGAAGTATGCAAATCACCGACTCGGTAGGCGACGCATCGCGGTGGGACGTTTTGAAACAGTCGCTCGCAAGTGCTTCCGATCAATTGGCCGAGCTCGCCGAGTCGTGGGATCTTAAGCTCTATCAATTCAACCAGCTGGCTGAATCAGTGGCGCTCGAGAACGGCGCGGCTGAACTGCCTGAAGAGGCTGATGGCCCGCAATCAGCGATCGGGTCGGCATTGGATGATGTCCTACAGCGCGAAGCTCGGCAGCGAATCGTCGCGGTGCTGCTGATGAGCGACGGGGCGCAGCGGGCTTTTGCACCTCGCGATATCCCGCCACAAACAGTTGCCCGCCGGCTGGCGGTCGACCAGATCCCGCTCTACACCTTTACGTATGGCAAACCGGCTTTGGGTTTGCAATCGGATTTGCGGGTTGACGATATCTTGGCATCTGACGTCGTATTTGCAGAAACACCGACAAACATCCAAGCGATGATTGGAGCCGACGGCTACGCGAATCAAACCTTTAAGGCGCAGCTACTTTGGGAGAATTCTGAGGGCGAAATGGAGGCTGTTGATACCCGACAGGTATTGGTTGAGGCAGGCAAGCGACAGATTCCGATCACGCTCTCCCATACACCCCATCTGCCGGGCGAATACAAGGTCTCAGTTCAAATCGAAGCTCCCGATGGTGAACTTGCCACGACGAACAACTCACAGAGCACTTTTGTGACGGTCCTCAAAGGTGGAGTCAATGTGTTGTATCTGGTTGGGTCGTCTAGGGTCGGTGGCGGGCCAGGAATCGAACCTCGTTTCATCCGCGGAGCGTTGGCTCCTCACGCTGATATCAACCTTCGTTACGACCTTTTGGATTACCGTCGTAAACAGATCAATATTCGCGAACAGCTGCGCGAAGGCAATTATGACGTTTACCTTCTGGGTAACGTCGATGTCACAGCACTCGACGATGCCTCCTGGCGGAAGATAGCCGAAGACGTTGACCGTGGTGCCGGCTTGGCAATGTTAGGGGGGTTTCATAGTTTTGGCGCAGGCGGATTTCGGCGATCCCCCTTGGGTAGCGTTCTGCCCGTCGAGATGGGATTAGCCGAACGCCAGAACTTCGACGAACCGCCTCGGCAGGATATCAACCTTGCCGGGCCGATTAGCTTTTCGCCTGTTGAACTCGGTGGTCAGTTGCACCCGATTCTAAGACTCCAAGAGGAGTCGCAACCGGAATTCGACTGGACTAGTTTACCCCAACTCGATGGAGCAAACCTATTCGATCGCTCGCGCCTTAAGCCGAACGCACAGGTAATCGCCGAAACAGCGGATGCTCGTCACCGACCTTTGATGGTAGCAGGCGCTTGGGGCAGCGGCCGCACCTTGGCGTTGGCGATCGATTCGACTTGGCGTTGGCAGATGGAAGGGTTCGGCGAAATGCAGCGGCGTTTCTGGCGCCAACTTGTACTTTGGCTTGCCCGCAAAGACGATGCTCAGGACCGTTCGGTTTGGGTTCGATTAGACGGACGCCGCTATCAACGCGGCAGCCGTGTGGAATTCTCTTTCGGCGCGACTGATACCGATCGCGAACCGCTCACCGACGTTGCATTCGACGTGCAGGTGAAAAAGCCAGACGGCGCGACCACCGAGCTGCGACCAACCAGGCGCGGAGAGGACTTTGCCGGCAGTTATCAGGAAACCGACCTGCCAGGCGACTATCGCGTGACGGTGGCCGCAACCCACGAGGGCCAGGTATTGGGAACCGCCGAGGCACGGTTCACAGTACCCGATCGCGACATGGAGCTCGACCAACCTGCCGCTGAACCAACTCTCATGGCGTCACTCGCCAATCTCACCGCCGACTCGGGCGGCGCTGGCTTAGCGCCAGAAGAGTTGCCCGAGCTATTGGAGCAACTCAGAGGCCGCACCAAAGAGTATGAAGAAGAGATTCTACGCAAGCGCTCTCTTTGGGACACCTGGCCGATCTTTCTATCACTGGTCGCCATGCTGAGCGGCGAGTGGTATCTTCGTAAGCGATGGGGATTGGTCTAGTATTCATGCATATCGAATTCCTGCATCGGAGAACCCGCTCGATGATTCGGTCTCTTAGCATTTTTCTGTTAACTTTGGCTTGCTTGAGTCAGGTTGTGGAAGCCAACCCAGGTAAACCTGTGGCCGTGCGTTGGTGGGGGCAGGGGATGGTGTCGATCGAGACTTATTGGAACCTGCAGGTTGTCATCGATCCTTTTTCCATGCAGATCGGTTACGATGATCCGCAGTTGAGCGGCGATCTAGTGCTAGTAACTCACGAACATCGCGATCACAACAATGTGGAGCTAGTGTTAGGAACTCCCCAGGTCATTCGCGGCCTGGAAACGGACGGTTCGGTTCGCAACGTCTATCACGTGTTAGATCGTTTTCCTGACGAAGAGCACCCTTCATGGAGGGATGCCCGACTGCGAATTGCTCGCACGCCACACGCAATTGAAGTAACTTGCATTCCAGCTTGGCACGACGCCGACGAGGGGCGTGAGCGCGGCGCGACTGCGATGTTTCTTGTAGAGGTCGACGGCGTGCGAATTGTTCACTGTGGCGATCTGGGGCAGACTCGTTTGACTCCCGAGCAAATAGAAGTTCTGGGTGAAATCGATCTGCTGCTGATCCCCGTCGGTGGAAAATTCACTGTCGACGGCCAGCAAGCTGCTGGAATAGTTCGGCAAATCAAGCCGCGAAGCGTTATTCCGATTCATTACAAGACACCCGCTCTAACATTTGACCTAAAAACTGCTGAGCCATTTATCGCAGCCTTGAAAACGGAATACGAAGTAGTTCGGCCGGTGGGCAATACGTTTGCAATTCGGAGTGAGGATGATCAAGCCTCGACAAAGCGGCAGCTGGTAGTGCTGCAGTATCAACCATGGAAGATGCCGCCTGAGCTGGCAGAGTTGTTCGCTCGCAAAGAAGCTGCCAACCGCGCCTCGCAGCAGGTGTTTGCAGCGCTGAGCGCGAATCAGATGAATCACCGTCCGAGTGATGGTACACATACACCTCGCTGGAATACGGAACATATGATGGGCCGCGAACTTGGTTTTTTTTCCGAAATCTATGCCGAACTGGATCCGGCCATCACCACGATCGATCTCAACCCCGCCCAAATGCCTCCCGATTACAAGGCCGCGAATCCTAATTGGTCGGGCGCCGAAGAGGCGCGACAAATGGAGCGCACTGCCGCGTTTACGCGTCGCTTCAGTTATTTGCTCGATGGACTTGATCTTGATCAGCAGGCTCCTGGTAGCCGTTGGACGCCACGCGGTTTGCTCGAACAAATGCACCGCCACTACGGCGAACATACGGCCAACGTGAAAAATAAGTTCGACCTGCCCGACTGGCCGCAACAATAAGGGTCAGGTCAGCGAATCTGACTCCTCATCAGGTAAGTCCGAAAACACAGCGTTCCAAGTGTCGTGTCTACGAAGGCAGCCAATAACGGCTTGTAATGGAGCATTTAAAATCTCTCCAAACATCTTCTCGCCTGTTATCTGAGTTGAAAACGCTAATCGCTCGTCAGGTGGGCGGAACTCGGCATGCAGATCGTTTCTGTTTCCACGGGCATCGACTCGATACCACCCGAATTCAGGCAAGTGCACGGCATTCAAGCCATGAAGACAAAACGGCGGCCCGGTTCCGTCGATGCTGAGACGCTGGTAGCAGAATCCGGCTGGTATCTCGTTAGCTCTCAGCAACGCAGCCAACAGATGGCTCTTCGCGTAGCAGTATCCTGTGCCATGAATTAGCACTTCCGATGCTGAGCACGTCACAGGATTCAATTGATGGTCTGAACTATGCTTAATTTCATCGCGGACCCATTCAAAGCAGCGTTTTGCTGTCTCGAACGTGTTCGCTGATTGATCAGCCAATTGACCAGCCAATCGCACTATCGAATCATGACGCCAATCAACGATGTCGGTACTTTCGAGGAATGATTTGAACTGCTTCGTCATAGTTTAATTCGAAACGATTAGGACCGGTTTCATGATCCCCCTCCCTTGCAGGGAGGGGTTAGGGGAGGGTCCAAATTACCAGGCGATTTGACCCCTCTCCTAACCTCTCCCCTCGGGGGAGAGGGACTTTTATAACCGGCTCTAGACCGATTGGAATATCGACTTGGGTACTCAATATTTTCGCGATTTCAATCTCCCGCCGCATTTGCCAGACAATTCGCCACGATGCGGATCTCTTCATATGTTACTTCGCCCTCAAGATGATCAAAGATCGGCTTGAGCCGTCCGCCTCCTACCTCGTCGATCGCCGCCCGCACTCGTGTTGTAGTTTCAGCTTCCACCCAAGGCGAGGGATCAGTAATCTCCTCCTGGCGGATGAACTCTTGGAGGTAGCCACTCACGGTCGATAGGGCTCGCTGCATTTTCTGGGCTACCGCCTCGATTGATTCCCCTTGTTGAAATAGCGGGAATGCCGCGATTGCAGACGCACCAAGGGCCGAGTCATTCCTTGTGGGTCTGGCGGGAGAAGTAGTCTCATCGGAAGCGATATCCATAGCGAGTCCCACTTCCTGGCAATGTGAGACGACGCATTCTAAGAATTGCTCGCCGTAGTCAGCCCATTTTTTTTGGCCGACTCCGTGGGTCGCAAGAAAACTCTCCTGCGCGGAGGGCCGTCGCCGGGCCAGATCGCGCAGTGTGGCATCGCCAAACACGATATACGCCGGCACCTGTTTCTCCGCGGCCAACTGTTTGCGCAACTCGCGTAACGATTCAAACAGTTCTCGGTCGACCCCTTCCCAGGAAGTGGGATCAGTTTTGCGCGTCGGTTTGCCCCGATCGGGTGCCGGTTGCAATAGTCGTGGCGTGTGCTCTGCTCGTAAGACCTGCCGACCCAATTCGGTGAGCTGCAGTTGATTGAATTCACCATACCTTTGGGCACAGTCTTGGCCGACAAGTTGTTCAATCCAATCCCGGACAGTCTGGTGAGAATATTCAGTCAGCAACGCGTAGGTGCTGAGTTGGTCGTGCCCCTTTTCAAGGATCCGCTTGTCCTGGCTGCCAGTGAGTACTAGAGCCGTGTAGTCGCCGCCGAATCGCTGGTCCAACCGGACGATGCAGGAGAGGATCTTCTGGGCGATGACCAGCGGTTCTTCGAGTTCGTCGAGTTGGCCAAGGCAGAAGTCACAAGCCTGGCAATCGTCGTTGGCTAGTGATTGACCGAAATGTTCCACCAGCAACTGATGCCGGCAGCGCAGCGTGTTGCAAAATCGGTCAATGCCATCGAGCGTGACCATCGACTCTTCGTAGCCGGTATCTGTGGGCCTAATCAACCGCTTCCACTTCATCACATCACCGCCCGAATAGAACAAACAACACTCGGCCTCCAAGCCGTCGCGGCCTGCGCGGCCCGACTCTTGCTGGTAAGCTTCTAGGCTCTTCGGCATGCCGGTGTGGATTACATAGCGAACATTCGATTTATCGATGCCCATGCCAAACGCAACCGTAGCGACGATGATGTCGACTTTTTCGGCGAGAAAAGCCTCCTGATTTCGCTTTCGTTCGCTTTGGTCCAGGCCGGCGTGGTAGGCAGCTGCCCGATAACCCAGTGCCTGCAGAGCAGCTGTGTTCTTTTCGACTTCCTTGCGAGTGATCGAGTAGACAATGCCCGATTCGTTGGAATGACGCTCGACGACTTGCTTAATCTGCGCAAACCCACGCTGGCGTCTTTCGATCCGATAAACCAGGTTCGGTCGATCGAACGAACCAACCAACATCTCCGGATCGTCGAGCCCCATCTGCAGTGCGATGTCCTGGCGGACTCGTTCGGTGGCGGTTGCCGTGTAGGCGTGCAGCGCGACTCCTGGGAAGCGCTGCTTGAGCACCTTGAGACCGCGATACTCGGGCCGAAAATCGTGCCCCCAGGAACTAATGCAATGAGCCTCGTCGATCGCAATTAGCGAAACCTCAATCGACTGCAGAACGCTCAGCATCTCGTCAGTCAACAGACTTTCCGGCGCGAGATACAGAAGCTTTAATTCCCGGGCGCGCATCTGGTCGACGACCGTCTTTTTTTCCTCCCACGAAAGCGAGCTATTAAAGTACGCCGCGTTGACATCGTTCTCGCGCAGCGCATCGACCTGATCTTTCATCAGCGCAATCAACGGCGAGATAACTACCGCCACGCCTTCCAGGCAGCAGGCCGGTGCTTGAAAGCAGAGGCTCTTACCGCCGCCGGTGGGAAGCACCACCACCGAATCGCGATTGTTGAGCACACTCTGGATCGCCTCCTGCTGCAGCGGTCGAAACGAATCGAAACCCCAATGGCGCAGAACAACTTGGCGGACGTCGTCGATATTCACAGTGGGAGTCGTCGGGGGCGAGAGCTCAAGGGTGGCAGACATGGACGAGTCTCCTGGAAAACTGCATGAGCGAAAAGGGAGCAGGAACTGACAACATGTATACAGGCGTACAGATTAACGACGTTTGAAGCCTGCGCCAATAGGTTTTCGTAGCCTTAGGGTGTTTGCCCCAAGCTCTGCTGATGACGGCATTCTCCGAATCCGAGTTTCGAAATCTCAGATCTGCAATCTTACCTATCACTTAATCCACCCCCTCTGGTGCTCGACTCTTGCCTCTGGTCTCGCGACTTTTTACCCCATCCCTGGGGCCCCAACATCGGGGAAAAAACGCTCTCATTTTTTCCACCCTCTTTCTGATCGAAGTCTGAAATACAGTTACTTCTTTGACTAGTCACGGAAAAAAAGGACCTAGTTTTGGGAATTTTGAACTCCTTTTGCGGAGCAAGAATCTTCGCTCCGCGAACAGCGATTTTGATTATAATTTTCGAAGCGCACATACAATGGCCCGCGCTGATGAGTATCTCACTTCGCGCGGCCAATTGCGAGCGAAATATTTGGCTGGTGGAATAGGACATTGGTGAACACTGTTTTACGCGGATGCCAACTTCTCTAACTTACGACGACTAAATGACGCGTCGCAAATGGCACCAATGTAGTCTGAAGCAATTGCTGTTGCTGTTTTTGATCTTAGGCATCGCCTTCGGTGTACTGAGATACAACACACGTCGCGGACGTGCATTTGCGTCACTTGAGCAGCTTGGTGCCAACATTACCTACCAGAGTAGCAGGCGGGGGTGGCTCGATACTAACTTTGGCCCAGGAGCCAAGAGGGACGTCCACATAGACCTCAGAGGAACAGAGTTTTCTGATAAGCATGTGTCCTTGTTGCGACCCCTAGATAACTTGAAAAACCTAAATCTTGCGCGGACCAGAATTACCAACCAAGGGATTTCACAGCTGCCCGAGTTACCCCGACTCTCTACACTCATTTTGAGCGAGACCACTATTACGGGAAAATGCCTATCCCATCTGTCTCGTTTACCCGAACTCGAGAGGCTCAACCTCGCAGGTATTTCACTGAGCGGCGAGGACGTGGCCAGGCTTGCTCAGATGCCAAAGCTAAAGTATCTCAGTCTCCGCAACACATCGATCAGTGATAGCGATGTGGAACAGATCCCAAAATTTCCAAACCTGTCGAGCATCGATCTCGGAGGCACGAAGATTACCCTCGAAGGACGGTCTGAACTTATGGAGCGCACGGGTGCAGATGTCAATGTCGATTGGAACGTCAGGGAATATGATGCGACGAATCAGTCCGACAACGATCTGGCCGTACTCAATTTCATGCCTGACGTCATGGAGGTGCGGTTGGCATCGCCGCAAATCACAGACGTGGGCCTCCAGCAAGTCTGGCAATGCAAGTCTCTTACTGAATTGGAGATTGTACGATGCAGTGTTACAGACCAAGGCTTGGAAGGGATTTTATCTCTTACTACGTTGCGTGAACTGAAGATCAATCAAGAAAATATTACGGATGCAGCTTTGAGACCTCTGAATAGCCTCAAGGGACTTTTCAAATTGGCACTGCGAAACACGGGCATCACCGATGCCGGACTTGTTCATTTGGCCGACATGAAAAGTCTCACAGTTCTCGACTTAACTGGCACAAAGGTCACCGGAGCCGGATTCGCAACCCTTCCCATGGAAGAATTTCGGTTATTGGGCACAGTAAAACTCTCTGGCAGCTTGGCGAACGACTTGTGTCTCGCTGAGTTGAAACGATTGCCAAAACTCTATCGGCTTAAATTGGGCGGCACTGATGTGACAAACGGTGGTTTGTCCGAGCTCGCTACATATCCACAGCTCAGGAACCTCGATCTGGACGCAACTCAGATTTCAGACGGCGGACTTGACGAACTGAAAGCCCTCAAGCGGCTGAGTCATCTGTCTATAGCAGGTACAAACATATCTGAGGCCGGCGTGCAATCGATCATTGACGAGTTGCCGGACTGTCTGGTGGAATACCAACATTCACCTGACGAGGAGGAAATCAACCTAGCGTTAGGTCATGGCCAATAGCCTATCCTTTTGAGAGGCTTATCACCATTCAGCTCGGGGTTGGGTGATTTTGTGACCTACCTCGGGTTTGCGACCAATTGGGGTGATTACCCTGAAAGGGTGGCACAGTTTACGTTTGTCGTACTGAACCCCGTTGGGGTACGAGCAGTAGGTTCTATGATTACCCAGGGAAGTTCGCCGACGCTCACAACCTTGGGCTGAAAGATTTTATCTCTTCAGGATACGAACAACTCGCGATTTTGTTAGAATCGACGTCCCTCAAGAAACTGCAGCGACTAAATTTCATATTCGTACCGATCCGTTACGAAAAGGTCATCTCGTGCCACGCGTATCGTTCACCTCGCACCTGCGACGGCATTTGCCGTGTGAAACTCTTGACGCCAATGGGGATACCGTGGCGGAGGCGCTGGAGGATATCTTCCAAGAGCAGCCGGAACTGCGTGGGTATCTGCTCGACGACCAGGGTCAAGTGCGACAACATGTGATGATCTACGTCGACAACCGGCCGATGGGGGATCGACAACGGCTGAGTGATCCAATTCAGCCCGAGAGCCAGATATTTGTTATGCAAGCTCTCTCGGGTGGTTAGGCCCAGTAGTAATAGAACTTCAGTGAGGAGCCCTCAATATGGCAGAACGTTTTTACGTTGGATCGCGTAAAGGGTTATTTGAATATTCGCAGAGCAGCGGTCAGTGGGAGATCGACGCGGTGCATTTTCTCGGTGATCCGGTCTCAATCGTTTTGCCGGCGCGCGACGGCACACTGTACGCGGGACTCACGCTCGGCCACTTCGGCGCAAAGCTGCATCGACGTCGACCTGGAAGCAAAGAGTGGGAAGAGTGCCCAGCGCCGCAGTTCCCCGAAGGGGCAGTAGTTAACGATGGCCCGCCGCTCGACGAAGATACTCCGCCTAATACTAAGCCAGCGAGCCTCGACGAGATCTGGGCGCTGGAAACTGGCGGCGAGGATCAGCCGGGCGTGCTGTGGGCCGGCACGATTCCCGGGGGGCTGTTTCGCTCGGCAGACGCGGGCGACTCTTGGCAATTGGTCGAGTCGCTTTGGAATCGTGAAGAACGAAATAGTTGGTTCGGTGGCGGCAAAGACAGCCCCGGCATTCACTCGATCTGTGTTGATCCGCGAAATAGTGACGACTTGGTGTTGGGCATCTCTTGTGGTGGTGTTTGGAAATCGGCCGACGGCGGCGAAACCTGGCGGAACGATTCCACGGGCATGCGCGCCGACTACATGCCGCCCGACTTTGCGTACGACCCGGTGGCCCAAGACCCCCATCTGCTCGTACAGTGTGCCGCAGATCCCAACACGTTGTGGGTTCAGCATCACAACGGTGTGTTTCTCTCCCGCGATCGGGGACAAACGTGGCGGGAGATCGAGACTGCGCAACCTTCCGGTTTTGGCTTTGCCGTGGCGGTACACCCGAGCGATGCCAACAAAGCGTGGTTCGTACCGGCCCAGAAAGACGAAGTACGCGTGCCGGTAGAGAGCGACTTCGTTGCCTCGCGCACGCTTGATGGTGGCGAGTCGTTCGAAGTCTTACGGCAAGGTTTGCCCGAGCCGCCTTCGTACGACATCGTCTACCGCCATGCCTTGGCCATCGACGACACCGGCAACACGTTAGTGATGGGCTCAACGACTGGAGGTCTCTGGCTGAGCTCCAACAGTGGCGACAACTGGGACTGCCTATCGCTCAACCTCCCGCCGATCTACTGTGTTCGATTCGCCTGAGAAATAGAGCGCAGATGTACGGTGATCGAGTAGGAGTTTTTCCGAGCGCGTGACTTCTAGCAAGCGGATGTTGTTGAACCTGAACCGAATCGGAATATTTCAACGCGCAACCAGAAGTTGCGCGGCCTCGGCGACTGCGGCCGCTGAAAATCCTGGCAGGGCGGTGTGCGCGGGACGAATCGTGGTTGCATCGTGAACCAGTACTCCCTGTTCGCCGACGAAGAGCGTGGAAAAACCTTCTACGACAATATCGTAACCGTCTAGACCGTAGATTTCCTGGACATCATTGACGCGAAGTTCTTCGCTCACGCCGTGCAGTTGATTGCCGTTGGCAAGTGTCGAGACCTTTTGCCACCCATGACCCGCGACCCATACCACATGGCCGGGGGAAGTATGAAAAGTGCTATCGTTCAATTCGATCTTCCGCACTTCCATTTCAGGAGTCGCTTGGATCGCCAACACCACTTTGTGAGTCAACTCGCCCGTATGTGGGTTCTGGGACAGTACGAAGTCACCAGGCAGAATCGTCTCGACGGGCCGTTTTCCTCGCAGAGTCCAAACCAGAGCACCGCGGGCCAATCCCCGGGTGTCTTGGTTCAATAGTCTTGTATTGAAGTTCTTTCTCATTCCCAAGGCTGCCAAGTCGGGGTGTCGATCAAGATAGTCGCTCCACCAGTTCCACCAGATTCTGGGAGCGGTGCCGAGTTTTTCTCCAGTTACTTCTGTCAAGACTTCGGCAATGCGCTCGTTCTTTTGCTGAATCCGTTCGTTTAGTTGAGCAAGTCTTGCATCGGACTGAACAGAATTGCTCTTCGATTGCCGATAAGTGAGCTGCTTCTGCCGCTCGTAACGGGGATCCTCGAAGTAAGCTGTGCGTACATGTGCCTGATAGGGGACTCCTCCTGAATACTTGGGTTCGACATACTTAGAGCGCACATGCCTTTCGGGAACCATATGTCCACCGCACATATACGCTGGATGGGTTTTCGATTTCGTCCAATACCCTGGTCGTTCTAACCTTCGAGGCGTAACCCTTCTCGCATACAGAGGAACTGCCCGATATCGAGGTGCGGTAATCGTGCGGTAGTCGTTGTAGGATCGTTCTTGAATCGTGCCGGTGGCGTCTTCCTGAGTGTACAAGTAGTTGGTGACCATGTGATTGCCGATGTGATTGATCGAGACGGCGCTTTCAATCGGCAACTCTAGTTCGGAGAGCAGCAGTGGCAGAAACTCAGCGTATTGCTTAGCCTTAAGTTGATCCGCCGCCGCATAGCGTATCGAATTCGCCGGCGCGAACGCCACGTTTTCGACGAGTATTTCAACCGCCTCGGGGGAGGGAATGTTACCTAACGAAGCCATTAATTCCGCTTGCAAGGCGTCGATCTGCTCGGTGGCCTCCGGCTGGTTTGTGTCTGCTAGCCCAGCCTGGAATTCTTCGACCAAGGCAGGAACGGCCAGCGGATCGCGAATCTCGCGGATTTCCTTCTTTGCTGCAACCTGTTCCTCGGGTTCCCCTTTCTCCAAAGTACGGCGCAATCGTTTTGCCTTGGTTTTCCATTTCTTCTGTTTGCGACTCAGAAGACGATCTCGCTCAGCTTGACGTTCGAATTCAGCCCTCGAAAGCAGAACGCCATTGTGCCAGACTAGTTCTAGAACGTTGAGTGCAGCTGGATGATGTGCCTGAAACCGTAGCACATGAAGCCAATGTAGTTTCTCTAACTCGGCCAGCTTGTTCTTGCGACACCACTTCGCGAGTATCACATGATCGCCTAGGACGTCGCGAGACTTATCTCGCAACGCGTAATAGCCGGATAGCACGGCATCCTCGGTTGCCGCTTGTCGAACCTCGTCAAGCGATTTCCACTCTCCACTCACCTCGACTTTACCAGAGTACCAGTGAGCGAGTCGGCAATCGCCTTGCTGGCCACACTGCAGTTCTAAGAGCTGATCGCGTAGATCTTTACTCGCGACTTGCGCAATGTTGGCTGCCAATTGATCGCGGCTAGCGATCGCCTCATCGCGAATGTCGACGGCCGCGGGTTTCACTTGCTCGGCTTTGCAAATGCAAGAGAATGAGTTCAACACAGCTGAGCAAGTCACCACTAGCACGAAGAAGCATGCAAAATGGCATCGGTGAATGCGGTGGCTCATCGTTTCTCTCCTGTTTTGAGAACGTGCGTACCGACTAGTTTGTCGGAATTCATCCTAGCGAATTCTATCGAGTGGCTACAATCTCCAAGTCAGAGGTATAGGGAGGGTGTGTCAGATGCGAGACACTTTTTCTGGAGCTACGCAGCCACGCCAAAGGCGATGGTCATGCCGTTATTTATAGCTTGGATTACTTGAGGTTGGCGAAGTGTATCAAAACACTCCAGTTAGCGAGGCAAAAAATCTTTTTCGCGACACATTGCAGTCTGGCCGCCTATCTTGCTCTTTTCATTCATTGCGTGACGAGCAAGAGAACACCTCCGAAGGCGATCGCGGCGCCGGCGGCGGCGCGAAGCGAGACGTGTTCTTTATGGATTGCCATCGAGAGGGGAATTACTACGATCGGCAGCAGCGCGACGATCGTAGCCACGACGCCGATTTCCGTGAGTTGCATTGCCCGTAGGTAGAGGCTCACTCCGAGAAACGGGCCCAAGAATGCTCCAAGCGCCATCCATGCTGCTGCTTTGCGGTCGGCTAGCGCACGAAATGTACGCTTCCAGCGGCGGAGCAAGCAATACAAGATCGAGAGTCCGACAATCCCGCCAATGACACGAATCTGAGTAGCCGCAAACGCGTCATACTCGGCCATGCCATGTTTCGACATGACGCCACCAACCGCCTGACCGACCGCCCCGCCGAAAGCAAGTAATATGCCACGCGGTGAGAGTTTGCGCACGAGGCGTTGTTTCTCAATCGGCGCGGCAGCGTCGGGGAGTGATTCGTCTTCGGGCGGTCGTTCGACGATCACCCAGCCGACGCCCGCCAATGTGACCGCCATGCCGAGCCATTGCCAGGGACCATACTGTTCGCCCAGCCACCACCAACCGAGCATTGCCGAGAGCGGCGCATTGAGCGACATAATTAGCAGTGTCAACCGTGGCCCTATTTCAACGAACGCACGAAATAGGCACATGTCGCCAATGGAGAAGCCGATCACGCCAGACATGGCCAGCCAAGCCCAGGCGCTGGCTGAAAAATCGAGCGGTATCGGCTGCATTCCGCGAAGCGACAGCGCGACACAAAACATGACGAACGCCATGCACAACCGCAAGAGATTGACCGACATCGAGCCAACCCGACGTCCCGCGGCTTCAAAAAAATGCGACCCAAATGCCCAGCAGATGAGCGTACCGACGGCGGCAAGCTCCCCGGCATAGTTGGCGTACGTGGCACTGCTCATGCGAAGTGTCCGCCTGCGGCGTCAATCGAGCCAGTCTTTAGCTTCGAGCCGCTCGGGGACGTAGACCTCGGTGACGTAGCTGATGTCTTTGGATATCAGCGATTCGACTTCCAGCTTGAAGTCGTTCTTGAGCATCCGCTGAATTTCGCTTTGCCAGGGGCGTTTTTTCTCAAACCAGGGGTAGTTGGCGATCTGTCGGGCCCGTTTGCGGTCATTGTCGTTCAAAGCGATCTTAACGCTGTCGGAGAGATCACAGCGTTCGAAGTCGATGCTGCGCAGTCCGAGGTACTTGGCATCGGGGATCGCCATCCGCTGGCTTTCGAAGGCGAGATTGATCGAGCCTTGCTTTAGGACGCTATAGATATAGTATCCCCAAGGATCGTTATCAAGCACACAGTAGACGGGCAACTTTAGTTCGTTGTGCATCCGATTAAGCATGCGTCGCACGCCGCGCGGCGGTTGCCCAGCGCCGTGGGTGAGGATGCAATTGTGCGTATCCCAGAACTTGTCTTCGTTGAATCGCTGCCAGACTGTACCTTTTTCGACATGCAAGATGAATTTAGCGTCGCACTTCTTGCGTTCGAGTTTAATCACTTCGGGCTCGACGATCGAAGGAATCGCGTAGCCGCCCGATCCCATTTTCGCACAGTTAATCTCGTCGCCCCGATCGGTGAGCGTGATATTGCCAACCATCGCCCCTCGGTTTTCGGCGTAGAGATGTAGCTCCTCGCGGATCGAATCGAGTAGCACTTCGACATCTTCGATAATCGTGTCACACTCGTTCTGCTCATCGAAGGTATTTTCTTTAACCCCTTCGATGGTGTGCTTGAGCATGTAGAACAGACCTCGAAGACTTGTGGTTTTGCCTTGATCAAGCAATTTCTTGCAGCCACTCCCCACGAGCATCGTGCGCATGTACGCCTTGGCCTGCGACAGGTCGAATAGTTGTCGCCGGTTCTTGTTGTTGCCCATCTCGATGATCCGCTTGCGCGGGCTGTAGCGGACGTTCGACAAGGTGCGCGAAGGAATATCGACATGCGGATCGCGCCGCGCGTTGGCGGCGGTCACTACGCGATCGGCCAATCCCTTCAGCCGCGACATCGTCTTCTTATCGCGCGACGTGAGCTTCACGGCAGCTTTCTTGGGGGCAGCTTTTGCAGGTCGTTTCTTGGCCATGGGGTTTTTCTATTCCTCCTCAGCTTCTTCCTCGGAATCGACCCGATTAATCGCCGCCTTGTGGGTGGCGGGGTCGACGATCAATACGTTGTCGCCAAGATTTAGTTTTTTAGTGTCTTCCTTGATCGGGCGGCCACGGTCGTCGAGTTTCATATCGGCCTCTGCCGTGCGCCGTTTGGCAACTTTGAGCAGTTGCTCGTAAAGCTCGGCTTGCTTCGCGCCGTTGATCTCGCTCACCGCGGTCGAGACTTCTTTGAGATAGCGCAGGAAGACCTCGCGTCGATCGGATTGTTGTTTTACTTTGAGCCGACGTCGCAGGTACATGCCCAGTTTGCGTCCGACTGCTTGCAGGCCGAGCCGAATCTCTTTTTGGATTTCCGGGTAGTTGGCGATCGCTTCTTTCGATTCGCTGGTAAATGGGACCCAGACACTGGCGATATGCACCATGAGCGAGACTGGCCCCCGTGGCAATGAACCGCGCGATTGGCCTAATCCGTAGCTTCGCCAGTTAGTGCTCGTGACGGTCTGAGTGACCGCGCAGGCCGCCTGTTGGAACTGCAAAGGCACTCGATTGGCGTAGCGCATCACTTCCATCGTCTGCCCGTCTGAGATATTTACGTTCTTCATTGCCGCGAAAAATTTATCGATGTCCTTCGGTTTAAGCTTGGCGGGTGTCTGACGCGTGCTGATTCCGGCGGCTTTGATAATCTTGTCGGCCGCCTCGGCACCCAAGCCATTGAACGTGTAGATAAGAAACTGCCGCACGGTGCGAGCGTCAGTCTCTTCTATCAGTTCCAGCAGCAAATCCTTGGTGACGTTTTGAGTCGGGGCTGTACCGCCGTAGGCCAATCCGACTTCAATCTGGAAGGGATTACCTCGATAGACAGCCGGCGGTCGTGTGGCAGCAGTATAGAATTCTCCAGGGACAACCTCATGCAGACCCTTGAGGATCAAGTCTTCGCCGATCGGGCAGATGCAGTCGGTGGCAGGGTTGGAGATTTTGGTTTTTTGGATCGCTTGATAGAGCAGATCAGCCTCGCGGCGGCCTACCTTGCGCGTGTTGCTACGCGTAGTGACTCCCGCGGTTTGGCAAATCTTTTTGGCGACTGCTGGCGTGACGCGGGAGAACCTCGTGCGGAAGAACTCCGAAAGGGTCATCGCCTCGGCTTCTTCGACCATCGCGGCGAGTCGACCGACTTCTACTCCGTAGGGATGCGGCTTAATTTCTTTTGGCTCGCGAGGAAGTAATTTGGCAGAGCGTTCGTAGTCGTACTCGAAGTCGTCGGGATCAAGATAGTGGAGCGAAATATGCGGATTGGCGATTGCCGTCTGTTGTAGGTACTCGTCGACGCTACCGCGGCCGCGGACAAACTTTGCCTCCAATTCGATCGTCACCCGTGTGCCGTGCGGTTGGTCGACCCATTCGATCCCGTGCTTTTCGATGTAGGTTGCGCCCTTATCACCGGGTGGTATATCAACGCCGTCGCCACGTCCGTTGAGAATTCGCGGCTGGTTTTTCTTGGTATCGATTTGGATTTCGTAGTAGTGAGCCGGCTTGCGAGCCGAGACCTTTGAGATGATCTTTACCGGTTTGCCCGTAGTCTGCACGCCATACATGCCAGCGGCGCTGATGCCGATGCCCTGTTGCCCGCGACTTTGTCGGAGCCGATGAAACTTCGAGCCGTACAACAGCTTGCCAAAGATCAACGGAATCTGCCGCTTGAGAATCCCTGGGCCGTTGTCTTGCACACCGATCTTGTAGCGGTTGTTGCCCATCTGTTCGACATGCACCCAGATCTCGGGCAAGATGCCGGCCTCTTCGCAGGCATCGAGCGAGTTGTCGACTGCTTCTTTGACCGTGGTCAGCAGCGCCTTGCGAGGATTATCGAAACCCAGCAGATGTCGGTTCTTGGCGAAAAACTCGCTCACCGAAATATCTCGCTGCTTGGCGGCCATCGCCTTGGCAGTCGTGCGTCGTTTCGTGGATGCAGCGCCGTTAGTGGCGGCGCGCGCAGAAGCTTTCAAGGGCCGTTTCTTGGTTGGCTTCTTCTTTTTGGTATTGGCGGGGGATTTCTTTTTCTTGGTAGTCGCCAAGACGACATCTCCATCTGCGGGGTGTGGGGGGGTGCCAGAGTAGACAGGCCAACCGGCCGTTGCTCCGACTTTGCCAGGAGTCGAGCTCTCGAGTCCAAGGATGGAATCTGGCAAACCCTAATGGTTGAGCAGATTATAACGACAAGAGGCTGCTGTCTACAGGGCGCCTTAGAGCCATGTGGGCTAGCATATATCGGATTACCGTTAGGGCTGACGTACAAAAACTCATCGTCACCACCGGCCCATGCCGACACCTACCTTTGCAGGAAGATAACTCCGCAGCCCGTCTCGAGGCCCCCATGGTCTCCCACCCCGACGAGCTCACCTGCACCTACCTACGCTCGCCCGCCCTAGGGCCTGGCTGGTAATCGTTTCGCCTTTGCCGCGGAATGATTCCGGCACCAAACCAACGACACGGAGGGGAATGATGGTTAGTCGCCGTATCCGACAGGGGTCTCTGCTGGCCTTGCTGGTAGCCGTGGTCTTGAGCCCATTGGCAGCCCAGGCGCATGAAGGCAAATGGCAGCGGATCATCAGTTATCAAGATAAGCGAGACTTGTTTGCCAACTACTATGTGGGTCCGCAGCCAAGCGGCACCGTTGCGCAAATGTATGTCTCGCCACTGCCCGTTCCGGCAAACGTTGGTCACACCTACGTGCCATATCAACCCTTGATGCCGCACGAGTTTCTCTACAAGCACACCCGATCTCACTACGCCCATACTCCTGGGGCAGGTTGGACTCGCGCCAAGGTGCGATATCGAACGCGCGGTCTGAAACTTCAGGACATATTCCACGACCTGAATTGGAGATACTAGCGCCAATCTGAGAGTCGCGATCCATTCCATTCACAACCTTCATCTAAATCAGATGCCTAACAGGATCAAACCCGTGATCAAGATAAATCAAATTATTGCCAGTTTCGTATTGGTCGCCGCGACTGCTCTTTCTGCCGTGGCCGATTCCTGCGACTCTTGCGATAGCTGCCAATGCTCTCAGAATGGTTCGTGTCAATCGTCGTCGCCCTGCAAGGACTGTCTGTCTGCGTGCAAGAATTGTATGTGTGCCAGAAAGGCGTGCTATATGCATCATTCCTGGATGCGTGCACAGCGCTACAATTGGCACGCGAACTACGCTCACTCGGCTTATGGACAACCCATCGCACTCGTTGTTCCACCGACTGCCCAGATGCAAACCAACTGGAGCTGGGGCGCCCCTAGTGCTCGCTTTTCACGGATCGACCACCAGTTCGGCCGCGACTATCCGGGACCTGGCGCAGGTAGTGGTGTCGGTTTCCGCAACACGCCTGCCTGGCCAGGCGACACGGCACAGTTTGGCGTCCATTACGTCCGGGGACCTTGGTATCCGATCCAACGGTAGTATCGCGACGTCCAACATTTCCCGCAGTTAGCCGGCACCGTCCCGGTGCCGAGCAGCAGCAGCGCGCGAAAATCGCACAGCGACGCCTCCTTCACGGTTGTCCTTAAGGCAGACCTATCTTCTCAGCGACTTCTCTCCTTATAATTGCACGCAGTAGTTTCGCCGCGAATTACACTGCAACCGTGCATAGGTGCCACGTTGAAGCTTGAAATCGTTCACTATCCGCATCCGACGTTGCGGCATGTTTCGAAGAATCTGAAGCGAGTCGATAGCGAACTGCGCGACATGATCGCCCAAATGTTCGAATTGATGTACGAACACGAAGGCGTAGGGTTGGCCGGCAATCAGGTCGATCTGCCTTATCGCATGTTCGTGGCCAACCCATCGGGCGATAGCGACAACAAAGATGCCGAGCAAGTGTTCATCAATCCGGTGCTCCGCGCTGGCCATGGTCAGGCGGAGGCGGAAGAGGGCTGTTTGAGTATTCCGGGTGTACTTGGCCCGGTGGTGCGCAACGAAAAAATTACCGTGGAGGCTTACGATTTAGCGGGCGAGGCTTTTTCAGGAGAATTGGATGGCTTCTTCGCGCGGATCGTGCAGCATGAAACGGATCATTTAGATGGCAGGTTGTTTATCGATCGATTGGCACCTGGCCAAGCTGCCGAGCTGCGCGGAGCAATCGAGGAATTTGAAATCGATTTCCACAGCAAGCAGCAGTGCGGTGAGCTACCTAATGACGACGCAATCGTCCAGCGGTTGGCGGAGCTTGAGAAGTTGCGGGCCTGAAAGATTGGTCACGGAGATCATCGAGGTCACGGAGCGAAGATTTTTGGCTCTGAAGTTTTGTGGCAAATCAACGTCAAAGTTTTGATCATGCGTATTGTCCTATTAGGAACGGGGCCCTTTGCAGTGCCGACATTGCGAGCGCTGCGCGCTTCATCGCACGAGGTGGTGTGCGCCGGTTCTCGCCCACCGCGGGGACGGCGCGCTCCGCCCGCGCCGGTGCAGGTGGCCGCCGAGGAGTTGGGAATCGAAACCTGGCAGCCAGAGACGGTTAACTGCGACGAGGCGCGGTCCAAACTCGTGGCGCTCGCGGCCGATCTCCTGGTAGTGTGCGATTACGGGGAGATTCTCAAATCGGAAACACTGGAAGTGTCGCGACTCGGCGGAATCAATTTGCATGGGTCGCTGCTGCCCAAGTATCGCGGCGCTGCGCCGGTGCAATGGGCCGTGATGAACGGCGATGCCGAGACGGGGAACACAGTCATTCAGATGACGCCAGGTCTCGATGCGGGGCCCTGTTTAGGTATCCAGCGGATCGCTGTTGATCCAGATGAAACGGCTGGCGGGTTGGAAGCACGTATGGCCGAGCAGGGCGCCGAGTTAGTACTGACGGTCGTCAGTCAGTTGGAAGCAGGCACGACGAAGCCAATCACACAAGACAAGAGCCAAGCGACCAAGGCCCCACGACTGGCAAAGGAGGATGGCGTGATCGATTGGTCGCGCCCTGCCATTCAGATCAAGAACCAAGTACGTGCCCTGCAACCTTGGCCGCGGGCGTATACACATTGGCAGCGCAGCGAAGGCGAACCGTTGCGGTTGATCGTGCACCGAGCAACTCTCGGCGAAGGCGCATCGGCTGAACCCGGGACGGTAGTGTCGACAACCGATCAGTTCGCCGTCGCCACTGGCGACGGAGTATTGAGACTCGAACAAATCCAACCTGCCGGCAAACGTGCGCTGGCTGCCGGAGAATTCTTGCGTGGTTATCCGTTGCAGCCGGGCGATCGGCTGGTGAGAGGCTAGCGGTACGCGCAATCGACAGGACATAGGTTTTTATGGGTGGTACCGTTGACACGATCCCGATTTGGAATTTGGCGATTGGCCTGTTGCCGGCGATAATTGTGCTCGTGATTATTCATCGCTGGTCGCTCGAAGTGCATGCCGCGGTGTGGGCACTCGTGCGGATGCTGGTGCAGTTGTTCGCGGTGGGTTACGTATTGGTTCACATTTTTCAGAGCGACAACGCGTGGCTGATTCTAGCAGTACTTACTGTGATGCTTTCCGCGGCGAGTTGGATCGCACTTGGGCCGATTAGCAAGCAGCGCACAAAATTCTATTATAAGGCTTGGGCGTCTATTGCCATCGGAGGTGGAATTACCCTTGCGTTGATCACTCAGGGCGTGCTACGTCTCGAGCCGTGGTTCGCACCGCGTTTTATCATTCCTCTGGGAGGCATGATTTTTGCCAACTCAATGAATGCCGTCAGCATCTCGGCTGAGCGGTTTTTTTCGGAGAAGTCTGGAGGATCTGGATACCAAGCAGCCCGCGAGTCGGCTCTGCGAGCAGCGCTAATTCCGCTGACCAATTCGCTGCTGGCAGTGGGCATCGTTTCTTTGCCCGGAATGATGACAGGTCAGATTCTTTCGGGCGTAGATCCCTTGGTGGCGGCGACGTATCAGATTATGGTCATGGGAATGGTATTCGGCTCGGGAGGGATCTCGGCTGCCTGTTTCCTGATGCTGCTGAAGCCTGCGGTGGTTGCGTCGCCGGCAGAAGCAGATGGCTGACGCGCGCGGAGGCAATTGCCAACCATGAAACTCAAGGCATGTCATTGCTGTGGTCAGATACATAGCGTGCCGGCGCTGAGCGCCCGAGAGATTGCCTCCTGTACACGGTGTGGGGCCGGCATCGACAGGCTTCCAGGGCTGTCGGCAAGTCGCACCGCGGCCGCAGCTGCAGCAGCTTTTGTTCTCTATTGGCCGGCGATACTTCTACCAATTTTGGAAATCGAAAAATTCGGACACCACTACGAGTCGAGCTTGCTGTTCGGCACGATCGAACTCATTCGCCAAGGCGATTGGTTTGTCGGCATCGTAGTGCTCTTGTTTTCGGTCGTGTTTCCATTGGTAAAAATTGTTTTGCTGCTTGAACTGAGCTTATTGGGATTGTTACACCGCGAGCACAAGGCGCGCACCTATCGCGTCATGGAATTCGTTGGCAAATGGAGCATGATGGATGTGATGTTGCTGGCGTTTATGGTAATGCTCGTTAAACTAGGGAGCTTGGTGCAGTTTCACTTTGGCCCGGCTGTTTGGGCGTTTGTGCTCTGCGTGGCGATGAGCATGTTAGCTTCCATCTGTTTTGATCCACACACAATTTGGGATGACAACCATGGATGATGCAGACGGGAAGGGCCCGCCAGAGACTGAATTTCCTGTGGCCCAGGTTGAAGCCGCTCGGACTACGGGGCAAGCGGTTGGCTTGGTTGTGTCGCGGTTGTGGATTGCCACCCTCCTATGCTTGATCGTGGCGCTGGTGCTGGTGTGGCTGCAGGTCCGCGCGGGCGGGCCCGTGATCGAAGTGCATTTTTCCCAGGGCTATGGATTGCAGCCGGGCGACCCGGTTCGCTTTCGCGGCATCATTGTAGGAGAGGTCAGCGACATCGAGCTGGACGACGCACTCGAGGGTGTCGTTGTGCGAATTCATCTGAAAACTGCAGCGAGCGCTCTAGCGCGTGAAGGGTCGCGGTTTTGGATCGAGCGGCCTGACATTAGTATCGGCCAGGTGCGCGGGCTAGATACATTGGTCGGCGGGCGGTTTGTCGGTGTTGTGCCCGGGCCGTCCGATGCGGAGCCTTGCCAATTCTTTTATGGCTTGGACGTCGCCTCGACACCCATCGAAAATATTGCTGACGGCCTGGAGATCGTGCTGGAAGGAAAGAAGCGCTTCGGACTACAGAACGGTTCGCCGATTAGCTATCGGGGTGTGATCGTGGGACATATTCTTTCGGTGGGGCTGACCAACGACGCGGCCACTGTGGAAGCGCGGGCATTCATCGAGCCAAACTATCGCGAGCTAATCCGTGAGAATACGCGGTTTTGGAGCAACAGCGGCTTAGATGTGAAGATTGGCCTGGGCGGGATCGAGCTCGATGCAGAAACGCTCGCCACGATTGCCGCGGGAGGTGTCGCCTTTGCCACTCCCAACCAACTCGGGCGTCGTGCGGCCACCGGTTATCGGTTTGAGTTGTTAGATTCGCCCCGTACAGAATGGATCAATTGGCAACCGCGAATTGCGATCGGCTCAGCCACATTGCCTACTGGAGCGGCTACGCCACGGTCGCTTTTAGGAAACCGACGCCAACGGGGCGCCTTGGCGGTGCTGGGAGCGGGGCGGCAACGGGGTTGGCTGTTGTCGCTCTCCGACGGCAGATTGTTGGGGCCAGCCAACGTGCTTTCCGGCGAGGATGATGAGGAATATCTGCTGGAAGTTTCCGGCCAGGAGTTTACGTTGCCCTTGGAAGGGCTGCAGTCGTCCAGTGCTTTGGCGGTCTGCAATTTACCGACCGAACTCAACGCCGAAGTGGAAGACTGGCCTGTGGACAAGGTTCGAACGGCCGAGGCGCCCGAGGAGGTGATCGTCACCTGCGGTAGCGACGACATGACGATGCCGATTTCGATCGAGCGGATGTCGATTAGCGCAGTGCAGGAAGAGCCAGGCTGGAGCGTCGACCCAAGTGTTCCCTTAGATGACCAATGGCACGGTGCAAGCGTCGTCGCCGCGCGCGACGGCCAGGTGATTGGCATTTTGATCCGCAGCGGCGACCGATCGCGCATTGTGCCACTGCCGGGGGAGATACTCAAGGCACAGTAAGTGGTGATGATTCGAGGAAAATCTTCAAAGGCATTTGATTTAACAGGCTAACAAACGAGGAGTGAACCGTTACTCGCCCTTAGTGTCTTACTGGCGTATGTTTACCACTGAAGATATTTGCGGCCTCTATCGAGGAGAACAAAGATGTCAGTCCGCCTGGAACATGCCAACCTAATCGTCCGTGACGTCGACGCGACGATCAGCTTTTTGCAGACAGCGTTTCCCGATTTCAAGATTCGCCACGATTCACTTGAGTCGAATCCTGATGACGATCGTTGGGTACACATTGGGTTAGACGAAACTTATCTTGCACTTAATCAGGCAACGGCCGAGCCTGGTGAGCCGTGGAAACCCTACGCTGGTCGTCCTGGAGTGAATCACTTGGGTTTCGAGGTAGACGACGCCGATGCGCTGCGCGAGCGGATGTTGGCCGCGGGGTATCAGGAGTCGACGCCAGCAAATAATCATCCGGCTCGCAAGCGTGTCTATTTCTACGATGCTGATGGAAATGATTGGGAGTTCGTCGAGTATCTCACCGACGACCAGAGGAAAAGGCACGATTACTCGTCTTAGTCAGCTAGGCGTTGAGTAATCTAACTCTAGGGATTTCAAGGAATGGGAAAAATTTACGAATCGATAACGCCCAAATTAGAGGCGTGGATCTCCCAACAAAAAATGTTCTTTGTGGCGACTGCCCCAATTTCAGCTGATGGGCACGTGAACTGCTCACCGAAAGGGCTCGATTCGTTTCGAGTGTTGGGCCCGAAGAGTGTGGCCTATCAAGATCTAACGGGAAGCGGCATCGAGACCGTCTCACACATCAAAGAAAACGGTCGGATTGTGCTCATGTTTTGCGCGTTCGACGGCGCGCCTCGGATCGTACGACTCTATGGTCGTGGGAATGTCGTCGAGCCTGGCGCGATTGAGTTCGATCAACTTGTCAGTAAGTTTCCAGACAGAATGGCAACGCGATCTTTTATTCGAGTTGAGCTGACGCGAGTCGCCGACTCCTGTGGGTTTGGTGTGCCGAAATTCGAGTATCTAGGAGAACGCGATTCACTGACCACATATGCGGATGAACTGGGGATCGAAAAGCTAGAGGCTTACCGCGCGGAGAACAATCGGCAGAGCGTCGATGGCTTGCGCGGACTCGAGTGTTGAGAATTCAAACCCTGAATAGAAATGTGAGGGCTGCTACTATTCGATACGCTTGGCTTGCTGGCGGACGCCGTTTTGAAATAGCTCGAGCGAAGTGCAATTGCCCTCATCATCGACATCAAAATTCAGTGTTGCCGGTACTACCTTGTAATACCACTGCGTGTCAGACTTGGCGAACACTTGATGGACAGCTTGTCCCGTTACGCCCACCATAAGCTTTCCGCCTTCCGTCGAGACAGTAAACACGAAGTTGGGAGCCAGTTCGTACTGACCCACGTAGCGTTGCATAACTTCATCGGCCACTACCAGCGGCGCGTCAAATTTCCGAGGTTCGACCTTCGCCCCGCCACACATTCTTATGATGTCCTCGGCCAGGCGGTCGAGTTCCATTGTGGCAGTATTTGCTAGGAGGACGACCCCGATTTCCAAAGGCCGATTGATGAGTACCATGGCGTGGTACCCACCGGTCTGGCCGCTGTGCCAATGGGTCTGACCGTCGCGGGCAACGTGCCAGCCAAGGCCCATGGCGAAGCCCTCTTCGGTCAGCGGTGGTTGATAAATTTTCCATGCCGTCTCGATGGCCTGTCCGATTTCACCCTCGGGCGGGTTCAAGTTTGCCTTAACGAAACGGAGCATGTCATTGACCGTGCTGCAAATCGCTCCTGCGCCCGCCAGTGTGGGAATGTCCCAATTTGTAGTGGCAGTTCCATCACCCAGATGTGGCTTCGCTAACTGTCTGCGGAGTTTGTCGTCCAGGGTGACATTCGTATCCAACATTTCAAGTGGATCGGCGATCTGCTCTCGCAATAGTCGTTCGTAGGACTGCTCAGCTCTGACTGCCAGCACGTGTCCTAGCAACCCGACAGCTAGATTCGAGTACTCGCTTTTTGTACCTGGTGATCGCCTTAGCTTATGATCGCTCAGGAAGGCATATAGCTGTTCGACGGTATAGTCGGCGTACGGGTTAGTGATATCCGCGGGCTGAAAGTTGTCGGGCAACGGCGGCAAACCGGAGACATGCGTCGAAAGATCTTGAAACGTGATCGGCCGTTCTTCGTTAAGTGGCATTCTTACGTTCGGAGGTAACATTTCCTGAACAGGCTGCTCAAGCTTGACTTGCCCTCGGGCGGCGGCATCGCCGAGCAATATGCCAGTGAAAACCTTCGATACAGAGCCAATTTCGTAGACCGTATCGCCGTCAGGACGCCGTGGGTCGTCGCCCGCAAGCTGGCCGTACCCGACGATCGTTGCTTTGCCATCCTGCCTGACGCCGATTGTCATTCCAACGACTATTTCGGCGTCAAGATAGGGCTGAGCTAGGCGGTCAATGCGATCCTTCAGCGTTTCGTCTGCCCGCAGCTGCGTCACGGTCCAGGAGAAGAATGCTACGATCAGAATCAAGTAGCCTGTGTGTTGGCGGGCGTAGTAAGTTTTCATAGTAATGGTCCTATACGCCCGAATTCTTGAGTAGTTTTTTGCTACTAATCAATGACTTCTTACTGCTTCCCTGTTGTATTTCTTGAGCGTGCTCCAGGAAGTCCGAATCCATTGCCATGTATCCGCGGTTGATTTCTCCAGCTACAGATCAAAATTAAAGGTGCGGCTCAGATAGCGGTACAAGCGGTCGGCGAGGGTGCGGGGTTTGGTTTTGATGCGGGCCTTGCCGATTAGACCGTTGCGGAAGATGCCGATCGAGTCGTCGAGTTGTACGACGCCTTGATACGAAGTAGTTAATGGCACAACCGTGCCATCGGGATTGGTTTGCGCGGGTACAGGGCCGCCGGAAGTGCTGGCCAACTGTGGCGGCAAGGCGTCGAGTTCGCGCGTCGCGAGGTATTGAACCGTGCTGACAAATACGTAGTAAGGCGACTGCTCGAACATAAGCCGCACTTCTTGTCCTTCGGTAACCAGATCGAGATCGCGCTGGCCGATTACGAACACGGCGTCCCAGCGGTCGGGGTCACCAATTTGGCAGAAGAGATTCTGCGATCCGTCGGGGACGAGCGTGGCCCCGATATTCTTCTGCTTTAGGGGCGAGCCCGACCAGCTGGCCAGTTCCAGCCGTTCGTCGGTAGTGCTTTCACGTCGGTAAGGCGGGGGGATAATCGTGCCGGCAGTCGGGGCGATCAGCTCAAGCCGCTTCGCGTCTTTCAATTTCTGTTCGAGCTGTTTGCTAAGCGAGTCGTAGCGTTCTTGAGCCAGGTCTAGTTGCAAGCTCGCCTGTTCGTTCTGAAAACGCATAACTCTTAAACTATCCAACTGCGCACGAGTGGCATCTTTCTGGCCGCGGAGCTGGGCGATTTCGATCTGCAAGTCAATGTTCTCCAGCCGAGCTAATACTTCGCCGGTCTCTACATGTTGGCCCGGCTCGATAAGTATCTCTTTGAGCGTGCCTTCCACTTCGACGTAAACCGAGGCAGCGCCGCGCGGTTGAAGTTCGAAATCGCACAGCACGCTTGAGGGGAAAGGAATAAACAGCACCCCACTTACGAACCCTACCAGCAGTAGCAGCGTTGCGTACATTCGGACCTTTTTCACTTTGCTCATCCTCCCAGGCACTTTGAAAAATTTGTAAACCTTTTGCAGCGGCATCGCCACCAATCCCCAGAGCGAAGCCACTGCAATCATCTGGCCGATCACCTTCAGCCCGTACGGCTCGAATACCTTGTTCAGAAAGTAGAGAATCGACAGCAGAATCACCCAGCGGTATAGAAACGAAGCCACGGTGTACAACGCGAACAGGGCCTGATTACGTTTTGGCAGAAACGGGTCCTCTGGTTCCTCTAGTCCTAAGCACCAATTGCCAAGTTTTTGACTGAGAATCTTAGTAGCCTTTTGCCGTAGGTTGGGTATCTCCATGACGTCGCTCAAGATGTAGTAACCATCGTAGCGCAATAGGGGGTTCGCGTTGAATAGTATCGTGCTTACGGAACTAACAAACATGACGTTCAAGCAGAGATAGTTGAGAAACCCGGGCTCGCTGAACCACCAGATGAAGGTGCAGACTGAGGCGATTACAACTTCCACGTACATTCCCGCCGCACCGATCGCCGCGCGATGCCAGCGATTGGGCAACATCCACGAGTCGGAAACATTGCAATAGAGGCAAGGAGTAAGTACCAGAAACATGACGCCCATTTCGTGGCATTCGCCGCCAAAGTGTTTGCACGACAGCCCATGACCAAATTCGTGGATTACCTTGGTGACCCCCAACACCCCGCCTATCAACAGCCAATTCTGAGCGGCAAAAAAGTTTTGAAATGAAGGTAACCGCGATTGAAAGACGTCGAACTGCACCGTTACCAGCGTCAGCGCGGCCGTGGCCAGAGCAATACAGACGATCATCGCCGGTACCGTAAAGAACCAACTGACCCAGGGGTAAATCGTGTTCAGAATCCGCTCAGGATCGAATCCCCGAAAGCGGAAGGCCAGCACGTTGCTTACCGAGCTGATTATCTCCTTGCGGCGTCGTTCATCGCGGCGCTGCTTGAGTTGTACTCCCTGACCCGAGGCGTCGGTGAGCACCAGCCCGCTACGGTGGAGCATTCCCACGAAATTCTGCAACTCTTCGACTCGAATCGTTTGTGGCGGGAATTCGGCCTCGAATTGTTCGGCGATGTCTTCCAAGCTCGACTGACCATCGAGCATTTGCAGGATGGCGAATTCTTCTTCCTCGAATCGATAGTACTGCAGACCGACAGGCTCTTTGACAACCCAATAGACGCGCCCCTGGTACCGTTGTTTGCGCGCCTTAAGATCGGGCCGCACGCGGATCGCGAGCTTTCGCGAAGAACTAGATACAATGCTGTCGGCTAGCGTGGGCATAGGGGGAGTAGGGTTCAGGGGTCGGAGGGCAGGGGAGTCGTGTCGGAGTTTGACGCTATGCAGTCTTTACTCTGACTGCTGACCTCTTTCCTCCGATCACTATTGATTCAAATGAATCGTCATGAGGGCCTTTAGCCCGGGCTGAATCCGCCAATTGTCGCCTTCACGCTCGTTCTTCACCTCGGCCCGTACTCGGTAGCTGCCGTCCGACTGGACGATTTGGTCGACGTAGATAATGCGTCCTGGCACCTTGATCTCACGACCACGTGCGCGGTTGATGGTGACGGTGACTGGCTTGCCTAGCAGCTCACCGCGGTCGTAGAGATGAGCGTAGGCAAAACCCTCAACGTCCAAGGTGTCGAAGCGCACGAGCTTTAGGATCGGATCGCCCGGGTTAACCCATTCCGACTCGTGACGGTAAGTTGTAACGACCTCGCCCTTGAAGGGGGCGAGTATCGTTCGCCACTCAAGGGCCATCTCTGCCGCTTCTAATTCAGCCCTCTTGGTATTAGCTTCGAGGCTAGCTAGGATTTGATCCTTTTCCGCTTTTTCGATTTGCAGGACAGATCGCCTGAGATCAAGTTTCAGACGACGTATCTCGGTGGAAGAGATAGCATCACGGACGTCTCTGTTGGCCCTATTCCCGAGATCAAGGTCGACTTTGGCGACGTCCATGGCAGCCTGCGCGTATCGAATCTCGATATCTTCTTCGGCCCGTTTTTCGGCCGATTCCAGAGCATATCCTGCAACAGCCACGGCAGCATTCGCTTCGCGATCGTCGATCTTGGCAAGTAGTTCATTCTTGGCTACTCGTGAACCTTCTTTCACCGGCATTTCGATCAGCACACCCGATTCTTGGGCAGGAATGCGAATCTCGTCTTCGCCTTTGAGTTTGATCAGGCACTCGCCGAGGACGGGATTGCCATCCTCGTCGGCGTAACGGCGATCGCTACTAACCGGCAGCAGCAACCCTAATGCTATTAATAGTTGAAAGGCACCCATCTCACTTGCTCCTTGAAGCCACTAATATGGCAGCAGTAGCCCCTGGTTAAAAACGAAATAAAATTCGTGATTGGACGAACTCAAATAGATCGGAGAACCAGACGTAACCAATTGCCCGTTTACCGCAAATGATCTTGGCTTTTACGTCGGCACCAAATTTCAACTCGTTGGCGGGGTCAGCAACCAGTTTCTTAAGGTCCTCTTGTTCGAAGGCCACAACCATACGCACTGTATTGCCACTCTCGCCTTGCACCTGGGCGCTTGTGTCGATTTCATAGACTTTCCCGTGAAGTTTCTCATCAGAATGGGTAGCGAGGATAAAGGTCACTTCCAGCTGTGCCTCAGGATCCTCGGCCCGAATTTTTTGCAGCCGCTCGACGACGTGCCCCATCTTGGCCTCGGGCACAAATATTTCCAGCTCCCAATGGCTTGAAGGGTCTGCGATTTCCATCAGCCGTTGCCCTTTGCGAACCGGGCGATTCTCGATCAACTCGCGCACCTTCCAGGTGACCACCTTGCCCTCAATCGGACTAGTGACCGTCAGCAGATCTTGTTTCTCATTCAGCAGGTTGAGTTGCTTTTCTAGCGCTCTGCGGGTTTCCTGCAGCTGCCCAATTCGGCCGGTAATTTCCTCGATATCGACTTCTTCCGACTGGCTCCGGTCGAGTTTCTGGCGCTGTCGGTCAAGAGATTTGATTTCTTCGAGAGTTTCGGCGTACTGACCGTGAAGCTGGCTACTTTGCTCCTCGAGTTGGACACTGCGTAAGCTGGCGAGCAGCTGGTCTTTCGTGACGAGCTCTCCGTGTTCGACGGGAACTTCTTCGACCATACCGTCGATGCCGGCGAACACGTCGCGACGAACTTCAGGAATCAGCTTGCCATCGGAAACAACGGTGAAGTCGTAGGGCACATAGCAGAGCGCTAGCACTGCGGCGAGGATCGCTACCGAGGCAAGAATCGTTTTCGGCAGGTTGCGGGCCGTAACCAGCACGTGGGTTTTTCCCAGTAACTGCCATAACGGCAACAGGAACAAACTTTCGTGTTCTTGGGCATTGGTCAGCGCTGTGCTGCTGTGGCGGCTTACGACGTCGATCCGCTGCAGCATGCCCTCGGGCTGTTGGCTGTCGACGAGCTGCTCGATGATTAGCGCGCCGAGAATGTTTTCGCGTTTCTTCTTTTTTGGCTCGCCTGGCTTGTCCTCTTCGTGGTCGGCTTCGCGTAGTGGCAGCACGGCCAGTTGCTTGGTGTGCGACTCATCGACGTAGTCGTTGACCGCCTTTTCCACCTGCGGCGCGAGGTCGGAGGTGTCGCCGGAAAACCACAGATCTTCACCCGTCTTGGCGACCACCGTGGCCAACTTGCGGAGCAGTCGTACAACATTCGAGCGTTTGTCAAATGTGTCTTGCCCGCTGATAGCGGAGACTTCGTATTTGGTCCCCTTGCGCAGAACGATCGTCACGCGATCGCAACCGATCAACCGACGACCTTCGTTGGCAATTGTGTAGGCCGTTGCGCGGGAGTTGAGTGCTCGATGCACTAGGTCGGTAAACGCTTCGAGCTGTTCCCAGAGTGTCTGTTTCGTGGCGAAGTGTCGCAACCGGCGCGTCTTGACGTACTCGCCCGCTAGCTCGCACACCTGAGCAAGGAACCGCAAGTAGCCGCGTTGGGTATTCGGACGCGCACCAGTGCGCTGGAAGACTTCGACCAAGCCATCAACGCCCCGATCACTCTTGATCGGTGCAACGACGAGCAAATAGTCGGTCGGGTTGGCTGCCGCATCCTCTTCGCCTTCGGCCGCTGCGCCAGTGCCCGAATGGGGTTGCACCAGCGTAGGCTCACCTTTTTCCATCACCTGTTGCAGTAGTCGACCATGTTGAATCTGCGCCTCTTCGCTCTCGGCCAACCCAGTTTGGCGCAGGTTCACTTGGTATTCCAACTTTAGCGGTGAGCCTTCCTCCTGGATCCAAACTACGCCGCCTACAGCCGCCAGGGCGGAGATGGTTTTGTCCATCAATGCAGCATAGAACTCGGCCGGCTCTACTTCGGAGCGGGAAAGCTCGACGACCTCCTGCACCAGACCTTGGATTTCCTGCTTCGCGCGCAGTACCGCGTCTTCGTCAGCCGAGCCTGTCGATTGCTGAGAAGCGGAGGTCTGTGAAGGATTGGAGTAGGGAGATGTGCTCACTGCGAACCGCGTGCGTGAAAGGCCCTTAATCTGGCCGAAATACATGCAGTCTCCGCCCAGCGGCGGCCCGACCGTATGTTTAAGCCCCCCTAAGCATACATTGTCCGGCATAAATGAGGCACGTCAAACGGTATCGTAGCCAGAGTAAGAGCGGAAATACCCCAAAAAACGAGCGATTTTGAGTGACAAGGTGGGTTCAGACTCTCCGGGGTATTCTTCACTGGGAAGGTGACACCACTTTCGGTTAAGTGGGAGCTTCCAGGTGGGAGTCGCCTCCGTCGGTAGATTTTGATCCTCCTTCGTAATGACCGCTGCCGGAGATGCCTTCCACAAAACAAGGTGATTCGCAGTACATCCAGAGCCCGAGTAGCCCTATTTCACTCGACGCAAGTGCCAGAGTATGTTACACTTGCGAGTTCTGGACCGGTGTTGTGTGAGGCAGCACCTCCTAAGAAACCTCAAGAAGAAGAGTTCATGGCAAAGCAAAAAGAAGAGGCTCTTGAAGTCGAAGGCGTTGTTACTCAGGCCCTTGCGAATACCCGGTTTCGCGTGGAAATCGAGGGTGGCCACATCGTCAACGCCCATGTGGCAGGGAGGATGCGCAAGCACTTTATTCGTATCGTTCCCGGCGACAAAGTCCGGGTAGAGCTCTCTCCCTACGATCTGACCAAGGGTCGTATCACGTATCGTGAGCGATAGCGGCCCCTCTCCGCTTATTGGATAGAACACCGTATGATCGCCGATTCGGCGATTCGCCGCGGATTTCTCCCGAAATCTCTTCTCGCTGCAGCTATCAGAGCTGTTTGTGTTGCCGGGCAACGGATCGATAGTCCTGGTCCGTGAATTCCTACTCAAAACAGTGTTCTATTGATGACGCCGGCGTCGGCTCATTTGTGGGGATTTTTCCCCTGATTGCCGGCAAGAATCTCGTGCTCGTGGGCGAATCGCAGTATAACTGTCGGATCGCTGCGCCCACGGCGCTAGCCGTCGCAGGAACTCTTGCGGAGCACTTCGCGTAGAACAATCAATCTTTATGGCGCTACGTGCGCCAGATCAGCAAGTTCGAGAGAGGAGAAATGACTGTGGATATTCGCAAACATCGTTGGTGGTCTACCATGCGAGCGTCGCTTTTCGTGGCGTGTAGTGTGGTTGCCAGTTATGGATCGCTGGCAGGTACTGCCCAAGCTCAGTCGGCTGGAGAAATGAAACCCTTGGCCGTCGTCGCTTTGTCTGGTTACGACGCGCTGGTCGAAGACATCAATTTCGCCGGGAGCATGGCGGGACAGCCCCAGATGGGCGCGATGTTTGAGCCGATGATCATGGGTTATACCCAAGGCCTCGACAAGACCAAGCCAATCGGTGTTGTGATCCAGTCTGACGGAGCCCAGTTCGGCGGCGCACTTTGTCTACCCGTGACCGACCTAGAAAAGATGCTTACGCCGCTGCAGCTCTTCGGCATGACCACTGAGGACGCTGGTGATGGATTGACAAAGCTCGTTACGCCTCAACAAACGATGTTTATTCGCGAGCAGGCTGGCTGGGCGTTCGTTTCTCCTATGCAACAGATGCTCGACAACTTGCCCAATGATCCGGCCAAGCTGCTTTCGACCATCACCGATGAGTACGATCTAGGAGCCCGAGTGAATGTGCAGAACATTCCCGAGGCCTATCGCCAGATGGCCGTGATGCAAATGGAAATGGGCCTCCAGACCGGACTTCAGAAAAAGCCCAACGAAACTGAAGAGCAATTCGCGGCCCGTAAGGAGATGACTCAGGCTCAAGTCGAGCAGTTAAAACAATTCATCAACGACCTCGACGAATTGACGATTGGACTTGCATTGGATGGCTCGGGACAGCGGGCCTTACTCGACGTTATTTACACGGCAGTTCCAGATACGAAGCTGGCCGAACAGATCGCCATGAATACGGATGCGAAAACTAATTTCGCGGGCTTCTTTCAGCCAGATGCCGCGATGATGATGTCGTTCGCATCGAAGATGAGTAAGGCAGATATTGCTCAGGCCGATCAGATGTTCGGCGCAATTCGTAAGCAGGTGCAGGTGGCTATCGAGCAAGAGTCGAATCTAGCTGACGAGCAGTCACGCGAGGCCGTACAGAGCGCCATGGACGATTTCCTTGATGCTTTTCAGGCGACTTTGCAAGCCGGCATGATGGACGGTGGCGCCGTGCTGAACCTGGCCCCCAATTCGCTGACTTTTGTCGCAGGTGGTTTTATCGGTGAACCTGCCAAAGTGGAGAGTGGACTAAAGAAGCTGGAAGGTGCCGTGAAGGAAGAAGAAAACTTTCCGGGCATTCAATGGGATGCCGAGAATCACGGTGATTTTAGCTTCCACACGATGAGCGTGCCTATTCCCCCGCAGGAGCCCGAACAGCGCAAATTGTTTGGCGAGACTGTCGATCTGGCGGTAGGGATCGGTAAGCAGTCGGTCTACTTTGCCGTTGGACGTGATTGTCTGGACGCGGTCAAAGGTGTGATTGATGCGTCGCAAGCCGAGCCGCAAAAGTCGATTCCGCCCATGGAGATGGCAATCTCGTTAAAAGAGTTAATGGAAACTGCGGTCGAGTTTGCCGATCCTGATGACAAGTCGAAGCTAGAAGAAATCGCCGGTATGTTGAGTAGCGAAGCCACTGGGCGAGACCATGTGCGTATCGTCGCGCAAACGGTTCCAAACGGCGTGCGCACTCGCATCGAAGCTGAGGAAGGCGTATTGCGAGCGATCGGCATGGCCGCCATGCAGGCGCAAATGGAGGCAGCCGGCGCGGGTCAAGGCCAAGGCTTCTGACCGACATCACGGCCGAACCTCGGCGAACGCAGAATTGTCTATCCAGCGGGCATTGGTCGCATGTAGCGGCTAATGCCCGCTTTGTTATACTTGGTGCGACTAGGATCTCTTTTTAACGAGCGAAACCTGCGCGATGACTACCCAAATGGAAAGATTCCCCACGCTTATCGAACAAATCGCCGGTTTTGAAGTTGGTGATCTGGCCCGGGATTTTGGCACACCGGTGTTCGTTTACGAGGCAGCTAAAGTTGTCCAGCGAATCAACGACCTGGCTGCCTTCGACGCCGTGCGCTACGCGCAGAAAGCGTGCTCAAATCTGGCGATTCTCGACCTAGTGCGGCGTCACGGTGTTGTCGTCGACGCGGTGAGTGCCTATGAAATTCGACGCGCCCTGGCGGCCGGTTTCCGAGCTGGCCCAGGCGAGCCTCCCGAGATTTTCTACACGGCCGATATCTTCGATCAAGAGACGCTTGATCTGGTGGTCGAACACAACGTGCCAGTCAACTGTGGTTCGCCCGACATGATCGACCAGTTTGGCGAGCGTGCCCCGGGGCGGGAAATCACGCTGCGAATCAATCCTGGTTTTGGTCATGGGCATAGTCAAAAAACGAATACCGGCGGAGAGCAATCGAAGCATGGCATTTGGCACGAGCAACTGGGCGACTGTTTGCAGCGTGCCGCGCGGCACAAGCTCACCGTGACCGGGTTGCACATGCACATCGGTTCCGGCACCGACCTGAAGCACCTGAGCCAGGTCTGTGGCGCGATGGCAAAGATCGCTACCGAGGTTGGGCCGACCATCACCGCGATTAGCGCAGGCGGAGGCTTACCGACACCTTATCGGGAAGAGGACGAGGAGCTCGACGTCGCCGGGTACTTTGAATTGTGGGACGCCACCCGCCAGCAACTGGCCGAGCAGTTTGGTCATTCGGTAAGCCTCGAGATCGAGCCAGGTCGATATCTGGCTGCCGAATGCGGAAGTCTGCTTACCGAAATTCGCGCCGTGAAGCAAATGGGCGACAACCTGTATTACTTAGTGGATGCCGGGTTTAACAATCTCGCCCGCCCCATACTCTACGGCGCTTACCACCCAATGGCAGTTTGCTACGCAGCAGGCGAGCCGGCTACTTCGCAAGCTCGGCACCAAGAGGTCGTTGTGGGCGGCCCGCTCTGCGAGTCAGGCGACATCTTTACCCAGGCCGAAGGAGGATTCGTCAGCACCCGCTCACTTCCTGAGGCTGCGGTGGGCGACTACCTGGTGATTGGCTGTGCCGGTGCCTACGGCGCCGTGATGGGCAGCAACTACAACTCAAAACCACTAGCCGCCGAGGTACTTGTCGAAGACGACAAAGCGAATCTGATTCGCGCCCGACAAACTTTCGACGATGTAGTTCGTGGAGAGGTGATCCCTTAGAAGAGTTTCCATGGCACAGAGCTCAACTAACGACGATCTGTCGAGTGTTCAGGCTGGCTACGACCGCTGGGCGCAAGTTTACGATCACGACGCGAATCCATTACTGGCGTTGGAAGAACCGCTTGTGCGGGCAGCTATTGGTGATCCTGCCGACAGACATGTACTCGACTTGGGCTGCGGCACAGGTCGTCACGCGATTTGGCTGGCACAGTCGGGCGGTAAGGTCGTTGCGGTCGACTTATCCGCAGGTATGCTCGCCGAGGCGCGCACAAAATCTGGCGCCGAAACGATCAACTTTCTGCAACACGACCTGCATGAACGACTGCCGTTTGAGTCGGAGCAGTTCGAACTACTCGTCAGTGGCCTCGTGCTAGAACATTTGCGCGACATAGAATCTTTTTTTGCCGAGGCCCGACGTGTTCTCAAGACGGGAGGCCAAGCGGTCTTCTCTGCGATGCATCCGGCCATGTTTTTGCGTGGCAGCCAAGCGCGTTTTACTGATCCCGAGTCGGGTGAGCTGGTTCAGCCTGGTAGCGTCGCTCATTCAATGAGTGACTTTGTGTTGGGAGCTACCCGTGTAGGATTTCAGATCGGAAACGTCGAAGAAGTTGCACCCGACGCAGAGTTTGCCAGCCACTATCCGCGTGCCGAGAAATATATCGACTGGCCGATGTTGGTCGTGATGCAGTTTGTAGCTTAAAACCCGGCTTGGCGGCCTGTCAGCAAGCGATAGACTGTAGAGGAAATTTTCCAGGAGCTGCCCATGTCGAAAACCTCGTTAGTACTGACAATCATCGGGCAAGATCGCCCCGGGCTAGTCGACTCACTCGCTCAGGTGGTAGCCGAGCATGGCGGCAATTGGGTCGAAAGCCGCATGGCGCATCTCGCCGGGAAATTTGCCGGCATCTTGCGCGTGGAGGTCGCCGCCGAACAAGCGGAGCTGCTTAATGCGGCGTTACAGGATCTGGCTGGCGCCGGATTGGAATCAGTCGTCCATCCGATTTCATCCCCTCCGGTCGAGGGCCAACCTCCACCGGTGCAGCTGTCGCTGGTGGGGCAAGATCGTCCCGGGATCATCCGCGAAATTAGCCAGGTGTTGGCCGCCCAAGGTGTGAACGTTGAGGAACTCAACACCGAATGCACAAACGCTCCCAACACAGGGCAGGCGCTATTCCGAGCCACGGCCCAGCTCAGACTACCGGCTCATATCTCCGCCGACGCGCTTCGGGAAGCGCTGGAGCATGTAGCCGCTGATATGATGGTTGATGTCACGCTAGAGTAGAAGTTGATTAACCACCCGCCTGCCAAGCTTTGAGCGCCGGGGTGTCGACGGTCAGCATTAGGATGTTTAATAGTAAGCTGTCACGGATCGTAAGCAGCAGTGTGAGTTCGATCCCTGCAGACAAGAGCCACGTTTTTCGCCAGCCCAACTTCTTGGCTATGAGCACCCCAGCGTAGCAGCAGAGAATGTCGCCCAGGCTGTTGATGACCGAGTCGCCGTTGTAGCCGAGTGCCGCGGTGGCTTCGCGGTAACGGTCGATAATCATCTTCGAATTTTCAAAAAGTTCCCAGCCTGCTTCGAGGGTGATTGCCAGCCAGCACTTCCAGGGCCATTTCCACTTGGGCACTGCCCAGCCGACCACCCAAAAAAGGACTAACCCATGTTGTAAGTGCGTGAGACTATAAGGGTCGATCAAGTGCTGTGAGGTATGCGAACTGTAGGCGTCGAGAGTCCACGGCCACCATCGGCCGCAGTTACACCACCAGGGCTGGCCCTCTCTGCGGAGCAGCACGACCATCGCAACGACCGTGACTAGCACGGCGATCTCAGGCCAATTCTGCCTTTGCAGGAGCTTTTTCATCGAGGAGTTCGTCCACCGGATTCGTTAAGGGGGGTGCTGTCAGAAATCAGAAAGGTTAACTTTATCTGCCCGGTGCTTTTGCTACGAGATCGGTTCGAAATAGCTCAGGCCCGCTTGGCCGAGGGCCGATGATAAGGTAAGATTGTGATAGATTTCACAATGTGTGGCGGGAGCCCCGTCGATCAGTTAGATCGCGGCTATCCTTCCGCAGTTTTTCACCTCTGACCCCACTCCGCTCCGCCATGGCCAAGCAAGGTCCACGTAAAAAAGTGCCCAAGGAGTTGGCGATCATCAACGCCGACAATTGCACGGGTTGCGAATCGTGCATCGAAGTTTGCCCCGTCGATTGTATCGAGTTGAAGAAGATCGATCGCGGCATAATTAAGGGTACACAGCAGTGGTGTGAGATCGACTTGGAACGGTGCGTCGGCTGTGAGGTTTGCGTGCACATTCCCGGCAAGAAATCGAATCCTTACGAGCTATTGGTTTGCCCGTGGGATGCGATCGAAATGGTGCCGACCGAAAACGCGGCCGTGGTGATGGCCCAAGTCGGTGGTCCGCCGGAGTACATCCAGGAGAACTGGGACCGCTTGGTTGGCACAGCACAACAGTTGGCTGAGTTGCGGGCGGCAACTTAACATGAGCAATCAGCAGGCGAAGCCGAACCGAATGCAGGTCTGGGGCCACAGCATGCTGAATAAGCTGCCCGGAATCAGTCGTAAACGCCGCAAACGCGAGGCTAGCAAGAAGCGTCGCGAGATTGCCCGCGAAGATCTGCAGCATCGAATAGGTGATTCAGCTCGTTAACCGCCTTGCGCTCGAATTCCTGCCCAAACTTCCTGCATGTACTCGATGCTCCGCTGGGCGATTTCTGTAGGGCTCGGCTCATAGATGAATACCTCGACGCTAACCCAGCCTTGGTAGTCAATTTCCTGCAGGGCCTCGAAGATCGGACCGTACTCGACCTCGCCCATGCCAGGGCCCAATAGGTTGGGGTCATTTGCGTGGAAGTGCGCGAGCCACTCGCGGCTGTCGCGAATGATGGCGGGGATCGATTTCTCTTCGCTGGACATCGCCTTCACGTCGAGATGCAGTCGGCATTGCGGCGAATCGATCAACTTAGCCAGGCAAATGCCCGACTCGGCTGTGAGCAGAAAATTACCCTCAGTCGGGCCTAGCGGTTCCAGCGCGAGCGTCACGTCGCAATCAACAAAGGCAGGCATCGCAGCGCGCAACACCTCTGCGGCGTACTGTTCGCCCTGTTCCTGAGACATGCCAGGTGCAAGATTACGTTGTGGTGGAGAGCCGAGTACCATGACCGATCCACCCAAGTCGCGACACAACTGTGCGAGCTGCTTGAAATACTCCGCCGTCTTTTCGCGTACCTTCTGATCGGGTGCCGTCAGATGAAATCCTTCTGTCTTCGCTAGCAACCAGTGCAAACCAATCACTTCCAGCCCCGCATCCTCCGCCTGCTGCCGATACGTTTGCCGCACTTGGGTCGAAAGATTGCGAATGTCGCAAGGCTCGCCTTCGTGCATCGTGAAAGGCGCGATTTCTATGCCCGTGTAACCTAGCTTCCGCACGGTTGAGCAGACTTCATCAAATGGCATGTCGCCAAACATTTCGTTACACAGAGCATATTTCATTGTTCTTTCCTGCTTTATTCTTGGCTTAGGGTTCAATACGTAGCTGCTTGCTCGCATTATCTAGATTCGATATGATAGCCGCAGCGTGAACATGCGCCCATTAGTCGACAATTCTATTCCGTATTCTCCAATTCGATATCCACAATGCCACTCAAGTCAGGGAAGATTCATCAAGGCGATTGCTTGAAGCTGATGAAGAAGGTCGACGACGGTAGCGTTGACCTGGTGTTCGCCGATCCACCATTCAACATCGGTTACGAATACGACCAGTACGACGACCGTCAGGACGATGAAAAATATCTCGACTGGTGTCGAGATTGGATCGCTGCAGTGCATCGTGTACTGAAACCCACCGGCACCTTCTGGCTGGCGATCGGCGACGAGTACGCGGCGGAACTCAAAGTGGCCGCGCAGCGAGAGATTGGCTTCACAACGCGCAGCTGGGTCATCTGGTATTACACCTTCGGTGTAAACTGCAAACTAAAATTCAGCCGTTCTCACGCACATCTGTTCCACTTCGTAAAAGATGAAAAGGAGTTCACCTTCAACGCCGACGACCCCGAGATCCGCGTCCCCTCGGCTCGGGCACTAGTGTACGGCGACAAACGGGCGAATCCCAAGGGCCGCTTGCCCGATGACACCTGGATTCTGCGTCCGCAAGATTTTCAAAGCGATCAGTACGGCTTCACGCCCGAGCAGGATACTTGGTTCTTCTCCCGTGTAGCGGGCACATTTAAAGAGCGACAAGGTTTTCACGGCTGCCAAATGCCGGAGCAACTGTTGGGGCGAATCATCCGTGCCAGTTCAAACGAAGGCGACCTAGTGCTCGACCCCTTTTCCGGCAGTGGTACGACGCTCGCCGTCGCCAAAAAACTTGGCCGCGATTTTCTAGGCTGCGAACTCTCCGACGACTACGTAAAGTACGCCACCGACCGACTCAAGTCGATCAAAGTTGGTGCTCCTCTCGACGGCCCTGCCGACCCGGTGGCTAGCTCCCCGAGCACGGCCAACGGCACGACGCTTGCATCGCGAAAGAAGAAAAAAGCTGCCCGGTCCGGCGAGCGTCTTTTTTGAGCGGCACCAAAAATTTCGTGATAATGGGTAGCTCAGACTACATGAGTTGTCCGGACTACTCGCTTCAAACCTTCCCGTTGAGTTGAAACACGTCCTCAACATTGACGTCAAAGATTCGAGCAATGCGCATGGCTAACGGCAAGGACGGTGCATAGCGTCCTGATTCGAGTGCAATAATTGTTTGGCGCGTGACCGCTACTCGATCCGCAAGGTCCTGTTGCGTCATTTCCTCGTGCTCGAATCGCAACCGGCGAATCTCGTTTGTTAGTCCGCTCTTTCCCATGCGACTACTGCCTTGCGTACAAGGTCAATGTGGCGAGGGACTGGACGACTAGGAACACACAGAAAGCCCACCAGATGGCCATCGATAAACCTCGAACTGGTATCGACCCGTCCTCTCCAAGAAACCGCAACGTCGCGAGAAATGCTGCTATCAATGACACCCAAATCACACTCCATGCTATGGTACTTGCCTTGGCGCCAATCATTTGATCTCGTTCGTCCGAGACGACTCGCCCGCTCTTCTTGGCTTTGAGGTAGAAGAGTGCACCGAATCCGGCAAATCCCAGGAGACCAAAAGCACCCATGGCACGCCAAGGACCTATCAGAGGCAAAAGGGCAAAATACGTGAGGATCGAAGTCACCCCGACCACAAGATTGAACCAAGCATGTTTCTGTTGTGTCGACATCGTCCTCTCCGGGCAGTAAAGAAACAGATCGTAGATCGAGGAATCAGCTTGCCAGAGGCATTGTAATGCATACATTACATAATGTCAAGTATGCATTACATCGATACGTCTGCTCATGCCACCGGCCCGAAATGGCAAGGAAGCACATTCTCCGAAGATCACTCATCCCCCGAGGGCCCATAGATGCCTGGTACAGGAATATCGTTCAGCCTTAGATAGACGCAGAGGATTGCGCGGTGGTGGACGGTGTGGCTGAGCACGAACATACGAATCACCGCGGCGCGGGGCATGGTGATCATCGGCTCGCCACCTTTGGTGAGCGACCACACTTCGCCCATGGCCTCGTCCTTTACTTCGGAGAAAGCCTTTCGGGCTTCGGCCACATTCTTGTCGAATAAGTCGAGAATCTCTTGCCGAGAGGTTAGCTTGGGAGATTCGTATGGTTCACCGCCCTCTGGGGTGATGTCCCACTCTAGTTGTGTAAGCGTTCCCTCGACCCAGCCGGCCATCTCCGCCAAGTGATTCGCATTCCAGCCGATTGTGTTTGATTTAGGATGGGGCTTCCAATCGAGTTTGTCTTCGGGAATCCGCTCAAGCACCTTGCGGGTAGTGGCCATTTCCTGATCGAATTCAGGCAGAATCGTATCGGCGTAGCTCATGGTCGACTCCTTAGGTTCGGGACCGCGTTAGTCAGAATCGTGAATGTGAACAAATGTATAGTATCTCTTGAGGGCCAACAAGAGCGTTTTCGGTTTTCTTGAGAGTTAATTAGGAGAGGGAAACCCAGCCATTAGTCTTGCCGCTTTCGACTAACGCTTCGATCACCTGCATGTTGGCCACTGCATCGGAAAGTGGCGTAGGTACCGGAGTGTCATCCAGCACGGCGCGGGCGAACAGGTCGCCCTGAGCTGTGTATTGGTTGGTAGTTGGGAGCAGTATCTCTTCGCTCTTTCCATCCCGCTCGTGCCAGATTCGGCATGGTTTTTCAACGGGTGCGTTGAATGGTATTTCGATCTCGACCCTTCCGGCCGTACCAAAAATGTTGACGTGTTGGCAAGGTGCGAGCTGGGTCGAACAGGTGAACGTGGACGTGCCGTTCGGAAACTCTAATAACCCAGAGGCCAGGTGATCGGTTTTTAGCTGTTGGTCGTAATCCACAATGCCGCAGACGCGTTTCGGCTCGGTGGCGAAGATAAATCGCGAGAGCGAGATACAGTAGCAGCCGATATCCATCAGTCCGCCGCCACCGATATCGGCCTGATTGCGGATGTTTTGCGGGTCGTCGTTATAGTAGGAGAAAAAAGATTGTACAGTGCGCAAGTCGCCGATTCTGCCTTGGGTCACGATTTCCATTGCCCGCTGCCACTGCGGATGATGGCGGTACATGAAGGCTTCCATCGTTTTCAACTTGGGGTGGGCGTTAGCCGCGGCCACGAGTTCGTGAGCTTCAACGACGCACAGTGCAATCGGCTTTTCGCAAAGTACGTGCTTGCCCGCTTCTAGAGCCTTGATAGACCAAGGAACATGCAAGTGGTTTGGTAGCGGATTGTAAACGGCATCGATTTCCGCGTCGGCCAGCAGTTCTTCGTAGCTACCGTAAGCGCGGGGAATGCCGAGCTCGCTGGCGACCGTTTGGGCGCGTTGCAAATCGCGAGAAGCGATGGCCGCCACCTCGGTGAATTGGCCCGTCTGCATAGCGGGAACCACTTTTTTGACGCCGATCTTTGCGGTGCTTAGGATTCCGAAACGAAGTTTGCTCATAGCTGGGTATTCCAAGGGAGAAGGAACTTTTGTGCTTGCGCAATCGTATCAATCGCGCGGGCGGGACGCCAGCGGCTAATCTTGGCTGGCATCGTTCTGGTATCGTGCGCGGTTTTCGCGACGCACCAACTGCCCGCAGGCGGCGGCGATGTCGGCGCCCAGTGAATAGCGAATTGTCGTCGATAGACCGAAGTTCTTTAGCACGCCTGCGAAAGCATCGCGCTGGGCGCGCGGTGTTGCCGAGAGTTGCGGAGCATCTTCGATCGGATTGTATGGAATCAAATTCACATGTACGTCGAGCCCTTTTAACCATTCGGCCAATTCGTAGGCGTCGTCTTCCGTGTCGTTTAAGCCGGCCAGTAGCAGATACTCGATCATCACCGGTTTTTTCTGTATCGAGTTGAGCTGTTCGAGCGTTGCGCTCAGCTGTTCAAGAGGATACTGTCGGGCCAACGGTACGAGTCGTTCGCGTATGTTCTGTCGCACACTATGCAAGCTCAGGGCAAGATTCACTTTCGGGAAGCGCCGAACGCAGCGAACCATCGCCTCCGGAATTCCAACCGTGGAAACGAGAATCTTTGCCGGTGAATGATGGAACAGTTCTGCCGCGGTGAGCGATTCAAGCACCTGATAGAGATTCTCTTCATTGTGCAACGGTTCGCCCATGCCCATGAAAACTATGTTTCTCAGACGGCGGTCTTCAGCGGCGAGCAATTGCCCGGCTTGTAGCACCTGGTCGAGAATTTCATTTGGCTCTAGGTTCTGCGCGATCCCCATTTTTCCAGTAGCGCAGAATTCGCAAGCTGCGGCGCAGCCGACCTGGCTAGAAAGGCAGAGCGTGGTCCGCCCAGTGGCAATCCGTAGAATGACCGTTTCGATGAGCATTCCCCGACTGGTGCGCAGCAGAAGTTTCGTCGCACCGTCGATTTCTGAATCGTGTCGTGAGACGTGTTCCAGCGAGTGAAGCGAGATTTTTTTAGCAGCTGGAAATCGTTTGAGCACCTCTGCGTCGGCCTTAAAACGCTTCAGTAAGTCATTCCGCAATTGACGCACGCGTTGCGAGTCGAGACCAAGTTCGCGGCAGAGACGTTCGGCTTGTCGGTTATAGATGTCGATGGCCATGTTCGGAACGCGCGGGCGGGACGCCGGCGGTTAACGGGGCGCTAGTGGAGTGGGGTCTTGTGCGGTTGGCCGGGGATTTCTTGGACGTATTGAGGGACCATATAACCCGGCAGCGTGGCGCGAAGTTCGTCGATGAACGCTCGCCCCTGTTCGATGGGCACTTCAAAGTGCGCGGCACCGGCGACGCGGTCGAGTTGGTGCAAATAGTAGGGCACGACACCGATTTCGAGGAGCCGTTCGCTCAGCGCGGTTAGCGCGGCGACCGAGTCGTTCACGCTGCTCAACAGCACGGCTTGGTTTAGCAAAGTTACGTTTGCCTGGCGGAGACGGTTTAGGCTGGTGGCGACTGCATCGTCTAATTCCTGGGCATGATTGGCGTGGATCACGACGATTGGCGTCAGTCGCGATCCGGTGAGCCATGCAATGAGTTCGTCAGTCACTCGCGATGGGATCATGATCGGCAGCCGCGTATGCACGCGCAACCTAGCAATGTGACGAATTGCAGCTATTCTCTCGACCAGCGATTCCAATCGATCATCGACAAGCATCAGTGGGTCGCCCCCGCTGAGGATTACTTCGTTTATCGACTCGTCATTTGCGATTGTCTCGAGCGCTGAGTCCCAGGCAGCTGTGCTATGTGGAACTTCTTCGTACGGAAAGTGTCGTCGGAAGCAGTAGCGACAATGCACTGCGCAGGCGCCCGTCGTGATGAGAAGCGCACGACCAGCGTATTTTTGCAGCAGACCTGGCTGTAGTGTTGCCTGGATGTCGGCGACTGGGTCGTGCGAGAACCCAGGCACTTGGGTCATTTCGTCTGCCAGCGGTAGCACTTGCCGTAACAATGGATCGCGCGGATCGCCGGGTCGAATGCGGCTTAGATAGGCGGGCGGCACAAAAACGGGAAACTCACTAGCCCCGCCTGCTGCGGCGTCGGCCAACTCGGCCGGCAGTTCTAGTCGATGGCAAAGCTGATGGGCGTCACGGATTGCGTCGCGGAGGTCCACCTGCCACGTTGTTTCCTGGGTAGCTTCTCTCGCGGAAACGGCGCGGACAGCCGACGGTTTTCTGGTTAGAATGCTCACTTCGCCAGTGTAAGCGATTCAATCAACGACGCACAGAGACGGGACGAAACTAGTGGGAACCTACAGTACAAACGAGTTTAAGAAGGGTCTGAAAATTCAGATCGACGGCGTGCCCTTCCAAATGATCGAGATGAACTTTCGCAAGCCGGGTAAGGGTGCCGCCCTCTACGAATGTAAGCTGAAGAACTTGCTTCGCGGCACCGTGACCGACCGGACCTATCGAGCCGGACAAAGTCTGGAGGAGGCCGACGTTGTCGAGTTCACGGCTCAGTACCTCTACCAGCAAGGCGAGAGCTTTGTATTCATGGATAACAACGACTATGAGCAATACGAACTAACTGCCGAACAGGTGGGCGAAGGTGCGGGGCTGTTGAAGGAAGGAATGGACTGTCAGTTGGTAGTATTCAATAACAATCCGATTGCGGTGACGCTACCCAACCACGTGATGCTGCAAGTGGAATACTGCGAGCCAGCCGTCAAAGGCAACACGGCCACCAACGTTTCTAAACCAGTAAAATTAGAGACGGGCGCGGAGATTCAGGCTCCCGCGTTCATCAATATCGGCGACTGGCTGCGGGTCGACACTCGCACCGGGGAGTATGTCGAGAGAACCAAAGGGCCGGAAGATTGATCTTTCCCGAAACCTATAGTTCGCTTAGCCAAGTACGAGTGCGGAGACGTCTGTTGCTTAGTCAAAGAATGAATCGTTTTCGACGGCATGCATAAATTCATTCATGACAATTTCTTCTTGTTCTTCATGCTTGGATTGCTCTGGATCGTTGTTTGCATTGCCTTCATGCTTAGGCGCCGGTCGCTCCACGGACCTCATTATCCTTCGCTTGATACAGTCAACGTGCTTTTCCGCGAACGTTTTGCTTCAGGCTGCTCTCACAAATCGCTGATGACACGGCTAAGCGGCGCACAGAACTGTTTGTCTGTGACTCTGACAGATACTGAACTATGGGTGACTCCAATTTTCCCATTCACTGCGTTCGCAGCAAAATTCGACTTGGATCACCGAATCTCACACGAACATCTGACGGGTATCCAAAGAAACGGCGGGGTTGTTACAGTCGACTACGATACAGTTGATGGAGAATCACGGCGAATCGTGCTTCGGTTGAGGCGAGTAGGCCAATTTTTCGATGCAATTAAGAATGGTACAGATAGATTAAGCAAGCTTATATAACGCCGTCCACAATTCGTCCTCCTTTTAGATATTTGTGATTATCCAATGGGGCGTTATCTGGCAATATTTGGGATCCTTCGACGAATAGCCGTAGTAGCCCTTCGGGATTGCAATCGGTGGCCGAAGGTGTACGCTGAGCAAATCTATATAAGCCCTAGAAACCTTTCGCAAGGAGTCTGCAATGACGCCCTGGGTTATCTTAGCCGTTGTCCTGGTCGTCGGTCTGATACTGGTCATGTACGGTGTAGGAATCTACAACCGGCTGGTCACACTCAAGAACCGTTTTGAGAATGCCTTTTCACAGATCGAAGTACAGCTGAAACGTCGCTACGACCTGATTCCCAATTTGGTGGAGACGGTCAAGGGATACATTAAGCACGAGCGGGAGACTCTCGAAGCGGTGATTAACGCCCGCAACCAGGCCGTGGGCGGGTTGCAGCAGGCGGCTGCCAAGCCGGGCGACCCGGCCGCGATGCAGGCCCTCGCTGGCGCGGAACAAATGCTAACGGGCTCACTGGGCAAACTATTCGCCCTGGCCGAAGCCTATCCCGACTTAAAAGCCAATCAAAACATGGCCCAACTGACCGAAGAGCTAACCTCGACCGAAAACCGCGTGGCGTTCGCTCGCCAGGCTTACAACGACTCGGTCACCTCTTACAACACCTATCGTCAGACATTTCCACCGATCATATTTGCTAACATGTTTGGCCACGCGACCGACGCAGAGTTCTTGGAATTCGATACCGAGGCGATTGCCGAAGCACCGAAAGTTTCGTTCTAAAAGACTCGTTTTCAATGAATCAATGACCAACGGTTGAATGCACCAAGCTGAAGTATTGGGCATTCGATCATTGGTCATTGCTCATTTATCACCATGACTACCAATTTCTATGAACGTCAGAGTGATGCGCGCCGCTCGACAAAGTGGTTGGTCGTGATGTTTGTATTCGCCGTGGTCGGCATCGTGGGGGCGGTGACGGCCATCACTGCTGCGATTGTCATGGGGTCGAGTGAAGGCTCGCAGCTAGGATCAGAGCAGCAGGTTGGGATTCCGTTGGCTGCTGGTGGAGTGACGCTGGCATTGATTCTCCTGGGAAGTTTGTACAAGGTGGCCGCCCTGCGAGGCGGTGGGACGAGTGTAGCCGAGGCAGTCGGTGGCAAGCGGATTATTACCAACACGAGCGACCCGGTTGAAAAGCGCGTGTTGAACGTCGTTGAAGAAATGGCGCTCGCCTCGGGTGTGCCTGTACCACCCGTGTACATGTTGGCCGAGGAACAGGGCATCAATGCCTTTGCCGCGGGCTATTCGCCCAGCGATGCAGTCGTGGCCGTTACCCGTGGCACAGCTGAACAGCTCACGCGCGATCAACTGCAAGGAGTCGTGGCGCACGAGTTTAGCCACATCCTTAACGGCGACATGCGCATGAACATTCGACTGATCGGTATCCTCCATGGCATTCTGCTGTTAGGACTGATCGGGCGGATTCTGTTTCGCATTGCTGCGCATAGCGGTCGGGGCAGCAGAGATTCCAAGAACAACGGAGCGATGTATTTATTTCTGATCGGTCTGGGAATGGTGATCCTCGGCTTTTTGGGCACGCTGATGGGTGGGATGATCAAGGCTGCTGTCTCACGTCAGCGGGAGTATCTGGCCGATGCTTCGGCTGTGCAATTCACGCGGAACCCAGAGGGAATCGCCGGTGCACTCAAGCGGATCGGAGCAGCCGTGTTCGGCTCGAAGATTGAGCATCCCAACGCCTCTGAGGTCAGCCATATGTATTTTGGTCAGGGTGTGCGTGAGGGTTTCACTGGGCTGATGGCGACACATCCGCCATTGGAGAAACGCATTGCAGCACTCGATCCGCAGTGGGATGGTAAGTTTCCGCCGATGCCCAGCACACCCTCCGCGTTTGTCGAGCTCGCCGGGGCTGCTGGCTTGGTGGGTGCCGCACCGCTGAGCGATCGTGTGCCGGTCGACGTGGTGGAAGACGCCGCCGATCAGGTCGGCAATCCCACTGAAGTTCACCGCGCCTACGCGCATGAATTGATTGAGCGGCTACCTGTTCCGATCGTTGCAGCTGTGCATGAACCTTACAGCGCCCGGGCTGTGATTTTCGCGTTGCTGCTGGATCACGACGAGGCAATGCGTAACCTGCAATTGGAGGCGCTTGCTAAATTGATGCCGCCTGACGTTGTGCAACTAACTAAGGAACTTGCACCAGTTGTCGACGGGCTCGACGTGCGCGGTCGTTTGCCCCTGGTCGATATGTCGCTGCCCGCGCTACGAGCAATGGCTCCGCCTCAATACCAAGATTTTTCCAAGGCATTTCAGAAGTTGGTCGCGGCCGACAAGCGCGTGGCCCTGTTCGAGTGGACTCTGTACCGGGTATTACTTCGCCACCTGCGACCCCAGTTCGAGACAGCCCGACCGCCTCGTGTTGCATACTACGCGCTGACCCGGTTGGGCAGACAATGTTCGGTGTTGCTTTCTGCGTTGGCCTACGCCGGAAATTCCCCTGACAGAGCAGCCTATGCTGTAGCAGAAGCAGCGACGCATCTCCCCAAGACAAAGGTTGAATTGCTGCCACCGGAGCAGTGCGATCTCAAACAACTTGACTCAGCGTTAACCGAGCTGGTCCGCGTAGCAGCGAAGCATCGCGAAAGGCTGGTCGACGCTTGCGCGGCAGCAATTTGTGCCGACGACGAAGTTAAGATTCGCGAAGCCGAGTTGCTGCGAGGAATCTGCGATATGCTCGATTGTCCCATGCCCCCGCTATTGCCTGGGCAGCCAGTGGCATAGCGAGCGAGTGTTTTCTATGAGTGCAAGTGTTGAATCTCTCAAAATTCGTAGTGATCTGCTATGTGCAGTACGACTCTTCTTTCTGGAACGTGAATTCGTTGAAGTCGAAACACCATTGCTCTTCGAAGAGGTGATCCCGGAGCTGTATATCGAACCGGTCCGAGTCGACCACGATGGTTTGCCGCAGTGGTTGCAGGCTTCGCCAGAGCTGCATATGAAGCGACTACTGGTCCAGGGCTTGGAAGCGAACTTTCAAGTCACCCGCTCGTTCCGCGGTGGCGAACGAGGTCCGTTGCACACGCCTGAGTTTACAATTCTTGAGTGGTATCGGGTGGGCGACGGCATGCATGCGGGGATCAACCTTCTTGACGATCTACTGCAAGCAATACTGATGACGAAGCCGGCTACGCGAACCAGCTATGCAGAGGCGTTCAAGCAACACACTGGCGTCGATCCTCATCGCGCGACCTGCGAGGAGCTAGCCTCGAAGGCAGCTGAATTAGACATTGTGGTGCCAGCTGAGATGAGCACCGCCGATCGTGACGAATGGCTCAATCTAATGTTAGCGCTCAAGGTTGAACCCGAGTTGGGGCGATCGAATCCCGAGATCCTTTACGACTATCCAGAAAGTCAGGCGGCGCTCGCTAAGATTGCCTTGCGCGACGATGGCAATCGTGTGGCTGAGCGATTTGAGCTGTATTGCCAAGGCGTCGAGTTGGCCAATGGCTATCATGAGCTCACGGACTCTCGGGAGCTTAGGCAGCGCCTGGTGAGAGTAAACGAGGCTCGCGCGGCCGACGGTCGCGAGCCGCTGCCGCTGCCTGAGTCGCTGTTCGCAGCCATGCAAGAGGGGCTTCCCGCCTGCGCTGGTTGCGCTTTGGGCTTTGACCGCCTAGTGATGCTCGCTTGTGGAGCAGAATCGATCGACGACGTGGTCTCGTTCCCGGAGAAGTAGCGGCCGTCACTTCATCCGAGCACATTCTTTATGCCGAAAGCAGGTGACCTGATGGTCGTTGACCATCCCCACCGCCTGCATGTGCGCGTAAACAATCGTGCTGCCGACGAATTTAAAGCCGCGGCGCTTGAGGTCTTTGCTCAATTGATCGGATTCTTTTGTGGTGGCAGGCAAGTCTTTGAGCCGCTTCCATTTGTTTTGTATCGGCTTTCCGTCAACGAACTGCCAAATGTACTTGTCGAACGTGCCATACTCGGACTGCACTTCTAGAAATAGGCGGGCGTTGTTTACGGCTGCGGCGACTTTCAATCGATTGCGAATGATGGCAGGGTTTTGCAGCAAACGTTCGACTCGCTTATCGGTAAAGCGGGCGACTTTTGTCGGGTCGAATTCGGCGAATGCCTTGCGATAACCTTCGCGTTTGTTGAGCACTGTCCACCAGCTGAGTCCTGCTTGGGCACTTTCTAGGGTGAGAAATTCGAATTGCTTGCGATCGTCGTGCACCGGCACGCCCCACTCTTGGTCGTGATACGCCAAGTACAAAGGCTCGACTTTGGCCTGCGTCCATTCGCACCGTAATGGTTCTTTCTTCGCCACGGATCGACGGTCCTTCGTCAGTTTCGCTGCCAGATTTGATAAGTATGCGGATAATCGTTCTTCTCATCGGCAACGTGGTGTTCTTCCTCGACCAGCTGCCAGGCATCCCACTCGACTTGTGGGAAAGAAACATCGCCATCGATCTCGCCATGTACACGAGTAACGAGCAAACGATCGGCCCGTGGGAAGCACATTTCGTAAATTCGCGCGCCACCAATGATAAAGGCGTCGTCGGCCTCCGTCTTGCCTTCGGATTCGAGGCGACGGGCCTGGGCCAGCGCTTCGTCGAGATTTGTGGCTATGAGTACTTCGTCGAATCCTGGCTGGTAGTCGACCTGACGAGAGATAACGATGGAAGTGCGACCCGGCAACGGTCGGCCAATCGACTCCCAAGTTTTTCGCCCCATCAGGATCGCCCGGCCCATCGTTAGCCGTTTAAATCGCCGCAAGTCGGACGAAAGATGCCAAGGTAGTTGGCCATCGCGGCCAATTACGCCGTTGTCTGCCACCGCTACGATAAGAGACAAATTCATACGGCAACCGGGGCAGAGATGTGGGGGTGAGGGTTGTATTCTTTCAGTCGAAAGTCCTCGAAATGGAATTCGAAAATTGAATTCACAGCTGGACTAAGATGCATCTGTGGCAGCGCCCGTGGCTCGCGGGTGAGCTGCTGCTGAGCTTGCTCGAGGTGGTTGTCATAGAGGTGCGCATCGCCCAGGGTGTGAATAAACTCGCCCGGGGCAAGCGAAGTGACGTGGGCCACCATCATCGTCAACAGAGCGTACGATGCGATATTGAATGGCACACCGAGAAAAACGTCAGCGCTGCGTTGGTAAAGCTGGCACGAGAGTCGATTTTCGGCCACGTAGAACTGAAACAATAAGTGGCATGGTGGCAGGGCCATTCGTTGGACGTCGGCAACGTTCCATGCGCTGACGATCAATCGCCGTGAATCGGGGTTGTGTCTAATCGCTTCGATCACTTCAGAGATCTGATCGATCGAGCCGCCATCAGAATCGGTCCAGCTCCGCCACTGCTTGCCGTAGACAGGACCTAAATCTCCGTCGGAGTCGGCCCATTCGTTCCAAATCGATACTCCATTGTCGTTGAGATAGCGGGTGTTCGTGTCGCCTCGCAGAAACCACAGCAGCTCGTGAATGATCGACCGCACATGCAATTTCTTGGTAGTGAGTAGCGGAAATCCTTCGTTCAGGTCAAACCTCATCTGGTGGCCAAAAACACTGCGCGTACCGGTGCCTGTTCGATCGGATTTTGAGACACCGTTGCGCAACACGTGATCGAGTAACTGGAGGTATTGTTTCATTCGTTTTCTGCGAGATGCATTTCGCTATTGTTTGCCCATCAAGTCTTCTACCATTTTGGCAACCAAAGCAGGATTGTCCTGCTTGACAGTATGCTCGATCTGGTCGGCCTTAATGCCGAGCTTTTCCATCGCAGCAGCGGCCTGCTTCCACTTCGTAGCCCGAGCTTTGCCCTCGGCCAGATAAAGATCGGTCACCAACTCCCCCAGCCGCTGCAGTGAAATCGCGTCACGATTATTGTAGTAGTTCTTAATGATCTTCTGCTGGTATTTCGAATGCTCTTTAGCCATCTCGTATGCTTTTCTTCTGCAGTGGTCAGTTTGTTAAACGCTGTCATTATAGGGGCTCGGCACCGGGAATGTGCCGGCTAAATGAGGGTTTGCCTGCCCTCGACGGCGCGGTAGATTATCATACTCTTTGGCCGGCAAAACTGGTAGCCGCGCCCCCCGAATGAGCCCCCATCTTCCGAAGGTTTGATTTTCCGATGCCCGTCATCAAGTTCACCAACGAAAAAAAAGAAATTGAAGTGCCCGCCGGTTCGAATCTCCGCAAGGAAGCTATCAAAGCCGGGGTCAACACGCATCAAGGACTAAACGGCATTGGTGCCGGCATGAATAAATTCGTGAACTGTCACGGCTTCGCACAGTGTGGCACTTGCCGCGTGCGGATTACCAGCGGTATGGAAAACGCGAGCAAAATGGGTCGAGTTGAGTGGCTGCGGTTCAAGTGCCCCGTGCCGACTCCCGTTACGCCTGGCGGACTCGATCCTCTGCCTTCAATGGCTTTTCTAGGCAACGAAGATACCATGCGGCTGGCCTGCCAGGTGACCGTAAACGGTGACATGGAAGTAGAAACGGGTCCCGAACTCGATCTGTTCGGCGAAAACTTTTTTAGTTGAGAGAGAGCTATCAGCCATTAGCGGTCAGCTTTCAGCCAGATTTTGCTGACCGCTGAATGCTGACCGCCGAAAGCTACTTCCATGAAACAAGTCGTCGCCATCGTAAAACCTTTTCTAGCCGAGAAAATTCTCGATGGTTTGCGGCGGGCCCCACTCGAAGCGATCGAGGTCACTGAAGTAAAAGGCATGGGCCGCCAGAAAAGCTATCTCGATCAATACACGGACAGCGAGTATGCCGAGGCTTTTCTGCCAAAGGTACAAGTCACTGCTTGGGTCGACGACTCGCGGGCCGAAGAAGTGATCCGCAAGATAGTCGAGATGGCCCGCACAGGTCGGATGGGTGACGGTAAAATTTTTGTGCTCTCTGCCGAGTCGCATGAAACGGCCTTGGGTTGAGCAGGATTAAAAGTGCTCAGATATAGCCCCGCATAGGGGGTAGCAGTTCTCTTGCGGCTCGGCCCAGGGCAATGCATCGTGGTAAAGTGGGTAATACAAGAAGAATAGGATGGATCTCTAGCCTCGATTCCCCCATAATCCTCTTGTCTCAGAACGGTTCTCTCCGTAATTTTCCCCTTTTCCCAGTTTGTGTGGTGTAGATCACAAAACTACGCAAACTCTCTATGTGTCGCAGTATCAAATCTGCAACAATGGGCCCAGCTCATAACCTGCTTCCTGCACCGAACCTTATAAGAAGGATTCAATCGATGAAATTTCGAGGAATCAAATCTCGCCTATTCGGCGAAATTTCAAAGCCACGTCGTCAGAGCCGATCGACTCGCAAACTACAATCATGGAAATCTTCTAGCCTTCAGCTCGAGCAATTGGAGAAGCGAATTGCTCTGAGCGCTGATCCAGTACTCACGGTAGTGCCCGATCAAGTAGTTGATGAAGCGTCCCTGCTGAGTCTGACCGATCTGGGCACGTTCTCTGATGTAATCGAAGGATCGGGTTCGATAGGACTAAACGCCAACGATTTTAGCGCATTCTCGCTAGGCGCTTTCGATCCATTGGCAGATGTTGTGATTGATACGGATGCATTGACTGTCTCAGGAATTGCCGGTCTAGGCGTCACACAGTCGGCCGATGTCGGTTCTGGGTTGTTCGACATCGCAGTGTTTACCTTCGACAGCTTTGAACTAGATGCTGGAAGAACAATAACCGCGACTGGATCGCGGCCGTTAGCTTTGCTCTCGCTTAGCGACATTACGGTTGCCGGCACGATTGATGTGAGCGCTCCGGGGATCGTCGATCAATTCGGGCTCAGGAGAGGTCAGGCGCCCGGTCCTGGTGGTGGGGCTGGTGGAGACGAACCGCTTCCGTTCGATGGAGAAGCCGCGGCAGGCGCTCCGTCGGATGTTCTGGATCCAGCCAGCCTTGGCTATGGCAGGAATCTCAATAATCTCGACCAAGGCGGCGGCGGTGGCGCGTTTGGCGGAGACGGCGGCAGAGGCTTTGATGGCTCACTACGAAACAACCTAGGCCATGCCTACGGCGACCTTTCGATCGCCATTCAAGGCGGTAGTGGCGGAGCAGCCGGCAACGGAGGAGTCTTCGGCCGTGCTCATGGTGGCGGCGGCGGTGGTGGTGTTGAGCTTGGCGCGATTGGATCCGTTTCAATTACCGGCGAAGTATTGGCACTAGGCGCTGACAGTGATCTGACCACCGGAGCAAGTGGTGGCGGAGGCGCCGGTGGCGGAATTCTGGTGCACGGCTTCGATGTTACAGTCAGTGGCACCCTTAATGCCGAAGGCGGGGGCGCTGCGGAAGCGCAAGGTTTCGGAGGATTTGGCGGCAGCGGCGGCGGCGGACGGATTCTGCTCGCACACGATACTTCTGGCAATTTTGACCAGACCGGCGCCACGATCACCGCGGACGGTGGCAGGTTCATCGGCGGCAATGGCGAAGCGGGTGCCGACGGAGTCGTATCCATCGTCGCAGTGATTTCGAATCCTGTGGTCGAATCCTATGATTTCTCCATCGACTGGGGCGACAATACTGCGATCGATACAGGCGCGGCCGACGTCGATTCGCTTGGTTCGTTAGGAGGCCCAGACACGATGGGTTCCTTCGACGGCAGTCATACCTATGCCGACGATGGTGTTTACTTGGTGACCGTAACACTCAACGACGATGGGGGCGGTACCGATACCCAGTTCTTTACAGTCGACGTCAGCAATGTGGATCCCACCGCAGATGCGGGAGGGCCTCGCATCACATTCGACGACTTAGCGATTACGCTCGATGGCAGCGGCTCCGACGTGGCTGGTGTGGCCGACCCGTTGTTGTTCGAGTGGGACTTCGACAACGATTTCAACACGGTCGAGGCTGTGGGCGAGAGCGTCTCGTTTGATCCTGCAGCGCTGGGTATCACGTCATCGACTGTCGTTACCGTAGCCTTGCGAGTAAGCGACGGCGACGGCGGCGTTGCCATCGACACGGCGGACGTGACCGTATTGAGCGAGGGTGCCCTCGTGATCGATGGCACTTTGCATGTCGTCGGAAATAATGCTGAAGACGATGAAGTCTTTATTCGAGAGAACTCTGGTGTTCTTAAAGTCTATTCGTCCTTCAATGAGGACAATCCGACTGAATTCGATTTGACCGACTTCGACGAAGTCGAGATTCGAGGCCGGGGCGGCGACGACCGCATTGTGGTTTCAAATTCCGTTGACTTTGGAGTGACAATCGATGGCGGCGCCGGCAACGATGCCCTCAGAGGTGGTAGTGGCGACGATCTGATTCTCGGTGGCACGGGTAACGATCTGATGGCCGGGCAACGTGGTGACGATACGCTTCTGGCGGGCGACGGGATGGATGATCTGTTCGGTGGTAGCGGAAACGATATCTTAGTCGCCGGTAACGACAACGATCTGCTTTTCGGCGGTAGTGGTCGTGACATAATGATAGGTGGATTCGATAGCGATTTTATTGCAGGCGGTTCTGGTGATGACATCCTAATTGGTGGCGTGACTGTCTACGACGATGACACTGTAGCGCTCGATGCCGCAATGGCCATCTGGACTTCATCTGACAACTTCGACTCTCGAGTCGATCAGCTCACAGGTTCAGGTGGACTACTCGAGGCTGGAGTGACTGTCTTCGATGATGACGATACTGACGTAATGTTTGGCGGAGGGGGGCGCGACCTTCTGTTTGCCGACACTACGTTTGATGGCGGTGACGTCGATTTCGTATTCTTCAATCACCGTTTTGATCATTTAGTAGACATATAGGCCATAGTTAGGCTGAGACTGCTACCTAAGTCTGTACGGCAATCGCAGCACAAAACGCATCGGGACGAAGCTTTACTGCAAAGGCAGGCTTTGTCCCGATGTTATTTGGTGCATACTCCGAAATGTCTAAAGCGATCGTGGTTCTGAGTTACACTGAGAACAACCGATGGCATTAGCCACTCGATTAACATTCAGCGCGTTCTGCCGCGTCGAAGATGCGCAGGAATGCCGCTCGGACATCCTGGAACCCTTGCTCGACTTCGTCTGAGAGAGCTTTGGTATTAGAGTAGCCAAGTAGAAACGCCAGCTTGGCCAGCTCGAGTGGGTCGGAAGGAAACTCGTGGCGTCCCGAGGCGTTCATCAACCGGATGCGAGCTTCGATGCTACGCTGGAATCGGTAGGCCTGGATGAAGAAAGCTGCATCGTCTTTCGCCAGAACGCCGGCTTGCTCCAGCACGCTGAGGCCAGCCAGTGTGCCCGGTACACGCAGCTCAGGTTGTTCCAAGCCGTGTTTTAGCTGCAGCATCTGCACAACGAATTCGGTATCCATTGTGCCGCCCGATCCGCGCTTAAGATTTCGTGGCGAAGCAGATTCTTGTAGTTTCATACGCATTGCGCGGATCTCAGTGGCGTCGCTAGCTTGCCACGGGTGGCAATAGGTCGCAGCGACCACCGCGGCCATGGCTTGTTCAGCGGCGGCGGGCGAGCCAAATATTACCCGGGCCTTGCACAGTGCCTGCCGTTCCCAAAGTTGCCCGAGGCCTTCTTGGAAATAGCGCACAAAACCTTCTTCCGAGACAGTCAGTGCACCGCTTCGGCCAGTGGGACGCAACCGCGGGTCGATTTCGAACAGTCGCCCGTAGGGACCGAATTGGTTTGCCCGTTGGATAATCCGTTGCCCCAGCTCACTGAAAAAGTGGTTGTTCGAGGTCGATTCCCCCCGTCCATGGCGGTCGGCCACAGTCTTGCCTTCAGCTTCGTAAAGAAAGACTAGGTCGAGATCGCTGTGATAGTTTGGTTCTCGACCCCCAAGTTTTCCCAAAGCTAGTACGATAAACTCGCACGGCTCCCCGACACGGGCCTGGCCTGGGTGCCAAGCCGCGGCATGGCCGTTTTGTTTTGCATCGGGGACTTCTCCGATAAGTGGCTCGCCCAGCTTTGTTACCAATCGCTTATATTCAGCAGTAATGATTTGCTTAAGACAAGTTTCAGCGACGTCTGACAGCACGGCGTGGGTCGCTTCGATTTTGTCTTTGCCCAGAATATCTCTTACCCCGACGCGCAAATGCTGCGAGTACTTAAAACTGTGCAGAATTGGTTCATCGTCTTCCGCTCCGCGAGTGAGCTCGGCAAGCGATTGTTCCAGGGCAGAGAGGTCGGGTAGATGATCGATTAACAGACTGTCCAGCAGCTCGTCAATCATGCCAGGATTGCTGGTCAGTATTTCTGAGAGGTAAGGGCAGGCTGCGCAGAGTGTTACGTAGAGATTCAGCGTCGGATGGTTACTGCTGAACAATTCCCAGAGCGCTGCTTTGCCCCCTAGCGAGTCGCTCACTCGACTCAGCGTGACGAGTGTGCTGTCAGGATCGGGGGTCTGTGCGATCGAAGCCAATAAACGGGGCGCGATCGCGGCCAAGAACAAGCGGCAGCGACGTGTCGACAAGAATGGAATCGGTTCCTCGGCTAGCGACATTAAATTGGCGTAGGCTGCCTCGTGATCTTTGAATGGGTAGCGACCCAAGACCTCTGCAATCGTTTCTGACGACGGGTCAGGGTCGTTGACTAGGTCGACCTCTGGCTCTGTTGTGGCGTCGTCGCCGAATGCGTCGTGTAATAGATGATCGAGAATCTTGCGGTTCACCACGGTACGCTGTTGATAGTCGTTCCGAAACGCCGCAAGTGCGGAAACATGGGGTGTGCCGGCAAAACCCATCCGGCGGGCGACCTTACTTAGCTCGCGATCGTTGGTCGGCAGCTGATGTGTCTGTAGATCGTACATGATCTGCAGGCGATGCTCGAGCTTGCGCAGAAACGAGTAGTTTTCCTCTAACAGGGAGCGCTCCTGATGTGTGAGGCTACGCGAATGTTCCAAACGTGCAATCGCTTCGAGCGTATTGCCAGTGCGGACCTGCGGCAATGCCCCGCCGTTCAAGAGCTGCAGGAATTGAATTACGAATTCGATGTCGCGAATGCCGCCGTGACCTGTCTTTACGTCGCTGAGGCTGACGCCCCGATCGAGAGCCCGATCTTCGATTTTTCGCTTGAGCGATTTGATGCCGGTGATATCGGCCAGCGAAAGATAACGGCTGTAGACCCACGGCTCAAGTTTGTCGAGGTATTTGCGGCCCAGCTCTAAGTCGCCGGCGATCGCTCTGGCTTTTACATACGCCTGCCGTTCCCAGGTTCGGCCTCGAGTGTCGTAATACGCCAGCGCGTTTTCTACTGTCGAGCAGAGCGGACCTTGCCGCCCTTCGGGGCGCAGCCGCATGTCGACTCGATAAGCAAAACCCAACTCCGTCGGCTCGCTCAAGAAACGGATCAGATCCTGCGAGACTCGGTTGACGAAATCTTGGGCTTCGATGGGGTCGGGTGATTCCGTGGCGTCGAGCTGCTGGTAAAGAATCACTAAATCGATGTCGCTCGAATAGTTGAGCTCCTGTCCGCCCAGTTTTCCCAGTGCAAGCACCACAATGCGAGGAATGCTGAGCTGTTGGCCATTGCGTTTGAGTCGCTTATCTCGAATGTTCCTTGTGGCGAAGAGCAGTGCCGCTTCGACAATCGCATCGGCTAGGCAAGAAATCTGCCTTGTGATTTGGGCCACGGGGAGCTGTTGAACGACGTCGCCGTACGCAATTCGCAGAGTTTCGCGTCGTTTGAAGCGACGTAGCGCAGCCATCAGGTCCGCTTCGTTGCCGATGGAACTCACGTCGGAAAGTAACTCATCCACCAGCATTTCTGTCGCTGCCGGCTGACCTTCGGTGGTGCGCAGCAGCTCGTAGCTCTCAGGGTCAGCGCAAAGTTGATCGCTAAGATACTGGCTGCAATTGAGCAGCATCAGTAAATTGGGTAACGATCTTGTATCTCGCTCGAACAGCGCCGCCATCGCCAGCGGGCTGCGAGCCGACTGGAGGAATCGCTCCAGATTGTTCAGCGCCATATCGGGGTCGGCCAGATGCGGAGCCGCTTCGGCAAACTGATCGCAAATCGTCGCCAACAGATCGAGCGGCACACCCGTGTCTGCCAATCTCGTAAGATTCGCATGTGCCGTCCGTGGATCAGCGATGCCCAGCGGCTTTAGCCAGCCTGCGGCTTCGCTCTCGGAATCGAGCAACGTGTGGAGTTGGTCAGTCTGCATAGAATGCTAGTTTAGCAACTCTTTGACTAACGATATAGAACGCGAATACCCGCCAGATATGCGCGAATCCGTGTTCTATTAGATGGATTGCTCGAGGGAGAAAAGCTCTGGCCCAATATGTTCGGTGACCACTGTGCCGAACAGCGTGTGGGCGTTTGCATCGTAGATAGTGATCGGCAAGACCTCGCCGATTTGTCGACGGTTGCCCTCGAACACCACGATCCGATCACACGTCGTCCTACCCGTGAGCTGAACCTGCTGGGCTGCGGGATCGCCGTGCTTAGCGCCAGCCTTGCTGAGCCCTTCAACCAGCACCTGAACGTCGCGACCAAGAAACGGTTGATTGTCCTCTTCGCTGATGGCATTTTGTAAAGCAAGCAGTTCGTTGTTGCGACGTTTCTTTACTGCTTCAGGCACGTCGTCGGGAAACATGTCGGCTCCCCGCGTGCCAGGACGTTCGCTATATTTGAAAATAAAGCTGTTCTTAAACCGCTGCTCTTTAACAAGTTCGACGGTCTGCTGGAAGTCGTCATCGGTTTCGCCACAGAAGCCAACGATGAAATCGCTGGTGACTGCTGCTGCGGGAATCCTGGTGCGAATGCGATCCATCATCTCGCGATAGTCTTCGATCGTGTATCCACGCTTCATCCGCTCCAGCATTCGATTCGAGCCGCTTTGGGCCGGTACATGTAAATAACTGGCACACTTGGGCAGATCGCTTACCGCGTCCAGAAGATCATCCGTCATGTCTTTGGGATAGTTGGTTACAAACTTGATGCGCTCCAAGCCATCAATGTCGTGCAGGGCGTGAATCAAATCGCTGAGCCGCCACTCACGCCCGTTTTCACGATGCCGGTAGCTATTGACTGTTTGGCCGAGGAGGATGACTTCCTTACAACCTTCGCCGGCCAACTGACGCGTTTCCGCGACGATTTGGCTCGGCGGCCGGCTTTGCTCGGGGCCGCGTACACTGGGAACGATGCAATAAGTGCAAAACTTATCGCAGCCGATCATGATTCGCACGTAAGCCTGGAAGGGGGTGGGACGCATTTCGGGATCGCGCAGCGGATCAAAACTCTCATGGCTTCGCTGGATATCGGTACGCGCGCCATCTTTGCGACCGAGGCTAACTTCCATGCGCTGCTCGCCGCCGTCGGCGATATCGGCTATTAGTTGCGGTACCTGGTGCAGCTGGCCTGGTCCGACGATCAAATCGACGTAGGGCGCTCGCTGGAAGATCAACCGTTGGTCTTTCTGCGCCATGCATCCCAGCACGCCGATGATCTTGTTAGGATGATCCTGCTTGGCATTCTTAAGTCGGCCCAAGGCGCTGTAAATCTTGTCTTCGGCGTGCTGTCGGACACTACAGGTGTTGAATAAAATCGTGTCGGCGTCGCGAGTGTTATCGGTTAACTCATAGCCCTCTTTGCGCAGACTGGCTACTACGAGCTCGCTGTCGAGCACATTCATCTGGCAGCCGACGGTTTCGATGTAGAGTTTCTTTGTCATGCAATTCTAGTAGTTTAAGTCGTCAGTAGCAGATTAGGCCGCGCCACGATCTCCCTCGGCTAGCTCATCGTCAGATTTGCTCTTCTCATTGTTTCCAAGCTGCTCAGCAACCTGTTCGTGGAACTGTTGCAGGGCTTGGTTGCGTCGCCGAGCCATCAGTCGCACCAGTGTCATCACAGCCACGTAGCCAGCTGCCAATACCACGATTACGTCCCAGCGATCCATCCCTAAACCTCCGTGCGGAACAATTGTGAGCCTACCATGATACACGGCGGGGGGTGCTCTCCGCGAGGCGAAATTCAGATGCTGGCATGTGGCGAGTTGACCCATTGCCAAGCGATTTCAGCACACTCATTGAGGACACTAGGTTTCTTGACTCTGTTGAGACTGGCAGAGAACTTGCATCCTACGAATCAAACGGTGTGACCGGTTTTGAGTCGTGGCGGATCTGCATCAGCTTTTTAACTTTGCGACGCATCCACCAGCCGACCTTTGTGCCGTCGAGATTGAGCGACTCGAGCGAGGGCAGCTCGTCGACGAACCAGAGCGACTCGTTTGTGACGGGCGTGCCCGAAAGGTCGAGTTGCTTGAGCTGCTTGAAGTTTTCGAGCCGTTGGGCCGCCTCGTCAGAGAGTTGGCAGTTGGAGATCTGTAGTTGCGTCATGCTGCCCAAAGAGTCTCGCTCTTCAACCATCGCGTCGACGAGTTCGTCGGCCCGAGGTGAATTGACCAATCGGACTCTGGTTATTGTTTCGGTGAGCTGAGCAAAGTCACCAAACGACTTCTCAAGCCAGTCGACGGCGTTGGTAATTACCTCGGCACCCAGCGCCTCCAGACGTTCGATGACTCGTCGAACGGCAAGATAGTCGTCCATTTTGGTGGCGATCCAGCTGCGACGGTCACTTCGGAAATCTGTGTACTGTTTCGCCTTTTCAAAAGCTTCCTGCAAGGCGCGGAATTCCTCGGCGGTGCCACCGTGGTCGGGATGCACTTTCTTGGCCTTTGCGTAGTAGGCCTGCATCACATCATCTTGCGTGTAGGGTGGCGCAAGCCCTAACTCGATCATGTAGTCGGGGCGAGCGTCTTGCGGCGAATGAGTATTCGGGGACGACATTATAGGGAAGGAAGCGTGCCGGATTGAGAGAAGCGTACGTCCCTCCAGGGTAGCTCGAAGCGAAGCAAAAGTCGACCTATTGTATGGCAAGGAAAACCGGATCTGACGGTGTTTCTCCTACCTTGTGGCAGACTTTACCGGCTGGATCTTTCTACTGAGATAAGAACAGCGGTTGCTCGGCGTTGCGAATCACCTTCAGCGCCGTTTCGCCCAGCACGCGGCGTAGCAGTATGTTCTTTGCGCTATTGCCTAATACGATCAGATCGGCATCCGAGGACTTTGCCTGCTCTAACAACCCAGTTTCAGGAGGTTCGGCAATGTTTTGAATCTCGGGCTCCACTCCTTGGGCTTGGCAGTACTTGGCAGCGTCCGCCAGCAGATGTTCTGCACGCTCGGGGGTCATTCCGAATGTGACCACACGCAGTTCGATATCTCCCATTGGCTTTAGCTGCAAGAATTTTTTTAGCGTCGACGCCGATTCTACCGAACCACTGTAGGCGGCGAGCACGCGCTTCACAGTTCGATATTCTTTCGGCACAGCAACAATGGGACGTACTCCTCCCGAGAGGAGATTCACCAGCGTTAGGCTCGGATCGTCTTCCATGCTGCCGGCAATACCGAATTCAAACATCCCGCGCAAACCCAGGACCGTAGCATCATGGTAACGCGACTGCGAAACGAGATAATCAAAAGGTTGATCGCTTTCCTCTTTGAGCACGCAGTATTGTACGTTCGCTTCTTGGCACGCAGACGCGAACGCGTCAATCGACCCTTCTACCTGGTCGCGAGTTACTTCAAGGCGATGTTCGCGGAGCTCTTTCGCGGCTTGCCCAGCACCCATAGGTACGGGACCGATCCGGCGCAACGCATTGACATCGACGACCGTAACGCCCGTTAATTGGGCATTATATCTCTGGGCGATGTCGATCGCGGTTCGAGTACAGTTTTCCGTGTAGGCCGTGCCGCCAAGTCCTACTAATATTCGACTAATCATGAGTTTCTTTTTCGCAAGGGATGGAATGGTTGGAGGACCAAATTGTAGTGCTACGGACTATCTGCGCTCTCTTGTCGAATCTTACAGAAAACTTCGCCACGGTGCCATCAGTCTCCCATACGGAACGACTTTACCAAGAGTGGCTCTAGTCCGTCGATTGCGAAAACATTTTTAGCAAGGCATCTGGAAAACGCTTCGCCCAAGCTGCCTCGGAGTGCCGAGCCTCTGGGTCGAATTGCCAGTAGAAGTCGTGGTCTCGTCGTAACCCCTTCTGCTCAAGAGCCGTGAGCATTGCGTCGATCCCGGGCTGTAGTAGTTGCTCTAATCCTATGCCGCCATTGTCGATGTAGATGCGTAGCGGCAATGCTGGCCGAGGCGACTCTTTCACGAGCTGAACGTAATCAAAGTTGACTCCGCGAGCCGTATTTTTCATCTGGAAAGCAGGCGAGAAACAAAGGGCTCGCGAAAAAATGGCAGGATACTCCCAAGCAATCATGAAGGCGCACAGCCCGCCCGCAGAGGAACCACCCACAAGCGTATGCTCTCGGTCAGAGAGCGTACGGTATTTGCGGTCGATTAGAGGCTTCACAACCTCGATCACGTATTTCATGTAGTCGACGCCGGCAGCACCGGGCAGGTATTCCTTGCTTCGGTCGGGAGTATTGTAAATACCAACGACGATCAGTGATGGTATAGAGTCTGATTTAATTAGCCGAGTACAAGTCTCGTCAATCTGCCAATCAATGCCGAAAGCGCTCGTTTTCGGGTCGATTATATTCTGTCCGTCGTGCATGTAGAGAACTGGATATCGGGCTTCCGACTGTTCGTAGTTTGGAGGCACCCAGACGATGAGATCACGAGGTTGCATTCCCGGTGCTTTCAGCTGGAGATGGTAGCGTACCGTGCCGGTAATCTGTCCCTGGATGATTCTCTGTCCACTTTGCGTCCAGAATGGAACTTGATCTTTCACTTCGACGTTCTTGTCGGCCTGAATAGAAAAGTTTGGCAGCGGCTGACCGGTGGCGTCGGCGCCTTCTTTTTCCCAGGAGCCAAGTGTGTATTTGTACTCGATCACATGGATCGCAGGGCGCTCGAGGCAATAGGTCCAGTGATGGTCGCCGCGCGCGCTCATTTCCACCTGTTCGGGGTCCCAGTCGCCCAGTTCAGGGACGCTGCCGGTGAGGTACACGGAAGTATCGCTGGGTAGATCGGGAGCGTGTAGTTGAAATTTAACCTTTACGAGATCGTCAGCGGTTTTGGCTTGCAAAGCTGCCGTGAACACCATAGCCGCAATAACGGAAAACCCCACTAGGGGCGCCGCAGTTTTTTTCGTGGGTGTCAAAAATGAGCGATCGTTAGCCATGGTTGCGAGTTCTTGCTCGCCGGTGAGAGGATTCTACTAAGAGGCTGCCTTCAGGATAATCGAAATCACTATCCCGCGGGTTAAGGCATTCTACCTTCTGCGAAAATCCGAACGAAGTCGACTGCGGAGATAATTCCATATAATCGACTAAGCTCGTCGAGGACTAGGATCCTGTGAACTCCGCTTTCGCTCATTTTTGCGGCGACCTCTTGAATAGGTGTGTCTCGCTCGACCCAAAGCAAATCGCTTGCCATTACCTGTTCCACCGACACATCGCCAAAGTGCTCAAGAGCGAAGGCAGAGAGGCGGATCGTATCCCATTGTTCGGTCTCGGAATCATAGTATTGGGCTACTTCGGCGTTGCCCTCCTGGGTCTCATCACTGTGCTCCTGCTCCAGGTTAAGAATATCGGTGGCAGAGATGAGCCCGATGCAGCGCGACATTTCGTCCATTACAGGCAGCCCGGTAACATGATTTTCAGTTAGCAGACTCATCGCGTCGCGCAACGTGTTGCCGCGCAGAACGGAAACGACGTCCCGTTGCATAATATCGGCGGCGGTGAGAGTGGTGGTAACGTTCTCGCCCATCGCTTTTCCCCCTGTATAGGAATGGCTACATATCTTGATATCACATTTTCACGTTAAGTTGCTTCGATAATGAGAATTGTTGGCTCGCATTGCTAATGAGGAATTCCGCAAACATCGTGCCGAACAAAGATAACGGCGATTAAGCACCGAGACTCGAAGAAATTGCCTCGAGCGGATCTCCACCCAGAATGGGTGGGCTGGCCGAATGTGCGAATCAGCACACCTGGTTTCGAAAAACCCGGGCAGGGAATATACCGCCAAAATCCCAATTAGCTAGCATTTGAGGCTTCCGACTCGGCCTAGGACTCACGGGCTCGACCCCTTAGAATTAGGCGTTTCCCGAGCCGGGGCCTATTTTTTGGCAAGGATGGAACTGATGTCTGCCAAGCGCAATCGCCACAGGGAACCAGCTGACCCGGAAAAGGATGCTCGCCCGAAAGCTGATCGACGGACGCTGCGTCGACTTGCCCTATTACTGTTGCTAGTTTTGGCAACCGTGGCAGCGGCCCCGGCGATAATCGCCAATACGCCACTGCGTGATACGCTGTTGGGTTGGTCAATGCCCAAAGGTCGATGGGGCGTCAGAACTGCCCGTTCTTCGCTCACTTGGACGGGAACGCAATCGCTCGAACAGATCGAAATTGTCGACCCCGATGGAAAGCCGTTGTTGAGGATCGGTTCGATCAAATTGGATCGGTCACTGCTGGCGCTGGCAACGGATCGGAGCAATCTTGGTAAGCTGCGCGTCCAGCAGCCGGTGGTTTATCTGCTGACTCGACCTGACGGAAGCAACCTTGAAGATTTCCTCGCAGCTTTTGAAACGCAGTCCGCTCCACCTGGCGATAGCGCGCCTGATTCTGGCAATACAACAGCGATTGAGATCGAAATAGTTGATGGCGAGGTGCGCGGGTTTGACATTGCCTCGCAGCGCGGCTGGGAAGCGACGGATGCTAACGCATCGGTAAAGCTTGGAACAACTCCGGGTGGATTGGAGGCAGCTGGGAGCGCTGCTTTAGCCCTTGGAAAGGATGAGCCGGCGGGCGGATTCAAGTTTCGTCTGCAGCAGATTGCCCAAGACCAGCGGCAGCTCGATTTGCTAGCCGATCGATTACCGCTTGAGCCGATACAGCCATTCTTGGCCAGACTTTTGCCTGGTGCTTGGGTCAATGGCTCGCTTTCGACCGATGCCCGCCTGCTATTGGCAGAAGATCCACAAGGTCGCTTACAAATGCAGTCGACTGGTCGGTTGGAAGTGGCCGAACTCGACATGCAGGCCGACTCGCTCTCCGGCGACCGCTTGCAGTTCAGCGTCTTAAAAGCCCCTTGGCAGCTGAGTTTGGCAGGGGACGAGCTACGAGTTGAACAGCTCGACTTGGAGTCCGACTGGGCACAGGTTCAAGCACGTGGAACATTTAGTCTTTCGGAATTCTCGTCGCTCGACCTGCAGACCTTGCCACGGCACGATAGCGAGGTGAAAGGTCAAATCCAACTCGATCGGCTCTCAGCAATGTTGTCGAGGACACTCCAGCTTCGCGAAGGAGTTTGGATCGACTCAGGCAATTTGGAATTTCGCGCTGGTGGGCAGCTCAAAGATGGTGGATTTACCTGGAACGCTGAGACTAGGGTTGAGAATGTGGTCGGCAACGATGGCCGCCGCGCGATTCGTTGGGAAGAGCCAATCGAGGCACAGGTCGAGTTGGTCGACAGACCTCAGGGGCTACAGATTAAGGAGTTGTCCTTAACCGCACCTTTTGCCGAAGCGAGATTCGAGACGGCAGATGAACAGGTCAGTGGCAGTTTTCACTTCGACCTGGAGAAGCTCTCACAAGAGGTAGGTCAATTCGTCGAATTGGGAACTTGGCAGTTTCAAGGGCGTGGCGAGGGTACCTTAGAGCTAAGGCCAGGCGTTGGCGACCAGTTCAACTCCAATGCCCAAGTAAAGTTGACCGAGTTGAATGTCACGCAGGACGGAAAACTGGTTTGGACTGAGCCACAACTAGAGATCGAGCTTCAAGGTACAGGCCAGGCAGTCGATTTGAAGCCACGGCAGATTAGTTCCGCAGCGGTGAAACTTCGGGGGGCTCGCGATAGTTTCCACGTAGAGCTACTGCAGCCGGTAGTCGTGGAGGACAGCGCGCAACCCTGGAAGCTCAAAGTCGAAGGAAATGGTCCGCTCGCCTCTTGGGCTGGCAGGTTACGACCTTGGGTTGACGGTGTTCCGGAACAGTTGGAGGGTGATGCACATCTTCAGGCCACGGTTGTTGCTGCAGGCGATTTTGTACATGTGGTTGAGTCGGCAGGGAGCGTTGCTCAATTGCGAATCCGTAAGAACGCGATGATCGTCGACGAACCTCGGGTGGAATTCACAGGTGACGTTCGGTGGGAGTCGGCTAGTGGAAACCTTGCCTCTGAGGAGTTGTGGTTAAAGAGCAGCACCCTGGCATTTCGTTCGCGCGGCGTATCGCTCCAGCTTGACCCTACAGGCGTTCCGACTGCCGCGGGCAGCGTGGCTTTCCGGGCCGACCTGCAACGGGTTTCGTCTGCCGCCGGACTGATTGGAAAGCGTGGCTCAAGCTGGTTGCGAGGTGCGGCAGTCGGCAACTTGAAATTGGCAAGCGATGCTCGACAACTCCACGCTGATTTCTCGGCTGACGTCGAGGGCCTGGAAGTAGTACGACATACTGGTACCGAGACTGCCTACGGAAATCCTGAGATCGCTTGGGCCGAGCCTCGCTTGCAGAGCGCCGGCAAACTGACATACACGATTGCCGACGATCGAGCCGTGCTCGACAATTTTACACTCAATGGTCAGACTATTCGCCTAGGTGGCTCGGCAAGCGTTGATAAGCTGCGAAGCGAAGCCTTAGTAAATGCCGGAGGGACTGTCGAATACGACCCAGATGCGTTGGCAAAGATAGTGCGGGCCTACATGGGCCCGGAGATCCAAGTGCAAGGTGATCGGAAGGTTCGCTTTCAACTTGCTGGACGACTTAACGACCCCAAGAGTGCGGGCACCCATTGGTCTCAGAATTTCAGCGCCACGGCCGATGCCGGTTGGACTGTTGCAAATGTGTTCGGTCTACCGTTGGGAGGTGGTCGCATCGAAGGTACGATGCGCGGCGGGCAACTGCAGATTGCACCGATGAATGTGTCAGTCGGCGACGGACAACTCACGGCTAGCCCACGTGCTGTGTTTTATCCGGCGCCCGAATTCGTAGCACTTCCTCGCGGACCGCTGATTACGAATGTCGAGATATCTCCGCAAGTAAGCGAAGCGATGCTTAAGTACATCGCCCCGGTTCTCGCAGGCGCGACGCGCGCTCAGGGCAGGTTCTCAATTGATTTGGAATCAGCTCAGGTGCCGCTGACCGACGCCTCGCAGGCCAGAGTGTTAGGCCGTTTGAATGTACATCAACTCAACATATCCCCTGGTCCGATCGTCCAGGACTTCGCGTCGATTGTTCGCCAGCTCGAATTGCTTTCGAAGCAAAGGCAGTTCCTACAAGCCGCAACGAATCCTAGAGAAACCAAGTCCTTGTCGATGAACGAACGACAGATCGAATTTCAGATCTCCGAAGGCCGTGTTTATCACCGCAACTTGGAGTTTGTCGTCGACAATGTACCTATCCGCTCCTATGGCTCTGTCGGTTTCGATCAAACACTGTCACTGATGTTGGAGATTCCGATCCAGGACAAGTGGCTCGGCGATGAACGGGCATTTCAGTCTCTTGCCGGACAACTGTTGAAAATCCCAGTTACTGGTACATTTCAAAAGCCGAGAATCGACAACCGCGCCGTGACCGATCTCTCCCAAAAGCTCCTGCAAGGCGCTGCCACCCAAGTCATCGGCGACGAGTTAAACCGGGCATTTGACAAGCTGTTCAAGCCGCGGTGAGTTATGATGATATGTGATGGTCACTCTCGATTCTGATTGAGAAAATAATGCGCCTGTGGTACCCGGTTCTGTGTCTCTACTTTGCGTCTTGCTCGCTCGGTCAGCTTTTCGCCTCGGAGATCGGTCCGCGCCGGGTCGACGAGCGCCGCGCCGCGTTGGCGGGGATCCGTCGAATTGACGGACGACATTTGCAGCTCTATACCGATCTGCCCCCGGGAGATGCTGTTGATGGCTTGGGCAATGTGTTTGATGCAGCGGTTGAAAAATGGGGAGAGTATTTTGGCATTTCCCCTGAGCACACTGCCCGCTGGCGGATGCAAGGTTTTCTCATTGAGGATCGGGCTAAGTTTGCGGCGCTGGGGCTGTTGCCGGAAACGAACCCCGATTTTGTTAATGGCTACTGCCAAGGACGCGAGCTGTGGTTGGCTGAACAGCCGAGCGACTACTATCGACGTCACCTGCTGCTGCACGAAGGGACGCATGGGTTCATGTACAGCTTCCTTGGCGAGCGCGCTCCTGGTTGGTACATGGAGGGGATGGCTGAGCTGTTGGGAACGCATAGTTGGAGAAACGGTCGATTGGAGCTGCGAAAACTACCCGCTGATCGCGATGACGTACCGATGTGGGGGCGGATTAAGCTGGTACAAGAAAGCAAGGCATTGCCGTTGTCTGCTGTTTTAGCTCTGGGCGAAGGTCGCGCACTCTCAACCGACGAGTACGGCTGGTGTTGGGCGCTCTGCAAATTTCTAGACTCGCATCCACAGCGGGGGGCAAGATTTAGACAGCTCTCGGAACAGCTCGACGAGCAAAATCTTAATCGAAGGTTTCGCGAGATTTACGAACAAGACTGGGCAGATATGGTGTTCGAGTGGCAGGCTTTCATCGCGGCTCTCGACTACGGTTTCGATATCGAAGCCATGACCGTCATGCACAGTCGAGCATCGCCAGTCGAGGCTGAGCAAGAAGTCTCGGTTAGGACTGATCGCGGCTGGCAATCGACCGGGTGGCGGCTGAAAGCCGGCGAGACCTACACGATTACCGCGACGGGGCGTTACGAAATATCTGGAACCGAGACAGACGGTGAAAGCCAGCCATGGCCCTGCGAGCCAGGAGGCGTGACACTCGAATATCACGACGGCTTGCCGCTGGGGATGCTAGTGGGACTACTGCGGCCGTTCGATGAAGAGAATTCAGCGAACATATCTGAGCGGTTCCCTGTGGGCCTGGAGGCTAGAGTCACACCACAAAACGATTCTATCCTGTATTTGCGCGTGAACGATTGGCCCGATCGATTGTCCGATAACCAGGGGATGCTGCAAGTGAGTATCGTTCCTCGGTAGTCTGCCGCGGGGACGATTGACACTCCCGACAGGTAGTTCGACAATGGCGATGAGGCTTTATTTCTTTTAAACGATACTTAGTAGAGACAACTTTGAGGAATCGATGACTAATTTTCTTGCCGCCAGTGATCCTGAGGTGTGGTCCGCTGTTGACGATGAGATGTCGCGCCAGCGACAAGGCTTGGAGCTGATCGCCAGTGAGAACTATACCAGTCCTGCGGTGATGCAGGCCGTGGGTAGTGTGCTCACCAATAAATATGCTGAGGGATACCCGGGAAGACGGTACTACGGCGGATGCGAATACGTTGACGTTGTCGAAAGCTTAGCCCGTGATCGAGCCAAGCAATTATTTGGAGCGGAGTTCGCCAACGTCCAGCCACACTCCGGTTCGCAGGCGAACACGGCGATTTATCTAGCGGCGTTGGAGCCAGGCGACACGGTGATGGGTCTCGATTTGGCTCACGGCGGACATCTAACACACGGCATGCATTTAAACATATCGGGCATTCTCTATAACTTCGTTAGTTACGGCGTCCGCCGGGACGACCACCGTATCGACTTTGACGAGGTGGCCAAGCTAGCGCGCGAGCATAAGCCTAAACTGATTGTCGCGGGTGCGAGCGCTTATCCACGCGAGATACCGCACGCTCGATTCGCAGAGATCGCACAAGACGTGGGCGCAAAGTTGATGGTCGATATGGCTCACTATGCGGGGTTGGTGGCGGCGGGATTACACGACAACCCAGTGCCGGTGGCCGACTACGTAACGACAACGACCCATAAGACGCTTCGCGGTCCGCGTGGAGGGCTCTGTCTGTCGAAGAAGAAGTATGCCAAGAAGCTCAACAGCCGCGTGTTCCCCGGCATACAGGGCGGACCCTTAATGCATGTGATTGCGGGCAAGGCAGTTTGTTTCGGCGAAGCGCTCAAGCCGGAATTTAAGAGCTACGGCCAACAGGTTATCGACAATGCCCGCGTGTTGGCCGAGTCGCTGGCTAGCGGGGGATTGAGCCTCATTAGTGGCGGTACCGATAACCACTTGATTCTGATCAACGTGCTTCCTTTGGATATCGGAGGCACAATGGCCGAAAATGTACTGCACGCTTGTGGCATTACGATTAACAAGAACATGATTCCTTACGACGAGCGTAAACCGGAAGATCCATCTGGAATTCGCATCGGCACCCCGGCGCTCACCTCTCGAGGTATGGGCGAAGACGAGATGCGAACTATTGGCCGTTGGATGCTTGAGGCATTGCGCGCACCCCAGGACGACGCTGTACATGAAAGAATCCGTGGCGAAGTACGCGACCTGTGTGAGGATTACCCGGTTCCCGCGGCGCCACTTGACGAAACCGAGACAGCAGCAACACATTAAGCTATAAAAGCCTTGATCTCCCGGAGTCCGAGTAACCCATGCCAGAACATCCTCGTGTACTTATTGCCGATGATAATGAAGCAAACGTAGAACTGCTAGAGGCGTACCTTGGCGGTATGGAGCTGGCAATCGCGATCGCCGTCGACGGTCAAGACACGCTCGACAAGGTGGCCTCTTTTAAGCCCGATCTCATATTGCTCGACATTATGATGCCCAAACTTAGTGGGTTCGAAGTGTGTCAGCGACTCAAGGGCGACAAGGCGACCAGTGGCATCATGATCCTGATGATTACTGCGCTGAACGAATTGGGAGATATCGAGCGCGCTGTGGAGGCAGGAACTGACGACTTTCTTTCCAAGCCGGTGAATAAAATTGAGTTGGTCAAACGGGTCGAAAATATGCTCAAGCTCCGCGGAGTGAGCGACGAACTAGAACGCCTCCGACGTTATATTGAAGAAATGGAACAACGCGACAGCTAGTCTGCCGCGAAGTCCCAACTGGGCAGTCCTTCTTATGCCACTTACTTGCCGATCCGCGATCCTGAGCCTTATCTTCGCAGCGACCCTTGGGGCCGTTGCGAGAGCGGAAGTCCTCGAATATTCGCCCCGGCTAGCGCGCACTTCCACGAACAGCAACGAGGGTGGCGACGCGAATCGGATTGATCAACTGATCTCACAGTTGGGCAGCGATAGATATTTCGACCGTCGTCATGCCGAAGAGCTACTCATCGAACGGGGAGCCGACGTATTTGATCAATTGCAAGAAGCCGAGGAGCACCCTGATCTGGAAATTGCTACACGGGCCCGTTATATCTTGCAGCGGATTCGAGTCGAGTGGACTCGGCCGGATGACTCAGCCGAAGTTCGGGCCGCCATGGAAGGATATGGAGGGCTATCTAGGGCTGGGCGCCTGGAACGGATGACAGAGTTAAACGCGCTGGCCGATGGCGAAGGGTTGGGGGCGCTCTGCCGCATCGCGCGGTTCGAGCCTTTTCCGCAGTTGGCTCGTGCTGCCGCATTAGTCGTCATGCAGTCTGTGGCGCCCTCGGATGCGATCCCTGAAAGGGTAGCCGCGATTCGTCAAGAGTTGGGCGACAGCAAACGGCCGCCGGTATTGTGGTTGCTCACATACTGCGAGCAACTCGAAAAACCTGAACAGGTGATTGACCGTTGGTTAGATCTAATCGATGAGGAGGCCACTCGGTATATCGAGGATTCGGCGGAAACTAATGCGCTGTTTATGTTCCGAATGCTGTCCTTCCACTTGGAACTGTGCCGCAACTCTTCCAGTCCATCTGACATTCTCTCGAACCTAAGTAAGCGAATCGAAATACTTTCGAGAGAGGGTGCTCAGCTTGGGAAGCTGCTTGTTGTGCTGACTCCGGTAATGTCGCGATCGGAAATAACCGAGTTCCTTGGGCCGGCAGGCGTGGCAGATTGGCTTTGGACGGAGAATCGTGGGGAATTATTTGGCATGGCGTACGCCATGAATTGGCTTTTGGAAAACGAGCAATGGGAAGCTCTGGAGTTGTTCGAAGATCAATACGAAAAGACCATTCGAACACAGCGCTTGTTGATCTATCTAGCCGCCATAGCGCGGGACAAACAGGGGCGCGATGATCTTGCCGAAGAGTTCGCCAAGCGCGCCATTAATCTGATAGCCGACGATGCCGCTACTCGAGATGATATTGGTGATCTGATTGGCGAATTAGGTCGACACGATTGGGCCGAGCGAGAATGGTGGTTTGTAGTAGAGGCGTATCCTGTGTCGACAATAGATGCAGAGAGCGCACTGTTGTCGCTGAGCGCACGTCTGTCGTTGGCTTCGCTGAGGCTGCATGACCGAAGCGAAGACGGACGGGCTGCTGAACTAATGGCTGAAATGATCGATGCTCTGGAAGCCGACCCCCAGCTCATGAAAGACATTAAGGCCAGTAGAATTGGCCGTGATCAGGTGGACCAGTCGTATGTCCAGAGAGAGTATTTTCTAGCCTGTCAAGCCGCCAACGAGGGAAGTCACGAGGAGCAGCGTAAGTTTTTGGAGGCGGCCATTGATCTCAACCCAGAGGATCCCGACGTATTGATCGCGATGTACCGACTCGAGAATAGCGATGATGGGTTTCGCGAACAGACTGTGCTACGTATTCAACAGGCTGTCAGGACGATTGAGGGTTACATCGAGCAAGAGCCAGGCAATGCCCAGTCGTACAACTATTGGGCTTGGCTGGTGAGTAATACCGAGGGCGATTACGATCAGGCGGTTGAGTACTCACTCCGCTCGCTTGAGCTAAGCCCTGATAGCCCCAGCTATTTAGACACATTGGGCCGCTGTCAATATGCTGCAGGCAATCTGGAAGAAGCGGTTCGTGTCCAACGTGAAGCGGTCAGCCGACACCCACACCTGCAGGTGATGCGCGACCAACTAGAATTGTTCGAATCGGCCCTCGCCGAACATTCGAGCAATCGCGAATAATCCATCACGTTAGAATTGTAGATGACGAGACATTCGTTCCAACACGACCAGATCGAGTTAAGCTATTACGAAACTGGGAGCGGCGCGCCTGTTGTGCTTATCCACGGTTTTCCGCTTGATCACACGATGTGGCGGGCGCAGATTGAAGCGCTAAGCCAGTCCTTTCACGTGATCGCCCCCGACTTACGAGGATTTGGAAAGAGCTCTCTTGCTGAGGGCGACGCCCAGCGGGGAGTCGACATGCGTCAGTACGCGGCCGACGTTGCGGCCGTATTGGACGACCTGGGCGTCAGCGAGCCCGCTATCTTGTGTGGATTTTCCATGGGGGGCTACGTTTTGTGGCAGTTCGTGAGGGAGTTTCGCGAGCGAGTACGTGAGTTAGTGCTTTGCGACACAAAGGCAGCAGCCGATTCAGATGAGGTTCGCGCAGCGAGGATTAGCGGCGCCGAGGAAGTGTTGCTGTCCGGAGTCGGTCCGATTGCCGATAGCCTGTTACCCAAACTGTTGGCCCCGACCACGCTAGCAGATCGCCCCGACGTGGTGCATGCAGTCGACGCGATCATCCGTCGCACGGCTCCAGAGGCGATCGCAGCAGCGAACCGAGGCATGGCCCGTCGTCCTGACGTGCGCACCGCATTACCAAGTATCCAGGTGCCAGCGCTAGTATTGGTGGGAACAGAGGATGCGATCAGCCCACCGCAAGAAATGCGCGACATCGCCGCGGCGCTTCCGCATGCAGAGTTTGTTGAGGTGCCAGGGGCGGGGCACATGAGTCCGATGGAGAACTCCGGTTTTGTCAGCGATGCTATTCTACGTTTTGCGAATTGACTCAAAGACGCTCCGACTCGCTAGCGAGGGAGCTGGTAGGACGATTGGATTTTAAGGACAGCGCAGTCGTCGGGGAATGTGTGGAACGCTTGCACGCGGAGAGTTTTATCGCGGGACTCGACGTTGATGTAGCTCATCGCGCCAGTTTCAAGTCGGCCGCTTGCGTCGAACAGTTGCAGCATCCCCTGTCGCGTCGCCTGTAGAGTCAATTCTTTCTGATAAGCGAGGAACTTCTCGGGCTGGGCCGGTTCCAGAGAGAATGACATCTCGAAGGTTACGCCACCGTGGCATTCAAGACGATCTGACCGATCGCCTTTGAGTCGATAAGACATCAAACGGCGACGTTCAGGCAGAGGGTGATTAGCGGCTGTGGCCACTTCGGTGAGGATAATTCCCTGATATTGCCAGGTAACCAAATGTCCGGTGCTGGTGATCTGAACAGTTGCCTCGTAACCGGCACGTTTGATTGTGCGCGACTGATAAATATTGAACAGCTCAGGATGCAACGATCTGCCATATAGCTGAAAGACAAGCTCGGCAATTTTAGGACGCGTAGAAAGCACTGGATAGTTTCTCTTAATTGGTTTTAACTCTGCCATCGCGGTGGACGACTGATCTCATGCCTTTGATTATACTTGCCCAAGCCAACAGTCACAAAGGGTGTTTGTTAAGCCAGGAGGGGCCAAGGAAATTCTCTCTTGACAAATTTTCACTGTCGAACTTGTGCGGACTCGAAATCTGCTAGCACGAAGGAACTTCGTCGTTAGCAGGTCGACCCATTCAGAGGCGACAATAGCTGCTCATGACCAACACGTATCAGGTTTATCGACGACTGCTTGATATGCTGGGTCCGCAGCATTGGTGGCCCGGCGACTCGCCCTGGGAAGTTATGATCGGCGCTGTGCTGGTACAGAATACGAATTGGAAGAACGTCGAACGCGCGATCGACAACCTCCGCGAGGCAAACCTGACCGACCCACAGCGACTATTAGCTGTGTCGCCCGAAGAGTTAGCGGAACTCGTTCGCCCAGCAGGTTACTATCGGCTTAAGACAAAGCGATTACGGAATCTACTGGAGTTTGTCGTCGATGACTATGGCGGTTCGATCGAGGCACTGCGCGCGGTCGACATGAATCGACTGCGCGAGCAGCTGCTTGGCGTTCACGGCATTGGCCCGGAGACAGCGGACTCGATCCTACTCTACGCACTCGAGCAGCCTGCGCTCGTCGTCGATACATATACACATCGAATATTCGCCCGGCACGGTTGGATCGGTTACGACGCGGATTATGACCAGCTTCAGGATCATTTGGCAGCCGAACTGCCCCAGGACGTGACATTGTTCAACGAACTCCATGCGCTGCTGGTGAATATTGGGCACCATTATTGTCGAAGTCAGCCAATGTGCGAAGAGTGCCCTCTGGCCGAACTCTTGCCTGATGGCGGCATCGCACTTCCCGATTTCTGATCGATAGGTTGGAAGTGCTAGCAGACTCTAAGCAAGGTGTTGATACAGCCCAGACTGATGTAGCCCACCCAGCGGGGTTTGCCTATCATCCCCACCGCCGTAGTGCGTACTACGCGCCCGTTCCGCGTCGAGTTTTTCGTCCGCGCATATAGTTCTCTTGTTATCTTGGAGTGCAAGTCGTGAGTTCGATCCGCCCCCTCGCCACGATTACGTTGCTAGCCTTGGTCGGCGTCTTTCTGTACATGAAGATCAATGAGACTGAACCGCAATTGCCCGCTGACATCGCGGAATGGACGATGCCGGCAGAACTCGATATCAGCCAATCGCCCGCGGCCCCTAGTTTCGGAGAGAGTTCTTCCGCTCCTGCTCTCGCAGCCACCAGCAGCGCGCCTTCAGTACCGGCGGCAAGTAGTGCGCCGTCGTTCAGCGCCACACCGCCAACTTCAACCGCGCCATCGTTCTCTTCCAGTCCGCCCCCGTTCCAGCCAGAGAACGCGGCGTCTGAGGGCTCAACAACTAAAGCTCCCAACCTTCCGCCAATGCCGGCCGTTCCTCCCGTTGCGAACACGACTGACCCGGCTACAGCCGACGCGCCGCTGAATGTTGATGACATTCCACCTGTGCAAGTTTCCGAACCAGTCACTCAGGAAGCGAAGACAGCAGCTACACCCCAGGCTCAGGGTTCATTGTTTTCTGCAACACGAGTAACAGTGCAGTCGGCTCTCGATCGAGGCGAGTTGTCGCAAGCGTTGCTACTTTTGTCCGACTGGTATGGTGATCCCTCGCTCTCACCGGCGGAGACGCAAGAAGTCGATCTCTTACTCAGCCAATTAGCGGGCAGCGTGATCTATTCCACCGAACATCGCCTAGAACCTCCCTACATGGTGCAAGCCGGCGAAGGGCTGCAGGAAATTGCCCAAAAGTATGAAGTCCCTTGGCAGTTGCTGGCCAAGATTAATGGCCTAACGGGCCCTGACGGGCTTCAGCCGGGTCAGCAATTGAAAGTCGTTCGCGGCCCCTTCTCGGCCTTGGTCGACTTGAGCCAGCGTCGATTGACTCTGATGCTCGATCGCCGATACGCGGGACAGTTTGCAATCGACGTCGAACCGACTACCTCGGTTGAGGAAGGCCATTGGTCGGTTAACCAAAAGTTGATCAGCCCTGGCGACGCCAGCCAGATTGGTTCCGCGCCCACGACACCCACCGACCAAAAGAGCATTATGATGACCAACACCTCAGGCGCTGCGAATCAGATTGCGATACTACGTGGTGCAGGTGGCTCGGCGCCGGGCTCGGCTGATCCTGCGGGACGCGTCATTCGGCTTAAGAACCATGACGTCGAAGACGTATACGACATTTTGTCGCTAGGCTCTCGGGTGATCATCCGTCGATGATCTGACACTTAACCTCGGCGAGCGTTCATGGTATACCCCGGGTCGAAATGATCATCGCTCCTCCTGGGAACTAGAACACCATGTACGAACGACAAAAGCTCATTGAAATCGTCGGCGAACAGGCCCTGCAGTTCGGCCAGTTCACGCTCGCCTCGGGAAAGGAGGCAAGCTACTACCTCGATTGCCGTAAGGTGACCCTCGATGCGCAGGGCGCCAAGCTCATTGCCACAGGCATGCTGGAACTGATGGCCGACGACATGCCCGAATTGGTGGGTGGCATGGCGATTGGGGCTGATCCAATTACCGGAGCAATTCTCAGTTTGGCCGGCACGCGTGACCTGCCATTGCGAGGGATCATAGTTCGCAAAGAATCCAAGAAACATGGCACAGGTAAATTTGTCGAGGGACCTTTCGTTGAGGGCGAGCATGTCGTGATCGTTGAAGACGTGGTCACCACCGGTGGTTCGTCGCTGCTGGCGATCGAGCGCTGTGAAGCGGTCGGACTGAAGGTGGAGCGCGTGCTGGCGATTGTCGACCGACTGGAAGGCGGCCGCAAAGCCTTTGCCGAACGTGGCTATCAGTTGACCTCACTACTTACCATCGAAGATTTCGGCATCGAACCACCGGCGTAGAATGAGGCGAGTCCAAGGATGGAAACTTCGCTGCACCGACAACTCAAGGCACGCTATGCCGATAGCCCCGACGACCAAGAGGTCGCCTGCGAGAGTTATCGGATCGATGCGGTGAGCAATGGCGAGCTAATCGAAATCCAGCATGGGTCACTGGCGGCGATTCGCGACAAGATAGCCACGCTCTTGAAGAAACACCGCGTAACGGTGGTTAAGCCGATTGTTGCTCGGAAGCAGCTGATTAAACTCAAACGACGCGGCGGCAAGGTCGTTGGAAGTCGGCTGAGCCCTAAGCGGGGTCAAGTGCTCGACGTGTTCGATGAATTGGTGTACTTCACGCGCGTGTTTCCTCATAAACGACTGACACTTGAAGTATTGCTCGTCGAGGTGGAAGAACTTCGCTATCCCGGGCACGGGCGCCGTCGGCGTCGGGGCAAGCGGGATTTTCAGATCGAAGACCAACGTCTGGTGAGTATCTTGGAAGCACATCAGTTCCGCACCTTGAATGACCTGAGAAAGATATTGCCGAGCAAACTGCCAGCCACATTTCACACGGGCGATCTGGCCGAATGTTTGGAGATTAAACGATGGGTCGCTCAGCGAATCGCCTATTGCTTGCGGGAGACTGGGGCTATTAAGAGCGTCGGCAAACAGGGCAATGCATTGCTCTATCGGCAGCTTCGGCGTGCATCCTAGCCGCCAGCGGGCTTGCGGGCGCAATGCCTAACGCTTAAGTTGCTAACTACACGTCGTATCTCCCCGCGAGCCCCCATTCTTCCAATTTCCAAGCAAGTTGCTCCAGGCATCCCCAGCTTGGTCAGAAAATAGGTTTTCTGCCATGAGCCAAACAGATTCGCCCGCGGGCACATCGCCAGTGCGAACGCTCATGGGTGTGCAGGTAATTGGCACTGGGAGCTTCGTGCCGGAGAACGTCGTTACCAACGAGGATCTCGCAGCTCTAGGATGCGACGCCGAATGGATCGTGAAACGCACCGGCATTCGCGAGCGTCGTCACGCGCCGCCGGGCATGAACACTGGCGACATGTCGGTCACCGCCGCCGAACGGGCAATGCGATCCGCCGGCGTTGCCCGAGAAGACGTTGATTTATTGCTGCTCGCGACGTTCACGCCCGACCGCCTGTTCCCAGCTACCGCCACTACGGTTCAGGACCGACTCGGGTTGAACTGCGGAGCGATGGATTTGGTGGCAGCCTGCTCGGGATTCGTTTATGCCATGATGACCGCGATGCAGTTTGTGGCGACGGGTGGCAGCAAGTGCGCATTGGTGATCGGCACTGATACCAACTCTCGAGTTTTCGATCCGATGGATAAGAAAACTTATCCGATATTTGGAGATGGTTCTGGGGCAGTCGTCTTGGCACCCGGCAGCCCCGAGCAAGGCGCGCTGAGCTACACGCTTGGCGCCGATGGTTCAAGGGCCGACTTGCTCTGTCGTGACACGGGCGGTGTGGCCAAACCATTCGATCCTGACCTGGGCGACGATCGGTCACGATTTGCACGGATGGACGGACGGCCCATTTTCAAATGGGCTGTGCGCTGGATCGAAGAATCGTCCCGCGAACTCGTGGCTGCGGCAGATCTCACACTCGACCAGATCGACTGGTGGCTTTTGCACCAGGCAAACGCCCGTATTCTCGATCATGCGGCAGTCTCGATGGGTCTCGATCGTGACAAGGTCGTTATGCACCTCGACCGATATGGCAACACTTCGGCCGGTAGCATCCCGATTGCGCTAGACGAAACCGTGCGCTCCGGTGGAATTCGCCGGGGCCATCATCTTGTGATGTCTGGCTTTGGTGCGGGGCTTACCTGGGGTTCGACCGTATTCCGCTGGTAAAGACGATCCTGAGGCTAGGAAAACCTTGGAGCGATCAATCCGCGAGAACCCGTGTTCTATTTTTAAACGCTGCAGAGAATGTAAGTATCGATGACTGCCGCCAGAAAGAAGCCAAGACAGAAGACGTTGCCCCCTCGTAGCAAGGTCAAGCAGGTCGATACCTGGGATCTCGGTAGCCTCTATCGTAGTGAAAAGGCGTGGGAAACCGATTTCTCCAAATGGGAAAAAGAAATCAAGCGGTACCAGAAGTTCCGCGGCACTCTGGGCCAGGGTGCTAACAAGTTGGCCGCTTGTTTGAAGTTTGATGCTGAGTTTGATCGGAGGGCTGAGCGCTTAGGCACTTACGCTTTCCTGAAAACGACAGAGGACACAGCCGATAGCGATTTTCAGCGGATGATGGGTCGCTACCAGCATGCTGCCAGCGAGGCAAGCCAGGCGGCCAGCTTTATTCGGCCAGAGATTCTAGCGATTCCGACGAAAAAATTTCAGCAGTTTCTTAAATCGCCGACGCTCAAGCTTTATCGCGTGATGCTCGAGCGGTTGGTGCGCCGCAAGCCGCACACATTGAGTGATGGCGAGGAGCGACTGCTCGCGATGCAGAGTCAAATGTCCGAGACGGCCAACCAGACGTTTCGTCAGTTGACTGATGCGGACTTCAAGTTTGGATTGGTTAAGAACGAGCTTGGTGAGACCGTCGAACTATCGCACTCCTCGTTTTCCGCTTTGTTGCACTCAGCTAAGAGAGACGTGCGTCGTAAGGCGTTTCATCAGTACTACGACGTGTACGCTGGTCACGAAAATTCACTGGCAGCCACTCTGAGTGGCTCGGTGCAGCGCGATGTCTATTATGCCAAGGCGCGTGGCTACCCAAGTGCGATCGAGGCAGCTCTGTTCACCGATAACGTACCTCTGAAGGTTTACGACAACCTTATTAGCGCTGTGCGAGGACAACAAGATACGATTGGCCGCTATCTAGAACTTCGTCGTCGCAAGATGCGACTCAAAGATTTGCACCAGTACGATACCTATGTGCCGATTCTAAGCGGATTGGATCAAAAGCGTACTTGGAAGCAGGCAGTCGATGCCGTGCTTCGTTCACTCGAGCCATTGGGCGAAGAATACTGCAGCGTGCTACGAGGTGGCCTGACCAAGGAACGCTGGTGCGATCGCTATCCCAACCGGGGCAAGCAGAGCGGAGCGTTTAGCTGCGGCACTTTCGATGGCGCGCCTTATATCCTGATGAACTACCAGCCAACGGTGCTCGACCACGTATTCACGCTTGCTCACGAGGCGGGGCACTCGATGCACAGCTATTATTCGGCAAAGCATCAGCCCTATGTTTATTACGACTACACGATCTTTGTTGCCGAGGTGGCTAGTACCTTCAATGAGCAGCTATTAAGCCGGCATCTGATGCAGCGCGCCGAGTCCGATCAGCAGCGGGCGTACCTGGTGAACCGCGATATCGACGCGATCCGTGGCACGATCATTCGGCAGACGATGTTCGCCGAATTCGAAAAAGTGATTCATGCCCTGGCCGAATCGGGGGAACCGCTCACAATCGATTGCCTGAAGGAAGAATACGGAAAACTGCTGGAGGCGTACTTCGGTCCTGATTTTGTAATCGACCCCGAGCTCAGGCTAGAGTGTTTGCGGATCCCGCACTTTTATCGAGCCTTTTATGTTTACAAGTATGCCACTGGCCTGTCGGCAGCTATTGCATTGAGTGAGCGAGTGCTTGCTGGCGGAGAGCAAGAGCTCAATGATTATCTCTCGTTTCTAAAAGGGGGCTGCAGTAAGTTCCCACTCGATCTGCTTCGCGATGCAGGTGTTGACATGGCGAAGCCGGGGCCGGTTAACACGGCTCTCGATCGTTTCGAATCGCTTGTGGACGAACTCGATTCACTACTGTAAGACGACTCATAAACTATTCGTTGTCCGCGGCCTCGCGCTCGATCCCCGGCCTTTTGGCTGGGCGGGTAACAACGTAGGTCAATACGATGCCGACGACGACACCAATGGAGAGGACACCAGCGAACACCCAGGGTGCATTGCCTGCTTCCCAGTTTTCCAACCCGTGGTGCAGTTTCATACTGAGGATCGCTGAAATAGTGGCCAGCGGAAAGAAAAATGCAGCTAGCATGTTTAGCCGGTGTGCGGCTACGGCGCGTTGCCGACTGGCCTGAGCTTGCGCTTCCGCTTGGTGTGCAGTTTCGAATTCAAGGGCGGTTTGAGCGTCGTTATAGAGCAGTTCTGCGCGGCGAACTAGATCGTAAGCTCTGTCGCGCCAGTCGATGAGTAGGCGCTCGTCTGGTTGCAGCTCGCGTGCATCTTGCAATGCGGCTAGCAAATTGCGGATCGAGCGGCGAATCGGACCCATCGCGCCGAGAATGTCAAAATAGCCGACGCTCGCGCTTGTCGCATCGAAGGCATCGGCTATTCGATCGATCGTTGTCTCGTAAGTGTTAAGCTGCTCATCAACGGCCTGATCACCCTTAACTGGTAGAGTCGAGCGCCACAGCCCCTCGGAATTACGCCAGAATAGCTGGCCAATTCGCTCGCGGTCGCGTCGCTGTGGCACATCGTGTAGCACCAGTAGCAAGTTGCCTTCGTGCTGGATGACACGCTGCCGGCCAGGTCGATTGCCCAACCGAAACCGGACCACCGAGGGCAAGTCCCAATCGACAGGAATCAGCGGACAGCTGGCCATGATTTTTACCTCGTCCTTGTACAAATAGAATCTATTTAGCGCGAAGACTGTCTTTGCCAAATTGAGTGACCCAATAAAAAGGGCGACCTTGTTCGTCGACGCGCAGCTCTCCGGCCAATCTGGCCTGACTGAGCAGTCGATCGACCGCTTTTTTTAGGTAGGTCTTTCCCGCGGGTAGTTTTACATCAATCTCATTGGGCTGGATATCGCGCTCGGCGAGGATTCGCTCGTCGTAAATTACCGTGACACCCAACCTGGGCTCCAGAGCCTCGACTGCCTTTGATAGAGTGTAACCGTCGATCTCGATGGTAAGAAACTCGAACATCTTCGGTACCAAAGTTCGCGGGCTTCCCCGATGCTTCCAACCAACTGGCCAATGATCGAGTTGTGGGTCGTGCAACTCAATGACCATTTTTACTGGTCCGCCATCTGACTTCTCCGGTCGTAGTACAAGCTGATTATTGCGCAGGGCAATGGCTAGCGCCGTGCCCGCCGACATGCCGCGAAGCTCCGCCGTGAGTAGATCTGCTCGGCGCAGCGTTGCTATTGCACTCGCACTGCGGAGCACCGGTACATTGAGTATTCGCTCAAGTTGGTTGAGCATATCGGCGGGAGTCATTCCCGTAGTTGAGAAGTCGATTATGCGTGACAGATCGCCATGCACCTGGCGGAACTGTTTCTCTGTGAGATCGAACCTGCCCAGTTCTTCGCCGAAAGATTCTCGCTGGGCGAGATCTTGCAAGAATTTCTCCAATGCCTTCCGGTCGGCGGTTCGGTAACGTCCGTCGGGAAGCACCAGTTCGTTTCGTCTATTTAGGATGGCCACTACCTTGAAGTGGGCTCCGGCGGCGCTCTCGGTTTTAGTCACTTCTGGCCGCTCGCCCGGTCGTCCGCTCCTCAATCGTACCCGACCGAGACCCATTTTACCCAATAGCTTGGCCCACTGCTGCGGGGCGGTCAGCGGCACGCCCGACTGCATTGCCACTTCGACATCGATTGGCAATTCGGCTTGAGCCGGAGTGCTGTCGAAAGATGCGCATGCTATCGTCAGCAACCATACGACCTGTCTGATTGTCGGCCTTAAAGACATTCTATTCTCTGCAATGTGTCAGCCCGTGAGACCATCGTGTTGTCAGGATATCGCATCTTGCAAAACGGGCCAACGTCGCCGGCAGTCGGCGGTTGCCAAGGCGATGGTTTTTGCGAGAATACGGAGAGATTCCAATTCGAAGTTTCCACAAGGAGCCTCACAATGTCACGTCCCGTCACTCTTTTCACTGGTCAATGGGCTGATCTGCCGTTGGACGACTTGGCTCGTAAGGTGAACGAGTTCGGCTACGATGGATTGGAGCTGGCCTGTTGGGGCGATCATTTTGAAGTCGACAAGGCGGCCGCCGACGAAGGCTATGCGAACGCAAAGCGCGAGCAGTTGGAACGCTATGATTTAGAGTGCCACGCGATTAGCGCCCACTTGGTTGGACAGGCGGTATGCGACCCCATCGACTCGCGGCACCAGGCGATTCTACCCGATTATGTCTGGGGTGACGGCGATCCGGCGGGCGTCAATGCTCGGGCAGCTGAGGAACTGAAAGAAACTGCACGTGCTGCTCAGCAGCTTGGAGTCGATGTAGTAAATGGTTTCACCGGCTCGGGGATTTGGCATTTGTTGTATAGTTTCCCGCCTGTATCAGAAGCGACTATCGATCAGGGCTTTGCCGATTTTGCGGAGGCCTGGAATCCTATACTTGACGTGTTTGGCGAGTGCGGCGTGCGGTTTGCCTTGGAGGTGCATCCCACTGAAATTGCTTTCGACATCTACACCGCTGAGCGCGCGTTGGAAGCCTTAGGACATCGTGATGAATTCGGCTTTAATTTCGACCCGAGCCATTTAATTTGGCAGGGAGTCGATCCGGTGGAATTCATCCGCGCTTTTCCTGAGCGGATCTATCACATGCATGTCAAAGACGCGATTGTCACGCTCAATGGTAAGAGCGGTATCTTGGCAAGTCATCTCAACTTTGGCGATGCCCGACGGGGTTGGGACTTTCGCTCGCCAGGCCGCGGGGGTGTGAATTTTGAGGAGATTATTCGCGCCTTGAACGACATTAAGTACACCGGGCCCTTGAGCGTGGAATGGGAAGACGCCCGGATGGATCGAGAGCACGGAGCACGCGAGGCGTGTGAATTCGTCAAGCGGCTAGACTTCACTCCGGCAAATGTCGCCTTTGATGCGGCATTTTCCGAGGGCTAAGAAGTCTCGAATTTGACGACCAGACCTAACCGGAGAACACAGTCAGCGCCACATCTGCATTTACTCAGTTGTTGCCGTGCTACAATAGTGGTGGAACCACTTTTTCCCTTGTAGGTCGTTGCAGTGCGGAAACTCTCTATCCTATTGCTCCTGCTAATAGTCGCGAATCTGCGGTTGGATCTCTACGGGCAAAGCCTAGCGCATGGCGAGCTCTTGTTCGTAGCACCTGATCTCTATTCGCCGCAATCGGATGACGATCTGTCACAGCCGAATCGTCAGCGGGCCGATGAATTGCTTAAGCGCTCGCGCACGGCGTGCGACTCGGGAGACATTGGCATGGCCTTGCAGTGGGCCACCCGTGCCTTGCGTGAGGACCCAAATCATGCCGATGCTCGGCGCGTGTTGGGCTATCGACGCGTTGGTGACACTTGGGCGGGCAACTACGCGGCTAGGCGCTTAGAGCGTGGCGAAACTTGGCATCCGCGGTACGGTTGGATCTATCCCCAGGATCTCGCTTTCTGGGAAGGGGGCGAGCGGCCATTGGGAAAGAGGTGGATCTCGGCCGAGGACGATGCCCGGCGTCACGATACGATCGACGACGGCTGGCAACTACGGACTGACCATTTCCAGATCGTGACCGATCACAGCCTCGAAGCAGCCACCGAGCTGGCGATGCGCTTGGAAAAACGCTACCAAATTTGGCAACAGTTGTTCGGAGGGTTCTATCTCGATCAGGCAGACCTTGTTAAGCGGTTCGATGGCCAGGAGACTAGCGGCTATCGGAGCAAGCCCTTCCGAGTGACCTACTATCGCTCGCGTCAAGAGTACAACGATTCGCTGCGCCGTCGGCAGCCGCGGATCGAGATGACGCTTGGTATCTACTTCGACGCACTGCGATCAACGCACTTTTTCGCAGGCCCTGAGCAGGATGCAGGTACGATTTTTCATGAGGCTGTACATCAGTTCTTCCAAGAATCGCAACCCGCAGCGCGAAGCGTTGGCGGACTTTCGAACGCCTGGTTGGTCGAAGGCGTGGCCTGCTATTTCGAATCGTTGGCCGAGCACGACGACCCACAGATTGGACGTTTCCATTCGCTGGGTACACCGGGCGCAGGTCGTTTGCCTGCCGCACGGCAGCGGTGCTTGGTTGACGAATTCTACGTGCCACTTGCCGAATTATCGGCCATGGGAACGACGGACCTACAGCGCCGCACCGACATTGCTCGGCTCTATAGTCAGTCGGCTGGATTGGCAACATTCTTGATCCACGGAAACGGAGGCGCCTACCGGCCCGCATTAGTAAAACTGTTGCAGGCGATCTACGCCGGGCGCGATACGGCTACTTCGTTGGCAGATCTCACTGGTCGGAGTTTTGCGCAGCTCGACGAGGAGTACCGGGAATTTCTCGAATCGTTGCCCTAACTGAGCAGACCGCGCGAGCGTCGGCGTTGACCGGAGTGTCTGTGGGCAGTACGATCGGTTTTTCGCTTTGCGGTGGCTGTAGTTCAGTTGGTTAGAACGTCGGATTGTGATTCCGAAGGTCGTGGGTTCGAATCCCATCAGCCACCCTCTTTCCGGCAACCCTGCTCGAGAGCCGCTCGTCCCCGAGTCTTGGTCCTTTTCAGATGGAACTCTTCATTAGGTTAATGGACGAACTCGAGGTGACGCGCGAGCAAGCTGAAGGTGGAGCTGGCTCGCTGTTGCATCTTGCTCAATCCCGTTTGAAGCCTGAACAGTTTGTTCAAGTCGCTGACACCATCCCGGGAATATCCGATATTATTGCCAAGGCGCCCCGCTTTGAAGTCTCGGCTCGCGGACAGCTACTCGCCAAGCTTAGCCGGATGTTCGGCGGGTTGGGCGGCCTCTCCCCGCTGGCCAGGCCCTTCTCTCGTTTGCACTTAGAGAGACCGATGATCCGTCAGTTCGCCAATGTGCTCGTTCGTTTCTTCGCCGAAAAAGGCGGGCCGGAGATAGAATCGCATCTCGGCGGCGTGTGGCGATAGGGACACTCTAGAGACCGGCATTCTTCTGTTGAGTGCATAGCCTGCGGCAGACTAGAATTGATGAAGACACTTTCTCTGAGATACAAGGCTCCTCATGCCAGATTTCGACAAACTTGGGTCATTCTACCTCGGACGCAAGCACGATCTGGCGGCAGGGGAAACTCAGCCGGATCCGGTGCTCTACGACAGCAAAGATCTGACGACGCACGCCGTTTGCGTGGGAATGACTGGCAGCGGGAAGACTGGTTTGTGCTTGTCGCTGATCGAAGAGGCAGCCCTTGATGGGATTCCCATAATTGCGATAGACCCGAAGGGTGACTTGGGCAATCTACTGTTGTCTTTTCCAGAGCTGCGTCCGAGCGACTTTCGACCCTGGGTCGATCCGGCTGTAGCTTCTCAAAAGGGAATTACACCCGACGAGCTGGCGGAACAGACGGCTGAATTGTGGCGCACGGGACTTAACAATTGGGGCGAAGATGGCGCTCGGATCGAGCGATTCAACTCAGCGGTAGAGAAAACGATTTACACTCCCGGCAGCTCCGCAGGAGTACCGCTGACTGTGCTAAAGTCGTTCACAGCCCCTCCGCAGGCCGTCGTAGACGATAACGATGCGTTTCTCGAACGTGTGCAGGCGACAACATCTGGGTTATTGGCCCTGTTAGGCATCGATGCCGATCCAGTGCGAAGTCGCGAACACATATTTCTTTCGAAGCTGCTCGATGAGGCGTGGCGTGCTGGCCGCAGCCTCGACCTAGCAGGACTAATTCAGGAGATTCAGCAGCCGCCATTCAAACAGGTAGGCGTGATAGATTTGGAGAAGTATTTCCCTGCCAAAGATCGGTTTAAGCTGGGTCTGGAGCTGAATAACTTACTAGCTTCTCCCTCGTTCGCGAGCTGGCTTGAAGGCGAACCGCTCGATGTGCAGCGATTGCTTTACACCACAGCCGGGCAACCTCGTCTGTCGATCTTGTCCATTGCGCACTTAAGCGACGCTGAGCGAATGTTCTTTGTGACAATTCTACTGGGAGAGGTTATCAGTTGGATGCGTTCTCAGTCTGGCACGGGAAGTCTGCGAGCGCTGTTATACATGGACGAAGTATTTGGCTACTTTCCGCCAACAGCCAACCCTCCCAGCAAGCGGCCTATGCTAACGCTACTTAAGCAGGCCCGGGCGTACGGACTTGGCGTGGTATTGGCCACGCAGAACCCGGTTGACCTCGACTACAAGGGACTTTCTAACGCGGGCACGTGGTTCCTGGGCCGACTGCAGACCGAACGAGACAAGATGAGAGTACTGGAGGGACTGGAAGGCGCTTCGGCACAGGCGGGTTCTAGTTTTAATCGCGGAGAGATGGAAGCGACGCTTGCTGCACTGGGTAGCCGCGTGTTCTTGATGAACAATGTCCACGACGATCATCCGCAAGTGTTTCACACACGCTGGGCGATGTCGTATTTAGGCGGTCCACTTACGCGCGACCAGATTCGCACATTAATGGCCGATCGCAAAGCAGAGCTTACCGCGAATAGTAAATCTCCTTCTGCATCGACCGTCGCGGGTAACCGCCCCGTGACTACAGCGGACATTGCTCAACGGTTTTGGCCGATTAACAGCGATCTCTCGCAGGAAGCGCGAGTGCAATATCGTCCTGCCTTATTGGGCTACGGCAAAGTTCATTTCGCCCGCACTTCCCTAGAGATTGATTATTGGCGCGACTGTGTAGTTTTACAGACGGTACATGACAAACTGCGAGAGCCGGTTTGGGACTCGGCTATGGTTTTCGAACAGACTTCTGAGCCGTGTGACGATCCCGTACCCGGCGCGCGATTTGTAAATCTGCCTTCCCCGTTGGCTAACGAAAAGAACTATGCCGTCTGGGAAAAGGAGCTGGCAGACCATCTCTATAGTTCGGAGCGCCTAGTCGGCTGGCGCTGCGAAGCGTTAGATGAAAATTCTCTAGCCAAAGAACCGGAAGAGGATTTTCGAAGTCGACTAACCAAACTCCTAGGGCAGCTTGGGAATGATGTCGAAGAGAAGAGAGTGAAGGTTCGCAAGAGATATGAGAAACGGATTAAGGACGCCGAAAAATCTCTCACGAAAGCGAAAGCCCATTATTCCGAACAAAGGAATCAGTTCTTACTGAGCATCGCGGGAGTTGTGCCGGCGATTGTCATGTTAATCCCAAAGCTTCTTACGAAGGGAAGCAATAAACGGATGTCATTCGGTTTTCTCAAAAAGCCTAGTACAGAGTTGGGTCAGGCATGGAGAGCGAGAAAACGCTTAAAGAGACGGAAAGTAGCCTTGAAGGAGTTTCAGCGAGAATTGCAGGAAGAGTTGGACCAACTTGAGCCTGACTTAGATCCGACGAAACTAGAACTGGAAGAATTCGAACTCTCGCCAATCAAAGGCGACATGCGGGTCGATCGCGTCGAGCTGGTATGGATGCCGTGGCATACCGATGCAAGTGGCACAGCTCAACCGGCATATTGAGCATCGTTTTGTGGTGAGACGCCAGGGTTGCTCAGCTCGCTTGCTTTGCTAGATCAGGTTTTGCCCTTTCTGCCAGTAGCGATTGGTGCATCATACTAGGCTCGGTACAATGAAATGGATCCATTGAACGACAGCAATCGAATTGTTCACTTTCTAGCACAGGCAAGCATGTATCCATCGAGCGCCCTAAAACTGTTTTTCGTTATACCATTACTGCTCTGTTCGATCGGCTGTCAGCAGCGCAAGGCGACGAAACTTCTCGGAGAGTGGGTGGGGCGGCCAGATACCGCCCAAGCCCGAGCTAAGCGCGAATCACTAAAATACGGTGACCAAACCCCTGACGAACGTGATGCAGGTTCGGAGTCAGTCACCGATTGGCAACAGGTGGACGTTGAAGTCAAATTTAATTTTGTGAGCCGTACTCAGTTGGAGATGTCTTTAGCCGATGGCTCCGAACCGCACAGCGGCACGTGGCGAGTGATAGAGACATCGCCTACCGGCTGCGCGATTGAGGTCGAAACCAACACAGGTCCAGATCAATCGGCCGAGCTGCGTCGGTTTCAACTGGAAATGGATGAGCGCGACGGCACACTAACCGGTTTTTTGCTCACCGAAACCGGCGCCGATCGCCAGCTCGGCGCGCTTTACTTTCGTCGGTTAGAACAGGCAGATTAGACAGCCAAGATGTGCCAGTGGCGCTACGCTGAGAATTTCTGCAATCGCCTCATTTTATTTGGAGCCCTTACCATGTCGGAACGAGAACGCTGGATCGTCTATCCCTTGATTTTTTTCGCACTCGGTGCCGCTGTGCGGGATAAACTGTTGCAAAGTGTCGAAGCCAAGGAAATCATCTGCGAGCGCGTAAGGATCGTCGATATGCAGAACCCGACGGTTCCGTTGGCCGTGTTAGGCTTCCACCGAGCTCGATCCAACGACCCAACGCAACTTGCCGATAGAGTAGGTCGGTTGCAATTAATCGACAGCGAGGGCAATGAAGTGTGCGACATCAAGAGCGACGTCTATTTTCGTCACCTCCGGACTAGCTTGCTACAGGTGAGCGACCCGCAGGGGCAGCCGTTAGTCACCGCCGGAACTGAGCCAGTACCAATACCGGGAAGTTTCGTAGAAGGCCAGGATCCACCCGTGTCGTATCAAGGCGTGATCTATCTGAACAATAAACCACTAGGAACGGGGGTCCGTCTTGCCCCACCGGCGTCGCGAGAGGTTCCTTCGACTAGCCAGCCAAGTACTACTCCTTAGTTTGATCTCATTAAGCACATAGAAGTCCTTAATGGTGATGCGCGGGCAGTCTCGATTAAAGTGGGCGAGTTTTGACAGTTGTGCCAGCCATCTAGAGAGAGAATCTAGGGAATTCCGTGCAGTTTAAGGTCTCCGCGAGTTGCGTTCTCCCCTGCCTACACGCTAGGCTGTAGCCACCGCTTTGCCTGCGTATTCCTTTAAGACCATAAGACGACCCGAGGCTGAACTGGTTGCATGCCGATGGCAGTTGCCTCATCATCTCGATCGGCAGTAGTATTCGTCTGGAACTAGGCAGCTGGAAGCTATTCTCAATCCGACCTTAGGATTCATGACGAGTTCCACTCCTCGAGTCTTTCACGCTATGCACGGCAATCCAATCGATAACGGCCAATGCTCGGCCACTCTGGCCGATCTATTGGGCCGACGCGCTGCCGAGTTTCCCGACCGTTTGGCGTTTGTTTTCGAGGAGTTGGACGGTCAGAGCCAGCAGTGGACGTATCAAGAATTGGACCAGCGCGCACGCGCTATCGCAGCGTCGTTAGTTGAGCGCACGAAAGTGGAAGACCGGGCTATGCTGGTCTACCCTGCCGGTTTGGATTTTATCGCAGCTTATTTTGGCTGTATCTACGCGGGCGTCCTCCCTGTGCCTGCCACTTATCCGAAACCCAAGCGACCACTTCCTCGGCTGGACGCGATTGTGGCTGACTGCGCGCCGCGGCTGGTGCTCACGCACAGCTCGGTACTGGGTGGGTTGTGCCTGGAACAGCAATCACCAGCCCTGGCAGCGATCCCCTGGGAGGCGACTGATAAACTTGGATCGGCTCCCAGAGATTTCCAACCGATCAAATGTCAGGCAGATGATCTAGCGTTTCTGCAATACACCTCTGGTTCTACTTCCGAGCCACGTGGTGTGATGGTAACTCATGAAAACCTGCTGAGTAATCTGGAAGCGATCAGAACCGGTTTCGAAATTCCTCCCGAAGATCAGTCTGGAGGGCCAACGAAGGGTGTCTTTTGGTTACCGGCTTATCACGACATGGGTTTAATTGGAAGCATTCTTTCGCCGATATACGTCGCAGGCACAAGCTACTTAATCGCGCCAACTACCTTTTTGCGACGTCCTCAAAGGTGGTTAGAGTTGCTGTCGCAAACTGGTGCATCCATCAGTGGCGCTCCCAATTTCAGTTACGAGTTGGTCGTCCATAAGACTTCACCGGCCGATCGGGCTGAGCTAAATCTTGAAAATTGGCAGTTGGCCTTTTGTGGGGCAGAACCGATTCATCCGTCGACACTCGAACTATTCGCGAATGCGTTCGCTCCGGCGCGATTTAACCCAAGTGCGTTTTACCCTTGTTACGGACTGGCGGAAGTCACTCTCTTGGCTACCGGTGGCCAGGGGCCTGCCGAACCTGAAGTGCTTTACGTTGACCGCAGTAAGTTGGGAATGCATCACGCGGTAAACGTCGGTCGTGAGCATCCACAAGCTTTTCCGTTGGTCAGTTGCGGCTCTGCTCGGCATGGACTCCAAGTGGAAATCGTCGATCCTAGATCTCACAAAGTGAACGACGAAGGTCGCGTAGGAGAGATCTGGATTGGCGGAACTTCAGTTGCCCGCGGCTATTGGAATCAAGAGGAACTTAACCGTGAGATGTTTCAAGCGCATCTTGCCGACGAACTTGAGGAATCCAAAGCCCCAGGTCAGAGCTTCCTGCGCACGGGTGACCTTGGCTTTCAGCTCGATGGACAATTGTACGTGACCGGACGGATCAAAGATGTGATTATCATCCGCGGCCGAAACTACTACCCTCACGACATCGAGCGAACAGCCCGGCAAGCTCATGACGCGGTTGATTTAGGAGCAGCATTTTCCCTGGAAATCGAAGAGCAGGAACAACTGATAGCTGTTCATCAGATTAGTCGAGAGCATCGAAAAGCTGACTTCGACGAAGTGTTGCGAGCCATCCGGGCGGCGATCGTCGATGAGCATGAGATCGATCCGCACGCGATCGTCTTGATTCGACCGGTGAGTTTACCGATTACTTCAAGTGGTAAAGTGCAGCGCCGGTTGTGCAGGGAACAATATTTGGCGGGTGAGCTCTCGATAACTGCCCAGTGGACCAATCCCCATGACGCAGCGGAGCCGGCGGATCCTACACTAATGACGCGACCAGGTTTTCTGGACTCATTGCCTAATGTTTCGTCGGTACAGTTGTCAGCTGATGTGCAGCAATGGCTCGTGGAGTGGCTATCCGCTAGAGCGAATTTGATGCCCGGTGTGATGGGTACTACTACGCCGTTTGCCGAGTTAGGAATCGATTCGCTAACCGCTGTAGAAATCAGTCTAGAGCTCGATAAGCTGCTGGGCCTGCAATCGCCGCCGATGGTGATCTGGAGCTGCCCCAATGTCGAAGCGTTGTCTGAATATTTGGCTGAGCAGTTACTCGCACCTGCGGCCAAGATATCGGCTACGAATGGCGTAGGCGACGCAGTACCAGGCTCGCTGCAAGAGAAGCCTTAGCGATCTTCGGTCGAATCTAGAGGAAGCTTTTCGAGCTTAGCCTCACTTTCATGCCCACTCTGCGTAACGTTTGACGTTTCTCCACCCAACGAAATGCTCAATGCTTGCATCGCCCCGGCTGAATCTTCCTCCGAAAGCGACGATGGGATTGGCTCGGCGCTCACGTTGGGTGACCACTGATCTTCTTCAACAGGCTTAGCGGATGGCACCGTCTCTGGTGTAGCACGCTTCTCTGGCTTCTGATCATAGGCTCCGTAACTAACTCGCGGCGCATTGGCCGATGCATAATTAAGTGGGCGACTTTGCCCGCGGAGTCGTTCCCGCTCTGCGGCGTCGTGGTAGGCCATCTGAGGCCATCCGCCTTCGCTGAGGTAAACGTCGTCGTAAGCCAGAAGCGAGCCCTTGGCGAAGTGAACGTTCTTCACAGCAACTGCAAACTCGGCTAATGCGCGGTGGTGTTGGCTGTCAGCCTCGGCGAGACGTCTTTGGGCGTCGAGTAGTAGATCGAGAGGCGCCTTCTCAGCTTCAAACTCAGCCCGGATCGCTTCCAGCTGTACGCGTGCCGCGTCGAGCCGGTTGAACGAAGTCTGCGACACAACATAAGCCCGTTCCATGTCGGCAACAGCCGAGGCAACTTCATGCAAGACTTCGTGTTCCTGTTCTTTTAAAATCGCTCTCTCGCGGCAAAGCAGCAGCTCGGCATTGCGGGAGGCCGCGAAGCCCCGGCGGTATCCAATTGGCACACTCAGCTCCAGCCCGAGTTGCCATTCTTGGAAGTCGCCACTGGTCAGGTCTTCATAAGCATTGTCGAAGCGTGGTTTATCTCCGCCGGAGTTCAAGAGATCATGCCCAAACCCACGCCACCGATAGCGGCCCACCGCGTCGAAACGAGGTAACAAGAAGTTCTTGCTGGCAATCCACTCTAACTCGCGCCGGCGGATCTCAAACCGTTGGCGACGTAGCTCGGTGCGCCGCATCACCGATTCGCGGGTGATTTCACTCCAATCGAATGCAACGGGTGCGTTCAGGGGTTCGTCGGCTGGACGCAGCAACCGCCCGTCGCTTGGCGGCAAACCGATTAGATTTCGTAGGCGTCGCTCTGCAACGTGAACTCCGCCGTTCGCACGGAAAGTTCCGCCGCCTGAGCCATTGCCGGTCCGAGTGCCATCAATCAAGCGGCCGCTCAGAGCGTTTTCCACCTCTTCTTGAAAGCGGAAGTACTGTTCGCGGGCTTGGGCTTCTTTGAAAGCCTCGCCACCGCGTCGACCGGCGTCGTAAAGCGCTCGAACTCGGCGCCAAGTATCGAGGGTTGCATCGCGGGCCTGGGTTTTTGCATCGAGATCGCGGTAGGCAAAATAGAGATCCCAATAAGCGTTTTCGACGTTGTTTACCAGGTTGCGAACTGCAATTTCAAATTCGGCTAACTCGACGTCAGTGTTCACTCGAGCGATTAGCACACCGTTGTAGATGCCTGGCACGACGCTCGGGCCCGCGATCCGATTGAATTCTGTGCCGCCACCTTGCATTAACGGATGGCGAAACTCTGTCTCAAAGTTGACATTCCATGCACTCGGGAAGAGGTTGCTGGGAGCATTATTCCCATCGTATTCGACGTTGTGGCGGAAACTGAATTCCGAACCAGTAACTGCGCGTTTCGAGAGCTGCGACTGGATAACTGCAACGTCTTGCCGCAAGATCCTAGTGCCACCGCCGAAGAATTCATTATTCAACGCCCGGTCGTTCTTCTCGCCAAATACGCTGGTGGAGAACTGAGCGTCGAAGGCGCTTAACGCCGCGTCGATGCCAAAGCGTGGATCAGTCTCCTGCACCGCAGGATCCCAATAAGTCTCAATCGTTGAGGGAGAGCGCAATACGGCTCCGCCCAGTTCCCGCAGCACCTGCGACTGGGCTAGGGCCATGTGTATCACTTCTTCCAAAGGCAGGTCCCAGTACTCTTGTTCACCTGTGTCGGCGAGTGTAATCGGTTCGACACTAGCCCAATCGGAATCGATAGCACAGCACTGGCTGACCTTTGGATATTCAATCTCCGAAGCGATCTGGTGATAGCAGTCGCCTGAATTGCAAGCTTTGAAATCACTGCCACTACGCGAACGACAGCCCCCAGCCGCTGCTAGCGCGTAGCAGAGCAATACGACGAGTGGCTTGCGAATTAGCGATGAATCGTGCATTTCAGCCGATTTGTTGCCTGGTACACCGGGAGCCCCCCTGTAAGTGCCGAGACAGTCTCGATTAAGTTTTCGGCGTGTTAGAACCGGCGCAATCAGAGTTTTCGCTGCGAATCGATAAAAACTCCAGATTCGCTAGAACTGGCATGCTTTACGCAGCTTGCCAAGTTGGAAACTCCTTCGCCCACTTTCCGGCATAATGTCACTGCTAGTGCCTCGGCTAGGCACAGCTTGGATATACTGAAACTGTGATGTTCTCGACCGAAAAACACGATTGGCCCGAGTCCGCCTGGCAGCAGGTTGAGCAGTTTGTGGACGATCTGCACGAGCACGCGCGCGCGCCGATCGATGCGAAACTGTTCTATCGTCAGTTGTTGGATGGTTGCGTAACGACTCTCGCAGCTGGGGGTGGAGCAGTATGGCAGCGAGATCCTCGGGGGCAGTGGGGCGTCGTATATCAGACCAATCTTGAACGTGTCATCGGGATGGACGACGTAGCTGTAGCGAACGCTCATGAGAGTCTGCTGGAGCGCACCGCGACAACCGGCCAACCGACTTGCTACGCGCCGCATAGTGGAGGAGAAGCGGATTTTGAGAATCCAACCGAAGCGATGCTCCTCGTCGGAGCTGTGCCGGTAGAGTCGGGTCCGGCCACGGTGATCGAACTGTTCCTGCCTACCGGCCAGAGTCCCGCGACTCAACAAGGCTGGCGCGAGCTGATGGAAACCGTATGCCATGTCGCGGCCGAGTATCACACTTGGGATGAGTATCGAAAGCTGAGGTCCGAGCGCGGTTTCCACAGTCAGTCGCTCGCTTTCTTGCGCCGTGTACATGGTCGAGTCGACCTGCGGAGGACAGCCTTTGAGATTGCCAACGAAGGCCGGCGGCTGATTGAAGCCGATCGGCTGAGCGTATTGGTCCGTCGCGGCACGGCTTGGCGCTTGCTGGCCGTGAGTGGAGTGGACCGCATCGAAGCGCGGGCCGACGCAACGAAGAGCTTAGAACAACTGGCTGATTGGACTGCTCGTTGGGGTGAGCCGCTCGACGGAACCGACCAAAGTGGAATTGACGAACTGCCCACGGAGTTGGGCGACCTTCTACAACGCCATGTCGACCAATCGCAATCGCGTCGTCTGGTGGCTGTGCCACTGCAATTCGTTTCCGGCAACGACGACGTTACGACCAATAGCGATTCACAAAACCAACCTTCAGCCGTACTCGTTGCCGAACAGTTCCAAGCCGAGAGTGGTAATCTGTCGCGACAGCGCGTCATCGAGTTGGCCCATCTCAGCGAACCAGCTCTGAGCCAAGCGGTGCGGCTCGATCGTTTCGGGTTGCGTAGCGTGTTGCGTTGGAGTGATCGCTGGTCGAAACTCGGTTGGCTAAAGGGAGTCAGCCGGTTGACCATAGCCACTTTCGCGCTGGCAGCGCTCGCGGCGACATTGATCTTCGTCCAGCGTGACTTTGAGATCGAAGCCCCTGCGCGCCTGACGCCACTTGTGGAGAGTGACGTATTCGCGACAGCTGATGGCACGATCGCGGCAATTCGCGTTGAGCATGGCGACCAAGTTGAGCCTGGCGAAGTGCTTGCGGTTCTCGACGATCCGCAGCTGATTCTAGATCTACAGCGCGTACGTGGTGAAATCGAGACGACCCGTAAACGAATGGAAGCCATTGCCGTAGCCCGCACTGATCGCTCAGTTCGTGAGGACGCTGAGTCGGAAAGTCTCATGCTCTCGGCCGAGGCCCAGCAATTGCAGCAGAGGGTCCAAAGCCTGCGGCGACAAGAGGAGATCCTCATCAGCCGTCGCGAGGGGCTGACGATGCGCAGTCCGATCGCCGGCACGGTGCTCACGCTCGACGTGCAGCACCTTCTGGAAACCAGGCCTGTCGCCCGTGGGCAGGTGTTGTTTACCGTGGCCGATACGACCGCGGGTTGGCAGTTGGTGGCTGATGTCCCCCAGGGACAAATCGGGCAAGTGGTTGCCGCTCGGCTTGAAGATAAAGAGCCATTGCCGGTGCGGTTCCGGCTTGCTGGCGATGTGGAGCAGACGTACAAGGGTCACCTCGAATCAATTAGCGAAACGGCAGTCTTCGACACCGACGACTTGGATAGCGAGCTGCCATCAGTCGAAGTGAAAGTGGCCATCGACGAGGATTTACTCGCCGCGGCTCGGCCAGGAATGAACGCTCAGGTGCGGATCCTCTGTGGTCGCCGTTCGCTCGGATACATCTGGCTCCACGACGCTTGGGAAACCGTTTACAGCTGGGTAACTTTTTAATCATGCGTGTGCACAACAACATTACATTCTTGCTAGTCGTGGTTGTATTGAACGCGCAACATTCGGTCGCCGGTTTTGCGGCTGACGAAACGATACAGATCGATTCGGTTGTCTTGCGTCCTCTGCAAGCCGCCGAAGTCCCCGCCCAACAGACTGGACTGCTCGCACGAATCTCGGTTGAAGAGGGCCAACGCGTCGAGGAGAACGAGATCTTGGCCACGCTCGACCCCTTGGCCGCCCATCTGGCTGTCGAGAAAGCCAAGCTCGAACGAGCCCAGGCCGAAGAGCGCGCCAACAACCGGCTCAGTATCCAGTATGCGGTGAAGGCGCTTGAAGTTGCCGAGGCCGAACTACGGCGGTCGCACGAGTCGATCGAAAAATTTGCGAAGAGCATCTCGCAATCACAATTGGATGTTGAGCGCCTGACCGTCGAGAAGCTGATGCTGGAAAAGGAGCAAGCTGAGCACGAGTTGGTACTGGAGAAATTTGGCTTGCAGCTGAAGCAGAATGAATTGGAAGCTGCCCAGATGGTGTTGGATAAACACCGTGTCCGTGCGCCGTTTACCGGCACAGTCGTCCTCGTTCGCGGGAGGATGGGAGAGTGGGTTGAGATCGGCGCGCCGGTGTTACGGCTAGTCGCTGTCGACAAACTGCGCGCCGAGGGATTCCTGCAAGTCGAGCAAGCCTCCGCAGATCTGGTTGGCCAGCGAGTTTCGTTCGTCTCCAAAATCGGCGACCAGGAGATGCAAACTACTGGCGAGTTGCGCTTCGTTAGCCCTGAGATGGATCCTGTTACTCGCCAAGTTCGGGTCTGGGCGGCGCTGGATAACACCGACGGATCACTTCGGCCGGGACAACAGGGCACGATGACAATCGTGCAATAACGAATCGAATCATGTCGCACACTTCTCACTACCAGCTGTCGACCGTAGACCGTCCGCTGGCGATGTGCGCGCGGCCTGACATCCAGCTGGCGCCTGCTTCGTTCGCGGGACAGGCAGCCTACGTGCTTAAAGATCCGCTCACATTGGAGTTGTTTCATCTGACGGCTGAGGAGTTCTTCCTGTTTCAAGCCTTGCGTGCGAAGACGACTCTGGGCCGGCTGCGGCGGGAGTTTCAACAGCGGTTTGCGCCGCGGCAGATCACGCCCGAGGCGTTGCAAGTTGGCTTGAATCAATTGCATAGCCAAGGGCTGTTGGTCAGCGAAGCGCCGGCGCAGGGTCGTGAGCTGCTGGAGCGAGGCGAAAAACGTCGTCGGCAAGAGTGGCTGCAGAGCTTGATGCAAGTGTTGTCGATCCGTTTGGGGAGCATCGATGCGACCGGTCCGCTCGACTGGCTCTATGGCAAGTTGCGCTGGTTGTTCTCGCTGCCTGTACTCGTCGCCAGTGTGCTGTTGGTACTTTACGCCGGTTCGATTTTGCTGGGACACGCTTCGGAAGTCGCGGCCCGGATGCCCGCTCTGGCAGAGTTGGCCCAGCCACGTTATTGGCTGTTGTGGCTGGCAACAATCGCCGCGGTGAAAGTGATTCACGAGTTGGCTCATGCACTCACGTGTAAACATTTGGGTGGTAGGTGTCATGAAATGGGCATCATGTTGTTGGCGTTTATGCCTTGTTTGTATTGCGATGTTTCTGATGCTTGGCGAATCGCGAGTAAGTGGCGGCGGATCGCGATCTCGGTAGCAGGGATGGCAGCCGAATTGGTGATCGCCGCGGCAGCGCTTGCTGTATGGTGGCATACTCAGCCGGGACTCTTGAACATCTGCTGTTTGAGCACGGCAATCGTTTGCTCGGTCGGTACACTTTTGATTAATGCGAATCCGCTGATTCGCTACGATGGCTATTACATCCTTTCCGATCTGATCGAGGTGCCAAACTTATCCAGCCGCGCCCAAGGGTTGCTCGCAGGCAAACTGCGCCGTTGGCTTTTAGGGCAACCGCCCGAGGACGATCCTCTCCTGGGCCCCCGACGGCGACGAGGGCTGTTGGTATACGCTTTAGCTGCCAAGGTATATCTCATATTGTTAGTGCTAACCATTTTCGTAGGACTGTTGGCGCTCGCTCGGCCTTATCAGCTGGAAAACCTCGTGTACACACTCGGCGTGCTAACGGTGGTCGGCATGATGGTTGCCCCGGTGGCAGGTGTTTGGCGGCTGTGGCGGAATCCAACCAACCGTTCGCGCTTGCGTGTGCCGAGAATGGCTTTGCTGTTGGGTGTGATTGCCGCTGCAATGGCGGCGGTGTTGTATTGGCCCATTGATCGTAAAGTAGTTGGGCCCGTGGTGTTCGTGCCTGCCGAGGGCCAGGCCGTTTACGCCGCAACCGGTGGGCAATTGGAGTTCGCTGTGGCTGCCGGCACGTCGGTAACCGCGGGTGATGTCGTGGCCCGACTGGCCGACCCGCAGATCGAGTTAGAACTTGCACAACAGGAAGGCGAATATCAAGTACGCCGCGTTCGCTATGAGCAAATCGAGTCGTTGCGCGCCTGGGACGAAGACTCGAGCGATGAGGCGCCAACAGCTGCGGCAGCTCTTGCTGATGCGGAGGCGCAACTTGCCGAGCGGCGACGTCAGGCGCAGCAGTTGGAATTGACCGCGCCGATGGATGGCATAGTAGTTGCGCCTCCGATCGTCGATCCTGAAACCGAGGAGGGCCAACTGCCGACTTGGAGCGGTTCGCCGCTCGAAGCGCGGAACAAAGGCTGCTGGATCGAGCCAGGTACCGTGCTTTGCACAGTGGCCGACCCGCAGCGCCTGGTCGCGCTGGTTGCCATCGATCAAGCCGATGTGCCAGAGGTTGCCGATGATCAACCGGTGCGGATCCTCGTTGCTTCCTCCCCAGTGCGCGTGCTGGAGGGCAAAGTCGTAGAAGTAGCCCAACGTGGCAATCGCCGTGCAATGAACCAACCCGCGGTCGATGCGGGCAAGTACCACCTCGTCGAAGTCTCTCTGACAACGGACGATCCATTGCTGCTCGTCGGAGCCCGCGGCACGGCGAAGATCGTGGCGAGTAATACGACCCTCGGTTCGATTGCCATGAACCAACTGCGGGGTCTATTGCGGCTACCGTGGTAAAGCCACAGCATCGACGTTCTCTTTTTCGTTTCAAACTCGGATTGACGAACCAATTGTTTCTCTCCCCCTGGGGTCCCAACTTCGGGGAAAAAATGCTCTCATTTTTCCCCACCTCTTGCGTGCTTTTGGCTTGAAGCAAGTGGTTTGCCGTGATGGCAGGGGAAACAATTGGAGCTATTTTGGTCATTAACGAGGGTTTGAGGTTCAGGTGTTGGGAATCATTATTCAGCTTTCAGATAGCCGCGATCGGGTGCATCGCAGGGCGCGCAAGGGCCCACCTCCCATTTTAAGAATCAACGCCTGCATTTCAGCAATGATTTTTGGCCGGGGGGATTCAGAGCAGAGGTCGCTGGAGAGTGCAAGAGTATGCCGGAGCAAGTCAGTGCAGTTCCGGCAGCTTTAGTTTGGTTTCCCGATGCGAGAATTGTTACAATGTTGGGCAGTCGAGTTCTAGTCGCTTAGACCGGCTTTGCTGCCAGTTTGTAGACTGCAACATCTTCGGCGAATTAAAAGAGCACGCCATGTATGAGCGATTCACTAGCCGAGCTTGCCTCGTGATTGAACTTGCGGCGGAGATTGCGACCCAACGGGGGCATAACCAAATCGAATCCGTTGACGTCCTACTCGGCATGATTCGAGAAGGCCAGGGGGTCGCAGGCTGTGTTCTCAAGGATCATGGCTTAGACCACTCCCAATTTGACGCTGACATTGTACCACGGCAAAGTGACCAGGAGCGCGAACGGCCGGTCGACTTTCATCACAAGATCGACTCTGAAGTTAGCGAGCTTGTCGAAAATGCTAGGCAGGAATCTAGCTGGCTGAATCACAATTACGTTGGCACCGAACATTTACTGCTCGGTCTCTGCCGCGTTGCGAATAGTGCGGCGGTCAAGGCGTTAATGGCGTTGGACGTCCAACCCGGTGAGGTTTGCAAGGATGCCATCAACCTCCTTGGCACAGGATCGGAGGAATGGAAACGTCATCATCCAGAGATTGATTTTACTACTGGCATTGAGCTTTACATTTTTGACTAATCCGTAGGGTGCGTTGCGCTATCGCTTCACCCGCCCTTCAGACTACAATGTTGAGCGATGATGTCGTTTGGACTAGGCTTGCTGAGATCTTCTCAGCCAAGACACCCACTGGCAAAATGTCGTGCCTTTATTCTCACCAATTGATTCGCAGACTAGGTTGTCGCAGAGGGCCCAGCGGCGAAGTCTAACGACCCGAATTGCGTTCTTCTTTGGCACGTTGGTAGCGATCGCCCTGCTTATAGCACTAGCTATCGAGCTGTGCTTCTTATTTGTTTCCTCAAGAAATCAAGCTGTGGTTTTAACAATCTATGGCCTTGGACTCTTGGTGGCGTCGATTCTTGTCGCGTGTGCGCCCTGGATCGTTGTCGTAGCGATTTCCGACGATGAAATCACAACATCGCAACTCAAACTTCAACGATCGTTGGAAGCGAAAGCTCGTCACCATCGTCGGTGGTGGGATTTCAACCTTGTAGTCTTGTTTTTGGGCTTGCTGTCGCTCACCTATGTGCGTCATTTCTTTCATGTGGATCGAGACTCCATTTTGTGGTTAGCGCTGTTTGTGTTCCTGGGATGGATCGGTCTGCGACAACTTGGATGGGTCATTCAAGAGATTCGGGATCGGCGAAGGGTGAATTCCGAGACAAGTTTGTAGGGAGAGCGATGCGTAGTGAACTCACCAGAAATTACGTGCGTTTCGTTTACGCTTCACGCACCTTAGCGACTGTACCCGTATGAATGGAGAATACAATGATTATCAGGCGGATCGATGCAGTTTCATGTGGCAGGGTCATGGGAACGATGTATTTATTAATAGGTTTCGTTTTTGGGGCGTTGTACTCATTGTCTTCGCTTGGCATGCTGGTGGCTGCAAGAGAAGGTGCCGAGGATATCGACTCCCAGTCGTTTGGTCTTGGAGCGATTATCCTTTTTCCAGTTGTTTACGGGTTAATGGGATTCATTGGCGGCATCCTGATGGCGTTCCTATACAACGTAGTCGTGGTATACGTCGGTGGTATTAAAGTTGAATTTCAACCGCCAGACGAGCACTTGGAAATAGAAGGTAACCCAATGAATTAATCGACACATCTATACTGTGCGTAAAGTGCAGCGAAACGCACCGGAAAGGGTCGTGCGTTTCGTTGTCACTTCAGGCACAATACTGACTGAAAAGCCACTCTATGTTTTCCGAAAGAATTGCTAATTACGTTATGCAATATGTAGGTCTGGCTGGCTTTCTAGCCCTTTCCCTTGCACTCGTGATCATATTCCCCCTTGGCATTGTGGCAGCTACGGCAGCGCTCGCTTCTAGAACGCCTAGACCAATCTGGTATGGCTTAGCCATGGGATTCTTGGTGGCGACGTGGTGTAGTCTATGCTGGCTGACTATTCCATATTGTGGAGCCTACATGAATGTCCCCGGTATAGTCACCCAAAGCGTGCTAGAAGTTGATAGTCAGGTGATAGAACAGGAGTTGTGCGTACATATCACCAATTTTATCTTTTGGCCGCTACTGGGATGCTTAGTCTTTATTGGACTGAAAGTGGCAGACGACCATAATCTTTGGTAGCGAGACCGCAGGGTACGTTTCGCAATAACTTCACGCACCCGGTTATGGTTGGACAACGCCTAAGGAATCAGCGCGATCAGGCCAACGATGATGGCGGCTTCGACGATGCCGCCGCTGGCGCTGCATGGCAAACAGTTGGGGCGGTTGGGTACACAGCTGCCGGGGCGATACTGGCCAAGCGTGTAAGTACACTCGCACGGTGGGTTCACCCACATTTGATAAGGCAGCGTCGGAATCGTGGCCAGGAAGTGGCCAGCGGAGACGAAGGGCTGCAGGCACGGGCCGCAGCAGACATAGCCGTAGCGTTCGGCATTGGTTTCTTCAAAGTAAAGCGGTCGGTGGTGCATGCAAGTGGCCGACCAGCGTTTGTTGAAACATGTCCAGCCTCCCACCATGCGTGCATCTTCGCGCACCGGTGCGGCTGCGCGGCAGTGGGCGGCGACATCTGCGGGGAACATCCCTGGTGGAGCCGCGATACTTGCCTTTAAGGTGTCCAGCGGTGGGCCGGTGTAGCATGGGTCGCGCACGGCGTCGCCAGCCTCGACATCTTCGCTGAAGCCCGGTAGTGCGTTGGGGCCTGGGTCGAGTTGCGCTAGTCGTTCTCTGACGTCGAATGACCATTGCACACGTTTGAGCTTTGCACGCCAATCGGCAGCGACCTGCAAGATCGGTTGCCAATCGATGCTGCTTTCGACACTTGGAGTAGCGCCGAGAGTCCGCATCGCGTCGGCTGGCCGCGGCTGTACGCGACTGGCGGGACCGACGGATTGTATAGCGGGCAGTGCTACAGGTTCGGCAGCGAGCTCAACGGCGGAAAGCTTTGTGCTGGCAGTGGCCGACCACAGCAGGGCAACAGCAACTGCTATTGTCCACATTTGTGGCCATCGATTTGCCAGGCGACCGGTACAGCAGGGTGGGTGGCATGCAGAGGACTTCATTTGCATCCGGTCGCACAAGGCTTTCCTGACGGTGGGATGCGACGGCACGTTGACGTCGCTAAGCGGTGTTTTCGACGCCGCACAATCGGATTCTCAAGAGGATTCGGCTCGCTCCGTACGACCGGTGCGATCGACAGATCCGGCAAAGTTTCACCAAAGTCTCAAATTCGGGGCCGCAGGGGCGAAGCTGTCCAGGCGTTCTATCAGCAAGTAGGCGGGAATACGTGGTCCGCAAGGCTCGAAAATTTGACAAACTTGCGTGTTTGTCGGGATAATGAGTAGTTGCGGGCCCTGGGAGGCCCGAGCCGCGGGCCAATTTATCTCTGCTTACCAAGACGTTGCGCCATGGGTCTATTCACGTTACTCGCCCGCTACTTCTATTCGCCGCGGAAGAAACAGACGCTCGCCGAGCGGCTGGCGGCCGCCCCACTTTCGCCACGTCGACTGGAGCGTCGCCGCGTATTGGATGCCGGAGCCGCGAGCGCAGTGCTGGCTCCGCTGGGCGACACCAGCGAGTTTGTGCAAGTCGACACGGCTCTCGATTCGCCGCCACCCGAGTCGTCCAACGGGGAAGCCGAAAACACCCCGCCCGACAATCTGCAGATCCTGCCGCTGGACGACCTGTTCGAAAATGAAATCGCCGAACTGAAGTTCTCGTTCGACGACCCTGACTTCGAAGACACGCATCAAGCCAAAATCGACTGGGGCGACGGTACGACACCTGAGATTATCAATCTTGGACCTGGCGAGCGGTTCGTCCTGACCACGCATCAGTACCGCGACGACAATCCTACCAATACACCGATGGATCTCAATCAGGTGCAGGTCACGGTGACGGATAGCGAGGGAAACGAAGTCTCTGGCGACGCGTCGATTAAAGTCATCAACGTCGAGCCCGAGATCACGATGCTCGAGGTCACCTCGCCAATCGATGAGAACGACGTTGCTGAACTGCAGCTGGCGTTTACTGATCCGGGCTCGCTCGATACGCATACGGTGGAAATCGACTGGGGCGATGGCACACCGACCGAGGTGATCAACCTAAATGGGGGCGAGCGATTCCTGCTTACCTCGCATCAGTACCTGGATGACGATCCAACGGCGACCCCGTCGGACATCTACGAAGTCACGGTAACTGTGACCGACGACGATACGGGTGCCGGCATGGAGATGACCACGTTAACCGTGAATAACGTAGCGCCGGAGATTACAACTCTGAACGTTACCTCGCCAATCGATGAGAACGACGTCGCCGAATTGCAGCTGGCGTTTACCGATCCGGGCTCGCTCGATACGCATACGGTGGAGATCGACTGGGGCGACGGCACACCGACCGAAGTGATCAATCTTAATGGGGGCGAGCGGTTCGTGCTCACCTCGCATCAGTACCTGGATGACGATCCAACGGCGACCCCGTCGGACATGTATCAGGTAACGGTGACCGTGACTGACGATGACACGGGCGTTGGGATGGAGATGACCACGGTTACAGTGATTAATGTCGCGCCGATGGTGACCCTTGATCCTGTGGCAATGATCAATGAGAACGAGTCGGCCATGCTCAGTGGGTCGATTTCCGATGTCGGCACACTCGACACGTTTAAGCTCGTGATCGATTGGGGCGATCCGTCGAGTCCTGACAACATGCAGATGTTTGATCTCGGCACTGTCGTGCTGACCGAAGCGGGAGATGGGATCAACTGGGACCCAGTGACGAGGGAGTTCTCGCTATCGCATCAGTTCTTGGACGATAATCCAACTGCTACTTCCAGCGATACGTACACGATCTCGGTCGAGGTGACTGATGACGATACGGGCATGGGCGATACGGATCAGACTGTGCTGGTGAAGAACGTCGCGCCGACCGTGACCATCGACGGCGCACCGATGATGAGCCTGGAAGGTGATCAGATTGACTTGACCAGCACGGTCGTCGACCCCGGCACGCTTGATACCTTCACTTACGAATGGGAAGTGATCTTTAATGGAAATATGGTAGCTTCGGGGAGCGACCCGACCTTTAGCTTCACGCCGGCCGACAATGGCCTGTACGAGGTGACGCTTACCGTAACTGACGACGACTTGGGAATTGGTGACAATACAGTCGTGATCGATGTAAAGAACGTTGACGTCGATCCGGAGCTTAATCCGATCGGGGATCAGGAGACTCCCGAGGGCGAGCTGTTTGAGATGGCTCAGATGACTTTCAGCGATCCAGGTTTTTCTAGCGAACCTGGCGGTAGCGAAGAAACATTTACCTACGACATCGATTGGGGCGACGGTACACCTGTGGAAACAGGTAAGATGCCATCGTCGGTAGTGAATGGTTCCCCCGGCGTGCCAACCACTGGCACGATCGACGATAGCCACATCTATGCCGATGACGGTGAATACACAGTAACTGTCACCGTGCACGACGACGATGGCGGTAGCGACTCAGAATCGTTTAAGGTGACCGTCAACAACGTCGATCCAGTTTTAATTGGCACAGAATCGATTGTGATCCTCGAAGGGCAAGAGATTACGCTGGCCGACCTTGGCGTGCAGATTCAGGACCAAGGTTTCGACAATCCCGCGAACCCGAACGAGCAGCCGGGCGGTTCGATGGAGACATTCGTCGGTATGAAGGTCGTGTGGGGCGACGGGACTGAGGATGTGCTAATGGTCGATAACGCGGGGCGCACTCTCGGCGGCCCGAACATGCCAACTGTGGCCGACTTTGTGCACACGCCGCACACTTACGCAGACAATGGCCCCGACTCTTCCGATGGAAAATACACGGTCGAGCTAACAGTTCGTGACGATGATGGCGGTTTCGTCACGCGCAGCTTTGAGATTCAAGTCGACAACGTCGCGCCTTCGCTCACGCTCAACGACTCGGAGCTGATCGTTGACGAAGGAGAAGAGTTGGACCTCTCGGATATGTCGCTGTTCGGTCTGCTAGGTACATTTAGCGATCCGGGCTTCGATAACCCAGGCAATGTGGCCTATCCCGGTGGATCGTCGGCGGAGACTTTTACTTATTCAATCGATTGGGGTGACGGCACACCGGTCGAAACAATGCTGATACCCGTCACCACAGTCTTCGGTAGCCCAGGCGTATTGACCGAAGGCACGCTTGATGGCACACACACCTATGCAGATAACGATGCGGACAGTTTCTTCACGATTACGGTAACGCTGACCGACGACGACGGCGGCACAGTCGAGAAGATGATTCCGGTGCGGGTGAACAATGTCAATCCAACGCTCGAGCCTTTGATTGCCACCGACGTGAACACCAAAGGCGAAACGACGCTAACACTCACGTTCGACGATCCGGGCATTGAAGCGGCTTTTCTCGAAGCTGGCGAAGTTCCTTTTGAGGTGCTGGTGGATTGGGGAGATAATTTGAGCGAACCCGATCTGGAAAAACGTTTCGAAGTCGCCGAGGTACACGCGGGGCCGACTCCGATGACGTTTATCATTCTGCACAAGTACGATGGCCCTCCCGATCCGATGAATCCGGCGGCCGACATCACAATTCGGGTAAAGATCCAAGACGATGACTTCGGCAATCCGCTGATTGTTGATATTGGTGAGAGCAACCTGGAGATCGTGGTTATTTCGAACCCAGGTATAGGGGGCGAGCCGTTTAGGATCGACACTACACCTCAGGTGCCCCGCTTGGAATTCCGGCGTGTAATCCGTGGCGAGATGCTGTCTGGTGTAACTACGACGGCAGACGCTTCGCAGCAGGACGACAATCTGCGCGCCGTGTCAACCGATGCCAAAGCAACGACGGAAAGCATTCTCGTATTGCGTGTGATCGATTCTTATGGAAACGAAAGCGAAGGAGTGCGACTCAAGGCGGAAGTGCTCAACGACCTTCCAAAATTGTTTTCCACATTGCCCGACAATCACTACGCAATTTACTTGGTGCGACTTGAAACAAATACCGAACGGCTTGTGATTGAAGTCTATGTGCGCAACGGCAAGGTGATTGATCCGAGCGACGACTCCGAAGGAACTCGCGATCGACCGCCAACCGATGAAGCTGCTCGCGAGCAGTCACAGGAGATTCAGGATAAGCCTGGGACAACGCCAGATGCGTCTGCCGAGGCCGATGAAGTTGGGCTTGTGCCGGACGCCGACGTGGAGCCTGGTGATAAAACAGCTATCGAATTAGCCACTGGGCCAGTCGACGAAGGCGCAATGTTTGGGCCTGGTGGAATGTTACCTGTAGCTGCGGGGCTTGTTGCTACGCGCTCATACGGCACATGGGCCAGGCGAGTGAATCGGGCAATGGCACAGGCGGGACCGAAGAAATGGCGGGAATTGCGGCGTCGTAGTCGCAAAAACCGGAAAAAACCTTAGTTGGTCCCTTTCAGGCTGTTGCTAAATTACAATCGTAGATAGTGCCGTCGGTGGAACGTCAGCTTGCCTAATGCGGCTAGATCTGATGCCCAGCATGGATGTGCCTGCGATCTATGTCGCGATCTCTTGAGCTAAAAAGATGTCGAATTGTCCCGCTTGTAATGCTGAAGTAGATGAACTGTCGCTTGCCGCTGGTCAATGCGCGAGTTGTGGGGCACCGCTGCGCAAAGTTCCGCCAGGGACCGTGGAAGACTTCACTCAGACAGTCGATCTATCAACTTCGGAGTCTCCAGACGCAGGCGAGAAGACCGTCGACATGTCGAAAGGCGAGGAGACGGTTATTCTCCCGCCAGATAACCCACTGGTCCGCGACGAGAGCGAACCAGAAGTCGAATCTGAAAAACAAGGCAAACCGCCGACGGTATCATTCGGCCCCGAGCAGACGATCGACTTTCAGGGACCAGTTTCTGGCGACGACACCGACAGCCTAGTTACGGCCAACTGGCAGACGAACATAGCCGACGAAGTGAACGATTCCAACTGCACAATTCGGCAGAAGGAAACGATCTCCAGCACGTACGTGACTAAAGCATCGTTGGTCGTTAAATCTCGCCAGTTTAGTAGCGGATCCACCGGAGAACCATCAACCGCCTCCCCCGACGACGCGCCCGACTACGAACTGCTCAACGTCATCGGCGAAGGCGGCATGGGTGTGGTCTACGCTGCAAAGCAGTCGGCGATCGCTCGCACCGTGGCAGTGAAGATGCTCAAGCGCTCCGACGCTGAGTCGGATGATCAACGCGAGAAGTTCATTTCCGAAGCGGTTGTCACTGGCGAGCTCGATCACCCGAATATTGTGCCGATCTACGACCTGGGTTCCAACGACTCGGGCGCTCTTTTCTATTCGATGAAACGTGTGAAGGGGACTCCCTGGAACGATGTCATCAAGGAAAAATCACTCGACGAGAATCTGAGTATCCTATTGCGGGTTGCCGATGCGGTCGCGTTTGCCCACGCCAACGGCGTGGTCCATCGCGACCTGAAGCCCGAAAACACGATGCTCGGCGACTACGGCGAAGTGTTGGTGATGGACTGGGGCCTGGCGCGGATTAGTCCTGAATTTCCCAACGCCGACTCGGTGAGCCAGTCGGACGTGATGGGAGGCACGCCAGCTTACATGGCGCCAGAGATGGCGACCGGACCGATCGAGAAGGTGACGATCGCCAGCGACATTTATCTCTTGGGCGCGATCCTTTACGAAGCGATAACGGGTCGTACTCCACACAGTGGCAGCACCGTCATGGCCTGCCTCTTTGCTGCGGCCAAGAATAAAATTCGGACCTCGGAGGAATCTGGCGAGCTGATGGAAATTGCCTTGAGGGCAATGGCCACGAAACCTGGCGATCGTTATCAGTCGGTTCAAGAGTTTCAAGCCGCAATTCGTCAGTACCAGTCGCACTCAGAAAGCATCGTGCTAACCGACAGCGCGGCGCAAAACCTGACGTTGGCGCAGGAATCGGACGACTACGAATTGTTCAGTCGTGCGATGTACGGTTTTCAAGAAGCGATCGCGATGTGGTCGGACAATCGGCGTGCTGTAGGTTTGCTCTCCGAGTCACAGCTAGCCTATGCTCGGTCTGCCCTGGGCCGCGGCGACTTCGATTTAGGCATTTCGTTGCTCGACACCGACGATGCCGAACACGCCGAAGTGATTGCGCTGCTCCAGGAGGGACGCAAAGAGCGTGAGTCTCGACAGCGCCGACTCAAGTTTCTTAAGGGCATGGTGGCGGCTTTGGTGCTGGCGGTGATCGCGATCGTTGGTGTGGCATACGTCGCAGTTCGCAGCCAGCGTGATGAGGCCGTTGCTCAACGCGATCGCGCTCAAAAAGCGGAGGCCGAAGCGCTGGATAACTTCAACCAAGCCGAAGCAGCCCGCAAAGACGCATCGGAACAACGCGATGAAGCCGTAGCACAGAAAGATCGAGCTGAGGAAGCGGAAGCAGAAGCACTGAATAACTTTCATGAAGCCCAGGCGGCTCGCGAAGTAGCTGTAGAACAGCGAGAGATTGCTGTCGAAGCTAAACAAGCCGAAGCTTACGAAGCGTATGTTGCTCGCATTGGTTTGGCGAGTGCGAAGATTGCCGAGAATGCCTTCGATCGCGCGGGACAACTTTTGCAGAACTGTGACCCCGAACTGACCCAGTGGGAGTGGGGTCGGCTCTCTTACTTGACACGATTAAGTGATGCAACCTGGCGATTGGATGGGCCGGTGGAGGCGGTTGCTTACTCTCCCGACGGAAAGTACTTTGCCAGTGCCGATTGGGATGGCAAGGCCCGGCTGTGGGACACGGAGTCTCGCGAGTCGATCCTTACGATTCCTCTTGGACAGTATGTCCATGCCATCGCATTTGACTCGACTGGAAAGAGGATTGCCACGGGCAGTAGTGATCGCACTGTTCGCATCTACAGCGTGCCTGATGGAAAGTTGCTTCAGGAGATAGCCGGGCATGCGGATGACGTGTTGAGTGTCCGGTTTAGTAATGATGGGAACCAACTATTAAGTGCGGGTTACGACAACACGGCCCGATTGTGGGACATCGCCACTGGAGAAGAGCTGGAGACTCTCCGGGGCCATAGCTGGTGGGTGTGGGCGGCAGAGTTTTCTCCCGACGATCGCAGGATTGTCACAGCCAGCCAAGATGGCAAGGCAATTGTCTGGCAAAGAACTGAATACGAAGGGCGCTATGTTCCGCTGACCGAATTCGCGAAACATCAAGGGCCGATCTATGCCGCAAAGTTCTCACCAGATGGCGGTCTAATCGCGACGGCCGGTTTTGATCGTCGCGTGCTGCTCTGGAACCCCGACGAAGTCGAGCCGATAGACATAGCGCGTCGGATCGATGGTTTGCCCGATCCGCCAGCACCTTATCGTGAATTTGTGGGACATGCCAAGCCAGTCTGCTCGTTAGCTTTCGGACCCGATGGCGACAGCTTGGCTTCGGGTGGCGAGGACAACGTGATTAGAATTTGGGACCTGGATTCCGATCAGCAGGCCGCCGTGTTGCGCGGGCACACTAGTTATGTCCGCGACTGTACCTATTCGCCGGACGGAAAGTGGATATTATCTGCAGGTCGCGACCAGCAAATCAAACTGTGGCATCCGGAAACGTACGGTGAGTCGCTCGCCTTGGGTCGAGATGGAGCAGGGGGGCACACCGATGCCGTGTTGGCAGCGTGCTTCTCGCGCGATGGCAGTCAGATTGTTACCGCTAGTCGCGACCGAACTGCTCAGCTGTGGGATGCCGCCTCACAGAAACTGATTGCTCGCTTTGACGAAGGCCACGAATTCCTGGCATCCTCGGCAGTATTCTTTGCCGATGGTACGCGGCTTGCCACGGGAGCCGGCGATGGCAGTACACGGCTATGGGATGTAGCGAGCGGCACTGAAATTAAGTCGCTGATGGGAACTGGTCGAACTGCTTCGCTTGATGTTTCCGAAGATGGCCGCTGGATTGCGACTGCGGGACAGCTTAACGAGGCACAGATCTGGGATATTGAAACCGGTGCACTAGTGGCCGAGCTACAAGGGCACGAAGACCCGGTGGCCGTGGTACGTTTTTCTCCCGACAGCCAAACTTTGGCTACGGGCGACGAGCGAGGTCGGTGCCGGATATGGCATCGCGAAGGCAACGCTTGGGTGGGCGGACCTTGGCTTGTTGGGCATAGTCGTTCGATCAACGCCTTAGCTTTCACTCAGCAGGGCCGACGGCTGGTTTCCGCTAGCGGTGACAATACTTGCGGACAATGGGACGTAGCCAGCGGCGAGGAACTTTCTGAGTTGGTGCTTCGACATCCAGGTTGGGTTACCGGATTAGATGTTACCGACGGTGGGGAGATGGCGCTTACAAGTTGCGATGATGGAAAGCTAAGGCTGTGGTCGTTGGAAGATGCTCAGTTGTTGCAGACCATCGACCCGCCGGAGAACGTGATGTTCACTTCGCTGGACATATCTCCCGACGGTCGCTTAGCCGCGGCAGCATGTGCGGCAAAGGGGACGGTACAGTTGTGGCGTCTCGATACGGGCGAAGAAATCGTCGGCGAGGACCAACAGGCATGGCTCAATTTGGGCGGGCGCAGCGGAATTCTGTGGGCAGCACGCTTTGCTCCACAAGGGAATCGGTTGCTCACGATCGGTGGTAACGACGCACAAATGTGGGACCTCGAGACTCGTGCGAAAGTCGCGCGATTTACGCCGCACGGCACAGTTGCCTCGGCCGATATATCTCCAGACGGTAGGCTACTGGCCACCGGTAGCTGGGACCGCTCTGTAAAGATTTGGGATATCGATGAAGGTACCGCGATTCGCAAGCTCGATGGCGTGCATGAAGGCTATGTAAACAGCGTGGAATTTTCGCCCGACGGCGGACAGATTCTCACATGCAGCGACGACGGCACGGCCCGACTTTGGAACGTCGCCACTGGCAAACCGAGTGACCCGGTGTTTCGCGGTCACAAGTCAAGGGTGCGGCAGGCCCGCTTTAACAGCGACGGTAGTCAAGTACTCACTACATCCAACGATAAGACTGCCCGCATCTGGGACGCCCGCACCGGCAATTCACTTGTTACTTTAGACGGACATGAATGGGCCGTGCTTTGCGGCGACTTTTCGAATGACGCCCAGCGGGTGATCACTGGCGGTGAGGACGATGACGCGATCATCTGGGATGCCCGAACTGGCCAGATTCTCTGGAAGCTGGTGGGACATACTGCCAGCATTACCAGCGTTGCCTTCTCTCCCGATGGCCAGCGCGTGCTTACCGGTAGCCAGGACAGTCTCTGCAAACTCTGGGATGCAAATACTGGCAAGGAGATTCTCACTCTCTCCGACCAGGGCGACGAGATTACTTCGGTAAGCTTCTCCCCCGACGGACTTTCCGTTCTGACTAGCGGTCGCGATGGCGTAGCACGATTATGGCCGGCACTTGATTGGCGACAGCAGAGGCAGGCGCTGGTAACAGACCGATAGTCGACACTTTTACTCGATTGCTCGCCAACAGATTTTCTTGGAAGCTACGTCCCTGTTTCGACGAGTTCCAATTCTAACCCTAGCGCGGATGCGACGGCGTTTAAGTTGGAGAGCTTGACGTCTTTGCCCTGCTCGATGTCACGGATGGTGGCTTGATTGGGGATGGCAGCCCGTTTCGACAACGCGTACCAAGTGAGCCCTTGAGATTCTCGCGCCTGTCGAATTCGAGCGGGAATGCCCTGCAGAGTCGGTTTGGATCCGCCGTCCTTCTTGGGAGGAATCTCTTTCATTGCCGCTTCGCGAATCTGAGCGTGTCGCGTTCGCTCATCGTCGGACAGTCGACGGTTGACGTGTTTTAGTTTTCGTTTCGCCATCGCTATTCTCTTAGTCTATGGTTCAGTAACTTCATAAGCCGTTACTGGTATTACGGTGTCGTTTTCTTCTTCGTAGACGACGGTGACATAGCGTCCGTCGGGTGTGTAACCGAACACACAGGGACGGCCACTATCGCGGCTAAAGTGCTTGGAGTCGTAATTCTCCAGGACGTAGTCGACGTCATCGGTTGTCAGATCGTGTTCTTCCACGTGCGCCACATTCCCGCCAGGCAGGTCGTCCCAGATGACATGAACCCAATCCATAAAGTCCTCTCTGCCGCCTCTGTTATTATAGCATCGTATTGCAGTAATGCAATACGATGCAGTAATAGGACTGCGTCCTGATAGGAAAGCAGAGAATATCGGAGAGTTTCACTCTTGAGACAAGCCGTCTGTCGAATCGGCGCTTATTCTCCGCCGCAGAACTGTAGCTAGAAGAAGGCCCCAAATGTTCCGTAATCCGAACGATCTTCAAGGTCGGTACGATCGGTTCCGATACTGTTGACTAGGTCTCACTACGCGCTCAGTCAGCAGTGCTAGCGTGTGCGAGGGGTTTTTTGTTGACTAGTCGAACAAGGATGGATCGACGTGTTGCAGCCTATTCGGGTTTACGGTTCTCCAGACAGAGACCAAGCATCGACTCGCCAGTCGATAGTGCTGGCGCGAATACCCCATGTTGGCGCCCAAGTTGGAGCGGTAACCAAATCAGCGCCAGTTGATCATGCCACGCCGCCTCCTGTCGTCGAATCGACGCCGAGTGCGTCCTCTCATAGGTCGCAGTTCTACGTTGATCCGCAGCATGAACTAGAGCCTGCCACAGTTCGCGGGCGGAGCGAACAAGAAGAGATTTACTCGCAGTCTGAATCACAGACTCGACACTTTCGGCGTCACGATGCCCACGGTCGTCGTCAGACCCGCGGGGATGAGGTAGCCGACGCTCCGCAACTAGGTGTTGCCAATGGGTTATCACGTTTGCATGGAGAAGTAACTTCATACTCAGGTTTAATTCTGGCCTTGGTACTGGCGGCTTCGGGAGCGTTGTTGTATTGGATGATTATCGTACCGGGCCAAGCTCCGATGGCCGATTACGGCAGCAATTTTGAAACGATCGGATCGACTGATATCAAGATTCCTGAGTTTACGCGACCGCCCGATCCTATAGCAGAAGAACAGACTACGAATCCGGAGCAGTTAACTGCGCCAGTTGAAACTACCGCGGATTCTGCGCCTGAATTAATTCATTTTCCGGAGCCACTGCCGCCACCATCCGACGAGCCACCACCTGTGTTTGACGACGCTAGTGCCCAGAATTATCCAGCGACAGATTACTCGCCGACCTGGGACTTTGCGATCGAGAGCGATACGCAAGAAAGCGATTTGGAAGACTCAGGCGAGGGCGCTTCCTCGAGTCCCGAGGTTGCTCGGCGCGAGATGCCAGCGACGCCAATTCGCGTCAGTCAGCCGAAATAGCTATTCACTAACACCGGAATTGATTCGCATGAGCCAGATTGACCAGGCATTTATTCAGGCCTACACCCCTGAAGCACCGGCTGCCGTGCCGCAGGAAACCTTCCCGACTGCACCGCAGGTGAAATTACATCAGCATTCTCCTACGCCTCACTTTCGCGAGGTTGGCGTCGTCAATCCCTATGCAGAAACAATTGCCTTACAGCAAGCTACCGTTCAGGCGCCGATCGCCGAGCAGACGCTCGAGCGACGACCGTTATCTAGTTTTGCAGCGCCCGAGACTCCGACCACCCAGGCATTTCGCCCGGTTTTCGAAGTCGACGCCTTTCAATGGCCGGCTGTAACCGGTGAGATACTTCAGAGCAACGAGCATTTGCTCGCCCCGGCAGCGCAGCAGTTACTGGATGCGAGCGAGGCAGGTCGTTCGATGGTGGGCATCGCCGGAGCGCGTCCGGATGTGGGGGCAACAACAATCCACCTTTGCCTGGCACGATTGCTTGCTTCGGCAGGTAAGGCAGTGGCGATTGTCGATGGCGATTTCATAAATCATTCTCTAGCAAGCCAGCTTGGCTTGGAGTTTGACACGGGTTGGGAAAACGTCCTGACGGGGCAGGCCCCACTGGCTGAGTGCGTCGTGTACTCGATCTCCGACCGGATCGCGTTGTTGCCCTTAATAGGCACAAACACGCCGCCGATGGATCTCTTGGCAAGCATCCAGACCTCGATCAGCGCGGGAGTGTTGCGCTACCACTACGATGTAGTGCTTTTCGACCTTGGCGCAGTGGGCTGGGAACCGCAACTCTCAGCAGCTCGTAGTATTGTCGAGCATTGCCGCGTCGATGCGAGCATTATCGTTGCCGACTCCACTCAAACGGATGATGCGACACCGGAACGAGTTGATCAACTCATGTCGCTTTTAGGCCCCAGTTGTCTGGGATTGATTGGCAACCAAGCCGCTTAACAAGAGAAACGAATGTACCAAGAATACTGGCAACTTGAATCGAAACCGTTTGAGCCGATTGGCGACCCGAGCTATTTCTTTCCGTGCGAGTCACAACGGGGAGCATTGCACAAACTGCGCTACGCAGTCGAAAGCCGTCGGGGCGCTGCCCTGCTGGCTGGGCCATCGGGCATTGGCAAGACTCTACTTATAAAGCAGCTGCGCGATGAACTAGGCGACAGCCTAGGTAAGTTTGCGCAGATCGTGTTTCCGCTAATGTCGAGTCGCGATTTTCTGGCTTATTTGGCGGAAGAAATTGGCGCACCACAGGCCGATTCGCCTGAGCGGTCGGTCGAGGAAAGTCTTCGCAGGTTGGAGCATACGCTGGGTGAAGAGTCGCAGAGCGGACGACACGCCGTGCTAGTGGTCGAAGAGGCCCATCTCTTGGAAGACAGCGGTCTCTTGGAGACGCTGCGACTGCTTTTAAATCTGCAGTCGTCCGGTACGCCTCAGTTTACACTGCTCCTGGTTGGCCAACCGTCGATCTTAAATGCTATGCAGCGCAACTCTCCGCTTGACGAACGGTTGGACCTAAAATCGCTCTTAAGGCCATTGGCTGTTGAAGAGACGGGGGATTACATCGTCCATCGGCTCAATGCAGCCGGGGCAACGCGTGAAATATTCGCGCCAGAAGCCTTGACCGTCGTGCATCAATTGACCGGTGGAATACCAAGACGCATCAATCGTCTGTGCGATCTGGCATTGATGGTGGGATTTGCGGGTCGGCAACACACGATCGACGCCCAGCAGCTTGAAGCCGTGAACGCTGAGTTAGTCACTGTCGCGGCCGCTGCTTAGTACTTCCCTCGGCGTCGTTCTTTACTCGGCAGAATCTCCAGGCAGGTGGTCCACCAGCCCGTGAGAACAGTTTCCACGAATTCGTCGGGGAGCTGTTCTGCGCGCATTTCTTGTGCCAGTTTTTCGTGGTCGTAAACGACCGGTACGAATTCGACACTTAGTCCTTTGAGTGAGTGTTCCAGCAGGGTGTACCAGACATTAGTAGCACCGTCGTTTTCAGGTCTCCCTAGCACACCTACGTTCACCAGCCGGCGATCGCCGGAGAGTTCACGCTGCCACTTGATGCCGGTGTGAGTTACCACCAGCAGGTCGGCCTGGTACTCGTCGGCCAGGTGGTTAACAAATTGCGTTGACGTAGTACTTTCCCAAAGGAATTCGTTCATTTTCCGTGGGCTTCCATGCGAAAGGAGCACGCGCTGGCTCCCCAGCTCAAAACGCAAAGTCTCAGGAAGCGAACGCATCCATGCGCGGTGTTCGTCGGCCGTATTGGCGAGCGTGTAGTCGTAGCTCAGCTGAGCAAAGTGATTATCCCTTGGGTCGGTATAGCCACATTGACAATCGTCGAGCTCGTTGCCGATGGAATTGTCGTAATTGCCTTGCATGCAGGTGATAGCCTGGTCGCGCAGTATTTCGAGGCTGCGGTTGGGGTGTGGCCCGAAAGCGCCGAAATCCCCCAGGCAATAAATCTCGTCGACCCCACGTCTCTGGGCGTCATCGCAAGCGGCGGCTAGGGCAAGGTGGTTACTGTAGATACCACCAAAACAAGCGATTCTTAGAGTCTCTGTGCTCATGCCGATTATCTTACTCAATCCGGAGTCGAACTTCTCTGTGGAATCCCGCACAACGATTGTTTCTTCAACCCTCAGCCGAGTAGACTGCGGGGGATAGAAGGGACGTCGGACCTCGGTCGGTTGGATGGCTGTAATCGTCTATTACTACGAGGCCCAAAGCGTGCCGAGCTGCCAATGTTCGACCCGATCCTCAACCAAACGAACTAATTAACCCCAATGGAGTCGATTGTAGGTTTCGCCAACACTCACCGTGATGAGCGCCAAATCGAAGTACTTTATGCGAACACAAGTTTTTATGGATCATGACGGGGCGATCGATGATCTTTTATCTCAATTGCTATTGTTGACGATCGAAAATGTGGAATTATTGGGAATAAATGTAACTCCAGCCGACTGTTTTCTCGGTCCAGGCATGGAATCCACCTATAAATTACTGCAGCTAATTGCCAGGGAAAATATTCCTTTGGGTAGAGGAGACTATCATGGCATAAACGCTTTTCCGAACGAATGGCGAGCGCGGCAGGAAGTTGTTAACGCTTTACCAATGTTGATAAACCTTCCCAAGGCTCCAGATCCTTATGGATATCCGAATGCAGTGGATTTAATGACAGAAGTACTTTCAAATTCGAAAGACAAAGTAAGTATCCTAATTACGGGACCTTGTTCGAATCTGGTTTTTGCCCTCGAAAGATCGCCGGAATTAAAGAATAAAATCTCCGAAATCGTTTGGATGGCGGGAGCCTTTCGAGTTCAAGGTAATGTGCAAAATTATCAGCACGATGGGTCCGCGGAATGGAACGTCTATTGGGATCCCTTGAGCGCAGACAAATTATTTGCAATGGAACTACCGCTAATTCTAGTTCCTCTTGACATTACGAATCATGTACCCGTGCAACGGGAATTTCTCTCTCGATTAGCCCGGCAAGCCGAGCATCAGCTATCCAACTTGGCTGGGCAGTTTTGGGCACTAACTACGGATACTATCCCAAGTTATCACTATTGCTATTATATGTGGGACATACTGGCAACCAGTTACTTGGGAATCCCAGAGCAGTTTAATGTAGAGACCATAAAAGCTAAAGTAAGCACCAAGCCCCCAAATGCCGGTCAAACAGTTTTAGATGTCGATGGGTTCGAAGTGAAAATTTGCACTGACATAAACAAGGAGTACTTTTACGATTACCTTCTGACCCAGTTCAGCAAGTAACGTCGGCAGGAGAAAGTGAAAGGCTGCTCTCATGCCATGAACAGATCGAGCTTCGGTCGGCGGGTTGCCCGCTTACCGATTGTTTCATTAGCCCTCGTTCGAGTAAACTGCAGAGATGGATGGCAATGAGTTAGTCACCTTAGCGGGTCGATTGGCGGCGAGCGAGATCTCGGCCGATGAGTTCTTGCGCTTGGCTGCGATTGAGACGGGCCAGCTGGAATGCGCCACGGTCGATCTCGACCGCGCCCAGCGGTGCGGCTTTCCAGAGGTAATCTTTGGCGAAGGCAAGAGTGCGGAGGTTATCGCCCAGATAGCGGCGCAGCTATTGGCGAGCGAGCAGCGGGTGCTCGCAACACGAGTCGAGGCTGCCAAGGCATCGCTCGTGGTCGAAGAGATTCCCTCGGCCAGATACAATGAGGTCGGCCGCACGTTGCGGATCGATCCGCCGGGCGAGCTACGCCAGGCAATCGGCCACGTAGCGGTAGTCACCGCTGGTACGAGCGACTTACCCGTCGCCGAAGAGGCTCGCGAGACGCTCGATTGGATGAGCGTGCGAGCAACAATGGTCCACGATGTTGGAGTGGCTGGGCCGCATCGTCTGCCTGAGCGATTGGCCGAATTTGCGTCAGCCGATGCGCTAGTGGTCGTAGCGGGGATGGAAGGAGCGCTTCCCAGTGTCGTGGGGGGCTATGTGCCATGCCCTGTGTTTGCTGTGCCGACCAGCGTAGGCTATGGCGCGAATTTGGGTGGGCTATCAGCGCTGCTGGCGATGCTCAACAGCTGTGCGAGCAATGTGGCGGTCGTGAACATCGACGCCGGCTTCAAGGCGGGTTACCTGGCCGGTCTGGTGGCGACCCGTCGAAGCCGTTGAGTCTGAGTAAGAATTGAGCCGATTGAATCACTCTAGGCAATTAATAAACTACGGAGTCACGGAGAGCACGGAGGAAAGGACAGGATCACTGGATGAGCTGGATTGACAGTAAGGAAGATTAGAATGGCGCCGACAGATGTCAGCCACGAGCCGCTGCCCAAACTTCCGCCGCGCTCTGCCGAAAGCCATAAGGGCGACTACGGTCGAGTGTTGGTAGTCGGTGGTTCGCGCGGTATGGCAGGTGCGGCGGCGTTGGCAGGCCAAGCGGCGCTACGAAGTGGTGCGGGCTTGGTCACACTCGCGGTGCCCCAGTCAATTCAGGCGACAGTAGCCACTTTCGAGCCTTCTTACATGACACTTAGCTTTGGCGCCGCCCAGGACGATTCGCTGCGCGGAGAAGACGTCGACGATGTGCTGCAGGCCGCTGACCAAATGACGGCCATCGCTTTGGGTCCCGGCTTGGGCACCGCGGCAGAAACTGCGGGGCTGGTCCACGAACTCTATGGTCGGGTCGCTCAGCCAATGGTGGTCGACGCCGACGGGCTCAATGTGCTGGCATCAGACCTCGATCAGATCCAATCGCCTGTTGCTCCTCGTATTCTCACGCCGCATCCTGGTGAGTTTCAGCGACTGGCAGGGGAAAAGTGTGCGGACATCCTGGCCGAACGGGCCAAGCAAGCCGCCACGTTTTGCCGACGCGACAGCACTGGGCAAACGACCGTCGTGCTAAAAGGCCACCAGACGATTGTCACCGACGGCCAACGGTATGCAGTGAACACGACAGGTAATCCAGGCATGGCAACCGGCGGCACTGGGGATTGCCTGACTGGGGTGATCGTGGCGCTTTTGGCACAGGGTTTTTCGTCTTGGGAGGCGGCCCGGCTGGGCGTGCATATTCACGGCCTGGCGGGCGACTTGGCAGCGTCACGGCTGGGGCAAGTTTCGATGATCGCCAGTGATCTGATTGAATACTTGTCGCCTGCGTTTCAAGAACATGTGGGTTAGGTACCACGGCGACACGCCAGCGGTGCGCAACGCGGCTTATTTGAGATTTTCATCTTCTTGCCCGGGCTGGCTGCTCCAACGGATCGTGAGCTCCGCGTCGAAAACTTGCTCAAAGAGCCCGACCCGGCGGCGGGCGGCCCAGAGGTCGACCTCTGAACATTCGTCGGCCGTGACGATGAGCTCGATTTGTTTTCCCGTTGCGTTGACGCGCACCGAGCGGATGTTTTGATTGTGGCCGCGGTCTAAGCCACCAGCCAAACGCAAGATGGAGGCCATTGTCAAAACGCGGCGCTGGTCGCCCTTGGAAAGGCAGGAAAAATTGTCGTGTTTGTTCTTAGGAACTGCGCCGCGATGATACCGAGCGACGTTGGCGACGATTTCAAGATCCTCGGGTCGAAATCCCTCCATCGCGCTGTGGAGAATCAGATGGTACGAGTGTTTGTGGTGCCGTTTGTAGTTGATCAAGTAACCGACGTCCTGCATGCGCGCCGCTGCGTCGAGCAGTCGTCCGTCGCTGGGGTCGAGTTCGTAGTGTTCGCAGAGTCCAGCATAGATTTGCGTTGCCAGCGACGCCACTTGACGGGCGTGATTAAGTTCGACCCCACAGGCAGTAGCGAAGCGTTCGATTTGAGCGATCTCGTCCGGTGGAGTAGCCTCGGCCGAGCCTTGTAATTGTTCGATCATCGTCAACAGCAGGCCGTCGCGTACGCCGAATGAATGGACTTGCAATAGATTTACTTTGAAACGTGCCATGATACGATCGATAACTGCTAATCCAGGCACGATGATGTCGGCTCGATCGGGGTTGAGGCCTGCGACTTCGCGGCGCTGTTTGAGTGACATCTTGCGGAGCCGGTCGATCAAGTGTCTTAGTTCAGCTCGTGAAATTTGGCAGCCCGCCACAGGTAGCCGCGACTGACCCTTAGCGGCCATGACCGTGCTACCGAGTGTGGTGAAGGTGCCGCCAGAACCGATTAAGAGATGGATTGGCGCGACAGGCTTTTCAGTTTTTTTCTTCAGCTGACGATTGATCCAGCGTTGCATTCGTTCGAAATCGTTGCCGGCTAGTGATTGACCACCGCCGAACTTTTCACTTAAGCGGACTGCTCCAAGTTCAGTTGCGTAAATCGACTCGACAAGCTCGCCGCTGGCCAAAACGATTTCGGTGCTGCCGCCGCCAATGTCGGCCAGCAGTGTGTTCTTGCCGGCCAGGTCGAATCTGCGTCTCACGCTGTGGAATGCCAGATACGCTTCCTTTTGCGCACTGATCACTTCGACCGGTAGTTCGAGGACCTCTTCGGCGCGGCTACAGAATTCGGAGCCGTTGGTTGCTTCGCGCACCGCGCACGTAGCAATGGCTCGAACAGTTTCCACATCCAGGCCAGCCGCAATTTCCTTGAATCGCCGTAGCGCTGCCAGCGAGGATTCAATAGAACGTTCGTCTAGCTTGCCAGTGGCGGCTAGAGCTCTTCCCAAGCGGGTCGATTCGCGCTCCTCGTCGAGAATCCGATACCGACCTCCCGCTTGGGCCTCGGCTACGACGATCCGAATGCTATTGCTGCCAATGTCAATCGCAGCCAGTCGAGGAGCCAGGTCGGGAGCTAGTAATGCTTGTTGTTCCGGCATCCTTTTTGCCAATGGGGAGACTTAAATCAGTGTACCATCCTGATGTACATGGGGTGCGGTGAGCGATCAGACGAGTAAGTTAGTCGTTGACCGTACCGCCTAAGGGAAGAATAATCGTGTGGCGACACTTGCACAAGTGAATGAGCCGTTTTGTTGACTTTCGCAGAGGAATTCGTGCCGATCATCCGCAACCTTAGTGAGTTACCAGCTGCCGCCCGAGGCGGCGCTGTCGCGATCGGTAATTTCGATGGTGTGCATCTGGGGCACTTGCGAATTGTTGAACGGCTGTTGGAACGGGCTCAAGCTGTGTCAGGTCCGGCGATCGTATTTACATTCGATCCGCATCCGGTGAGGATTTTGCGTCCCGCGGAATGCCCGCCACCTTTGACATGGACTGAACGCAAGGCGCAGCTCTTGGCCGAGCATGGGGTATACAAAATTGTTGCGTATCCGACTGATGAATCATTACTACAGCTCTCTGCTAAGGAGTTTTTCGACAAGATCATTTTGAAAGCCTTAGATGCACGAGCGATGGTCGAGGGGCCCAATTTCTTCTTCGGTCATAATCGAGAAGGCAATGTCAAGGTGTTGGGCGAACTCACTGAGTCGGCAGGTATATCGCTTGATATCGTTCCGCCCTTCGAAAAAGACGGGGCACTGGTTTCTAGTTCGCTAGTGCGTCGATTGATTTCCTGCGGTGAGGTCGCCAAAGCAGCGGAGCTGCTCTCGGCACCGTACAGGATTCGCGGTATGGTGACACACGGGGCAGGGCGGGGTGCAAAGCTCGGTTTTCCGACAGCCAACCTGGAAGCAGTAGATACGCTGCTGCCAGCCTTAGGCGTGTATGCCGGACGAGCTTGGTCAGAGGGAGAATATTATCCAGCTGCGATCAATCTGGGCTCGAACCCGACATTTGGCGAGGGCGTCGCGAAAGTGGAAGTGCACCTGATCGATCATAGGCAAACCCTCTACGGACAGCCGTTGGAAGTCGAATTCCTTGGACGACTACGGGATATTGTTGCCTTCGACGACGAAACGAAGCTCGTTAAGCAGCTTGAGCAGGATGTTGCTCGCTCGCGACAGATTGCACTGAAAGCTACTCCCTAAGAACGAATAATTAACTTTTGCAACGGTTGACTAAGAAATACCATGACCATCGATTGGCAACCCCTGAAAGAGATCATCGCTCGTCATAATTCATTCTTACTGACAAGTCACTGTCGGGCTGATTGCGATGCGGTGGGTAGTGAGTTGGCGCTGGCTTTGATACTAGAGTCGTTGGGAAAAGAAGTCCAGATCGTTAATGGCGACAGCGTGCCTGAGCACATTCGCTTCATCGACCCCGACGACCGAGTGCAGGAGTTGGGCCACAATGCCGATCCCGTTGAGTTGTCGAAGATCGAGTGCCTAATCGTGGTCGATACTAGCGCTTGGGTACAGCTAGGACCGATGGGCGACGTCGTGCGTGATTTCCCAGGAACTCGCGTGATTATCGATCATCATGTGAGTCAAGACGATCTCGAAGCCGAGGAGTTTAAGGACGCCACTGCAGAGGCAACTGGACGGCTGATCTTGGAGCTGTCTGAGGCGTTGGAAGTTGAATTGACGCCTCAAATCGCGTTGCCATTATTCGCAGCGATTGCCACCGATACGGGTTGGTTTCGTTTTTCTTCAGTTACCGAAACCACTTTTCTTGCACTAGCTAAACTAGTTTCCGCGGGCGTGAGTCCACCGACCGTGTTTTCGTTGCTGTACGAGCAGCACAGTCTGGCTAGAATTCTGTTGCGAGGTCGGATTCTGGAGCACGTGGTGGCCGACTGCGAGGGCCGACTGATGTCGACGCACGTGCGGCGTACCGATTTTGAGGAGGTCGGTGCGAACACGACCGATACTGAGGACGTAATTAATACGCTATTGACCGTGGCGGGCAGCGAAGTGGCCGTGCTTTTCGTCGAGCTGGGAGAGAACCGTACAAAGGTTAGCCTGCGCAGCCGGACTGAGTTTGATGTCTGTGCGATTGCCGCTCAATTTGGCGGCGGTGGTCACCGGGCTGCCGCTGGAGTTACGTACGACGGTTCTCTAGACGAGGCGCGCTTAGCTGTGCTTGACGCCTTACGAGCCGCGCTGGGATAATAGTGGCGCTGACTAGATTTCACAGCGGATGATAATTCAATGGCAGACTCGCCTACCCCTCGCGCCACGGACCCCCATCCAACCGACGGTCGCCGCAGGTTTCTTGCTATAGCAGCGACCGTTGTGACGGGATCACTGGCACTCTTAACCCCACTTGTTGCCGGTGTCGTGACCTTTCTTGCGCCCTTGTTTCGCAAGCACAAGAGTGAGGAAGTGCGGATCGCTTTGCTAAGCCAAGTGCCTGACGACGGCCTGCCCCGATACTTTCCCGTAAGCACTAATCGAGTGGATGCTTGGAATCGCTATCCACACCAGCGCGTCGGGGCTGTTTATTTGGTTCGTTCTGCTGGGGAGGCTGAGCCGCTTGCGTTGACGGCAAAGTGTCCTCATGCCGGTTGCTTCATTGGGTACACGGCCGGTAGTGATGAGTTCAAGTGTCCCTGTCATACCAGCGCGTTCAATCTCGATGGATCCCGAGTCAACGGCGACGCGGAAGTGGCTCCTCGCGCGATGGACAAGTTGCCTGTGAAGCTGCGCGAGATTCAGGGCGCCGAGGGCGATGTGGTGACTGAAGTATGGATCGAATTCATTGACTATCAAACCGGTCGCCGAGAACAGATTCGCACCGCATGAGTGGACCTATTCAGAACGTCGTGGCCTGGCTGGACGACCGGACAGGAGTGCGCGATCTCTTGCATCAAGCGCTCTACGAACGAGTGCCAGGAGGGGCACGGTGGAGGTATGTTTGGGGCAGCACACTGGTAGTGACATTTGCCACGCAGATGCTCACTGGCATCTTTCTCTGGATGGCTTACAGCCCTAGCACGCAAACCGCTTGGGAGAGCGTCTATTATCTTCAGTACGAAACGACTGGTGGTTGGCTGCTCAGAGGAATCCACCATTTCACAGCGCATGCCATGGTCGTACTGCTGGGCATACACTTGCTGCAGGTGGTGATCGATGGTGCGTATCGTGCGCCGCGGGAATTGAATTTCGTGCTCGGCTTGGTGTTGATGTTGCTCGTGTTGGGCCTTTCTCTCACAGGTTACTTGTTACCTTGGGACCAAAAAGGTTATTGGGCAACTAAGGTTGGCACTGAACTGGCAAGTCAGACTCCGCTGGTAGGCCCTGCGATCAAGACTCTGGCTCTTGGGGGAACCGAGTATGGCCAACACACGTTGACCCGGTTTTTTGCGTTGCACGCGGGTGTGTTGCCCGGTTTGCTGGTGTTTGTGCTTGTGCTGCACGTGGCGTTGTTTCGGCGGCATGGCTTGCATGCGCGCGATCCCGATCGTGCACCCGATGCGATGTTTTGGCCTGACCAGTTGCTCAAAGATAGTGTCGCAGCTCTGGCCGTGTTAGCAGTAGTGTTGGCGCTTACGATTTACTACGGCGGAGCGGAGTTGGCCGCCCCCGCCGACCCGGCCGATCCTTATGCCGCCGCGCGCCCGGAAACCTACTTTCTGTTTCTGTTTCAATTCCTAAAGTGGTTTCCAGGCGAGCTGGAGGTGTGGGGGGCATTCGTGGTCCCGTCGCTTGCATTAGCGCTATTGTTTCTCATGCCGTGGATTGGGCGGAGCCGCGGTGGGCACTTGTTTAACGTGGCGTTACTGATCTGCATGTTGGGCGGTGCTGCTCTGCTCACTGCGCAGGCGCTTAACGACGACTACCTGGCAAAGTGGACGGAACGCAGCGAGGCAAATGCCGCTGCCTACGACGCCTCGACCGCGTTTCTTGCCGCGCAGCGCGAAGCAGCACATGAAGCGGAGCGTGCGGTCGAACTGGCCCAGGCACCTGCAAAAATACCCGCCGCCGGGGCGCTTTCTTTGATGTACAACGATCCCTATCTGCAAGGGCCAAAACTTTTTGTCCAGAATTGCGCTGGTTGCCACAACCATTTTGATCCAGACTATCCTGAAGCCGCGTCAAATATTGTTAGCACCGATCCGAGCGCTCCTAATCTGTTTGGAGTCGGCTCGCGCAGCTGGCTGGGCGGCTTGCTCAACCCGCAGCAAATCGTCTCAAAGCATTATTTCGGTTTTCGAGGCTCTCCGTTCGTCGGGGATGGCGACTACACCGACATGGTCGACTTCGTTCAGGAGGCCTACGACGAAGAGATGGATGATGAAGCCAAGCAGCAGGTCAAAGCAGCGTTTGCGAAAATAGCGGTGGCTTTGTCGGCCGAAGCGCATCTGCCTCAGCAGGCGGAGATCGATCAGCGCGACCAAGAGCTGATCGCCGCCGGTCGCGCGCTGATGGAAGGCGAACTCGCTGACATCGTAGCCAATGGTATGAGCTGCACCGATTGCCATTCGTTTGGTGAGATGCAGGATGTCGGCTCACCGGTGCTGGATGGCTACATGTCACGTCAGTGGCTGATGGATTTCATCCGCAACCCGGCCGACGAGCTATTCTACGGCGAAACGAATGACCGCATGCCTGCCTTCGCTCCGCACGACGACCCACGGTTAAACCAACTCGATGAGAAATCGATAGGGTTGATTGCCGACTGGCTCCGTGGCGACTGGTATCGTCCTAGCGATGCTAGCACTTCCAAATAGTCGAGCTGGCTATGACGCGAGGAGAGTATTAGAAACTCGAATCGTTAGAATCGCTGCAGTTTTACAAGTTGATTGGTCGATTTTCACGGCAGAGTCTATCGCCTATTCTGCAGTTCAAACGAGGCTTTTCGCGCATGTGGTGTTGCCATTGCCAACAGGATGTACCGGCCGTGGCCCGGTCGGTCGAGGGGCCACTGGTATGCCCAAGGTGCTATGAGGAGTTCGACAACGAGTCCCACACGCCTGCCGACTTTGCTCGCGCATGCGTTCATCCATCGGATACGGGCGTATCACTCGACAGCGTTGATAGCAAGCCAGATCTCACTCCACCGATCAATCTATTGGAGCAGGAAGAGACGCATCGGCACCTGCGTCGCATCGGACGCCACCTACGTACCGCGTATCGGCACGACTCTGATTTCAGCGCAAAACCGCCGGGCATGAGTTGGACGCCAGAAGTGTCGACAGGCACCGACCTGCCGAGGGACTTCAGAAAGCACAGGGCGCGCCCTGTTTTCGACCATTCCAAGCCAACTTTCGTTTCGCGACTAATCGGGCTAATGCTATTAGTTGGCGTACTAGGTTTTGCGGCAGGGGGCGGACTCCTGGTATGGGCCGCGGCGTTTCAGCTGCCAGAGGCTTGGCGATGGGGCATGACCACCACTATCGCAGCCGAGGGAATGCTCATCCTGGGCCTGACTTGGATGGCGGGCAGATTGTGGCGCAATAGTCGGCTGCTCAATCACCAACTTGCCGGTGTCGAGGGGCAACTCCACAAGATCGAAAGGCTTACCGGTTCCTTGTCCAGCAATCGAATGTCGTGTAGCCAGCATTACTACGATCACTTCAACCAGGGGGCCAGCTCGCAGATGCTGCTGGCCAACTTACGTGGTCAGGTCGACCAACTGTCGGAGCGAATGGCGGCTTGAGACCTGCAACTAATTTACGCGGCCGGAAATCTCTTCAACCACATCTTCGACCTTCACACGCCACTGCTCGAGCGTGTCGCGGTCGCGGATTGTGACGGTCTGGTCGGTGAGCGTCTGGCCATCGACGGTAATGCAATAGGGCGTGCCGGCTTCGTCTTGGCGGCGATAGCGGCGGCCGACGGCGCCCTTTTCATCGTAGAACGCAGTGAAGCGCTTCTTGAGTGCCCGGTAGATATCGCGGGCAATTTCGGGCATGCCATCTTTCTTTACCAGTGGGAACACGGCCGCCTTGATCGGTGCGATCCGGGGGTGGAGTTTCATCACAACGCGCGTTTTCATTTTTCCTTTTTCGTCTGGGGCCTCGTCTTCGGTGTAAGCCTCGCAGAGAAAGGCAAGCGTGGCCCGATCGGCACCGGCTGAGGGTTCAATCACATGCGGCGTATAGCGTTCATTTGTCTGATCGTCGCGATAAGTAAGGTCACGGCCGCTACCTTTGTATTTCGGCTTGCCATCGTCACCGAGTTCGACCTCGAGGCAACCTTCGGCATTCTTGACAAGTTTCCCTTCCATGTGACTCCGCAAGTCAAAGTCGCCACGGTGGGCGATGCCTTCGAGCTCGCCGTATTCACCTTCGGTTAGGAAAGGAAACGCGTATTCGATATCTGCGGTGCCACAAGAGTAGTGGCTGAGTTCGTCAGAGTCGTGTTCACGTAGTTGCAACCGTTCGCCATCCAGGCCGAGCTCGGTATACCACTTCATCCGCCGGTCGCGCCAGTATTCGTACCACTTGCGCGATGTATCAGGATGACAAAAGAATTCGATTTCCATCTGCTCAAACTCGCGGGAGCGAAACGTGAAATTCCGCGGAGTGATTTCGTTACGAAAGCTTTTGCCGACTTGCGCAATGCCGAAGGGGATTCGCACACGAGTGCTATCGACCACGTTCTTGAAGTTCACAAAGATGCCCTGGGCCGTCTCGGGCCGCAGATAGGCGCGTCCTTCTTCTCCCGCAAGTGCGCCCACTGTGGTTGGGAACATTAGATTGAATTCGCGAGGTTCGGTCAGATCACCGCCACAATGCGGGCAAGGTGTTTGTAAGCCGGTCTGATTTTTTTGTTCGGTTGCCATGTAGTTGAGAACGTCGGGCAGAGAGAGTCCCAGTTTAGGGTTCTCTTTCAAATCCTCTGCCAACCAGGACATAGTAACTTCTGGATTTCTAACCAGTGCCAAACCGGGCGCAAGTTTTCGCCCCAGCTTTCTGGTCTTTGCCCAGGAGAAAGCATCTGGACTACTAAATACGGAGCTGCCGTCGGGCTGCGGTGTGAAACAATGCTCTGCGAAAGAGAGTGCCCAAGGAGATTCGTTGAGCATGCCACGCACATGATCGGATCGGATAAGTTTCTTGCACTGTCGGCATGTCTGCATCATGTCACAAAACAAGTCAAAATGTCCCGAGCACTTCCAGACCTGCGGGTGCATAATAATCGTGCAGTCGAGCCCAGTCATTTCGTGGGTGCTCGGCGCGCCGTCGGCGACGGCCAACTCGTCGTGCGAGGTGACCATGTCCTGCCACCAAGCGGCTTTGATATTGCGCTTTAACTCGACGCCCAGCGGGCCGTAGTCCCAAAAGCCGTTGAGCCCGCCGTAGATTTCGCTCGATTGAAACAAGAACCCTCGCCGTTTGCATAGCGAGACGAGTTTTTCCATTTCCATGTTCGAATTCACTTTCCCAGGGACGGTTTGTAGGCGCGGCAATCGGTGTGGCAAACCGCTGAGTTTACCCTGCCGGCAGCAGTAACGTCTATGTCTCTCAGATGCGAATCGCTCCCGTGGCCAGGTCGAGTTCTGGGACGATGGCGAGCGTGTCGAGTTGGGCGCAGATGTCCAGATCGAAGTCGTAGCCGAGATCCAGAAGGTTCTTACCGCCGGTCGTCTCGCGAAGTTCGCGGGTTAACTGTTCGCTCGGCGACCGACCCAACGCGTGGGCCGTGCCGAGCAGCTCCTGCCACTCGCGCCGAGCTGCGTCAGCCCATTCGTTGGTTTCGTATTCGTCCTCGAACCGATGCAATAGTCCTTCGGCAATCGCCCCGGCCGCGAGAATGTCTTCGCGGGTAACGGCGCCATTCGTGCCGGCGCACAGAACGTCGACCCGGCGAGTATCCGCGAGCTCCGTTACAATCGCTTGCCGATTGACCGTGGCGCCGATCAACACCCGCTCTGCCAACCGAGCGTGGTCCATTGCCCGCGCACCATTGGTAGTCGTAAATAGTACAGTCTGGCCGAACACTTTTTCGGGAGTATACTCGGTTGGCGAGTTGCCCAGCTGAAATCCCGGAATTCGCTTTCCACCTCTCTCGCCGCCGAGCACGAACTCGCCCGGCGAGAATTCCTCTGCCATGGAGAGTGTTTCATCGATCTCCACAAAAGGCATCACACATTTCGCGCCGGCAGAGAGTGCGTGGCAAATGGTCGACGATGCCCGCAACTGATCGACAACTACGACCACACTCTCGGCTAACGCCGATGCGTCAACGAACTGCGGTAAGTAATGAACATTGAGAAGCAACGGAGATCGTTTTTCGGACTGCCGATTGGTTGGAAGCGGATCATGCTCCTGAAACGAAGCCAAATGTTTCCACTAGTAAGTCAGGCATTCTATCGCGATACTACATGTTTTGACACAAGTCTCTCCTAGCACTCCCACTTTATGAGCACTACGGTTGACAAATCGGGGCCGCGCGTGCGGAAGATGTTCGGCGAAATCGCTGGACGTTACGATTTGATGAATCATTTGCTGTCGCTAGGCATCGATCGATACTGGCGATGGAGAACCGTGCGCAGCGTACCCCCGGTTGCGGGAGGGAAGGTTCTTGACCTCTGTACCGGCACGGGCGACTTGGCATTGGCTTACCATCAGGCGGCTGACAAGAGTGTACGGATCGTCGGTGCCGACTTTTGCCACGAGATGCTAGCCATCGGCCGAAAGAAGGGATTGCAGGCAGGCGCTGAGGCGCAGCTTACGTTCCTCGAAGCCGACGCTCAACACATCCCACTGGCCAACGATCAGTTCCAGGTCGTCTCGGTGGCATTTGGACTCCGCAATGTGGCAGAGACTGATGTAGGCTTGCGAGAGATGGTCCGGGTTTGCGCCCCGGGTGGTCGCGTGGCAGTGCTGGAATTCTCAACACCCCGATGGCAGCCATTCAAAGCAATTTACGGTTGGTATTTTCGCCAGGTGTTGCCGCGGGTCGGTCAGTTGCTAGCTCGCAATCGACACAGCGCTTACAACTATCTACCGGCTAGCGTAGGTGAATTCCCTCAAGGTAACGAACTAGCCGAGGCGATGCGTGCTGCAGGGCTCACAGATGTTTGGTTTCGCGGCCTTACGCTCGGCGTAGCGACGCTCTATGTTGGAACAAAATAGCAGGCCGGAGGAGTTAGGTCGGAGGCTGCAGGACAATAGCCGCGATTCAACGAATCGCAGGAAGAATACTCAGGGCTGATTTCATGGAAACCAAAAAAATATGCCTAGGGGTCACCGGCGCCAGCGGCGCGGTGTACTCGATTCGTCTCATCGAGGTTCTGCTGGCCACGGGTCACGACGTTCATCTTTCGATTAGCCCTAGTGGCGCGCAAGTGATCAAAGAAGAAATGGACTTAAAGGTCGACCTGGATGATTTTCGGGCTTCTGACCTGATGCTTGACGACGTGGTGGCCGCTGGGGACAGCAAAATTAGGCTTCTACAAGCCAGCGCTGGGATCGGCACCGCGGATAGCAATGTGCTCTCGGTTGAGGCCGGACGCCTGGGTGAAATCACCTATCATCACTATCGCGATTTCAATGCCCCCATAGCCAGTGGCTCGTTTCTTACCCAAGGCATGGTCGTCTGTCCCTGTTCGGGCACATCGCTTAGCGCGATCGCTCATGGCACGGCCGGAAACCTCATCCAACGGGCAGCCGAAGTACATCTAAAGGAACGACGACGGTTGGTAGTTGTCCCTCGTGAAACTCCGCTTTCCCTGCCGCACATCGAGAACATGCGCCGTGCTTTCGAAGCAGGCGCTGTGGTGCTGCCTGCGTCGCCGGGTTGGTACCATGGTGTAACGACGCTACGCGACTTGGTTGACTTCATGGTCGCACGAATCTGCGACCAACTTGGCATCGACAACTGCTTGATGAGACGTTGGGGAAGCGAATGAATCTCGCAGAGGCGCAGAGACACGGAGGACCTAGAACTACCGCTCTCCGTGTCTCTGCGCCTCTGCGAGAGACAATCTAATGTTCAGAACGATTGGTCACATCCTGTCGCTGATCCGCTTTAGCCACACGCTTTTCGCACTGCCGTTCGCTTTGCTGGCGGCGCTGATGGCATGGCGGCTGCAGGCGATTGATTTCCCTCCGTCGGTAATTGATCTCGGGCCAGAGAGCGAGTTTGGATCGTCAGTTCTTGCTTGGGGGCACTCAGGTCAATGGATACAAATTGCAGGAATAACCTTTCTAATCGGTCAATTCAAAGTTGACCCCGCTGAACTCATCGGCATCTTGTTGTGCATGGTCACCGCGCGCAGCGCCGCTATGGCGTTTAACCGTCTGGCCGACCGTAAACTAGACGCCGAGAACCCGCGTACCGCGGGCCGCCACCTTCCCGCAGGCATCATGAGCGCTAGGCAGGTTGCGGTGTTAACCTTCGCTTCCGGCTTCGCCTTCGTCGCCAGCACGCTGCTGTTCTTGCCCAATCGCCTGCCGCTCTATCTCTCGGTGCCGGTGCTCGCCTTCCTGTGCGGCTATAGTTACGCGAAGCGTTTCACTGCCTACGCTCATTTCTGGCTAGGTACGGCCTTGGCCCTGTCACCCGTGGCGGCCTGGATCGCGATTCGGGGCGAAGCGGTGCTTCAGCACCCCGTAGACTTGGTCCCCTCATTGGTTCTTGGCGGGGCAGTGCTTACTTGGGTCGCCGGGTTCGACATAATCTACGCCTGCCAAGATTTTCAGTACGATCGCCAAGCAGGTCTGCACAGCGTGCCTGCACGTTGGGGGATTGCCGGCGCGCTGCGGATTGCTGCCGTCTGTCACGCTGCGACGGTCGTGCTGCTTGCGCTGTTGCCACTGGTTTACCCGCCGTTTGGCTTACTTTATTGGATCGCCGTGGCTGCGGTGGGTGGACTGCTCGTCTACGAGCACGCGTTGGTGCGTCCCGACGACTTAGATCGCGTGAACGAAGCGTTTTTTAACGTAAACGCAGTGATCAGTTTGGGACTGTTGGTGGTGGGAGCCCTAGACCTTTGGCTGGGTCTTGGGTGATAATGCTTTTTTACCCTGCGATTCGTTGAATCGCGGCTAATGTCTTTACAATCCGTAGACCGCATTCGAATGCTTCGCACTTCCAGTCCAGTCTTACAGCCGATCCGTGAGAAGGTAGAAGCTGGCCAACGGCTTTCGCTCGACGATGGCGTGCTGCTGTATCGCGACGATGTGCCGCTGCCCGAGTTGGGTGAGTTGGCCAATGTGGTGCGCGAGCGCAAGAACGGCAACTTTGCCTACTATAACATTAATACGCACTTGAACCCGACGAACGTGTGCGTCTATCGGTGCACGTTCTGCGCGTTCCGTTCCGACTTGCGTGACCCCAAGGGTTACTGGATGAACGACGAGCAAGTGCTTGCCCGGGGACACGAAGCGCTCAATGCAGGTAGCACCGAGATGCACATCGTCGGTGGGTTGCATCATCAGGCCAAATACGATTGGTACCGTGGCGTGATTAGTGTGCTGCACGAGGCTTATCCGACCTTGCACCTCAAGGCGTGGACGCCGGTCGAGATCGATTGGTTTGCCCGGCTCACTGGCAAATCGATTCGCTGGGTGCTGGAAGACATGCAGTCGGCTGGCCTGGGAAGCCTGCCTGGTGGCGGCGCGGAGATATTTCATCCGGAGGTCCGCAACCAGATTTGCGAACACAAAGCCGACTCCGGTCGCTGGTTTGAAACTCATCGCACGGCCCACGAATTGGGATTACGCTCCAACTGCACGATGCTCTACGGCCACCTCGAAAAGCCGTATCATCGGATTGATCACCTGATTCGCCTGCGTGAGTTGCAGGACGAGACCGGCGGATTTCAGACATTTATTCCACTGGCGTTTCATCCTGATAACACCGGCCTGAGCCACATTACCAAGCCGTCGGCCGCGATGGACTTGCGGACGATGGCCGTCAGCCGGCTGATGCTTGATAACGTGCCACACATCAAGGCGTACTGGATTATGTTGGGCGTAGGGACAGCCCAAATCGCGCTGGCTTATGGCGCCGACGACATCGATGGCACGGTACGGCACGAGTTGATCTATCATGACGCGGGGGCCGAGACGCCGGAGATTCTCTCTGTCGAAAAAATCCGCCAGCTCATCGAAGAGGCGGGGCGCGAACCGGTGGAGCGGGACACACTCTACCGAAGGGTAGAGCGTGACGGGACGCACTGGCAAGCGGGCGAGCCGGTTGCTGTGGAGGCGTGAAGACCTCGTTAAATACGGAATATGCTGTAGTTGCAGGTCATGACTCAACTTGCCTAGGCGCGAACCGTCCGGTAGCATTTTGCGTAGAAGCTTAGTGAATAGTTCCCACCTGTGTTGAAGTGTGCGTAGAGCACCACTGTGAGGTAATTAACCATGATGATGTTCGACCCGATGTATTTCGTATACATTGCTCCCGCCCTTCTGTTGGCCTTCTGGGCGCAGATGCGAGTGAAGTCAGCCTTCGCCGAGGCGCAGAGAGTAGCGGTGCCGTTGAGCGGCGCTGGCGCAGCGCGTCACATCCTTGATGCAGCCGGTTTACAGAACGTCACAATCGAGCAGATTCCGGGTCAATTGAGTGACCACTACGATCCGCGCGACAAGGTATTGAGGTTGAGCCAAGCCGTTTACGGAACCCGATCCACGGCAGCGGTCGGGATCGCAGCGCACGAAGCAGGCCACGCATTGCAGGATGCGCACAACTACGCACCGCTAGTGTTACGTAACGCCGCAGTTCCAGTTGCCAGTTTTGGTGGAAGCATAAGCTCGTTGTTGCTCCTTGCAGGAATTGGCATGATCTACACCGGCGTAGCTGCTGCCTTCGGACAGACGATGCTGCTGATCGGCATTGTGGCCTTCGGTTGTGTGGTCGTTTTCCAGCTGGTTAATCTACCAGTGGAATTCGACGCTAGCGCTCGTGCTAAGCGGCTCTTAGTCGACCACGGCATAGTCGCAGACCAGGACATGGTTCACGTCAATCGGGTGCTCAACGCGGCAGCCTGGACCTACGTTGCAGGCACGTTGCAGGCAGTCCTGACGTTGCTCTACTACATCATGCGTTTCTCAGGTCGAGAGTAATCCTGTCGGACACTCTGCTCCCGACGCGTCAGGATACTACCCGGCCCTGTCTTCGCGCCGCGACCTGCAGCAGGAAAGTATTGCCCGCAATCTGTACTAATCGCGAGACATAAACAGCTGCACGATGTACCAGAACAATAGCGCCACCGCTGCAAACAGAGCTAGCGAAGCAGCGACATATTGATCTGTGCGATAGTGCAACATCACGTTAGACGTGCTGTACAGAATATAGGCACAAGCGAAGGCGATCATCGCATAAGTAAAGATCGGTCCGAGTGCGAAGCTAAAGATTGCACCACAAGCGATAAGCCCGAATGCGGCTGCGCAACCGAAAAAAAGAACTGATCTCAAGAACGAAAAATCCTTGCGAGTAATGAAGACGATCGCCGTCAACACAGCGAAAAGACCCACTGTAGTAATTGCTGCCGTGCCGATGATATTGGAATCGTACTGTTGTGCGAAAAATAACAAAGGAACGAAGATAATAGCCTCTGCAACGACATAGAGACTTAGCCCCATGTATTGGGTAGCCAGCGAAGTGCTCGATCTTGCCCAACTGTCGGCAATCCAGCTGACCGCCATGAAGGCGCCGAGCATGATTAGCCAGCCGTACTGCGTGCCCAGCACCGACTGCACAAGACTAGGCGTAATTGGCAGATTTAGCAGAATGGCTTCAAGAATCACGAACGCGACAATAGCACCTGCGAGATGAAAATAGGTCTTCGTGATGAAACTTGCCCGTTCGTCAGATGCCGCGTCGGCGGCAAACATGGGATGGACAGATGCGTAAGGATTCTCGGATTGATTCATAGCTATTCTCGATGGTTGGAAGGAGGGTCAGTTGCGAACGTGCTCCGGTCCATGTACACCCACAAGTTTAGCTTATTCTGGGGCGATCTCAAACACAGCATGCCAGCCGTTACCCCGAGGTTTACAGCCCCAAACGTCTCGACCCCTGCTAGATTCTCTGCTCCCAACGCGTTAGGATGCTCTCTGGTGCAGGCCGGCCGGATGAGGTCGGCCGCCAGGCAAGTCCTCGAATAGGAGAAGAGAGATGTTCGAGAAATTTTGCAACCATGCAGCGATGATGGTGCTCGGCATTTTTGTCGGTGCGGTTGTGGCCGCTGCTTGGATGGGTGTTGGCCAGGGAAATCTCGTGCAGGCGACGTCTACGCACGGCGAAAGTAATTTCGCGATTGCTACTGGCTCAGCCGACAACGGGATCGAAGCTTTCTATTTTCTCGACTTCTTAACAGGAGATCTGCGTGCCGCAGTCATCAGCCGGCGGACTGCCGAATTTACTGCGGTATTCGAGCGCAATATTCAAGGTGACTTTGGTGGGATCTCTAAGAATCCCAAGTATCTGATGGTTACCGGACTCGCCGACCTGCCGAGGGGACGTGCGAGTACCCAGATTGGTACGAGCTTGGTCTATGTCGCCGAAGCATCCAGCGGAGTCGTATGTGCCTATGCTTTGCCCTTCAATTCGAGCTTGAATGCCGCGGGCAAGGCGCAACGCGCTGAACTGGAACTAATCGCTACGGGTACGTTTCGAACGACTGCGGTGCGCGAGTAGAGTGGCGGAGCAAACGATGGAGATCGAATTAAACGGCCAGCCACGCGAGATCAACGACGGGACAACTCTCGCCACGCTCTTGGAAGTGCTCCAGCTCGACCCTCGCCAACTTGCCGTGGAACGCAATCGCGAGCTCGTTCGTCGCATTGATCACGCAGAAGTAGAACTCGTTGAAGGCGATTGTATCGAAGTCGTCACTCTCGTTGGGGGAGGATGATCAAGATCTGAATTGAGAATTTGTCCGAATGACATTAACGCCGACTCCCAATTGATTCCCCGTTCTATAACTTGATAACAAACTATGGCCACGAATATCAGCTCCGAAACAGAACTTACGATCGGCACTCATACACTGAGGAGCCGCTTGGTCGTTGGCACCGGCAAGTATGCCAGCTATCCCTTGATGCAAGAGGCTCTGAATCGATCGGGGACCGATTGCATCACGGTTGCCGTGCGGCGCGAGCGGTTGATCGACGCGCAGGGAAACAACTTGCTTGATTTCATCGATACCGACCGCTACACACTGCTTCCTAATACAGCAGGTTGCTTTAATGCTGAGGACGCAGTGCGAGTGGCCAGATTGGGGCGGGAGATTCTCGAAGGAATCGAGAATCCAGGTGCCGATTGGGTGAAGCTGGAGGTGCTGAGCGATACGAAGACACTGTTGCCCGATCCCGTAGCGACGCTGCAAGCGACTGAGCAGCTCGTGTCCGATGGCTTTCAGGTCCTTTGCTATTCGACCGACGATCCAGTGATCGCTCGGCAGCTGAAGGAAGCGGGAGCCACGAGCGTGATGCCTGCGGGTAGTCCCATCGGCTCGGGGCAGGGCGTATTGAACCCGAACAACATTCGCATTTGCCTGGAGTACCTCAAAGAGGGAGATCCCGATTATCCAGTGATCGTTGACGCTGGCGTCGGTACAGCGAGCGACGTGACCGTTGCCATGGAATTGGGTGTCGACGGCGTGCTGTTGAATACGGGTATCGCCCATGCTCGCGATCCGTTAGCTATGGCCGACGCGATGCGATTGGGTGTCGAAGCAGGCCGTCAAGCGTACCTGGCAGGCCGCATTCCGAAAAGATTGTACGCCACCGCCAGTAGCCCGGAAGAGGGCACGATTACTGCCAAGCCTCGGTAGGCGATAGTTAGGCCTTCGCGAACACTAGTAAGGGATTCAGGTTCGTTGTCCACAGCGCCCACCATCACCGTCGCCGATATCCTTGGCCCTGAAGGCTCGATCGCTCGTCGCTTAGAGCAGTACGAGAAGCGGCCGCAGCAATTGGCGATGGCTGATGCCGTGGCCCAGGCGATCGCAGCCAAAGAGCACCTGGTCGTTGAAGCAGGCACCGGAGTCGGTAAGAGCTTTGCTTACTTAGCACCCGCCATTCTAGCCGCCACCGAGAAACAGGCTGAGCAGGAAACAGAAGATAAACCGCTCCGTGTGGTGATCTCCACGCACACAATTAGTTTGCAAGAGCAGTTGATCCGTAAGGACTTGCCGCTGCTCAATAGCATTATTCCTCGTGAGTTTTCGGCGGTGCTCGTGAAGGGGCGCCGCAACTACTTGAGTTTGCGTCGCTTGAAATCGGCACTTTCCCGTGGCCAGAGTCTTTTCGACACGTACGAGGCGGCCGACCAGTTGCGCGATCTCCGCAATTGGAGCGAGACAACTCACGATGGCTCGTTGAGCGATTTGCCACATCAGCCGCCAGCCCAGGTGTGGGACGAGGTGGCCAGCGATCACGGTAATTGTATGGGCCGCAAGTGCCCGACCTATCGCAAGTGCTTTTACTATCAAGACCGTCGCCGCGTGCAACACGCTCAAATAATGATCGTTAACCATGCGCTGTTTTTTAGCGATTTGGCGCTACGTCGCTTCGGGATAAGCCTCTTGCCCGATTATCAGGTAGTCGTACTTGATGAAGCGCATACAGTCGAAGGCGTCGCGGCAGATCACTTGGGTATCCGGTTAACCAGCGGGCAGATTGAGTATGTGTTGAGTCGTCTGTACAACGACCGCACCCAGAAAGGTCTCTTGGTGCATCACGAGATGCGCGATCTCGCTGAGCTTGTGGACCGATGCCGGATGGCGGCTGACGAGTTTTTCGCTGATCTTACCGATTGGCGAGAGGCACACGCCCCGCCCAATGGCCGAGTGCGTGAGCCGATCAATGTGCCCAACCGGCTTGGCAGCGAACTGCAAACTCTCTCGCGAGAAGTGAAAAAGGCGGGAGACATGCAACAGGAAGATACTGAACGGCAGGACTTCATCGCCGCCGCCGAGCGACTAACAGCGTTGTCGGGCGAGCTGAACACTTGGCATCGGCAACAGATGGATTCGTCGGTCTATTGGATGGAATCGTACAAGACGCGACGCGGAATGCCTCGGCTAACACTCTCCGCCGCACCGCTGGACGTCGGCCCCGCGCTCCGGGAGCAGCTCTTCCAGCGCGTGCCATCGGTGATTCTCACCAGTGCTACCTTAGCAGTGGGTAAGAACGACTCGTTCGATTTCCTCCGCCAGAGGATTGGCTTGGTAAAGACAAACACTCTGCAATTGGATAGTCCGTTTGATTACACTGAGCAAGCCGAGCTGGTCACGGTGCGCGGTATGCCCGATCCGACCAAGATGCGAGAGGAGTATCAAAAGGCGTGCGTGGAACTAATCCAACGTTTTGCCCGCGAAAGCGACGGACATGCGTTTGTGCTTTTCACGAGTTACGACATGATGCGACGTGTAGCTTCGTCGATCTCACCTTGGCTACGCGCGAACAATTTGAATTTGCTGAGCCAGTCGGACGGCACGCCGCGCAGCCAGATGTTGGAGCTGTTCAAGAGAGATCCGCGCTCTGTGCTGTTGGGTACCGATAGTTTTTGGCAAGGTGTTGATGTTCCCGGCGACGCATTGCAGTTGGTAATCATTACGAAGCTGCCGTTCAGCGTTCCCGATCGGCCGTTGCTGGAAGCTCGACTTGAATCGATTCGTGAAGATGGTGGAGAGCCCTTTCGAGAGTACCAGTTGCCCGAAGCCGTCCTCAAGTTGAAACAAGGTTTCGGCCGATTGATTCGCTCTCGTACTGACTTTGGTCGCGTTGTAATTCTCGATCCACGGATTCACACCAAATCGTACGGCCGACTCTTTCTGCAATCGTTGCCGGAGTGTCGTCAGAGCGAGATCGATTATCAAGCGTTGCAAGTATAAGACCTGCACTGCAGAAACTAGCCTCGGACAGTTTGTGCCTCTCGGATGAGGCTATTTAGTCGGGCTCATACCGAACTTTGATCGAAGCACAGCGATCGACAAGCAGTCGAATCGGCTGCGGCATTTGTCGACTCACTTAGCGATCTCACCTAGTTGACTACCCGTCCGAACGTACTTAAAATGTAGGGTTTACGGAACTTCGGGTGGCTGAATGGAGACTGGAGGCTATTGACCGGAGGTTGCCTGCTTCGACCTCTTGGTTGCAAGTTCCGGAGAATCCGTTTTACCTCCATCCATTGGCCTTCACCCAAGCCTCGATTCTCTCATGCTTGCCAAACGAGTGATTCCTTGCTTGGACGTTAAACAGGGGCGCGTCGTAAAAGGCACGAATTTTGTGAATCTTCGCGACGCGGGCGATCCGGTCGAAGTGGCCGCCCGTTATGAGCGGGAAGGGGCCGACGAATTGGTGTTCTTAGACATCACCGCCAGCCACGAAGATCGCGACATTATGTTGGACGTTGTCCGCCGAACAGCAGAACAGGTGTTCATGCCATTGACCGTCGGAGGCGGTATTCGCAATCTGGAAGACATCCGCAACCTGCTGTTGGCTGGCTGCGATAAGGTTTCAATAAACTCTGCGGCGGTACGCGATCCTGAGTTCGTACGGGCGGCGGCGCTGCGGTTTGGAAGTCAATGTATCGTTGTAAACATCGACCCCAAGCGAGTGATGCGCGATGGCGATGAAGTATGGGAAGTGCATATCAACGGCGGCCGCATCGGCACAGGGCTCGGGGCGGTTGATTGGGCTTGTCAGGTCGTGGAGCTCGGAGCAGGTGAAATTGTGCTCACAAGCATGGACTCTGACGGGACAAAGGATGGCTACGACATAGAAATCACCGCAGCGGTGAGTGAAGCGGTGCCGGTGCCTGTGGTTGCCAGCGGTGGGGCGGGATGCCCCGAACATTTGGCCGAGGCAGTGACGAAAGGCAAGGCCGATGCGGCGCTGGCCGCAAGTATTTTTCACTTCGGCGAGTATACGATTCAGGAAACAAAGCGCGTGATGGCAGAGCACGGAGTTGCCGTGCGAATGGTGGCGTGACAGGGCAGAAGTTGCTCTCCCAGTCGAGAGACTTCCGCCGGAGGAATGTAAAATATGGGCCAAAGCTCGATTAGTTCGTCAGACTACGACAGTTTTGTCGGTCGGCATCAAGAACTAGAGATCAATAAACTCTTTCGCGCTTGCGTGAAACTAGAAGGTAGCGATCTGCACCTAAAGGTCGGTAAACCACCAATGGTGCGTGTTGACGGTTCGCTCAGACCCATGAATCGCGGACCCATCGAAGATGAAGAGATGGTTCGGCTTTGCTTTCCGCTGATGAACGAACGCAGCCGCAAGATTTTCGACAAAGATGGCGGTGCAGACTTTGCCCACATGATGGACGTTGATGGCACCAATTGGCGATTCCGCGTCAACTTGCTACAGCAGTTGGGCCACATTGGCATGGTAGCACGACGCGTGAATAGTTGGATTCCCAACTTCGAGGGGCTCAACTTGCCGGATTCAATGGAGCGCCTTTGCACTTACGACCAAGGCATGGTCCTGTTGGCTGGAGTTACCGGGTCGGGAAAGAGCACGACGATCGCCTCGATGCTCAACTGGATCAACCATCGTTACCGAAAACATATCCTCACACTGGAAGACCCGATTGAATTCGTTTTCACCGAAGAAAAGTGTCTGATTAATCAGCGCGAAATCGGCTTGGACGTCATCGACTTTGAGGTCGGTATGAAGCATGCCGTGCGGGAAGACCCTGATGTGATGCTTGTGGGCGAGATGCGTGACAAAGAGACGTTCATGACGGCGATCCACGCCGCTGAGACGGGTCACTTGGTGTTTGGTACCATTCATGCCTCGACGGCAGCTTCTACGATCGGACGCATCCTCGACCTGTTCCCGCAGGAAATGCATGGCGCCCTGCGCAGCGCGATCGCCATGAACATGAAAGGAATTGTTGCCCAGAAGCTGCTCAAGTCAATCAAGCCCGGCGTGGGCCGCGTGCCAACGGTCGAGATCATGACTTTTTCTCCGACCGTAAAGAATCTGATTTTGGAGGAGGAAGATCATCGTCTCACCGACGCGATTCGTGTAGGAGCCGAAGATGGCATGCAAGACTTCACCCAGAGTCTGAAGAAGTTGGTCGACGATGAGTTGATTGATCGTGAGGTGGCCCTGGAAGTGGCACCTAACCGCGAGCAATTGAAAATGGTACTTAAGGGGATCGACGTTGCCCAAGGCGGAATGGTTTAATGCGGCAACTGCTCCGATCTTACACGCCGCTAACTGCGGCAATTCTGTTTACGGCAGCCACTTTATTGGTCCTGGCGTCGCAGCGCATGGTTCTTGCACAGACCAGTGTGACTGAGGTGCTAGGAACTGAGGCGGCTCGCAGCGAAATGAGGGGCGAATCTATCAATAAGGGGGGGAAAAAACCTCAGGCCGCGACAAAAACAACCAAGGCCAACAAGACTGCTGCTGCTGAGGATGCGACTGGCAATTTCATTTCTCAGGTAGAACAGTTTTCGCTCAATGTCGGGCTATTACTGAAAATCCTATTGCTGTTTGTCATTTTCTGGATGTGGGTTGGCGCTACTGATTGGGTGAATCGCGATGCACAGATCCACAAGTTGGGTCATATGAAGTGGAACGCGATTGTCTTCTTTCCCTTCATAGCCATTGCTCTACTGCTCTCCTTCTTGCCACTGGCGGCGGTGATACGTGCGCCAATCATGTTTGTCGTCTTTTTAGGAGCGTGGGTTCCCTACGTCGTGATACACAATAAGAACGTGCAACCACACCAAACCGTCTTGACGGGCCCCTGGTTTCGCTACGTCATGGCCAGCCTGCTGAGCAACGTGGGCGTGAAGGTCAGCGCGGATCGAAAGGCAGAGTATGAGAAGGGCGCTGCTGTTGATCTGTTTGCCATGGGGGCGAAAGACAGAACAACCGACAACGCGAATCTTCTCCAGGCGCGTAATTCTCCCGGTTATTTGCTTCTCAAGGATTTGATCGTTGAGATGGTGAATCGGCGCAGTGAGCGGGTGCTACTCGATTTTACCCAGCAAGCTGTCAACGTCAGGCTCGAAACCGACGGAGTTTGGCATAGTGGTGAAGCCCGCGATCGGGAATCAAGTGACGTCATGCTGGCGGTGGTCAAGACTCTGGCTAACATGGATGCCTCAGAACGTCGGAAAAAACAGCGTGGGCAGTTTGGCGCGAAATACGAAGGTCATAGCTACCTTTGCCCAGTGACGACCAAAGGCGTTGCGACAGGCGAACAAGTTGTAGTGGGATTACGTGGTGAGCAGCAACACTTCGACTCTTATGCTTCACTTGGCATGCGCGAAGCAATTCAGGAGCAATGGTCTGAGCTCTTGGGGGCAGATCAAGGTGTGGTAATTCTATCGACCATGCCCGGTGGAGGGCTCTCAACGATTGCTAACGCTTCGTTAGAAGAAACAGACCGCTTAATGCGAGACTTTGTGGCTATCGAAGAGGTGAACCACCGAGAAACGGAGATTCAGAACATTGCGGTCCACACTTACGACGCTGCAGCTGAAGAGACACCTGCCACGATAATCCCAGCATTGATTCGGGCCTATCCTAATGTTTATGTCTGTCGAGATCTGGTGAATCTCGAAACAGCTCAACTATTGTTCAATGAGGTCAACGACGAACGGTTGGTAGTGACTACCGTGCGAGCCAAAGACTCGGCTGAAGCGCTGCTACGAATCTTGCAGATGAAAGTGCCGGCTAAGCAGTTTGCTCCAGTGATCAAGGCGGTGCTTTACCAGCGACTCGTTCGACTGTTGTGCCCCGATTGCAAAGTTGGCTATACGCCACCACCTGACGTACTGAAGAAATTGGGCATTCCCGCCGGCAAAGTGGAGCAGTTGTTTCGTCCACCTAAACCAGAGGAGATCGACAAGCCTTGTCGGACATGCCAAGGATTGGGTTACAAGGGTCGGACGGGGATCTTCGAGCTACTGGTGGTGAACGATCAGATACGCGAAATTCTACTCAAACAGCCGAAGGTCGACCTGCTGAAAAAGGCTGCCCGAGCTTCGCACCAGCGTCTGTTGCAGGAAGAGGGCATCTTGCTGGTAGCCAAAGGAACGACCTCGATCCCAGAACTAATGCGAGTGCTTAAACAATAACGGTCCACAGATAGACCTTGAACTGACTTGAAACCCCAACCGAGAAAAACCATGTTACTCCTTTCGATCCTATTGGGGGGCATATTCTTTGCCAGCGTTGCGATGACAATCAACGAAGGACTGTGGGGCAACTCGGTTCTATTGATGTGCATCATCTTCGGCGGGCTGTTCGCCATTCTTGGTGGGATTCCTTTAGGCCTATTCATCATCGAGCAGGCGGATGCCGACGATGAGTACGCCTGGTATTGTGTGTTCGCTGGTGTGTGGGTCGTGTTCGCACTGTCAGTTACAATCATGCGAATCCTCGTAGACAAGGCTTCAAAAACGCGAGTAAAGTTTGTCCCACCTCTGGAAAAGATTTCTGGCCCATTGATGGGTCTGTTCGTGGCGGTGATGTTTACGAGCTTCGTCGCTTACACGATGGAACGAATTCCTGTAAACGCGGGGCAATTTCCATCATCCGATGCGGCCGATTGGCAGAAGACAACTTTCACCTACGCCCGAGCACCGTTCCATAATGTGGTCAAACGGTTTGCGGAGTCCGAAGGCGTCCGGACCGACTTCTTCCCGAAAAGCCGGTAGCAAGGCGCTGTAGAGATCCCCGCCTGGATCTCCAGGCTCTCACCTCTCGAGTATCCCGAATTTGATCATGCGTTGTTGGCACTCTGTCATTGAGCTGAAAGTTCATTCATCATGTGTGAGCGACAATCTCGCCGGCTTGGAACATCGGTGGATTGACAGTACAATAGGCCCAACTGATCTTCGCTAGGTTTTTTGTTCGGACTGCAGGTCCAGATGGTGATGGAAGCGACAGGCGATTTTCGCGACGACAGTCCTCGTAACGTGGACGAATTGGGACAATATCGCTCCTTGAGTACCTTGGCGGTTGCCGCCTTTCTGCTGGGGCTCGGTTCCGTATTTGTGTTTGTCACTTCGGCACTGATCGTGATTCCTTTAGCCGCGATCGCTGTTGCCGCATTGGCACAAATCAAAATCCACTCGTCGGCTGGTGCTCAATCAGGCAGTTGGCTGGCACGGGCGGGCCTTGTGCTGGCGATTGTTTTTTCGGCGGCGGCGTTTTCGCGCGCGACCGTTCGCGATAGTCTTTCGATTCGTCTAGCGGAAGAAGCAGCTCAGAGGTGGCTGACTGCTCTGTCGGCCGATCGGCTTGATGATGCGCTAGAGATGATGTCTCCCACGGCTCTGATGAACTTGCGACCGCAAAGCGGAGGGCGGAATGCCCCGCCTTCCCCTTTTGTTCAAGAGGTGGCGGTCGACATGTTACGACAATCACCGCTGTTGCATGCCCTCGAGCCTGCAGAAGATTCTTCGGAAGTAAGATTTCATCTTCTCACGGGGGCATTTTTCTCGAATTCTAGAGTTCCCGAAGTTGGTTGCAAATTCGAGGCTGAGGGGACGCATGTCGACCAAGTTGAGTTCAATGTTGTGCTGAAGAGAATCTTGAGTCCAAAGGATGAAGTTGCTTGGGCTATCGACTCCTGGGCATTGATCAATCCGCCAGCCAGAGATTTCATGGATTCGCACCGCCACTGATGCCTAGGTGGGGCCTTCTTAGCAGAACCTCGGTTAGCCAAACGCGCGTGAATGTAGGGCAACTTTTCCGGTCACGGTCAGTTTGAAGACGCGTTTTTTCCGGGATTCACCCCGTGAAACTACGCTCAGAACGCGGGCCTGCGCAGGGGATTCGTTTCAACCCGCAAGGTCTGCCACATTCGGACCAATTCTTCTCAGATTTCTCTCTAAACAGGATGTGCTGGCTCGACTTGTGTTGAGAACGGGGTCGATACATGACAGCGAGGCGGATGGAAATCCCGCGAATCGGGTCGTGTTGTTGACCCCCCGCCAAGCATTGGCAATTCGCTCAATAGACCTTGCCCCGCTGTTTTCTGGTTGGAACCAGGTGTGCAAACGGGCAAAAGCAGAAGGAGCTTCGAGGTGAATTACAAGACATGGACAGTCGGAATAGCTGTTCTCACGCTGGCTGCGGCTCCCGCATTCGCGGAGACTAGCACGGGACAGTGGTCTTACGACCAAAACGTATTGCCTGTGGGCTGCTGCGGTGATGATTGCTGTGGCGACAGCTGCTGCGGTGATGACTGCTGCGGCGACGATTGCTGCTGTGGCGACGGCTGCTGCGACTGCGGCTCTAGCTGCTGTGGTGGCGTTGGCCTATTCAGTGGCATGGGACCTGGTGTCGTCGAAGGCTTCAGCCTGGCCTCGATGTTGGGTATCGATGCCTGGGAAGTTGGTGGTTGGACAGAATTTGGTTGGACCGACGACGCCATTCCACTGTCGCCACAAGGGTCAAACGGTTCTGGTTTGTCTTTCCGCGACGTACCAGACAGATTGAATCTAGACCAGCAGTGGTTCTACGTTGGCAAGCAGGCCGACGGCTCGAATGGTTTCGACCTGGGTTTTCGTGCTGATTTCGTTTACGGCACCGACGCCCAGAGAACGCAATCGTTCGGCAACCCGCCCGGAGCCTTCGACGAAGGTTGGGACCACGGTGTCTACGGTTGGGCGATTCCGCAGTTGTATGGCGAAGTTGCCATGGGCGACTTCTCTGTAAAGATTGGTCACTTCTTCACAGTCCTTGGCTACGAAGTCGTGCCATCTCCGCAGAACTTCTTCTATAGTCACTCGCTGACCATGTTCAATAGCGAACCCTTCACCCACACGGGCGTTTTGGGTTCCTATTCCGGTTTCGAGAATATCACGATGTACAGCGGTTGGACCTTGGGTTGGGACACCGGATTTGACAACGTCAACTCTGGCAACAACTATCTTGGTGGTTTCACCGTCGATCTGTTGGATGCGGTTAGCCTGTCTGCCTTCACCACGTATGGCAACTTTGGCGCTATCAACACCGGTGGCGACACCGACAACCGATCGAGTAGCGTCGTGTTTGATGTCGCGGTTACTAATGCCATCAACTATGTCTTCCAGACTGACTATAAGAAGATTGACAACGCCAGTGACGAAGACATCGGCATCAACCAGTACTTGTTCTTCAACTTCAACGATGCGATTGCCTTTGGTAATCGAATCGAGTGGTGGAGAAACGACCAGGTCTCGAATTACGAGTACACCACTGGCCTGAACATCAAGTTGCTGGACAACTTGATCATGCGTCCCGAGTACCGCACCGACTGGGTACCCGCGACAGACTTTAGTGTTGAGAATGTCGCTTGTGACATGATTCTTACCTACTAAGGTTTAACTCGAAGCCTCGATTTTCCACCGGGGGTCGATTCCACAGCGAATCGGCCCCCGGTTTTTTCGTAGGGTGACGACTCAAATCAGCTGGTGGGCGATGGATTTATTCCACATGGTGGAGCCGGTCTGGAACGACTCAGGCATGAGTCGCCCGCTTGTCAGTCAAGCTCCTAGGTGGGATACTGCGGGATTCTCAGCCGCCCGCCTGTGGAGTTCCACCAGATGCAGGACATGTTACTCGAGACTGGTCTTACTTTCGACGACGTCTTGATTGAGCCGCGCTACAGCACGGTCGTGCCATCGGAGGTCGATCTCTCGACCCGACTTACCGAGCGGATCCTGCTGAAGCTGCCGATTCTCAGCTCGCCGATGGATACGGTCACCACCAGCTCGATGGCCATCTCACTGTCTCAGGAGGGCGGCCTGGGCGTAATTCACAAGAATATGCCGATCGAATCGCAGACCGAAGAGGTCGACAAAGTTAAGCGTTCGGCGAACGGAATCATTATCGATCCGATTACCTTGCCGCCCGATGCCAGCGTTGCTACCGCCCGCGACACGATGGAGCAATCGCACGTTTCTGGAATTCCAATTACTGAAGGGGGAAAGCTAGCAGGCATCATCACTCGTCGCGATCTGAGGTTTCTCGAGGACAACAGCCTGCCCATTGCCGAGGTAATGACCAGCAATCAGCTAGTAACAGCTACGGGGACTGTGACACTTGAGGAAGCTGAAAAGATTTTGATGGCAAAAAAGGTCGAGAAACTTTTGCTGGTTGACGAAAATTACAGACTGACAGGCCTGATTACGATCAAAGACATCGACATGATGCGGCGATTCCCTCAGGCCTGCAAAGATGCCCAAGGTCGGCTCCGTGTGGGGGCCGCGATTGGGGTGTTCGATTACGATCGGGCGGCGAGTTTAATCGAAAAAGACGTCGATTTCCTTGTCGTCGATTGTGCCCATGGGCACTCGTTAAACGTAGTCGAAACGGTGAAGGAGCTCAAAGCGAAATGGGACATCGACGTCGTAGCAGGTAACGTGGCCACGGCTGATGGGTGTCGAGATTTGGTTCGCGCCGGGGCCAATGCAGTTAAAGTAGGCATTGGACCTGGCTCGATCTGTACAACGCGAGTGATCTCAGGAATTGGAGTACCTCAGATTACGGCGGTGTACAACGTTGCCCAAGCTGCGGCTGGCTCCGACACAACGGTTATTGCCGACGGTGGAGTACGTTACTCAGGAGACATTACCAAGGCCATTGCTGCGGGAGCTCACCTAGTGATGCTGGGTGGTCTGCTGGCTGGCCTCGATGAAAGTCCTGGCGAGCGTGTGCTGTACCAAGGCCGAACCTACAAAGCTTATCGCGGAATGGGTTCGCTGGGAGCGATGGTTCACGGTTCAAGCGAGCGGTATCGACAATCGAGCTCCGGCAATGGAAAGCTGGTGCCCGAAGGAGTGGAAGGACGAGTCCCCTACAAGGGTCCGCTTAGTCCATTCCTCTACCAACTTGTCGGTGGCTTGCGGGCCGGGATGGGTTATTGTGGCACGAAAACAATTGAACAGCTGCGCACGGAAGCGCGATTCATCAGGATCTCGCCGGCCAGTGTGCGGGAGAATCATCCGCATGACATCTCAATTACGCAAGAAGCACCGAATTACACCGCCGAGTATTCTTCGCCCGACAAGTTCTAAGCTATGGCTCGCGGCGATCGTTCTTGTCTGTTTCTCGGGAGTCCAGAGATGCCAAGCCGGCGACTCTTCGTTGCGGTGGAGTCACTCCTCAGAGCGCCAAACCGGTAGTTTGGATGACGTGCCAGTTCGTTCGCTGCAAACTAAGCGCGATCCTCAGGTAGTCGCCGCGGCTTGGAGTGATGCCGATGAATCCTTGCGGGCAGGAGACGAGCCCGAAGTGCTCTACCTCGCCGATGGCCGAAGCGTGGTCGTCAAACGGTCTTCCAGAGAGCCAGATCGATCCGAAAATTCGGGACACTCATTCTCTGACCTGCGAATTGCCCAGTTACCAGAGGATCCGTTCGATGAAACTCCGACGGAAGAACTATCGGACGACCCCTTCTTCGACGAGCCAATTCCCGAACCAATAATCGATGAGGCTCAGGAGGATTTGGAAGAAGAGATCGATCGTCGTGAGTCGGAGCAAGATTATGATCTATTTGAGGATCCCACCACAGACAATTCGACAGACGAGACGCCAGAAGAGTCAGCCGACGACAAATGGTTGGATTCCGAGCAACTTCGAGATCTCGATTCGATTGATCTGACTCCTACGGTCGAAGGCGACGACACAAACCTGGAGGAAGTTGACACGAGTCTGTTCGATGCTATGACGTTGGACGAGGAGGATCAGTTATCTGAGGGAGACGAGGACTCGTTCCAGTACGGGGCAGATCTAGATCTGAGTTTGCCGCAGTCGCCCAATGGCGAACTTTCCGAGGAACAACGCCAACTACTGGATGATGAGCGTGAGGCCAGCGAGGAGAGTTGTCGCGAAGAAATCGAGAAGCTGCAAGCACAGACGCTTGAGACCATTGATCTCTCGATTCGTGTAGATGGCAGCATGGGCGAAGACTTTCCATACGAATGTGCGTTAGAAGACGAAAAGCTTATTCCGAGGCAATGGCCCGAAATCACTTATATGTGGAAGGCGGCCGGGTTGTGTCATAAGCCGCTTTACTTTGAACAACCCAAGCTAGAGCGTTACGGACACTCGTGGGGACCTTACACCCAGCCGATTATTTCAGGTATTCACTTCTTTGGCACATTACCGGTACTGCCCTACAAGATGGGGTTGAAGACACCTAACGAATGCGTCTATACGCTGGGCTATTATCGACCAGGAAGTTGCGCTCCGTACCTGGTCGGAGGATTTCCCTTTACTTGGCGCGCTGCCGCATTCCAAGCCGGTGCAGTTACTGGAGCTGCGTTCATATATCCCTAACAGGCGAGAGTTGTTAGGTTGGAGGATTCAGAGTTCACATCTCAAGAAGATGTCCTCTAGCCCCCGGGCCTCTGTTTCATGGACACTCTCTCACTTTCCCGTCACCAGGTTCGAGCTGTCGACGCTGCTGCGATTAACCAGTACGGCATCCCCGGCATGGTGCTGATGGAAAACGCTGGCAGAGGAGTTGTCGAATTACTATTGGAATGGGATACCGCCCTCACCGGCGACAGCGCGCCTGCCATTGCTATAGTGTGTGGCAAGGGCAACAACGCCGGCGATGGCTTCGTAATAGCGCGACATTTGGAGATTTACGGAGCCCGACCACGGGTCATCTTGCTTTGTTCTCGCGACGAATTAAAGGGCGATGCGCGACTTAATTTCGAGATACTCAGCCACACGAATGTCCGCATCGTCGACCTATCGGGTACAGCAGACCTCGGGGTTGAATTAGAGAATCACACTGCCGATGTGGCTTGGATAGTCGACGCGATGCTCGGGACTGGCACTCACGGTGAGCCACGCGAACCGTTTTGTACCGCCATCGACTGGATGAACCAAAAACCGGCCAAGCGACTGGCGATTGATTTGCCTAGCGGTCTCGACTGCGACACCGGCCAGGCTGCTCAACACACCGTAGTGGCTGATCACACTTGCACGTTCGTCGCCCCCAAAACAGGCTTTAATACAGCAGAGGCAGGCCATTACTTAGGCCAATTGCATCTCGTGTCGATCGGCGTCCCTCCACGCCTAATCCTAGAAGTGGCCAGAACCAAGTAGCCACTTGTTAAGCCAACCAAGGCGATTGACGATACACAAAAACGCCTTAGACTATTACTCATTAACACTTTGCCGGAGTGGCGGAATTGGCAGACGCGCTGGATTCAAAATCCAGTGAGAGCAATCTCGTGTGGGTTCGAGTCCCACCTCCGGTACTCAGTACAACCTAAGGACTTGCGACGATTTGTTGCGAGTCCTTTTCTCGTCTCAGAATAGTCACTCGGAACAGATTCGGAACGAATGGGCACTCACATGGCAGTTGTATTGATGGTCTGACGGGAACGATAGCCCTAGTATTCTCTTGCCCAGTCGCAATGGTGCGGACGGTTGGAGAATAGGAAATGGCTAGCCTTCACAGAGACACGAAATCGCCAAATTACAGCGTCCGGTTTCGCTACGACGGACGAAACGTCAATCGCTCCCTCGGTACACGCGATAAGCGAAACGCGTCTGGCATTTGCTCACGAATTCAGGAAACCCTGCGTCTTCTAGAGAGTGGCCGAATTGAAATCCCTGTGGGTGCTGACCCCATCGAATTCATCTTGTCGGATGGTAGGACAACTGAGAAGGCAACGACATCAAGTGACATTGGTCTGACAGATTTCTTTGCAACTTACAAAGAGCGGCTCCCGGCAGGGCGCAAGGAAGCGTCTACACTTCAAGGGGAGGGAATTCATCTGAAGCATCTAAAGCGCCATCTAGGCCCAAACCGGAAGGTTCAGACCATTACCAAGGCGAACCTTCAACGATATGTTTCAAACCGGTTGAAAGAAACTTATCGGGACAAGTTAATCCAGCCAGATACTGTGAAAAAAGAGCTGGTGACTTTTCGCATGCTTTGGAACTGGGGCGTCGAAGAAGGTTTGCTTGCTGGCCTTTCCCCGACTAAGCACGTGGTGTTGCCACTGACAGACGAAAAACCGCCATTTATGACCCTCAAAGAGATTGAGAAAATCATTAGCCGTGGTGGTCTTACCGAGGAGGACGAAAGTAGACTTTGGGAAGCCGTCTATTTGGAAACAACCGAAGTTGGGGAAGTATTGGAGCATGTTCACAAAACGGCCCGTTATCCGTTCATCTATCCGATGATGGTGTTTGTGGCTCATACCTCTGCTCGCCGCAGTGAGTTGGTTCGCTCACTCATTGAGGACATCGATTTTCGCTCAAAAACTGTGGTGCTTCGTGAGAAAAAGAAGAGTCGTACTAAAGCGATGACGTATCGCCGCGTCGACATGAGTCCCTTGTTGTATCGAGTCATGCAAGAGTGGATTAAACACCATCCTGGCGGTCAGCACACGTTTTGCCAACTACGAGGATTTCGCCGTGCAATTCCTATAACTGTGTGGCAGGCACACCATCATTTGCAGCAGACGATGAAAAATAGTAATTGGGACTTCCTGACTGGTTTTCACATCTTCCGCCACTCTTTTGCATCGAATCTTGCCGCCGCAGGAGTTGACCAACGCATTATCGATGAGTTCATGGGTCATCAAACCGAAGAAATGAGACGCCGTTATCGGCATCTATTTCCTGCTCAAAGAAAAGCGGCCATAGAGTCCGTGTTCGGTACGGATGATGAAGACGTTGTTCCTCTAGCGAGTTAACTTTAGGCGACAAGAAACGAGAACTGGAACCTAAATCCACCCCAAGCATGTCGTAACAACATCGCACTTACAGGACAATTGGATGTGAATTGCGGAAGAGACGGCGATTTGGCAATTCGGTTCAAGGCAGCCACATGGTGTCAACATCTGGTCCACATGGCCCCGAACGTGTCAGATTTGTGTCAGATTCGGCCGAACTGGAACTTTCCGACGAACGTGAGAATCAAGTCAGGTACCGTACGCTACCGCCTCGCGACGCATCGAGTACGACTTGACTCAACTTCGCCCATACTAGTCTTAACATTGCCTATCGAACGTGCTTGTTCCACGCCTTGAGAAGAGTTTTCTTGGGGGCTTTCTTGACTGACACAATGCGCTCGAAGTGTTCTCTAAGAAACCATCTAGAACAGCATAGTATCAATCAATCCAAGATGTTTCGACTATCCTCGAAGATCCACAGATTCGCTGGACCACTACACCGTTTACACCTTCTGCGTGACAGACCGAAGTGAGATAGCGAAGTGCGTTTCGCCGCTTGGAAGGGCGTCACCCAAGCGAGTTGGCTGAGTAGCGTTCTAGCATTCGGAGGGGGCTTTCCACGCGCCGAATGAAATATGCTAGCACGATTAGGTGAGAATCACCTCTATCAGATTTGGCTCTGCCTTGCCTGCTGAAGATGATGCAACCCCAGCATCTTCAGGGAGAGTCGAACTGCTCTCGGTAAATGTTATCTAGGCCAGTGAGGAGAGTTCTACGCTAATGAAACAGCGTAGATGAATCTACTAGAACACAAGTTCCAATAGCTCCTCGCTGAGCGACTCGCCAGCGGCTGATTCGACATCGCTTTCCCTGGCCGCGAAGGACTTAGTGGTTGCTGCATCGAGTTGAGGAGTGAGAGTGCTACTATCAAAAACGATGTCCGAGGGAACTGCGTCAAATTGCGGCAGTTCGTCCGCGCTGTCAACTTCTATTTTTTTCGATTTGCCGAATTGCCACCATGACAATGCCGCGTCGATCAATTCTGCACTGGAGACTGCCGATTGACCACTTCCGACTGCATAGGGGCCACCGGAGGTAGCAGCAAGCGGTAGTGATTGCGGCTGTGCATAAGAGACTTCCCACGCCGCCAAGTCGCTAGCGTCGACGTCAGTGTCGTCGTCGCTATTGCCATCTGTGTGAACAGCCAACACTTTGCCATAGCCAAGTTGCCAGGCGAGAAAGTCTAAGCCATCAACATTACCATCACGGTCAAAATCCGCCGAGGGTGTGGTATGCGCTTCGTAAGCGCCCATATCAATGCGATCGAAGGCGACTCTGGAATATCCCACACCACGTTGATCGAACTCAGTAGCTAGGAAAGGAATGCTTGGATCCCCGGAATTCAGCACCGGACTGCCGGGGAGTAGGGCGTGCGTTTGCGTTGGGCCACCGTTGTCGGCCAGAGGACCGATTAACGGATCGATGTCGAGTAGATTGGCGACTCCTGTGGTCGGGACGATTCCCGAGTCTGTAGTGTCGCCGATCAAACTATAGTTGATGTTGAGTGTCGTGCCGGGATCGTGAAGGAGATCGGGAGCCGAATTGGCCGAGTTACCAGCGACGATCGAGTTGTAGACATCGAACGCTGGATTGACGCTTGAGTTGCGGACATAGATGCCGCCACCAAGCCCGGAACTGTGCTCAGTGACATTTGCTGTTATGGTGCTGCCTGTGAGCATCACTCCGCCATAGCGCGTGTAGATACCGCCGCCGCTAATCAATGCAGTGTTTCCACTGACCGTGCTGTCTGTGAGCATCACCTCACTGGAAAACGTGTAAATCCCACCGCCAACGTCATCGCTCGAGTTTCCGCTGATCGTGCTGCGGGTAAGCGTCACCGCGCCACTAGTTGTGGTGAAGTCACCTGCTTTGATGCCGCCACCTCGGTAAGTGCTGATATTTCCATTAACAGTACTCTCAACGAGTGTGACGTCTACGGCGGCGAAGATCCCGCCACCATCACCTTCGCGTACACCACTAGGCACGTCATTAGTTTCGTTTGCACGAATCGTGCTATTGTAGAGCGTTACGGAGTCACCCAATGCATGAATCCCGCCACCATCACCATCGCTGGTGGTATTCTCGATGACCTTGCTGTTCATCAGGACCACTTCGCCGCCTGCCTGGATGCCACCTCCATGGTTAGCACTAGTATTCTGGCTGACCGTGCTGTCAATGAGTGTCACATCACCACTCGCGCGAATCCCACCTCCGTGCGTAGCACTTGAATTTCCTGTGATTGTGCTGTTGGTCAATGACACGCCACTAAAACTTGTATAGATTCCGCCACCACCGTTAATGATTGGCTTATCAACGATATAAGGCGAGAAACCTTCTGTCGTAGTATTTCCGCTAACGTGGCTATTGTTCAGCGTCACTTCACCTCCCATGGAGGAGATTCCGGCTCCGCGGGTTCTACTTGAATTTGCATCAAAGGTGCTGCCTGTTATCGTTATTGGAGCGACAAAAGTATAGATTCCGCCACCAGCTTCATTGCTCGTATTTGAGCTGACGTTGCTATCTGTTACGGTTACAGGCGCACCGTCATTGCGCACGAAGATGCCGCCACCGTCGAAACCAGCGGAATTCTCACTGATAGTGCTGTCAGTAATCGTCACTTCACCATCTTGCGAATAAATCCCTCCGCCACCACCGAAGATGCTAGTGTTTAAGGTGATGTTACTACCCATTACCGTTACTGCACCAGCATGTGCATAGATGCCACCGCCATTGCCTGTAAAGGTGTCGCCGTTACTGGTATTTCTGCTAACAGTAGAGTTTTCGAGCGTGACTACTCCTGTTCTCGAATATATTCCACCTCCATTGTTTGAGCTGCTGTTGTCACTGACGCTGCTATCCTTAACCACGACATCACCACCCATGGAGTAAATCCCGCCACCACCTAACTGCGGAAGCATAACCAGAGTTGTGGTGGCGTTTCCGAAGATGCTGCTTTGATTTACCGTGAGCGTGCCGCTACTTAGAAAATAGACGCCGCCACCGAATCCGAGGTCACTTCCACCAGTGAGGTCTAGTCCGCCCAACGTTACGTCGAAGTTCTCATCCGTCACAGTTGGGTCGTCGATGCTGAAGACTCTGGAAAGCGATTGGGCGTCGATCGTTAAGTTTTCTGCAAGTGCCGTCGCATCGATTGCCACAGCGTCTGTTATCTCCAGCTGACCTGCGGCAAGCAGAATCGTTTGAGCGGACAGCGCCGCATCGAAGATGATATCGTCTTCAATTTCAATGCTAGTAAAACCATCGATCGAAATGCCAGGATTATTGGCAATATGAATTGCCTCCCGCAGACTCAGCTGGCCATCACCTACTAGGTTAGGGAGCACGTCGTCGAGATTGTTCTGAACGGTCAGCACCGCCAACATGCGGCGGTCTTCGAGTTCTTCGACGTGCAGTCGCCGCGCGAAGGAGGAACCGATGAAGGAAACACCTGATTTGCGACGCAGCCGCTGCTGTTGACGGCATAACGAACCAAGACGACCTAGACGAAACACAATAAACTCCCCATCGCAGGCTGAAACAAATCAATGTCAGTATAAACTCTTTCGGGGGGGTTTGCCTAAACGCCTGGAAAACGTAGATATAGCCCTTTTATCAGACAGAGTGAAAATCGCTATCATCGCCTAATTGGGGTTTGTAGGCTGATACCTGCGAATTAGCTGAGGGGCACCACCGCTACGAATTTGGTAACTTGCCTGGCCGCGTAGGTTGCATCAACTTCGCGGAGTACAGCAGAATCGCTTCTGACCGAAGTGATCCACACCGAAGCGCCTTAGCATTTTCCGTTCGACGCACGGGTTTGCCCCCGCCGAAGCATCGAAAATCTTCTCCGCGCAACTCCACGAGGCGGGCGTCACCCAAGCGAGTTCGCAGTTGCTGAAACTGCCGTCAGTCGTGCATCCCGACGGCAGTTAATGGTCGATCGTTCGTGACCAGACGGATCGTCCTGTGCGCGCAAAGCTGTTAGAGAATCTAGCACGGGAAGGGGGTGCCGAAGCGTGAATGGATCGTGAATACCTTCATGGCCATCAAGTTACCCTCGGAGTCCAGTGACGATCTGGCCCCTTCTCCAGTTGTTATCGTCGACAGCACTCGGCATGATTTGGGTCGGAAGGTCCTGCTGGTTCAATTGGCCGATATTTGCGGGAAACTTCCGTATTTTAGTGGTATGTTGCTTTTCAACTGACTACAATCTATGCAGCATCAGGGGGAATTGCACAGTTGTTTGTCGTTCCTGCTGATCAGCACAGGTAGTCAGACTTATCTCTTGCTACGTTCCTAGTTTCTGCTGTCATCTTGACCGCTAGGATGCTCGGTTATCATGGGCACCAAACCCGAAGCTATTCGCAGCCGTTTCTCTAAGTCCTTAGCCTGCACTTCACTTCGTAACTCAGCACATATATCCTCGTCGCTAGTTAGTTGGCCCTGCGCGCGGCGTCTGCATGTGGAGCAGCTCGAAGATCGGCGGATGTTGGCAGTGCTGACGGTCAATAGTGCGGTGGACAATCTCACCGGTAGCGACGGCCTGGTCACATTGCGCGAGGCGATCATCGCCGCCAACAACGATGCTACGACCGATCTGGGCGACATCGGCAGCGGCGCCGACACGATTGTGTTCGACGCGAATGTATTTGACACGCCGCAATCGATTCTACTGAGCCTCGGTGAAATCGATATCAGCGAAGCGCTCACCATCGACGCCACGGCGGTAGCAAACGTCACGATCGACGCCCAGCAAAACTCGCGGATTTTCAACATCACGGCCGCCAGCGGCGATTTTACGCTGGCCGGGCTGACGCTCACCGGCGGGAGGACAATTGCAGATGGTCTCGTCAATGGCGGTGGAGCGATTCGCTCCTCCACAACGGGAAATCTCACCATCGAACAAAGCACCGTCAGCGGAAATAGCACGGCGGGCCAAAACGCCTTTGGCGGCGGGATTCGTTCCTATGGAGATGTGACGCTCTCCCGGAGCACCATCAGTGGAAACAGTACTGCGGACGACGTTGCGGCCGGCGGTGGTATTCAAGCCTCTGGAGATGTGACGCTCACTCAGAGCACCATCAGTGGAAACAGTACGGCGGGCAGCCTCGCAGACGGCGGTGGGATTTTCTCCTATGGAGATGTGACGCTCACGCAGAGTACCGTCAGCGGAAACAGTACAGCGGGCAACCTCGCCGATGGTGGCGGGATTGTTTCCACCGGCACCGTCAAGCTAATGCACAGCACCGTTACAGACAACCACGCAAACTATGCCAACGCGACTGGCGGCGGGATTTGGAACTCTAACGACTCGATCGTCATCACCAATTCGATCGTTGCCGGCAACACGGCCGGCGGCGGCATGGACGACATCGAACCGGGCACCGGAGCGCTCAACGTCGACTTCAGTTTGATCGAGCAGATCGGTCTGCCGCTGGTTGGTGGTGATAACGAAATCGGGAATTCGGCGAACCTTGGTCGCTTGGCCAACAACGGCGGACCAACCCAGACCCACGCCCCGCTGGCTGGTAGCCTGGTAATCGATAATGGTGATCCCAGCATCGTCTTCGATCCGGCGGAGTTTGATCAGCGCGGAGCTCCCTTTGTACGAGTGTTTGACGATCCAGTTGCCTTGGGCAGTGGTATCGACATGGGGGCTTACGAACGGCAAACAGTTTCAGTATTAAATCTAGAGGTCGATACAACCATCGACGAGAATGATGGAGACTACAGCGCCGGCGATCTGAGTTTGCGCGAAGCAGTTGGTCTGGCCAACGGCAGCGTGGGCGCCGATACCGTCACGTTCGACCCCGCGGTGTTTACCACGCCACAGACCATTGCACTTGAGCTTGGTGAAATCGAAATCAGCGAAGCGCTGACCATCGACGCCACGGCGGTAGCAAACGTCACGATCGACGCCCAGCAGCAGTCGCGGGTGATCAACATCACAACAACCATCGGCGACATTACACTGGCAGGGCTCACGTTCACAGGCGGGCAGACGTTAGCTGACGGCTTCTTAGGTAGAGGCGGAGCCATCCTTTCCAAAACGACCGGTGACCTCGCCCTCACCCAGAGCACCGTTAGCGGAAATAGTACAGCGGGCAGCGGTGCCTTCGGCGGCGGGATTTATTCCAAAAGCGCCGTCACCCTCACTCAGAGCACCGTCAGCGGAAATAGTACCGCGGGCAATAGTGCCTACGGCGGCGGGATTTTCTCTTCTTTCACAGTCACGCTCACCGAAAGCACTGTCAGCGGAAATAGTACCACAGGCGACTTCGCCCAAGGCGGCGGAATCTATTCACGCGGCGTCACCCTCACCCAGAGCACTGTCAGTGGAAACAGTACCGCAGGTGACTTCGCCGATGGCGGCGGGATTTATTCCTATATCGCCGTCACACTGACCCAGAGCACGGTCAGCAGGAATACTACGGCAGGCGACTCTGCCGACGGCGGCGGGATCGCTTCTGTTGACGCCGTCACACTGATGCTCAGCACCATTACCAAGAACCACGCGTTCTATTCCAATGCGACCGGCGGGGGCGTCTGGAATGACAACGATACGATCATCATCTCCAATTCGATCGTCGCCGAAAACTCCGCCGGCGGCGATAGCCCTGACTTGCGGCCAGGTACTGGTTCACTCTTTATCGATTTCAGCTTGATCGGCGATAACGACGGTACCGGGCTGACCGAAGCGCCGGTTGGCTCGCCGGACGTCAATGACAATCTAGTTGGTGGAGCGGTCAATGGTGTGATCGATCCGCTGCTTGGTCCGCTGGCCAACAACGGCGGACTGACTCAGACTCACGCGCTGTTGACCGATAGTCCAGCAATTGACGCGGGAGATTCAAGCATCGTCTTTAATCCTGGCGAATTCGATCAGCGCGGCGATCCGTTTGTACGCGTGTTTGACGATCCAGTCGCTACGGGCAGTGGCATCGACATAGGGGCCTACGAACGGCAAACGGTTTCTGCACTGAACTTGGTGGTCGACACGGCGAACGACGTGAATGATGGAGACTACAGCGTCGGCGATCTGAGCTTGCGGGAAGCCGTTGGCCTGGCCAGTGGCAGCGTGGGCGCCGATACCGTCACGTTCGACGCCACGGTGTTTGACACGCCACAGACCGTTGCGCTCGAGCTAGGTGAAATCGATATCAGCGAAGCGCTAACCATCGACGCCACGGCGGTGGCCAGCGTGACGATCGACGCTCAACATAACTCGCGAATCTTCGTCATTGTGGCTGCCAGCGGCGACTTCACGCTGGCCGGCCTGACGCTCACTGGCGGGAGGACAACTGCAGATGGTATCGTCAATGGCGGTGGAGCGATTCGCTCCTATACGTCGGGAAATCTCACCATCGACCAAAGCACCGTCAGCGGAAATAGCACGACGGGTAACGGCGCCGATGGCGGGGGGATTTATTCCAGAGGCGCATTCACCCTCACCCAGAGTACCGTCAGCGGAAATAGCACGACGGGCGACTCCGCCCAAGGCGGCGGGTTTCGTTCCACTTCCGACGTGACGCTCTCCCAGAGCACCGTTAGCGGAAACAGTACTGCGGGCGACCTCGCTCCTGGCGGAGGGATTCATTCCTTTGGAGACGTGACGCTCACCCAGAGCATCGTCAGCGGAAACAGTACGGCAGGTTCCAACTCCTTCGGCGGCGGAATTTATTCCTCTGACAACGTCATGCTCACCCAGAGCACCGTTAGCGGAAACAGTACGACGGGCACCAGCGGCGAAGGCGGCGGGATTCGTTCCACTAACGACGTGACGGTCATCCAGAGCACCGTCAGCGGAAATAGTACGACTGGCGACAGCGGCTCCGGCGGCGGGATTGTTGCCTTTGGCGACGTCACACTCACCGAGAGCACTATCAGTGGAAACAGTACTACGGGCATTGGCGCTGATGGCGGCGGGATTCGTTCCATTGGCGCTGTCACGCTCAACCACAGCACCGTCAGCGGAAATAGCACGGCAGGTTCAAGCGCCGAAGGCGGCGCGATTCTTTCCAGTGGCGCCGTCACACTGATGCACAGCACCATTACGGACAACCATGCGACCGATGCCAGCGCGACTGGCGGCGGTATTTGGAATCTTGACGATCTGATGGTGATCACCAATTCGATCGTCGCCGGCAACACGGCCGGCGGCGGCAGGAACGACATCGACCCAGGCACGGGCTCGCTCGACGTGGACTTTAGCCTGATCGGCGACAACGACGGTACCGGGCTGCTCGAAGCGCCCGTTGGTTCGCCGGACGTGGATGGCAACCTGATCGGCAAATCAATCATTTCCGGCGGATTGGGGATCATTGACCCGCTGCTTGGCGCATTGTCTGACAACGGCGGTCCTACGCAGACGCACCCGCTGTTGACCGGCAGCCCAGCGATTGATGCCGGAGATTCAAGCATCGTTTTTAATCCTGCCGAATTCGATCAACGCCTCGACGGTTTCTTTCGAGTGATTGATGGCGATGCCCTGGGTGGTGCGCGAATGGACATAGGCGCCTTCGAGTTGCAACCGGCGACGTCAGCCGACTTCGTGGACGATGATATTATCAACGGTGCCGATTTCCTCGCCTGGCAGCGAGGCTTCGGTATTGCTATCGGTGCGATGCGCAGCGACGGCGATGCAGACAATGACGGCGACGTGGACACCCTTGATTTGGCAGTTTGGGAGGCGACGTATGGGCAAGTAGAGACGACACCCTTGGTGGCAGCGGTGGGCAGTCCGCTTGTAGCACCTGTCGCAGAACCTGTGAGCACCTCGCAGGCCGTGCTGATTGACGCGGCGTTGGCGCTGGTGTGGCTCGACTCCGCTGCAGACGAAAACGAAACGCAAGTCGTAGAACAAAGCGATTCGGTCGAGGTTCCGTTAGTTTCAAGCGATGCAACCCGCACGGTCACGCCTACGAAAAAATCTGAGGGTGATGCTGACGACCCGACCAGGACTGCCACTCCGTCACAAGCCGAAATGGAACCGTGGCTCACCGACGATTTACTAGAACGTGCGTTCGGTTGAGTGGCTTTAGAGGGTTAACAAGATTCTTACAGAGCTCAATGCTCGTGTATGTCACCCTGAGAACTTCCGCCAACCGGATGATAAGGACGTTCCAAGTCTTACTTTGGCGTCGCAGCCCCAATCCAGAATTGGCATGAGCCCAAAAGTGTAAGGAGGACGTGTCATAAGTCAGCTATCCCTGACCGTAGTTTCGGTGTGTGAAATCGACCGACGGACAAGACGGACTGAGTTTTCGACGCGTTGGCTGCCCCCGCCGAAGCGTCGAAAATCTTCTCCGCGCAACTCCACGAGGAGGGCGTCACCCAACGCAGGGAGCAAGTAACTGTTCCTACTCGGGTGAAATTCACCTCAGGTAGATGAGGGCAGCCCAAGGGTGGCCAGCGGCAAAGCGTTCAAGCTCCTCTGCCGACCGACAAGAACTGTGTGTTGACTGCTGGAGTTGAATAAGCCGACAGTCTCAGCTCAGAAACCTGATCCCTAGCCAAACACCGATTCGAGCAATTCCTCGGTGAGCCAGATATCGTTAGTTTCTTCCGGCTCGGCTGAATCTGCAGGCGGCAGGTCTAGTGCGGCAGAGCCTGAGAAATCTGAAGCTAAATCAATGGCAGAAAATACGAGGTCATTCGTTAATTCCGCAGAGGTTTGCTGCTCTTGGACAGGCTGTTCGTCTTCGCCAACCTCAGTTACCAACGCCAAGGCAATCGCCACGTCGACCGGGTCGGCAGTGCGAAACAAGGGCGTCGTCGACAGTACTGCGGCAGCAGTTTCAACTTGCTCTGATTGTGATTCTAATGCTGGTTCTTGCGCATTAGTTTGCTGTCCACTGCCGGTTGCGGCTAATGGCGTTGTTTCGACCTGACCATAGGTCAACTCCCAAGCGGCTAGATCGCTGCCATCCACATCGCCGTCATCGTCGCTGTTGCCATCGGCACGCACTGCGCCGCCGGTTGTACCAAAACCGCGTTGCCAAGCGAGGAAGTCGAGGCCGTTGATGATGTCGTCGTCCACGAAGTCGGCCGAAGGGGCGGATTGGGCCTCATAGGCGCCCATGTCGCTACCGTTGCCCCCCGCAGCGTTGGGAATGCCCGACAGGTCGACCGGCGCTGCAAGTCCGCGTTGGTCGTTCGGCCCTAACGAATCAGCGGCGTCCAGCGGCGGGCTGCCAGGCAGCAGCGCGTGTGTTTGCGTTAGCCCGCCGTTGCCGGCCAGTGGGCCTAGCAGCGGATTTACGTCCAGCAGGTTGCCAGTACCGGTTGCTGGGGTGACTAGTGAACCGGTCGTGTCGCCGATTAGGCTGTAGTCGATTGTTAATAGCGATATTAATAATGAAGGCCGTAGGTCGGGCGCTGTACCATTGTCATGGTTCCCTGCAACGATTGAGTTGCTAAGTGTGACTTCTGAGATCTGAATATTCGGAGGCGTAACAACAAAAATTCCGCCACCTTCTCCGGCTGTTTGGTTGTCCGTGACCGTGCTGTTTGTCAGATTCACCATACCAGTATACATGCTGATGCCACCGCCATTGGCACTGCTTCCCGAAGCGCTGTTACCGCTCAGGGTGCTGTTGCTGAGAGTAATAACACCGGTACTTGTAAAGATGCCGCCACCATCAGCACTTGAGCCCGACGTGCTGTTTCCACTGAGCGTGCTGTTGGTGATCATCACATCTCCAGATGAAGTAGCGATGCCGCCACCATGGGCACCGCTTCCAGCAGTACTGTTCCCACTAACCGTGCTGTCCGTCAAGGTTACTGCACCAAGAGATGTGCGTATGCCACCGCCACGAGCACTTGAACTTGAGGTACTGTTTCCGATCAAGGAGCTGCTGGTAAGCGTAACGTCACCGGAGCCTGTGAAGATGCCGCCACCTTGACCGACACTACTGTTTCCGGTGAGGGTGCTGCCCGTTAGTGTTACTGTACTAGGATACGAAAAGATGCCGCCGCCTAAGCCACTACTGCTATTTCCTGTCAGGGTACTGTTCGTCAGGGTTACTACACCGCTTTGTGTGTGAATAGCACCGCCATCGTCGCCACTGGTGTTTTCGTTGAGATTGCTGCCTTCTAGCATTACCATACCAGAAGACGTAGAGATACCACCGCCGTAGCCACTACTACTATTATTCGCGAGAGTGCTGCCCGTCAGCGTCACCAAAGAGACAGGCGCAGAGATGGCGCCGCCAGAGGCATCTGCTCCCCCAGTGCTGTTTCCCGTGAGGGTCGTATTTGTAAGCGATACTGCTCCGCTAGACGCAAAGATCGCGCCGCCGGCAGCCGAGTCACCTGTGGTGTTGCTGTCGGCGATAGTGCTGTCGGTGAGTAAGAGGGAACCGCTCGACACGAAGCGGATCCCACCCCCACTGTGCGTCGTTTCAACCCCTAGATTATTCCCGGTGGTGCGTCCACCTGTCGCAGTGAGGCCCCCCAGTGTTAGGTCACCGTTGGCAGCGGAGAAATGAAACGCCCGCGATGCTTGCTGCGCGTCGATGGTTAACAGCGCTTGCCCAGGCCCGTCGATGGTCAACGTGTCAATAATTTCTAACTCCCCATTGGCGAGCAGGATGTCTTGCGGCGAATTGAAAAGTGAACTGAATGTGATCGTATCGTCGGTTTCCAGATCGTTGGCAATGGCGATTGCTTCGCGAAGCGATAACTGTCCCATTGAAAAGTCGCCATCACTTACATCGTCGGCTGTGGAAACCACCAAACCTTGGGGTGGCAGCACGTTCTGGATCTCAACTGCACCGATGTCCATCCGTCCAAACTGAACACGACCGAAGCCGTCACCACGCTGGTCAAAATCAGGAGAGGTGATGAGAGTCGGATCACCCAAGTTGAGCGCCAAGCTGGCAGGCAGGAGGGTGTGAGTTTGTGTCGGACCGCCGTTGTCCGCCAGTGGACCGATTAGCGGATCGAGCGGGCTGGCTGTCGTGCCGGTCTGGTTGCCGACGTTGCCGTGGATCGTTCCCAGGTTGTCCGCAACGCCAATCAAGCTGTAATTGATTGTGGCTCCCCTGCTAACGATGGTCCGCAAGTCGGGAGCTGTGCCGTCATCTAGGTTTGCGGCAACGATCGAGTTATGCACTACCAGATCTTGGTCAGAAGCTGCCAACCCCGCGTCTATTACATGAATCCCTCCGCCAACACCCGAGGCCTGATTATCCGTCACGGTACTATTCTGAACTGTCACCGTGCCAAAAATCGTAAATATCCCGCCACCATCGGCAGAGATTCCCTCAGTACTGTTGCCGCTAACCGTGCTATTTGAGAGAGCCACAGCGGTACGACCAACCGTTAATGAGTTGGTGGCAAAGATCGCACCACCATCGGCATCATTCCCGGCAGTACTGTTTCCGCTGATCGTGCTGTCGGTGATCGACAAAGTAATGATAGCGGTTGCCGCAACCGTGGAAATACCGCCGCCAAAGGCGGAGTCTCCCGAAGTGGTATTGCCGCTCATGGTGCTGCTGTTCAGACTCACATGTCCCAAAGAGGAAAAAATGCCACCGCCACGGGCAAGGTCCCCAGTAGTGCTATTGCCGCTAACCGAGCTGTTGGTGAGTGTGAGGACGCCGTCAGAAAGAAAACGAATGCCGCCACCACTGTAGGTAGAGTCGAGGGTGTCGGCGTTATCCCCGGTAGTCCTACCATTTTTCAAGGTGAGGTCAGACAGACTCAGGTCACCCGTGGTACTAGAGAAGTTAAGCACTCGCGACAGCTGCTGGGCATCGATCGTGAGCAACTCTTGCCCCGGGCCTGTAATCGCGAGTGTGTCGGTAATTTCCAGCTCGCCGAGCGACAGGTCGATTTCGCCCAATACTGAAAAGTCAATTTCGTTCTCACCGGTTGTATTCGTTGTGGCAATGGCCTCGCGAAGCGAAGTGAATCCATCACCGCCGTCAACAACATCGATCAGTGTGTCGACCGTAATCGCCAGCATAATTCGGGCTTCGAGCGATTCAAATCGCAACGGTCGTCGATGGGGTAGTGAAGCACGCAAGTGCAAAGCCGCGAGGTCCGACGAAGAATGACTTCGTCGCGACTTGTAGGCAGTGCAGCGAGAAGTGTTACGTGAAATACGCATAATTGATGATCTCACAGATTAGACAGATGCGCAGAAAAGCGGACCTCCAACGGGGTTCACTTTAGATCCACACGGATTTGATTGTAGCTACATGTGGGATAGCCTACTACCAATTCGTGGGATAGCCACGATAGATAGGAGGACAACCAATGGCATCTAGCAAAAGCGTACTTATTTCACAGCCACTTCCACCATCATCTCAGCGACGTTGGGAATATCGACAGACCGGTGTTTAGGGCACTTATCCCAGAGCTCCGGTTTAACCCGTCGGGATTTACGTGGTCTCATCCCGTTCGTGACACAGGACGAACCGTCATGGGTTCTATTGCGGCACACTTCGGCTGCCCTGGGAGATTGCAGGTTCCCAAAATCCATTGAGCGTTTCCCATCGCATGAGGTGATTCTCAACTCCGCGCCCAAGCATGCTGCCGTTCGACGCGTGGTTGCCCCGCCGAAGCGTCGAAAATCTTCTCCGCGCAACTCCACGAGGAGGGCGTCACCCACGCAAGTTAGCAGATCGCCGTTCCAGCATTCGGTGGGCGCGACCGAAGTTAGTTGTCTACCTGCCATCTCTTCGTCGGGTGCTTCATATCGAAGCATCTAAATTCGAAGCAGTTTTGTCTGTCGCTCCATGTGAAGGTGCAGTTTGGCGAGTCGATACAGACTGGTGGGGAAACGAGGCGCTACGATGAGAAGATTTTGGCCTCCCCTGTCAGATTTCAAGTGTATTCCCATACAATAAGCAAGATGTTTGGCGGTAAGATCGATACACCGCCAATATTACTCCTTCAACAATAGATCCAAGATACCTATGGATTCAGCCAATTCTAATGTTAATGTACGCGAACACTCCATCCATGCTGGCATCTTGGCGATCAACCATGGGGTACCTGAGCGAGTGCAGACAGCGGAGGAACTTGCTCCTCTGATTGGTATGAGCCCTCAGTGGATTCGTGAGCACGCAGGTGTTTGCCGTCGACACATCAGTAGCCTCGGCGAGGATCCGGCGGCGCTAGCAGCATCAATTGCGAAGCCGATCGTAGAGCGGTTTGGAGAGCCAGATCTAATTCTCCATGCCGGAGCGATGGAGCGACAATTGCTTCCGGACATGTCGGTATTCATCGCACGAGAACTAGGACTCTCCAGAATTCCCGGATTTACGATTAATGCAACTTGCTTGTCATTCCTGGTGGCCTTGCAAACCGCGACTGCCCTGGTGCGCGATGGAAGCCACCGCCGTGTTTTAATTTGTTCTTCGGAATTTGGTACACACGGACGCAACTTCAAAGAACCTGAGTCGGCAGCACTGATCGGAGATGCAGCGGCCGTGGCACTCATAGGCATAACGAGTGATGCGTCTGGCATCTTGCATTACGCGATGGAAACTTGGCCTGAAGGAGCAGAACTTGCAGAGGTCCGAGGCATGGGAGTCATGCGTCCTCCAAATGATAAGCGTACTAACGACGAAGACAATCTATTTCACATGCAGGGCGATCGGATGCTCCGCTTTATTGTTCCGAAGCTACAGAGGTTTATCTCTAGCTTTCTTGCGGACTGCCGCCTCACACTCAATGATATCGATCTGGTTGTCCCACACCAGACTTCCGCAGCCGGTATGAGAGTGCTCGATCGATTGGGATTTCCCAAACACAAGGTCGTTAATATTCTGGCCGACTATGGCAATTGTGTTGCAGCGTCAATTCCCATGGCCCTGTCCATCGCTGAGCATGCAGGTCGGATTAAACGAGGCGATCAGGTTTTGCTAATTGGAACCGCAGCCGGACTGTCGATCGGAGCGGCGTTAATTCGATGGTAAACAAGGATCTTGTCGCTCGGACAGTCGCTGTGCTCGGTACCACTCCGCGTCGAATACTAATTACGGGAGGTACCGGATTCGTCGGTTCACATCTTGCAGAGACGTTGTCGGAGGCCGGACATGATGTATTGACTACTGGACGTAATCCATATTTGGCGCCACCTGGCACGAGATTTGAAAGAGCCGATATCCGCGACGCTGAACACCTTGCTGCGCTTTGCCAGGGACAACAAGTTGTCATTCATTCCGCAGTATGTGCATCTCCATGGGACAGCGTTAAAAAGCTGTATGACACTAATGTCGCCGGAACCCAGAACGTGATCGACGGCTGCCTAAAGCACGGCGTAAAGCGTCTGGTTCACGTTTCCTCAACTGCCATTCACTTTGATTTCAAAGATAAATTTAACATCGAGGAAGACGCTCCACCGCCTCACGATTTTGCCTGTGGTTATGCCGAAACAAAATTCACTGCAGAGAAACTGGTGTGCGCAGCACGCGAGCAAGGATTGAACGTATTCATCGTGCGTGCACGAGCTGCTTATGGACCCGGCGACAATCATCTGCTACCACGACTGTTGCTGGCTTACGACAAAGGGAAATTGCGACAGATTGGAGCAGGCACTAACATCACCGAGTTAACGTATATCGACAATCTAGTGTATGGGCTAGTTCTAGCAGTTGAGCGTGGGCGTGCGGGTGGCGTATGTACAATCACTGACGGTGAACCAATTAAGCTGTGGGAGCTTCTGCAAAATATCCTCAAGCAAACAGGACGTCAAAAATCTCTGGCGGCAATTTCCTATACGATTGCAGATCGATATGCTCAGGCACTCGAATTGTGGCATCGAGCGACCAGACGCGGTGGTGAACCGGCGTTGACGCGATATACAGTCGGCCTGCTGGCCAAGAATCAGACATTCTCGCCAGCGGCGGCTCAAAAGGAGCTTGACTATAAACCAATAGTGTCGATGGCGGATGGAATCCGTTCGACAATCTACGCGCAGACGCGCCACGACGAATCGCATGCGACGGCCCGTGTGGATCTGTCTCTACATTCAACTGGGTTCATTTCGCATCGCAGGAGCCTTGCTGAACATGGTGCCACGCGACAGACGGTCCGCTTTCACGCGTTGATAGGACTTATTACACACCCAAAACATGGCAAGCTGTTGTTTGATACTGGATACGCCCCCAGGTTTCATGATGTGACGTCCCACGGCTCATACCGTTTGTACGCCATGGCAACTCCGGTAACGACTGGAACAACTCACACTACAAAATCAATTCTCAATTCGCTGGGTGTGGCACCGACTGACATCCGCATCATTCTCTCGCACTTTCACGCAGACCACCTTTGCGGTGTTCTCGACTTTCCAGGCGTTGATCTCATCGCCAAACGCTCGGCTTGGAGCGAAGTTGCTGGTAGGACTGGCTTGGCTGCCGTCCGAAGAGCATTCCTGCCGGGATTACTGCCGGCAGATATTGAAGATCGATTGTGTTTGATCGATCAGTTTCACGATCCGGGGCTTGGGCCTTTCGAACGCTGCCATGATCTGTTTCGTGACGGCAGTGTACGGCTGTTCGACCTATCGGGGCATGCTACTGGCCAACTCGGGGTCTTATTGCAGACGGCAGCTACAGAACGTAAGTTTCTCGTTGCTGATTCAGTTTGGACACGACGCACAGTGACCGACAACCTTCCCTTAACGTTACCATTTCGTCTCATTGCGGATGATGCTGCAAAGGCAAAACAGACTCGCCAGAAACTAGTTGACTTTCACCAACAGTACCCAGATATCGAAATCATTCCAACACACTGCCCTGATGTTGCACGTGAGTACAACTTTAATGATCGCTTCGTGTTGGAGCCAGGCTAATGCGTGTTCTATTAACAAGTCCGCGAGCGCCAGTCACGCTCGATTTGGCACGGCGATTCAATGCCCAAAGTGCTGACGTTTATTTGTGCGACAGCCTACGATATGGTTGTGGTGCTCTTTCGCGAAACCATCGTCGCATGTTTAACGTACCTCGGCCTCGGCAGTCGGTGCGAGAGTACCTTGTCGCTTTGCAAACGATAGTCAAAGTAGAGAAAATCGACCTGCTGGTCCCGACATGTGAAGAAATATTTTACATCTCGAAGTTTCGTGACCAGATTGGTTGCGAGGTTTTTGCGGACTCGTTCGATAAGTTGGGAGCAATTCATAACAAGTGGTCCTTCGCTAAAGAGGCTGGGAATGTAGCGGCTAGTGTACCTGAGTCACACGAAATAACGTCACATGAGCAGTTGCTGAGCTTCCAAGATCGATCGCGAGAGTATGTTTTCAAGCCTGTATATTCTCGTTTCGCATCCGAAGTCCTGATCGCTCCTGAGCCAAATCAACTTGTGAATTTAAGTGTTAGTAACAATAAGCGTTGGATTGCACAAAGATTCGTTAGTGGGACTGAATTTTCGACCTACAGTATTGCCCGAAATGGCAAGATGCTGGCCCATGCAAGTTACACCTCGATCTACCGTGCGGGTCACGGATCAGGAATCTATTTTCGTGCTGAAACCCATCCTCGCATTGACGAGTTTGTGCGCACCTTTATCTCTGAGTATGGCTTTACAGGTCAGATCGGCTTTGATTGCATCGTGGACGAGACGAACGTCCCATGGATCATAGAGGGCAATCCGAGGGCTACTAGTGGGTTGCATATGCTTGAGTTTGATGCCCCCTTGCTCAACGCAATACTAGGCAATACAGATCAACTGATTGAGGCAAACACTAGTAGGCCCAGGATGATCGCAGCTGCGATGCCATTGTGGGGATTGGCATACGCCTTTAAGCAGCAGCTTCTGCGGCAGTACGTTGGCGATTTCTGGCGAGGCCGTGATGTTCTGTTTCAATGGAAAGACCCAATGCCGGCTATAGGTTTACCATTAACTCTGGCAGAGCTCCTGTTGATAGCTGTACGTGAGCGAAAGACTATGCAGCAAGCATCGACACAAGATATTGAGTGGAATGGTGAACCCTTATGAGCCATGACCTGCAAATCTGCGATCGAAATTCTATCGATTCGTTTCTCTGGCCGGATGAGGTCGCGCCTTTTCGCCCGCTGTTAACCGACCTTGTATCTAATCCAGTTGAAGAGTACTTCGCCAACTGCAACACTGAATTCAAGTTATGTCGGTTGGGTGAATACGTGCTTCCAATTACGATTAACAACGAAGAGTACGAGAATTGCTACGTATGCTCCCCTTACGCGGGGGCAATTAGCTATCCTCTGTACGAACTACATGAGATTGACAATCGTGCGCTACGTGGCGGCTTAGCAGGGCTTGTTCACTCGATCGCCCCCATCTTGCGTTCAGCTTGCATTAACCGAGTAGTTTGCGTCAACAATTGGATGCTCTCAACTAATCTTTACCCTCACTGGAACGGTGAAGGCCTTGCGGATTTGACTCGTGAACTGATCGCCCGTTATCCGACCCACGCAATCCTGTTTCGCTCGCTAAACGAAGCTACGAACCAAAGCCTTTGTGATCAATTCAGGCGGTCAGGCTACTTGATGGCGCCGAGTCGCCAAGTCTATATGTTCGATGATCCAGAATCAAAGTATCTGAGGCGTAATAACTGCAAATGGGATCTTCGTCTTCTCACGCAGCGTACAGATTACGAAACGATCATGCCGAACCAAATCGGATCTGACTGTGACTCACGAATCAAGCGGTTGTACGACATGTTGTACTTGGAAAAATACACACCGTTGAATCCTCACTTTACCGAGCGACTTATCCAGCAATGGCGAGAGAGTAACGCGTTTCGCCTGTATGGTCTGCGTAGTCCCCAAGGCACACTAGATGGGATTGCTGGCTGCTTTGAGCGTGGAGGGGTAATGACGACGCCCTTAGTAGGGTATGATACCTCCCTACCTCGGGAGTTGGGGCTATACCGAATGCTAATCACAATTGTTTTGCAAGAAGCAGCTAAGCGACAGATCTCGCTTAATCTGAGTTCTGGGGCCTCAGGATTCAAAAGGCTGCGAGGGGCAGAGCCTTACATTGAGTACACTGCCATTTATTGCGAACACCTTTCTAGGTATCGTCGCATGATTTGGAAGACACTTTCTGGTTTGTTAACGCACGTGGGCGCGAGGGTGCTTCGGGAGTTAAAGCTGTAATGAACCACAATGAACGACTTCTTCAAAACTGGTTCGTAGCCTCTACATCACATGAACTCAGAACAAAGCCACTGGCTCGCACAATACTTGATACGCCTCTCGTTTTGTTTCGCAGTCAGGGCAAGCCGGTCGTTTTGCTTGACCGTTGCCCACACAGAAATGCGCCGCTCGCAGCGGGCAAGGTGGTAGGAGGAACAATACAGTGTCCCTATCACGGTTGGCGATTCGACGTAGACGGTGCTTGCGTCTTTCGTCCGGGGTCCCCACACGCCTCAGAGGACAAGTATTGTGATAACAAGATGTTCCAATCGGTTGAACGAAATGGTCTGGTATGGGTTAACCTTTCCGAATCGGCAAGCGAAGCGACGTTACCTAAGACGAGTTGGTCGAGTGACCCTCTGTTTGCATCCTTCATTTGGACTAGTAGAATTCAGGCTGAGTTTGTTGATGCAATTGAAAATCTACTAGACGCTACTCACACGCCATTTGTTCACTCAGGACTCGTGCGAACAGCTGAGAAATCCCAGAAATTTAGAGCAACAGTCCGAGTACGCGATAGCTTTGTCGAGGCTGAGTATCACGATGAAGGCAAACAATCGGGATGGGTCTCACAATTGTTCGAGCGAGATCGAGCAAGTAGCTTTGGTCGATTTGTGCCACCTTGCATTGCGGAGCTCGAATATACGTCGCGTCGCGGTACAGAGTTTGTGCTCAACAGCCATTTTACGCCCGAAACTAGTGAAGAGCTGCAAGTATATTCGGTTTTTTTCGTTCGTCGCACTCGTATTCCAACGACGATTAAGCGAGTTCTATTGGGACCCTTCTTTCGGCGGATCCTGAACCAAGACAGGCACATACTTAGACTACAGCAGGACAATATTCGACGATTTGGGCGTACAGACTTCCGCTATTGGGAAGGAGATCTGTTGCGGCCACTGATCGAGACATGGATGCAAGAAGGAGAATTCCCTACGGATCATTCCGAGCAAATGGTCGAACTGGAATTATAGAGTAAGCCGTTCACAATTAAGTACCCTATTCGAGGCCAAGTATGATACGTCACGCACTCGCAGCCACTTTGGTGTGTTCTTGTTTATCAGGATTCACACAAGGCCAGGAAGATTCAACCGTCGTGGAGCAGCCAAATGACATTGCGAGCACTCATGACGCGATTCGTAGCATGAGGGATGGCTTGCTAAAAGCTATTGACGATAAAGATGTTGACGGCTTGCTGGAATTCTTGCACGAGGATGTTGTGATGACCGCACAAGCCGGAACGGAATTGAAAGTCACTAGAAAACATAAGGGAATCCGTGAATATATGGAAAGGCTTCTAACCGGATCAAATCCTGGTGTCAAAAATCTTAAGCTGAACATTGAAGTGGATGAACTGACGATCCTCCATGGGGAAGATACCGGGATTGCATTTGGAACGTCTGATGATCACTACGTTCTTAGGAATGACAGCGAATTTGACCTAGCGACTCGCTGGAGTGCAACTCTTGCAAAAGAAGGCGAGTCTTGGAAAATCGCCAATCTTCACTTGTCTACAAACCTATTCGACAACCCTGTTTTGGACGGGGTTAAGAAAATGCTCTACGTAGTAGGCGCCATCGCAGCTGCTATCGGTCTGCTGATCGGGCTAGTATCGGCCAGATTATTCAGGGCAAAAACGAGTTAAGCCTACGCAATACGATTGTGTTGCTATTGGGATTACGATGCACTCGCTTCAGTGTCGAAGACTCTTTTCTATTGAAACTAGGTGCACGATAGGCCGAATGAAGAGTAACTTGGGAACTCGCTTCGGCTGAGCAAACCGACGACATTTGGGGACCGGGGCTTCGTGCGTTGGGCTGCCCCCACCGACCTCACGAACCATCATCAAATCGCCTGCGGCAACAAGGGCATTCTCCGTCATATCCTCTAACTAAAGCTGAGAATGCACTCGGCTGCGGCAGCGTCATGATCGCCTTGAACGCCAGTGGCGCACGGTGTGCATAGTGCCGGTACGTAACTCCACCGACGGAGTGGCCGAGAATCTCAATCGACGATTCTGGTACATGCTCATCGTAATAAGTGGCACACGTCTTACGTAGGTCTTTGAGTACCCACTGTTGATCTTCACCAGTCTTCGCGTTCGTCTTCGGCCTAATACCGGCTAGTTGGCAAAGCGTTTGAAACTGTACATTGGGGCGAGAGGTTCCACCTAAGAATACCAAACCGTCAGGATCGGGTTGCTCTGGCAACAGACTCCTGATATGAGCATGAACGACCCTGTTCATGGGCCGATAAAATGACTTGTCAGTCTTTACTCGACGATAGAAGATCCATCCCCAACGTGATTGCTGTTTGATCTCGCGGTCCGGAGACTGCCGGCTCCAAGAAACATGTCTCCAAAGAATTGGTTCATGGATTTGACAGCATTTCCAAACAGTCCCGGTATCGACGCCGTAGTTGAAAAACACAACCAGTGCTGCTCGCCAATATCGTCCCACTGGGATGTCATTGGTCCATCCTCTCGGTCGCTTCATTTTATGAGTAGCGAAATAGAGGGCGTTGATTTCTGACTTTGTCAGATAATGTCTGCCAGCCACGTCGCGTTGCGGTTTAGGTTTTGGGAACCGAGGCAAGGAGTCGATAAGATCCTGCTCCCAAGCCCACGAGATGATGGCGCGGAGATGATCTCGTGCCTTGTTGGCGGTGCGTCCCGGATTAGTGCCTTCATGTGAGATAGCTCGATCGTAAACCCAATCCAAGAACTCACGGACTTCTTTACGGCTGAGGTCTTCAACGGGGACACCACCTCCCCATTCGAACCACTTTCTCAACGTAGTATGGTACGCGTTTCGAGTTGCACTGGCTGGGTTTCCATTGCGAAGATACTTGGCTACTGCGGCTTTGAAAGTCGTTGGCATCGGATGGTTCTCCGAGACCGTCGGTACTTGCTCCGTTGCCTGATCCATCGACCGACGGAATACGCTAAGCTGCCTGCAAACTGCCGTGTCCTGTCCCATTGGCAAAAAGGAATGGGGCCCCGTGCACTTTTCAGTGCACATTCTTCCATAGTAATCCGCCAGATTCCGGACGCTAGAGCTGCACAGCAGGGCGTCACCCACGCGCGATTGCTGTACGTAGTTTGTGACTTCGGGGGGCCACCGATGCGTCGTCGTATTACCCACAGCTAAGTTCCTTCGGTCGATTTCACCGATTGCACGAAGAGATTGCACCGTATGCATGCCCCAGCTACCACAAAACCTCCCGTGAATCCCGCCAGCAGTTGCAGCTTTCTCACAAAATCACTTAACTGACGCTGTTTTTGCTAAGGGCCTTTGTTGCCCATCAAGTTAGACCTATAATATAGGGATTGTGCGAAACAGGCGAATTATAGAAACTCCTTGCAGATGACTTCGGTTTTCTGATTGTAGGCCAAGTAGATCGCCCTTTGTTCGAGAGAAGTGTCGGTAGGCACGTTACTGCGATTAACTGATTATGTTCCAGCGTTGCGACAATCTGAAACGAGTGATCTCCCTATTGGGCGTGGCACTCGCGTTGTCATCTACGTTACAGCAGACACGTGCGTTTTGTTACCTCGCTGGCTGTGCCCCAACTTCTAAAATTGACACTTCAGAGGAGCATTGTTGCTCCAACCACGACTGTCCGCACTCTCGCGAACGCGACGCCACGGCTGAGCAAGATCGAAGTAGAGACGATTTGTGTCGTTCGTATCCGGGCCAATGTCCCTGTCCGCAAGATTGCTGGTGCCATCAATCACCTGAACCTTTCGAGGTGCCAAGAATCGTACTTGTACCTTCAGAGTTGTTGGTACTTGGACCTGTCTACATGGACGTTGCGTTCATGGGCGCCCCGCACGGTGACCAGTTCTCGCAGGATGCTACCATTGCGATTCTCGACTCGTCAGTCAAATCCGCAACGCAGGTCTGCGCCCACCTCTGTCGCTTCTTGACTTGATTTTCTCCCTCCGAGCTTTCTGCTTGGATTGAGCGTTCCCCTCATGGACGGCTTCACTGCTGAGACAACAGGGAACTTGACTCATCCATTGTCTTGAATCCGATCTCGCCATGGCAGGCCATTGCTGCCGTCATGCGAGCAAAGGAGCGTCCTTTAGCAGTGACAGGATATCACGGGACGTTGTCGATCGAATGGGCCGCCAAGGGTAAACCTAAGAACCACAAACACGCTCGCCAAACCACAAATGGAGGAATTCCAAGATGGAAATCAAAATACTTACTTTGCTCATCACGCTCTGCATGTTGGCAATGAACACAGGATGCGGAAATACTCCAGTGTCATTATCCCAACCATCCAGCACCGCTGTAAACATTGATGCGAGCAAGTTCAAGCTTGCAGAGGAACCCGATGGAGCAGTTGGTGTGATCGCAGCCAAGGAATCGGCTCAGGATGGAGCGTCACTTGTGCTCGTTGGCCGCATTGGCGGATCGACAGAGCCGTGGATTGATGGGAGAGCAGCATTCATGCTCCTCGATGCATCCATGAGCGTTGTGGACGAGGGGGAAGACTCCGAGGAAGGCGAACTTTGCACCGGAGACTGCTGTGCTACAGAGCTGGCTAATTGCACGACACTGGTGAAGGTCGTTGATGAAGAGGGGCAAATCGTTGCCGTCGACTCACGCGAACTTCTGGGCCTCAAGGAGTCCGATATGGTTGTCGTCGCAGGCACCGCGAAAAAAGATGACAGTGGTAACTTTGTGATGCTCGCCAGAGGCGTGTTCGTCCGCAACTAGCAACTTCGAACAGGTTAGGATAATGTTGAGCCACCGATTTCTACCGTGGGACTATGGCGTGCGGAACTTATTTCGTCGACCGTCGCGAAGCGCACTGACGTTGGGCGGGTTGACGATTGTCGTACTCTTGGTGCTGGTAGTCGTCGGTTTCATTCGAGGTTTGGAAGCCTCGTTGGCCGCCACCGGAAATCCCAATGTTGTATTGGTGTACTCACTTTCATCGGCAGCGGACATTGAGAATTCGTCAATACCTGGAAGAACACCATCTTTGCTGTCTGCGAGCGTGGACGGCGTGCGACGCCAACATGGTGTGGAATCTGTGTCCCCAGAGCTCTACCTAGCCACTCGCATCTTCACCGCGAGTCGAGAAGAGCCTGGAATGGGACTAGTTCGTGGCGTGACGACAACGGCTCCGTTGGTTCGTGGTCAAGCTCAGCTGGTGGAAGGTGCTTGGCCACAAAGTGGCGAAGTGATCGTCGGTCGGCTAGTCCACTCGAAGCTGGGAACAAGTGAGGAGGACCTTGCGATTGGCCAAGAGGTAACGTTTGACGGCCAAACCTGGACGATCAGCGGTTATTTCACAGCAGCTGGGTCAGCGTTTGAATCTGAGATTTGGGTGCCGCTGGCAGACTTGCAGACAGCACTGAAACGACAAGACCTCAGTCTGGTGGCCGTGGGCATGGAATCTCCTGACCACGTAGCGGACTTCGATCTGTTTTGCCGAGAGCGCGTAGACTTGGAGCTCAAGGCGGTTTCAGAGAGTTCCTACTACGCTGCCTTACAAAAGCATTACAAGCCGGTGAGGATGTTGGGCTGGATTGTTGTGGCACTGATTGCTGGTTCGGGGATATTCGCTGGCCTCAACACGATGTATGGCGCAGTGGTGGGACGTGTACGTGAACTGGCCACGCTTCAGGCGATTGGGTTTCGACGTCGTGCCATCCTGCTGACCTTGGTTCAGGAGGCAACGCTCTTGGCGTGTGCAGGGGCATTGGCGGCGTGCGTGATTGGAATTGTGTTTGTAGATGGTGCAGCTGTCCGTTTTACGATGGGTGCTTTCATGCTCAGGGTCGACAGTGTTGGAATTGCTGTGGCGTGTGGCGTTGCGGCGTTGTTGGGAGTTGTCGGCGCACTCCCGCCTGCGTTGAAGGCGATGAGACTTGCCGTGGTGGAAGCGATCAAGGCAATTTAGTAGGCGGTTTCTAAGAACTGCGGATTATTCATGTCCGATATACCCTCGAAACTTGATTTGAGTCAGTTGGCTGTCGACCGCAGCCAAGCGACAAAGCCTGGCTTCAATGTCAAACGACCTTGGGTTACGCGCTACTTATTGCCACTCGGAATTCTGTCTAGTTTTATGGCTCTTTTTGTTTGGGCAGCCCGTGAGAGCTTTCTTCCAGCTCAGCCAATCACGATCACTCCCGTCGTCGTGAGTCGTGCCGAAGTCAAGGAGGAAGGGAAGCCTCTGTTTCAAGCTGCGGGTTGGGTGGAACCAAGACCCACGCCTGTTGTGGCCTCGGCACTGGCCCCTGGCGTCATTCGAGAAGTGCTTGTTATTGAGGGTCAATCTGTCGAGAAGGGAGAGCCTGTCGCTAGGCTGATAGACGCCGATGCAAAGCTCTCTCTTAAACAGGCGCAGGCCGACGCGCAATTGCAGCAGGCCGAAGTTTGGCGAGCAGAGGCGTCGCTCGTTGCTGACAAGACGAATCTCGAGAAGCCATTGAGTTTACAGGCCGAGCTGGCGGATGCCGAAACACTACTTGCGAAAACCGAGCGTGAAATTAACAAACTACCCTTTGCTCTAGAAGCCGCCAAAACCAGAGAAGAGCTTGCTGCTGAAAATGTCAGGCGAAAGGAAGAGGCAGGTGACGCAATAATAGGCCGTCTACTTCGAGAAGCACGTGCGGAATTGGCGAATGCAACAAGCGCTGTCCAAGAATTGATCGCGGGCGAACCAATGCTCAAAGCGCAGCTGAAGTCGCTCCAGCAGAAGCATGCCGCACTAGCTGGGCGATTGAAACTTTTGACCGACGAAAAGCGAGCGGTTGCCGAAGCTGAGGCAAATCTTGCCGTAGCCAGGGCACGAGCTGAACAAGCGAAATTGGCCGTTGAAACAGCAGAGCTTCGCCTGGAGAGGATGACGGTTCGTTCGCCAATTTCTGGTCGTGTACTGAGTTTAGAAGCGCGACCTGGCCAGCGCCTTTCTGGAATCAATCCCCACTCAGAGCAAGGTTCCAGCGCGGTGGTTAGCCTCTATGATCCCGCGAGCCTACAAGTTCGCGTTGACGTGCGACTGGAAGACGTCCCACAAGTGCAGTTGGGGCAACCCGCGCAAATAGAAACTGCCGCTCTAACCGAACCAATCGCCGGAGAGGTCATCTCTGTAACAACACTGGCGGACATCCAGAAGAACACTCTGCAAGTGAAGGTTGCCGTTTCCAATCCACCGGACGTTATCAAGCCAGAAATGTTGAGCAAAGTTACCTTCCTCGCACCTCCTTCACCAGTGATTGACCGAGAGGAAGGCGAGTCGCCTTTGCGTTTGTTTATCCCTCAATCGCTTGTGACGATGGCTGACGGCGGTGCAGCCGTATGGGTGGCTGACCTTTCGGCAGGCATAGCCAAACAGAAGACTGTTGTCGTTGGCCGAGGTATTGCCAGTGGAGGCCTCGTCGAGATTATCTCCGGCCTGCTCCCCACGGACAAATTGATTGTCACTGGTCGTGAGTCACTCGCTGAAGGCACACGAATTCGCGTCACGGGCGAAGACCGTACTATCTCTAGCGGGAACTGGAATTTGCACGAACGCACCCCTCACGATGCGCGTACGGCCCAGGCTCCCAGTTCAGGTAGCTAGTCCCGAAAAAGGAACATAAATATGTCGCTCGTTGATGTAATGAATGTCACCAAGGAATTCGTGAGTGGAGAGGAAACCATCCGTCCGCTGGACGGGGTCTCGCTGTCGATTGAAAAGGGCGACTACGTTTCCTTGATGGGCGCAAGCGGTTCGGGAAAGAGCACGTTGCTGAATCTCATAGCCGGCATCGATCAGGTGACCTCGGGCGAAATACGCGTGACCGACACCGAGATCACTAAACTATCCCGCGGAAAATTGGCCGATTGGAGAGCTTCTCATATCGGTTATGTCTTTCAAACGCATAACCTGATTCCGGTATTAACTGCTTATGAGAATGTGGAGTTGCCACTCCTGCTATTGCCCATGTCATCCGCCGAACGCCGTAAACGCGTCGAGATTGCTATGGAGGCAGTCGATCTCACGTCGCGTGCCAATCATTACCCACGCCAAATGTCAGGTGGACAAGAACAGCGGGTCGGCATTGCTCGTGCTATCGTGGCCAATCCCACCGTGGTGGTTGCCGACGAACCGACGGGCAGCTTGGACGATGAAACTACCGAACAGATTCTGGAACTCTTGAGCCGAGTGAATAAAGAACTCGGGATGACTCTATTGATGGTAACCCATGACGCCGATGCTGGGGCGCGCGCCAAACGCCAGATTCGCCTCGAACGAGGCCGCCTCCACGAAAATGGCCAGGAAACCAAAGCCTCGCCACTAAGGACTGCCTAACCGTGTTCAAGTTCATTCCTTATGTCGTAAAAAATCTCTGGCGACATCGTGCCCGCACGCTGCTCACCGTAAGTGGCACGGCGGTCGCATTGTTCGTGTTTTGCTTTATTGGTTCGGTGCAACAAGGGCTACTCGCACTTACTGCCAGAGAGGACACCGGACGCACGCTTATCGTTTTTCAGGAAAACCGTTTTTGTCCCCTGAGCAGTCGACTTCCTCAGGACTATGACACGACAATTGCCAAATTACCTGGTGTCCAGGATGTAGTCCCAATCAAGGTCTTCACGAATAACTGTCGTGCTAGTCTCGATGCAATTGTGTTTCAGGGGATGCCGCCAACAAAACTCAAAGCGTGGCGCGATGTCAATCTTACGTCAGGCAATTGGTCCTCTTATGAGCGACAAGACGATGCGGCCCTTGTCGGTATGAACGTGGCCTCCAGACGCAGCCTGTCCGTTGGAGATAAGTTCACGATTGGTGACATATCTGTCGTCGTGCAAGGAATCTTCCAATCCACTGTGGCTGCCGAGAACGATCTTATCTTCACTCACCTCGACTTCTTACAGCGGGCACGGGGCGCAAATGACGTGGGAACCGTTACGCAACTGGAAGTCCATCTGGGCGACACTGGTGATCCGGATGCCATCGCAAAAAAAATCGACCAAGCATTCCGAACTGGTCCGGTGGCGACGACAACTCGGACCAAGGGTATGTTTCAGGCCGATACGCTCGCAGATCTAGCAGAGCTGATTGGCTTTGTGCATTGGCTAGGTTACGCCTGTGTTGGATTGGTGTTGTCACTCGTAGCCACGACGACAGTGATGTCGGTACAGGATCGAATCAAAGAGCATGCCGTCTTGCAGACTTTGGGCTTGCGACCGCTGCGCGTGTTTCGGTTGGTACTCGTTGAAAGTGTATTGCTTAGTTCGCTGGGGGGCCTCTTAGGTGTTTTTGGTAGTGCATTGCTGCTATCCCTATCGGGGATGTCTGTTGCTGCGGAGGGGGTGACGATTGCTTTTGAGCCGTCCTATGTGTTGGCCACTCAAGGGATATTGATGGCATTTGCTGTCGGTTTTCTGGCTGGACTAGCACCAGGCTGGCATGCGTCTCAGACCGAAATTGTACCTGCTCTTCGGCATGCGTAAGTCTGCTAAGCTATCCAAGATGACGAACGAGTTCTGCGATGCATGAATCGTCGGCTGGCTAACGCATTCCGCAGTTACTCTGATTCCCACGTCACTGCAGAAAACTATGCGAACGCATTGCCAAGAAACCTCCGGACGAACTGCATACCTTCGGCCACGAACGAAAGGATGTGGTAGCCGGATTTGTGAAGGGCTGCTTTTTGCTCTCACCGGTGGAGGTTGAGCACATCGACGACATTTGGGGACCGGGGGGGCTCCGTGCGTTGGGTTGCCCCCGCCCGTGCGAGTTGCACTGAGATAATTTTCGACGCTTGGGCGGGCGTCACCTTATAGGATGCTTTACACAAATCATTGCATCGGCATCCATCTAAACCACCAGATGTTCGCTCCATCCAGTAAAGCCAGTGGACTGAACAATCACCAATTGCTCTTAGAGCATAGCCTCGACCAAACCCGTTCCTCGTCAAGCGTCTGGTCCCAGGCCAAGACTGCGTTTTTTTGCCTTTGTGGGCCTGCTCCTTTAATGGAATCGCTCATTGCCGGCATGCTTGGCTGGGAATTGTGCCGGTCATCCGTATCATCGACTCGTCGTAGCGGCATCGGCTTCATGATAGACACCGTCGCCACCCGCGTCGACACCGCCGTCAACCGGCAGGATCACGCCGGTCACCCAAGTGGCATTGGCGAGGTAGAGCACAGCGTCTGCGACGTCTTTCGGCGTGCCGTAGCGACCCAGTGGCTGCATACCATGAAGCGACTCACGCTGCTCGTCGGTCAGTCCACCATAGAGAGGTGTCGGGACGACTCCCGGGGCCACGGCGTTGATGCGGATATTCTCCGCCGCCAGCTCGACTGACAGGTTCTTGGTCAGTGCGGTGATGCCGCCCTTGGCGGCGATCGGGGCGCTGGAAGGAAGGTCGTTCACGCCGTTGAGCGCCAAGATCGTACTGATGTTGATGATGGCTCCGCCGTCTCCCTGCTTGCGCATCTGCCTCACCGCTCCTTGCGTGAGCACGTAAGTGCCACGTAAGTAGCCCAGGAAGCCGTCCAGCTCCTCAACGGTATACTCCGTGAACGGTTTGGTGTGAAACGTGCCGGCGTTGTTGACCAGCACGTCAACTCGACCAAAGCGCTCCACGGCAGCGCCTACGATCTTCTCCGCCGTCTCCGGCTGAGTCATATCACCGCTGACCGTGCCGATGCGGTCGGGCTTGCTGAGCCGGTCGGCCGCCTTGATAAGTTTTTCCTCGTCACGTCCGTTAAGCACGACATTCGCACCTTGCCCGACAAAGGCTTCAGCCACGCTAAAGCCGAGTCCGCTTGACGCTCCGGTAATCACTGCTGTTTTCGTGGTCATGGTTTTTCCTTTCAGTCCTTCAGAACCCAATGGGACAAAGTTAATCTTGGCAGCCTGCCTACTCAAAGGATGCTCTTACAAGGCAGGGACGATTTCTTCTCGGTCTCCCACGATGTTGGGGATGACATTGAACTTGATAAATGCGTACATATCATTGCTCGTGAGCGTTATTAGGTTGCAGAACGTCGTAAGGGTATTTATTGAATCGCTGGATTTGTCGCGGGTGCGAAACTGGATAATTGGCTGACAGCAACAAGTGGCTTAGGCTTCGCAGGCACATTTTTTCTTTGCACTTCACGAGCCGCAACGCCAATGACGGTGGTTCCTGCTGAAACGTTGGAAACAACAGTGCTTCCGGCTCCAATTTTTGCTCTGTCTCCGATGCGAATGTTGCCGAGAAGCCGTGCCCCTGCTCCAATCAGCACGCCGTCTCCTACCTTGGGATGGCGGTCGCCATTTTCTTTTCCAGTTCCGCCTAGAGTCACACCGTGGAGTATGACCACGTCGTTCCCAATCATCGCAGATTCCCCGATCACTATGCCAGTGGCATGATCCATAAACACGCCCTTGCCGATGCTCGCTGCCGGATGAATATCTACTCCAAAGACCTCGGAGACGCGGTTCTGAATGCGACGCGCAAACATCGCACGCTCATTATTCCAGAGCCAATGCGCAACGCGGTAAGCTTCGAGGGCTAAAAATCCCTTGAACATCAAAAACGGCGTCAGGAAACTGGACGTCGCTGGGTCCTGGTTGCGAATCGCACGAAGATCTTCAAGAATAGCAACCCGAATCGCAGGCTCGGCTGCGATAGACGCGATCAGTTCCTGCTGCAACATCCTAGGCTCGTTAGCAAAGAGTTTTTCACCAAGCACATGTCCCAGTGATTCCTCCAGCCGTTGATGCCGCAGCACGGCCTCTTTCAGCCACGGTGTGAGCGCTGAATCCTTTTCGGATTCGGCCAGTGCCTCGGCCTGGATCGCATTCCACACCGGGTCACAGTAGACACAGGTCTCCAGGGCCTGGTTGTCTCCGCCAGCTTCCAAGACTTTGCAAGATTTCGGCATGGTCATCGTTGTAACTCCTTATCGATTACGCCGCTTCGGCGCTTACACTTGCAGCGGAAAATGCTCCGGGAAGGTGCATCCCGCACTCCTGTTTGAGACCGTCGAAACGACTGTCTCGCTCGTTCTCATCCTGGCCGGTGAGAGGCCTGCTTGAGTGCCAGTCGCCAACCGTCGCATATCCCTGGTCGAACAACGGGTGGAACGGAAGATCGTGCTTAGTCAGATATTCGTACACATCTTTTGAATTCCAACTGAGAATCGGCAGCAGCTTGTAGCGCTCTCCGACGTTACTGAGAGGCGTGAGTGTTTGGCGAAATTTGGTTTGCTCGCTGCGGAGGCCTGACAACCAGGCTTTGGCCGTGGTTTCCTCCAAAGCCCGTTTCATCGGCTCGACTTTGCGAATCTGGTCGTAGAGGTTGAGATCCTCCACGCTGCCAGTCTCCCATAGCTTGCCGTAGATGACTTCCATCCGAGCGGGGCTTATCACCGATTGATAAACCCTTAAATTGAGGTTCAATAGCTTGGTAAGTTCATCCGCAAAACGGTACGTTTCTTCGGGTAAGTAGCCTGTGTCGATCCAGATGACTGGGATGTTCGGATTGACGCTCGTTGCCAGGTGAAGCATCGCGGCCGATTGGATTCCGAAACTAGTCGTCATTATCAGTTCATTTCCGAACAGGTCGGAAGCCCAGTCGATTGACTCGTGTGCCGAGGCTTCCACAAGGTGCTGATTTAGCTCATCGATGTCGAACCGAAGGGAGTCTTGACTTGCAAAGCTCTGCAGCCCAGACGGCTGATTTGGGGTGGCTAGAGAAATCATGGTTTATTCTTCCCTTTTTTTTTGCTTCCTATAGTGCAGTTGGTTAGGTCGCAACATTGTCGATCGCTTGTTGGTACCGCTCGCGGCTATGAACACCTACTAATGTTTCTACGACCTCGCCGTTTTTGAACACGAGGACGGTTGGTATGGAACTGACCCCATACTTCTGAGGTGTTTCGGAGTTTTCATCCACATTAACCTTCCCGATTTTGACTCGCCCCGCGTTGGTATCCGCGAGGTCGTCAATCGTTGGACCCACTGCGCGGCAGGGGGCACACCACGCCGCCCAGAAGTCGACCACCACCGGCTGGTCACTCTTCAGCACTTCATCCTGGAAGATTGCATCGGTTAAGGTTGTTACTTGTGAGGTTGTCATGGAATTCTCCTCTCTTCAGGTTAGGACCAAGCGGTCCGAAATTGGCAGTCGAATAACGTTGGAATAATCATGTGCAAGTTTTGGACCATTCAGTCCAATATCGGGCAAATAAGAAGTTACTTCTCCAAAACCGATAGGGCTACTTTGACGATATCCTTGGCGGCAGCACGACTTATGGACGCTTTGCCCATCACGACCAGCCCTTGGACCGTGCTCGTGAAATATCGTGCTAGCGCTCGAACATTGGCATCTTTTGGCAGTTCACCTTGTTTCACTGCCTCCTTCAGCGTGCATCGGAAGGCGTCTTCGATTCGAATTAACACTGATTTTGCCGCTTCTGCCACTTCTGAATCATGAGGGGCTACTTCAACCAACGTATTGGTCAGCAAGCAGCCACGACACTTCCCGTCCGTGACAGAGTTTGCAATTCCAGTTAAGGTCTTTCTCACGTTTTGCAGGGGCGATCCGGCTGCGCACAGTTGAGCGATGATCCCCTCTGTGTTGCACTGATTATAGTACTTGATCGTAGCAACGAATAAACCGTGCTTGTCGCCAAAAGTGTCGTACAGACTTTGGCGTCCAATACCCATGCAGTCCAGCAAATCCCGCAGCCCGGTGGCTTCATAGCCACGTAGCCAGAACAGCTCCATAGCCTTTTCCAAGGCTGCCTCGCGGTCGAATTCTTTAGGTCGTCCTACGGTCACAATGGCAATATACCGTTCTGGACTGTTTGGTCAATATATAATCCGGCCGAAATATAGGAGTACTTTCCGATTCCATGGGGCAGTTGCTAGAGGCCTGCGTTTGGTGACGCCGCTAGTCACAACTTATGATGCTGGCAGTATTTAGTCCTGCAGAGTCCCAACTCAAGTGTTTCAATCAATATCCGGAAAAACGGGCTGTTGATGGCACAGCAAAGCAGTGCCTAGAAAGCAGCCATCTGGCACTCCCGGTCATACGATATTCGTGTCATAACTTGCTTTTCGTTGCCTGTGCCGGTTTGGCTCACCTCCGTCGCCAAACGCAACTTGCTTGGATGCTTCGGTGTTCTCGATGGACGCACTTGGGGAAATCATCCGCTCGTCGAACGCGACCACCGGTTCAGACTTGGCGATCCTCAGAGGCCAATCCGGCGTAGCTAGCGCTGCTCGACCAAGCGCAATTAAGTCAGCGTGCCCGCCTTGGATTGCTGCGTCCGCCAGGTCTGGGTCGTGCAATCCTCCGTTTGCAATCACAGGTAGTCCGGTGATCCGCTTAGCCAGGGCAGTCATCGGCTCCTGCTGGCCAGAGACAGACTTGCGAAAACCACGGCCTTCGCCGGCCATGTGGATGTAATTCGCCCCCGCTTCGGCCAGGGCGGTGAAAATGGTCTCGGCTTCCGCGGCTCCGCCAGGCCAACGATAATTAAAATCGTTAACTTTGGCTTCTGAAACACGCACTCCGATCACGAAGTCGGCAGGAACTGACTTCCGAACAGCGGCCACGATTTCTGCCGCGTATCGAATTCGCCCCGACGGACTCCCACCGTACTCGTCGGCGCGGAGGTTTGTGTATTCCGTAATAAACTGGTCAAGGAGGTAACCGTTTGCCGCGTGGATCTCGACACCGTGGAATCCAGCCCTTCTTGCCCGAGCGGCCGCAGCAACGAAGCCTTCGTGCACTTGCGCTAGGTCGCCGGCCGTCATAGCAGTGGGCAGCCGATAAGGGCCACTGCCGCCGTATTCGGGCATCATTTCACCGAGGGGCTGAACGGCTGATGGGGCGATGATGCGTTCGGTGCGGCTTCTCCTCTGCGACAACGCTCCAGCGTGCATGAGTTGCATAATCGCCAAGCTTCCGGCGTTTGCGATCGCACTGGCGACCGCAGCCCAAGACTTGGCTTGCCGCTGATTTGCAATTCCCGGCTGGCGGTCATACCCCTGGCTAGCATCCTCGTCTGTGTAGGTCCCCTCCGTGATCACGATCCCAAAGCCACCGCGGGCGAACTCTCGGTAGTAACTCATCATGCGGCCGGTGGCGAGTCCGTCGTCGGTAGCACTCACCCGGCTCATCGGAGCGACCGCGAGCCGGTTACGTAGCGTACGGCCGAACAACTCGACTTCGGAGAGAATTGGTCTTGATGCTTCAGACATCTTCAGCTCCTGTGAATGCTTTGAGGACGGGTCCCAAGTATTGCGGCACACAGAGTCATGACGAGGGCAAGCTGTGCCAACTCTACCTCCGCTCCTCGATGACTGGCTTCGTCCAGCGAAGTTTTTCAACCTCCTTGTCGAGAGGCGTGCCAGCGATTGAATTCGTGAAATTACTCATCAATTTAACGGCAAGGCCAAGAATCACTTCAAGTGCCTGAACATCAGAATAACCAGCGTCAAGGAATGCATTTAATTCCGCCTTAGTTGTCTTGCCTCGATTGGCGACAAGCGTCCGAGCGAATTGTCGCAAAGCTTCGAGTTTATTGTCGGACAGACGTGCGCCGGATCGTAAGGCATCGATCTCGCTTGGATGCGTACCGGCGCGCTTGGCAAGCATGCTATGCCAAGGAACACAGTAGTTGCATTCATTCTCGAAATTGGCCGTGAGATAGACGACCTGTCGTTCGATGGGCGTGAGAGTGGTCGTATCGAAAATATCCCAAAGGGTTGCATAACCCACCAGAAGCGGTGGCGCAGAAGCCATTACCTTCTCCAGGTTGGGTATCATGCCAAAATTTTTCTTCGTCAACGCGAGCGCATCACGCGCCCCCTCTGGTGCGGTAGTCTCATCGAGTAATGGAAAGGGCATCTTAATCTCCTGTCGTAGTGCGGATTGACTCGCAATTATTCGAAGTTGGGCAGCTAGGTTAACCTTCTGCCGCGATCGATCGCACATCATCAAGACCAATCGCGTTACCGCCAACGCCCCAGTGGCCGCTCTTTACTTCATCAATAATGACCCAAGTCACATCTCGCAACTTATCGGTGGTAACGTCAGTTACAACGTCCGTGATTCTATTGATGAGATCTTTGGACTGTTCTTGGCTAAGTTCATCTTCAAAAACTTTGATTTGTATAAGTGGCATAGTTTCGTTCCCGTGGTATCGTGTGGTCAAAAATCTCCCGGACGACTATGTGTCCTACTTTACGAACGCGAAAACTCCATAGTGCCGTGAAGAATGCGGTGCTCGACACATTCTGGGGTAAGTGTGATCACAGACAGAACTACAAGTAAACAGGTTATCGCGATGCACAGGGCGGGCAGTTATGTGGGCGAGCGCGACATGAGGCCCTGGGCGGTTAGACCTCCCTGGGCCTCATCACTTAGGCTGCGGCGGCAACTTGGTATGAGGCAGAGGCTGACTCTGGCTTGTGCATACTAACAACAAAGATCACCACCGCACCGTTAGCCCAATAGTACCATGCATCGATACCCGTGAAGCCAAGGGCTATTGGCGCAATCAGGAACACTACGCCAACGAGAGCGTCGACCGCTAGGTGAACCGAGTAGGGGAGCACTCGGAACACGCCAAGTTTGTGATCCGTGAGAAGCGTCAAGATGAACGCTGCGACACCTGTGCCAACTGCGAGCCACAGTGCTAACGGATGGGAGCTGCCGAGCCCCAGCAGGAAGGGCGCCGCCATGAGGCTGAGGGCGACGGGATAGTCGAGAAAGGCGTGCATCGTTTTCGTAATAAAGCGGGGGTCCATGACATTGTCTCCTGTTTGAAAGGGAAAAATGGTGCCTGCCCGCGTCAGGCGTAGAGTGTTTTGTACGAGCTAATTTTATCGTGATGTCATATCTTATGCTGTTACTTTTTTGGTGCCGTGAGCACTGAATGTCTTACGAATCTCATAGGTGATTTGCGATATCGTCGTTGCTACAAACCTTGAACGGTTTCTTGGCGGTCGCCCGCGAAGTAACGGACGGCGTCCGCAGCGTCGAACATTAACGACAAGGCGTTGAGTACAAAGAGAGCTCGTATCCAGATGCCGAACATATCGGTCGCCGGAATGTGGTCCAACTTTGTGTACAAATATGCCAACATGGGTACCCACAAAACATGGCCCAGCCCCACGATGCGCGTGAACCCAAATCTACCGGTCAAGAACGTCATTAACGCCATGCTGGCCATAACCGTTCCCAGCACCACTCGTGCCTCTACGTGATGCAGGTAAAAGAGAGGCGCGACAACATTTATGGCAACCAATACCATGACCCACAGTTGCCAGTGCAGCGGCATCTTTAACATGCCCCGGTTGAATTTGATAAAAGCATGCATTTCAATCTCTCCTTCAGTCTTGAGTGCTATGTGGTTGTGATGTCTCCCGCTTAGGAGAGACTACTCCGTTAACTGCTGCTTCGAATGTAAATGGAAGACTTTGTTCATGATCTTCCACTGGCCATCGACTTTTAGCAGCGTGAATAAGTCGGTAAAGCGATTACCTGTCCAGTTCTCGAGTTCAAGACGAACGGTGGCGACCGAATCGATAAGATCGATACTGGCGATCTCTGCCTGAATCTCCACGGCTGGGCCGTTGTCGTCGTTCCAATCAAATAGTTGTTGGATCGGTCCGGCGAACAAGTCGGGGCCGATATAACCAAAGATCGTCGCGTCTTTGTGGAAGGCGGGCTTCATCCGCTCGCCACTCCCAGACTTAGCTCCGTCGAGGTATTGCTGCACTACCTGGGAAATCGCGTCACACTCGGTGGTTTTAGTAGCTACCAAACTCATAGGTTTCTCCTCAAATAGAGTAGTTAGTTTTTCGTAGTGTTAATTGATGCTAGATGCGGTTCACCGAGTTGCGAAAACAGGTTCTCCCTTACACCTCTGTCATACCGCCATCAACAACGTATTCGCTGCCGGTGACGAAAGAGGCTTCATCGGACAAGAGGAACGCCGCCACTGCAGCTACTTCCTCAGGCTGGCCGAATCGTCCCAGAGGCACTGCAGAGAGAATTTGTTCAGAAAACTGCTCTAATTGCTCCTGTGGCATGCCTGTGCGATCATAAAAATCCGAACCGATGGGCCCAGGACTGACTGCATTCACCCGAATATTTCGCTCGGCCAATTCCAGCGCCAAAACACGTGTTACGGTTCTCATCGCGCCCTTCGTAGAGTTGTAAAGGACTCCTCCGGGCAATCCGACATTACGAGCCACCGAAGCGTTAATGACGATCGCCCCACCTTCTCGTAGCAACGGCGAAATGGCCTTGGCGTGGAGGATCGGACCACGGACGTTCACGGCGTACTGCCGATCAAATGCGGCGGCAGTCACCTCTGCGTGCGGGACGAATGCTGCATAGCCAGCATTGAGGAAGGCAGCGTCAAGCTCACCGAACTCCGACTTCACAATCTCACCAAGTCGCTCTGCGGAGGCCGCGTCGCCGGCGTCATTCGTTAGTGTAATAACATCGGGCAGCTCTGCTTTCACGGCGTCCAGCTTTTCTGTATTTGTTCCGGTAATCAGCACCTGCCCCCCTTCGGAGGCAATTCGCTCAGCTGTCGCTCTGCCGATACCACCTGATCCGCCCGTAATCAGTACATTCTTGCCAGTGAAGCGCCGAGCTACGGCGTTCGTTTCGGAGTTCGCGTGAGTGCATGTGTCTGTTGACATGGCTACAGTCCTTTCAATTGGAAATGAAGTTCACGGAGAAAATCTTATCTCTCACTTTTCAGACAGAGTTTGTAATGCGTTTACAACGTCGTCTGGTTCAGCCCGTCTGCGGTAATCGACGTCTGTCCAAACCTTGGCAATTGTTCCGTCTTGGTTGATGATGAATGTGCCCGGGACCGGAAGCGTCCAACTGTCGTCGCCGTTGAATTCGCTTAAGTCGACTCCGAACTGTTTGTAAGTTGCACGTAATTCGTCCGAGAATTCGAATACAAGGCCCAGGGCACGAGCAACATGGTTGCCCATGTCCGAGAGCACGGGAAATTCCAAATTGTTCTGCTCTGTGACGGACTGCGACCGATCCAGTACCTGCGGTGATACCGTCACGAGCTGCGCACCATGCTGTCGAATCTCTTCCAGCCAACTTTGCAGCGCACTTAGGTGCAATTTGCAGTAGGGACACCAAGCACCGCGATAGAACACTAGCACAAGCGGGCCGTCGCGGAGGATCGCACTAAGGCGAACTGACTTTCCATCACCACTGGGTAGCTCAAAGTCTGGGACGTGATCTCCTTCCTTGGCGACTCGGTCGATCAACTTGTCCACGATCAACTGTTCCAGGCCACGCTGCATCGCATCGTTGGTCTGCTTGTCAAACTTACTGCGGATGTGTTGAGCGAATGCACTTGCCACTGCGTTAACCCCCTCGTGAGCATGCTGTTGATGTAGGCGTTCTAGTTCAGTAGGGTCAATAGTTGTCGTCATGTCGCCGCTCCTTTTGGGCAAGTGCTTTGCCACTTCAGTCATGTTCACACTTTTAAGCATTCTCATTGGTTTACAGCTGCTATGGGAGCTAGGCTTAGAGAATAGCGACGTGGTTGCATTTCGCATTCTTAGCTACATTCAGGGGCGTCACCGTGACGCTACCTACCGCAATCATAATTTCGAAACACCCAGTAGTCGCGCGCTCAAGCCCGAGGCGGTTGCTTGGGATTGTCACAGGGAAGGGGACCGCAGTCTTCACGTATGGCAGTTTCAATTGCGAACCGTTGTTCAACGGTGGATCGTGGAACGTAGTGAGTACCAATGCCAAAGGTTCCAAAACAATTAGCTTTCCAACACACTTCGCGCTCGTGGAAGTTAATTCGGGACCTCACTCGCTCCGATGCTCCGACATCAATGATCCGTCGATGAGATTCCTGATCATCGACAATAACGTAAATTCCGGGTTCGTCCTTGAGGTCGGAATAAAATGCATGGGGTCCTTCGATAGTAAAGCCGGCTAGCTCAAACGACATGGTAATCTGCTCCGTCTGAAGGTGTGCGTAGTGCCGCAGTAGGTCGGGACATCCCGACCTACTGCGACTCTTGGGGATAGAACGACGCACTCTATTGGCTCACCGTTGTCCAATGGGCTGCGGCCTTCCTCATAAGGTCAGTTTCGGCACCCTTATTCCAGAGAGCACGGGCGTCGACGTTCTTATTCTTCAGGAAGAGATTCAGCTTCCCGTTGATGATTTTGAAGTTGTAAGGATCAATCGGAAACTTATCCTGAACGCTCATGCCGAACGCACACCAACCGCCGTAGGCTGGAATGTACCTTTCGGGATCCTTGTCAAAGGCATTTTTGGCGTCTGCGTTAACGAAATAGTACGTGACGTCGTTGAACGTCGAGGCGTGCTCAGGCTTGCCGCGGACCGCTTTGTTGGCGGCGAAATAGGCCACCGGGCAGTAGCCTTCGATTGCCACGCCGCTACCAGGCAGGTTATAGCTGTGCAGGTAAGCTCGCGATTCACGTTCCGCCGCGTCCACCAGCGACGTAGCCGATATCGTGGACAGGACAAGAGCCTGGACCGCGATGAACCGAATCGTTAAGTGTTGAATTAACATGTTCATTTCTCCTGTTTTGTGAATTGGATAGAATTGTCTAAACATCTACTGAAGTTACTTTGAGAAACTCGTGTCGCCTTTTTCGTCACTAGTGCATATGTGTTCTCCTCGAATCAAGGTTTACGGAAGTGTCTTACAATCATCGAAGGAACTTCCTTCGCAAAAACACGCTCGCTTAATATCAGACATAGACCAGTCCTCAACCAACGCCCGTAGTCTCAATTCGTCGCTAGCTGTGAAGAACACCAAGGCCAACTCGCAGTATTCAATGGTACACCTCAGCAGGGCGCACGCATCACTCATCGATGTACCCTGTCGCAGTAAGTTTGTGGCGACTCGGCCCATGTCGATCAGTTTTTCAGACTCGCTCATTGCTGGGACACTACTGATAGGTATCAATCGCATGCGCGTCATGACGCACTCCTTTCAACCGCGAAGCTGTGCTTCATTATCAAGAAACAGTACTCGCAAAAAATCAGACTGTACTTATTCCACACAGCCCGAAGCGGCGGCTAAAACGTATTGCACGCCAATGTGCGTACCATTTGCTCTTCGCCGTATCCTTGGAGAACCTGCGCTTTCGCTTTCCGTCAGGCATGGTTCATAACCTCCCTTCGGCGTGGTCCCGAGCGACGATGTCGCCGTCTGTTTAGGGAACCGTTTCCAAGGTTTCCCGGCGTGCGATCAAGCGAATTAAATGCTCCCTGGAGCAGCCGTCTCGCCGTTCGTACCTTCGCTAGTTCGTTTCCGTCGTCTTGGTCGCCTAGTTCGTACGCAATCGCAGCCAACAGAGGAAATTCGTCCGTGATAGCCGTGAGAACCGACATGGGTCTATCCTTTCGGTAAAAATGAAACCGTCACTGGTCACCCCACGTTCGCCAGAGCTATTTCGCCGGCAAACTCCAACCAATACTGAGTTGTTGAACTAACGCCTGACGGTTAAAGCAACCGCCATGCCAACAAGTTGAAAACCTCTAACTCCTTTTGTGACAAATGCTTATGTGATTCAATTTGAAAAATAGTAAGTGGCGAAATTCCGTAAATGGTGAGAAGTCATGGGAAGAATGGCGAAATCTCGCTACACTTATGCCAGCGCGAAATGTTGAAACGAGGTCACCAGATGCTGTCGCTGTAAGTGGCCATCTGCCATGAACTGAAACGCTCCCCGATAGTCTGCGAGGAAGCCGATATGGATCAGCGAATCCCCCTAGGTTTTGGCGGTCTGTACGCGAACGTGCGGGACCATATCGGTCACTTCTTTAAGACCACCGAAGAATGGGAATCAGTTCTCATTCCTTACTTCAAGACTGGTCTGGAGAGGGGCGACATTTGTGTCTATGTGATGAGCCCAGAGGCGCATGCTGAATCTACAATCATCGAACCTCTCGTCGAGCAAGGTGTTGACGCCGAGCAGTATCAGTCGTCGGGACAACTGATTCTCGGCAAAGGAAGGACGACCCCGGAAGGGATGGAAGCCTGGCTTAGAGAGGCTGTCTCGAATGTTACCGCGCGATCCAACCTTGTTCGTTGGGGGGGAGACATGACGTGGTCACTTAAACAGATGCCCTCAAGCGAAACACTCATGAAGTGGGAATGCGTATGTAACGTCACGGACGCCCCCGCGGTCTACCTCTGCCAATACGACCTGACACAGTTCCTTGGCAGTGTCATTGTCGATGCGCTAAAAACCCACCCGCTTTGCATCATTGGTGGGACGATCCACAAGAATCCCTATTACATCGCGCCGGACATATTCCTCACAGAGTTGGAAAGTGCCGGAGCGTCGCGATGACCCCCGTGAAGGTCGATTAGCTGTCGGAGATTACCATCACAAACATGCCGTCGCGGACCAAAGAGCCCAGCTCAGTCGCTGATCCAGATTCTCTGTTAATGCTTATCACCGTGGTCTCCTCGGGAGGCAGCGAGCGTGAGTGCGCGCGTCTCTTGGCCACAGGCATTTCCTCGCTGGTCCCTTGCCGATTGTGTTGGATCGCCCTACGCTCACCGACGGCTGAACAGTGGCAGGTAATGGATTCCAACGGAAAAGCTCCGCCATTCGCCAGGGTGGAAAACATTGGAAGCGAATTGAATCCGCTCTATGAAGCGACCATGAACCATGGCACATCATTGCTCATCGACACCGGAGACGATTCCGGGGGTTTGCTTGTTCCACCCTCATTAGCCAAGCAGGGAATCGAAAGTCTTACAGCCGTACCGCTAATGACGTTACGCGATCAGCTGGGTCTGCTGATTGCCGAGCGACAAGACGGCGAGTGTTTTTCGCCTGGGGAGGTGAGTCTTTTTGAGACGCTGACTCAACACCTGGCCGTTGCAATCGAGAATTTTCGGCTGTCCGAGTCACTAGAAAAATCAAATCGTAATTTGCAGCAACTCGTCGACGACAGGACCTCACAACTCCGCAGATCTGACCGGCGTCAGCGCGCACTTCTTGAGATCAACAATGCCATCGTTGCAAATCTCGACCGAGAATCACTTTTCAATGCCGTTGCCGAGTCGATTGGTATGGTCGTCCACTTTCATCGAGTGAGTCTTGTCCTTCATGAGCCAGAACGAGATGAATTAAAAGTCTACGGTTTGGCCGGTAGCGCGAACCAGCAGTACGCTCCTGTGGGCAGCCTGCTGCCAAATCGAGCAGGTTACGTGGAAAAAGTATTAGAGGAAAAACGACCGCATATTCGCTCTGATTTGCGGGTTGGAGACAGGACGGAGATTGAAGAGATGTTGCTCAAGGAGGGGCACCGTTCGTACATACTCGTCCCACTGATCGGCAAGACGAGAGTCTTAGGCACGTTAAACTTCGCCAGCCACGCCGCAGATCAATATTCCAGTGAGGATGCAGAATTCCTCCTGGAAGTAGGAAAACAGGTGGCTCTGGCAATTGAAAACATGCTGGCCTACGAGAAGATCGACGAACTGCAGCGCCAACTCGCCCTGGAAAACGAATATCTCCGCGAACAAGACAATTCGGCACGTGGATTCGGCGAGATCGTTGGTGAATCTCCGGCTCTTTGCCAGGCACTTGAACAGGTGAAACTCGTAGCGCCGACAGACGCCAACGTCATTATCCTTGGTGAATCGGGTACTGGCAAGGAATTGATCGCCCGCGCAGTTCACGAACACAGCGAACGCGGGGATGGGCCACTCATCCGGGTGAACTGTGCGGCCGTACCGCGTGAGCTTTTCGAAAGCGAATTCTTCGGTCACGAGAAGGGCGCCTTCACCGGTGCCATCCAACAAAGAATCGGTCGATTCGAATTGGCCGATGGCGGCACGCTCTTTCTCGACGAGGTCGGCGAAATCCCGATTGAACTTCAGGGGAAACTGTTACGCGTACTGCAGGAAGGTTCGTTCGAGCGCGTGGGCGAAGAACAAACACGACAGGTAGACGTCCGCGTTCTTGCTGCCACCAATCGCAACCTGCATGAGGAAATTGAAGCGGGGCGATTTCGTGAAGATTTGTACTACCGGTTGAGCGTGTTTCCTGTGGAGCTACCGTCGCTTCGAGAGCGGCGCGAAGATATCCCCCTGCTGGCACAACATATTGCACTTGCCATCAGTAGACGTCTCGGCCGGAACGAACCGGTCATTTCGGACCAATCTCTAAAATGGCTCTGTAACTACGATTGGCCAGGGAATATACGTGAACTTCAAAATGTTATCGAGCGGGCCGTCATCACCTCACGAGATAGAATGCTACGCTTTGAAACACTCGAACTCTCGGAAGAATCGCGTCGTTCGGAGTTGGCCGAGACCAACGAGTCTGCCGAATTTGGCGATGCGGTGCTGACCTATGACGATCTTGGCGACATTGAGCGAGCAAACATCGAGCGAGCGTTATCGCAAGTAGATTGGAAGATCGCAGGTCCAGGCGGAGCGGCGGAGCTTCTCGGTGTAAAGCCAACGACGCTAAACTCTAAACTGAGAGCCTTTGGAATTCGCAGACGACCTCGGTAGCCGCTCACTGAAAGATCGGAATCGAGAGGCAATGAGTGAGAAACTAATTCAAATTGTCACGGCGACCGGAAGCCTGTGGCCGGCGTTGCGTGTATTCTTGACATTAGGATCTTAATTGCGAAGTCGTTGTTAGTTGAATGGTTCATTTGCAAGAGTGACACCAGGACGCCGGTCTCAACTTCGTAGGAAACCCAAACGAGACGTCCGTGAAGACTCAGCAACGCAAGCCCTCGACTCCATTGGCGCCGTTTGTCGAATGTTATTGGTACGTGAATGCCACACCCGAGGAGACGACGATTCGGCCCGACAAGATTATACCTAACGGAACAGTGAACCTGATCTTCAATCTCAGTGGCTGTCCTCATCGCGAGTACCGGACGGATGACCTTACTCAATGGTCGCCACTCAGGAATCGATGGATATCGGGCATTCGTGACAGATTCATCTGTGTCGGCCCGACGGTTTGTACTCATGTCGTTGGAATTCGATTCAAACCGGGTGGCCTTTCGCCGTTCTTGCGGATGTCCGTATCGGAAATTCGTGATAGAACGCTCGACCCGGACGATTTATGGCGTGGCAGCGTAGCCACGCTCCATGAGCAAATCTACGCAACAGAGAACTTGCTGCAAAGATTCTCTTTACTGGAGTCGTGGTTGTTTCAACAGGCCGGACACGGTTTGGACGTCGACCCTAGGCTCAGATTCAGTTTGACGGAAATCGCACGGACGTCTGGTCAGGTGCCAATCTCCGCCATCTCAAGGGAGACGGGCTTATCGCCCAAACAACTCCGCAGACATTTTGACCGCGAAGTAGGTCTGTCACCAAAACGACTGGCCCGACTGTTGCGATTTCAATCAGTGATTCTGAATTTGGAGACACTCCGTGGTCCCGTGGACTGGGCGGCGGTTGCGGTTCGATTTGGTTACTTCGACCAATCGCACTTGACCGCAGAGTTTCACGAATTCGCCGGGTTGACGCCTGGTCAATACTTGTCGAAGAAATCGGCCATCCTCAATTTCATTCCTGTCGATGAGCCGGTGTCCCTTTTTTCCAATACGTCGAACAGTCGCATCACTACTCTTACGTAAACGTACTCGACTCTTATTCATGCTGGAGTGATGCCATGCTGCTACGAAGCATTATTGCCGTGTTGTCAGCGCCAATCGTTTATGGTGCGATCTGTGTGCCGGTAAATTGGTTGATTGTGAAGCTTTTTCCGTCCCACTTCGACGAGCATTGGATAACGAAGAACAACGCGTTGCTGCTACTTCTTGTTTCGCTTACGATCTTTTTCGCCGGTGTATCTGGCTTCGTCGGTGCGGCGATAGCACGCGATAAAATTATGTATCACTCAGCAGCCATTTGCATCTTGCAACTCGCAATTGGTATCGCGGTGCAGAGGCAGTATTGGAATGTGCTGCCGCTCTGGTACCACGTGTGGTTCTTTGCACTGCTGGTTCTAGGCATCCCGATTGGCGCATGGTTGCAGACCATTCTTCTTCGCTGAGAAATCGCGAGACACTCTGACTAGGTAAAATCGCGGGCACGAGCACGCACCGCTGTAGATCGTTCAGTAAGCTATTGCCCTAATGCAAGGTTATGAAGCCGTCACGCCACGTTGCATATTGTGGCGCCCAGTCCAACACTTGCTTCGCCTTGCCATTTGCTGCGCCTCGTTGATCGCACATGAGATAGATCGCATAGGGGCCCACGAGAAGTCGGGCAATCCAACGTGGAACTCGACTTGGCGGACGCGCGCCTACCGATGCTGCGTAGACCGGTAACCAATCGGCGACCGGCGCTGGTTCGTCGTCCACAATGTTGTAAATGCCGGGCTCGCCATGTTCTAAAGCAGCCATCGTGGCGGCCGCAGCGTCTTCGACGTGAATGAACGAGAAGACTCCTGTCCCATTGCCTACGATCGGGAAGCACTTGCGCCGCACGTCATCAGCAGCCGAACCGTCTAAGGCGTAGACGGAGCCCGGTCCGTAGAAGAAACCGTAGCGCAGCACAACGCCGGGAAGGTTCGCGCTGCTGAGCGTTATTTCTTCCAGAGAATGGACAGCGCCAATGATGTCAGCGTAAGACGACGGCGGACTCACGTACAGTGGATCGTCTTCCGTTTTCAAACCGTCTCCGCCGGGCGCGTACGCAAACGCAATACTCTGTGCAATGAATCGCTTTGCGCCGGCCGCCAGGGCGGCATCGAATAGGTTTCGTGTCCCCTCCGTGCGTAGCCGATTGGTTTCAGCGAGCTGCGTCTTAATCCTACGCGGATCGATTCGCTTCGGCAGGGCGGTCAATTGGTGCATGACGGCGTCGGGCTGTGCTTCCTCGACGCATCGGCGAAGATTGTCTCGATCGAAGACGTCACAGACGACGGACGTCGCGCCCTGATTTTGCAGGTCCGCCGCCCGCTGATCCGAGCGAGTCATCGCAACGACCTCATGCTTTGCTGCGATGAGCTGCGCGGTCAGCGGACGACCAATCACACCTGTCGCTCCGGCGAGAAAGACTTTCATCGGTCTGTCCTTCTGAGTTTCAAAACGCCTTACACCACGCTGCTGAGAATCGTAGCAGATTCGTGTCGTGACTCAAACGGCAGCAGATTCAGGTCCTTCTGCTCTGCCGTGGCAAGCCATTCTTCACTCTCGTGCGCCAATTGCGCATCAACCAGCCTTGGCCGTCCGCGAATTGCTTCCCACGCGTCCAGGTCAGGTGCTTTCGTCAACATCCCCTTGAGCATCAAGCCGATGGCGCCCAGTTTGCTGCCCCTCTTGAAGCCTGGCCACACGTACTCGGGATGCTCAAAGTACCGCCTGGCAGTAACTTCAAAGTCCTCCGCCGGCCGACCGCAGACTTGTTCGACATGGTCGGTTGGCGCGCCAACGGCATATGCGCCGCTACGAACTTCCTCCGCATAGTGGCGAAATTGCGCCACCGACCAGGAGTCAAAACCTTGAGCGATTGCGGCCTTGGTGAACATACGGGTCGATACGTCTTGGTAACGGACGCGACGATTGAGCACACGTCCCATTATCTCAGCGACGTCGTTCGGAGAAATCAGCTTTGGTCCCGTCGGACGATACCGCTTTCCAATGTGTTGACGGGGATTTGCCAAAGTATGTGCCACGACAGCCGCGATGTCCTCGTTCGAGGGTGGTGCGTTCATCCCGCTACCGAACGGCAGTATCAACATGCCGAGGTGTACAACAGCGGGAATGCCGAAGAAGTACGGGAATGTAAAGAGGCCCGGGTTAATGTGGATCACGTCAACCGTCGGCATCCAGCGGCCAATGTTCTGCGCCATCCACAACTCGCGAGTGAAGATCGACGGGTGCGTCGCGTGCGGGTTCCAAGCGCTCATCAACGCTACAACTTCTAACTTCGCTTCTTCGGCGGCCAGCGCGAAGAGCATTGTGCCGTGGAGGACGTTTGCAGCGAACGGCGGGCAATGATAAGCGCGCTGGACGCCGTGAAGTGCCTTGCGAAGATCGCGATAATCGAACAAGTCGCCGACGAAGATCTCTGCACCAAGGTTCTTCAACGCATCGCTGCGAGCATCACGCCGCCGCACAAAGGCTCGTACAGGGAAACCTTGTTGCAATAGCTCACGGACCGCGGGAGTACCGGTGTGACCGGCGGCTGAAGTAACGAGAATTTTGGGCATAGTCATTTTCTTTCTCCTTGTAAAATGGCGATCTGAAAAACGTAAGTGGCGATTTGCGGGCTTCCTATGATTTGGGCGATGAGCGCAGAGGTGCGGGTGCAACGACTTGGTTCATCCGCCCGCTCTTCAGGTTGTAAAGGTCGCCGAGATCCACAAATGCGGGAGACTTTCCGATGGCCTCGAGCCCCTGGACGATGCGCTCATATAGCCCAGGAGATGCGTACTGAACCTTGATATTATTGTTTTTCATGATGACTATCCTTTCAGTTATTGCGATTGTTGACTTTGCTGTCGGCGGCGCCTTCGACATGAACGAACCGAAATATTCCTGTGCCTCTGCAGGCGATCCGTAGGCGCCTGCGCTGCATGTCCTCGGTAAACGAACCTCAACCTGCGCGGCTGCGGATAACAGTGACCTCGTGCGCCTCGACTCGAGCGGACAGCAGATTCAGCTCTTGACGCTCGGCGGTCGCCCGCCACTGCTCGCTGTCGTGAGCTAAAACTGGCTCGTCCAGCACCGGATGTCCTTTGTCACGTTCCCATTGGTCAAAGTTGGGAACGCGCGCCAGCATCATCCGCATCATGAAGGCCAGCGCCGCCAGCTTTCCGCCCTTGGTCAGTTTCGGATGAATCGAAGCCGGGTTGTCGATATAGCGGCGCGCAACGCTCTCAAAGGACTCTGGTTTTCTGCCCGTGACCAGCTCGACATGGTCCGTGGGCGCGCCAATTGCGAATGCACCATGACGAATCTCCTTGACGTAGTGACGCATCTGGGCGATCTCGGATTCTGTGCCGCCGAGAGCCTTCGCCGCCTTTGCGAACAGTTTCATGGAGACCTCTCGGTACTTGACCTTCCTCCCGATGACATCGGTCAAGATGCCGGCCATGTCATGTGGCGAGAGCAGTTCTGGACCGGTTGGCCGGTAGCTCTTCCCGATATGAGGGCCGGGGTTGGCCAAGACGCCGACCGCGACACGGGCGATGTCTTCGTTCGATGGCGGCGCGTTCTTGCCATCTCCAAACGGTGCGACAAACATGCCGAAGTGCTCGATGGCCGGCAGTCCCAACAGGTAGAAAAAGGCAAAGATGCCGGGATTCACGTGGATGACATCCACGGACGGCATCCAACGGTACAACTGGTTGGCTATCCAGTGCTCGCGAGTGACGACCGACGGATGAGTCGGGTGCGGGTTCCACCCGCTCATCAAGGCTACGACTTCGAGTCTTGCTTCTTCCGCAGCGAGTGCGAACAACATGGTCCCATGCAGAAGATTGGGCGCAAACGGCGGGCAGTAGTATGCGCGCTGAACGCCAACGAGGGCCTTTCGTAGATCTCGCAGGTCGAACAAGTCGCCGACCTCAATTTCGGCTCCAGCTCTTTCGAGAGCTTGGCTGCGGCAATCGCGCCGACGAACAAATGCCCGTACGGGGAATCCCTTTTCCAACAACTGCAACACGGCGGCTGCGCCGGTACGTCCGGCTGCTGACGTGACGAGAATCATGGGCTTGGTCATGACTTGGTTCTCCGAAAATACAAAGTGTTAAAGTGATGGTTCATCCTTCTTGTTCTCTATCCCCCGCGCTTCGTGGGGGAGAGAGTTACAGGGGGGGGCGAGACAGCTCTATGGCTGAGCCCATAAACATGCCCGTAGCGGGGGCTTCCATGGGTCGCCGCCGCCCCTCGAAAAACGGGCGTTCATTCGACAGCCGGGGACCGACAGGTGAGAGCGGGTATTTGGGCCGAGCTGCGGTTGCCACTTTGGCGAGCTTGCGACCCTGCTCTCGGAAATGGCTGCGCTGACTCAAGCGGAGCTGGCGCTACGATTTCGCGAATATTGCCGTGCTGCACGTCGTAGATGAACCCAGAAACGACGATGTATCCGGGCACTTCAGGCGCATTGCGTAGACGTTCGACATCCTCTCGCAGACTCTGCTCATGGTCGGAAATAGCCACCGACGACACGTCCACGCCGATGTGCTCCTTCAGTGCATGCTGTACTTTTGGGTCAGCGAACCGTTCGGCACCGCATTGGGTGTGTTGCATGATGATCAGTTCGAACGGGCCGGGCTCGGGCGCGTCCATCTGAGCGACGATGAATGACAGCGCGGCGATCTCCTCGAGCACTGCCGGCGTTACCCGCCCGCCATTATTCCGGATGACAGCGGCGTCCCCGAGCTTAAGGCCGAAGATGTGTGCTGGGTCCACGCGTGAATCGCCACAAGCAAGCACCACCGTGCGCAACCTTGGCAGAATGGGCAGATCGGCCGCGGCAAAATCACTAGCAAACTGGCGGTTACGCTTGAGAAGAGTTGTTGTACTGGTCATGGCTCGCTCCTTAAAAGGGTGAATTTGACTTTCACCCTTAAAGGCGCGAGTTCAGAACTTCCAATGAGAGGCGCGGTGTCAAACTTCCCAGTCGACTGCGGACTCTGGCGAATACTCGCAGAAAACGCCGGTGCGAATGGAATTCGCGAGGTGTTGCCCCAGTCGCGGATGGGCGGCTACGATTTTCTTGATGGCGGCGCGGATGCGCCAGCGGACCGTTGACCTTGCTTTCTCGGCGGGATCGCCGATCTTGCGCGATCGACCGCCCAGGCCGGTTGCTTTGGCGAGTTCGTCGATTAAGGCGTCGAGTTCCGTCCGAACGCGATTGGCAGCGGCGGAGTCGTTGTCTGATTCGGCTCGGTCAACTTCGGATTGCAACTCCTCGATGCGACGGCGGTATTCGCGGCGAGCCTGCGAATCCAACATGTCATGCCGTGATCCGCTGGCTGGCACGGCTCCGAGCAGTTCGAGGCAGTGTACTGGTTCATGCGACCCGGCGAGGAGCCGCGCGATGTCGTGGAAGCCCTTGACCTCGACGAGTTGGGCTCCGGCACCCTCGTAGGCAATTGACCAGATGTCCCCTTCTTTGATGAACGCGTTGCCGGGGGAACGAGGCATCTCGGCAACGCGGACCATTTTACTGGGGCGTGAATTGAGTGCATCGTCGACGTCGATCTCGACAAGGCCGGCCTGGTGGAGAGCATCTGGCATCAAGTGGGAATGTTCGATATGCCGAAACGGTTCGACTTGGACGACCCAGCGAACGGCCTCGCCCGGCTCCGGCTCGCGGCCAAAGGCGATCTTTCGGCGGTAGAGATCCTCGAAGAGTTCGTACTCGTGTCGCGCGCGATCCATGTCGCCCAGGATTGAGGCGCAGGCGGCTCGGTACGCGCCGAAGTTGACAATTGCGTCGCCGGACTTGACAAGATACGATGCGGCCTCTTCAATCCTACCCAGGCCACAGAGATTCATGCCGACGATTCCGAAGTACCAATCGCTGTGCAGCGGATTCAGTCGAATCGCTTTGGTGGCGAGATGCAGCCCTTCCTCGGCCTCGCCGCCAAAGCCCTTCACAATGGCCAGTTGAATCAGCACGTTCGCGTCGTTAGGATTGAGCGCCAACGCCCGCGCCGCGTATTGGTCAGCCCGCTCATGCTGGTGACGATGGCGGGTTACCCGCGCTAACACGGCTTGCACCATCGCATCTGTCTCGTCAAGTCTAGCTGCCTTAACCGCGTAGTCATACGCATTGGTTTCGCTCTCGTCCCACAAGTGAAACGTATTACACGTCCACTCGTTATAGTGCGAGAGCGACAGCCCGGTATAAGCGGGAGCATATCGTGCGTCTATGTCCAATGCCTGCTCGAAAAACTTCCGCCCTTCCTCATCACCTTCCAGCGTCCCGCGTTTCAAGCAATCCATGCCTCGAAGCCAACAGTCGTATACTGGCAGCTTGTCAGGCGATCTGCTGCGTGCACGCTCCAGCCGTGCATCATCAATACGAGCTGCAAGTTTGCCTGCAACAGTCGCCGTGATCTCGTCCTGTATCGCGAACACTTCGATCAGCGGTGCATCAAATCGGTCCGCCCAAACGGTTTCATGGCCATCCGTACGGATCAACTGCACGCTGACGCGAATCTCTGACCCACCGCGCCGCACACTACCTTCCAGGAAATATTGCAGATCCCATTCATGGACGACGTCGTCCACAGACTGATCGGACCAATCCAAGCCGAATGTGCTTTGACTCGCCAGCACCCGCAGCGACGAGAACCGTGTGAGATCCGCAATCAGATCTTCGACGAACCCGTTGGCAAAGAACTCCATATCAGGTTCCGCAGACAGATTCCGGAATGGCATCACAGCGATCGATATCGCGCAGTCGTCCATTTACCTGAACCTCAGTGAATAGAGCATTGTCGCAAGTAGAATGATTTTTTCGAAATCGCGATCTTTCGCGTCGCGGCAAGTCTGCCTTTTCTTCATGATTGTTGACCGCGTCAGAACAGAGCGGGATTTCGCATGGGCTACGTGGGGAACTCGCAATATGGCCTTTCCTTGATCTATCCACCAGCCTGAATCAGATGATCTGAGCTAGTGATTCCGCTGCTGTTCTGGATTGGGCGAGGCCTATCGGAAAAACAGCAGCCGGCGATGAACGTGGCCGGGGCCTGTTTTACCATCGAGTTGTAAAGCTGGCACCCTTCCGGGCAGCTTAGTCAATGACGAATCCAAGTTATCCCTCAATATTGATCACAACCTGCCCAACTTTAGCCCCGGTTTCCACATAGCGGTGCGCCTCGGCCACTTCTTCTAGCGAATAGCTTCGGTCGATCACGACCTTCACCGTTTTTTCTTGCATGAGCTTCGCGAGGTACTCGAGGTCCACTGTCCGGTCCTTGGAAAACGCGAAAGAGACCTTCTTATTGGTAAAGCACGAGGTCAAGGGCGCACGTAACATTTGGAGGAACTTTGGATTTGGCAGCACGAGGCGCCCATTGTGATTCAGTGAACGTACGCAATGCGAGTAGGGAGCTTTTCCTGCCACCTCAAGAATCACATCATAGCGCACGCCGTTGTTCGTGAAGTCCTCCTTCGTGTAATCAATCACATGATCGGCACCAACCGCCCGCATCGTGTCGAGTTTATTAGTGCTGTCCACTCCGGTCACCTCCGCTCCAAAGTGCTTCGCGAGCTGCACCGCATAGGTGCCGAAACATCCGGCAGCTCCATTGATCAATACTCTGTCTCCGGGTTGAACGTCGCCTTTTCGAAGGTAGTGCAACGCATTCACTCCACCCACGCTAATGGTGGCGGCCTGTGCATGGCTTATGCCGTCAGGCTTGATGGCCATCGCTGTAGTCTCGCTTTGGCAACGATACTCCGCATAGGTGCCAAAGCGGGCGCCGGTGCCGGAAAAAACCGGGTCGCCAGGTTTGAATCGCGTGACGGCCTTGCCAACTGACTCAACCACACCGGAAAACTCCATGCCGATGATGGGTCGCTTCGTTTTAAGTATGCCCATGTAGAGGCGCAATGGAATCCAGACCCAAAAGGGAAATTTGAAGCTGCGAATCTCGCAGTCTCCCGGTGTTACCGTTGCTGCATGGATGCGGATCAGCACCTCGTCATCCTTGGGCGCGGGCTTTTTCAGCGTTCGCAATTCAAGGACGTCTGGCGCACCGTATTTACTAAAACAGATGGCTTTAATGCGGATTAGCTTCCCCTGGTGGCAGAGTGGTACGAGGACTCTCGCACTTCGACAGTCAACTCACGCCTCTATCTTCTTAGCGACGATAAAGTAGTCCGGCAACCGGGACAGCTCCTCAGTCTCAACGATCCGAAAACCGCCACTCGCTATCAGGTCCTCCAGCTCCGTCTCTTTGAAGAACTTCGTGTCGGGAATTATCCCTAGCTTTATCAGGATTAGGCCGAGCGTCCCCAGGAGAGTCCTCCTCTCACCCAGACATGCAGTCGAACTGATGAACAGTCCTCCTGGGGCCAATAGGTTGCAGATTCTCTTTGAAACCTTCAATGTATCTTCGATATAATGAAGAACGTTGAAAGCCGTAACCACGGTGAATGCTCCCTCCAGATGACCCTCGTCAAAAATGCTCGACTGTGCGAAATTCACATTCCCGCATGCCAGCTGGCTACCCCTTGTCCTGGCTACGTCAATCATTCCAGACGACGTGTCGATCGCATGAATGGCCTTCACTCTTTGAGCGATTGCAAAGGTTAGGTCCCCTCTCCCGCAGCCGTAGTCGAGAACCACTTTCTCACTGGTGAGATGTCTTTGAGTGGCTTCGACCGTCTTGAGAGCGGTTCGGCTAAGTTCTTTAGGTGGCTTGTTAGACCTGCGCGAAACCCTGTCCCAGAAGTCCTGCGATTTTTTCTTCATTGGTGTCGCCATGGCCACTATCGAATCGCATCCTACCACATGCCCTGAGGCGGGTTCCACCGCTGGCACCCGAAAGAAGGGGTGCCGACTAACGAGCGCAAGAATTCGGGTGTCCCCGACAAGACTGACTACGGCAATCAGTCGCAAAGTAAGGCGAGATTCACGCGTCCAGTCCATACCGACTCCTCAATTATTGCGACCCGACGTTCCATACGCAACGGAATCTCCCAGTATCGCCATTTGCGGCGAAGGTCCGTGTGTTGCATTCGCGCACTACAAGAGAGACGAGGCAACCATGCGATCATTTTCCCGTGTTGCTCAACGAGAACCTGTGGGAAGCGTAGGCAACGGAGCTAAGGGAGGAGATGACTTACGAACTGCTGTAGAAGGCTAATTGCGTTTCCTGCGGCGAGGAAATCGCCCGCTGGAGAGAGCGGACCGAGGCTTCGACGCGAAGGTTGCCCTTCCTGCTGCAGTTGGACGACAGACTAACTGACTTTGGCATGCATCACCGACCCGCGTAAAGTCGCTGGCGTAGTTGAACTAGGTGGGACGGCCGGGAAAGGCCTCGGTTGTGTAATGTACATTTCAGCAGAGGACCGATACACTAAGTTTACGTTTTACATTCTGCGTGTTTCGCGTTCGCATCATTTGTTCTCGCTAGGAGGTTTGATCATGGTAGGTGGATCAGATTGTCTTGCGCTTCGTTGTATCGAAGGACTGAACTTCGCATTAAGAGTAACGGGCTACTGTGCGTCTCTTGGGATAGCCTGCTTTGTGTTTTCGGCGTTAAGCATCAGCACCGCTGCGAATGAAATACAAACAATGTCAGACGCTACGATTCAGCTTGTTGTCTTTACTCCAAGAGACGACACAGAGAAAGAATCGATCTACTGCTCTATGTCGGTTGATGGTTGGCCGGCCGGGGGTCGACCGATAGAACGTATCGCTCCGGGCATTTATTCCAGCAATGTAAAGTTCTCGACTTCCACAGATGTGGAATACAAGTTCCTCAGGGAGCAAGACTGGCAAACTGTCGAACGAGGCAGTACAGGCCAAGAGATCCGCAATCGACGTTTGTCGGTCGACTCATCTGCGAAAGCGCTTACGGTCGTGCATACAGTCGATTCCTGGGCCGACGTTACGCCACGGGATGATTATCGCGTTGTGTTTCCGTCTCCTCAAGAGACGCCTGCGGAGACACACACCGGTGAGATTCGGGCACATCGGCAGATTCACTCCGCGACACTTGATAATCGACGCGATGTGTTCGTTTGGCTTCCTCCTGGATACGACGCAGATACGGAACGTCGATATCCCGTTCTGTACATGCTCGACGGACAGAATGTATTCAACGAAGCAACGTCATTTAAGGGACAGGAATGGGGAGCGGATGAGACAGCCACTCGACTAGTGGAGCGGGGTGAGATCGAGCCACTCATAATTGTTGCAGTTAACCATTCTCCCAACCGGGAGGCTGAGCACATCCCTTTGTTTGATAAACCTGAAAACAGTCTTGTCGACGAGTACCTTAAATTTCTCACGAACCAGATAAAGCCTATGATCGATCAAGAATATCGCACCCGCACCGAGCCTGAATACAATGTGCTGATCGGAGCATCTTATGGCGGGCTTTTCAGCTTGTACGCGGCATGCCATGCGGGAGACCACTTCGGTGGCTATGCGGTGATCTCTCCTTCATTGCAGATCGAGAAAGGGCGGATTGTGGAACATGTGGCAGAACACGCGCCCAGCACGAAGGCTCGATTGTGGATCGAGTTGAGTGCAGGTAACGCCCTGGAGCGAACACTGAGTTCGTTCGGTGGTCAGCTCGCAACTGCGCGTCGCCTGCGAGACGTGCTACGAACGACTGGCTTTGTTGCGAAGGACAGTCTTCACTACTCGGAAATTGATGGCGAGTTCCATGACGAACATGCGTGGGCCGGCCGAATGGAACCACTGTTGGAGCATTTCTTCCCGGCAGATGAAAGCGAGAACTGATTTGGCCATACATGGGATGGGTGCGGGTACCCTCTTACGTGCAAAAAAGCCCGGGAGTCACATCGCCCGCCGTAGGAAAAGGAAGTGAGCTAAAGCGCGTCGGTTGCCACGACCGCCGTCTCTACACTTTAGTAGTTTGGACAATTCTGACTGGGTGGCCTTGGGTCGTTACCGAACCAAGGCTCCCACAGACCCGGAGCAGATTGATTCTCCGGCCCTAACACATTAGCGAGCATCCCCAATCGCACTTTTCGACCAACTTTTACGTAGGTCTACTTGTCGAGGTCACGACTCAACTGGTCAGATTTTCGTTCGACAATATCTGGCCGAAGTGTCCCGATAATCTCGAAAACCTCCTTGGTTTCCTGCGCTGGTACCTTGAACTTCTCTAACGTCGCCTTGAGATGTCCAGCTACAATCTGAAAATCACCTTGAGTTATGTTGAGTCCTCCATGCACTGTCTTCGCAGGGCGACTGATGACTTTTGCAGGTCCACCAGTCACTGAGGAAAGCAGATTTTTGTTTTTCTGCTTGAATGATTCCTTTGTGTCGGTACCCATACCACGAAAGAATTGTTTGATTTTCGGGTCCGTGAATAGCTTGTCCGCAAAATCTTCGACTACGGCGGAAATGGCGTCGTAGCCGCCAAGGCGTTCATACAGCGTGTTTCCAGTTGCGGGCTTCGCAGGAGGTTGTGCTGCCGCTTCTGCCTCGTTAAGAAAAGAAGCTCCGATGGCGGCTCCAAATGCTGTTGCCGGCAGGTTTCCGAAAATTTCTCGTCGGGATAGCTTGGTCATGTGATATGTCCTTCATTGTTTGGAATTTGCACGTGTGCTTGTGTACACAACTGGGAATACAAGTTGCACTCCATTGCTGGAGTTACGCTACAAGGCGTTTTTCTCAACGAGTCCGGGCCAGTTCCTCTCTGCCTTAGCAATGTTTCCATCCATGTCTTTTTTAAACATTTGGAGGATATCGGGATTCAAATTGAGGTAGAGCTTTTCGTTGTATATTTGCCAAGTATTGATATCCACGGGGAACAGAGCACCCACAGAAACACCAAATGAGCAAAAACCGCCGTTTTGCGGAGCGTATTTGTCAGGATCCTTCGCAAACTGCGCTTTGTGTTCTTTGTTGGCGAAGAAGTAAGTTGCGCCGCGGTGAGTCGCAGTGATTTTGAAATCGCCGTTGACAGGTTTCGAGTCGGTGAAAAAAGCTACCGGATCGTAACCGTCCAAAGCAACATTGCTGGCTCCTGCGACATTAACCAGTTCAGCCGTCGTAGTAGTCGTTGACATAATTCTGTGACCTTTCGAACAAAGTGATTACTGTAGTGTCTCAAGATTCACGTTTAAGACTTGCAACGGTTTACCTCCTTTCTATTGAAGTGGCTATCCACGATAAGCGCTGGTGGAATGACTTAACGAGATCTCACGGATTGTCACCGCTGGGTACAACTCGTCTGCTAGTCGTTTGCCGGTATAAGTAATCTCGTAGGCAAACGGCGGTGTTCCTGTCACGAGAACCACATGCATAGAGCAACGTGACCTCTTGTTCGGAACCTAGTCGACGTAACAGTTCGATCAGGTCCGGTTTTGCATCAAGTTCAGCCCAATATCGCTTTTGAAATTCAACCCATCGTTCTGCAACATCATCTAACCCGTTAAGAAGTTCTTGACTCGGCGCGACATCTTTCATCCACTGGTCGAATCGTGTCTCCCTCTCGCTATTAAGCCTTTGGGGACTGAGGCTATCGACAAAAATTCGCATCCCGTCATCCGGTTGTGGCTCTTCATTGATATTCTTGGTCCAGAACAAATTCGCTCGTTCTCCCCATCCTCGGTACTGGGTAGCCTCTGTTGGGTGTTGCTACCCCTAACCGGTGCGGTAGACTTATTAACGAAGAATATCGCAAGTCAGCGGACGAACAATCGACCGGTAATCATTTCTGAATCATCTTTTGGTAAACTCGCAAGTGCTTTGATAGTATGCTGTTAGGAGATCGTATTTCTCGGGATTGAGGTGTAAGCCGTGTCGAAACACGTTTGTTGAGACTAATCGGATGACAAAACCTGCTGGATCACCTCAGAAAGTACGCTTTGGGCTATTCGAGCTCGATTACCACGAGCAACAGCTTTACAAGCAAGGTCGCAAGGTCAGCCTCCAAGATCAGCCGTTTCGACTGCTTTGTTTCTTTGTGCAGCGACCACGCGAGCTGATTACACGGCAAGAACTCAGTGAACTACTATGGCCTGACGGCGCCTTCGCCGATTCTGACCGCGGGCTGAATACGGCCATCAACAAACTCAGAATCGCGCTCGGCGACGCTGCTGAGAATCCCCGATTTCTGGAAACAGTTCCCCGGCGGGGGTACCGGTTTGTGGCTCCTCTGGAGGTGGTCGATCTTGAGTCTCCAGCCAAAGTCGCCGAAGAGATCGTCGAAGAGATGGAAGCCGGTACAAACGAAGAGTTGTTGTTGGAAAATTCCGCTCTGCGTGAAACGCCTGTTGCAGTGGCCGAATCCGTATCGCGGGTTACGGAGCCACTATCCCAGCAAAACAAACTCCCCCAGTTGAGCACCTGGTTCGCGGTACTCCTCCTGTTCGTAGCGATTCTAGGCGTCGGGACTTACTTCGTCCGCTCCTCCTTTTTTTCTAGCTCAGAGGTCACAGGTGATCCAATAGAGTTGCAAAACCAAAAGGTGATGCTCGCTGTGCTTCCATTGGATAACTTGAGTGGCGACTCCGATCAGCAATACTTCAGCGATGGGTTAACACAAGAGCTGACGACTCGTCTCGGAAGTCTGGCACCTGACGACTTGGGCGTCATCGCTCGAACAACCATGAAACAGTACCACAATACCAAAATGCCAATCAGCCAAATCGGAACTGAATTGGGCGTTGACTGCATACTAGAAGGAAGTGTTCGACGCGAGGGCGACAGTCTCCGGATTTCAGTCCAACTCATCCGTACCGGCGACCAAAGTCAGTTGTGGAGTGAAACCTATGTTTGCAAGTCACAGGATGTTTTGCTTACACAGATCAACGTAACTCGGCAAATCGCGAGAAGTTTGTCCTTGGAGGTCCTGTCAGAGTCTCCCTTAGCGGAGAAACTCGTCGTCGACCCCCGCGCCCACGATTCGTATCTCAGAGGCCGACATTTCCGAGACATGCTTACTGAGGATGGTTATCGAAAAGGAATTCAATTCTTCAATCAAGCCATCGAGTATGACCCCGATTTTGCTCCCGCTTATGCAAGTAGGGCTTCATGCTTTTGCCTGCTCTCCGGTCACGGTCTGGAAGTCGAAGTGCCCAAAGTGCTGATGACCAACGCTAAGGCTATGGCAGAACGCGCCATCCAACTGGATGATAATGTTTCAGAAGCACACGGTGCATTAGGCATGGTAAAATTGAAATTCGATTGGGACTGGGCATCGGCGGAACGGGAATTCAAGCGAGCCATCCGCCTTAATCCTAATGATCCGATGGCGCGAATTTGGTATGCGTTTTATCTTTCATCCCAGGGCTGGCACGATGACGCAATTGCTGAAGTGAAGATCGCTTGCGAACTCGATCCGCTTTCGCGCATCGCAAACCTAAATGTCGCGTGGCAATACTATATGGCCAGACGATATGATCAAGCCATCACGGAGTTTGACAACACGTTGGAGTTGTTCCCGCTGATGTGGGTAGCACATTGGGGGCGTGGGCTGTCCTATTGCCATAACGGAATGCGGGACCGGGCTATCACAGACCTGGAACTCGCTGTTGAACTTTCTGGACAGAGCAGTGTCGCGCTCGGAGCATTGGGTTTTGGAAATGCGGTCCTCGGCGAGACGAAGGCTGCCGACGAGACGTTAGCTTTGCTGATTGCGCGCTCAAAACAAAGGTACGTACCGCCTGTCACGATCAGTGCGATTTACGCTGCGAAAGGCGATTTGGAGAATGCCTTCCAGTGGCTTGAGAAGGCCTACGAAGCGCGCTCAAGGTCGCTAGTTTGGCTGGCGGTAGGCCACGAATTTGATCCGATGCGTAAGGATCCACGATACCAAGACATGTTGCACCGCATGGGATTGGAAAACCAACGGCACTGACCCGCCCCCACGAACACTACCAGTTGTTAAGTTAAATTTTGAATCACCGTTAGGCCAGCCACTTCACGGAGCTGAGGCGTAGCCGAAGCGGAGTGAAGTGGCTGGATCGCCTTGGGAGCCGGGGGTCTGTAACCCAGCGATCCATGGGGTCTCACCGTGTTGTAGTGCCGTCGCCAACGCTCGATGAGTACCTTGGCTTCAAGCAGCGTGTCGAACTGCTCTCGGGCCAGAAGTTCATCGCGTAGCCGACCGTTAAAGCTCTCGCAGTAGCCGTTCTCCCACGGGAGTAGTGGTCCAGCTTATCTTGTGGCCATCAGACATTGGGTAACGAGTCTCTCTAATTGGACTTACCACGCGTTGTACCGACTCCCTAGAAACAACCTCGAAAGCACACTGAACGCAATTCAGCCAGACGGTACGGGTAGTCAATGACATTCTGATGTGGACATAGTAAGAAAACATTTGACTCTTGGTTTGTCCCTGTTTACTCTCCTCGCCAGTGTAACTATGTAACTACGAAAGGAAGTAACTATGAGTAATCCATCTACCGGTCCCGTGGTGACCTTAAAAGACCACTTCGTCAAAGCAGCCGTTTGGGAAAACGATTCAAAGAACGGCCCCTTCTATTCAACTACCATTGAGCGAACCTACAAAGACGGCGACGAATACAAGACGTCCCATTCATTCAGCAGTCGGGAAACACTTGTTGCTGGCGTGTTGATGATTCAGGCCTATCTGGAACAGGTCAAGCTAGAGGCTGCCGACTTTGCGGCCAACGATAACCGCTCGCCGGCACCCGCTCAAACCGCAGCTGCTCAGCCAGCACCTGCTCAATAGCAAATAGAAGAAAGGAGAACTGCTATGTCAGACCAATCAAAACAAACCTCGGCCGAGGCTACCCCGAAAAAGCGGCCCATCGCTCACGTAAAGACTCGCGACGGGCGGATCAAGATGCCCATCTGGGATAACGAATCGAAGGAGGGGAAGATCAATTATTCGACAACCCCTCCCGAACGTAGATATTGGGACAAGAAAACCGAAGAGTATAAGTGGACCACCACGATCTTTGAGGAGGACCAACTGGCTGTTTCCAAGCTCCACGACCAGGCTGACGATTGCATCGCCGAATTAAAAGAGCAGGACTACCAGGCCCGCAAAGCTGCTAACCAAACGCAGAGCAACGATCAGCAGCAAGCTGCCTAACGAAGAGGGTAGGGGGGATGACCAAGAGACCGTCCGGACCGGGCAAACGAAAAAGGCTTGTCATCGGGCGGCTCTTGGCGAAGTTTCGCTTTGCCGGAGCTAAACCGGTCGTTCGCAAGAACAAGCCCAAAGCGAAGCCAAAACCAAAGCTGAAACGTCGGTCGCGGCCCAAGCCCCAGCCCCGGGCTCGGCCACGATCGCCGGGACCGCGACGTAGACGGTAACAGAGGTTGTTCCATAGCTATCGCGGACAATGCCGTCGACTCTGCGGATCCGCTTTTTTTGTTGCGTTGTCGATGCTATTTCGCGTAAAATGAACCTATGACAATTAATCTACCGAATGACGTTGATATTGTTGTGCAGCAAAAGGCCGCCGCCGCAGGTTTCGGCGATGATATCAATGCCTATGTTGCTCACTTAATCGTCAGTGATCAGCCGGCCCAACCGCTTTCAGAAGATGAACTAGCAGCAAGCCTCGAAATGATCCGGCAGGGTGAACAGGATATTGCCGCCGGTCGTACTCAGCCCATGCGTGAAGCCTTGCAACAGATTGCCGAGCAGCACGGACTCAAGATCAATAAATGACGTATCGCGTCAATGTTACGGACAACGCCAAAGCGGCGATCAACGAATTCATTTCATATATCGCCCACACGAAGCAAGAGCCGGTCAATGCTGGCCGGGTGTTGGATGCGATTTGGGCCGCCATCCCCACTTTGGAAACGATGCCGCACCGCTGCCCCAAGGCGCCGGAGGATGTTCACTTCGATTTCACCGTCCGGATGCTAGTCATCAAGAAAACGCTCTTACTACTTTACCGAGTTGATGACGCGAAGCGAGTGGTCCACGTGTTTGGATTTCGCCACGGTACCACGCTTCCCCGTGCCGACCGATTACCTGACGATCCGTAAGTCAGTAGGGCAGGGGAGTCCGCCTGGCTGTTACGGTACGTCTGGCTCAGCGATTTGACTTTTACTCTTATTCTCATACTCAGTAAACGTCTCTCCCAGGATCCAATCCGCCGCCCTCTGGGCCGATCCGGCGGCTTGCACCACCAACCGCTTGTCGTCTTTGAGCTGCTTGCGCCAGTTGTCGATATAGGCGGCCGACTGCTCGATCGTCGGTGGGCTGATGCCGGCGGCCGCATTCAAGAATGACGCACCCATCTCGGCGATCAATTCTTCTTTGCTGTAATCGGTCGACCCAAACGGGGCAGGGGCTTCCGCGTCGAGACCCCGCTTTAATCGCGACGAATGACCCGTAGAATGGACCGCTTCATGGAAGAGGGTACTATAGTAACTCTCTGGCTGCTCGAACCGCTCCGGCTCGGCAATCACGATCTCATCTATACTGGGCCGGTAACAGGCACGGCTTCCCCCGTGCGTAATTGTGGGACCCTTCTCGTAGCCGGCCATGATTGTCTCGGCTTGCTGTAGCGGCTCGAACGGGGCCTGTTCTTGATATTTTTCGCCGGCGTCCGGGATCTTGATGCCTGCGCATTGCTCCACGCTAAACACATTGTAATGACGCAGCACTGGCAGAGTGACGTCTTCGCCGCTTTGGTTATCTGTGGTGTCGTAAAGCTTCCAAAATGTCACCAGAGACGACTTTTCTCCCTGACGCACATTGCCTCCTAAAGCATCCGCTTGGCGGTAGGTAAGCCAGTAATCCGATGCGTAGCCCCGTTCCCAGGCAGTCACCGCCAACAGAAACACATTGATCCCACGATACCGTCGGTCGGTCTGCAGGTTCTTTGGCCAGCCGTCTCCCGTGCCACGGCGGATCGGGTTGTGCCACGGCACCGTACCCTGGTCGAGCAGTTCTAAGATGCGATCGGTGATCTCTTGATAAATATCCCGACGAGGTTTATGGGAGGATCTCTGCTTTGCCATGCCGCCCTACCTAGCGGGGCGGGCGGTCCTGGAAAGTATGGTCTTCATCGTTTACCCTTTTCGTGATTGTTTCCCAGAGCGGATATTCGCACGGCTTCATTTCTCATGTCAAGAAAAACAGTAAACTTACTGCTTTGCCTCCATGGTTCTTGCACTGCAGGAATGAACCGCGCTGACACACTGATATGAGTGTAGCGGCAATAGGAAGAAGAATGTTGGTGCTTGGTGGCGTTATCTGAGGTGATTAAGAAACGACAAGTTTTTACTTGCCACCTGCTCCACGATTGAGGTAGCTTTTTGCAGTCAGGCAATTAAGCCTGGCCGGAGTTGCAAATCCATCACATGTTCAACCTATTGGTTTCGTGCCGCGCTGAATGTTTCCCTTGAGGTGAATATGTCGGGGCATCGTGTGATGATTTTCAGTCCCTCAAATGCCAACGAAGGAAAATACTATGCCAAATGAATACAGCCCTCTCTCTTTGTGCGAGCAGAATTTTCTCCGCCACGCCGTCGGTGGTAGATTTACTTACCTGCGCTATGTCTGTCCTGATCCCGATTGCAAAATCGATCTTTACGTCAAGTTTCCAGTGCGGCTGCGTTGTCTGCGATGTGAGGCCAATCTGGTCAACCTCAATGCGGCCTAGATCTTCAGGTCGACCAGAAGAAAGTCGGGAAGGGGGGCTCAGAACTCATTTATACCGAGCGGAATAAGCCGGGTGATATCTTTCTTACTCTTGCCGCCCCACTTTTTGGCGACAACAATTTCCGAAACTAACATTATCACATTGCCAAGATTAGACTGGCGAATGGAGTGATACCACACTCTGATTTTTTTTCGCAATTAGAATTAGCAACTCTAGGAGTGCCGCACTTTCTTGGCTTTGCTCATAGTAACGACGAACTCTCCGTCAGGGGTTAAATCAACGATGATAGGATTAGGGGCAGCGTCATTTGGGAGATTTGGATACAGCTCAGTCAACCGACTAGCCATTTCGACGCATTCTGACGGGATAGGTAGCGTTTCGCACGGATTCACAATCAAGTAACTAAAGTCTTTCCCAAAACCCATAATCTCGGTGAGACTCCCCGGTTTACTTTTCTGTCCAAGGCTGCCTATGACGGCTGATGTAACCAACCAATAGACGTCGTAGAATAGATACGCCTCGCCGTACTCGGTTACCGCCACCTCAGCACATTGCGGCTGTGTCTCCGCTCCTCGGATTAACCGACCGCTTTTATCAACCCCTAAGCTCCTGAATACCGTCCCCTTCGCAGCCTCTGGTCCCCCATCCACTGCCAGCATTTGGTCCAACGTTTGCAGCCGAGAGAATGCATCGATTACCGCCTCCGTCCAGTCCCCCAAGACCAACGCATAACTGCTAGTGAGATGAAGCTTCCCTGCTACCCGATCACCGCTGTACGTGAACTTTGCATACGCTTTTTCAAATAGCGTAGATTCCCCCTTCTCTGTACGCTCCTCTTTGAACCAGATCATCGCTTCCCCCAGGAATTCAACTATCTGGCCGAGGGTCATTTTGGCTTCCGGGTTACGAATCCCCAGCCGAATGCGATGTTTCAGTTCGTAGACATCAAATCCCATAACATATTCTCCAATTCATAGTAGAAATATTGCTTGCAAGAGGTTATTTTCCGTAAGATACAATATCACATTTAAGAACGACAAATACTTCTGCAACTCAACAAAGATACGAGGCAGGCAAGAGTCCATGATCGCGGTAACGAGTCAGTTCTTCGGCTGGGATCTTCCAGTTCTTTGCCTCTCCACGCCCGGACTCACATTTCTCGGCGTTGATTCGCGCCATTCGACACCATTCCCGCACCGTGTATTCGCCCCGCTCAACTTGCTTGGCAAACTCCTGCACAGAGTAGAACTGGCGATCTGGGGCCTGCTTTGCCGGTGAATCGGCAGTCGTTACGCACTGCTCTATAGCGGTGACCGCATTTTCAAGCTCGCCGAGGCGCTCCAGCAGGCCGACAAACTGCTCCCTGAACCACGAATAATCGACTGTGTTGGTTCCTTCACGAGGGTGTTCCGGTTCGTATTGCTGGTGGGTTGAATTTCTAATCATGACCGTGCCTCTTCAAAACATATGGGCATCCGCCATGATGCCGTCAAAACACTTGTTAGTTCACTCTTTAACGAATCGCATTTTCCGTAGAATATATTGACGCACTCCCAAGACATCATGCGGCTATGTCATGAAACAGAGGCCGTTCATAAGCATAAGATTCAATAAGAATCTTGCGGCGCGGGATTTCCCGATTTTCTCCGTTGTGGGTAAGCTCCTGCTCCCTCCGGAATGACCGCTTCGAAACGAACTCGATCAGTTCCACATGAGGTGGCCGCTTCCTAATAAACTCGAAGTACGCAATAGTCAGTTTCAGATATTCTTCAGCTACCGTCTGCCGCACGTCATCCAGTTCATGCCGCATCAGAGGATCACGATCCAACCACCCCGGCTGACTTTGCGCAGTCCGCCAGAACGCGGCCTCGCCCACTGCAGCTGCATTCTCTGGGAAACCCTCTCTCCAAGCAGGCCAGCTATTGGCTTCCTTACAGAGAAAACTCCGCCAATTTTGAATTCTCTCGCTCACTGCTTACTCCCTTTCGTTGCTGTCCCTATACTCCCAGCCACTCTTGCCAATTACAGTACACGAAAGTAACGCTAGTGCGTGTCGCACTCACGTGTTCCGCCAGCAAACCTTGTATTCCAACGTCAAATCGAGGAAACGGCGGAACACTCGATTGGTAAACGCTCTAATATGCCCCTGGCATTAGTAAAACGCTTGAGAACAAATTGATTTGCGCCAAAAGTTGCGAAATAGTCAACAAATTCTTTCGGACCTATCACAGCAGGGATTTTACGAGGAGACCGGCCCGCGGTTCGCCAAATGCACCACAAAATGACCGCTTCCCCTGTTTATCAGCCTCATGCATCAACCCCAGTACACGGCCAACAGGAAAAAGGCCTATTACAGCAAGGGGAATATTTCCCTTGAAGAGACGCCGCTAAACGATTCATTTCGTATCCCTATCGCCCAAACTGCAGCGAGGCAGATCGATGGATACCCCGCTCGTCTTGAAGCACATGGTTCCAATCCTGCCCTCTGGCCGGACGATCTTCTTGGAAGATCAGTGAGTTACGATTCACTTCTTTAACGATCGCTTCAAGCTGCGCGCAGAGTTTGTCGCCGGCGGCGTCGTTATCAAAGGCGGCAATAATATGAGATCCCTCCCCCATCCGCTCGATCGCCGCTCGAACCAAGGCTGGCTGCCTACCGGCGTTCATCATGCCGCTCAAGGATGCCACGCGCAGTCCCTGCTCACCATGTACTGCCATATACGATAGAGCGTCCAAACCGCTTTCTGTGAAGGCCAGACGGTCGTCGCCTTTCATGCCGACTGAAATGAAGAGCCCCTTCGTTCCACCCTTACTAAAGAGATTCACTCCCGGCCCTTTGATTTCATAGCCGACCAAACAGGGTTTCTTGTTCTCCTGCCCCTCGGGCCATCCCCAATGGGGGAACGTCACCGAACCCAAGCGCGGACAACATCGAACTCGGTCGTATAATCTCGGGCTCTGCAACAACTCAAACGGAATACCTCGCACACTGCACAAGTACGGATGCGGCTTGTCAATCGGAACAAAACGTGAATACCGCCTCGCTACCGCCTTGTAGTCTGTTGAATTCGCTTTAATCTCTGCGGCGTAACGTCCTTTGTATTCTTGCCGAATGTTCGACATATATCCGGCATTGAGAAATGGACGGAGCAGTTGCCGAACGCGCCCCATGTCGCAGCCCGGTTCGATCACTTTTTGCGCAAAATCGATCGCCGTGCCGCTTTTGTTCGCATCATAGACACTGAAGAAGACAAAAATCGAACCTTTCCGAGATATGACGATTTTGTCTGACCCGTTGGACATTAATACCGATCGCTTGGTCGACTTCTTTTTTTGGATTTCGTATCCGTGAGCGCTCGCAATCACGCTCAAATCCAATTTCTTTATTTCTGTTAGCTCCGATCGTCTGTCAAATATCATATTACCCTCTTACCCAGTGTGTGCTTAGTGCTCTCAACTCAACAGCTTCTGCCACCAAGTCCTCTTGCGTTCCCGGTACAGTGCTCTCTTGAGCTTGATCATTTCATTCTCGTGCCGCTCCTGGAGAGCTTGGATCCGTTTTTCCGTCCGGTTGGCGATCCTCTCACTCATTGCCTCCAGCGATGCCTGCCAGGTGTTGCTTTCGGAGGAACGATCTTCGAGAAGCTTAGTGACACTGTTTTGACCATCTTGAGCTGCTTTCAATACGTCCTTCAAGTGGTCGATCTGGGCTTCGTACTGCCTGATCAATTGTTTTTGCATCTCCTTCATAGCCACCACAGCGTCGTTGGGTTCCGCACCGCTTCGTTTCGTTTCGGACGTCTCTCCCCTCTTCTCTTCATGTTCAAAGCGGCAATCGTCTCCGTACGCTCTGTGCAATTCGGAGGCATCGATTACTTCATTGCCATGTTCATCAACTTCACTCGAAAGTTTTCCCGACTTGATATGCCGAGAGATCGTTGCCCGACTCTTGCCAATAATACGGGCCACTGCTGATTTGGAGTACTTGGTATTCGTCATGCTCGATTGCTTAATAGAAGTTGAACCAGAGTTCACCCTACTACAAATGCCATGCAAGTCCCCAACGGTTTGTGACCCTTCGTTACGACTTATCCCAAGTTTTTTCGTGCATGAACGGACATGAACGTGCGCGGTCACCTGTCTGAAATTGCCACATGGGTGCCTGAACGTGTTCACCGTTCATGTTGCGTCCTGGACACCTTGGTGCAAACCATTGAAACGGTTCGAGTTTATTGGTTTGTGGTCGGATGGTTGCAGCTAGTGGCCACTGGTCTGCACACTGTCCATGGAGCATCATGGACACCTTGCGTACACCCCTGTTCACTTTATCCAGGAAGTTGAATGTTGCGTTTGGCCTGGGCATGCACGCGAGCAGTGCCCATGTTGCAGTATGGACACCCTTGGTGAACATTCGCCAAACACTCCCTCTAGGCGATGTACGTAATTCCGCACGTTCTCGCGCACACTGAACGGTTCGATGCACATGTTGCAACAGCGACACCCGAGCGCACACTGTACGTTTTTGATCGAATCTGGGGATGAATCATGCTAGTGTGGTTTTGTCATAGGCCGAATCGTGGCCTGCTATTTCTCATCGGGCACGCAATCGCCCAATTACCTATCAACCACATAACCAAGGAGGAGCATCGCCCGGAAGAGGCTGTAGAAAGAAAAAGCCGCCATGAAGGCGGCTCTGTGGAAACTGTGAGCATGGCTCGATGATTACTAGACATCTTCATCCTAGCAACGCTTTCAGTGAAATGCAATTCAAAAGTGAATTGCAACAGGTTTGCGCACACTTTTTTTCGAGACACGATATGTGTCACGTTCTGCTTTTGCGGGCTCGCTAATATTATGACATGACTTACATTACCAAGACCCAAGATAACGCCGGATTGCCTGGCCATAAGTGTAGTAGGGGAGGGGTCTCTAACCAGCGATTGTATCCGCTCGTTCCTCTGCGCTCTGCTGACCAGCGCATCCTGGCCGAAGAAGCTCAAAGAGAGGCTATTCAGCAAGAGCTATTTCAGCAAACTCAGTCACGATTGACCACTTCTAAAGAACGCAAACCAGTCTCCTATGAACGGCCAGCCTTCAATTCGCCTCAATATTGGCGAGACTGTGTCCGTGGCTGGATCACTGACCAGCAGCAGCGCCAAGATCAGGCAGATTTCGAGGCGCGGCGGAGGAGGGCAATTGACTCCAAACACAACAAAGCTGCTCCACCCCATCGCCATCTTCGGGCCGCCCCGCGCCAAACTAAGCAGTTCTCCAAGTCGATGTCGACCCAGGCTGCTCGTGACGATCGCTTAACGCCCCAGTCCAAGGCCTTGTTGCAGGTGCTGGTCGCCCGCACGGGCAGGGGACGATCCACCGATACCACCAAGACCACCTTGGGGATCATCATGAATCGTTGCCCACGGTCAATTCAGAGGTACGTCCAAGAATTAACCAAGTTTGGCTATATCCGTACTCAAGTTCGTAAGAGTCGACGAACCGGGTTTTTTATTGGCCTGCGGATTTGGATCATGAACGGCGTTATGCCATTTTTTCAGCAGCAGAATCCCAACTACGATCCAGAGCAATGGTTGAATCTGTTCGATAACCGCAGAAACTCAGTGGAGACAAGAGACTCCCCTACTAACTCTATAGATATAGTTCATAATACCTTCCGAGAGAAAAAACCACCTTGGTTTGCTGAATTTGCTTTTTGACAATTGCATTCTGCAACAATCAGCCATCAAATTCCATCTTCTCGTCACTCGAACATCGAAACCTGCTTTGCAGGCAAGCTTCGTCGTTCCTGCTGAGCTGTTGCCCCATGCTAAGGAGTTATACTCGTACCGCTAGTGGAACACATCGTTATAGATCAAGGGCAATAGGGAATAGGCTTGAGGCGTGCTGTTTGAACCAGCAAACTCGACAGGGCGATCGTGGCCAGAACGAGGGAACTTGCTTCCGGAACATAGATGATTTCAATGCTGCCAGGAGTCAAAGCCCCTTCAAACCATTGGCTGTTGGATGTGACTGCTGAGACTGTGCGATTCTCGACCAGATTCCAGTCTTGCTGGAGGGCCCCATCGAGAGAATCGCTACTAAGAAATCCAGGTGCCGCGCGAAAGTCAATGTTACTTGATCCAACACTGTTTTGAGCAAACAAAGACAAGCCTGAAAAAACCGGCCCGACGACTACAGCAACCCGACCTAGGTTCCCATAACT